>Ga0210025_1000009_pt1 | contig 435577 bp, 419 predicted proteins | sample CryGeyme20150102_FD_183989 | JGI IMG/M metagenome (GOLD analysis project Ga0210025, IMG submission 183989) | Groundwater microbial communities from Crystal Geyser aquifers in Utah, USA - Crystal Geyser metaG 2015-0102 (SPAdes) (version 2) | ecosystem: Environmental > Aquatic > Deep subsurface...
TAGTATAACTATTTATATAAGATTTCTTTAATGAGAAGAAATAAGGGTTTTTAGATTGTATCTCTATTAATTTTTATTCAAGCTCCTTCCATAATCAAACTTGTTTGATTTGGTGGGAGTAATTGACGGGCGAATATAATGATAATTGGATTTCATGTTCTGCAAGACTTCCTAGCCGAGTTGAGCCTCGCAAAGGCTTAGAGTCTGGCATTGTTAATACGGTTGATGAGTTCTTGTTTATTTTTCATGATGACGGTAAAGAGCTAGCACCATATTAAAAAAAATATATTAAATATTATTAATTAAAGCCCTTTTAGGGCTTTTTTTATTGCTTTCTATTTTTAAATACCCTATAATATCTTCATAGGTTACTTCCTAAGACCTTCAAGCCTTCTTTACTGGCAAAGTATTATATACGTAGGATCTCCACAAAACAAACCCTCAACGTATTTTTTATTGCGTTGGTGAAATTAAGGCTGATTCATTATATCGCATTACATAAAAGGTACATAACATGAGCAATACTAAATTTTTTACATTTTTCAATGACGACACAAATGTTTCTCAAATTAAAAATAGAGCGAAAAAATTAGTTAAATCTAAGAAAGAGAAATCTTTATCTTCTGCGCTTAATTTACTATCTAAGCAAATCACAAGTTTATCTTTTAATAAATCCGTTAAAATCGCTGAAAGTAACTCTCCTTTTTTATTTAATGGTAAAATGCATTTCCCAATTTCAGTTAATGGTCAAAACGCATTTGTTATTATCGATCAAACTACTGCGAGCATTTATTCCTACGATAATGAAGATGAATTCTCTGTAAACCTAACAAATCATATTACTACACCATTTAAGATCACAGATACCACTTTTTTAAATATTAAAAAAATGGACTCTCAATGGACTTACATTATTCCTAACAATGAGTCACTGCATATTCAAATGCAGGCTACTGATGAAGGTGTTGTCATTGATTTATTTTACCTTGAAGAGATCGAACCCAATGTTTTCTCTCCAATTTGCCTTGACTCAACTTATATTTTTACTGGTGAGCTTTTCTCAGAAGAAGACGATTTTGAATAATTTTTATTAAAAAATAAATAAATATATGTTCGCTGTTTGCAAACAGCGAACATACTTAATTATAAATAATTAAAAGTCAATAAATATTATTAGCTTTTTTATTTTTTTCAAATTTATTAAAAAAAGGATATATATGAATATCTCTCGCATTGAAAATGGTGAATTATCAACTGAAAATTCAGCATTCATCGCCTTCTACACAGATCCGTACCATCATTATCAGCAAAACGAGGAATGCAGGTCATGGGGGAAAAAAGCATGGTTTGCAAAAATCCCATTACTTGGAATCATGAATCGTTGGGACGCAAGCCTTGGATTTGTAGGCGGCAAGGTTGATCAAGGAGAGACACTACTTAACGCTGCTGTCAGAGAGTGTAAAGAAGAAATTGGAGGAGATATTCTTCCAGAGCAACTAACTCTTGTTTGCTCACACAAAATGTTTTTTAACAAAACTCGTTTTCAACATACTCATTTTTTTGTTTGCAAGGTTACACCAAAAGAACTTTATCAATTACAAAAAAAATCCGTTAACTCTGAACATTCAAGAGTAGAATGCTCAGGATTTAATGTTGTTCACTTAGTTGAAGGCGCTGATCTTAATTTGCTATCTTCACCTTGGGCAGGCACTGGAAAGGAGGAGCTTAGTATTTTATTTAACTCTAATTTACTTCAAAAATGCAGCTATGAAGACAATGGTATTTAAAATTTAATAATAAATAAATATCAGTCAATTTAATTTATTGACTATTTTTATTTTTTTTGTTAAAATATACTTCTAAATTAAATAAAAAAGGCTTTTTTAATGAATAAATCACCTAGCACCATAATTCTACAACACACATTAAAACAACACAAATTAAAATTAAAAACATTAACTGAAGAAAGTAGACTTCTTAAAAAATTGCGATTTTTCAAAAACAATTTGCACAGTCAAGCACAGCGGCAACTCGCTGAACATGCATATTCAATGAATTCTGAAATTGAATTACTTCGTATTACTAAGGAAAAACTATCTGTTTCCTATGAAAATGATTATAAAAAAATCTCTAATAAAGTTGAAGAAAAAATCTTTAAATCTTTTGAACCTCCATACAAAAGTAAAATAATTGATAAAGACACTCTTTTCCTAATTGATCTTTATCGTAAAAATAATTTACTTTTCCTTGGTCATGGCGTTCAAATTGCCATTAATAATGCATTAATTTCTCATAATTTACATAAAAAATAAGCATTATTATTGCTTTATTTTTTTACTTATAGTACAATTACTTATCATCAAAATTTATTAATTCTCAATAATGAGGCAAACATGTTTTTAAGAACCATTCCAGAAATAAATAACCTAAATATATCTAATATATCAGAAGGTTGCCTATTAAAAAGATTTTCATTATTTATTAATGATGAAGATAAGAAAGCAGCCATAGAACTACTTAGTAAAGAGCAAATTACTTCATTATATAATACTTTTATTAGTATTCTAAAAGGCAACTTCTGTCCCAATATATTACATTTAAAAATAACTTACACGGACACTATGTCAACACGATATATGCCGCTTGACGACAATACAAAACAAGTTATTAACGATGTTATTGATTTAATTTATTATATTGATAATAAATGCCAAAAAGAGGAAGTTATTTTTAGTGAAATTAAAGATGAACTAAAATCTAGTGGTGATAATTCAGACTTCTATTTTTTAAGTCAAAGTGGATATTCATTGTTTGAACCAAAGGATCTTCGAATTTTAACTAACTATTTTTGGTCTTATAAATTACCTTGTCGCATTGAGTCTTAATTAACAACAATGGAAGATCAGAAATACTCTGATCTTCCTTTTTTTAGGAATGTGAACGGGAATCCTCGTTAATTAATTGTCGAGAGGAAGTCACTTAACAATAAATTCATTCAAGTTGTAATTTTATTTTCTGCCGACTATATTTAGATATAATTAAAACTCTTTGATTATTAAATAGCACTTGTTATTCCTGTTTACTTGTATTATAATTAGTTATCTTAATTAGACGGCTAAACTTTATGAAATCCACTATTGATTACATTGCGAAATCGTTAAATGTTAATTCTGATAATATTATTCCAGAATATCTATCTTTTAGCGTAGAAGGATCTGGAAAAACTATTTTAAGTTGCTCTCTTTGTGTTAAAGTTATTTCCAATAATCTCACCTCTTATGCTTCTTGTGCATTTACTTCACCTTCAAGTGTTCATTATTCAGAAAATTCATTCTTTACAGGTGTATTACCTAATAACTTTATTAACATTGAAGAAATAATATCTATCAACAAAATTTGCAATCAACCACTAAATTGTAATAATTTATTTCTACCTATCTCATTTTTTAATAGAAACAACATCTCTTTTAACAATTGCTTCAACTCTTACAAATTTTATATTAAAAATGATGGTGTTTGTGGTAATTTTAATTATAAAAAAGATACTATTATTTCTGTAAATCCTTTTTTAAATGCGCCATTCTGGAATAAGATTAATCCAGAAGATATACTTTATGTCAAAATTTCTTTATAATTTAAAGGTAACTACAATGCACATTTCAGAAGCGATTGAGCAAGCAAGTAATGCAGTAACCGATATCCAGATAACTTATAACAAAAGTTTAGAAAATATTATGTTTAGTGATGATTTTAGTCGTGAACAAAAATTATTAATTCTCAAGCTTATTGAACCTATTAAAATCTCTATTGCTGAGGCGCAAAACAAGTTTTCTTTATAATAAAAAACATTTGACTTCTTTACTTTTTTTTATTATAATTAAGTCTCAAAACAAATAATGTTTTAAATAAAAATTTCACCATTACGGAGATAGACCATGCAAGCCAATTACAAAACAGAAAAAATGGATAAAAACAAAAATAATGAAAAAAACATTTATTCTAAGGAGCAGTCACATAAATCAAACAAGCCTAATCATTACACAACCAAGCGAGATCATAATGATTAAGACTAAAGTTTTATTTATTATTGATTTTCTCAATAAAGCTTGATTTCTAAAATTTTAACCTTATAATACTAATTGTTACATATTTTTAACTAATCGGAGATAGACCATGCAAGGCAATCACAAAACAGAAAAAATGACTAAAAAACAAGATGGTGAAAAACGCATTTATTCTCGTGATAATTCAAGAAAAGAAAATAAGCCAAAACGTGAATCGACTAAACGTTCACAGGAAGATTAAAACTTATTTATATTTAAAAAAGCCTTAATTAATATTAGGGCTTTTTTATTTTTTATTTTAACTTACTACTTGTCTCACCGCCACATACGCACCCTTAAAAACTGTCGATCTATTATTTAAATAAGTGTGATTAAAAGCTTGCAATTAACTACTTAAATAAATATAATATCTCTATCGAATCGCCAAACAACAACTTATAATTAGTTAAGGAAACTACATATCTGAAATGGCTAGCGTCCATTTCTCAATAATATTAAGCATAAACCATTCGCACACAAATTAAGTCGAATGCAGCCAGTAACACAAAAAAATGCCTTTGGGTAGTTACTGATTATTGGTATCTCGCTAGATTATATGACCTAATCCACTAACCTAAAGTGCGACCTACAAGAATGATATTTATTCGCAAAAAAGCCTTAATATTAATTAAGGCTTTTTTGTTTTTATTACTTGTAATTTTTTTTGTTTTTTACTATAATATACCTAACTTATTGTCATTATTAATTAATAGATGCAAAAATGAATATCAAAACATTAATTATTTTATTTTTAATCGCCACAACTTTTAGTGCCACTGCTATTGATCTAAAAGAAAAAACATTATTTAGTTCTAATAATACCAATTTTTTATATAAAAATAATGATTTTGTTTGCCCAAAAAAACAATACGGATATCATTGCAAATCCCAAGAAATTAAACCTATTAATAATTTTATTAATTGCCAAAAATATAGCTATGGTTATCATTGTAAGGAAGAAAATATTAATAAATAACTCCATAAATACATTGATTACTACAATAAACATTGATATAATAATGTTGTTGATTGAGACAACACACCTACACTACAACTTGGAGTTACATTAGTATGATTACCCGTAAAAATAAATTTTGGTCTTGCGATAATGATATGTTTTCTTGCCCAGTATTCAAAAAAAATAAATTGGAAGCAGCAATTTTAAGTTGGCAGTTTTATTTAGGATAATTACTTTACTTACAAAAAAACCTCTTAATTAAGAGGTTTTTTACAATATTTTACCTAAATTTAATTGGCTTATTTTCTTGTTTTATTACTGTATTAGTAAATATATCTTGATAACTTAATACATTGTCTACATTCCAACCACTTATATTTTGATCGAAAAATTGATTATTTAAAAATAGTTTATTCATACTCTTTACTGAACTTACGTCCCAGTCACCTATATCATAATTAAATTTTGTTGAATAAAATAAATAATCCATATTCTCAACCTTACTTACATTCCACTTACTTATATCTTGGTTAAATGTTGTCCCTCTAAACATTTGGTACATTGTAGTTACATTACTTACATCCCATTTAGTTATATCAAAGTAAACTGTTTTCCCTTTAAATAATAAGCTCATATCCGTTATTTCGCTTACACATATGTTCTCTATATCCCCGCCAGACGTTATTAAATTATCTAATTGACTCCTAGTTACCATTGGCTGCCCTGCTTTACAAGAAGGATATGTGCTATCTTCCACAACTGCATTTTGGGGGACATTTATTGAATCGACTATCCCCTTGTTATCTAATTTTATTAGAAATTTACTTGCAATTAATTGTTGCGATCCTACAAGCATCATAATTATTAACATTATTTTTTCTATTTTTTTCATTATTTTTAACATCCATTTTAATTAAAATTATTGTATTTTTATATTTTTATATTTTTATATTTTTATATTTTTATATTACTATTTATTTCACTAAAGTAAAGCCATTATAATACTTCAACTTCTTAATCTTTTTTAATTTATAAATTTAAGGCAAAAAAAAACCGCAATATGCGGTTTTTAATATTTTTTTTACCAATTTTGTAGTTATAGACCAGCTTGTACTAAAAATAATGCTAATTGAGTCTTAGTGGTTTCTTCTCCCATATAATCCTCTACATCTTTTACAACAACCAATGCCGCACTTGGACTTAATTTACTAAATGCATTAGAAATTTCCTGTGCTGCTGCTTTTCTTGTTTTTGCGTTTTTTACAATTGAAACTAAATGTGAAATAGTTTTATCCATTTTATTGTATAACCTTTTTTATGTTTATAATATGACTTATTTCTAAGCCGCTCCGAACTAGATTGAACTATATCACTTTCTTTTCTAAAAGTAAAGTATTATTTTTATTATTTTTAGAAATAACTCTATTTTTCCTATAGATGTTTATTATACCAGTTATTGAGAAAAACGTCCAACCTACCTGTATTATCGCTGAGGATAAATTCCAATACTCTATTAATATTATGCATATACGCAATATAGATCTTAAATAGCCGAATTCTCTTACAGTTATTGTTGTGTACAAAAATATAAACCTACCATTTTTAATAACAGCCATGACTGATGATAATGACTTAGATAATTATAAAACTTCCATTACACTTGGAGATAGTAGATATTTACAGCTTACAGCACAGCAAGTTAAGATAATGATTGACTCTGTTTTTTAGTTGGTATGTTTAATAAATCTTTTCCCAAAGGCTTCTTAAATTATTTATATAAAATATAAAATAAATATTGCAATATTATATAAGCATTGATATAATGTCTTATCAGTTAAGCACACTACTTTATTAAAGGGCTACAAAATGACAATTTCTACTATTGTGACAACAATTGAAATATTAAAAAACTTAGGCTTTTTATGTAATAATGAAAAAAAGTTAACAAACTTTATTAATTTAGTTGGTGTTAATTCTATTTCAATGAAGCATAAAGATTATATGGTTTTTGCACATTTATCTTCTAATACAAATAATGAAGTTCCCGCCTTTCTATTAATGATTTCTAATTCATCAAGCACTATATCTGATTCAAATTTTCGCTACGCAAAGGTTTCTACTGCCTTCTCTACCTTAAAAAACAAAGTTAATAAATTTATTAACGAAGCACATAAGACCAGTGTTGAACTAGTTACTAACGAAACTCGAATTGCTAGCCGCCTTCCAATTGTAACAAAAGAGCTGACATCTATTTTTGGGGATTGTGCAGTTACTTCATCTGGTAAAGACTCTTTTTATGTTGTTGTTAATTATAAAGACGTTGACTTAGCATTTACTACTTATGCTACCGAGAAAAAGGTTGATTTAGATTTTTATACAACATCACTATTAATGTCTGGTGTAAGTAATTTGCAAATTAATGCAAAACAAGCAAAATCAATCATTGATCTTATTAAATAATTCTTCTTATTAATTTAAAAAAGCCTCACTTTTGAGGTTTTTTTTATTTTAAAAAAAATATAGTTGCAAACTTGATATATTTTTTATATAACAAGCTATTGTTTTTTATCGGTTTACCCATTAAGGCTTACTCATGAATATATCTTCTGGCACTTTCTTTCAGCGTTTTAATGGTGGATGTTCAATTATAGGCTTTGCAACTCTTAATCATCCAGTACTGGAAGAAGAATTATATCTACTTAATGGTAGTCAAATTGAGCATATTGATGGTTTTAAATTATCTGATATTGCTTGTGGCTTTGAATCTATTTACATTATTTTCTCTTCCGAAGGATTATTAAGTAAAACAATTATTGTTCCAAAAAAACAAATTGGGTGCCTATTCTTACTGTCTTGTATTTTAAATTATTTTATATTACTACCTATTCCTGTTTTTATTTATTTTGAATTCTTCACTCTTTATTGGTTAATTTCTCAATAATTATTAAATTAATTTAAAAAGCATTACTTTAAATGCTTTTTTTATTTAAAAAAATATAATATTAGTTCTTGATTTTACAACTTACTTCTTTTATAATGTGTTTACGGTTTACTTAATTGATTAATAAAAATGACTACATTCACAAATGTTAAAAATAATATCTTATGGATAAGCAAGTATTCCATTACTTGTTTTCAAAGTAGTAAATTTCTTATTCCTTTTATATTTTCATTTTTATTTTGGCTAATTTTACCCCATAAATATGCTGTATTATCTGTGTTTTTCTCTATTATTTGTTTTGTTATTTCTTTTGAGTTAGTATTTAGTAAAAATAATACTATTTTATCTTTCCTAAAAAGAAATATTCATTTTTCCATTATTTCATTAGTGTTTCTTTACTCTGTTTTTGGAAGTTTAAAAAATGTAGAACCTGTAAAAATTGAAGATATTACATTTTTTGTTAATTATCTTGGAAACTCTTTATCACTTTTCCTTATTGCACTATTATCTATCCCTTTTATTTGGTTGTCAAGTTCAACAACAGTTCATATTCCTAGTATTATTGTTGTTCCCGCATTCTTTATTATTGCAATACCTGCTGCCTTAATTGATATTCCTAACCCAATTATTGTTCACTTTACTTTATTCTTTTTTTACCTAACGCCTAAAACCAATTCTTGATTTAATAATAATTCCCACTCATTTATTTTTATTTTTATTAAATAAACCTTGTAATGAGTGATGCACACGAGTATAATAAATGTATATTCAAAACCAAGGCAATTATTATATGAAGTGTCCTCCTTGTAAAGGAACTGGAAATTCTCCAAGTACACCTGAGCGACCATGTTTATGTTGCAAAGGTAAAAGAAAAATTTCTCAAAGTCATTTTGAAGCGTTAAAACGCATTTCTAAAGACTTAAGAGCAAAACTTTCCGATAAATAATACAAAGGAATTAACTACAATGAAAAACTTTAGCCGCAGAGCTTCCTCTTTAAAAACCAGTGGGGTTTTTACAAATGAACTTGCTATTCTTGGAAATTTATTGGTCAATCAAATAACTCTAATTTGCAATACTCCCGACTCTAATCATTATGACAGCTTTTATGCAGAACATGGTGCTAATGCTGTACTTTTTGAAGTATGGAAAGTTAATGAGTGTAAAGTGTTTGAGTGCAGCATTGAGCTAAAAAACTGGCTTACTGATAATGCTAATTATCATAATGAAAACCCATCTAAATCAATTATTCTTTAATCTAATTAAATAGGAAATTAATCTAATGACAGTTGATAAAGCAAAGATGTTAGCACAAACATTGGTTGAGTGTTTTGGTTGTGTAAAAGAGGCACACTGCGGATTTAAAAGAGCTATGCAGAATAACTGTTCTCTTCACGAATTCGAAAAACTTCTAAAATAGGGAACATTTTCATTACTAAAGTCTTTAATAACTTGCAAATTATTTAAGACTTTAGTATTTCTTTTACTTCAATATTATTCTAAACGAGAAGGCTTATATTCTTCTGGCATTAAACCTGTATTAAATCCATATGAATCATTATACAGCCAATTACTTATGTCTTGATAAAACAATGAATTATTAATAAACATTGAAAAGACAGAAGCAGTGTTATTTATATCCCAATTTGAAATATTTCCATTAAAATTAGAATAAGAAAACATTGAATCAAAATTCTCAACTTTACTTACGTCCCATTTATTTAAATCTACACTAAATGATTCTGTAAATATAAACATTGCATTCATATTTTTTACAGCACTTACATTCCACTCTGATATATCCCCTGAAAAATCTTTGTTTTGATAAAACATATTCCCCATATTTTCCACAGAACCAACATCCCACTTATTTATTAATGGATTCCCACTACCATTATTAAACATATTGTACATATTCTTTACCTTTCTAGTATCCCACTTATTTAAATCTTGCGAAATATTTACCGAATAAAATAAACCTGACATATTTTCTACATTGCTTACATCCCAGTTACTAATATCTTTTGTTATTGTTGTGTTATAAAACATTGAAGATAAATCAGTTACTAATGTAGTGCAAATATTAACATAATCCCCATCGTTATATATTAGATCTCTTAATTGCCAATTAAGCACCATTGGATCACCTTCTTTGCATTTAGCATATTCTCTTGCAGCTTCCTGATTTCCTGCATTATTATTTCCTTCACCTACAATCGTACTATATGCGTTATCTACCTTTACATTTATTTTGGCAAAAAATACATCTGCATTTATATTTAGTGCAAGCATTGCAAGCACTATTAGTATTTTATTCATTTTTTCTCCTCATACTTATATGTATATCTTTATATAATCATATTGTTTTTTTATTTCAATATTTTTATTGATTAAATCCCTCAACACTGTATAATAAACTTATAATTTACATAGTATTGAGGCTTTATGTATTCCATAGTTACACACCACAGACATTTTCATAATGATGAATTAATGGCTATTGCTCTTTTAGAAATATTCTTCTTAAAAGATCATTATAAGCTTATCCGCACTCGTGATAAAAAAATTATTGAAGATCACCAAAAACTTAATACTTCTTTTGTTATTGATGTTGGCTTTCAATACAATCCAGAATATTTTAATTTTGATCACCACCAAAATGATAAAAGCCTTGTATGGGAAGATGGTACCGCATTTTCTTCTTGTGGCCTTGTTTGGAAATTTCTTAAAGAAAACGGATACCTCCACAAGAAAACAACACAGCAAAAAATTGCACTTCTAGAAACAATGCTTATCAAAAATGTTGATAAGCAGGATAACGGGATGGGTGTGTGGAATGACGGTGTGTTCTTAAATATGTTTAATCGCAACCATCATGATGATAATATTCTTGATAAGCAATTTAAACGTGCATTACAAACAGGTCGAGAATATATAGAAAATGTTATTCAATCTACTGGCGAAAAGTATGATTTTAGCTTTTCTGATGGCGGGTTTATTGTTTTATTAAATACATATTTACGCCACATTGATTACACTATGTCCTTTAGTGATAATCGTGTATCTGTAAGTTTTAAAGAAAATGAAGGCATTAAGTTAGTTGAAGATTTAAAACTTGCCTTTAACACTATGGACGTCTCACTATTATGGGACTACCTTGTTAATACCAATACACTAAATGGACATATGAATACAGAGGTTTCTGCCATATTAAAATCTGATTTTATTGACCAAATTGGACATAATAACGTATACCTTGCTTTTACTTCAATGTATCAATATAACACTTCTTTAAGCTATGAGGTGCAGTTTAAAAAATCACTTCATGCTATTTCTAACTATTATTTAAATTTGTTTTCTAAAATTAAAAATACAATGAAGCATGAAAAAGATATTGTCAAATTTATTAATCAATCAAAAAAATATGACAAATTTGTATTATGCACAAGTAACATCAAGTTAGCTGCAAACATTATTGCTGATAAAACTGATAAATTACTTGTTGTTTTTCCAAGAACCAATAATAGCTGGATAGTGCAATCAATTCCACACTCTTCAGCCGCCCCTTTTACTCAGCGATTCTCAATGCCTACTTCTTGGAGAGGTCTTAATGAAAAACAGCTTAGGATTGCTTCTGGCAATGATAAGCTTATTTTTTGTCATAAAGAGGGGTTTTTATGTATGATTAATGGCACAAAATCAGATGTTATTAATTTCGTTGAAAATACACTTTTAAATAACTAGTTACCTAATTATTTATATATAAATGCAGCATTATTGTTGCATTTTCTTTATTATAAAAAATATAAAATAATATTATTTTATATTTGATTTTTTTGCTATTTTTTGGTATAATTATTACTCAATATTCAACAAGAGAATTAATTATGTGGTTTATGACTATGATTTGTTTTTTTATTGCCTTTATGGGCTATAAAATTACTGGATTTATTTTATTATTCATTCTTTTCTCTTTTGATTTAAAGTCTAATTTTCGCTGCATTAATGGCACATTTATTACAAAATATTTATCTAATTTTTTATTATTTATTTTTGTTTTTACATTTTTATACGAATAATTATCGAGAAGATTTAGAAGGATGTGTTCGGTAATCCTCGGTAATTAATTGCCGAGATGAAGTCACTTTTATTTGATTTACCGATATTTTTGATGAAATTAATTAATTTAAAATTGACTTCATGATAATTAATTGATATTATATAGACACTTAAGATACACTTATTTAGGAAACAACAATGCAATCACACACTCCTGCCGAAAAAAATCTTATTGAAAAAATGATTGTTATTTTTGAAGATGAAGTAGAAGCAGCCATCGATCTTCTTGAATCAACATTTAATTATTATCGTGGTGATCTTGATGAAATGACGAGTTACGATATTGTTCAGCTCCTTGAAAAAGAACTTTTAGATTCAGAGTTTTCATTCATTCGTGAAGAACTCGAATATACAGAGCACTTTATTGACTTTGACTTTTCAATTAAAGAGTCTGCCACTACAGAGGGTGAAATGAGACAGCCTTGCAAAAACCCTTGTTCAACTTGTCCTTATACAAAAAATGCGTTAAAGGGTTATTTTGGCGGCAATGATCCACAAGAATATGCTGACGCTATTCATCGCGATACTATTGTTGCTTGTCATTCTCGCACAAAACATGATGAAATCACACAAGAAGCAAAATCAGAGGGTGATATCACTATTTGCACAGGACATATTGTTTCTCAAATCAAAGTTTGCAAAAATCCTCAACACCCAGAAGGAAAAAAGGCTCACGATTTTGTTCGCAGCTTTACAAACCTTGAAGAACTTAAAGATAATGCCCTAGCCTTTGACTTTAAGGCATTCCACGGAATTCAATAGCAACTCTATCGAGATTATTTATAAAGGTCGTTTTGCGGCCTTTTTTATTAATGTTTTTTTTAATTTTAAATACAAAAAAGCACCCAATTTTTCAATTGAATGCTCTTTTAATTAATAAACCTTACTTTAGTGAATCTCTACCACCAAATTAAACAAGTTTAATTATGGAAGTAGCTTCTATAATTGAATGCAGTTCCATAGGGATAGCCACATCCAAGCGAAGACGATTGTCACTATCAAAAAAAAGGCATTCAAGTGATAAATGTTTTCTCTTGATAAGTTGCCAATTATATTATAAATAATTAACAAAGTCAACAATTATTTATAGAAAACAAAATCGAAATTCATCCCCACCCAAATCAAAGATTATGAATGGAGTGTTCTTTCGGTCTTATCGATAAATAATTAATCTTCTTATCCACAACAATATTATATAAAATACTTGACTTAACTACCTTATTTAACACTGAAGTTACTGCTAAACTTATTTTTGTTTTTCTCACTTTATTTTAAACTCTTCAATTAATCAGAACTACATTTTATCTTATTAATAAATTAATAACAACACTTTTTTAATATAAAACTCTTTACTATTATGCCTAATTTTGCTATACTTTCATTATGTTGTTAAGTCTCCAACATTCAAAAAGACTTTTAACTCACGATTTTTATTTTTTTGCCAATGGAATATTTCATAATGACAACACTTACTTTGACGCCAACATTACTTAATGTACTAACTGCAATTAAATGCAAACAAAATTTAGCAATTGCGGAATCACTCCTCTATACTGAGGATACTCCAAGTTGGACTAAATCGCTTCGCGAATACTTTTATGAACTCCCTCAATACCTTACTTCCGATATTGGACTTAAACGTAATGAGCGTTGTATACGAGAAATACAATTTTTTGATATACCTGCTGTTTGGAATGAGACTGAAGAAGAAGAATTACATCAGTTTACATTTTCATATTAATATTTTAAAATCCTAAATTACTTAATAATTTAGGATTTTTCTTATAAAAAGCTTTATATTTTTGGATAACCTTGTTATACTTACACTATGTTGTTAAGTCTCCAACAATTAAAAAGACTTTGTAATTTATTATCAACCCTTAATTTAATAATGGAAAAAAAAATGAATATTATTACATTTAGTGCTACAAAAAATCAAAATCACCTTGATGGCGTTCTTATTGAGAGATCTAATTCTAGCACTATTAGTTTTGATTCAAAACTAAGTCATTTTAAAGATGCTACTATTAAAGAGACTAACATCAAAGACTATCCTAATTTTATTGCTTCATTTATTAAACGTCTTGATAAAAATGAGGATTTTGACACGGTTACTGTTGTTGTTAATCAAGACCCTCCTGTTACTGTCCCTATTTTAAGAGATGGTATTGCACCATCAAAAGAAACCGTAGAAGTTTTTATTATCGGTGATATTAAAAATCAAAATATTATTAAAAACCAATCTATTACTTTCGATGGTTTATCAGGTAATAATATTAGCATTGATGTATCTTCATTTACTGGTGATGATTTTATTAAGCGTGTTGTGCCAGCAAACTTTGTTTACACAAGAGATCCTTTATTAAATACCTTACTTGCTTACAATGTTATGCCCTTTGACTATGATCGTTCATTAAATACCGTTATTTTATTAGCAGTTAAAAATATTAAATCGAAAAAAATGAAAGAGTATTTAGATCAAGAATTTGCTTATATTAATAAATTCAATCAATTCTCTTTCCGTGCTTCGAAAGGTGACTTGTTTATTATTCCATTAAAACTACTTTAATAATTTATTATAAATTAAAAAAAAGCCTAATTCATTTAATGATTTAGGCTTTTTTTATAAAAAACTTTACATTTTTAAATGATTTTGCTATACTCACGATGCAAGAGACCTTTTTATTTTTTATAAAAATCAATACAAAAATCCAATAAGTAATATTCTAGAATATGAAAAAATAACAAAACTTCTATTTTTTTTTGGTTATAGCTATGATGGATATAGATTCAATAAAGAAACTTCATAGGACAAAGACGGTGTTATGCAGGTCATTAAATTTAAATTAAAAAGATAGTCTTAATGCATTTAAGATTTGATTATCATCGCAATATTGCTATTGCAAGTATTTTTTTGTTAATTAAATATAATATTTAAAAAAAACCTTGCACTTTAAAAACAACCGAAGATCCTATTTTACATCCCTGAAAATAAAGATTTTTATTTGCCCCGCAGCATATATGCCATATAATAATTGGTCATTTCAATCCCAGTAGAGATGCAGCTAACTAATTCCAATTTTAATTCATTGATTGATTCTAAATTTTCTAAATACAGTGTTGAAGAACTAAATACACTAATTTCAAAATTACAATTCAATATATCTTTTTCTTCTATATCAATATTTATTGTATCCATAACCTTAGATACATCTTCTTCACTCATCTCAGTAGTGACTTTCATATTATTTAGTTCTGCGTAAATTGAGCTTTCAATAGAATCCACAACTTCATCTTTTTCGTTAAAAAAGACAGTGTTTTTATTTAAATATGTCTCTAACTTATTCACTAATTTATTAGCCATCTTATTTGCCCCTTTTTGAATAATTAACAACCCCACTATTTTTCTAAAATTAACCAGCCTGCGTCTAAACTGCGCTTTATAGGCTTTCTCATTGCATTACCATGTTGATCTTTAAATACTTTTACACTTACAATTGAATTCATTCCTTCTCTTTCTTCAATACCAGTTACTACACCGTGCCATTTAGCTCTATATTGAGATTGTACTAAGTCGCCTATTGCAAATGTTTTAATAATCATTTCTTTTTTCCATAGCTTTGCTTTTTTAATTAACTTATTATAGACTAATATCTATCCTAATTCAATAAAAATAATCTTAATTAAATAAATAATTTATTTAATTAATAAATTTGCACTACTACATATAATTTGCTATAATAATTAAACTTAATATAAACTCTACAGGCAAAAATAATGACTCAACACTTTAAAATTATTTCAAAATCACAGGTTGATGATGTTTGTTCATTAATTAATCTTAAAAAACCTATGGCTGGTGAATTATATCAAGAAACTATGCATCAAATATGCCCCGATATATGTCAAGCTACTTTTTCTTTTGATTTCGATGAAATATTTTATTTAATACCTTTGTCTGTTAGAATTAATCGTATTTTAAATATTCCAGATATGATTGATTTCTACAATAAAGACACTGGAGAAGTTATTTTTGTTTATAATGTATTAAATGGAACAATGGAAGAAGTTAAAGAAAATAATATTATTTTTATTTAACTTACTTATTTAACTAAACTATTGTAATTATATTCATTAATGATATAATATGGTGATTGAATTAGAGGGGTTTTTATGAGCCAAAAATACATTAGATTAAAAAAACTACATAACATCTCAGATGTTATTTTAGTTTTTCCTGAAATAATTGATCATTCCGCATTTACAAGACAACTTGGGTTTCGCGCTGACGATGTTGTTTCAGCGGGTTTTACATGCATTGATGAAAGCGATATGGGTAATCCTGTTTATCGATGTTATGGACGCTCTGTTTCATTAAATAAAGAATCCATTCCAGTTGAAGATAGTAAGTATTTAAATTATCAACTTTATAACACATATGATAAAGAAGATTATTAAATAATATTTAAATCTTTATTTTTATCTACTTTAATGTTAATATATAGATAGATTTAAATAAGAAGGCTTCCTTATGCGTAATTTTGAAATTATTAATAACACCAATATTAAATATCAATTCTATCCTATTTATGAAGATTATGGATATTTAAAAGGAGATGAAAGCATTAGCGATCATCTTTTTGAAACACTTATTAATAATAAAGCTGACCTATACAATGAATCTAGCGATTTCTTTTTTTTAATGGCTACTGACCATAATTTTTTATTAATTAAACAATACTTATCTTCTCCTGAACTTTTTTTACGACTACAAAACGAATTTAATATTAATCATACTAAACATAACATTTGTATTTTAAAAATATCAACTACTTTATGCGATATATCTATTGTAGATGGATATATTAAATCACTTAGCATTATTATTACTGTTAATGATTTTTTACCAAAACCTTTGCCTGAATTATTAAATAATGCATTATGTTTTAATTTTATATATCATTATGATGTTCAGTTTATTACCCAATTATATAAAAATTTACTCACAGTTAAACCCAAAGTCACTTTTAATAAAAAACTAACAGTTTCAGAAGTTCAGTCACTAAATAAACAACTTACACCAAAATCTATTACTTATGGTGAAAATAGCACTACTTTTTTATATAATATTGATATTAATCCTTATCTAATTTAAATAACAAAATTACTTTATTTATTTATTTATAAATGATATAATACCTTATGAGTTAAAAATGGTGACTATAAATATGAGTAATTTTAAACTGGAACTTTTACAAAAGAGTATTGCACATAGCAACTTATTTAATGAGATTGTTAAGGATACATTTTTAAAATTTAAAAAAAACCCTTCGAGCAAAGAAGAGGGAGAATTACTCAATCTTCTTTCTAACCAGCACAATAGCAATCTAATGTTACTTGAATCCCTTGGATTAAAATTTGACAACACTGGCATTATTCGAGAACTTAATAATACTATTAGAGAGTTAGAAGATAAGCTTTCAGAAGATCCTTCTACTGATATTGCTACCATATCGTCTTATGTTGCAAAATTAAAAAAAGATATTCAACAAAAAATTAATGAAGATTATGGATTAGATTGTTCCGTCAATATTACTATTTCAGAAAGTGTTTTATTGAAAATTTCTTACTTAAAATCTTATTCTAATAAAAAATTACAAGCTGATGATTACCCAAATGAATTTGCATACAATTTAGCATGTAAACGTCAAGAGTTACTTTCTGAAAAATCACACGATAGTGATTTAATTTTCACAGACTCAAATGAGCTTATATTTAATGAACATAATGAGGCAATCATAAAAGATATACTAAATGATTGTTTGCTTCAATTTGGTGAAGTAAAAAACATTACTTTTGATTTATCTGAGTCTCGCACTAGTGAAGAAACACTTATTGTTCGAAATTTATCAGCAAATGTTATTACATTGCCTTCATTTGTTGCATTTATTAAAAATTTTAAACGCTAAATCTTAAATTAGGATAACTATTATGAGTAAATCAAAATTATATAAACGTAATACAAAACTTAACTTAGATCAGCTTATTTCTGATATTATTCAATTTGATTTATAATTAATTTCAGTTAAATTAATATTGCAATAAATATTTTTTTCAGTATAATAACTGCATATTCATAGATTAAGTGAAAATATCATGGCACATTGTTTATCAGCTTTTGTTTGCAAAGATCAAGAAAATCTTAACACCTTATTTAAGAAAGGCTATTATTATTCAGTTGAGAATGGTTATGCAATTATTGCTATTAGCCATGAAGATCCTAATTTCATTAAAGGTCACACAATTTTAGTTAATAAAGGTACACTTATTAATGAATTAAAATCTTTAGGCATTAAACAATTCATTAGTCTTGAAACTGACAGTTATGAATCTTTGCAGAATTGTAGATTTTATAACCTTATTGATAAACCTAAAAAAATGCGGAGTATTAATGAAGGTCTTGCGCTACTTGGCGTTAGAAAAAGCCAAACCAAAGTTGATTTATTTGATACAATCCACCTAGGAAAGTACAGAAGTGAATATTATTTAAAGCCTGAACATTATATTGAATATATTAAATGTGAACAAGAAAAAGTTGAAAACCAAAGATTAGCCAATATTTATATTAAATGGCATAAAACTTTTGGTCATTTAACTGAATTAGAATTGTTAGAAAAAACATTATTCCTTACTAAACAATACGAAGATTTAAAAGAAGAAGACTTATTTTTTAAAGAAGGACTAACATATTATATAAAACAAACAAAACAACCAGTATTTTAATATAAATTTAATTTTAAATAAATTTGAATTAGTATTGCTATATACACTTATTTTCAATATAATAACCATACATTAATAGATTAAGTGAAAATATCATGGCACATTGTTTATCAGCTTTTGTTTGTAAAGATCAAGAAAATCTTGTCACATTATTCGATAAAGGCTATTATTATTCAGTCGAAAATGGTTATGCAATTATTGGAATATGCTATGAAAACCCAAAGTTCATTAATGGTCACAAAACCTTAGTTAATAAAGAAACGCTTATTAGTGAGTTAAAATCTTTAGGCATTAGTAATTGCATTAGCATTCACACTGATTATGGATATAATGATACTCAAAATTCTGTATTTTATGATTTCATTAGTCAACCTAAAAAACTAAAAACAATTAATGAAGGCTTAGCCTTATTAGGTGTTAGAAAATCCCAGACAGAGATTGATCTCTTTGATAGCATTAATTTAGGACACTACCGAAGTGAAAGAGATCTTATGCCTGAACACTATGCTCAATTTATTCAAAATGAAAAGGCAAGGATTGAAAATGAACGATTAGAAGCTATTTACATTGAGTGGATTAAAGAGTTTGGTCAACTTACTTTGTTGGAATTAAATTTAAAAACACTTGACCTTGTTTATAATGGTGTCAGTTCTAATAGTTATCATGATGAAAGAAAAGAACAAAAATTCTACACTGACGGACTAAAATGTCATCTCAAAAAAGAACAAGAAAAATCCTTAAAAACTAATTCTTAATAACAATACTTTATATTAATAGCTGCCTCAATTGGTGGCTATTTTTTTTAATAAAATTAATTAAATCTTGCAAAACACCTTAAAATAGGCGATAATGAACACACTTAAATAATTAAAGGAAAAGAACAATGTATGTATCAATTGAGGGTTTGGATGGCGCAGGAAAAACCACTGCAATTCGTGCTATCACCGATATTCTACTTCAACAAAATTTAGATGTTGTTTGTATTGAAGACTTAGTGTCTATGGTTAGAGAACCTGGTGGAACTCCACTTGCAGAAGCATTAAGAGATCTTGTAAAAAAAGATCATGAATATGAGACTGTCGATGCCAAAACAGAATCACTTATATTCTTTGCAGCACGTAATCAATTATTAACTAATGTTGTTATTCCCGAAATTAAAAAAAATAAAATCGTAATTAGTGATCGCTGCTACCTATCAAGTATTGCATATCAAACAAAAGAAAAGGAGCTTGTTCGTTACCTCTCTAATTCATTAGCTATAAAACCCGATCTTATTATTTATCTTGATATTGATCCTATTGTTGGTTTACAACGCTCTCGTAGCCGTGGTGAAATTGACCGTATTGAAAAAAATCATATTAGTTTTTTTGAAGAAGCTCGAAAAATCTACTTAGAAGAAGCAGCCAATAATGATTTTATTATTACTGTTAACGCAGAACAATCTATTGAACAGGTGTATAACGATGTTCAAGCTGTATTCTTAAATTATTTAGCTAATAAAAAGTAAATGTTTTTTTAAATTAGCCTCTTATGAGGCTTTTTACTATCTTTTTAAAACAAAATAAAGTATAATTATTTTCTCAACAAAACACTTTTATATTTTAAGGTTATTTATGAATTACACATTATTTTCTATCGCAGTATCCTCAAATGGCACAATCGGACTTATCACCTCTCAAGGCGAAGTTGATGTAACCTATCCAGAGCGCACGGTTAAAGCTTGGACTGGTGTTATTATTGAAGATAATACATTCCAAAGCAAAACAGATCCAGAGCAAACAATTCATGCTAAAGTAGGCGGTTTTTGGTCTTCTTCTAATCCTAAAATTATTGGATTTATTTCTCCAGCCAAACTTGTTGAACTACTCGCTACTGAATCACAAGTTAAATGGCGAGAAATTACAGAAGATAATCAATCACGACTTACCACTTGATTTTAATTATTGATAAAAAAAGCCTTATTTTTGAGGCTTTTTTATTGCATTTTTTTTATCATTATGATATAATTACCGCATAACAAATAGGAAGAGTAGGATTTTCCTCTTTAATTATTTCACTTATTTATTTTTAAAATATGGTAAGTTTTTAAAACTATAAGGCAACCATAATGACAACCCTATTAAATTGCATAACTACCGAAATAACTTACGATAATTTATATCATTCAATTATTCAACATTTCAGAAATACACTTAATGATGATAACTTTCCCACAACATTAAAAGAATTTGATCTTTTGGTTGCTAAAAAAATTATTTACTTACAAGAAGATCTTGACATTAATCTTACTTCAAAAAAAATCAACATTTCTAGAAATATTGTTGCAAAATTTCTATGGGATTTAAAAGGTGGCTATAAACAAATTAAAGGTACTTGGAATAACATTATTGATTCAAAAATTAATGCATTAAATAATTCTAAAAATATGCCTCTTGAAGTTATTTTATTTAAAGATATGAACGAAGATATTTTTTTGAAATTAAAAAACGATAGTCCTCTTGATGTGAAATTTAATAAGAATGGCTTTATTAACGAATCTTCTCTTATATTAAATTATGAAGAGTTAGAATCAAACTCTGATTTTGAAGTTATGTCTTCTGAGTATGAATACTTATTATACTCTGCTTTTTTTGCCAGTGAGGTTGCTATTGACATCGGTAACTCTTCTTATGGCACGAGTATGGGGCTAGGTAATCCTTCTCGCGACCAAAAGTATCTTCAAGACACCTTTGGGGTTAGCTTTGCTAACTATGACTACTATTCTGCTAATTCCTCTGAATCACCTATTATTGGCATTAAAATGATTAGACCTAGTGACGAAAGAATTAATGAACTTACATTAATGCTCAATAACCTCAAAAAAGATTTTTAAACTCAAAGGGACTATAATATGACAAACACCATTTTTGTATCAAAAGAAAGAGCAGAAATGCTTTTTGAACGATTAAAAATTGCTGATGAAACCAAGTCATTACCTTTTGCACTAAAAGAGGCTATGGCATTCAAAAGCCTTTTCTTATTTAATAAAGTAATGAGTCAATTACAAAGTGGAGAGGGTTTTATAGCAGATCCCAATATTATATACCTTATTGAAGAAGGAATAAAACAATGGGAAATTGATAATAAAACCCATCAAGGCGATATAACGCTTACAGTTACTGGCTTTAATACTATTAAAGAAGCAGAAGAATTTTGTAACTGGTATTCAGGCCAAGGTCAAGATGACGCTTGTATTTGGTTTGAAGCAAGAAAAAGTGAAGGGGTCATTAATTGCGAATTTATGGACACTTCCTGTTACTCAGCAACCAATAACCACAATATTGAAATGACATTAGAAATGAAATAATTTAATTTATATTTTCATTGATTACTTATCTTTTCTTTATTATAATTACTACTCTTAAATAATTTATATACAGGTTTTTAAAATGAACTCATTAGATTTATTGCTTGCAAAAAATTTAAATAACTTAGATAATATTCAGGCTGATTGCTTTGACACCAGAACTGTTGGTGGGGAACAGTGGTGCGCAACATTAACTATTAACGAAGAAGTTAATGAAGATGATGACGAAGAATTAAATTTTACCAATATCAATTTTTTTATCGAAGAAATTGATGGCGTAGTCTCTGCTCGTTATACCCTTGATTATGTCGTTGCTGAGGCTGGTATTAATGATCGAGTTTGTCTTAAATTAAACAGTAGTTCTACTGTTGAAGATTCGATGGCGTGGTTTGAAATTCATTATAAAGATTATGATCTAGAAGATTTCATTTTGCCTGTCGTTAAAAAGTTTTTTACACAAACTAACACTTTATTGCCATCTCTTTAATATATTTTTTATCTTATAATTAAGCCTCTTTTGAGGCTTTTCTATTGCTTTTTCTCTTAATTATTGTATAATTACTACTCTTAATTATCGAGAGAATATTCAATATGTCTAAGAAATCACATTTATTAGTTAATGCCAATATCCTAGGCATTAACTCGTCAATACTTTGTGTTATTGAATATATTGATGACCATATATTACCAGAACAAGTTTATTTCATTGCAAGCTATGATGAGTTCACAGAAGAATTGGTTACAGACTTTTCACTATTCCCAAATTTATCTAATAACCAATATACCTCGATAGATCCTTTTGATAAATTCATTGAGATTGATTCAGTTATGTCTACACTTAATTATGATTCTATTGAGTCAACTAAGGTTGAAATTTGTGGGTCTGATATTGCTAAATTAACTAATCGACTCAATAATACCGATGTTGATTACTTAGATGTTGAGTTAGAGCATTTATTAGAATTTATTAAACACGAATTTTATATTGATCTCCCACAAGAGTTATCATTAAGAAAAAATATTAAAGCTAATTTCTTTGCAAAACCACTGCTTGAAAATCTTTTATCTAAGCGACAAGAATATCTTAATCAAAAAGATCAATAAAATGGATACTTCCGAATATTTACTTCGTGCCTACACTCAAGATCATATTGGGGATGTCGATGTTTTTCTAGCGTATGTAAAAAATTTTTTTGGTGAAGGAGAATTATATCAAATTCATAAATTTATGTGTAAAAAATATGGTACACCAAAATTAGGCACTTCTCGTGTTACATATTTAAGTAAATTTGTAGTATTTAAAATACCTATTTCAGAAGATGGATTTGGAATGAATGACTTTGAAGCTTCATTAATGGGATTTGGTGAAGAGCAAGACCCTTGGTATATCCCATTAGCTAAATCTAAGCATTTACCTCAATGCGGCATGCCTATTGTTGTTATGGAGAAGGTTATTCCAGCAGACAATGAAATGATATTGTCCATTATGGGAACTATACCATCTTTTGTTAATTCTGTTGATATGGGACAGGTTGGTTTCACTAAAAGCGGTAAGTTAGTTGCATTTGATTATGCAGATTTATTATAATTAATTATTGCTTTCTTATCTTATTTATATTAAAATACAAATTATTGCTTACTTGTTTTAGGGAAAATAACATGCAACAAAAACTATCTAAATCTCAAATTTTTCTGCTTTGCATTATTGCTGCTTTTTTGTATTTCTCTATTTCATATTTTTCTCAACATTAACCTATTATTTTTTTCAATTTAATTGCTTTTATTTTTATTTTATTTTATAATACTGTATACCAAACATTATTACAAAGGTTAAATAAATGAATATTCAGCAACAAACGCTACTTCCTTATGATGAAGCTATTGAAATGGTAAAAAAAGAATTAAATACATTTTCTTTTGAAAAAGTCATTTCATTAAAACACAGTCAAGAAGCGCAGATTATTCTTGCTGCACCTAATATTTATTCACTTATTGGAAAAATAGATAACAAAAAACTAATTGATATTTTTTTAGAAGTTATGAATAAAACACTTCTTATTACTCCATTTTAATATCTTATTAGGAAGAAAAATGAAAAGTCCTAATAGAATTGAAATTTTATTTCCTGCAATGTTTGCTTTTGCAATAATTTCAGCACTTTGCTTTATATTCATTGTTTTTGCAGCAAACAAAGAACAGAAAGGTCAGGTTGAACTTAGCAAAATTAAAGAGGTATATGAGCAAGCGCAAATTAAAGAACAACAAGCAAAATTAACTCATGTTCAAAATTCATTTACACAATTTATCTTAAGAGAATATTCTGAAAGCTCAAGTATTTACTGTAAATCAAGAGACATTTCACTTAAACATGAAGTAGAATGTACTGGCTTAACAACTCAAACTCAACAATTTGTTGTTGCTGGTTGTAAAACTGATCTAGAAAATGATAATTGTTATTGGCTTTAGTTTTTGAGTTTTATTTTTTTACAAAAAAAAGCATCCAATAATGATGCTTTTTTAAATAATTTTTATTTTATTTTTAAGTTATTTTTTTTCTTAGATTTATCCATTACTGCCGCTAATGCTGCCTCTACTCCCTTTAAATCTTGCACAATAATATTATCACCATCATACATATCTTCTTTCTTTAAAACAACCTTACCATTTAATGTTAATTCTGTAAAATCTGCCTTCTTAAAATCATGGTATTCCGATCCATGCAATGCATGATCTTTTTCAACAAGCACTACTCCATTTCCAGTATATGTTTTTGTTGCTACATTAACTGAGGTAACTTCTTGTGATTTATCAACTAACTCTTTTTTTATTTTCTTTACTAAATTATTAACTTTTCTTTCCATTAAGTATTCACTAAAACCCATAATATAACCCCTTCGTATTATTTATATTATTATTATAGCATATTTTTTATTTTTAAATTATATTTTTTATAAAAAAAAGACATCCGAAAAAGGATGCCTTTAATTGACTTTATTTGTTTTAAGCTTTTAAGAATTCCACACACCAAAATCACTTGGCACATTTCCTTTATAAAAATCACTATTACAGTTAGAATTGGAGTTAAATTTTGCGCGGGTTCTCTCTGTTGCTCTTACACTACCCTCTCTTGGTGATTTCAATAAATGATAATTTTCTTTAATGAACTTATCAGCAGTAAACATGTTATCTAAATGAGGTATCCTTAAGTGAAATGAAGCACCACAATCAATTAAATCTTCACATAACTTAATTTGCTTTTCAGTAGGTCTTGACTCCATTTTAGCTTGATCATATTCTTCAGGGCAATTTGCTTTCATTCTAGAATCAAAACTTGCCGAAGTTTCACCTTCAATAACGACATCTTTTACACCTAAATTAATTAAGCAAAATTGAACTTCAGACATAAATAGTTACCTTGTTTTTAAATTATGAGCCATTATAATACTTTGTATGACTATTGTCTACTAGTTATTTATATTTTTATTTATATAAATTTCTTGTTTTTTAATCAATATTATTATATACTAGCTTTACGTTGAAAATAACACTTACTTTAAAGGTAAAAAATTATGACAACCTCAAATACTAGCAAAAAAAATGTTGAACCTATTATTAGTGCTGCATTAATTAACATACAATCTGGTTTAGAGGCACTTTGTTTTTTTTACTACAATCAAGCATTAATTGCTATCAATAAAAAAAATATTTTAAATATTATCAAGAATATTAATCTCTCCATATATCAATCTAAAAAATACCATTTTTCTGGAAAACTTAATCTAGATGATATTGAACTTGCTATCGATTTATCTAATAAAATTAAAGACAAACTTTTGAATTCTTAACGAATTTATTTCTTGATATTTCCCTTAATTACTTTATAATAAAGACTCTTAAACAATAATACTCAGCCTAGGATAAATAATGGAAAACGACAAAAAAGAACAGGTTAAAAAACTTAATAAAGTTAAGGATCGCATTCAATCATTATTAAATGAAGCTGAATTACTTATTGATAAATCACTCATTAATGATGGTGATACAAGTGAAGAGTCTCAACGAATGCAAATTCTTAATCAACTAAAACAAGTTGAATATTCAGTTAATGGCATTGAATTTCAAGATTTAAAATAAAAGGAAACAATATATGATTACAACATTATATCTCAACAAAGAAGGCACTCATCAGTTTGAAATTAAATCACCTTTAAGACCTGTAAAAGGAGACCATATTTTTGTAGATTCTTTTAAGAAGACGATTTCCTTTGTCATTATTGTCACTCCTGAACTTATTGCTGCCAAAAACGGGGCATTTCCAGAAAATATTGATTTAATTGCGTATTTTGAATAATTCGATATCACTTAAAAAAAGGTCACTTAATTAGTGACCTTTTTTAATTATATCTTACTTGTAAATGTTCTTGAAATAACATCATCTTTTTGCTCTTTAGTGAGCGCATTAAAACGAACTGCATAACCTGACACCCTAATTGTTAAATTTGGATAAAGTTCTGGATCAGCTTTAGCCTTTTCAAGCATTTCTTTTGAAAGCACATTTACATTAAGATGTTGGCCTCCTTCACGCTCTTTTTCAAACTCAACATTAACATCACGAGATTCTTCAATATCTAACTCCAAAGATGATAGTAATACTAACTGATCTCTCTCATATCCAGAACCCTCTTTAGTGCCGATACATCTCGCTTGATCTTTTTCCTTATCAATTAACCAAATAGAACCAATAAGCCCATTGTTTCCTGATTTCATTACTTGAATTGCTTTAATTGTCATATTTTTCTCCCATTTATATAGTATTTACTAATAAATATAGCATATAATTTTAAATTTTCTATATTTTCCTGTTATTTTTGTTACCTAAATCACTCATTATTTAATATTAATTTATTTATAAAATTAGTATATTTTTATTGCTTATATTAATCAAAATGTTATAATAAACACATAATTTAAAGACACATAAACACTTTGAGGATTAACCATGATTAAGCAAGAAAAACCTTTTTTAGCTATGGACGCAGACTTTGTTTTATTAGATTGGTGTGCAGGTCTTAAACCTTTTTTAGCTGAGAAGGGAATTGATAACTCTCATATTGACCGTTATACAGGAAGCACTTATTATCCAACACTTGAAGAATTATTTTTGGACAGTGATAGTGACAAATGTATTGAATTAATGAAGGAGTTTAATGACAGCAAATGGATAGAACATTTACCAATGCTTCAAGCAACTGCAAAGGAACACTTAACTCTCCTTGCACAAGAAGTTAATATTGTTGTCCTTACTTGTCTTGGATTAGGCGCTGATCAAGCTGCAAAACGCACTAATAACCTTGTAGAACTTTATGGTGATATTTTCGAAGAAGTTATTTGCATTGAAGTTCGTGGTTCAAAAGAAGAAAAATTGATTGAACTTGCTAAAACTAAAAATGTTATCGGTTTTGTTGATGACCGTGAAAAACACCTAAAAGAAGGTGTTAATGCTGGCGTATCACCTATTTTATTTGTTCGTAATGCTCCTATGCCTGACACTCAATATCACGTTATTGATTGTTTATCACAAATTCTTGATTTTGTTCGTAACGCACAACGCAAGGCTGCGTAAACAACATATCTCATTAGGCCACTTATTAAGTGGCCTTTTTTTATCAAAAATATAAAATTTATTTATTGATTATTTCCACAGCAATAGATATAATACGTTATCAATTGAAAATACTTCAAGGCAATAAATAAATGAATAAAAAAATGTTAAAAAACTTTGTTTTTAATAACAAAACAATCACGCTTCAATTTATTATTGATCAACTTGCAACAATTACTGATCTTAGTGGTCAATCTAAAGTTAATCCAAATATGCCTAAAGAGATTGTTGTTAATGGTATTTTTAAAAAATATATTGATTTAAGAATTGAAAGAGGTTTAGGTCTAAACGATCCAATTGAAACCACAGGAATGAATAAAGCCTACAAAGTTGTATTAAATAACGATGGGCGATTTATCCTAAATGTATTAATTGAAACCAAATTTAAAGGTTAAATTATTATCTCGATTAAAAAGAACTTATAAATAGGTTCTTTTTTTATATAAAAATTAATATAATCATTGATTATTAACGCTAATTGCACTATAATTATCTTACTTTCTTTACACGGTATTATCAAAAATGACAAAATCTAATCAAGAAAATCAAACTCAACCAATCATTGACGTCAATTACATTAACTCTCTTTTATTTGGTATGGTTCATTTTATTAAAAATATTGACAATAAAAGCTCAATAACACTTAGTAACCTTTATTCTGATTTCTTTAATGCAATCTTAATTGCCAAAGAAAATAACTTTTTAGAGGAATTGGAACAGGAAAATGTTTCATTCCTATCAAGTAAAATCAAATTAAATTAATTTTTATTTCATAAAAAAAGCCCTCTAATTAGAGGGCTTTTTTAGTTAATTAATTAGTGTGATTAATATAACTATTTAATTCTTCAACAGACATTAAATTTAGCACATTTTCTACAAAATCCTCTTTACATTCGCCTGAACTTTCTTCATATAGATTTAATTCAAGTTCTTTTGAGTGTTTAAAACCTGCATTATTCATCATACGTTTAATTGTATCTTCAAACTCTTTAAAATTTAAAAATACTCTTTCTGTGCCTTCTCTACCTGATAGTTGAAAAGTGTTTTCCATAATTTCACAAACTTCAATATCTATCTCACTAAATAATGTAGTTAATCCAGCAACACTATCTTCACCTAGACAATCACTAAAAACTCCATCTTTAGATAAATTTTTATCTCCCTTTAAGTCCAAAAATAATGCAAAACCTTCGCCACAATCAAACATTGCATATTTAAAATAATTACTTGGTAGTAAGGCGCTCTCACTTATTAATAAAATTTCTGTTCCATTATCAAATGTGTAAAAAAAGCTATCGTCATCACTATCTTTAAAGCAACGCCAGTTAATTTCACCTTCCAATACAACTTCATTACTATCATCAACAAGAATAACAGACTTATTGTAATCCATTTTTCTTTTTGAAATTCTTTTTAAATCTAATTGTCCAAATTTTTCAATTATTGCAGCTTTCAATATTTCTGTATTCATCAGTTTTTAGGGCAAGGATACTCCCTCCTTTAGGTGGGAGAGGAATTGCCTTACCACTCTCCTTTAGTTAATTAATTGATTTGTATGATTGCTATAATGATAGCCATCGTTTTTTTGAAGCAATCGACAATAACGGTAGTTAATACCTTGCACTATGCCATTTTTTGTTGATATGTTTGGATACATCTTAAACACTGCAGCTTTATGTTGAGACAATAATATCCTTGCCCTTGCGGGTGTGCATGGCATTAATGGATTTTTATGTTTGTCTAACACTAACACTCGTTGCATATCATTCCTTTTGGTTGATTTTCCCATAACGGGAACACCTCTTGCGAGGGTAAAATACTCCTAGACAATGTTAAATAAGGTTTATTGAACTACGCACTGCTTCTTACCCAAAAGTCACTGTTTAACGTAGATCCTGAGTTTGAGGAACTGGAGTAGCATTCCGAACTCACTATATATTCTTACTTAACGTAGTGAATGCAAAATGCAAACACTGAGTCGGGTCAACCATAATCTTACGATCTCACCTTAATTTGTTGACTTTTTCAAGCCCATTCCTTTAGGTGTGGGTGATTGACTTACTTCCAAGAATCAGTTATATTTTTCAATATTTTACCATACGGTTCTATATAGCTACCTAAATCATTAGTTCCTGCAATAAAGTTTGTTTTTATATCATATCCATCAAGCACTGGTTTACTAAACTTATAGTTTGAACCATTAATATCTGGTGCATATAATAATACGAATTCCCAAAATTCTACACCATCAATTGCAAATTCCTCATTAGTTTCTTTCTCAATGAGTACAAGGCACTCATCTTCCCATTTAATTTTGGGTAAAAATATCTTACCATTACCTTCTTTCAACATCACCCATTCCCAAAACTCTTCACTAGGAATTTCAATTTGTCCGTTAATAATATATGCCATATCTTATTCCCTTGCTGCACTGTAAGCCTGAATTAATCTAAATTTAATTTAGTGGGTTGGTTGTTATTTAAATTTCTAGGTCTTTTAGAAGAGCTGGAGTTCCTGCCAATTTAGACCATCTACTCCCCCCTAATTTCACAATTTCTGTTTTGTAAATGTATCCATCTACGCTAAACCAAGGCTTTGTTATATTTTCCATAACAAGCCGATCAAATTTATCGTTATCATGTACATAATCAAAATTATCATCAATGTTTGTATTGTGAGTATTATATAATGTAATTCCGTTTTCTTTTATAAAATCAATACTATTGATTTTATCCAATTCTGCTTGCTTTTCTTTTCGTAATTTTTGATGTGCTTCAATTACAGCATCCAGAGTTTTAATCTCCGCTTCAAGTATATGCTTCATTCTTTATTTCTCGCTTCTATTAGCTATATAAATATTAAATTCATTAATTATTTTATCAAAATCTTCCTGACTTCTCATTGATATGTCATTAATTCCCATTCCACAACCTATGGAGGTCTGATCCACATATTCTAATAAGGGTTTTTTTGCTTTTAATTCTTTTGTTGTGTCACCTTCTACTAATTCTTTCTTATCAAATACCATCATGAAAGAACCTTGGATAGTGTGAGTCCAAAGATAGGCATAATTTTCAGTCAACTTCAAGCATTCAAATTCACAAATTCTATCACTCATATAAGGATAAATTTTTCTTGAAAAGTCTTCTTCTACCTTGTGGTAAGCTGATTCAATTTTGTTAAATTCTCTTACATCCATATTATCTCTAACAGATTTATAGAATTTTCTTATTAATGCATTTTTTTTATAATTACTTAAAAAATTAAACATTTTTAAATCTCGCTTTGCCCTAATTTATTGTACAATTATAAAGACTTTTTGCATTATTGTCAATTTTTTTATTTTAAAAAATTAGCCTTTCTTGGCTAATTCTAAGTATTTAGCCTAAATTGGCTATATTATATTTTTCTGACCTCTATTGTATTGTTTTATATTTATGATATTTTAAGTAAAACATTTATTTAAGGAGATTTTAATGTTAAAATATATTTTTCTCACGATTAATTGTCAATTAGTCACCTTGGCAATTATGATTATTTCAATTATTTCTTGTATTTTTGGGACATATATTCCTTCCAAACTTTTTAATCCTGAAATTTCATTCCCTATTGAATTAATTACTCCTATGTTGCCTTTACTTTGCGGAATTTCCTTATTAATTATTTTCATTAATTATTCTTCTTTCTTGCCAAAAACGAAAAAATAACTTTATTTTTTTCTAAATTAATGTATAATAAACACCTAATTCATTACTGGGATCAACTATGTTATCTTTAATTCAAAAAAAATTACTACTCAGAATTATGCAGCAACAACCCGATTTATTAACCCAAGCTGAAAAAGAAGACATTGTTAACTCTATTGCCATTATGGATTTTAAAGGTTGTGGCGGCTTTCATGTAGGCACTGGGCAAAAAACAAGGGCTATTGAGTTAATTAAACAGCATGTCGGAGAATTTGAATTCGAATATTTTTCTGATAGTTTTGTTTCTGAAACTGAGTTACCTTCTGATTATTATGGTAAGTTTGAAATTGAAAACCTTAGTGATTTGTTTTTTTTATTTTTCAAAGAAAACGTTATTGTTATTGACTTTTTTTGCTCAAAAGACTAAAATAGATACTTAATTAAAGAGAAAGGAATGCAGCATGTTCTATTATCGCATAGGTCAAGTATTAGTGGTTTTTGATTTAATTAATGAAAAAAACAAGCAATGGAAATTAACAGCTTATAAGGTCGGTGTAAAAGGCGGCTGGACTACATTATTTACCAAAACTAAATCTTACGTTGGCGGTTACACTACACTCAAGCACTTTTCAGAAGCTCATAAACGTTTTAAAAATAAAACTAATTCAACCAAATAATGGATAACAATATGACTACTTATCAAATTATTACACTTAATGTTCCTTTCGTATATGAAGCTAAAATCATTAAGCCACGCTGCAGTAAGCCTATTATTGTTGCTGTTAAAGATTCTATTGAAGTTCGCATTAAATCAACAACACTTGATCAGTTACCATTAGCATTAAAAATTGGTGAACACTGCATACGTTCATATGACGGTAAGTTATGGAATATTGATATGGAATCAATATCAGATAAGCCTTCTCGTAAAGTAAGCGTTGAAGAAGTGATATTAAATACAGAAAGCAACGGCACAACATATCGCTATTCTTGTTCTGGTGTGGCAGCTCCTTTTAAAAACTTTTGGAGTAAGCTAACTTATTCAGATGTTCGCCTTGAACTTGATAGAATTAAATCTAACGATGTTTTTAATAAAAACATTAATGACAGTGATTTATCTTTAAGCACAGATATTGTTTATCGCGAATGGCTTGAAGATAATAGAGAAGCAGTTTTAGCTCGACTTCAAAAAATTGTTGACAATATTATGGTTGTTGATGGCATTATGTTTAGCACTGTAAGAGAACCACGTTATGTTGTGCAATCTTTTGGGGCTGGCCGTAATTATAGTGTTGCTATGTTTGTTACCTATGGCTATAATGAAAATATTTCAAAAGATTGTTATTTTAGTGCGCTTGATTTTAAAAAAGCACAAGCCAACTTATTAGCGCGAAGCCCTGATAAATCAATCTTGTGTGAACCTAATGGTGGGTCTAGAATTGAAGTATTAATGCCAGAAGTTATTCATTGTGATCCACACTTAGAGCATGTCAGCTAATTCACAATTACACTTAATAAGCCTTATTTTATCGATAAGATCGAAAGAACACTCCATCCATAATCTTTGATTTTGGTGGGGATGAATTTCGATTTTGTTTTCTATAAATAATTATTGACTTTGTTAATTATTTATAATCTCGTTTAATTTGGTGGTGGAGATTCACAACAATTAAGGCTTTTTTTATTTTACAAAAAAAGGAGATTCATGAATAAAGAACAATTAGTAGAAGAGATTAATAAATTAGGATTTTCTGACTCAATCATTGAACAACTTAATGACGAGGCTAAAAAAAATAACCTAATATTCGTTTTTGGTGCCAGCGATGATTTAATGGAATTCCGAGGTGCCATATGTGATGAGGTGGGCGTCTATGATGGCGGCTTTGCCTTTATTAATAATGGATGTATTATATCAAGTGATGAAATTGAGGAAATTGAAAATTATTCTTCAAAAGCTATCAGTGACGTTTTTCCTAAAGCTAAGGTGATCGAAGCTTTATGGTGTAAAAATGAATTTACTTGGTCATACAAGACTGACATACCTCATTTAACATTTGATATTATTAAATATAATGAAAAATATTGTCGTGGAATTGTTTTTTCACTAAATGATTTAGTTTAATTTTTCTTACTGATTTAAGTTATATATTGTAAAATATATAACTTTTTTTTTATTTAAAATATGCGTATTTTTGTATAAAGTTATTGCATTTGTAATTAAATTTTTATATAATAGCTTCACTGATTATGGATTAACCCTTACCAAACAATCCACTTGATAGAGAGAAAACATTATGACTAACTCAACTGCCACCACTCTTGTTGCTAAAACCCGTAATCAATCTCCTATCGTGGCTCGTAAAAAAATGCTTCGTTCAGTTATGAAACGTGCCAGCATTATTGCTAAAAACGCTTATAATGTCCACAATACTTCTATTGAGCGTATTGCCGCTTTTGGCGCGGCTAAATCAGTCACCGAGTTTAACCGTGAAGCACTTTTATTATCTTGGGCTGAATACCGTGCTGGTAAAGAAATTTATCAGGTTGAAGGTAAAATTCCACGCAAATCAATGCAAACCATTCACACTGCATTAGCGCTTAAAGTTACTCAGACCAACGCTGACAGCACGTTAAGTCAAGAAGAACGTCACTATGAACAAGCCAAAACTATGATCTTATCTCGCAACGCTGGCAAGTATGACGAGTCTGAGATGGAACTTGCCTATAACACCGCTTATAATGTGGCATCTGATTTAAATTATTCATTAGTCGCATAACACTAACTTTTAACAAAAAGTCCTTTTCTTTTGATTAGGGCTTTTTTATAATTTATAATTATTGATTTTATGCTTTTATTAATATATAATCTGTTTATCGACTTGAAATACTTCTTTTATCTTAATAAGGCTTATATGAAAAACAATAAAGTTAGCAAAAAACAAGAAGCTCGAAATTCTGCCCCTCGCAACTCTATTGTTCGCGCTATGGTTGAAAATGGATTATTCCAAGCAGCAACACATAAGGACAAAAAAAGACTTGATAAAAATGGAAACAAAAAACATAAAGCTCGAACTTTCGAGCTTTAATTTTATATTAAATAATTGATTATATAGCTTTTTTTTGTTATAATATATTATCATTTAAGTTTGTAAAGGGTAATTTGCAGTATCCATTATATTTAATCATACCTGATCATTTACTTTGCTTTTAGTTTTGATACCTTTTAAAATGTGAACAAAAAATAGGTATCTTTATGAATTATTCTACTCAATCTTATATTTCAATTGGTGAAATGTTGATATTTCAAAACCTTGTCCTTCTTGCTCTGGCACCCTTGCTCAAAGAGTTGATTATAATCCTCAAACACTTAGTGTTAGATTAGAGCAATACAACCTACATACTTTACCTGATTACTTGAATTCTAAAATTCCACTTAAACAACTATCTTTGGAAGAGATCGAGATACACAGTTTATTCCAGCTAATTTAGTAAACATAATGTGTTAATTATTTTTTTTCGCAATATTATAACATACACTTACATATGTAATTATTATTAAATTGTAGACAACAAAAAGCCCTCAATTAGAAGGCTAATAAACTTACTATACTATTTTAAACATTTAAATCTTTATATACTTCTAAAAATAAAACATTTTTACCTTCAAGTTTACCCGCCTTTAAACGGTATCTATTACCCTTGCCCGCAAATTTAGCAGCATTATAATTAGTAAGCTTTAATGCTCTACCTACAACACTTTTTAATTTGTTATGTCTTTTTCCTAATCCCGTCCAATTATTTCTAAGTATATAATCATATTTCTTGAATATTGCAAAATACTTAAATGCCCGTCTCACTCTATCTGGATTATTAATATTACCATAACTTATATATATTTTATAATCTTCTATCATAATTATACCCATTATTAAATGTGATAAGGTTTTTACATAAATCTTATTTTAATTAATTAAGCCCTATCTTAATAGACTTACTCCATCTTGTCAATTATTTTTTAGGAATGTAAACGGGAATCCTCGGTAATTAATTACAGAGATGAAAGAGAACGATTTTAGCATCAATATTTACCTATTATTTATTTTTATTGAATTTTTTTATAAAAAGAGTATAGTTTTGTATGAGCAACTTAATAAAGCGAGAATGTTAATGGAAAAAGCACTAATTATAAAAAAAGAATGGCTCCAAAAAATATTTAGTCATGGCAAAATATGGGAAATGCGATCTTCAAAAACGAATATTCGCGGCAAAATCAAACTTATTGAGTCAGGCTCTGGATTAATTGTTGGAGAGTGTGAAATTATTGATTCAATTAAGCCTTCAAAAAAAGATATTTCAAATCATCAAGACTTACATCAGGTAAGTGAATTATTATTGCTTGAAAAATGGTGTCACGCTTGGGTTTTGAAAAATCCTATTAAATATAATTCACCTATACCTTACAAGCATCCACAAGGCGCTGTTATTTGGGTTAATTTAAAGTTGTGATTTTTACTAATTTAGCATTTATTATATTTAAAACACCTAATTTATCAATGACTTATATAGATATTGTTTTATTTTTTTTTACTTATTTTATTGATTAATATTTGCACTCTTGATATAATGAATGTAACAAACATACTGAGGGGCTTACTATGACATCTTCATTAATTCTAAAAAAAATATCTTCTCCTGAATCATTAACTAATAAATATATTCATGTAGATAAGTCTGAAACTTCCATCAAGTTATTACCTTCTGGCAAATTTAATACTTCTGGTGAAGATGTTAAATCTACTTTTGAAGATCGCAATAAATACAGCATTATTATTTCTGCAAGTACTGGTTGCGCTATGGCTTGTAATTTTTGTCATATCACTCAAAAAGAATCACCTTACATTCGAATTAGTGGTCAACAAATTCTTGATAACTTAAAAGAAGCTATCACTGCTGAATACTTAGAACATCCTGAAATTGCTAATAAATATATTAAGCTTTGCTGGATGGGCATGGGTGAGGCTATTTTAATTTCCAAGGCTGTTCTCGATGTTACCATTGAATTACTTGACTGGGTTATGTTAAATGGTTATGCAAAAGGATTAGATGGGGTTGATATTGCAACTGTTATGCCTAAAATCGGTGATTCTTGGATGGCTGACTTTACCACTCTCAATACATTGTTAAAAAAATATGATATTAATCCTAATAATTATATTATACCAAATTCAGGATTTAGCTCGATTAAAACGTATAATAGTCGTTCTAACTTAAGATTGTTTTATTCATTGCATAGCACAGAACAACATACTCGTGATCTTATGATCCCCAATGCCATGCCTATTGATAAAGCTCTTTCTAAAATTAAAAAGTTTCATGAAGCAAGTCAGGTTAATATCATTGTTCACTATATGTTTATGGATAGCATTAATGATTCTAATGAGCAAGTAGAACACCTTAATACATTTATGGCCTCAAATGAACTTGACGGCTTTGAACTTCGTATACTTCGATATAATGGACATAATGACTCCATTAAAGAAAGTAATAACTTTAAATCCATTATCAAAAATGTATCTGACGCGCACAGTAATTTTAAGGTGCAATTTTCAAGTGGGTTTGAAATTTTATCTGCTTGTGGTCAATTTGTCATTGACGAATATTCAAATAACCCTAACTACTTTGAGTCAAAAGCAAAAAACAATAATGAAATTAATATCGTCAATATTTAAATAAAATAATTACTCATTAATTTATATAAAAAGCCCAGTCTTTAACGATTAGGGCTTTTTTATTATTCAATAAATTTATTTTTAGATATCTTTTTTTTAAAATAAAAAAAACCGCAACGTTAATGCGGTTTTTTATTTTCTTTTATTTATTTATTTATTTATTTATTTATTTATTTATTTATAAGTGATAAGTTTTTGTCATTGATTGACCTTCCTTTTCTCTTCTTAAAAAATCTAACACTTCTAACACTCTGGACGCTTTTGCAAAGTATTTTGATAATACCTTATTTCTATAATGGCACTCTCTTAGCTCATTTCTTAATGACAATGTTTTTTCAAATTCTTTAAGTTTTAAATCAGAAACCATTTTATCTTCATTAATATAAGGTGTAAGTTCACACCAAATATCAACATAGACTTTAAATAAATTAGAATACTTAACATACTCTGCCAAGGCTCCTTCATGTATTTCGTTTAAATCTTTTAACATTATACGCTGATTTTTTACTTTAAGTCCTTTTAGTTTAGCAAGATTTACTATTTCCTTTATTGATTCTTGAAGAACTTTTAAATCGATCCACTCCTTTAACTTCTCATTTGCATAGCTTGTATGTGAAGAACACAAAGAAACTTCAGATTGATTAATTGTGCAATAGGCTAATTCTACTAATTTCATTTTTAAACCTTAATGGTTGTTTTAAATTATATGTTTATTATAATATAAAATTTATCTTTTTAATAGTTAAAAATTACTTTATTTTTATTTTTTTACCTTATTTTTCATTGATTTTAATTCTTTTTTTGCTATAATTTATTATTGAATTTAACTTGTTGGCTTAATATTATGTCTAAAACTTATTGTTTAAAGTGTGAAAAACCCAACTCTGGCTGCAAATGTGACACGAATGAATATCAATTTAACCATAGTGATAAATTAAGAGTTCCATTGACAACTAAAAATAAAGTCGTTTTTAGAGAATTCTTAAATAATTGTCCGACTTTTGTCAATTGTATTCCTGAAAATTTGGAACCTCATTTTATAAATTTACTGATAAAAGTTAAATTTTTTAATAAGACTATCAACGGAAGAGAATTTACAAATATTTCTGAAAAAACTAAGCCTTTTATTGGGTTATATAAAAACACTTAGTTTATCTTCTAGTGAATTTTGGGGTTGTTTTTATTTTTTTTTTATTATATAATAGCCCCACTTAGTTAGGTTAATTAGATATAAGGTTTTAACATGAATACATTTACAATCGAAAATAAAAAACAACTTAACCATGTTTGTTCATTGTTGATTAATCAAACAATTAAAGAGCAGTCTGATCAGAATTTTATTTTTGACTTAGAAGAAGTATTATTTCATACACCACTTCATTTTAAATTAAATCAAAATCCAGAATCAACCGAATATTCTTTTTTTCAGTTTTATACTACTGGTAATTCAGAACCTGTATTTAGTTATAGTCCTGAATCCTCACTTATTATAGAACATTGTGAAAATAACCATATATATATTGATTAATTTCATATAACTTAAACTCCTATATAGCAATTTAGAGAAATAATTATGACTAACTCATTTTTCGGATTTCCGAAATACACTCCAGAACCAATTCAACTAAAAAAAGAATCAATCGTTCATCCATTTTTCGGATTTCCAAAATACACCCCAAAACACTAAAAATACTTTAACGCATATTTTATTTAAAATATGCGTTTTTTTATATAAAATGATTGCATTTATAATTAAATTTTTATATAATAGCTTTACTGATTAGGGATTAACCCTTACCAAACAATCTACTTGATAGAGAGAAAACATTATGACTAACTCAACTTCTACCACTCTTGTTGCTAAAACCCGTAATCAATCTCCTATCGTGGCTCGTAAAAAAATGCTTCGCTCAGTTATGAAACGCGCCAGCATTATTGCTAAAAACGCTTATAACGTCCACAACACATCTATCGAGCGCATTGCGGCTTTTGGCGCTGCTAAATCTGTTACCGAGTTTAACCGTGAAGCACTTTCATTAGCTTGGGCTGAATACCGTGCGGGTAAAGAAATTTATCATGTTGAAGGTAAAATCCCACGCAAATCAATGCAAACTATTCACACTGCATTAGCGCGTAAGATTATTCAGACTAACGCTGATACATCTTTAACTCAGGCAGATCGCCATTATGAGCAAGCTAAGACAATGATTTTATCTCGCAACGCTGGCAAATATGATGAAGCCGAAATGTATTTAGCTAACGATATTGCACTTAACCTACTTGGTCGTGTTGCAGCATAAATTCAGCACCTATCAAATACATAACTTAATGTGAGGAAAAAAACATGATTGACTTTAGAGTAAATATTGACGCAGAACAAATTGCACAATATGTAGAAACGGTTTTCTCAGCTATTAAAAAAAAGTATATCATTAAATATACCAAGGATATAGACGAAGAAGGCTATGGATTTCATTTTGGAAAGCGCTCTCCTAATGAGAACTTAATTTGCACCGATCCTAAATTTAAAACAGCCACTCTTTCTCTTGCGGTTGTAAATGGGAATTTTATTAAAGAAAAATTTAATTTAACCTATGCTGATTTATTAGCTAATTACAATGATGATCCTCATCACTACTTATCGACACTCCAAGGAGCTATCTATCCAGAGTTGAAAGATGTTTTCTCATTAGAAGTAATCAATGGCCTTATTCGATTTAAATTTATTATTATCGGTATTGACTTTAATGACCAATTATTTAGTGCTATCGAAGAAACTTTATGCAATACAGGTCTTAACATTCTCGTTATTCCAAAATATAATGGCTTTATGTAACAAATTTTAATTCACTAATGTTTTATTTAATTATTGCCAACGTAGATAACATATTGTATAATATGTTATCTTCTTTAATTAAGACTTCGGATTATGACTCAATTTAATTTACACACTATTTTAACAGAAGAATTTTCTGGAAATGATAAGAAAGTTAGTTCTTTATATTTCACGCTCCTTGACAATCAATCTAAATTAAGAGGTAAGTATACATTAAAATACTTTGTTAATGACCAAATTGTAGACTCAAGAGAACTCAACGATCTTAGTTTTGTTAATCAAGAACGTGCAGAACTTTGGTTTAAAGATCAAGACGGTAAATTTGAAGTCGGTTTTGAATTTGATAAAAGCGCCTATACTATGGCGAAAGATTTTTTTAAAATTACATTACAACTTTTAGGCAAATAATAGCCTTACAAATTTAAATAATTACTAGGTATGGTATAACTGGAATTACACTCTATCGTATAGAGAGAACAAGGGTTCGATTCCCTTTACCTTGTATAAGAATATAGTATAATTGGTAAGTACGCCTCTATTTAGGGAGGAGGGCGTGGGTTCGATTCCCACTATTCTACTTAATTTTTTTATATCTCGTATCCTTCACGGAATTATCTCTATTTTATAAATAAATTTAATTAAAAATATTGCATTTGTAATTAAATTTTTGTATAATAACTTTACTGATTAGGGAATTCCCTTTTACTTATTAGAGAAAATAATTATGACGATTTCAACCTCTATTCTTAATGACATTTGTTCAAGCGAACGTTACGCAAAATTAGTTAACAAGTATAATAAAATCTTTAAATCGTTAAAGCCACTTAACGAAGACTTCACAATCTTAAATACAGGCATTCATGGTTTAGCCTTAAAGGGTTCTCATGATTACACCTTTGGATTTTTACCTACTATCGCTGAAAAATATTCTGATAAGCTCACTGTCAATAATGCCAATTTCTTTTTATCAAGCACTGCGCTATCAAAATCTAAATTTGAAGTTTTTTTAAGTGATATTACAAAAATTGTTCAAGCGCCAACCACAGAAGAACAAGTTGCCATTGTTGAGTTAATTAGTAATACTGTTATGGAATGCTTTCTTTTTGAAAAATTCTAATCTTTATTATTTAGTTATTCAGCCTTAACCTTATTAGTTAAGGCTTTTTTTTAATATAACCAAGGAAATCACTTAGATGATTAAAGATTTAGAACCATTATTGATGCAATTATATAATGAAGGTAATTATGATGCTGAGTCAGCTATTATGCAATTTGCACATGGGGATTGCCATGATCTAACTTGGGCGCTACATGAAAAATATGGTTCTAAAATGGTAGCGATAGTCGGCAAGAACTCAGGAATACCCATTCATTCATGCATACTCATTAATGACAATACTACCTTAGATGGTTATGGCATTAATTCATTAGAAGATACAGTTAGACGATATAGCAAGCTCTCGCTGCTCAACCTTAATGAGCCTGCCATTGCTAAAAGTATAGATACTGACTGGATTAATACTTTTGGTGGACAATTAGGCAATGAACCAGACGATGTTCTCTCTGAATTTAACCCTATTATAGTTTTGCTTAAAATAGATCTTAAAACACTACTTTCTAATTAAATTATCCTACTTTTAAAATAAAAAAACATTGCATATATATTTCGTAAGAGTATAATAAACACATAGAAAATAAATATCTTCTTAATATGATAATCAAGGAAACCACATGACTTCTTATTTCCCTCCAAGCACTCACAATGGAAAAACACTTGACACTTGGCATTACACAAATGAAAACTATACCCATGTTAGTGCTACCTACGTTGGTGAAGAATACGGTGAAAGTGTTTTTGAAGATATTATGATTGAAGTTAATTAAGTATCACCCTTGTATACAATATATTGTTTTAAATAAATGGACTATTAATATGACTTATATTTACTTAGAAAGTGATGAAGATTTTGAAAATCAAATGCCATTTAACTATCAAGCATTTGACGAACATATTGATAAATACCCAAGTAAATATCCTTGTATATTAGAGTTTCATGATTATAGTTCTAATGAAGGAGGATATTCTTTTCATATTGAGATCATAGAAGACATATCTGGATTTGTATATCGAGATGGATCTTTATATAAAGCTGAAAGTTCTGATTTCATTATCCAAAATGGTGTTTTATATAAAAAATGTTAATTTATTATAAATATCATTTTTCGTAAAATACAGCCCTTACACCACAATGTGTAAGGGCTTTTTAACTTTTAGCTTAAACTAAAATTCATTTTATTTTCTGCTGGTGGACTGATATTTAAAATAAAAAAATATGCGTTTTTTTATATAAAATGATTGCATTTATAATTAAATTTTTATATAATAGCTTTACTGATTAGGGATTAACCCCTACCAAACAAGCCACTTAATAGAGATTAAATATTATGACTAAGAAATCTAACTTTAACTTTTCTTTCAGCAATAATACTCTTTCAATTATAGCTAGACAAGATAGCTCTGAAATTCTTGATTTTAATATTGTTAGTATCAAAGACGTTACTATTAATTCTATTGTTCATACCATTTATACTTCTGATGCTGGTGATGAGTTCTCTATTGTTAATAATGAATTCCACAGAGAAGATGACTTACCAGCAGTAAAGTGTATTAGATTAGATTTACTTAAAGAGGAATATGTAGTTTGTCATATGTGGTTTAAGCATGGCTCTTACCACAGAGACAATGACAAACCAGCCGTTATATATGCTGACGGTATATTAATGTGGTTTATCAATGGTTTTATTTCTCGCGAACCTCTTGGCAATATGAGTGTTTATATTAAAGAACTTGATTTCGGGCTTTACTATACTGACTTAGACAGAAAAGATATTATTTTCCTAGAAAAAGAAGTCCTTGATCAACAAATTGAAGATGGACTAGTTAACTACGCGATATAATATATTTACCGAAATAAAAACTCTGCTTTTCATTAAGTGGAGTTTTTTTGTTTACTTTATTTTAAAAAAAATGTATAATTATTTTTTTACAAAAGGATTTAAAATATGGCAATGATTTACACTTATCTAAGAAATAAAGAAGATTTAGATCATGAAATACCATTTTCAAACAAAGATCTGTTTGATAAGTATGTGGGAAAATATCCAACTAAATATCCCTGCATATTAGAGTTTGAAGATTATAGCTCTGACGACCAATACCATTATCATTTTAATATAATACATGATATGTCTAATTTTATTTACCAAAATGGTTATTTATACAAAAAGTGTTGATTTTAAATCAATATTTTTAATTTAAATGAAAATATATTTCTTTCTAAATCAATGGGAAAAACATGACTAACTCTACAAATAAAGAAATTAATGAGATTACTTGGACTTGCGTTAAATGCCAGTATGATAACACTGATTTACTTAAAGATACACCTCAAACACTTTGCGGATTTTGTGGTCAAATTTTTGATTGGCAACAAATCAACATTGATGTATCAACATACTTTGGTCATGAAGAAACGACTGTAAAAATGAGTGAACTTTTTTTCATAGATAAGCAGGTTGCAGACTCTGGAATAACATTATCAAAAAATAATATTATTACAGAAACATTCTCTACGTTAATTCCAGAAGGTAAGATCCCTGCATACTTTGGAAGCTTTGGAGAATATGTCCCAGTAGAATTTGAATAATTTAAAGTATTGGCGCTCTATTTGGGTGCCTTCTACATTTTACATTTATTTAAAATAAATATTTTTTAAAAATATGCGTTTTTTTATATAAAGTGATTGCATTTATAATTAAATTTTTATATAATAGCTTTACTGATTAGGGATTAGCCCTTACCAAACAATCCACTTGATAGAGAGAAAACATTATGACTAATTCAACTTCTGCCACCACTCTTGTTGCTAAAATCCGTCATCAATCTCCTGCTGTTGCTCGTAGAAAAATGCTTCGTTCAGTTATGAAACGTGCCAGCATTATTGCTAAAAATGCCTACAATGTTCACAACACTTCTATTGAGCGTATTGCTGCTTTTGGTGCCGCTAAATCAGTAACCGAATTTAACCGTGAATCACTTTCATTAGCTTGGGCTGAATACCGTGCTGGCAAAGAGATTTATCAGGTCGAAGGTAAAATTCCACGCAAATCAATGCAAACCATCCACGCTGCATTAGCGCTTAAAGTTACTCAGACCAACGCTGATAGCTCGTTAAGCCAAGAAGAACGTCACTATGAGCAAGCCAAGACTATGATCTTATCTCGCAACGCTGGTAAGTATGACGAGTCTGAAATGGAATTCGCCTATAACACAGCTTATAATGTTGCTGCTGATTTAAATTACTCTCTAATAGCTTAATTCCAACCTTTTTTTAAGCCCTTTTCTTTTGATTAGGGCTTTTTATTATTTAATAATTTAAAATTTATTGACTTTTATTCAATATTTCTATAAAATACTTATCATTATCTAATATTAAAAATAAATTTATGAGGCCAACATGTTAACACAAGAAAAACTATCTTTTATGAATGAAGAAAGGCAGTTCACCCAAGAAGAAGCCTTAAAAAATGCAAACCAATTAAAAGGACTTGTTCATGATGATATTGCTAATTATGTTGCGGGTGTTCTAGTTGAAAATGCAAAAGGCAAATTTGTAGCTTCACCCCTTGGACGAAATCATAAAGAACAATTCTATCCTAAACTTGTTATTCCATATTTATTTAAAGATATGGTTAAAAAACTTTATTCTTACGCGCCTGCCTATATTGAACCTAAAAATAAAAAGGATGCAGCAAATCTTATTAAAATGGCAGATCCTGCAAGTAAATATTATGATAAAGTCATTCAAACTTGGAGAGATGTAGAAATTGACTACTTCATGGCAATCAATGATGTTATTTTTAAAGAACTACTAAAAGATTTTGCAACCTTTATCGCTGTGTTTACTGTCTATCATAAACGCTCTACTCAATTAGCTAAACAAGACCCTCGACTAGCTCAGTGGTTTGCTGATATTTATGAAGGTTTTGATCCAAACACTAAATGGTTTAGTTTGGTAATGGAAGATCTACTTACTCTTGCCGCTGGTATGTCTCGTGAAGCAAAAGTTCCTGTTTCACTCTTGGAATGGAAAAAATTATTTTACAACACACTTAAAGAGGAAACAAAAGTATTCAAACAATTTATTGCTGATTCTGAGAAGAAATAATATATTTGATTTGTTTTTATTTTAAAATTATTATATACTTACTTTACTAATATTACACCTTGGAGAAATTATATGTATCAAGCGCTTTTTATTATCGGACTATTTATTTTTATCGCTTTTATCTTTTTAAAAACAATGTCAAAAAAAGGTAAAACGTTTGAAAAATCTACACTTGAAAAAATTAGAGCTAGTGGAAAAACTGAACGAAAGTATTACACAAAAGCTTCCACCTTTAATAACTCAAAAATGATTTATCACTCACCTACTGATAACTGGGTTTTATACTCACTTATTTTTGGTGATGATTTAGACACTTTTGAAGAAATTGAAAATAGCCAAAATCACTTAAAGTCAAATTCAGATTTTTACCAAAATAACAAAAACTCTTATCATGACGATGACATTAATGATAAATCAAACCACAGTTATTCTAGTAAATCTAGTAATGATAGTAATGATAGTAATGATAGTAATGAGCGTTATTCTAGTAATAGCAGTCACAGCAGTAGCCACTCTAGTTATGATAGCAGTAGTTCTAGCAGTAGTTCTAGCAGTAGCAGCTATAGTAGTGACAGTAGCAGCTCTTGTTCCAGTAGCTCTTGTGATTAATTACTAATCTATATATTAACTATTGTCAGCCCTTTTCTTTATTGATTAGGGCTTTTTTTATTTAAATTTATTTTTTAGTTGTTTTTATTATTATATTATTATATAATAGCTCCACTTAGCAAGACTCATTAAATAAGGTATCAACATGAACACAGTGACTATTGAAACAAAAAAGCAACTTGACGAAATTTGTTTTCAATTAATTAACCTTTCACCTAGCGAAAAATGTGAGGATAATTTTATTTTTAATCTAGAAGAAGTCTTGTTTTCTACACCACTTCAAATTAAGATTGATTTAAGCTCTGGTTCTGTTAAAACCTCTTATTTTCATTTCTACTGTAATGAAACTTCTACCCTTATATTTACTTATGATTACGACTCTTCTATTATTATCGAGCAGAGTGAAGGAAATTTCATACGTATTAGTTAACATCATTTTTAGCCCTTACCATAAGTTTGGGCTTCTGCGTTGAATACTGAGTTAGAAAGGCTACTGTAAGCTCTATTTATGAAATTAATTAATCATAATAATTAAAAATAAAAAAATATGCGTTTTTTTATATAAAGTGATTGCATTTATAATTAAATTTTTATATAATAGCTTTACTGAGTAGGGATTAACCCTTACCAAACAATCCACTTGATAGAGAGAAAACATTATGACTAACTCAACTTCTGCCACCACTCTTGTTGCTAAAATCCGTCATCAATCTCCTGCTGTTGCTCGTAGAAAAATGCTTCGTTCAGTTATGAAACGTGCCAGCATTATTGCTAAAAATGCCTACAATGTTCACAACACTTCTATCAAACGTATTGCCGCTTTTGGTGCTGCTAAATCAGTTACCGAATTCAACCGTGAATCATTATCGTTAGCTTGGGCTGAATACCGTGCGGGTAAAGAAATTTATCAGGTCGAAGGTAAAATTCCACGCAAATCAATGCAAACCATTCACGCTGCACTAGCGCTTAAAGTTACCCAGACCAACGCTGATAGCTCGTTAAGCCAAGAAGAACGTCACTATGAGCAAGCCAAGACTATGATCTTATCTCGCAACGCTGGTAAGTATGACGAGTATGAAATGATATTAGCCAATAATATTGCGTTCGATATTGCTGAGGACTTAAATTACTCTCTAATGGCATAATCCTCACTACCTTAAAAAAAGCCCTTTTCTTTTGATTAGGGCTTTTTTGTATTTAAAATTATATTTTTATTGATTAATTAATTATATTATTATATAATAGCTTTACTAACCACCCAACATAAGAAATATTATGACAACCATTCATATCAGCAGTGTCCAACAACTTAATGAAATTTGCGCAACATTAAATGAAACACAAGACACCACATATACTTTTGACTTTCCCGATGTAGGCTGTGATGTCCCTTTGTTTTTAAAACCTTATAAAAATGCTATTACTGGCGAAGTTAGTCTCACCACTTTTTACTTTTGCTTTGAAAAAGACTTTATTCCTTCATATACTGAATTTTTAATAACCAATGATCATGATTATAATCCTGAGTTCACCTATGATATTGAACAATCTCGTATGCTAATGCACAGCCTTGAAAAGCATATCCCACTTTAATAGATTAGGACTTTTCTATAGTTATATTTTTATTAATTAATTATATAATTATATAATTATATAATTATCAACCTATACAGTAGATTTATTTTTAATATTGGAGGTTAAAATTGATATATCCTTTAAATCATTTCTTACCTCCACAAAAAAAAACATTGCAAATCTCATTAAAAAGCATAATCAATAACACTATTATCTTTACTAATTCTATTCCACAATGTTACAAAACCAGAATCCAACATATCTTATTTGAGTTCATTGATAAACACCATAACCTTAATTATATAATATCCACTTATTTTGATTTATTTAAATAAATACTTGATTTTATAACCCTTATTATTTATAATTGATCCACATTATACGTTAGCCTATTTTGAGAACAAAACAATGACAACTATTAAAAATCGCACCATCGCACTGGCAAAGAATCTTCATATCGCACATAACCTTTCTTTCTTTTCGCTTGCTGTTGAAGGTTTCGTTGATCATTATACCCACTTTATGGATCAAGCAAAAACACTTATTAATCTTGAAGTATCCTTTAACCTACCAACTAAAATCGCCTGTATCCACTTACCTGACGATATTATTGCGGGTGCATACCAAGTTGTCATTGAAGCAAAAAAACATGCCAAAGCTCAAAAATACACTTCTTCTGATGAACGCTATATGCAATCACTAGCATTACTTAAATTTTTACACTCAAAAAATATTATTACCGATATTTCTCAATGCATTACTTTCGCCAGAGAAACATCAGATCTTTATGAATAAATTTTATTTAATATAAATCTTATTCTTACTTGACATAGTATGCATTATTTTATATAATATCTCTCTTATCAATACTTATTTTTTATACAAAGGAACTTTTATGATTATTTATCAGGTCTTATCAATATTTGATATTGAACATGAAGGAAATTATAGAGATATTATTTTTGCTTCTGCTTGTCCTGAAAAAGCCGTTTCTTTTGCGCTTGGGGCAATCTCAACCAAACTACTAAACCACAAAGAAGGCTTTGTTAATTTTCAGAGTTATGAACACTTTAGTCGTCACATTGTAACCCTATTTAATAAGAGACTCAGCTTCTGCTTTCAAGATCTTATTATTCAAGAAGTAGCACTTGATACCGCACTACCTAAAAAAACACCTGTTTTCTGGACAATTACGGAAGAAGTTATTTTTAATCAGTTTTGTAAAGACATTGATTTGTATTTCTCTCAATCTAATATCCCCACATTAAGCTTAGAAGAGAAACACGACTCATTTTCATACTTTACACAAAATTTTGATAAGTTCTCAGTTATGACCGCTGAAGAGATCCTTATTCTCACCAAAGAACATCAAACTCATGCACTACTGTATGATCTTTATGAGGCTTAATTGCTTTTATTCTTTTTTTTATTTCTCATTTTTGTTGCTTATTATACTCCGCGTTGGTATAATAAGCTTCAATCATTGAATAGAGAAATACCACTATGCTTTCATTCTTTTCTCGCAAAACCACTAGCACTCCTTGGTTACAAGGCGTTATCAAAGGTGAAGAAATTTTAATTCTTATTCAAAAAAACGATCCTTCACCAAAACTTTCATTCCATAACCTTTGCCTTAAATACATCTCTGGTTACTCCTCAAATAGCGTTGAATTTAATCGAGGCGTTATTGATTATCTTACTCAATACTCTCCTGAATTTAAATTATATTTACCGACTTTTTCTTTTACACTTTAATTCTTAATTTATTACCTTATTGCTGGTGGATTTAATATGATAATTTTAGCACAAATTCACGAACATGTTCTTTATAACGAAATACAAGCTATGCATCACACACCTGAAGATTTTTCAGAAGGTGACTTAGGTGAACGCATTGAAAATTTCCCTTACTACAACCTCATATCTCAATTTGACCTAACATTATTATTTCAAGCTGAGTTCTCCTTAGACTTAGATCTTGTTGAAGAATATGCCGCGCTTATTTTAGAAAATGGCATTGAAAATATGCCCCCTATTGTCATTGATGATAACTTTTCTATTATCGATGGCATTCATAGACTTAACGCCATGATTTTGTGTGGAATCCTAAAAGCAGATCTTTATATGGGTACCAGAATGGCATTGTAAAAATATACATTAATACTAATAATTAAGCTCATTATGATTTTTCATATTGAGCTTTTTTATCTTTCAAATTATCAGTTCTTGCAGGCAAAAAAAATACCCACCAACATCAACTGCTAGTAGGTACTTAATCAATATTATTGCTATATTACTCCCACTTCACAACGACACCAATCAACCTATTCAAATAGATTGACCGCATAACAACTTTATCTCCATCACGCAACGTTACCCCTAATACCTTTGTTCCCGTATCACCACGCTCATCATAGTCCTTAGCAATATAGATCTCAGCTATCTTACCTGACTTATTATTCTCGACCGCCTCAATAAACTCACCAATACTTTGGATCATACCATAATCTGGCTTTATTACTCCATAACGTGCTAATACTCTACCAATGACAATATTTATTCCCAATTCCACTACTTCAAATACCACACAATCTTCAACCCAATCACTACTCTCCTTTAAAGGCTCAATGCGCAGGTTAAATGGCTTATTTTTTATAAATATACCAAAATACTCAACTAAATTATTATTCAATAATTCCAGACTATCAATAGTTAAAGGATACTTATCCATAATGCCTCCATATTAAACGCTATCGTCATGATGTAAGCAAATTAACATATCTGATACTGACTTATTAATATAAGATACCGCATACTTATCCATATCTTCTTTTGATAAATTAATGTCTAATAAATTCTGCTTATCTGACCAAAATATTTCTTTAATATTTATTACTTCATCCTCACTTTCTACACAGTAGGTTATCAATAACTCTGAGCGATGACGAGTTGTTCCTGCACCATACAATGATTTATCACTCAATACATAAGAGTATTCTTTTACCGTTAATTTCGCCACACCTATTAATACTGGAGTTGTTATTTCATAATAAAATGTTTCTATATTTTCTGACATTATCTTATTCTCTCTATATTTATTTATAATTTATTTATTATACAGCACTTCGTCATATCAAACAATGCATTTAAATTATTTTTTTATGCGTTTTTTTATATAAATCTTATTTATATTATAATATTTTTATTACTTAATCACTCAATTGAAGCACCCTTTAACTCAATCACCGCAATGGTGGAAAAATACCTATCATAATGTTAGTTACAAAAAAAAGCACTCTATAAAAAGTGCTTTACTATAATCATTTATTATATTATAATATATCTCTAAAATAAATTATATTATTGTAGGTATTATGCTAAATTTTAAGAAAAATAATGATAAAGCAAATAATGAATGGCTAAAAGGACTTCTTTTTGCCGAAGAACTTATGACCACCCTAAATATCAAAAATTTTATTCCACTTAGCGAATCTATGATTGAAATCTGTATGCGCAAAATTTCCAAGCATACTACATATCGATTCCTCAGCTTAAATCACTTTAATTGTTCAAACCATAATGAAAATACGTACTGTATGCTTAGTATGTTTAATTCCTATGAAAGTCTTAATCTATTCTCCCAAGGCTTTACAGACTATGTTGAAGAATATTATGATAAACAACTTAATATTGTTACTCGTAAAAACTATGAACTGCACTCAATCATACTTCTCAAAAATAATATAAATTACGCTATAAAGCACAATTTAAAACTCCCAATCTAAACGTAAAAAAGGAATACTAAAAAGTATTCCTTTTTTTATTACTATAATTATAAGCATTAAAAAGCCCCTTGATTAAGGGGCTTATATTTATTTATCTAATTTTACTCAATCTTTCATTCTGAGTCTCAGCGCAGCAACCCTCACCACTTCCTATCATTTCTGCTGAGACTATATCATTCACAATTAAACCACAAAGATGTTTGTCATTTTCCACCACAATGTGCTTACAAGGGATCATACTCCCACCACCAAACATAACACCGATAGGACACACCTCAGTTAAACAGCACCAGCCACAAGAATTACACTTACTGCCATACTCTGGCTTTATGTTTTCAGCCACTGCGATCCTTTCCATTAACTCAAAATTCATAACAATACCTTATATTGCTAATTAATCATAAATCTATTATACACAATCTTCCTCATAATGTCATTTATTTTTTATTATTTTCCTACCGCTAATCGCGCCATTAATTTGAAATAACAAAATAACGCAACCTTAGCATCCGTTAACGCATTATGCGGCTTATACTCAAATCCCAAAGACTCAATACCACCCAAATACTCAACACGAGAAATATCAGGATCTATACCCGCAATCTTAAACGCATTCGCTATATCAAACGGAATGTAATACACATTTTTGGGTATACTAAATGCTCCACCCAATAAATCACAAAATAACACCCAATCATAAGCCAAAACATCACCCACAATCTCAACATCTTCAAATTGAGTAAACCACTCAACCATTTTTTTTGCAATAAACTCTTTATTGTCCTTTAAATAATAATCCTGAAAATCATTCTCATACATTCCACATGACTTCTCACCCAAATACCGTAAACCACTGAATACAGCTTCCTTACAACCCATTCTTTCCGTCTGCTCAATATCAAAATCATTAAATTCAGCGTAAAATGTTTTTCCACAATCTGAAACTAATGCAATACTTATTACGGTTGCATCAGCATGTAAACCTGAAAACTCTAAATCCATTGCAATACTTGAAATACTTGAAATCATATATTTCTCCCCCACATACTATTAATTAAATTATACACTACCTGTTATATTTCCTCAATCATCATCTTAGATAATTCTATTATTACCGAGATCTCTTTCTCATTAGTTATCAAAAAAGGTGTCGGCTCTATCTCATACACTGAAACATATTCCATTTCTGCATCGTATAATTTTACTAAATCACCTATATTACTTAATCCATTTATATCATAATATAATTCACTTTCTGGCTTCTTTACCACTATGTGATAAGGGGCGTAATCTTCACAATCTTCAGAAAAAAAATCCAACTGATACATTTTCCAACCATTTAATAAATAAGTCGCATAAGCAAAATCCATACACGCATATCTACTAAATAAATTCCTCACACCTTCAATGCTATTCTCAAAATTCTCACGATTAGGATCACCAGCAAAAATACTGCTTTTATTATAAATAGCAAAAACATCATTTATTATAGATTGAAGATTAGACATTATTCTATTTTCCAATAATTTTAATTAATATATTATAACATTATTAATTAATATATTATAACATTATTAATTAATATTGTCATTTATTTTTTATTTATAATGAGCAATATTCTACTCAATATATACAAAAACAAAGCATTAATGCGCACTATTCTACTCATTATCTCATTAGTTGATCCAAAAATTACTCAGACCCAATAACTAGATAGTAAAAAGCCCTAGAACTCCTTCCAAGGCTTTTTGTATTAACTATAATCATAATTAACAACTTAATAATAATAACAGCCATAAAAGCTTCTGAGGCGTTACATAACTATAATCTCACTACATTATTAAGCACCATCTACCAAAACACAAGACACTACATCTTCCATTTCATTAAACTTGGCACACCATTTCTTAGCATTGTTAATATCTTTTCTAGTCATATCACTACCTATATTTGGCACAACTGGCAATGTTGTTATTTTACCATCCAAAGTCACCATCACTATCACCATATTATATATACCCCAAGTCTTTTTATAAATCACAACACAATAATCAATAAATCTAAATGATATTAAGACGATTATTAACGCATTCTTTTAATCTGTCAATCTCGCATTAGTATACCACAAAAGAATAAAACAACAACACTAAATCAGAACAAAATAGACCCCTAAGTCAAAAGATAACCCATTTTATTGCAATCAATCTTAAAAAAAGACACTGGATTATACCTTTTTACCATATCTCACAAATTATATTCTTTACATATTTATGTCACAATTGATTATTTTATATACTCTAAACCCGCCTTTTTATACACTAACCTAAATAATTATGCCGATTTTATGAATAAATTAAATGAAAACACCCGCGCATTACCCAATAACATAAAATATTTACAAAACAAACCCAAAAAATACAACATAAACACCAAAACTACACAACCCTAAACCCTTTATAACAAACACCATAGCTTATTCTTATTCTTTTAATGCTCAGATCCTAAAACACATAACTAATAAATATACCAACCCTCACAATAACTTTCATAATAACTCTTATAACAACTCATATGATAACTCAATAAACAATAAACAATAAATAACACTACAACACACAATCATATTCCTCAACCCATACCACAACCCCCCTACTTTATATATATCACCATAACACTAATGGCGCTGGTGGATAATACATTATTAATTAACCTATAAATAAAAACATAAACTTAAAATAAAAAAAATGCCCACATAAGTTTCCCTATATAGACATTATAACCAACTATGAAATTGCTAATCTAACTACTACGCAACACTAACAATCCCTTCCAACTTTTTTAATCTTAACTGCTCACGCTCCAACACCAACAAAGCATCCCTCAACATTACCGTCATATGAGGACAATTACTCTTGATAAATGTGTAATTCGTTACACCAACTTCCCAACCCAAAATCTTTATCGTGCGCTTATTAAACTTACCGCTATTGTTCAACTCCGCTGTATACTCCTCATACTTGCTCACACGCTTCTTATCCGAACGCAATGTGCTTACACTCAATAATACGATTAAACCAAATACCTTATTAAATAATTCCTTCTCTTCTTCCGTTCCCGAAGCATTAATAACTTGTGCATTAAAATGACTCATAATTCTATTTCCTCTATCTCGTTATAATTTATCTTTCAAATCGGTCTTTCTCAATTCGTGCAATCATTATAACAAAATATTTATTTTATATCAATCAATTTTTAAACAATTTGTATCATTATTCCACAAACCCAAAGCTAACAATACTTTACCAATACTTTATATTCAATTATATTATAATATAATCTCCCTGACGCAAAAATATAGACCTTACAAAACAACACTTATCACCAAATACATACTTTTTTTATTTGAAATTACCTCACCCCCTTTATTTACTTTTCTTTACCACCATGATATAATCAACCAAATATCATTTTTTTTAGGTAAAAAGAGAATTATTCCATGCACAACAATATATCAAAACACATATCCCAAGAAAATATTCAATTCATTATCGATAACCTAATACTACCTAAATATATAAATTCTATCGAATTCTCAACCAACACTCAACAACAATATTTTACAAAAATTCCCACACTGCATAACTCAACAATACTTTATATCAAACTACAATACTTCTGTAATCATAAAAATAAATCCATATTAAATCTACAATATTCATTCACCATTGGATCTCAAAAAAATGATAACTCAACCTCATATCACTTAATTTGCGTTCTTTGCGATATACTTCAAAACGGCTCTCAAATCACTGTAAAACAAGGTGATTTCCATTCATACAAAGATTTGCCAAACTATATTAATGACAATGCTACAAAATATATACTCAAATATAAACTCGAAGAAATTAAAGAAATTAAAAATATATTACTCAAAAATAAAATTAAAATATTCTAAAATTCTCATATAAAACAAACTCACCAATATCAAAAACACTCTTCTTTAAAAATTACACAATCCACTTCAATATGAGCGAAGACGACAAAACATTACACATAATATCTTATAACATGATATTCCATAGTTATCTGGATTTTATTAATTTTATGTCCATCCAAATATCTAACTCCAATATTCAAAAAAAATCACCCAAAATCAACAAAAGATATAGAAAAATACCTACTTATAAATAAAGTTAATTCTTTTTAATTTATATTATTATATAATTTTAACCGAGACATAATAACTTTATTAATGGTAAATTATTTAATCGAAATCCCTAAAAAATTCTCCTTCATTATTCTAAAAAATAATACTACCTTCTTTTAAAAAACAACCTATATACCACTACATATAGGTTTTTTTATTTATAAATTATCTCATTTTTTTTATTTACTTTTTTTTATCACCGTGATACAATCCATCAAACATCATTTTTTTTAATCGAAAAATGACAAAAAAAGAGAATTAACTAATGCATAACAATATATCAAAATACATATCCGAAGAAAATATTCAATTCATTATCGACAACCTAATACTACCTAAATATATAAACTCTATCGAATTCTCAACCAACACTCAACAACAATATTTTACAAAAATTCCCACACTGCATAACTCAACAATACTTTATATTAAACTACAATACTTCTGCAACCATAAAAGTAAATCCATATTAAATCTACAATATTCATTTACCATTGGATCTCAAAAAAATGATAACTCAACCCCATATTACTTAATTTGCGATCTTTGCAGCATACTTCAAAACGGCTATCAAATCACTGTAAACCAAGGCAATGTTCATTCATACAAAGATTTGCCAAACTATATTAATGACAATGCTACAAAATATATACTCAAATATAAACTCGAAGAAATTAAAGAAATTAAAAATATATTACTCAAAAATAAAATTAAAATATTCTAAATTAACCAAATTATATATATATACTCTTACCCCATTACTATGATATAATTATACAAATAATTTAATGATCCATAAAAGGGAATTAAACCCATGACCTCTCAAATAACAAGATATCCAAACCAAGAAGACCTCAATTTTATTAAAAATAACCTCAAAAAACAAAATACATAAACCATGTTAATGTCAATAATAAAAACCAACTCAATAACCTAATATCTATATCATTCTCATATAAAATAAACTCACCAATATCAAAAACACTCTTCTTTAAAAATTACACAATCTACTTCAATATGAGCGAAGACGACAAAACATTGCACACGAAATCCCTAAAAAATTCTCCTTCATTATTCTAAAAAATAATACTACCTTCTCTTAAAAAAACAACCTATATACCACTACATATAGGTTTTTTTTATTTATAAATTATCTCATTTTTTTATTTACTTTTTTTTATCACCGTGATACAATCCATCAAACATCATTTTTTTTAATCGAAAAATGACAAAAAAAAGAGAATTAACTAATGCATAACAATATATCAAAATACATATCCGAAGAAAATATTCAATTTATTATCGACAACCTAATACTACCTAAATATATAAACTCTATCGAATTCTCAACCAACACTCAACAACAATATTTTATAAAAATACCCAAACTTCATAATTCAACAATGCTCCATATTAAATTACAATATATCTGTGAACATACCAAAGAATCTATATTGAGTTCACAATATTCCTTCACCACTCAATCTAAAAAACAACATGACGGCTCAACCTCATACAATTTTATTTGCGAAAGATTTGACTGCTTTCAAATATTCATAAATCAAGATGTTATTTATTCATATCAAGATTTACTAAACTATATTAATCATAATATCTCAAAATATATACTGAATTCTAAAACCAACGAAGTCAAAGAAATTAAAAATATATTACTCACAAATAAAATAAACCTGTTCTAATAATTAACTCTCTTATTTTTTTATATACTTCCTATTTCTACTATGATATAATTATGTAAATAAATAAGCACCCAAAAATAAAAAGGTCTTTTTTTTATGAAAAATAATGTATCAAAATATTTATTAAATGAAAATCTTTCCTTTATATTAAATAATTTTAAACCTAATTGGCTCATTAATTGCATTAAATTATCATTAGAAGGCACTAGCTTTAAACAAGATTTTGTCAAAAAACTATATAAAGAAACTTATTTTTCAATAGAGCTATCTCATAATCCGAATGCTAAAAATAAAAAAATAACCCCTTTTCTATCCCGACAATATGATTTTCAAATCAAAAATGAAACCAATAGCGATCTAAGCACTGTGTATTACCTTCAATGTATATTCTTTGAATGCTCATATACTTTTAATAGCGTAGAACGATTTTACTCATATACTGAATTACTTAATTATATTCAAACCGATATACTTAATCACATACTTAATGCCAATAAATCCACAGCACAACAGATTAACACCATCCTCATTAATGATAAAGTTAATTTATTTTAATTATATTATTATATCGTTATTTAATCAAAAATACCACCATAAATTAAAAAATAAATAAGCTTCAATAACTAAATAAATAGCTATACTTTTTTTAAATTTTATGCTACAATTAAGTGACCATCTTTTTTAAGCACCCAAAGGTATTTTATGATAATAGAAATTAACTATACTAACTATAAAAATCAAATAAAAAATCTTAAACAACTTTTTATTCCACACAAAATTATTGACAGTATAAATATAATTCCAATATTTAATACACCTAAAACATTAAACTTAAGTGGACTTAATGTGTCGCTATTTCACAAACCACGCAACCACTATCCAAATGATACGCCAATTGTGAGACTAGATCTTAATCTTAGAGTAATGTATAGTAAAAACAATAATCAATATTTTTTAGCTACAACAAATATTGAATTTCATCAATTCACATTTTTATCATACAATAATTTTATTGACTTTATTTACACCTTTTTTATTCCTCATATACTACTAACTCACTCTGATTTGATACATTCAATTAAACAGTTTAATACCAAGTACAACATTGAATCCTTCTAATTATATGGCGATAGATTTATAAAATATAAAAAAATAATATCTCTTTATTACTATTGTGATATAATTATTCGAAAAGATTAATTACTTAAACTTAAGGAGATTTATGGAAAATAAGACCAATGGCTCTAACTCCATTAAACAAATTAAGCTAATTCAAAATCAACTAAAACCTAATCTACTAATTAAAACAATTATTGTCAGTGCCTTATAACATCTTTTTTGATAACGAAAATCTTAATGAAATCGATATTAAACCACCCTCTATAAATACAGTATGCATTATATTTAACAAAACAAAGCAATGCCACCTTCTCATGCCTACTATAACAATCTTTGCTTCATTAAAACTACACTCAGTAGAATAATTAAATGATTTTATTTATACACATTTTTCATCATATATATTGAATACCAAGAATGTTAATATTAATAATAAAGGCATTGAAAAATATTAAATTATTTTAAAAATATAGGGAGAATTAACGTAAAATGAAGATAACTAAACATTTACTTATAGAACATATAGAATTCATAATAAACAACTTTACACCAACACACTTTATAGAAGATATTGAATTGTCTGTATCAAATAATTTATATAAGAGCAAATTTGAAAAAAATTTTTTTAGTAGTCTATGTCCTTATAATTACCAAAATAATATCAAAAACATTACAGACTTTTCAATATCATTATCTTTTACCCATAAATTTTTAAAAGAAAAAATATCACAAAGTATTCATTTCTCTATAACTACTACATGTCATAACCCACAAGATCCTCACATATATATATTACTCCCATTATTTATTTAGGAAAATATGATGAGTTCATATCTTGATTTATCTAATTTTATCAACTCAAAATTTTCACAATTTCTTATCTCTCAAAATAAATCCTCAGTAGATTAAATTATTATTGGAGATAAAATTAATTCATTCTAATATCTCTTTTTTTTAAAAATTTTTACCAAATTACCTCCTGTATATTATTTTACTAAACTATGTTACCCTCTGCTCTCTTGCATTTAGCAACCTATGCCAATCGCCTCTCTAATTATTATTACCCAATTATATATGTTTTTTTAATATAGATTTTTATTACTTTTCATGATATATTTAATTCAATTCAATTAAAAGGAAAACACAGTAATGTCACCAATAACACAACAGGAAATTCTCCTCCTACTTTGCGGAATCAATAAGTGCAAGTTCCTTAATGCAATCCAAGTTTTTTATACAAATAGTAAAGGTAAGTCAACTAAATACAACATTAATAAACCAAATCCAGAATTTATAAAATCATTGAATCCTTTAAAAATTAATATTTCTTTTTCATGGACGCAACAACTTTCTCCACTTAAAAAACTACTTCCTGATATAAAAATAAATGATATTGAGTTTTTTATTACAATTACTAAAGAAATTAGTAAAGAAAATTTAATAGAATTTAATGCTTACTATTCATATGACAATGGACTAAGTAATTTACTAAAATTCACTTCACTATCTCATCTAATTTTTTATATTAATAACAATTATATCGACATTATTTCCCATCATGAAAAGCAAGCTATAAGCGATATAAAAAAATACCTCACTATGGATAAGGTCACTAACTTTTAAATAACTTATTGTTTAAGGCAAAATTTCAATCACTTTTTTAGCAAAAAAAATTAATTAACTCATGATTTTTACACTTAATGTCATTATAATAATTTTAGTAGAAACCCTTTGGCACTATTTATCTACAGTTTTAAATAATTAACATTATATAAGGATAAAACATAAATCATATACTTACTTAATTGCAACAAAAACACTCCAATAATACTTTATTTTCAGTAAACACTCTTGACTATACTAGATTTTATTGATATATTTGTGCCTACAAAATAACTTTAAGAGGCATTATTTTAGTGACTATAAACAAAAAAGCATTCACAATGAAAGATCTAAATTATATCCTTAATAATTTTAAACCTACCGAATTCATTAATACTATTCATATTTACTTTTACAATACACTCTTAAATAACTATGGAAATCCAATTGGGTTTTCTCAATACTATGGATACCTTAATCCTTTAATGCCATTAAGTCGTATCGAAATTAGCTTACTTTACACCCATGATAATTTCAATGAGACAACACTTTGCCTACCCAATATATCTATTCAAGCTCAATTAGAACTTGATACATTTGTTAATAAAAAATATGAAACAGAACATTATATAAATTTCTCTTCAAGATTTAATTTACCAAATTTCTTCACCAATATAAAAGATATTACTGATTTAATCAATAATGATTTTATGAGTGAATCTATCTTTTTTTTCAGAAATGAAATAATAGAAATTAAGCAAAAAAAATTTTCCAACAAAATAAAATACTTCTAATTTTTATAAATATATTCCAAATATCTTTGACTTAATCTTCAACTTTTCGATCAATATTTATTAATTAACCTATCGTTATATTAATATAACTTTCTAGATTTATTAACTCATTAAATACTTTATTCTGTCATTATTGAATGCTATTTATTAAGCCCTTCTCAATAATAACCCTAAAGTTAAGGATAATTATTACATACTTTATTACCTTTTTTAGCTCTAACACACTTGTTAGAATCACACCTATACATTATAATTAAAAAAATATATCTTATATATAAATTAATAATTTACTTATTTACTTTTTACATAACTTGTGCTACTTTAATTCAATTAAATACCAATTAAAAACAAAAGGCAACAACTAATAATGAAGTATCTAAATAATAATTACATAAACAATATTCATTCCCACCTAAATAATTCAATATTTATAAACAATATAAATACACTCATTTTTATTCCAGATTCATTAGATTTTATTGACTTTAACTCTTGCAAGCTATTCAACGATGTTTCAATATTTATTTTAAATATTGGGTATTCACCAGTTGATAAAGAATATAAACATCTGTCATATACCCTACCATTTATCATAACTTGCAACAGTGATTTTACTTTTTCCATTGATTTACTTGGATGTAAATATGAAGCACTAGATATTAATAGCTTACCAACTAAGATAGTAGAACTCCTAATAAATAACTTTAGAGAATGGAATTCAAGACTTTATAGCTATATTAATTTTAATTACATTAGCAATAAAGTTAATTCATTTAATTAGTTATTTCTTATCTACTTTTTCTACAAATTTACTAATAATAAAAAAAAATCATCATTAAACACTAATACAATAAATAAAGTATTTATTTTTTTCAATATAATAGTGTATTACCCCAAATAACAAAAAAAACATCACACATTTACCTACTTATTATCTCAAAAATAAAACTTACCTAATCAGATATTTCTAAAATTAAAATATACCGTAAAATACATTATCCTAAAAAAGTTAACTTAAAAAACTACTATCCCTAATGATTTAAATATTTATTTTACCAACCTAAAACAATATTGCCGTCACAAAAAAATCTCATTTAAACATAAAATTACAACCACAAAAAAAATACTTCAATAACCACTCCAATAATCAACATAATTAAACAATTCATATTTTCTTTAAATAAAAAAGATAATAAATTTGTTAAATATTTAATGATTTTAATACCCAAAAAAACCCAACTTAAACATACACTCATACCATATAATTAATTAAATTACCACTTATATATCATGTTAAATCATATTCAATAGACATTTTACTTAAAACATAAATACACACCTACACAACTAAATCATCATCAATATCAATACAAATTAGAAAATAACAAAATAACTTACTCCCCACCTTACTAGTTAACTTTTGTGTTACTTGTAATATTTCTTTTTTTTATAGATACTTGATGTAAAAAACCTTTAAATAAAGAGAAAACAATGAGTAAGCCACATACAATTAAGGGATTTTTTTTATTCAATGTTTTTTTTCTATATAAATCAAATTATCTCATTATTATTTTTAGATTTTTTCTACAAATTTAGCATTTTATCTTAGATAATTTTTCTTATTTTTTTAAAAAAAATATTACCACTTTACATAACTTTTTTTAAAAAAAATTAATAATAAATTCTTAAATCATTTTTTTTGTAAAAAAAAATAACCAAGCTAAATTAAGACCCTCTATTAGTTTAGATAAATCCATTTACACAGATTTATGGAGAAAAAAAATATTAACAACTTAATGCCCTTTTCCTAAAACTGTGAACTAATTTATTTCTTATTAAATGCATTTTGTTTAAAAAAATCTAAAAAAAATTTTGTAATTTTATTACAAAACACCTTAATAACTCTATATTAATTTTTAAGTTCAATAAGTACATTATTTTCCAAAAACTTCATCAAGACTTATCAGGAAAAATATTAAGCATAAACATTGTATAAATTCCCATCAACTTATGACTTTACCCTTATATTTAGTTGTTCATTGTTAATAATCCCATTACTACTCCAATCACCTATATTATCCTAACCATTTGATTACTTTTTCATTAAAATTATTTTTCAAAAAAAATATTAACCTAAATCATATTATTAATGTTTTTACTCAAAATTAACATACCTAATACAGTAATTTGTAATTCATTTATTTATTTTTTTATAAAAAAATACACATTATTTTTACCACAATTCTTCATTTATTTTTTTACGGCAATCTATAAATTTAATACATATTTGTATTTTTTTTATCAACCATATATATCTAACTATTTCCTTCACTCTTCTACCTATTAATTAATATACAAAAAAAATAATAAAATTTATTCATTTAGATAATTTTTGCATGATAAATAGTCACAATATTAAGTTATTGTTTCTCCCAAATTAACTATTTTTATAATCCAATTTAACTCTAATTTAAATAAATGAATGAATGAATGAATTATAAATTCCTGCGCAATAATAAATATTTATCAAACTCCATTAACGACAAAAAATAATCCTAATTCAAAAAACTTAGTTTAATAAAAATATATCCATTTTTATTTTATATAATTTATCTTTTTTTCATCAAGTACCCTTGGAAAAATATATTATAGTTACAAAAAATATAATACTGTATTTTATGATATTAATTTTACTTTTAACTTTATTTTTAAGTCAATAAAATTTCAATTACAAAACATTACTACCACATTGTAATTAATTCCATTTAAACAATTTACCTAATTTTACTCACAACACATATACATATACATATGTATTGACTCAATACCGTAAATATTTGCAAAAAAAATATTTTTAACTACAAATATTTTTATGACTTTCAATTTTTTCACTTAAAATCAATGAAAAGACTTTTTTTACCACATAGGTCTCTTTTTTTATACTTAAGTTATTTTTTTAATAAAATACATTATACAATTTTTCCTCAAGCCAACTAAATGGTCTAAATAATTATATTACCCCCTACATTATCTTTGTAAATACATATTGATTATTACTCCAAATTATAGGTTATAAAAAAATACAATTACTACCCTAATTATTAAGCATAATATGCATGAAATTTTATTACATAAAATAAAAAAATATCACTCAAGTTAATATTATAAAATTTTCAAATAACTCACATTTCTTATAAAAAAAAGCATATTCATTAAATTGTTCACAAAATATAAAAAAAATTATTTTAAAAATGATTAAAATTGTAATACTTATAATAACTGTATTTTTTTTTGACACACCTATCCTTGCTAAATTTTAATATTATTTAAAATAAATTAGGATGTATATGCCTTTTTACTCAGTAAATAACTCATCATTTCTTGGCAATATTTTGTATAATTTTAGCACAACAACAATATTTTATAATACTCATTAATTACTTCAAAAAAAACACTTATAAAAAAAATATTAAAAATTTATTACCAAAAAAAACTTTCTATTTAAATTATTTAATCTCATCTATAATTATTTAATCTCATCTATAATTATTTAATCTCATCTATAATTAATTTACTTTCATTACCAATATGCATTAAGCACAATAACCAACTTGTCTTTCCTTACATATTTTTTTACAAAATCTTCATCGTAAAAAACACAAAATTCATTTATTCACCACAATATAATCTTTATCCCTCACTAACATATGCGCGAGTAACTTACTTCTTACATTATCTTGAATATTTTTTAAAAAAACTATTTTAAAAAAATTTTCAACAACTATATATAATTGCCAACCTCTTACGAAATTCCTCTTGGCTTTACATTATTTTATAAAAACTTTATCATACTCAATACCATTTTTTTTAACCTTAAGAATATTAAGTTATCTTTTAAAAATTTCTCTTCACCATCACTTCCCATTAATTTAATTAAAGCTATACCTATTAAATTTAATGTAAAATAAATTAAAAATCATTACATTAATATTTTCATATTTTCTAATAAATTAAATACAGATTTACAAAAACAGATTATTCACTATTTTTTTTAAGAGAATCCAGTATACTCATTAACAATTTGTTTTCTATTACCACACAATCTACTGCAAAAGCTATTAACCATTAAATATTTTTTTACCCCATATTTTTGTTAAAAAAAACTTATTCGCCTATAAAACCATTTTTTTAAAATTACCAAAATTGTTATACAAAATTAACTAAATTTATATAAGAAAAACCTATATGTAAAAAAAACTAGTTAGATAATTTATCCCTCTACTCTTATATATAAAACCTCATCTTTATTTTTATCTAAAAAAACAATATAAAACCTTAAAAAACTATATATAAATAATTCCTTAAATTCAAATTATGGTAAGTAAAAACTAGTACAATTAATACACTCTATGCAAAACTTGTTTTTATGATTATGCAAAACATGTTTCTATAACAACCTCCTTAACTAAGGACTACTTTTCATAGTTATCCCCATTACCTCTTTACGTATTTTTTTACCAAACTAACGAAATAAACTACAACCATAGTCAAATAAAATAAAAGCAATTAAGGCTAAATAAAAAAAATCATCAATTAGAATTTTAAATATTTTTACTTCATTCCCCTATAAATACAACAGTACAAAACTAAATTTCAGCATTTCCACTTTTAGCTATTTATTTTATTACTTTATTTTTTTAATATAAATTTAGTAAATTAAGTACGTAATAACTCTCAATTAGATATAATAAAAGACACTACTAGTATAAAAGCCATTAAAATTTTATTTACTTAGATCCCCCTATTTCAATACACTTATTGTTCTTTTTTTAAAATTAAGATCTGATGAAATTATTATTAAGTTTTTAGATTAAATTCGAAGATTATTGAATTTTAATACATTTAATTTATTTAATTTATTCAAGAAATCTAATAAGACCAAAGTAAATTCACCAAAATATTTTTACTTTATAAAAAAAATGGACTAACACATAAATTTACCTAAGTAATACGTTAATAAAAAAAAGCAACAAGGTATGAAATTAAGATCAAATAAAGAACTTAGCATGTTTATAATTGAGCTTCCTATTGCACTATTTTTACTCTCTTTCATTTTCACTATTTAACTCATAATCCATAAATTATCAAGATAATACATTTGTTTATAAAATCATATTTATTATCAACAGTAATATAAAATAACTATGGTGCAATATTAATTAACACATCTTATAGCTTGAAGAAAAAAAAAGATTGTAAATCACAAGGAAATATTAAAATTTATACTCAAATAATACATAAAGTAAATAATACTATATATGCGCTTTGTTTTTACTTATCGACAAAAAACAGTAGGCACATATAACATAAGTTTTATCTAAAACAATACATTTACTTGTAGCAAGAATTTTTCTTAAAACTTATCTTCTAAAATTCTAAAAAAAAATAAAGCAAAATTATGACAAAATATAGTAGCATTGAAAATAAATATTTATAACTTCATAATAAATACTACTGATAATAAACTCTCAATATCATTACTATATAAAATATAACATTTAATAATAAAATAAAAACTAAGTAATATTTGTGATTTTCTTTCACACCTTAACTAAAAAAATAACTAATTTTAATTGAACTCTCAATGAATATAAAATCAATATTTACTTACAAAAAGACTAAATTAATTTGCAAAATTATAACATTCAATAGCTGAATACAATCAATCCAACACTTGGTCTTTCATTAAAATAGATTAATGTGCTTTTAAATCTTTAAAAATATAAAATAATGAATTAAAATTAAGTTGAGAAAATCATTAATTTATTAAAAGTTAATAAGTCAGGCGCTAATATCACTAAATTATTTGTCGCATTACTTTCACTCTCTTTTATTGTCGTTCTTGAACTCATAATCTATAAATCATTAAGATAATATATTTGTTTCTAAAATTATGTTTCTCACTATTAGTAAATAAAAAAACTACATTGCAACATTAATTAACACATCTTATAGCCTGACAAAAAATAGACTGTAAATCATAAGACAATATTGCAAATTCTATTTAAAAATACATAGAGCAAATAATATTACATATAACTTATTCTTACTTATCGATAAAAAAACAGTAAGTACATTGAGTATAAGTCTTATCAAAAACCATACATTTATTTATAGCAAACGTTTTTCTAACATATATCTTTTAAAGTTCTGTAAAAATAAAGTAAATTCAATATAAACTTATAACAAAATATAGCAGCATTAAAAACAAATATTTACAACCTCATAATAGACTCTATTGGCAATAATTCCTTAGCATTTTCATTATATAAAATAAATCACTTAGTAATGAAATATAAACTAAAGAATATATATAATTTTCCTTGACACCTTAGCAAAAAAAAGACTACTTTTAATTGGATTCTCACTGAATACAAAATTAATTTTTTCTTACAAAATATTCACTATTATTGCTGAAAATAAATTTATTAACCAATAGTACTACAGATAACATCTAGGTAAATTTTAACTCAATATTTTCAATAAAATTAATACACTTTAAGGCTGAATTTATGTAAGTAAAACTCAAAGTTATTTTCTAAACAATTAAACACATAAATAAATCCTAAAAAAATAATAGCACTTAAAAATGTAAATAATAAATGCTATGCATTCACCTAGCATACAAAAAGAATAAATGCGAATCCACTTATAATAAATAAATAAGCAATACTGATATAGTATAAAAAGACAACTAAACGTCTTTAAGCAAACATTAATCAGGAAAAATCCATAAAAAGTTTTTTTCTCTTAAAACAATATTAAAATATTGAAAAAAAATCAATTTAAGACTTGATCTTTTATTAAAATAGCTTAATGTGTTTTTAAAGGCTAATGGAAAAGCTTTAAAAATATAAAATAATGAATTAAAAATTAAATGGAGAAAATTATGAATTTATTAAAAGGTAAGAAGTCTGGTATTACTATTATTGAAGGACTTATTGTATTCGCAGCGGCTATAGCCTTAGTTGCAACTGGTTTAGCACTATACAAGAATTTACAAAATTCTGGCAATATTAAAAATGAAACAACAAACATAGCTTCAATTATAAAAAGGGTAACAGAGGTTTTTGGTGAAGATGATATGAGTAGCCTAGTCATAACTGATTTCATTAATGCGGGAGTTTACGCACCAGGAACTCGTATTATCAGCGACGTTGTATATAATGCTTGGAATGGAACAATTGTTATTACCCCTACTGCAGAAGCAACTTGGGATTTAACATACACCAGAGTTCCAGTTGGTGATGCTTGTATTGACTTGGTTTCAAATACTCGTAAGATTGGCTTTGATAATATTAATATCTCTGGCGGTAATGGCGCTATGGATAAAGACGTTACAGACATTATTCCTACTGATATTACTTCTGCTTGTTCTGAAGATGGTGGAAATAACGAAGTTACTATCGTTTGGTCTAATGATTAATAATTAGGTAATTTCATTTAGTTTTTAGATAAGATACAAAAAACAGCCAAGTGCTGTTTTTTTATCTATAAAAAATATACAAAAAAAGCAACCCACCAGTTGCTTTTTTATTTAATGCATAGTTTTTAGCATTAAGTCTACGAACTATATTTCACACACATTATAAAGTATAGTTTTTATTTCAAGTGAATATTAACACCTTAACTTACATATGTCAAGCTTTTTTATTATTTTATTACATAGTATTCGAATTAAATTAAGCAAAATTACCTTTAATAATATTATTATGCCTTTTTAAAATCTTTTACTTACATATCTATTGATTTTTATGTGTTTTGGTAATATATTTTTAGTAACTATAAAATACAAAAAAACAAATAGGAAGTATTATGATATCTAATGGAAGAAAAAGACTTGGTTTATTTCGTAAAAATCAGAAAGGTGTAACTATTATTGAGATGCTATTGGTTATGTCAATTGCAATCCCATTAATTTTAGGTTATTTGATTTTACAAAATAGTGCTTCAAGAGATGCGCAAATAAAAAGACTGGGAGAGCAATTCTCTGATGTAGCACACGCTATCTCAGTAAGGTTAAATCATGATGGCTTTGACTTTTCTCTATGGCAATCTAACGGAAATAGAACTCCAGATGCTAACTCATACATTACTTGGGATGATACGGATGAAGTATCTGATAGTTTATTTAGAAATTATTTAGTTGCGTTTAATAATAGTACTTGTGGTAACGCCACCGAAGGATGGAATCCAGAAGATGAGGTTATAGATAGTATAGGTACTGTTGCACCAAATACAACAATGGAAAGTTCAGCATTAGTTAATTGTTCTTTATTTAAAAACTCAAATGTGTTTAATTTAGGATTACGTGCAACACTTAACAAAAGCACCAACAATTCTCATGTTGGAAAATTCGCACTTTATATTAATTTAAAAGATTCAAAACTTTTTGATCCACAAGCAAAAGATGCACTTAACTCTATTAGAAAGCTATCATTAGCGGTTGAAAGAGCTAATAGACAAAATATTCATGGATTACTTGACGTTTATTTTGGAATCATTGGAGATATTAATGATATTGAGGATGATACACACGTTGCTGCAGGAGGCGTTAATGATAACGTAACTTGCATGAGAAATTTAATCGCTGGAAATGAATGTACTTTAATTGTTTTACTTAATTTTGAAGGATCTTCTAATTTCGACCACTTAGAAACTAATGGTTCTAATAGCATGTTTGCTGGAATAAATTTTTCTGCTGGTCTTGCTGGTGGTGTTCAGAAGTGCATCTGGTGGCAGAAGCCTAATGTTGATGAAGCTGAATTAGGAAATAACGCTGGTGGCAGCACAGTAACTAGTTGGACAGCAAAAAGTGTTGATTGTGGACTTCATGGAGGTAATGACTCATCAACATATGTCGAGGCTGTATTAGACAATCAGTTCTCTCAAAGCTATCTTGTTACAGATAAAGCTGATTTAGGACATATGTGTCGTGTTTATGATGCTGATGCTAATGGTCAATTTGTCGATATTGCCCCTTCAGCAGGCAACTACAAAACACCTTGTGGTATTTTAAATAATGGAGATATTATTCAATTGGCTACTGAAAAAGCATTTATCGGTCAAGCATTTATTAAAGACTTAATTGTTCAAGATATTTTTTCTAATGGACTTGAGATTCAACAGTCTACTGCTGCAAGAAATGATATTGAGAATGATGGAAAGGGTTCAAGTGTGATTAATGAATATACTCCCGCTGATGTATCTATTTTAATTAACGTCTTGGACGAAGGAAGAGTCCAACAATTCACTGTTGATAGTCAGGGAAATACACATGTTTTAGGTCAGCTTGAAGTTGATGAGTTAGCGACTTTTAGATCTGATGTTATTATGGAACGTAATTTAACTGTTTCTGAATCTGCTACTTTTAAAATGGATAATGGCACTGATGTGGTATATGGTACTGGTTTGGGGTCTACTGGCTCACTTACATTCAACAATAGTACTAATTTCGATATTTATACTAGTAATGGTTTAAATCTAAATATTATGGCTTCACAAGGTGTTCTAAATTTACAAGGTGAAAGTGGAGCAAATATTATAGTAGATACAAATGATTTAACACTAGAAAATAATGACACTACTGGAGCCATAAACTTAAATGCAGCAGGTGATATTGTTCTTGATTCACAAGGTGGATCATACATGACTAAAAATATGGTCAACCAAGAAATGTTATCACGAACAGTATTTGATGCACAATCAACATTGCAGAAAAAAGACTATCAGCTACTTAATTATGGCTTTGGTAAATACCTTGAAGATAAGTCTGGAAACATTAATATTCGTTCTACTGTTGCAATATCTTCTGGCAACAATAATATTGTTAATAAACCTGATTGTTTAGATTTTGTAAAAGCTAATCCCACAAGATATACAAATACGGAGGCATTAACTATGGCAAACAACAATGAAGGATATAATTTATCAAGACTATTTATTCTTCCACTTTATTTTAAAACATATGCTGCTTCACTAGGTAATAACCAAATATTCTCACAACACGCAGTTCATAACTCTCCAACAGAATGGGAAGTTTATATGTATTTAAGTGGTGAAGGTATACAAGGAACTGGTGGTAGGGAGGATGCTTCTGGTTCTGGTATTGGAATGATTGTTTGTGACTTTAATGGCGTGAATTTTGAAAATTAATCAATAAAATATTAAATAATAGAAAAAACATTGTATTGACATTAATTTTAATGTTGACACTATTTTATAAAGATATATAGTAAAAACTGAATTGAAATTAAATTTATAAAAAGGGTAGGGAAGTAAATGAAGAAAACAATACTAATCTTATCAACTTTAACATTACTGGGAGGCTGTGCAAGCTCAAATAATGACATCGTTGAACAAAGAGATCTTATATCAACTGAAGAATACAGGCAAATGCTTGTTAAAGAAGAAAAAAAACTTAATAATAGGCTGGCTAAATCTGCATTGCTTGCTGCTGAGTCTCAAAAGAAAAGTGCTGAGATTAATAATGGTCTTGCACGACCTATGTATGATTACGACAAAGTTAGAGAAGCTAGATTTCAGGCAACACATGTTTCAGAAGGTATGGGGAGAACACTAGATATAGAATGGGACGGCCCTGTCGAGCCTATATTAATTACACTTATTAAATATGCTGGTTACACTCCTGTTTTCAAGGGTAAGAAGCCTGTGCAATCAAGAGATGTGACTTTATTGCCTGGTAATATCTCAATAAAAGAACATTTGGATAATATAGACGTAACAGTCGCTGGATATATCAACGATATGTATATTCTTGAGAAAGATAAAAAAGTTGTCATTGTTTATGAAAACTTTTAATCAAATAATTAAGGAGTATAAAAATGAAGTTTAAAAAATTAATACTTTCTTTATTAATCACTAATGTATGCATATTTAATGTCCATTCAGCAAGTGTCAATAATGAGGAAATAACTAAAAAAACAGTTGCTGAAAAAAATACAAGGGATATAAATGACACTCTTGACTCAGATTATTTAGCTCAATACTATAAAGAAAAATCTGGCAATGGTCGTGTTCAAATTGATTATCAATATCTACTTGATAAACCACTGGATATGGATGAAGTCGTTGACTTAAAACATCCTTACTTTAATAAGCAACTATCTAATATGACTGATGAAGATATTGATGGTATCATAAATAATGTTATGCAGGATGAATTCAAGGGGTTAAGAAATAATGCAATTTTTGATGAAGCTTTTAAATATGGTATTCAAAGTTCATTATACAAAGTCTTAACCGACTTCTCTATCAAGCTTGAAAAGATAGCCCCTTATTACTCAAAAAATTTCAATTTTGCACCTTTTATGTTATACAATGGCAGAGTTAAACCACCTGTCTTAGTCGTTACTACTGCCAGCCTAGAAAAAGAAAGTAAATTTATGTTAAGAAAAACTGATAAGGCGCTTACATTTTACAAACAAGCAGAGGTTACAATTGATATACCAACATTTAGAGATTACTTAACTTTTACACCTATTAGGCCAGAACAACCAAATATATTACTTCTGCCCTTACCTAAAAAGCCTGAAGAATTAATTATTTGGCAAAAAGGTGCCTCTGCTGGATGGATTCAAGGTTTAAGACAAGCCTATATTGTTATCAATGAGGGTCTAGTTTCATTAGTTAGAGACTTTACTGGAATGGATTATTATACCAATATGCTTAAAAGTAATTTTGTGACAATGCCCATTGTAACCAAAAGTGATTTATCAACACACACCAATGGAACCACAATGAACATTGGTGAAAGCACATTTGTTATTTCAGAACTACCAAAATTCAATACAGACTCTCAATCTTGGGTTCCACTACCACAGGTTGAAAGTATTTTTGAAGATTTTTATCTGACCGAAAAAGATCTTGAAGATCTTGGTGAATTACGATATGAGCTGGAATTAGATTATAATTTATAAAATATAAAAAAAGACTTAAATGTCTTTTTTTATTTTTCTTATTAGATTATTAGTTTATTTACGATTAATCCACATATAAGTGTTGACAAATTATTAAATAGATAGATAGTATATTATAATAATAAAATATAATTAATAAAAATAAAAGGTATTTTAATGGAAAGTAGAGAATATGAGGAAGAGTTTTTAATTAAAAATGAACCTCACAAGTTTACAGAAGAACATTTTAATTTAATATTAAAACATTTAGATGATATTGGAGGCTCTGATGTTTATTTATTATCAGGCGAACCCATATTTATGGATGTTCAAGGCTTAAAAAAAGTAGTATCTAGAAATTCATTATCTTTTGATAGCTTAGAAGTCATGCTTAAGTCATTAAAGGGGTCTAATGCAATTGGGCGACTAAATGGTGGTATCCCAATTAATGATGAATATGAAACAAAAATGGAAGTTAATGGTGAATTAAAAAGATTTCGCTATCGTATGAATTTTACAGGTGTAAAAAATCAAGGAAAAGACGGCATTCAAGCAACAATTAGATCAATACCTGTTACTCCTCCTCCCCTAGAAGCTATTGGATTATCGGCAGATCACCCAATTTTTAAAAGTTTTTTTCCTTTGCAAGGTCTTGTTTTAGTTACTGGGCCAACTGGTTCTGGTAAATCCACACTTATGGCATCTTGTGTCGCAGCAATACTTGGAATAAAAGATGCCAATAGAGTAATTAATACTTATGAGGCTCCTATTGAATTTGTTTTTGATGAAATTTTTAAGTACTCTTGTCTTATTTCACAATCTACAATCCCAGACAATTGTGCGTCTTTCAAGAAAGGCATCGAAAATTCATTGAGACGTAAACCAGAAATCATCATTATTGGTGAATTAAGAGACAGAGAGACAATTGAGGCAGCGATTGAGGCAGCACAAACAGGTCACTTAGTTATTGCAACAACACACACGAATGGGGTTCCTGAGACTATAAGACGACTTATCAACACATTCCCTTCTAGTGATAGAGAAAGCATTCAAAGTGATATTATTGAGTGCCTACAGCTAATTGTTTCACAAAGACTATTGAAGACTGTTGATAAAAAAAGAATAGCAGTAAGAGAATACCTTAAATTTACAATGCAAGTCAAGGAAAGATTACTTAATGTAAGTCCATTAAAAATCAATTTAGAGACTAGGGAAATTTTAAAAGAAAAAGGTCTTGGCATTGTTATTGACGCAACAAAAAGTTTTGAAGCTGGAATTTTACTTGAAAGTGATTATATTGCGTTATGTGATACATTTGCTTTCGAATAAATAAATACTTTTTTTTCTCTTATTTATTGACAAAAAATTAAAAATTGTTACTTTTTAGTAAAGAGAAGAAAAAGTTTTAAAATGTAAGTAAAAAATGGAAGGTTAGCTATATGGAAACATTAGATAGTAAAGTTGAGAAAAGTATCAATATGCATGCTGGAAATGCAAGTAAAATACCTGCTTTTTTTGGAACAGATGCACGAATTGTAATTATGTTCTTTGTACTATTTATGTTTCACATTAGGATTTGGACATTTGCACTATTCTTAGTGGCGTTCTTATTTGCTCTTGCACTAAGCTTAAAAAAGATTAGTTTCATCAATCTTTTAAAAAAGATAAGAATTATTATTGCTTCTGGCAGTATTAAAAAAATTAGAAAAAAATATTAATAAAAAAAGAGGCAGTTAAAATGAAGGGAAACATGAATCGTATATCAAAAAGTATTGCATTAGCACTAGGGTTAATTATTTTTGCGCCAGCTTATGGCAAAATACATATCGTAACTAACCATGACGCTCCAAAATCTGAATTTGCTACTTTCAGTCAATTTGGTGTTTCAAATGAAAAAGTAGAAGTTAGAAAAGGGTTTGCTGATGACATGCCGCTTGAAACAGCAATTGAGATAATTGTGCCAGAAGGCTGGAAAGTTGTTACCAATGATAATGCACTCCAACAACCAGTTAAATGGGAAGGTGGCACAACTTGGCCTTACATTTTGCAAGATATGTCTGCTCGAAATGATATAAGCATTAGTATTGATTGGACAAATCGTGTTATAGATATGTTCTCCCATGAAGTAGAAAAACAAAGACTGCAAACAGTCAGTGAGCAAGAAGCGGCAAGAAATATATTTAATGAAGCTCAAAAAGATGTTGAAAGTCAAATTGCACTTAAAACAGAAAAAGAGTTACGCAGTAAATATGAAATAGAAAAGAAAATGCTTGAAAAGGAAATTCAGGACAAAAAAGATGCTGAAGCAACAAATGCTGAATACATAGCCAGCCTTGAAAGTGAAAAAAGCAAACTTATAGAAATGGGAGATGAATTATCAGTTCTTGTTGAAGAAAAAAATTCAATTATAAATGAAAAAGATAGCATTCTTAATGAGCTTACATCTAGCAATACAGAGTTAAGCCAGAAGATTGATAGTCTAAAATTTGAGAATGTATCAACTAATAAAGATGAAGTTATTGAAGTCAACATTGAAGCACTAAAAAAGGATTATACAGGAAAGTTCGTATTGCCTCTTGATGATTCATTTGAATTTTATGTTCAAGGTGGATATGAAGAAAGCTATGATTACTACACACCTGCAACCTATATAGTTAAAGGAAATATTACATTACAAGAGAATTTACAGCAATGGGCTAATGCCATAGGTTGGAGTTTAGAATGGAAGACAAATGTTCGTTACCCAATTAAGTATCCTGCTAAATATGAAGGCACATTTAAAGAAAGCTCCTTAAGACTAGTTAATTCATACAAAGAGTCAAAGCGACCATTAGATATAGATTTCTTCCCAGAATCTAAAGTAGTTATTGTTACAGATCTATCTCACAAAATAAAAAACAAAAAATAAATAAAAGGAATTACCATGAAGTTTAAAAAAAATCTTATATTATTATCTTTGGCTGTAGCGGGTTTCGGCTGTTCTTCAACACATACAGAGAAATATGAAAAAGCACAACAGGCTACAACTGATTCCTTTGAAGTTGAATATAAATCAAGACTTGATCAAGCAACTCCAAAGCAAGATCGTATTGGTCAAGAGCACAAAGGATTCTACGTTGATGTTGATAATTATTTTATTGAAAGACAGTCGGAAGAGATTTTGCCTGTTGAATTTAATGTTTACACAGGTCTTTCCTTTGCAGAAGAAAAAGATGTTAATCTTGCTGCAGCAGAAATATTTGCTAAAAGTGGCATAAAGGTTGAGTTTATTATTGACGAAGGTAAATTTGAGGACACAGCAAACAGCACTGGCGCGACAATACCTACTCCTATCCCTCAGCTAGGCGTAGGAGCAGACTCAACAGGTGGATTCCAAATTCCCTCTACTGATTACATACCTAACGTTGATAGTGGTAATAAACTTAAACCAATGTCCTTTGAAGGAACATTAAGAGAGGCGCTTGATTACATTGGAGTTATAAATAATTTAAAATGGAAATATGATGAAGCTTCCGACAAAGTATTCTTTTTTGAACAATCAATTGAAACATTCTACATTCATGAACAAGCCGTCAAGATAAAAACCGATAATAATATATCCACTAGCACAGATGCAAGTGGTGAAGGATCTAAATTAGGCAATGATCAAAAAATTAGCTTTTCAAAAGATGAAGATGCTTGGGGTGATATAGAAAATGAAATAAAAAGTATGCTCTCTGGCAAAGGTCGTATTGCATTCAATAAAAGACAAGGCAGTGCTGTTATTCAAGATAACGATTTCGTTCTATCGAAAATTAGAGATAGAATAGAGAAAATTAATATTGAAGCTAAAAGAGCTATCACAATTGACTTTTCAATTGTTAACGTAAAACTAGATGACTCTAATAATTTAGGTGTAAACTGGAGCTATGTAAATAGTAGTCTTAAAAATAGCTTACTTGGTGGATTTGATCTAACAGCAGGATTAGGACAGGCAGCACCTTCATTAGGAGGTAGCGATGTAGGTGGATTATCTTCATTATTACCTTTGTATAAAGGAAATTACTATGGCATTCAAAGCAATGACAACTTCAATGCGTTAATAGGAATGCTAAATGAAATAGGTAGCGTTAATATCAATTCAAGAACAACATTCCCTACATTAAATAATCATCCAATGTCATTTCAAATTACCAAAAATGAAGATTATGTATCTTCTATTGATAGAGAGAAAAACAGTGACACAGGTGACGAAAATATTAGTACTGAAATTGATACAATTAAAGATGGTATTACATTAACTGTTACTTCTAGAATTATTGGAGAAGAAGTTAGAATTGAATACACTATGTCTCTTAATGTGAATGATGGATTAGTTACGGCACCAGGTGTAGATGGAGTCCAATTACCAAAAGCAAGTAATAAAGATTTTAGTCAATCAATTATAGCTCAAAATGGACAAACAACAGTCGTAATGGCATTCCAGAAGGAAGATACTAAGACTGCAACTCAAGGGCCTTTCTCTGATACCCTTTGGTTCCTAGGTGGTTCAGAAGGTTATTCAACCAACAAGGAAATTGTTGTCATCACAGCGACTCCTTATTTTGAAGTTAAATAATAAAATTTATTAAAGGAGTTTTTTGATGGCCGAATATATTAGTGTAGGAGATAAGCAATTGCTTATTTCCTTACAATGGAAAGAAAAAGAAGGTAGAAGTAAAAGATCTATTTTAAATGAAATAAAAAAAGAAGCTAAAGAATCTCACAATAGATTTGGGTACATTTCCGACTTTAAAAAGATATCAATTGAAGATAAAACTGGTAGTTGTCAATATTTATTAATGCCAAGCAGTAATGACAGTATTCTTTTAGGGTCTGCCATTATATCTTCTGTATTTACTGATTCTGTTTTTATTAAAAAAATAGATTCTGATAATCTTGAAGATTCTCGATTTTGGGTTTGTGCTATTGATATTGAGGGTCTTATTTATGAAGAAGGTGATAAAATCATTGAGAGTGGAGAAGAACTTGAAGTTTTTGTAACTGAAATGAAAAGCCTTTATGAATTAAAAATTGTTGGATGTGAAAGTGATTTAAACTTTCTAGATATTACCCTTGATATTAAGCTTGATGAAGACTTTTTAAATTCATATTTAGATTCAAAAGAATATACAATTAAAGAGTTAATTAAAGAAAAAACTGTTAATAAAAAATACATTATTGGCACTATTGGAACTGTAGCTATCATTGTTGGCACTTTTCTAGCTTTTTATGAAGATCAAAAATTTAATGATTTTGAAAATGGGGTTTTCTCACAAGATATAACACCATTAAGTAAAAATTTAAATCAATTTAAAAAAGAAAATAATAAAAAAGGCCGAAAAGTAATTTACACTCAAAAACAGTATAGTAATATTGGAAAGAAAATGTTTAGAGATTATTATGAAAGCTCTTTTTTTGATAATAAAGATATTATAAATAATATTACTTACTTAGACACTATTTTAGAACCTTTTGCTATGGAATGGAAATTATCAAAAATGGCATTTGAAAAAAACGAATTCTTAATAATTTACGATAGAGTTCCAAACAGTACTGGGGTTTTCAAAGATTTAGATTTATATATAGATAAAGTCTCTCAATCTAACAAAATCATAAGCATATCTCCAGTAGCATTAGTTTCTTCAGGAAATAGAAGAGTCTATAAAGTTAGTTTTGGAGACAATATAAAAGAAAAAACTTATATAGCAAGAAAATTAGCTGAATCAAGTCAAATAAGTAAAGATAAAATTGTTGCTGATTTAGAAAAAGATGCAATAAGTATTCAAAATGATATTAATTCAACAACAATGAATATTAAAGATTTAAATATTCTTGAAAGATTATTTTCTGATGAGGTTTTAATTGCTCATGATAATGTATTAACGAAGATATCTAAATTAAGAAAAATATATAAAAGCATTAATGAAGAAATTAAAAAAGAGGATGAAGAAGTAGAAATAAATGCAAATACATATAGTGGCTCAGAACTTAAATATATTGAGATTTCACAAAGAGATAATTTATTCCAATGGAGTTATCCAGGAAAGTTTAATAATTTCCCAAACCTAAAGCTCACTAAGTCGAATGAAAACCTTAAGGATTTTGCTCAATCATATAAGGTGCAAATAGCATCAATAGAAGATGTTTCTGCTGAAATAATTTATATGGAAGACGCACTTAATTTAATCAACAAGCCTTATATACAGATTAAGAATGTTGAGATTGCTATGGACACAAACAAGTGGAGTATTACTTCTGAGGTTTATGAAGGAATTTATGAATATAATATAGCTGATGAACCTGTTACTCAAAAAAAGTAAAAGAAAATAAAAATATAATAAAATAATATAAAAAACTTGTTTTATATTAAATATATTATAAGGTATTATTTAGTAGTTTAAAAAAAAGGAAAACAAATTATGGAAAAATTAAAATTTAGCATACTCAGCATATCAATATTGTTAAGTTTTGGTTTGTTCGCTTCAGAACAAGAAACAACTTCTTTATATGATAATGCAAAAAAGGAAATACTTGAGGCTGATAATGCAAGCAAATCACAAGAAAGAAGTCAATTAAGAAACAAAGAAAATTTATATATACTAAGAAACGCAATTCTCGATGAGGACATTAGTTCTGCTGAAAAGGAATTAAAACTAAAGAAATTAAAATTTAAATTAGAAAACATTCCTCCAGAGTATTTAGATAATACTGAAGCTTACCTAGAAAAAGAATACTTCAACCCAAAGAAAGAATCATTATACCCTACTATTGCCACTGGCAGTAATGTTGGTAGAGATTCATTCCCTGTTGAAACTTACTCTATCGATCAACAACTTCTTATACCACAATTGGAAGCAATCAAAAAAGAAAAAGAAGATAAAAAAGATTTTATTTCTTTCTCTAATGTAATTAAAAATGAATCTATGCCAGAAGTAGCTCCAATTTCAATTCCAAATCCAGATCCTATTATTACACCAATTATCCCTAAAAAAATAGATGAAAATAAAATTAGTGTTGAAGAAGAACTTGATAAATTAGGATTAACTTCTGCTGAATTAGCTAAAATAAATGCTTCGCTTAATCAATCAAACAGCAAAATTGATACTAAATCAGATACATTGAAAAACATTGAACCTGAAATAAAAACTTACTCTGAGGTTAAGAGCGCAACGATAAAAGAGGTATTTATATTTGGTGAGGATAAAAGTGCAGATCTTATTATCAGTATTTATGTAGGTGACGGTGTTGATGGCGAAGAATACAATGATACATTAGAAAACATTAAGGAAAATCAAGTAATCTCCATTAAAGGATATAGCTATAAAATAGATAGCATTTCGTTTTCAGAAGTTGTTATTAAGAGTCTTAAAAATAATGAAACTTATGTTGCAAGCAAGTCATTAAGAAATTTATAAACTCTCATTTGCAAATATTTTTAGGCACTTATATTTAATTAAATAAGTGTCTTTTTTTATTTAAAAAGAATGTAAACTAATTATATTATTATATAACTTAATTAATCCCTTATATATTTTAAAAAAACATAAAAAAGCTTAATAAAGAGTATATAGTGCAAAATGCGTATTTTTATTGTTTTAAAATACATACACATTTTTAAAAATTTGTGTATTTTGGCGAAAAATACATATTATACACAAAAAAACTATGTATATTTAAAAAAAAAGACAATAAAAAAGCCCCAAAATGGGACTTTTAAAAGAAATATACACATTTTAATCTACTATTCACTTATACTTGCTAATTCCTTTGCCGTTTCCTTCAATATATATGCTGACTTATATGATTTGTTTTTCATAGCAACTTCAAAAAGGTATTCACCATTTTTATTAGTCATAAAATTCTCACCAGACTTCATTAATGGTATTAGAAGCTTATAAGAGTCCTTTACAACAACAATATCAATAGCTCTTGTATCATTGCTCTCAAACTTCACATCTATGCCTCTATCTATTAATTTTAAGGCATATTCTATATTTCCAGAAGGAACTGAACTCATTGCAGCAGCCATCAAGGGGTTAACTCCTTTTTCATTTGGCTTTGTTATATCAAAATCTTTATTTTTAACTAATTCTGCATATAATATTTCTGCTGCATCATTATATCCAAGGATAATTAGTGTTATCCATTGATTATGCATTTTTGTAAAATCTTTTGAAATCTCATTCAATAAGCCATTATTAAGATTTTCAACGATTCTATCTTGTTTTATTTTATCTTTATATGACAAAGGAGTGTTTATTTTTATTTCGTTTTTTGCTTTTTTATTTTCAAAATGTCTTAGCTCTTCTAAAAAATAATTATTACTTTTTTGAGCAGCTATTGATTCTGCTGTATGACCATTCTTAGTTTGTAAGTAAGGAGAAGCACCATTTTCCAACAATACTTTTGTAAAGAATGAGCTTTTAGTTGATTTTACTTCTGCCACTGCAACGAATATATAGTATCCTTCTTCATTATTGAAATTAAATTGTTCATTTAGATTTTCTTTATTTAAACGAGCGGCAACCTCAAAGTACTTATCTTGATTATTTAATATAGCAATTAATAAATCATTGTATTGATTACCACCAAAATCAAATGATGAAAATGAAGTTAATACTCCTTCTTCTACCAACTTTATAGCTTCTGTTTCAAAGCCTTCAATCAATAAATAAGATAAAAGCGGGATACTACTTTCCTCATTATTATTTTTCACCTTAATAGTTAAATCTTGGTGAGTTCCAGCATAAGCTTTTAACAAAATATATCTCTTTGCCAATGTTTCTTGAGATAAAATAGACTTTATTGACTCATTTTGATCTATTTGTTCATAAGTTATAACATTGTTTTTAGTATTATCTAATTTAACATTAGCACTAGCACATGTTGTTATTAGTAACGCAGAAAGCAGTAATGTTATTTTATTTAATTTCATTTTTTTTCCTTTTTTATATTATTTTTTTAATATCTTAGATAATATACCAAAGAATATTAAAAAATCAATAGCATTATAAAAATTTAGCTTGATAAGCCCTTATATAATTCTTTTCTTCTTTATATCCTTTTGAGTCAGCTTTTTCACCTTCATCAACTTCTAAGCTACCGTGAACAGATATTTTTTGACCTTTTTTCGCATATTCTTCCATAAGATCACTTAATTGTCCATTAAACATAACTGTGTGCCAATCTGTCCTTTCTTCTAATTCTTCGTCATCGTTTTTTACTTTTCTTGTATTAGATATTTTCATGTAAAGTGGAGATGAATCATCCTTCCTGTACACACTTCCAATAAAACCTATTAACTGAGCATAACAATCTGACTTAAATTGCATTTTATTAATTTTTATATATGTTTTTTCAACTTTATTACCTGCGTCATCAAAGTCCCAATTTTCTAGCTCACCATTAATAATAATAGATTCACCTTTCTTTGCGTAATCTCTAAGAACTTTAGCAATATTTCCGTATGCCACTGCATTATGCCAATCCGTTTTTTCCTCTTTCTCTTCATTCGTATAAACCCTTCTATGAGTTGCTAACCGTAAAAAAACAGTGACTTTTCCATTGCCTTTTTCTTTGCAATTTAAACTCCCTATATAACCTGTCAAACTGATGTTTGCACCAGTCGCCTTAGACACTTTGGTTTCCATATAATTTCCTTTACCTTTACTATTCTAATTTTAATCACTAATTTATATTAAGTCATATTCGACTTATTATAATTTTATACTATAAAACAAAAAATACAAATAAATTTTACTCACCAAATTTTATTTCTTTACCTAATTTAAGACATTGTTGCTGTCTCTCTATTTCAGTAGCCATATTATCTATTTGCCCTCTCTTAATATACATACTAACTTCTTTTGTTCCTACAACAAAATTAGTTTCCATTTCCCCTGATTTCAATGATTGATGTACGACCATCCTTAATGAATTAGATAGTAAATCTTTAGCACTATCAACAGTAAGATTATCAGAAGCTAGCGTCAACATTCTATTCATAGCATTAATCACATTATCAGAATGAACAGTAGTAATTACTAAGCAACCATTAATTGCTGCCCTCAAAACTTGTGAAGCAGTCTCTGAATCTCTAACCTCACCTACCATCATAATTAAATTTTGTCCAGTAGGATAGGCTCTTGTTATTTGACGTATTTTATCTGAGAAACCTTCACTACTACTTACTTCAAGTTGAATGCAACGCCCGTCCCCATGCTGACCTTCTATTTTTATTTCTATCGGTTCTTCAATAGTAATGCAATATCCACCAAAATCAACCAAACGCTCCTTTACTAATCCAGCACACGTTGTTGACTTACCCGAACCATTTGTTCCGCAAATTATAATTAATCCACCTGATGCTAATTTTGGACTAAGCAAGTATTTTACAACATCACTTTTTATTCCAGTCTCATACAATTTTATCTCTTTATTAAAAGTCTGCCTACATACTATCTGTCTTCCATTTTTTGCATTCATTTCATATGTTCTAAATCCTCTACCCATAAACTCAAAAGACATATCTTTTACACTCTCAGTTATTACTGTATTTTCTTCTGAAATGTATTTATCTATATTTCTTTTTAATATTCTATGTAATTTAAAATCAATATCCATTTTTTTTAATAATTTTTCTATTTTTTCTTCACCGATATTTGTTTTTTCCAAAAACTCATTTTTTATCAAATCATTAACATCGACACCATTAAATAATTTACTTAAAATAACCTCACCAACCTTCATCTCTTTACTTAACACTTCTAACTTTCTTTTTTTATATGCCCTCATCATATTTTTTATATAAGGCTTTTGATCTTCTGAGATTAATCTTGCTGGATTATTCTTTCTTATATTATTTTTATCTTTTGCGTAGTAGCAATAAGACGATTCCCAATCGTCTAATACTATATAAAGATCTGTAAATGCGAATATATTATCTAATTTACTCATTATTAAAATACCGCTGAGCTTGTAGCTGATTGACTTATTGATATAAATGATGTGTAACCCCATATCATAAAGCCTACAACAAATGCCATTAATAAATTTTTAATATTATTGGTTTTTCTTTCTATATTTTCAATAATTTGCTCAATTGCTTCTTGACCATAAGATTTCAATATTTTTTGAAAATCTCCATGCTCTGAAATATCCTCAATATCATCACCAATGTCACCCAAAAATCCAGTATTAATTGCTTCTGCTGGTGGGGTAGCTCTGTTTGTTGCTTTAATCATTTTATCAATCTCATATTCCACATACCTACTTGATTGCTTCTTTAGCTTTTGAAATGCTTGCAATGGTGTATTTCCTGATTCTATTAGTGAAGATAATGAGATTAAGAAAATACCAGCATTTAATTCTTTATAAATTGACCAAGGAGATATATTATCAAAAAAGTATCTAATTCTTCCTGTCCAAAATGGCAATGTTTTAAAAACTATCACTGAAATAACAAACATTGTAGCTAAAATATAGGCCACATTTGCCTCAAAGAAAAGACAGAACTCGTATAAAGCTAACTGTGAACCAGTCCAGCTCTCAGTATCAGAAATTGAAACAAGTAATGGCATAATTTTAAAAGAAAATGCCAAAATCATTACCAAGAAAACAACAAGTAGCACAATCGGATATGCCATACTTTTATAAATTATCTTCCTCATAACAGATATTTTTTCAAGTAAGCTCAATGCCATACCAATTGATTTACCTAAATCTCCTGAACTTCCAGATTCTATCAACATTTGTTCATTCACTGTTAACCAGCCTTTTGTTGCTTCTGCAAAATTATTACCTTCCAAAAGTTTTGCGTTAACATGATTTAAAAAAGGCATTTCTTTTGCACCAGGCTTAGTAAATCTTCTCACCAAATAATTTTTCTTCTGATGTCTTTTTGCTAATTTTTCTCTACGCTTAGTAATTGAATTTTTAATAGAATCTTTATAATTCATAGAGGATATTAATACTTTAAATAAAGATATCCTAGTTTTTGTATTTTTAATAAAAGATCGTCTAGCACTGTCAGTGTATATTTTCTTTATTTTATCAATTATTTTTTTAAAAAAACCTGAAGTATTCCCTAAAAACCCTTTTAAAGAATCAATCATTCCACCTAAATATTCCCTCATTTCATAATACTCCTATTAAATTATTTTAGATCCTAATTCCTGAAAAGCTTTTTCTACATCAACAGGATCAACCAATCCTTCCTTCATTTTATCAATTGCATCTTCCATTGCAAACTTACCATTTAAATTTGTTTTCCAGTAATTTATCGCTTCTGGGTCTTTACCTTCTCCGACTAATGATAAGAATTCTAAATCTGGGACAATTGTCTCTGCACACACAAAACGACCTATTATACCAAAGCTACAATGTTTACAACCTTGACCTCTAAATCTTATTGAACTTTCATTTATATCTGCAACACTCTTTATTCTTTGAAGTAATGCGTTATTTTTATCCTTGTCATTGACTTCTTGATATATTTTATATATCTTTATTGCCTGCCTAGACTTTAATTCCCCTTTATTAACAAGAACGGAAACAATATTATTATTATCATCACCCATACTCTCTTTAATTTCCTTTATGGTTGTTAAACCTATTTTGAATTCTTCATAATTATCAATAATAATTTTTTCTAAAGGATATCTTTTAGGCATCTTGCCGTCTTTTATTTCAACAGCACAATGTTTACAAAGTTTTGGAAGCAATTTTTGATAAACAAGACCTGATATAAACTGTGGACTACTTAAAACATCTCTTGATACTCCAAAGAATTCCATCCTATTAATAATCCCATACGCAGAAGAAGCATGAACAGTCGTAAATACTTGGTGTCCTGATTGCACTGCACTAGTTAGTGTTTCAGCAGTTAATGAATCCCTAATTTCACCAATCATTATAATGTCTGGGTCTGACCTCATTGTTGCCCTTATTGTCTCTAAGAATTCTGTCTTTCCATCATCCTTAGAACCTTCACGATTAATAGGAACTTGTGTCGAATTTGGAATGTAATATTCTGGTGGATCTTCAACTGTAATAACCTTTATCTTTCCTTCATTCTCATTAATTTTGCCTATTAATACATTCTTTAATGTAGTTGACTTACCAGATCCTGTTGTTCCAGCTATAATAATTACACCTATAGCATTGGACACCATTTTTGCTAAATCCTCAGTTTCTTTTATTGCATATCCAAGTTGATGCAAAGGTACCGCATTACCGTCCTCATTAAATGGTAACAAACGACAAATAACATCAAAACCGTCTGGATTTGCAGGAACTGTTGCTATACGTGCTCTAACCCTTTGATTTCCAAACATCTTATCTATTAGGCCGTTTTGAGGCTTTTTCACATCAAGTGAAGTTGCTGATTCGCCATCCTCACTTGTATAAATTTGATATATTACATGAGCAATTTTTTCACCTTCAGCGGAGAAAAAACTACTTTCGTCATATAATTCTCCATTTACTCTAAATCTTAACTTTGTGTTATCTCTTCTTTTTTCCAAATGAATATCAGATGCATTCATTTTCAATGCTTTCTCAAATATAGCATCTGTTTTTTTTATTTCAGTTGAATTGGAATCTTTCATTATTTTCTTTTTAAATGTTTTATCTTCCCATTCTTTATAAATTCCTGCGACCAAACTTTCTTCATGCGTTGAAGCTGCTAGAAAACTCATATTTTTAGTTGTTGCATATGTTTGTATTCGTCTTAATTGTTTCGCCATTTTTTTTCTTTCAGGATCATAAAATAGAACCATTATTGTTTCTTTGGATGTATAATCACCTTTATCGTAGGCAATAATAACCATATTTCTCTTATCTTCTGGCGTTAAATCTAGTTCAGAATCATTTTCAAATATTTTCCAATTCTTCTTTAAATTATTTACTTCTGATATTTCCATTAACTTACTCATTACTAAATTCCCTTTTTTTAAATCATAATTATATAAAACTACATAAAACATTTTTTGTCAATAAATTCATTAATCTTCTTCAAAATCACCAATTGGGTCATAATTTGTATGAGTTTCAAAAAGGTATTTATCAGATGCGTCTATTGCTTTCTGAACCATAGGTGTTGCAATTTTTCTACCTAATTTCTTTTCTGCCAAATAATGAGACCAAGCACCAGCAGTTTCACAAAAACAAGCGGTTCTTCCAGTTTGACTCATTATATACCACAAATCTCTATTCTCTTTCTTTAACCAAATAAATTCACAAGATGCTAAAACACCCGTCTTTCTTGCTTCACTCAAAAAAGCAGCAAAAATTACTTTTTCATAAAAATGAGAGTCAATTACTAACTTTATTTTTTCTGGGATTGGTTTTTGTATAATCTCCCCCTTTCTACCTATTATCTTACCTAGTAACCCTTTTTTTTCAACAGGCTCTGGAAAATACCTCTCAAGAATTTTATCAACTTTATTAAAAGCTATTTTCTTTAATACTTCCAGCTCTTCCTTATGTTTCTTATCCTTAGTTATTTTTCCATTTTTCTCTATATTTCTAACTCCTGAATAAGCCCTTGCCAATTGATCATTAATTTCTCTGGATAATCCTTGTTTCTCCTTCCCTTCTTCAGTCTCTTTTTCTCTCATTATTTTAGGTAAGATAATAGCCAAAATACATTTTTTCTCTTGCGACATATTTTTTATACCCGTCCAAGGGCTACCCATCTCTTTAACAAAGAACTTATGCATTTCTTCTTCTTTTATTTTAAATCTTAATTCTCCATAATTCTCTATATCTTCTTCATTTTCATTTTTATAATAATGAAGCAAATCATTTTTGTTAAAATATGTTACAATTTTTGGCGACATAGCAAACCAGTCATCGTCTAAAGATTTAGTGTCTATAAAATTTTGGTAATCATAAATTACAGGTTGTATTTGAGGCCATATCTCTGCCTCTTGAATTCCCAAAGTTTTTATTGAAAAAACAGATATATATCTCTGCTTTTTTATGATTTTATTAGAAACCATATATAGAATAGGCAAGGAAATAGGAAGCAATACATAAGGTGTCTTACTATTAACATAAAGTATTATATCTGTTCTAGCACCCATTTCTGTCATATATATCTGATCAAATGTTTTTTCTTTGAAATATATAGCAATATCTAAAATATTTTGATTTAAGTCGAAGCCAAGATTAGGCGAAATATATGAGGGTAGTTTAGTAAATGAGTATAATGTTTCTCTTACAATATCTGGAAGCATAGATAAGCCAACAAATAATGGGTATTTTACACCATACCAAACATAAACCAAGTAATCCATTAATGGTTCATATACGAAATACATAAAAATAACAATCAATACTGTTAGTGATAAAGCTATACCATCCGTGTAATCATTTTGATTTCCCATATCTTAATTATCCTTCCTACTGTAATTATACTTTACTGGATACCATTCCTTTGGTTTTTTAAAAAAATTTGACAAACCACCTAACTCCCTTATTCTTATTTGATAACATCTAAAAGAGGATTCAAAAGATTTCATTAACAATGCTGCACCAATCAAATATGAAGCATAATAAAGATATCCCAAATTAATTCCCTCAATAATTTGGTAAGTTGTTAATATTGAAACACAAATTGAACTTATAAAATAAGAAAAAAAAGTTACCTTAAGTTTTGAATAAACCTTTGTTAAATGAGATTCTTCGTTTTCTGGCATTATAGACAGTCGTCTTAGCGCTGAATTAAAATCTTCCTTTATTCTCTCCTTTTTACTTACTTTTGACTTATTTTTCAGTAAATCTCTTGTAAACACAAAGTTAGCCTTTATATCATCTATGCTACTTAAACGCTTAAGTAAGCTTTTTTTTGGTTTCTTTTTCATTATTTTTTAGACAAGGATACTCATTACTCTATGTAGGTGAGGAATTATCTTGCCCTTCTCCTTTTTTAATTAATAAATTGATATTTAAAACTAACACTAACTGCATATCATTCCTCGTTGTCTTTTTATACTTATATATGTCTTAAGGAAAATTCTAATACTAATTCTGTTTATGATAACATTAATACTCCACCAAGACTTATTGGATTTTTCAAACCATTTTATCTAAGTAAGCCAACTAATAATTTACCTCTATACCATATAAAGGCAAACTATCATAATATAAAATAAAATCAATCGATAGTTAACTAATAATTACTTCTTTCTCTCAAGATTTTTTAAATTAGAAGCAGTATTTTCTTGCAATGAAAGCAGTGAGGCTTCCAATAGCTTAACTCTTTCACTATGTGTTAACATTTCCATATCAAGTTTTGTTTTTAATGCTAATACTGACTGATATGTCATCTCAAAAGCATTTGAATCTGCTTGACCTTCAATGCTTTTTGATTTAATGCTATTCATGTCTTCAATCATATAATTTAATGTATCTAAATTACTCATTCTTACCCCACTTTTATTTTTAGGAAGTCTATTTTGATAGGCATTCTCAAAAACATAAGACGCTAAATTCAAGTTTGACACTAAATAATCATAAACTGCAATAAATTTAGCTTTTTTAGGATTAAGTCTTTCTTCTGGTGTAGGTGGTGATACTGGCATTAAACCAATAATATTATTTAAGAAAGAATCAGCCGCAAGAGCCTCCATTTCATTATAGGTATATCTAGTTACATAATCCGTTGTAATTGCTGCATTAGTTACTTTAAACCCTTCTGGCAATAAAAATATATCAGCCATTATATCAGCATTAGGCAGTTGTGAAACATTGTCACATAAACCTGAGTTCTTATCTTCTAATGAACAGAATAAATCATAATGCCTTTCCTGCTGTTTTCTTACAGCAGATGTTACAGAAGAAACATCTTGCCTTTTTTCAACATTGCTTTTTGCTTTTTTTGCAGCAGCAGCAACAGTAATCTCTCTTGATTCTGCACCCTGAGTTGCTTCATACATTTTGTTTTTTTTACAAAGATTTTTCATCATATCATAAGTAAAACTACCTACTTCTGGTTTTGTTCCGTTCGCAGTATCACCAAAGGAGGTTGTTTTCGCTCTTTCAATCTCTTTTACCAGATTTGCTTTATATTCCATTCTCAATTCTCTTTGTTGAGAGTTTATTTTAGCTCTTTGCTGTGTATTAAATCCACTAGTTTTCAACATATGCTTTCTAAGATTTGCAAAAATCTCTGTAATATTATTAACTTTATCTCTATTAGTTGTTTCTACAGCATTCAGTAATTTATCTTCATAGCTTTTGAACTCATTCATTGTCGGCTTAATACCATAATAACCACCATCCATTGCCATATCACCGAAATCCTTTGCATGAATTTTTATAACACAAGAGTTATAATAGCTCGGAGCTACAGAAACTGATATTTCACCAACCATTGGCATTCCATTACCTGTTTTATTTACTGAAACGGCAGCATTTAAATTAAACAATCCAGTGGTAGCTAATATCAAGCATAATAATGTTTTTTTAAAAATTTTCATATCGTTTCCTTATTTTCTTAGTATTTCTAAATAACTAATCATTTCAGGGGAATTAATTATTGCTGCCACTTGTGCAGATTTTAATAGTTCTATTTTTTCACCCTCTCTTAGTGTGCTTAACATTATTTCTGTTTGAAGTTTTAAGGTATCCAACTGTGCTTTCTTAAATTGCTTTTCACTTCCATTAGCTATCTCGTCCATTGATGCACTTTCACCAAGTTTAGCTGTTGCCTTCACTGCAACACTGGCGAATAATCCATCTACTTTACTCAATAATATATCATATTCAGAAGCACCTAAAATACTTTCTTTCATCGGATTATCACTAATTTCTAATACATTACCTTTTGACACTTCTTTTGATATATTTTCTCCACGTCTTCTTTTTATTGCGTCAACAAAAGAAGATCTTACCAAACTTAATACAGCCATTCTTTTTTGAAATAATGCTTGAAACTCTGCGCTTGATTTTAACTTTCTTTTTTCGGGAGATTGATTACTAACAATAAATGATCCTGAAACATTATCAACATATTGCAGTGCTGTTACATATTGGTTCGTATTTTTATAGGTATAAACAATAGGAACAAAACTTTGTTCAGTATTAGATTGCACAGCATCTTTTGATAATGCTTTGCTTTTTAATTCATTGACTGTATCTGAATCATATTTCCTAAGATTAGAGCCACCGTAAAATGTAGGAGACAATAAGTTGTCTGGTGATATACTTCCGTTTGGTATTATGTGATTTAGTGCAACTTTTTCCTGAAATTCCTCTTTTGTTAAATCATTTCCACATAACTTATTTTTATAATCAGATACATTACAAGAACCCTTTAATTGTGCCTTAGAACTATCAATCTGAGCTGAAGCTGCATTAAGATTATTTACCACTTGGCTTGACTTTATTGCATTTTCTATAATTGAAGCTTTTTGTGATTCCTTTCCCTGAACTTTTCTAACTAACTCTCTTTTTTGATTATTACAGGCTTTAAAAAATTTAGATAATTTTTTACCAGGAGTTATATTCTTCATAATAGAACAATAACCTTTTTCAATTTGCTCTGTATCACAAACTCCTTCTGCTGCTTTTATCGGAATCGGTATTTTAACACCACCTTCATCATATTTCGCTACCATACTTAATATAATTACAGGCACTGGAAGATCTGGATTTTCCTGCAAATGCTTTACAATTAACTGCATTTCCTCTTTTGTGTCGTCTTTATATAAAACAGCTTTTGATTGCCTAACTTGCTCCTCTGCTATATTTGACTCATACGCCATCTCTTTTTCTTTCATTGCTGAATCTTGTTTTAATTTATCTGAAAAAGCAGCCTGATCTATTCCTATCATAGAGTTAACCAAGTTAGTCATCTGCTTATTGAATTCCATTATTTGAGCTTGTGAACCTTCCATTATTGCTGTTTTTATTTGCTCACCTGTTACATAAATATCTGTAATGAATTGTGCTGATTCCTTTGCATAATTTGAGCTTGGATCTATAAAAAATACTTCATCTGGCTTACACATTAATCCATTAAAGTGTCTTTCATAAGCAGCACTTGCACTGCCTGTTGCTAAAATTAGTGGTATTAAAATCATTAATTTATTTATTTTTTTCATTCCTTTCATAATGTTCTTCCATTTGTTTGTAATTACAATATCATTTTATAGTATTTTTTGTTTTTTTCAAATTATTTATATTATTTTTTTATACTCTCTGAAATTAACTTAGTCGTTTTTGTTAGTATTGTGTAATTTTCTATAAAAGTTTTATCTATTTTTTTTATATATTTATCCTGATTGTCAAGGTAGTCCCTAATCTTATCTTCATCTTTTGATAAATAATCAAACAAGGAAGATAGACCTATACTATATATGTAACCAGACATTTTAAAATTTTCTGCTTGTAATTTATTTTCGTTTGTTTTTTGCATATCTTTTATATAGTTTAATAATATTGATATACTGCTTATTGCTGTTTTTATTACTTTTAAACTATACATTCTCATTTCATTCAATGTTATAATATCTGATAAATATAATGTATTATGAAATGCATAGGCTTCCTTAATTATGTATGTTAGCCCACTATGAATTAATTTATTAAAACTATCGTCAGTTATATTTATTTTTTTTAAAAAATTAGGTATTTTATCAAAGATATACAATATTTCGTCTTTTGTTTCTTCAATATAAGTATTATTATTGTTTAAAACTTCACCTGCCAACATGGTTGAAAACAATTCATAAAGGTCTGTAGTCACTTTACTCTTTTCTTCATCTGTTAAATTTTTATATAATTTTGACTCTTCTATTATTTCATTAACTCCTCTATCAACCTCCATAAATAATTCTTTTAAGTCTTTTTTCTTTATAAGACTTGCATTTAGCAGTGGTGCCAATGTTTTTGCAATATTATATGTCTTTTTTATGTTTTTTATTTCTTTCATTCTTTACTATTTCCTAAAATCTACTATTATATAGAGTATATTGTAAATAAACGAGAAGTAAAGAGAAGGATTTTCAAAATGAAAGATAAAAAAAACCAACAAATGCAACAAGAGGCAAAACCTTCACCAGAGGCACTTTTGTTTTTTACATTTATAAATATTATAACCACTGAAGGAAAAGCTGAAATACACGACAAGTCAGACAAAGTTTTACTCATGGGGACTGATTTATCAAATTTGTTTATTTGTGGAAAAGATGAAACCTCAACACCTTTTATAGGTATTGAAAATAGCTTTATTCCTTGGTTCACACATTTACCTTGGACTGAGGTTGCAATCTCATTTAAGAAGGGATATATATATTTAATCTCTACAGAAGACAATGGAAACATTATTATTTCTATTGGCTTTAAAATTAGACGAAAAAGAATGCTCGTGTTATGCGATCCAACAAAACATAATAAAACTGATACATTGAATTTAAAAGTTTTTAAGTATTTAGACAATAAAAACATGTCACTTTCAAGCAAAAATATACAAAATAACATAACTATCACTATCGTTGATGACATAACAGAGATTATTGATCGTGAGTTCTCTGATGATCCATTCTCTTTCGAAGATCAAGGTTTTGTAAGTGATTTCACTAATATTAAAATAAATAAATAAATAAATAAAAAAGGATAAGAAAATGAGCCAAGTCACACATCAAGAATTAAAGAGTACTCCTGCATTACTAATGCTTATTTCTTTTATAAACGTACTTTTGAAAAAAAATAAAGCAATCAATATTGAAGGTCACAAAAAGAGATACTTAATGGACTCTGATAGTTCAAATATTTTTATATTTGGTCGTGATCAAGGGTTAAACCCTTTTATCGGTGTTCAAGAAGATATGATTCCTTGGTTTCCAGAAATTTTATGGTCTGAGATTGCAGTATCTTTCGAAAATGGTTATGCATATTTAATATCAAGAGAGAAAGATGGGACTATTAAATCACTTCTAGGTTTAAAAGTTAGAAGAAAAAGACTTATAGCCCTTATTGATAAAAAGTCATATAAACACGGTTCCAACCTTAATATTAAAGTATTTAAGATATTAGCCAATAAAGAGGTGGCTATTTCTCATAAAAACATTGTCTTAAAGAATAATATAAAAATTACACTTATAAGAGATATTCAAGATATACAAGAAGTAGATAATATTACTTCTCCCAGTAATAATAACTCAATTAAAGAAATTACTGAGATTTATAAAGTTAATTTACAAGGATATGATAAAGAACCAACAAGTTTTGAGGCCAAAAAGTTCTTTATCGATCCTGTACCTACAAAAGAACACTCCAAACTTACTATATCGTTAATTAATAAAGCAGTTATGGAGGGATATGGTTATAATATTGACGACAAAGATTTTCAAAGAAATTTTTTACCTGATTTTGTTTCAGATTATATTAATCAAAATAATAACACTTTCAATTCAAGTTCAGAAACGGGAACATACAAACCTGTTCTTAATTTAAAAAACAACCCTAATGCAGGCATTTAAATTATAAAAAATATGACAAGAACAAAAACAACAGAAAAAGAATATTATGACAGAGGTCTATCTCTTTTAAGAAGAGCTTATCTTGAGGCTAATCAAGAGGGTCATGATTTTTCAGATAACTCAATAAGAGTTAAAATAAAAAATGAAAGCATCATTGTAATGGATATATATCAGGCTTCAATGTGGGCTTCAAAAAAATGGAGTAAAAAATTTAGACCTAATACTTGGTCTAAATATCGTTGTTCTTTAAAATTTATTGCAGAACTTTTTCTTTCAAAACAAAAAATCAATCAAGATATTTATGATAAAGTATGCTACATTCTTGACTCAACTACAGCGGGTGATAAAAAAGAGTTAGAACCTAAAACTTCTAGTCATAAAAAAAAGAGTTTTTCAAAAAAAGAAGTCCAATCTGTAGAAGACTTTTTTTTAGAGGGTGATTTCAGATGGTCTAAACCTACACTATATTGGATTAAAGCTGGCGTATTTTTAGGATTAAGACCCATCGAATGGAAACAGGCAGAGTATAATGAAGAATATAATGTAATTGTTGTTGAAAATGCTAAAAACACAAATGGTAGAGCTAATGGAACAACGAGAACTCTATCTCTAAGTCATTATAATCAAGAAGAAAAAAATATTATATTAACACATCTTAATTTTTCTAAAAAAATGCTAAAAGAGGGACATTGGCAATCATATTATCAAGGATGTTCTAATCTCTTAAAATATAGTGTTAGAAAAATATGGAGAGGAAAGGAACGCCTCCCAACATTATACTCTGGAAGACATCAATATTCTGCAAACTTGAAGGCTTCTGGTTGTACTAGAAATGAAGTTGCTGCATTAATGGGACATGGCACGGATCAAACTGCCTCAGCTCACTATGGTAAAAAAATTCATGGAACAAGAAAGAGTAAGCCAGAAGTTAATGAATTAGATTTACAAAAAGTCAAAGAAGTAAAGCCTTATCGATTCTCATTTAAAAATAAAAAAGGCAAAGATTAGTTTAAATCCATAATTGCGAATAATGTAAATAATAAATTTTCAGGAGTTTCTGCGGTTGTTGCATCTATCATAAATCGCTTACCTGATTTATGCACAATTAACGTTGGCGTTGTCTTTATGCTTAAATTATTTAATATAGATTGAGTTCTTTCCAACCTATATTTTATTTTATAATTATACTCATTTGAATTAATAATTTCTTCTTTAACATCTGCATATTTAATAAAAAGATATCTCATATCACTATTTGTTTTTATAGAAACATTATTTATATGTATTAGATCAAAAATAATGCTATCAAAATCATTATTAAAATTTAGAAATTTTCTTGTAAAGTATGTTTCAGCAGACGTTTTATGAATACCTTCACCATCTAAATATAAAGGCAATTTTTCAAATTTAATATTATTATTTTTTGCAAAAGCCTCAAACTCTTTCACATAATCATCAAAAACATAACAAATAGAACAGTTATAGGAAAAAACGTATAAAACCTCAGTATCTTGATTGTCTTTTAATGAAAATGTTGTATCTATTATTCTTGGACTAATGTCCTCATAATATTTAACAACATTTCCTTTATATTGCTTTTCAACTTTCTTATATTCTGCTGAATAACTAACAAACGAAGTTATGCATAAAATCACCAATATTATTAATTTTATCATTGCTTTAATTCCAATAATTTACTTATTGTATTATTTATTTGCGCTGCTTTTTCTTTATTTAGCTTACCTTTCTTTACCCTACTTATGTAGAAATTATAAAAATTGTTAGCTTCAACCTCATTTTTAAAAAATATTTCCGTTTCCATTATCATTACTGAATTAGCTATTTTATGTAATTTAGGGCAAATAGCCAGTGTAAAATCTTTACCAAAATTATTCATCTCCACAATAATTTTTTTATCTATATGAGTTAACATTAAATCTTCGTCTTTCCTTAGTATATTAAATAGCATTTTCTCTTCACTAATTTCAATAACCCTAATGACAACATTTTTTTTAAACAACTTTATAATGCCATAATCCTCAACAACAATACTTTCAGACTGGTATGTGTGAGAAGAAGACAATACTTCATCTACGAGCAATAAATCACCATATTTACTTAATTTAAGTTGAAGCCTGTGATTAAAAAAATCATGATTAAATTCAAGTGTAGCATCTGATAAATTACTTATATCATTGGGGTTATCCATCTTAATAAACATTCCATCATTAATAATCATTGAATTAATAATTACACCATTTAATTTCATTAAAGTTTTTGGTGAAAAATAAGCATTGTTTATAGTTTTCATTAAGTTATTTACTATATATTTTTGTTTTGAATTTATTTTATCATTAAAATTATTCGCTTCTTCACTGTTCTGACTAGTCTTTTCTTCACTATACATTTTTATATTCCTTTATATAATCTATAAAAATAATACATCATATTTATTTTTTATCAATATTTTTTTTGTTTTTTTTGTTTTTATTGACTTTTTATTTTTTAATGGAATTATAATAAAACATTTAGCAGGAGACCCACATAATGAGGTGTTGCATATTTTTTTTAATTACTTTCTTTTCTTCAACTTTATTCGCTAAACCTATTGAGGTTGTAAGCAATGATACAATGATTTCTGTTATGGAATATTATAATAATAGTTTTGTACCATTTTACGATAAAGAGAAAGGAGAAATAAAAATTAAAAACAGAGTTTCCAAGATAATTAAAGGGGATTTTATCATTGAGCAAGTTGGTAATAGTGAGTTATTTGAAATATCATATGGTAAGCAAACTTTTTTTACAACTGCCGATATTGATTATTTATTTGTTGGAAAAATAATTAAATTAGCTGACAAATCTTTTAGCAAGATGTTTACAAATGAAAATAGGGCTAAATTAAACAGAACTTTACTCAGATTATACTCAGATAGTGATATGATTATTCACAAACCTTTAATCGATAAAATTGGAGATTTATTTGTTTTTATTGACTATTCCTGCCCCTTTTGTTTAAAGTTTCATGAAAACAATTTAAAAAGTCTACTTAAATTAGGATATCAAGTTAATTACATACCATTCCTAAAAAATCCTGACAATAATTTAGTAAAGTCACAAATGCTAAATCTTTTTTGTTTACCTGATAATGAAAAGAAAAAAGATCTTATAAATCATGCCTTCTCTAACCCAAAATCTTTCACTAATGAAAAAATAGAAGTATGCAGTAGAAAAGAATATATTCAAAATATTTTCTCAATAACTAATTTCTTTAATTTTAAAGGAACACCAGCTATATTATTGTATAATGGGAATTATGTTGAAGGATATGTCCCACTCCAAGATCTGGTATTAGAGTTGGAGAGTAATAAATAATGAGGATGTCAAGTAAAGATTTAGAGCTATTACTTAAATCAAAAAGCAATAAATCAGAGTCTCAAAGTCTTTCTAAAAATAAAAGAACCTATTATGATCGATTAGAAGATGCTATTAGAGACGGATTTGACTTCAAAGATGATAAAATATCTATAAATGAAAAATCAATGGTTCTTGTTTTTAACAGAGTTTGCTTACTATCACATAATGATATTCTTAGAATACAATTTAAAAGAATGTATCGCTATATTTCTTTGTGGAAAAAAAGAGTAATAAATCTTGTTGATACAGTAGATCTTAAAGAATGGGAAAAAAATAAAGTTAAAAAAATAAAAATAGAGTTTCTTTACATTACTAATAACAAACAATATCTTGATTATGATTCAACAGTTGGTGCTGTAAAATTTATTATTGATGGCCTAACTAAGAGTTCAGCTATTTTTGATGACTCACTCGAATTTATCCCTGTTATTTTATCAAGGCAACAAAAGACACAAGGTGATAACTCACTCATTGTTGTTCTAACGCCAATAGAAGAAGAAGAATATGAAAAATATTTTTCTGAAGAATTTAAAAAACTATTATAATAAGATTGTTTTTTTATTTTTTATTGTTACTATAAATAAATAAACTTAAAGGAATTAATATGAATAAAATATTCAACCAAAAAGACAGTAATATATCAAAAACATATAGCAATCTTATTGCTGATCTTATCTCTAATAATTTATTAAGCATAGAAGTTGATATTGAATACCCAAGCTCTGTAAAATTTATTATAGAAACCTTACTTAATTACGATATAAATTCAAATATTACTTATAGTAAGATTAGTCAATTTTTTGAATTAGAATTATTTCATTATGACGCAAGTAAACAAGAAGATTATATAATAAATGATTTAGGGGTAATATATGAAGATGTATTCTACTTGAACAATCCCTTCTCTAATGTTTCTAGAAGAATTATATCGAAACATAAGGATTATGCATTTTTTGATAAAATAGGGATTATAAAAAAAGTAGATTATCAAAATGCCAGTAGTTTTAAACCAGAAGAGAAAAATATTTTCTCTTCTGAATATTTCCTAATCAATATTATCGAAAAGGCAATTAAACTAAATGTTCTTGAATTTTTTATTTCATACAACAAAGACAAGGAATACTCTGACATTACATTTAACTTCAACAATAATTACTTTGTTATTGAAGATAAATATAAGTATTCCAAACTTCCTGAACTTCCAAAAATACTAAGTTTTAATGGAAAAGAATATTACATAAAGAAGGAACAGGTACATAATGGCTCTGATAAGTTATTTTTTATTAATATTAATGAATTTAAAACAACAGAAACCCTAGAAAATTATGATAAAAAATATGTTGATAAAATATTTGAAATGTTAACTTATTCAAGTGGATTATTTTTATTGTCAGAAAAAAATGAAACGAATTTATACTATGTTTTTCTTGAAACTTTGATGCAAAATACAACAAAAAAAATAATATCACTAGAACATGAGGTTCAATCTAAAGTTAGTGGAGTTTTTCAAACCGACAATACATTTAATAAGGAAAACTTATCGTTATTTGATGTTCTTTTTGTAAAAACCGTTAATTCTAAGGGACAAATAGATTTAATAGTTGAAGCATTACAACTTGGCAAGTTAGTCGTTATATCTACAATTTCACAAGATTCATTACTTGCTCTATCAAGCTTAATTTCAAATTTCAATATTAATAAAAATTTATTATCTGAAAAAATAATTGGTGTATATCACTCCACTGTTTTGCCTAAAATTTGTGATGTTTGCTCTACTTTGTTCCCAATTAAGGAATCAAGAGTTATTAATGAGGATTTCTTCTCTTCATATAAAATGAGTATAGCTAGCAATAACTTAATTAGAAAACCTAATTATGATGGTTGCTCTTGTTGCACTAATGGTTATTCAAGTGGTGTTGTTGTTTCAGAACTTTTGCAAAAAGATAAAGATTTATCTTCTGAAATTGAGAGGGATTTCAATATTAGAAGACTAAGAAACTTAAAAGAGAGTAAGCGATGGGAAACTGTATATTCCTACTCTAGATTTTTAGTAGAGAAGCAAATAGTGTTTATCGAAGATGTTAAAAAGATTATTTAATACATTTTTTGTTTAAAAAAAATACTTTAGCTGCCTTTTTATTAAAATATTATAGAAATAACTTGACTTGTTTTAAAAGATAATGTATAAACCATCCTAATTACGAAGGAGAACATGGTAAATGACAAAATCTTATGACAATGAAGAAGAATTTTTTGAAAAAGCTAAAAAAGAAGTTGCAGAGGATAAATCAATTGACCCCTTAAGAACATATATGAAGGAAATGGGGTCTGTTAAATTATTGACAAGAGAGGAAGAAGTTAAAACTGCAAAAGCCATTGATACCCATAGAAATAAAATTATTGAAACTGCACTAAAAATACCTCTTATTTATCAGAGAATAGTTGAAAAATATGATGCAGAACAACTTTCTAATAGTGTTGAAGTTGGTGTAATCAGTAAGACAATTCTATCAAAAGGCTTATCAGAAGAAGAGCTTACCAGAATGAATGACATGGAAGATCTCATAGGTATCAGTGATATTGAAATTGAAAAGGTAACTGATTGCCCTGAAATACACGATTTGGTGCTTAGGATAAGACAATATTCAGAAACCTTTGTTAATGGCTTTAAATTTAATCAAGAATTATATAATGAATTAAGAGAATATAATCTAAATTACATGGATTTTGTATTAGGATTCTGCAAAGAACTTGACGCTCACAAAAAACATATTCGTAAGTTGTCTTCAATTTGTGCAGAGATTATCATTGATGACCTTATTAGAAAAGAGGGTAGAACTTCGAAACATATTGAACAAAAGAAAAAAGACATAAAACATCAATTTCAAAAAGGATTCAGTCGTAACTATAATAATCCAGAATGGTTTAGCCAATTTGATTTATCAAAAGATTATGAAATGAAATATATAGAAAGAACAAAAGAATTAAAAAGTATTTTTAATAAATTGATGCTAACAGGAATTGAATTTCAATTATTAATGAGAGACATTAATAGTTCAGAACAAAGCATTGAAAAAGAAAAGAAAATAATGATTGAGTGTAATCTTAGACTTGTTATTTCAATAGCCAAAAAATATAACCCAAAAGGTTTATCATTTAATGATATTATTCAAGAGGGAAATTTAGGATTAATTAAAGCTGTTGATAAATTTGAATATAAGCTTGGATATCGTTTCTCTACTTATGCTACTTGGTGGATTAAACAAGCTATAGCTCGTTCTATATCTAATGATGGAAGAACAATAAGAGTTCCAGTACATATGAATGAATGCCTATCCAGAGTTAAAAAAATGACTAAGGAATGGATACAAAAACATGGCAGAGAACCAAGGCCAGAAGAAATATCAGAACATTTAGATATTCCTGCAAAAAAGGTTAGTAAAATAATGAGTGTAGTTAAAGATCCTATATCACTTGAAACTAGTGTTAGTGGTGAAGATGAAGATTCAACTCTTGCAGACTTTATTGAAGACTCTGATGAGTATACTCCTTTTGAAGAAATGTCAAGAAAAGACTTAAAAATAGAATTAGAAAAAGCTATTGATAGTATATTAAGTCCAAGAGAAAAACAAATAATTCAAATGCGCTTTGGCTTTAACATGCCTACCGATTATACACTTGAAGAAGTCGGTGAAGAATTTAAGGTTACTCGTGAAAGAATTAGACAGATCCAAGCAAAAGCATTAAGAAAGATAAGAAATGCAGATCCACGAATACTAGAGTTATTCTTAATACGAGATAAATATAAGTAGTTATATGTTTATTTTTTATAAAAATTATTACAAAAAAAAACACCTTACACAGTAAGGTGTTTTTTTTATTTTATAATTATCTTATTTTTATCGTAAAATTAATAACAACAAACTATCCAATCTGTTTAGGAATATTGTTATTTTGTCTTATCAAGTTATTATCCTATTTTTCCTTCTAATTAGTTGACTTATTTAATGAAGTAGGGTATTGTGAATTCATTACTTTTAAGTGATATTAATACTCTGTTTTCTAATTTTTTTATTGTACAGTTAACTGTGTAATCCATTACCTAGTAAATTTATTAACTTGGCTGCGTGTTACTTAAGTGTTAATATTCTTATAGCTATTATTATATAATTTAAAAAGGAAGTTAAGAAATGAAGCAAGATATTATTGAATTAATAAGTAAGGCAGACCAAAAAGATCCAAAAGCTATGGAAAAACTTGGTTTATATTATCTAAAAGGCATTCATGGTTTGCCAACTAATGCAAACAAAGGTTACAAACTATTAAGAGATAGTGCAAATCTTGATAATTTTAATTCACTATATTATATTGCCAAGACACATTTAGTGGACACCTATGGCATTAAAGATATAAGAAAAGGAATTGAGTTATTAAAAAAAGCTGCACAAGCAAAACATACTGAATCAATTTTTGAATTAGGTAAAATTTACTATTATGGCGAAATTCAACCTAAAAATATTGAAGAAGCTGAAATGTATTTAAGAAGAGCATCTAATGCTGAAGATGCTAATTCCAAAGCTCAATATCTATTAGCGTATATATGGGAAAATGGATTATTTGAGGACTATGTAAATTTAGAAGAAGCCTTTTTATATTACGAAAAAAGTGCTAAATTAAATAATATAGAAGCATTATTTAAGTGTGGTCAGCTATACTACTCTGGTATAGAAGATATACTTGAAGTTAATTTGAGCAAAAGTATATCATACTTAAAAAAAGCTTCTGATAAAGGTCATTTTGAGGCCAATTCGCTTTTAGCTTGTGTATATTTAGAAGAGAGCATTAGATTATTATCAAAAACATCAAAGAAATCTGAAGATTCGCGTGTTATTCTAGAGGCTTTATCTAAAATAGATCTTACTATATTAAATTAAAAAAATAAAAAAACCCGCAAGCGGGTTTTTTTATTTAATATTTCTTTTATTTTTTTACTTTAAACATACCATCAAGTTTTTTTCCAAGTCTAAGCTTTACAGTTGTTCTTGGTGCTAACTCAAATGTTTCTCCATTTTGTGGATTAGTTGCTATTCTTTTCTTCATTTCTTTTGTATAGAAGCAACCAAAGCCAACAATGTTAACCTTTTCTTTTTTTCTTAATTCTTGCTCTATTTTTAAAAATAAAGAATCTATAATATCTTCTGATAATCCTTTCTTAATTTCATACTTATCTGCCAAGAAATAAGCCAAGTCCTTTTTATTCATAATTTTATCCTTTTTTTTACTCTTATTTTTGATATTATTATATAAAAAATATAATACAATAGTATTTTTCAAAAAAACTATAATAATATGATTAAAAAAAGTAATTTAAAGTTGATTTGTATATCTAATATTAATAAAAAACACCTAAATAATAATGATTTAAAATAAAAATATTTTTTTTTATCATTCTATTGTTTTTTTCATTATTTAATGTACTTTATATCTAATACTTGGAGGATACATGGAATTAATTGAATTATTATCGGAATTAAAAACGTTACAGCTTTTTATTATTTTATTTTCTGGGCTATTTATTGGAAGCTTATTAAATGTTTTTAATTATAGAATTCCACATATATTAATGTATGAAAATGCAATAATGGTTAAATCCAACGCCATTGAAGTTACTGATGAAACTAAAGAAATATTAGATAAGTACAAGAACTTCAATATGTTCTTTCCCGCTTCTGGATGTCCAAACTGCAATCATGAAATTAAATGGTATGAAAACATCCCTGTTGTAAGCTACTTATTTTTAAAAGGTAAATGCTCTAACTGTAAACAGCATATATCAATAGAATACCCATTTATTGAGTTACTTACTTGCATTTCTTGGGTTTGCATGTATTTCTTTTACGGTTGGTGCTATGAACTACCTTTTGCACTCCTTATGATCTCTATTATCATCTCTGAGTCAGTTATTGATTTTAAGTACAAGGTATTGCCTGATACTGGATTATTTATTCTTTTTATTATCCCGCTTTACTTATCTTTAACAGGTGATTTCAGAATTTCTACACAAGAATCTATTGTTAGCTCTATTTCTTCATATCTAATAATACTTACATTTGTTAGTTCTTGGGAAAAAATAAGAAATATGAAAGAAAATATGTTAGGCAGAGGCGATATCAAATATTTTGCAGCAATTGCAGCTTGGGTTGGATTAATAGGGTTACTTGAAGTAATTTTATTCTCAGTATTATTTGGTCTACTTATTTTTATCTTTTACTCACTAATTAATAAAGAAAAGTTAATTTCCAAAACTATTGCTTTTGCCCCTTCTATATCACTAAGTTTTATTTTTTGCTATTTTTATCAACCAAATTTAATAAATTACTTAATTAATTGATCTATTTTTGTAAAAAACAATAAATTATGTTTGACTTTATTTTCTTATAGTGAATAATATTTTATATTAAACATTCAAAACAAGCATAAGGTAGGGACAGTAAAATGCAAAATGGAAAAGTAAAATGGTTTAACAAAAAGAAAGGTATCGGTTTTATTATTACAGAAGATAACACTGATGATATATTTATTCATTATTCAAACATTATTGGAGAAGGATATAAAAATCTTGAAGAAGGTGACTCTGTTATGTTTTTACTTGAGGAATCTTCAAAAGGGTTAATAGGCAAAGAAATTCAAAAGGTAAATTAATAGTTTTTATTTTTTTTACATTGTTTTTATTTTAACACGTAGTAAGATATGTTTAATTTGAAGTTTAAAGAGATATTTATGGAAAAAGAAAATGATTTAGAACTTAGACCTAGTAGATTAGAAGATTATATAGGTCAAGAAGAAATAAAAAACCAACTAAGAGTTTATATAGATTCTGCAAAGATACGTCAAAAAACAATAGATCATATATTGTTTTCTGGCGGCCCAGGATTAGGAAAAACAACATTAGCACAAGCAGTAGCTAATGATTTTGATAGCAAAATATTAATTGCCAATGCTGCAAATATGCTAAAACCTAAAGATATCGTTTCATATTTAGTAAACCTTGAAGAAGGGGACTTTCTATTTATTGATGAGATCCATAGATTAAAAAAAGAGCTTGAAGAAGTTTTGTATACAGCAATGGAAGATTATAGAATTGATATTCTTATTGATAAAGGAACTGAAGTTACTCCATTATCAATTAATTTACCTAAATTCACCCTAATAGGTGCAACAACTATGAAGGGAAAAATTTCAACACCACTAATTGAAAGATTTGGAATAGATCAAGTGTTAAGAGAATATACTGTTGAAGAATTAACCATTATTATTTATAGAACAGCTTCTATATATCATACAAAAATATCAGAGCAAGCAGCTATGGAACTTGCAAGAAGGTCTCGCGGGACACCAAGGCGAGCAAATAAAATACTTAGACGTATTGTTGACTTTGCGTTAGTAAAGGGAATAGAAGAGGTAAATCTTGACTTCCTTATTAATATCCTAGATAACGAATTATTAATTGATTCTTTTGGTCTTGAGGATAAAGATCGAAAAGTATTAACTACTCTATATTATGGATTTGATAATAAACCTGCTGGCATAAAGAATTTAGCAACTTCTATTGGTGAGAATATTGACACACTAGAATACAGTATAGAGCCTTATTTAATTAGTCAAAACCTTATAGTGAGAACTTCACGAGGTAGACAAATTACAAAAAAAGGAATACTACTTATTTCTTAAAAAAAAGAACAATAAGATTGTTCTTTTTTAGATATTTATTTATTTGTTTATTTGTTTATTTGTTTATTTGTTTATTATCGTCTTCTTTTTTTAAATAAATATTTACGTCCAATTTTCCTTCTAAAATTCTCTTATTTGTATCATAAATTAGACAACTTAATAAATCTGCTGATGATACATCTATATCTTCTTGCATTTCATCGCCATGTCCATCATCAAGTAATTGACTTGCTATCTTACTTTTATTTTGGAGCATCCCCCATAAGGAACCATCAAATGTATCCTCAGCAATAGTGTAATATATTGTGACAGGCTTATCCTGTCCTATTCTATGAACCCTATCTTCTGCTTGTCTTGATACTCCTGGTGTCCAAGGTAACTCCCCCATAATAACTGTGCTTGAAGCCGTCAATGTTAAGCCAGAGTTAGCAGCGTTAATTGATAGTAATGCAACTTTGCATTTTGGATCTTTTTGAAATTCTTCTTGATTTTTAAAGCGCTTATCTTTTGAGGTTTTACCATCAATTCTCATAAAGCCAATTAACTCCCCAAGAGTATCTGTTAGCTCTGCTTTTTTTTCTTCTGATTTAGCTTTTTTTATTTTTACTTGAATTTTTTTATTTTTTTCTTCTATTTTTTCATTTATTTCTTCTATTTTACCCTGCAAACCATTTAAGAAGTCAGCGTGATGCCCAAATATAATTAACTTTTCCATTCCATTTTCTAGTTTATCATGTATCCAATCACATAATGGTTCTATTTTAGCTTCTCCTGTTAACTTATAAGCCTCAAATAAACCTTCACTAACATTAGCACTCCCCTCAGAAAGTATTAAGCTTTTTGCTTTATTTAAGTCATAAGCTGATTTATGTAATGCATTAACAATAATATTAATATAATGCTCCAAAATATCATTTGTCTTTTGTATAAGATTCTTATTAGCATCAAGAATCAATGTTGTTCTTAATTTATCAGGAAGTTGCTTTAAAACGTCCCCTTTTAAACGCCTACACATCATTTGCTCTCTTATAACATCATGAAGTTCCTCAATATTTGAAGCACCACCAACATAGAGTCCAAATTTAGTCTTTGCAGCATCACAATATCTAAATACAAAAGAATAATAGTCACCCCAACGTAATGGATCAATAGCGTTAAGTAATGAGTATATTTCCTCAACTCTATTTAATATAGGCGTTCCAGTCATTAATACAACTCTTTTCGCATAATGTGATAGAGCAGTTACTGCAACTGTTCTTATTGCGTCCTTATTTTTTATGTTATGAGCTTCGTCCACAAGTAGTACACCACGAACGCCTAAAAATTCTGTTATTTCCATATTCCTTTTATTAGCATAGTCATAACTACATATAATTACTTTACCTTTTGGCAAATCCTTTCCCTTTTGCATTACATTAACATCTTCTTGTGATAAATCTTCTGGCAACCAAGTTAAAAATTCTTTGCGCCAGTTTAACAGTAATGATGCAGGCGCAACAACAACGACAGGCCAATCTGACTTATATATTTTAGCAATACCTATTCCTTGGATTGTCTTCCCAAGTCCCATATCATCGCCCAGAAGTATTCGGCCATGTTTCTTTTCTGCATAAAATAATCCTGCTCTTTGATAAGGCAGCAAAGGGTATGTCAACTTCAATCTTTCTTCATCATATCCTACGTGGTCTGTTGCATTTGAAAAATGAGATAATCTCAATGTATCTCTTTTTTCTCTTTCTATCTCGGAATACCCTTCTTCATCAACATTAAATTCTTTTTGAATTTCCTCGCTTAATTTTAAATAATATTTACACTTCCTCATTTCTCTACAAATAAATCTAGTGTTAGATTTTGGAGCAACCCAATGTTCGCCAGTAAATCTACCACCAAACTTACCAAGAACTTTATTATACTTTGTGCTAAATTTATACTTAGCAACAACAAGTCCTCCTTCATATTTTAATTCCATTCTATTAAACATTATTTAAATAAAACTCCTATTATCTATGCTTTCTTTTGTGGCTTTATGCTTTATTTTGTGGCTTACCATTATCATCAAAACAGGTAGTTTTGCATTTTGGGTAATTATTGCAACCCCACCAGTCTTTTTTCCCATTGGCACCAGACCTTTTTGTTAAATATCCAACACCACATACCTTACAAGGGTAATCACTTTTTGCGACTACTTTTGCATTCGAAGGAGGTGATTTTTTTATTTCAATATTAGGTAAGCCTTCTTTATCTTGAAATGTTGTTTTGCATTTTGGGTAATTATTGCAACCCCACCAATCGTTTTTACCACCAACACCAATTCTTTTTATTAAGTAACCACCTTTACATTTTGGACAGGTATGTTCGCTAACTTCTTTTACTTTTGGCTTTTGAAATTCACCCAATACCCCATTATTATCCTTTGCAAAAACACCACACTTCTTGTCTTCACAGACCCAAAAAAATTCTTCAACGTCTCTTTTTTTCTTTCTTAACATTTGACTTTTATTACAAACCTGACAAGGAAAATCACCTTTTGGTTGCTCTACAAAAACAATTTTTTCCCCACAACGACCTGCTACGTCATTAAAAAATGAGTTACAACCTCCACAAATCCACATGTTCTTTTTAGATACTTTTGTTTTTATTCTTTTTATAGGAGCATTACACTCCTTACATAATTCAACTCTACCAGTCCCATTTGATACAGGCTTGCTTAATAAGCACTCACCGTCCTTAACTTGTTTCATCATTCTATGAAGAACACCTTCAACTTTGCCCATAAATTGTTCAAGCGTTCTTGTTTTCAATACCACTTGATTCAATTCTTCTTCCCAGTATGCAGTTGTTTCTGGCTTTCTTAAAATATCTGGCAAAACTTCCATTAACGCAAATGCTTTGTCAGTCGGGAGCAATTTTTTTCCATTCTCCTTTATATATCCTTTTCTCTTTACATTTTCTAGATGTTCTGCACGAGTAGCCTCTGTTCCAATGCCTGCTTTATGAATTATTTTCTTTAATTTTTCGTTCTCAATAAACCGTCTTATATTTACCATGTCATCTAAAAGTGCATCTTCTGTATAGCTTGATGGTGGTTTAGTTTGCTCACTTCTCTCTTTAACTTTAACTGCTTCAACATCTACTCCCTTTACTAATAAAGGAACAGATTTATTGGATTCATTTAGTTTGGGATCAGCCATTTTCCAACCCATTTCAACCGTTGTATTTCCATAGGTTTGAAAAATTTCATTTGCTAAGGTTGTTTCAATTGATACATTTGAAGATCTATAATCAACCATGAATTGCATCATATATCTTTTGCAAACCAAATCATAAACAGCAGCTTCATCCTTTGATAAAGAAGCAACTTTTTTATCGGTTATTGTTGGCATTATAGCATGGTGAGCTGTAACCAACGCAGTATTCCACATTCTTGAACGTATTTTTGTATTAAGCAATTTACTTAAATCCGCATATTCTTGATTAGCAAAGTTAGAAGTTATCTTACTAATAATACCATCTGCTTCCTTAAATTGGTTTTCACTAGCATAGCCACAGTCACTTCTTGGATAAGTCACAAGCTTGTAAGTATCATAAAGTTTTTGAGTTAATTCCAATGTTTTCTTTGCTGAAAATCCAAAACGTTTACTACATTCCTTTTGAAGATCAGATAGTGCATACCCAATTGGTGCCTTCTCTGACTTCTCTGTTGTGTCATATTTTGTTACTTTTGCTGTTTTTTGAGATCTCAACTCACTCATTAGTGTCTTTAACTTTTCTTGGTCATCCAAATATCCTGTTACAGGATTTAATAATTCTGGTCTTATTTTTAAACTACCAGAGTATTTTTCTCCTGTATCTTTCTTTATAAAATCAGCATCTATTTTATAAAAACTAACTGGCACAAAGTTTTTTATTTCCAATTCTCTTGCAACGACTAAATAAACAATTGGAGACTGAACTCTACCTGCTGATAGTACATCTCCAATAACTAAATTACTCTTATTAGCTGCTGTTAACCCTATTGTCATATTCATTCCAAATAGCCAATCAGCCCTCATTCTTCCAACACCAGCTATATAATCAGTATATGTTTCTTTGCCGTCAACCAATGTATCAAGAGCTTTCCTTAAACTTTGCTTATCCATTGAGCTATATTTCATCCTCAATGTCTTACCTTTATAGTTAAAAAATTCTAGTAATTCACAAGCAATAGTTTCTCCTTCTCTATCATTGTCTGTAGCGATAACAACCTCTGTTGCTTTAAGAAGCAAATTTTTTATTGCCATAGCTTGCTTATATCTACCAGCATCTACTTTTGGATCAGGTAATTCCATTCTCCATTTAGTTGGTATAATAGGTAGTAAGCTCAAATCCCAACCCTTTTTATCCCTAGCTATATTAGGCTCATAAAACTCAGGCTTGGACTGACTTAATAAATGACCTATAGCCCAGACCACTGCAATATTATTTCCTGATATATGACTTCCTTCATTTTTAGTCAACCCTAAAGCACCTGCAACGTCTCTTCCCTGTTTTGGCTTTTCACACAAAAATACTCTCATTCTTCCTTCCTTCATTTTATTGTTAAGTTATCATAATAAATAAAAAAATCAACATTAGTTATTTATTTTATTTTTCAACTCAATCAATTTACCATAATTATTCGGATTACCCTTAAATAAAAAGTATTTCAACATTATATTTATTGACTCCATATTTTTTTTTCTCACAAGTATTTTGAACACATTTAACATTTCTTTATCCCTTTTCTCAAGAAATAGAAATAGAAATAAATTAAATAATGCTTTTTCATTACCTTCTTCTATAATATTATTTATTTTTTTATTTATTTTTTCTTTTTGAATCTTATTTACTGCATAAAATGGATATATTTCTAGTAGTTCATATTCACTATACTTTCCAATTAATGGATTCACCCCTTTTATATTAGCCTTTTTTAGCTTAAGTAGTTTTATCTCTATTGAATTAAACAAATTTTCTTTTCTATTTTTTATAAAATCTTTGTTATTCAATAAATTTAATTCACTAATTATTTTATTTTCAATTGAATCAATCTCTCCCTCTATTATGGATAATTGTTCAATAAGTAAGTCATACATTATTAAATCCTTTCATTTATCTTATCCAACAATTCTTTTTCATATTTTTTAGTTATTTTCAATTTTATTAAAATTGTGTTTATTTTTTTTACAATAACTCTCCTTTCTTCATATGAAAGACTACTTCTATCTATATTTTGAAATTCTTTTAATAAAAAATCCAATTTTATGTTTATTAAATCTATTTTATTTTCCATAAATATACCTCCATTATAGGGTAAACTAAAAAAAAAATTTTTCAATTCCATATTGTTATTATTTTATTACTTTTTTCATATTTTTACTTTAATATTAGTATTTTATTTACCAGTAAATCGATTGTTTTATTTTTTTTCATTTTACTATTTTAATTTTATTTTTTTTATATATGATAGTACCTATGTTGTAAAAAAAAAGAAAAGGAATTCTACTTATGCCAAAAAAATTACTGGGTGTTAAAACTTCAGAGCAAGATACAACATTAAATCTTGAAAAAGATTTAACACCAGCTAGCATTAAAATAAAAAGATATTTACGTTCAGAGGGATTTTGGCAAATATTAGTTTGTTTATTTATTGCTAGTTTCTTCTTACCTAGTGCAACAGAATTATTTTATACTGTTGGACTATATATTGCCTATAAAAATATTAAAACTGTTGAAACACTACCCTATAAGAAACCACAATCTTCAGATGATGAGATTGATTTAAATGAATTAAACCCAAAAGATAATAGTCCGACTAACCCACAAGGAATTACATTTTTTGGTAATGAAATAGGTACAAAAAAAGAAGTGTGGTTTACAAACTCAGATGTAAGAACTCACTGCCTAATTTTTGGAACTACTGGTTCAGGAAAAACAGAAGCATTGCTTTCTATTTGTGTAAACTCACTAAATCAAGCGTCTGGCTTTCTATATATTGATGGTAAAGGTGATAACGCATTGTGGGCAAAGGTTTTTTCCCTTTGTGCTTCACGAGGCAGACTTGATGATTTATATATGATTAATTACATGACTAGTTCGGTTGATCTTAATAAAAAAACAACTGAAAGAATTTCAAACAAAATGAATCCTTTTGCAACAGGTAATGCCGACTCATTAACAGAGCTTATTGTATCACTACTACCTGATGGTGGTGGTGGTGGTGATATGTGGAAAGGCCGTGCTGCTGTATTTATGGGTGCATTACTTAAGCCTCTTGTATTTATGAGAGATGAAGGTAAGTTACTTCTTGATGTTGATGTTATTAGAAAATACTTTACATTGGGCGAAATCATTAAATTATCAAGAAGGACTGATATTCCAAAAAAACATATAGATGGCATAAGAGAATATGTAAAAAACTTACCTGGTTATTTAGAACCTACTCCAGCAAACCCAGATCCAGCTCAACCAGAGGCAGTAGCGGAACAACATGGTTATATCACAATGCAGTATACTGAGACATTCGGATTACTTGCGGATACCTACGCCCATATCATGAAAACTCAGGTCGCAGAAATAGATTTTTATGATGTCGTTGTTAATCGAAGAATTTTAGTTGTTCTATTGCCTGCTTTGGAAAAATCAAAACAGAGTTTAAGTAATTTAGGTCGAATTATTATTGCCTCAATTAAAAACATGATGGCTTCAACATTAGGCTCAAAAGTTGAGGGATTAATAGAAGATGTTATTGAAACAAAACCAACTAATGCTCCTTCACCTTACCTAACTATCTTTGATGAGTACGGGTACTACGCAACTGAAGGTGCAGCCGTTATGCCAGCTCAGGCAAGGTCCCTTGGCTTCTTTATGGTCTTTGCAGGCCAGGACTATCAAGCATTTAAGAAGGGTTCAGAAGAAGAAGCAGCTTCAATTGTAGCCAACTGCGCTGTTAAGATTTGCATGAAATTGGAAGATCCAACTGAAACTTTAAAGATTTTCCAAGAAGCTGCGGGTAGAGAAAAGGTTATTGAGCAATCTAGTTTTGAAAAAGATGAGAACTCTATGACTAGTGCTTATGGTGCTGCTAAAAACGTATCTGTTGGAGAAAAAGATATTATTAATGGTAGGGATTTACGTAATCAAATGCCTGGTGAAGCACATATGCTTTTTATGGATACAACAAGACGTGTAAAAATGTTTTATGCTGCTCCTGCTCCATTGCGTGAAACTCGCGTAAATGTATTTCTTGAAATTGAACCTCCAACATATGAAAATATAAGACTTATGAAAACGGGCTACAATCGTATAAATAAGAAGTTTAGAGAAATCATTGAAGATCCAAAATTATATCATCAGTCAATAGAAAAAGCAATGAAGCACTACTCTTCTTCAGAACTTGACAGTGTTTTTAAATTATTAAAAGTTGCCAATGGTCAAAGCAATTCTATAAAGTCAGGATTTGCCATTGCTGGTTATATTGAAAAAATCAACATTATTGATAATAAAATTGTTTCAGATATTAGAGGAAATATACAAAAATTTAATGACAGCAAGGAAGAAATTGAAGTTACACCAATTGATCAAGGCAAAGAAACGACCTCTGGTAAGTCAGAAGGTACTGTTTTTGGAAATAAAGGCAATAAAAAAGAAACAGATAATACTTCACAGCACAAACAGTATACCGCAACAAACAAGGCTATTAAATCAACTGTAAAAGATGATGACATCGACTCTATATTTGAGAATGACAGTGACGACTTACTTGCGAATACATTAAAATATGTAAAAAGCACACTTAATAGCAAGTATGAAGAACTTGAGTATCTTGATAGTCAAGATAATAGTTTTGACGCTTTTAGTCGTTTCGAAGATGTTGGTCTTGAAATATTTACAACACAAGAACAACTAAATGAAACAGAACAAAAATTACAAAATAAATTATTTGAAAAATCAATTGTAGCGATTAATGATCCTGCACAACAAAATAAAGAACATAATGAATTAACTGTTGAAAAAAATATTATTGATTTAGGATTAAATTCAAATAAAACAACTAAGAAGCCAAATAAAGATAAGAAGCAGATGCAAAAAGAAGTTGAAGATATTATATCCTCATATTTTGATTAACAACAAATCTTTACTCAGAAAAAAAAGGAAACAATATGCTTTCCTTTTTTTTATTTATTTACTATTGTATTGATTTATTTTTTATTTTTGATAAATTAATAATATTGTTATTAATTAAGAGAGGAATTCATGAAAAAAAAGAAAATACTAAGTTTGGTTGACATTGCCGCCAACAGTATTAATGTTCCAGATATTATAAAAATCAATACTATGGAGGTTAATAAGTTTGTTTATTTACAAGATGATACTTTAATTCCTGTATTTATATATTTTGCAAATGTTTTATCTCAAAATATTTATGGCTCCCCAATTATTAACATTTCTTTAAAAAAAGTTAGCAATGCACTTTGCTTTGCAATAATTGATGAAAAAGAGGACAGTATTGAAGATTACAGCAACTCAGACACTGTAAAAATATTACTTATAATGGATTCAATGAGTCAAATCCTTGGTATAGAATATAATCAGACCCCTAATTTAACAACACTTATTGATAACTGGAGAACTTGCCTTGCAGATGTAAAAGAGGGAGAAGAAATAAAAATAGGTGATCAGGTAGAAGAATTAATCATCAATCACTTACCTTACTTTAAGGCTAAAAACGAAAACAAGCCTACATAACAATTAATAAATAGCCTTATATTTAGGTGGCTAAAAAACTGATATTCTTGCAAAAAAAAGATAATAAAAGAAAATGTATATTTTCTTTTTTATATTGTATTGATTTATTTTTTATTTTTGATAGATTTATAATATTATACATTTAGGGAATATAATATGGATTACAAGAAATTTAAAAGACTAATTTATTTAGCTGAAAATAAATTTATATTACCAAAATATATTAAAGTTGAGGATCATATAGTTAAAAAACAGATATATATTGCAGACGATATGTTAATGCCGATTATTATATATTTGGCAATTTTATATTCTCATAATATTTATGGAAAATCTATTATAAATATTTCACTAAAAGCTTCGAAAGATTCTCTTCTTAAAATGTCAATTGATAGATATAATGATAATAATAATGATAGTAATTATGTTGAGTCACTTCAAGTGGAACTATTTATACTTGCGATGACTCACATATTTGGTTTTAAAAAAAACAACACACATGACTTAACAAGCCTTGTTACAAAACTTAGGTTTACACTTAATCAAGATGAAGATGAAAATTTATTTTCAGTAACAAGTAAGCATTGCCAATATATTTCAGATATTACACATTATCGCAAAAAAACTAAGGTATTTTTATGAAAAAAGAAAAAAAACTAGACGAAAGCACCTTATTTAAGAAAAAGTATTTCTCAAAAGATAAAATAATAAATACAAAATTAGCAAATAGAAGTTTAGGTTTTTTTAAGCGTGGCTATTCACATAATTTATCAATATCCCTTGCCTTTACTTTTATCGGTTTCCTATCTGTATTAGGGGGTATATATTCAGTCGAAAGTAAAAACAAAGAATATAAAGTCTATTTAACAAACGTTAATGGTCAAATAGAAAAATATGAAACAACAGAAACAAGAAAGAAGACAATACAAGACTCTTATAATTACAGAAAGGGAATTCAAAATGGGAAAAATAATGGAAAACAATAAAAAGGAAAATAGTGATAATATTAATAAAAAAACATTTAACAAAGAATTAGCCTTAAAAAGTTTAGAAAAAAGCCTTAGTGAAAGAGAATTCTATACTTTTGGGTACCTAAAATCATTAGGAATTATGCTATTTACACTTCTTAGTATGTCACTTTCTGTTGTTTATTTTTGTTATGCTTTTTTTATATATGAGCCTCCCGTATCATATGTTGCATTAAATCCAGAAAAAAGAATGTTTGAAGAAGTCCCGCTCACTCAACTGCATATTGAGGTTAAAGAATTAGAACAGTGGGCAAATGATGCCGTAACGGATATCATGAGTTGGAATTACCTAAGCTATGATGCTCATGGAGTAAAAGTGAGTAAATATTTCTTTGAATCAGAAATACCTAAATTTATGACCATATTTAATAACCTATATTTGCAAAAAATGGTTAGAAGTCAACAAGCAATTGTTATACCTGAAATAATCAATGTCTTTAAAGTTGAAAAGGAAGTTATGTGGCAGGATAAAAAGGCTTTTATTCTTGAAGGGAGTATGCTTCTTAAAATATATGGCAGGGACGGTATGAAAACACTAAGATATTTCATTACAGTAGCTATATCTAGGGAGAAGTTCTCAAACAAACAAGATGGGCTTTCTATATTAAAAATAGACTTCAATACTGAAAGGAGTAAATAGTTATGGAATATATTAAAAGAAATATTATTAAAGTTAATTTTTTTACTATTTTAAGCTCAATAATTATACTACCTATAATGTTTTTTATTAATTTTAATTTCACAGCTAATAAAACATATCAGAAGTCATTTTATGCATTACAAGAAGGAAACCCTTCATATAATCAACCAATAACCTTACAGGATAAACCCATTATTAATTCTGAAACACTTACATTATTTAGTAAAATGAGTGTTGTTGATATTTTTTCACACGCGATTCATGAATCAAACGAACATACAAAGGCAATGTCAATTTACTTTACAGATCTTGGTTATAAGAAGTTTGTAGAAAGTTACAAACCTATTCTTGAATCAAATATAGAAACTGGCACTGTTATAAAAACCACTATCGTAACTAAAGGGCCTTATCTATTAGGCACTGCAAGCATTATCGGTCAAGGCAGAATATGGAAATATATCTTAGGTGTTGTTGAGTTAAGAGAAGGATTAGGCGGTCAAGAATCTAAGAGCAAAACGATTGAATTAGTATTAAAAGAAGTGAAATTTTCTAAAAATAAAAAGGGTGTTGCTATTGACAGTTTAATAGTTAAGTAGTTTATTAGATAGGTAACTTAATAAAAATAAAAAGAAGTAATAGAGGGAAATATGAACAAAAAAGTAGTTAAAATAATAATTTGTATATTAGTTGCTCAATTTAGCCTTTCTGCTAATGCTGCATCAAGAAACAATAAGGAAGAAATTCATGTTCCTATTCAAATAAAGCCTGAGAGAATGAAATTGCTAGAAGAGATAGCAAACCAAAATCTTATTGCAAATGAATTACCTTACACTGAAGAGTCTTCGAATCTTGTAAAAGAAATGTTGGATAATAAAGATGATTACATAAATGACAATAATTATGAATTAAATAAAATGTCACGTAGTTTAAATATTCCTATGGGGGTTACTGATGGTAATTTTGAAGTCGTTTATTTTTCACCCAATCTTACAACCACTTTGGTTTTTGTTGATAAACTTGGAAACCCTTGGACGATTGAAAAACAAAATGTCACACCTCCAAGCAAAGTACTTCCAGAAGTCATTAAATCAAATATGATGACTTTTTCTCCGAAGAAAAATAGAGGTGAAGGAAATATGACGTTACTCTTTAAAGATTCTAATTTTCCTATAATGTTAGAGTGGAAAATATCAGACGAAAAAGTTGATTATATTACTGAAATAAAGATTGACGGTTATGGTAATAACTCTCCACAAGATAATATGTTAAGGATGTATGTTGGGGGAAGTAGTGTCGTATCAAAGTTTGAAGAAAATAATTATTCAACAATGTTATCGGGTAATACACCTTTGGGATTCAGCAGTAGAACACTTATTAATGATTTTGGTCAAGAGGAAGAAGGATTTAAAGTCTGGGCTTCTGAAGATGATCAGTTCCTATATATTAGAACAAGGCATAAAATTTTTTACCCACCTAGAACAGATATGAAAACAAGTTCGGATAGGAAAACAATAGTATATAAGACTCAAAATTCTCCAAGAATTAGTGTAAAAAAAGATGGAAAAGTAATACATTTAAAAGTCAAGTAATTACATTGTAATAAAAATATTAAAAGTTATAAACCTATTGACTAAATAATAAAATTTTAAAAAAGGAATCAAGTAAATGAGCAGTGAAAAGAAAACAAATAAAAAAACAATTATAGCAGTAGCCATAGGACTTGTCGTTGCAATTTCAGCAACAATTTATTACACAAATCAAAATGAAGATATTGTTTCTGTTGGAAAAATTGATATCAGAAATGGTAACAATAAAAATATTGATTCTACAGGTAGCGGAATATTTAAAGAAGATGTAGTAGACACCTACACTAAGGGAGTAAAAAATGTAGAGGCAGAAATAAGAACTAAAGGTGGCACAATCATAACAGATATATATCCTAATGCAGTTAATACTGGTGAATTCCTAAAGTTTATTGAAGCTAATAATTTAAATTCTGAAGACTTTCCTACAAGTTGCTTTAATACATTAAAGGATGAAGAAGGATATGATTGTATGACGGGCTTTAATGAAGAAGGATTTAATAAAGCTGGCTGGAATAAAGACGGCTATGACTCTAATGATTGTAATTCAAACGGGGTTCGTTCTGATGGTTCTTTCTGCACTGATAACTTAACTTATGATTCAGAAGGTTATGATCAATATGGTAATGATAAGCAAGGCTTTGATAAAAATGGCGTAAGAAGAGATAATAAAGAATGTATTCTTATTGATAAAGATGGTTATGATCAAGATGGATTTAACTATAAAAACGGTCTCAATGAAGCAGGTTTTGACAGACAAGGATTTAATGCAGAAGGCTTTAATTCCAACGGTGTTAATAGACGTGGATTTAATAAAGAAGGATTTAATATCAAGGGATTTAATCAATTTGGTTATGATATTAATGGTTATGATAAGCAAGGCTTTGATAAACAAGGTTTTGATAAAGATGGCTTTAATTCAAAAGGTTTTGATAAAGAAGGCTATAATCGTAAAGGATTTAATACTCTAGGTTATGATAAGGCTGGATTTAATCAGGCTGGACTTGATGTTGAAGGTTATGATAAACAAGGATTTAATGCAGAAGGCTTTGATCGTAATGGCTATGATAAGGAAGGGTTTAATAAATTTGGCCTTGACAAAGAAGGCTATACAAGAGAAGGTTTTGACAAAAATGGTTACAACAAAAAAGGTTGTAATAAAGACGGTTATAATAGAGCTGGTAGACCTTGCTCTGATGAAAATGTAACTAAAATTTATGATAAATTTGGTTTTGACCAATTTGGTTACAACAAAAATGGATTTGATAAAGACGGCTATGATAAATTTGGCTATAACAAAGAAGGTATAAATAAAGACGGATTTAATAAGTTTGGATTTAATGCTGATGGTTATGATCGTGAAGGTTTTGATAAAGACGGATTTAATGCTTCTGGTTTTAATAGAAACAACTTTAATAAAGAAGGATTCAATAAAGAAGGCGTAAGTATTGATAACTTCAGTAAAAATGGCTTTAATGACAAAGGTTATGACAGAAGTGGCTTTGACATTTTTGGATATGACAAAAATGGATTCAATAGAGAGAAATTTGATAATGAAGGATTCAATATTGAAGGGTATAATCGTGAAGGTTTTGATAGAAATGGGTTTAACAAAGAAGGTTATGACAAACAAGGGTTTGATAGATTAAACTATGATAAACAAGGTTTTAACAAAGAAGGTTATGATTATACGGGATATGACCGTGATGGATTTAATAAAGAAGGGTTTGATCGTTATGGCTATGATAGAAATAATTGTAGTAGAATGGGTTTGAATCGCTCTGGAAATCCTTGTGAACCATTTAAAATATATGACACTTCTGGTTATGATCAGTTTGGTTTTGATAAGCAAGGATTTAACAATGAAGGTTTTGATAAACAAGGATTTAATTTATCAGGTTTTAACAAAGATGGCTTTGACAGACTTGGATTTAACAAAGAAGGATTTAACAAAGAAGGATTTAACGCAGAAGGATTTAACAAAAACGGCTGCAACGTTAATGGCCTAGATAAATATGGTGAAATATGCAGTGAAGCAAGAATTTATAATTCCAATGGTTTTGATCAATTTGGTTTTGATAAAAATGGATTCAACAAGCTTGGATTTGATGCTTTTGGATATAATAAAGAAGGTTTTGATAAGAATGGATTTGATAAAGAAGGCTTTAATAAGCAAGGCTTCAAGAAAGATGGATTTAACGCTAATGGATTTAATCTTAATGATTGCAATAGAGTGGGATTGAACTCTAATGGTAAACTTTGTAATGAAAAAAGGATTTACAATTCAGAAGGCTTTGATCAATTTGGATTTAACAAAAATGGGTTTGATAAGAATGGTTATGATATTTCTGGCTACGATAAAAATGGCTACGATAAAAATGGCTTCAATATCGCAAATCTTGATAGAGAAGGCTATAATAGAGAAGGCTTCGATATAGAGGGCTATAATCGTTATGGTTGCAATAATAATGGCTATGATAGACAAGGAAAGATTTGTCTTGAAGGTATTGACACAAGTAAAGGTCGTTCTCAATATGAAAATGAAAAAAATTATAATGCTAATGGATTTGACCAATTTGGATACAATATAAGTGGTTTTGATGCTAATGGATTCAATAAATTAGGATTTAATAGTTTCGGTTGTGACAAAAATGGTTTTGATTCAGAAGGAAAAGCTTGTCTTGAGTCTGAAATCACAAAGCAATATGATAATAATGGATTTGATCAATTCGGCTATGATAAAGCAGGGTTTAACAAATTGGGGTTTGATAAATATGGCTTTAATAGAAATAACTGTAATGAAAAAGGGTTTGATAAAACTGGTGCTATTTGTCAAGATGAAGATATTACTAAAGTATATAGCTCTAATGGCTTTGACCAATTTGGATATGATAAAAATGGATTTAATGCTGAAGGATTCAACAATTCTGGATTTGATAGAGATGGTTTCAATAAGCTAGGTTTTGATCAATTTGGTTATGATAGAAATGGCTATAACTCTCTAGGTTTTGATGTTGATGGTTGTAATAAGCAAGGATTAAACATAAATAATCAAGTCTGTGATACCAATAGAATTTATAATAAAGAAGGTTTTGATCAATTTGGATATAATAGAGACGGTTTTGATTTAAATGGCTTTAATCAAAAAGGATATGATCAAAGTGGATTAGATAAAGATGGCTTTAATAAATCTGGATTTAATTCTTTAGGATTTAATAGACAAGGTTTTGATAAAAACGGCTTTAACAAAAACGGTTTTGATGCAGAAGGCTACAATGTTGATGGTTTCAACAAAGAGGGCTTCAATAGAAATGGTTTTAATAGATACGGTTACGACAGAAATGGCTATGATAGAAATGGTTGTAATAAGCAAGGCATTAATACTACTGGTGAAATCTGTGAAGATTCAGATAAGAGAGTTTATAACTCTGCTGGCTTTGATCAATTTGGTTATGATAATCAAGGTTTTGATGCTAATGGATTTGATAAGTTAGGTTTTGATAAAAATGGTTACAATAAGCAAGGTTATGATCAAAATGGTTTTGATAGAAATAATTTAAATAAGCAAGGATTTGACAAACTTGGATTCAATATTCAAGGCTGTAATAAAGAGGGCTTTGATAAATTTGGTATTGCTTGTAAAAACTCTGATATAACCAAAATTTATGACACCAATGGTTTTGATCAGTTTGGCTTTGATAAAAACGGTTTCAATAGCTCAGGTTTCAATAAGTTAGGATACAATAAACAAGGCTGTAATTCACAAGGATTTGACATCAATGGTAACTTTTGTGGAAAAGACGAAGCTTTAAAAAACTATGACGCAGAAGGGTATAATCAGTTCGGTTTTGATAAGTCTGGATTCAATAAACTTGGGTGCAATATTCAAGGTTTTGATGAAAGTGGAAAATCTTGCAAAGAGTCTGACATCACCAAGATATATGATGCTAATGGTTATGACCAGTTTGGTTATGATAAGAGTGGATTTGACAGAAATGGTTTTGATAAAAATGGATTCAATAAAGAAGGCTTTAATAAATTGGGCATAAGTCAGGAAGGTTTTACTGAGGAAGGTTTTGATTTAGAAGGTTTTGATAGAAATGGCTGTAGCGATAATGGACTTAACCGAGCTGGAAGACCTTGTGAGAATACAAGAGTTTATGGCGCTGATGGTTATGATCAATATGGCTTTGATAGATATGGCTATAATAAAAATGGATATGATGATTTAGGATTTAATGTTAACGGCTATGATAAGAATGGATTTGATCAATATGGTTTTAACATTGAAGGTATTGATAAGGAAGGATTTAACAGACAAGGCTTTAACCAACTTGGATTTGATAAAGAAGGATTTAATGCTATTGGCTGCAATAAAGATGGACTTAATAGGAATGGAGAAAAATGTGAAGTTAATAATCTAGCCATTAAATATGATAAAAACGGTTTTAATCAGTTTGGCTTTGATAAGCTTGGTTATAACAAAGAAGGATTTGATAAAAACGGATTTAATAGAGAAGGATTTGATAAAAATGGCTTTGATATAAACGGCTTCAATAAAGAAGGCTATAACAATAATTCTTTTGATAAAGATGGATACAATAAAGAAGGCTTCGATAAAAATGGATTTAATACTAAAGGCTTCGATAAAAATGGATTTAACGCAGAAGGATTTGATGATAAAGGCTATAACGTTGCAGGATGCAATATTAAAGGATTTAACATAGAAGGTAAGCCTTGTGGAAAAATCATTTATAGTGATCTTGGGTATGATCAGTATGCATTCAATGAAGAAGGATTTAATGCAATTGGATTTGATAAAAATGGATTTAACAAAGAAGGTTATGATAAGGATGGTTATGACAAGAATGGTTTTGATAAAGCTGGCTTAGACAGAGAAAGCTTTGACAGAAATGGTTGTAATCCAAGTGGCTTAAATAGAGCTGGATTACCTTGTGAATCTTTTAGTCAACAAAAGATATATGACGAATCTGGATTTGATCAATTTGGGTTTAGTAGACAAGGCTATGACAGACAAGGTTTTGATAAAAAAGGCTATAATGAAGATGGTGTTGACAAGAAAGGTTTTGACAAAGAAGGCTATGATCTTAAAGGCTTTGACAGACAAGGTTACAATAGAGATAGCTTAGATAAGTATGGTTGTGATAAAGACAATCTTGATAAAAATGGAAAGCAATGTCTTAATGAAATTAATCATGGTTTAACAGCAGGAGAAGAAATTATTTTACAACAAATAATGGATAAAAAACTTATGCTTTTAGCACAGATTGAGATGTCACGTTCTGTTGAAACTCATGTTACAACTACAACATCTGAATACTTTATTGCAGAGCTTGAAAAAGCAAAAGCATTAGAAGAAGAAAGAAAGGTTCAGTATGAGCTTGCAAAACAAAATATTAGTGCTACAAATGGTGAAGAGTTTACAAGAAGTGGAAGTTCTCCTAATGATAGAAATAATATTATCGAAATACCTGCAACTACACTTGTGTATGCGATGTTAAAAATGCCAGTAAACTCAGACTACTCTGACTTTGTTTATGCTGAAATTGTAGGTGGGCCTTTGAATGGTTCTAAATTAATAGGTAATGCAAATGTTCCTTTTATAGACATACCTTATATGCCAAGAGATAAGTTGAAAATTACTTTTAATAAGATAGTATATAATAGAGAGACAATTGGTATTGAAGCAGTAGCGATTGATTATGAAGAAGCAACAACATATATGTCTTCAAGCGTAGATCATCACTATGTTCAACGTTGGGGTGGTATTGTAGGTGGAGTTATGTTGCAAATGTTAAGTGCTAATTACTTAGATACGCAAAAAGAACAAGAGTTAGATAGTATTAGTGGAATAAGCAAAGTTGATAACTTCGACTTCACTACAAATTCTCTAAACGCAACTAAGGAAGGCGCAAGTGCTATTACAAATAGTGTGGCTGATATTGCATTGCAGCAGTTCAATAGACCACCTACCGTAATTAAGGATGGCGGCATGTTAGGCGTATTCTTTATAAATGAAGTTAATGATGATAGAATTCCAGTTTTATTTTAATAATTAAAAGGTGAAGTACAATGAAGAAAGATAAAGATAATGAAGATTTAAATGAATTTGAATTTGATTTCAGCGATGAGTCTTCGGACTCTTCCAAGAAGTCTGACGTTGAAGATTTTAATTTTGATGAAAAAGAAGAAAAGGAAGATGCTAAAGCGTCTTCTAATGAAGATTTTGACTTCGATTTTGATGAAGAAGACGAAGAAAATGAAAGTAAAGAATTAAAAGACACTACTGTTGATTCTAGTGTAGAAGATGATTTTGACTTTGATGAGGAAGAAGATGAAAACACTGTTATTAACTCTGAATTAGAAGAAGAAGATGATTTCGACTTTGAAGAAGAAGATACTCCACTAAATAATTCAAATGAAGAAGATTTTAATTTTGAAGAAGAAGAAGAAGATACTCCACTAAATAATTCAAATGAAGAAGATTTTAATTTTGAAGAAGAAGAAGAAGATACTCCACTAAATAATTCAAATGAGGAAGATTTTGATTTTGAAGAAAAAATAGATGAAAATGAAAGTGATTTAGTTAAAGAACAAGTGGAAGATTTCGACTTTGACACTAATGAAGAAGAAGAAGAATTTGATTTTGAAGAAGAAATTATAGAGAAAACCACAACTGTATCTCAACATAAGAAAGAGATTAAAGACACTGGATCTTTAAATTCTGTCTCAGAAGACGATTTTTTGTTTGAAGAAGACGATTTTGATTTAAGAAAGAAAAAACAAGAAAAATTAGAGGCAGCAGAAAAAGAAAAAAATAAACAAGCTTTACTTAAAGAAGAAATGAAACTTAAAGATAGCGAATTTGATATTGATGACATTTTTTCCGAGGAAGATGAAGAAATAACAGATTCTAGTAATGAACAATTTGTTAATGACTTTATTTCAAAAGATTACAAAGAAGATTATAAGGAAGATTTTTTAGAAGCTGATTCTTCTTCAAGCAATAAAATTTCTATGTCAGAGGTTATTAAAGGTGATAAACCTGAAGCAACAGTTCCTCTTGAAACCGTTTTGCAAAAAAATAATAAAAATTCTAAATCTTCTTCAAATTTTAATTTCAATAAAGTTATTATATCTATGCTAGCTATTGGGGCATTAAGTATAGGAACATTATTCGTTTATGAAAATAAAGATGATATTATGAATACATATAATGACTTCTCATTAAGTAATGAAAGTGCAGAGCAAAAAGCAATCGCATTAAATGAAAAACAAAAAGAAGTTGCCGAAAAAGTATTTGATGAGAAAAGTGAGGCTCTTCGCAAGAGATTTGAGGATTATGATAATACTATATCTTCACTAAAATTATCTGATATATCTTCGAAAAATACAATTAAAACTCTTGAAAAGAAATTAAAAGATCAAGAATTTATACTTTTAACCATTCAAAATAATGATAATTCTGATAGTAAAATAATAACTGAGTTTAAATCCGCAATCAATGATTTTTCTATTAAAGTTAATGATATTGAGGGAGAACAAGGGGAAACTAAAATTTTACTTCAACAAACTGTTCAGGCTGCATTAAACTTAATATCTGAAAATAAAATGCTTGATAAAAATCTTGAAACAAAAATTTACAATAATGTTTATAATGAATTTAAAAAAGTATTTGATAATCAAAGATTTAGATTAAATGATTTAAGTATAATTGAAAATAAACTCAATGAAGTTCTTAACATTAATAAAAATATCCTAAGTGATCAAAGTAAAACAAACTTAGAGAATTCAAAATTAAAAGAGCAACAAAAAGAATTCAATAATCAACTTAAAAAATTAACTCTTGAACTTGAAGCATATAAAACAGTGGCAAATAATGCAGTATCTTCACAGAGCAATCAGCAATCAAATAATGTTATAAACTTGTTGAAAAATAATACTCAGCCTAATAATGCTATTGTTATAGACAAAAAATCTAACTTTTCTATTCCAGAATATAAAATAGAAGGAATTATTGATAATAGACTAGCTTACATAAAAGTTGAGGGTGAAGGCAATAGAGCAAAACCATACACAGTAGGTGACACACTTGAAGGTTATGGAAAAATACTTAAAATGGAGTCTTCTGCCATTATTGCAGAACAAGGCACATTAAGAAGAACAAGAAATTAATCTTCAAGTATTTAAAATATAATTATGTATGAAGTATTTTATTTTTTCATATTTCATATATAATTATAATAACAATAACTATAAGAGAATCATGGATGAATATTAAAATATTTATAGTTGTCGCATTATTAATGTTTCAACTACCTTTACACGCAGCAGGAACTGGAGCTTTTGATGAACTCTTCGGTGCATTATACATACTAATAAGAACATTGGGCTTCTTTACTGGTCTAGTATTGGCTTTTTTAGGGATAAAAAAATTAGTTGATTATGCAGCAGACAGTCGAAATCCAAAAAATTCACCAATGTCTTCAATTATCATGTTTTGTGGCTCAGGTTTTTTATTAAATGTTGACTCTACACTTAGTATTCTAATTAATACTATTAACGATAGTGGTGGATTTTGTTTTTATGGTGACTTATCTTCTGCAACTGATAACCCATTTGGTAATAATGCGACTTGTTTTTCAGAAGCAAAATCAATTACATCTGATCTTGCAAAGGAACTTCAAAAACAAAGTGAAAATGCAGAAGCAATAAATAAGTTACAAGAAAAATTACGTATGTTATTTACACTATTTCAATTAGTTGGTTTAGTTTATTTTATAAAAGGAATCTATATGTTAAAGGCAGCCTCAGAAGGCTCTCAACAAGCAAGTTATGGAAAAATACTTATTATGATAATTGCTTCTACTGCTGTTATAGATATGCCACATACTATTGATATTATTATTAACACAATTTCTACTTGGAATACGCAATAAATTATAGGAGTACAATTATGAGTAACTTAATTATTGGTGTAAAAACACATCAAAACACTATAAGTGAAAAAGAATCTAAATTATTAAAAAATGAGAACAAATGCTTCTTTTGTGGCATTAGCACTGAACATTCATCATTCGAGCACTTCAAAGCCGACAAATGGCATAATTCGTGTTCATTATGCTACTACACAGAACATTTGGATATCTTAATTGCACAAAATAAAGGTTTTCTAATTTTTATGCCTGAAATATCTCAAATTGAACTATTTGGAATAATGAGAATGATATGGCATATTTCATCATTATATAAGGAAGATAAAAATGATAATCATTTAGAAGAAGTTTATGATTCTATAAAATTTCTTGAAGAAACTATTTTTGATAGACGAGAACACGCTGAAACGTTATTTGCTAATGGTTGTAGTAGTGTAGATCTTATTGTTGATTTTCTTCATGCCAATAAACAATTAGAAGGCTTTTCAAAGGCACTTAAGTATTTGCGCTGGTTGCCTAATAAAAATATTTTTGCTGATGATATAGAGTACTGGGGAAATAACGATTTAAAGAAATACAATCCTAAGAATTTCAAAAATTTAATTAAACACATGGAAAGTAAAAAGAATGGTTGATTATGAGATTGGTTGTGTATTATTTATTGATAATGAAACTGTCACTTATCTTGATAAAACAATAAGCATCCCAAATGGGAGAAATGGAATAGGGTACACTATAAGTAAAGGTTATTTTCTAATTAATCATTACTCTGAATTAGATAGTGATATTTTTTGGATAACTAACTTTCCAACAGAGTTTTTCATAGTTAACAACATTAATAATAGCCATTTAAAGCCCGATAATTTTTTTAAAATAAAAATAAATTCACTAATATATGAATTAGGAATGACAGGACTTAATAGACAAAATATTGCAAAAGAAATCTCTATTATCGCAAAAAACACAATTGATAGATTACAAACACATTATATTTTTAATTTAAATGAAAATACATTATCTAATGTTCTATCTGAATCATTTAAGCTAACAGAAATACTTAGCCTATATAATAAGAGTTTTTTTAAAAAAGAACAACAAAACTTCTTTATTACTAATAACAAAAAAGATGTTAGTGAAACCCAAATATACCTTAAATATCCAAGATATGACTACATTAGAAATTTATGTAAAACCTCATTTCCAGATGGAGATTGGAGTATTTTAAATAATAATTTAAAGGCAGGTAATAATAAAAAAATTTTTAATAAAATAATTGAAAACAAAGATTATGCCAGAGATTTTATATCTAAATATAAATGCTGTATTGATGTTAAATTAACAAATATTAGCGAAAACATATCTAATCTTTTACCTAATGAATATAAAAATAATCAAATAATGATTAACGACCAAGAATACCTTTATTTATCTATGTATGCCAATATACATATTAATAATATTCATATATGTAAAAGCAAAAAACATTTAGAAGATATAGAACCAAAAAAATTATTTAAACAAAGCGATCTTGAAAATGGTTCAATATCATCTGGCCTAGCTGCTTATTCTTATTTATATTCATTTCTTGATATAGCAGCCGACTCTTCTATTTCAAGTTGGATTAAAATAAAGGATAGGCTTCAGATGCTTGAAGTGTCAAAAAGATTTGCAGATGAAAACATAAAAGTTTTAAGTTATGGGAATGGTGGATTACTTATATCAGTCGCTCCCGAAGATGTAAATAAAGTTATTGCACTTGCTGAAAATTTCAATCTAATATACCCCACTATTATATTGCTTAATGATTTTTTGTAATTTTTATTAATTCTTATTGAAATTTATAAAAATAACTATACTATATAGAGTAGAGTTATTCAAAATAAAATAAAAAGGAATTTTAATGTCATTATCAACTAAATTTATATCAAGCATTGATATATTATTATCAAAAATAAGAAAAGATTTATATTATGATATTCAAGATTACTGTTTTTTAGAAAGTGCTACTGGTCAATATATATTTACGGGAAATGATGGTTCATTAGTTAGTATTTTTGAAATAAAAGGAATTAGTGAACTTGCAACCCAAGACACTCAAGTTAACATTGCAAGTACACTATATAGTATCTTAAAAAACTCATTCCTTAATGAGGGGCATACACTACAATTTGTATACAGTCGAGATCCAGATAGAACAGAAGAAACATTAAGAAATCTCATGTCTCCTTATATTAAAGAGACAAAAAGAATGCAAATGGACAGTGAATTCTTATTCGAAGATAAAATAAAAAACTTAAAAAACTTCACTTGCTTTGAAGATAATTTCCTTGTTTTATGGACTAGACCAACGGCCTTAAACTCCCTAGTTAAAAAAAATGAAGAAGAAAATTACTATAAGGAATTAGGTAAAACATCAACATATAATACTGCACAACAAGTTATGCTAAATTATGTAGCACTAGAAAACAAACATAAATCAACACTTGGTGCTATTATAACAGCACTTAAATCGACAAATATATCTCAAAAAATATTAACTGTTGAAAAAGCTAGCAATAAAATAAAATCTTCCATTAGTTACAAAAATACATCTCAACTTTGGAAGGCAAGACTTCCTAATAGTAAACCAGTGCTAAGAGATAATGATCATGATATTACTATCGGTGAGGAAGACATATCTTACTTATTATACCCCAATCTAAAAAAACAATTAATTCCAGTTGATTTAGAGAAGGTGGACTCGAACATTATTAAAATCGGGAATAAATACGCAAGCTCAATGTATGTTGATATTCCTCAGTCAGAAAGAAAAATATTTGACAATTTTCTTGATTTTATTGATGAAGGGACACCCTTTCAAATTTCATTCAAAATAGAAGGGGGTGGACTTAATGGTATGGGATTAAGAAAATTCTTGGCAAGTGTTCTTGCTTGGTCTCCTGGTTCTGATAATAAATTAATTAATGAAAGTATTAAATTATTTGAAGATCTTTATAAATCAGGCGATGCAATTACTAAAAATGGCATTTCGCTAAATACTTGGGCAGAAGACAAAAAAACATTAGCAATAAGAAAAGAAAATCTTTTTAAAGCAATTCAAAGTTGGGGTTCCCAAACTCCTTTATTCACAAATGATGATCCTTATGAAGGTTTTTTCAATAGCATTCCAGCGTTTTTCCCTAAAATAGTTGGTAACAACTTTTTACACAGAATGGACGAAATGCTATTTACAGTTCCATTAACTTCACAAGCCAATATATGGGATGAAGGATGTATTCTTAACAGAACAGCATCTGGTAAAATAATGCCTTATCAAGTTGCTTCCAAAAAACAATCCTCTTGGAATGAATTAATATTTGCAAAACCTGGTGCTGGTAAGTCTGTATGGTCTAATCACTCTAATTTTGCATTTTGTGCAACACCAAAAGCAAGCTCATTAGCTTCTGGAAAGTTACCTTTTATAGGAATTCTTGATATTGGCCCTTCTAGCTTAGGACTTATAAGACTTCTACATAGTATGCTTCCTGATAGTAGAAAACATGAGGCCGTTTACTATAAACTTTCTAATTCTATTGAAGATTCAATAAATGTATTCGACTTACAATTAGGTTGTAGATTTCCAAGTGATAAAGAAAAATCATTTTTAATAAGATTTCTATCTTTATTACTAACACCAGCAGGTTCTTCCTCTATTGATTCATTAGATACAATGATAAATACAGTAATTACAGCTTTATATAAGAATTACAGTGATTTACATCAGCCTAAAGTTTATGAGAAATACATCAATAAAGAAGTAGATGACACACTTAGTAATTTAGGTATAAATGCTAAAGATAGGACTTGGTGGTGGGTTGTTGATAAAATATTTGAAAATAAAAATATCGCCATCGCTAAGATTGCGCAAAGATATGCAGTTCCTAAACTTGAAGATTGCATTAAGATATGTAACACTAACGAAGAAATTAAAACTAATTACAGTAAGCCACTTATGCATAAAACACAAGAAACAATGTTAGATTTCTTTATGCGTGTTATCAGTGAAAATATAAGTTTATATCCAGTTCTTAACAACCCCACTAATTTGTCTTTTGAGTCTGCAAGAGTTATTTCTTTAGATCTAATGGATGTTGCACCTGATGGTGATGTTACAGCCAAGAAACAGTGTGGAGTTTTTTATATGCTTGCAAACTTTATTGTAACAAAAAACTTCTTCTTAGATAAAAAAACAACAAATAATGTAAGTGAATTATATAAAAGATATCACCAAATTAGAGAGCGCGAACATTCTGCAACACCAAAAAGATTGTGTATTGATGAATTACATAGAACATCTGGAATTAGAGATTTCAGGGAACAAATAAAACAAGTAATGAGAGAAGGCCGTAAGTGGTCTCTATCAGTATGTTTAATTTCACAATTATTAAAAGACTTTGATGATGACATGGTAGATTTATGTAATACTAAATTTATACTTAGTGGTGGAGAGAATCATTACGATATTCAAAATAAATTTAATCTATCTGAAAATGTTCGTGAAATTGTAGAAAAATACCTCAATGGTGCTACGCCAATTGGTGTACCGTTTATAGCAAAATTTTCAACAAAAAGTGGTGAATACACTCAATTCCTATATAGTACACTATCTTCTATGGAGCGTTGGGCTTTCTCTTCCACCACAGAGGATGATCAAATTCGCAGTATGGCAGAAGTCACCTTCGGGCAAAAAAGATCACTTCAGATACTATCAGAGGCATTCCCAGAGGGAACTATTGTTTCACTACTTGAAGCCTTAATTAATAGCTCTCAAGGAGAAAATATTTCAAATCCAATTGAGCATTATATGGATAAATTAAAAGATAGATATAGAAATGAAATACTTTTCTAATAAAGAGCTATATATTATAATAAATCCTCGTTATTTATATATAGTAGATAAAAATATGTATATTCGATTAAAAAGTCCCTTCTAGGGACTTTTTTATTGTCTTTTTTTTAAAAATACATAGTATTTTATGTACAAAAAAAAGCATTTAAATAAGGGGGTGGTTTATCATAAAAGAAAATATAGATACTTTTCACTATATACTCTTTCTTAGGGCTTTTTTTATAAAAAAAGTATTTAACGATATATAACAACAAATATATATTTACTAAAATAAAAACATTCTTATATTAATTTAAAATAAAACCCCTTAAAAAGGGGTTTTAACTAATACATATAATTATTATTCTTAATTATATCTACCTAGTGAAGCATTATTTTTTTTCTCAAGAGATATTGAGGGAGTCATAGGCAATAGTTTTTGAATGCTTTTTGCATTTAATGCTAGACCGTACTGTTCTGAATAAGAAACTTCTGCATCAAATGCAAATAAAGAGTTTATTTCAAGTGCATTTTTAGCTAATTTATAGCCATCTGCAAAAATTGTAATACTTATATTATCCGTCTCATCTTCAAGTGTTAATATTGCCATTTTTTGGCCTGCGTTTTGACCATTTTTAACAACAACCTCCCTTATTTCATTTAACACCCCTATAACCCTAACCATATTACCTTGTTTTTCTGGCACTATTTGATTCATATCATGCAATACTGCATTGGTACTCATTGACATACTTGCTTTAAGATTGTTAACATTAACAGGATGCGCACCGATATATATACCTGTAAATTCTTTTTCTTTAAGTAATGTATACATTAAGTCTGCATTTGTATTTTCTTTTAATTTATCATATAAAACTTCTTTAACTTCAACTATAAAACCAATCTTAATTTTTTCTAAAATATCGTCAACTTTTTCATTTAATGAAGAAATTCCTTTTTCAGCCTTAGTTTTACCTAATATTTCACTTGATTTAGTGTACGCAATTTCATATAGCATAACCTTTTCCTTGTCTGACAAGTTTTGATCATACTGAGATATATCAAAATATGACATATCTCTTTTATAGCTTCCTGTTTTTATTCTATGCTCTACCATTTTAATTAATTTATCTCTTTTAGGGAAAATTCCAGCATCGCATATTTTTTCATATTGTTTAAGTATATACGTTTTTTTACAAACTATATCTTTATTATTTCTAACACAATTAGGAAGCAATTCTTCTATTGCTCCTGAATAGGCAAGACCTGATATACCAGTTACATCTATTTTTATATTTTTTGCACCTTCCATTGCATTTCTATATGCAACTCTATATAGTAAATCAGGTAAGTCTTTGTACTCACCGTTTAAAACCCTTTCCTTATATATAATATTAGCAGTACTACCTAATCCTTTTATTGCTGATAGCCCATATCTAACTGATTTTTTATCTGGAATTGGCTTAAATAAGTTTTCACTTTCATTTACGCTTGCACCCAATATTTTTATACCAAAATTTTTCCTTGCGTCTGCAACTGTCATACTTATTTTTTCTAATTCACCATGATGAAATGTTAATGATGAAGCAATAAATTCTTCTGTATAATTAGCTTTTAGGTAAGCTGTTTGGTACGATATATTTGCATAAGCCAAAGAGTGTGATTTGTTAAATCCATAGGCAGCAAACTTTTCAATAGCTGAGAATACATTATTAAATCTTACAAATTGTGTTAGTGCATAATATGTTCTAAAAAATGCAATCTTCTCTTCTTCCGAACTTAATCCTAATTCTTTTGATTTTTGAGACATTTTATCTTTTATTTTAAGCATATGTAGTCTCTTAAAGTCTTCAACTTTATAGTCAGCTATTGAACCACTAAGATCAGCAACGTCAGCTTCAGTATACCCCAAGTATTCTTTGAAAAAATCAATTATTTTATTCTCTGTTGAAAAATAAGAAGTATTATTTTCTTTTGAATAATCCAAATAATTTACAATATTAAGTCTCTCAGCAATATCAGTTAATGATATATCTAGTTCCATACCGATAGGTGAATTCAATGTTTTTTCTTTAAAATGCTCTCTAAAATTATTAAAAGCACCTTCTGCAAACATTTTTTTATGTATGATCATTTCAGACATTTTTTTCTTACCCATTGCTCTACGCAACATATCTGCCTGACCTAAACTATATCCAGCAAGTATTTGTCCAGCCTTCATAACCTGTTCCTGATAAATCATTTGGTTGTTTGTTGGATTAAGATTTTCCATTAACTCTAAATGGATAGGTGAAAATGCGTCCTTTTCCTCTTTAGTAAATAATGTAACGTCTATATCTAATATACCAATATCATTAATAGGAATACCAGTTTCTTTATGCTTATCAAGAATTTTCTTTCTAACAATAACATAGTCATCCATCATTCCTGCCTGCATAGGTCCCGGTCTATATAAAGCCAATAAATCTGAAATAGAACCAATATTATTAACTTGCAATTCCTCAACCAACTTTGTCATACCAGCACTTTCTATTTGAAAGATTCCGTGAGTCAATGCTTTACTTAACATTGAAAATGTCAATGCATCATCCTCTGGTATAAAATCTATATTGACTGGAACTTCAACTCGTCCATTAACTCGCTTTAATGTCTCTTGTATAACAGAAAGTGTTTCTAATCCCAAAAAGTCAAATTTTACTAACCCTACTTCCTCTGAATCATTTTTATCTAATTGTATTACAAGACCCTTCCCGTCATGAGAGCATTGAACGGAGCTAAACTCTGAAAGACTTGAAGTAGTTGGTGAAATAACAACACCTCCTGCATGAACTCCTGAATTCTGTTTATTTCCCTTTAATTTTTTAGAAATATCAATAATTCTTCTAAATTGAGGCTCATTCTCATATCGATTCATAAACTCTTCATCTTCAAATAGAAAGTCAAATTTTAAATCTGGCTTAGAATATATAGAGTCTACTAATTTCATTAAGGCAGTCTCAAATGTTATTGTATGACCCAATACCTTAGCGACCTTTTTAATACTTGATTTTATTGCGAATTCACCATTAGTTGCAATCTGACCAACAGTAGGTCTTTTTGAATTCAAATTTTTATAAAAATCCTTCACATGTTCAATAACGTCATCTCTTGTAATTGGATTTCCAGACTCATCGAATCCTGCACCAAAGTCAATATCGAAATCGGGCATTGATACACGCTCTGGATTTAAAAATCTTTCAAAAAGCAAATCATCTTTTATTGGATCTATTGTAGTAATACTTAACCCAAATGCCATTATTGAACCTGCTCCTGAACCACGACCTGGACCTACTGGAACCCCACGTTCTTTACCCCAACGAATAAATTCTTGAACTATAAGGAAATAACCAGGAAAACCCATTTCATTAATAACATTTGCCTCAAAGTTAAATCTATCAAGATATTCTTGTCTTTTCAGAGACCACTCTTCTTCTGATAGCTTAACTAGCATTTTCTCCTCAACACCTTTCCAACCTATATCTTTCATATAGTTTCCAGCAATTATATTACTTACCTTTAACTCAACTTCCTCTTCCCATTCTTCTTCTGGAAATTTATTTTTTATCTCTTCAAAGTAAATACTTTTTAATTCATTTTTAATTTCCAATAAAGGCATAGAAGAAAAATCCATATCTAGATTTTTACCGTGTTCTATTAATGTATTTCTTGCAAAATCATCATCAATTGAAAATTGCGGCAATACGTTTTTACCCAATCTCAACTTTAATGTTGAGTTTTCAGAAACAGCGTTATTATTTAGTAATAATTCAGGATAGTCCTTAAAATTATGTATCATTTCTTCTGGACTTATAAGGTGCTGCCCTTTAAACTCAGTTTTTACCCTACTGAAAGCGTCAATGTTTTCTTTTAATAATATAGCTCTCTTTATATCATGTATAAAATAATCTTCTTTGTTTATAAATCTAGCATCATGAGTTCCAACACAAGGAATTCCAAATAAATCAGATAATTCAATTAACCTTGTATTTAAAATTTCCTCTGCCACTAAATATTTATTCATATCCCCTTTTGTTGATTTCTTTACATATAACATTAATGACTCACCAAGCTCTTCTTGAAAGTACTTAATTACTCGCTCACCTGTTTGTCCTGACTTAATTATTGATTTACCTAATGCATCTTCTGCATCTCCTAAACAAATTTTCAATCCTTCCTTATATGTTCTTAATTGTTCCATTGTAACTAAAGGGAAAGAATCTATTCTTCTCTTTGTTTTTGTTTTATTTAATTCAATTTTTCCTTGACCCTCAAGAAAAGCCTCAGACACTAATTCCTTAATATTGGAGTACCCTTTCTTATTTTGTGCGATAACTAATATATCAGTCGTCTCTAATTTTAAATCAAATTCTTCAAAACAAGTGCAAAAATTTTGCAAATTAATATATGGGGCAATACCATCTGATATACTTTTTAATTCACCAATTTTAAAACCTTTAGCCACCTCATTAATAACTAAATCCGACAACAAGAATAAGGGAGTGCCTGCGGCAGAAGTTAATGCAGTATTGACTTCTTTAATAAAAATAATATCCTTCGTTTTACTGTCTGACTTCATAAATTTTTCAACAGATTTATTTATTTCTTCAAGACTTTTAAATCCAACTTCCGTTTTAAATAAGCTTTTTAAATTAATATTTATATTATTCTCATTAAGAAAAGATTGTAATATTTCTAACGATTTTTGATTTTTTATTAGGTTACGTTCTATATCTAATATTGGTAAATCCAATCTCAGCGTATTTCCAATTATTGGATTAATCTGATGTTCCTTGCAAGATTTATAAAACTTAACAATAGAAGATATTGTATTTCTTTCAGCTAAAACCAAATTTTTTACACCAAGCTCTTTTGCTTTTTTTACATAATCCTTAACTAAGCCAGTGCCTTCATGTAATGACTGATCTGTTTTTATGATTTGAAATAACTTATCCTCATTTACTTCGCTTAGTAGTCCTTCAATATTTAATTCTTCATTCATTATTTTTCACCTTAATGTTATATTTTTATTATAGCCGATAATTTGATTTTATAAAAACTTTTTCTCAAATTTATTATATTTTTTTTTATCACCTTATTATTTAACAAGTATTGACTTGTATGCAAAATGGGATAATATAAATTCGATACTTTATAAAAAAAAGGAACAAGAATGAGACAATATTTAGAACTATGTAACAAACTTATTAATGAAGGCACTTGGATTAAGAATGAGAGAACAGGTAAATCTTGCTTAACAATTATTAATGCTGACTTTGAATATGACGCTAGTAACAATAAAATACCTTTGGTTACAACAAGAAAATCATTTTGTAAAGCGGCAATAGCAGAAATGCTTGGCTATATAAGAGGATATAGTAGTGCAAAAGACTTCAGAATGCTTGGCTGTAAAACTTGGGACAGCAATGCTAATCTTAACGATTCTTGGCTAAATAATAAATTTAGAAAAGGAGAAGATGATATGGGGAGAGTTTATGGTGTACAAGGTAGACAGTGGATTCAAGCTGACGGCTCTAATTTAGACCAGTTATCAAAAATAGTAAATAATTTAAAAAAAGGAATAGATGATCGAGGTGAAATACTTACATTTTGGAATCCAGGAGAGTTTGATCGTGGATGTCTAAGACCTTGTATGCACACCCATACCTTCTCTATTTTGGGTGATACACTTTATTTAACCTCTTATCAAAGAAGCATCGATGTCCCACTTGGGCTTGTATTTAATATGCCTCAAACAGTAGTATTGCTAAGACTTATAGCTCAAATTTCTGGCCTAAAAGCTGGTAAGGTTTTTCATAAGCTTGTTAACTGTCATATTTATGAAGATCAAGTCGAGTTAATGAAAGAACAAATTAAAAGAACCCCTTATGAATCACCTGAACTTATTATTAATCCTAATATAAAAAGTTTAGAAGACTTAGAAACTTGGGTAACAACTGATGATTTTGAATTAGTTAATTACAAACATCATGATCCAATCAACTTTCCTTTTTCTGTATAGGGAGAATAATAATTGAAATTAACTATAATTGCGGCATATGACCTCAATAAAATAATCGGACATGAAAATAAATTACCTTGGCACCTACCAGAAGATTTAAAGCATTTTAAAGAATCAACACTAAAAAAAATTATTCTTATGGGCAAAAACACATATTTAAGTATTGGAAAACCACTTCCTAACAGAACTAATGTTGTAATTAGTTCAACACTAAAAAATGATAATCAATTTGATAACCTTTTTATTTTTAAGTCGGTTCAGGATGCTCTTGATTTTTTTAAAAATGAAAAAGAAATTATTGTTATTGGAGGTAGCAGTATATATAATCAACTTATTGCAAAAGCAGAAGAGTTAATTATTACAAAAATACATAATGAATATAGTGGAGACGCACATTTTCCTTCTTGGGAAGATCTAGGATTTACTATTGATGTATGTCGAAGTAAATACGATCTAATATCAAGTAGTAATATTACTTATGATATAATTTATCTAACAAAGTAATTAGAAAAAGCCAAAAAATTGACTATATAGTAAAAACTATGTATATCAGTGAGTGAGTTCTAGCCCTGCATTAGCGGGGCTTTTTAATGTAAGTCGATTATACACAGTGTGTTTATTGGATATATATAATCAATCAAGCGAAAATTTGTTATTTTGAAATTGCACTTAAACAGATGTTTTGCAGGATAAAGAGCAATAACGGCAATACATAATGCATAGAACACACTGTATATCCGATTGTTCTCATGCCATAAAAAAGGCCACTAAAAGTGGCCTGAATACACATTATACACACTAAAAGTTACTGTATATAAACTTAATGGCTTTTTCTATTAATATTTATAATCAAACTTTTCCTTATCATGTTTTAGCTTCAATTCTAATCCTTCACTGTTTTTCCCAGTAAATTTATCATATTGAATTGCTGTATGATATGAAGTGAATTTTGTAAAATTATAAAATTCAACAACAAACTTGTTATTCATCTGCAACACATTAACAACACCTTGCATGTTAATTAACCAGTTTGTTGTGTGCCTCAAATAAGGATTATTGCTATTCCTTATTACCTCTGAACTAACTTTGTCATTTATTATAAATAACGGTGCAAATATCAATGTAAACAATAGTACTAATTTAAATATCCACAAATAGCTATTTTTTACATTAAATAATGATATTGTCTTTATTATGATATTAATAATAGAGATCGCAATCATCAATGTTGATATCAATAATACTAGTGGGATAGAAACAAAACCCTTGGCAATACTATTTCCAAAGTCTTCATATTTTGCACCAATAGCCATTAAGTCATTATTTGTTAATGCTTCCATATACATTTCTGACTCTTTCTTTGCTAAATATTGCGCAAATTCAGCTTTATTAATATCATTTATTTTACTTGAAGATGTTATTACCTCACCTTTCTTTACCAAGAACGGATATTTCGTCTCAATCTGAGCTTTTACTCTTGGTATTGAATACAATATATTAGGAGAGCCAACAGCTTTTTGCCCTCTTAAAAAATCTATATCAATTCCATAGTCTTTTACTTTTGCATAAAAATAATCCCTTTCTACTTCAATAAGAAAAAGGTCTATACTATTGCTAAATTTTTCAGCACTAGTAAAATCAAGCATTTTATAAAACTGCTTATATCTTCCTGCCATACTTCCTGTAAAATAAGAACTTAATGTTCTCCCTTTATTTTCAAAAACCTCCTTATGAACCAATGACATTGCAATATTTCTTAATAAAGGTGTAGAGTTAACTAGTGCAGGATTTAGTTCAGAAGCCCTTTCTGGATAAATCTTTTTCATAAACAGAGGATGTCCACTAAATCCTTTTTTGTAAAATTTACTATACTTTTCTGCATAATCTGTATAACTAATAGTACAAAATAACGAAGCAGTATCCCCTACATAATTAACACCATATATTTCTTTATAATTTTCTTCAAAAAGACTTTTAAGTTCTTTGTTTTTAAAATTATTAAGTGCTTTATTTTGATTATTTATAGACAAATAAACACCATAACTGTCGGATTTTAAAACACGACATGTTTTTTTATCAAAATTTACTGCATAATTATTACTTTTAAAGAAATCACTCATTCCATCTCTTGCAGCATCTTGAATCAAAGGGCTTGCAAACAATGTAACTGAACTCATTACGCTGTTTTTTCCTGAATCAAAATCTAAGTCTTTATAAAGTAAGTTATTTACGGCTTCACTTAGAGTGTTTTCCTTAGTTAAACCAATTCTATTTAATTTTTCAAAAAATTCTACCTCTGTTAATACTTTATATTTATCTAGTTTTTTATTGTAAAATTTAATCATAGAAGTAGATATTCCACCATTATTGTTAACTCCAAATGCATTTAGTTTTTCAGGATAAAAATTTCCCAAACTTACAAAATAAGAAGGGAAGTCATGCAATACTGAATTATATAGCATTTGCTTCTCCCTTGAGGTAAATAGTTTTTTACTTGGAGAATCATTTGATACGCTAACATAATAATAGTAAAATTTATTTAATTTATCCACTTCTTTCGCCATTAATTCTTCTAAATGCTCTGTATTTTTAGAAAATTTTATTTTACTTGTTACATCAATAATTTGTTTTCTATTAGCAAATACCTCTTCTAAATTATTTTTATTTTCTATCTTTAGAATAGGATACATAGATAATAATATTTTAGATTCTTCTAAATTATTTAGTTTTGAAGAATTTTGGCTGGATAATCCAGAGAAATAAGTCAATTCCTTATCAATTAATAATAATGCCATATCTCTTTTTTGACTTACGTCAAAGTGATCTCCAATATTATTAATTAATATACTTTGTGTTTGATAAAATCCAATAAAACATAAGATCCCTAATATTGGAAAAAATATTACTCTTGTCAATATTTTCTTAAATGAAATATTTGATAGTACAAAGATAACAAATCCAATAGAAGATAAAAAACGACCTGTCACCTCAATTGATTCTATTTCAATAAAGTCTTTTACTGTTGCTGTTGCATTCAATAGATCTAATCTAAATGTAATTTCAATAATTAGGTAAAGCAAAGTTACCATTATAAAAAACAATGTTGACTTTTTTTGCATTATCATTCTTTTAAAATTACTTTCTTTACTCATTATATTCTCACTATTATCAAGATTTAAGAAATTATAACAAATTAGAATCAACAAGTCAAGCTAAAATTATATTATAATAAAAAAAGAGCTTATGTAAACTCTTTTTTTTGTATTTTATATTATTGAAGACATTTTTATATGAGGGAATACATAATTTTCAATAATTTGTCTAACCTGAGTAAATGCCTTATCTTCTTCGATTTCAATATCTAACCAACTTGACATACTTTTTGGAACTGCAGCAATTGCCTCTGTTGATTTTATAACTGCTAAGGTGACAAAAACAGCATACATTACAATACCTATAATATTATGAAGTACACTCATTATACTTGTTGCGTTTTCATCAAGACCTATTGTTCCTTGTATAGAAGATAGCCACACATTTATTAGTGTTATTGATATATTTGCAAGCATTATGCAAACCAAGAATCCCGTTAATAATAATAGTGGCTGTAAAGCTGTTTTTATTATTAATTTATAAATTTTTACTTCTTGACCTGCAAAGTCTTCCTTATCATTAGGTATTACAAAATAAATACTTAATAATTGTGAAGTTAATAATATCTTTAGTGTTTGAACAATCCACCCAAATATTAGCCCTGCATAAATAAAGAATGGTATAAATGGCAATAATATGGCGAAAAAGAATCCAACTAATGAATAAAGGAAAAATAATTGACCAATAAATTCCAGCAATTGACTAACCAAGCCCACTAAACCATTATCATCAGATGTTATAAATGAAAATATTTTATTTACTGCTTTTATACCCAGTTGCCATAATATTCCTTCGAACATCATTTCCTGTCCAGAATCCATTAAGTCTAGGAATGGGTTAATAGCAACAAGCTTACAAGTTTGATAATCCGACATACAAGTTGATTGCGTTTTTGAAATTTCACTCCATGTTTTCAGTAATGAATCTTCGTGTTTTGCATCAACATACGCCTCAACTAAATCACCAGCATAATCCATCAGTGAAGGGAATGCTCTCAATGTCTTCATTGTTATACTGAGTAATAAAGATTTCTCTGTTTCTTGCGGGGCAATATTGCCACCTGCTGCGATTACACCATCCACAACCTTATAAAAGTATCCAGAAGGTTTATTAACTTTATATACATTTTTAAATGCCCTAACTGCTTCTCTATCCACAAGTAAAAGATTAACTCTTTCGTAAAAAATAGTCCCTGCCATTGCAAAACCTTTTTCATACAATGATATAAAACTTTCAATTTCCTCATTAACTGACTTCTGTCTAAATTTAGAATCAGCAACAACCTTAGCAAGTTCAGGCATTCTTAAATTAAAGTGCTCTTTTATTTTATTTTTATAAATATTTGAATAATCATTATAATCTGAATCAATTTTTTCAGGTTCTGATACTTTTATATTATTAAACTTAATTAAATTTGTAGACTCTTCATAAAGGTAATTACCTGTTTTATAATCTAGTTTAGCACACTCAAATTTATTGTTTTTTGTATCAATAACATTATTTCCATTTTTGTTACAGCTTAAAACTAATGTTTGATAGCCAATTTCTCTCATAATGTCCTGATAAGAATCTTCTTCAATACCAAGTGCTGAATAAGCTTTGTTTTTTAACTCTTTAATATCTTCGTGTTTGTAATTTATCCATTTTGGCCTTAATATTGCACCACAGTATGGATCACCTAATTTAATTTTTTGATATTTTATTGCGCAATATTGACCAATCATTATTTGCTTAGGTATAAAACTAGTTTCAGAGTATAAGGCTTCTGAAGCAAGACTTGTTAGTCCAGAAGTCAAACACGTATAGTAATCATTTTGCTTTAATAAAGCTATATTATTTTCAAATTCATAACTTACTTCGTTTAAAAACTTCTCCCTCATCTCAATATCACAAGAATGAATCATTGCATTATCAAGAATAGGCTGAATATAATCACTTATAACCCCTTCTTCAATAATTAACTCTGTAACATCCTTTTCCATATATGAGAAATTCATTGATAAAACAATTAACAACCATAATACCTTAGCTATCAATATCGCAAAAATAATTAACATTAGGAATGCAAATTGGATCAATGAATACTCCCCTAATAATTCCATAGGAGCTACCAATGTTAGACCTAAAACTATTTTTCCTATATTTTTTGCATTATTTTTTAGCTTTCGTGGATCTCTTTCGATTAAAAACTTAAATATTGTTTTTCCATAAATTATAGCAACTAAAAAAACAACAACACTAAATACAATCTTATTAAAAGAAATAATTAAGTCAGGAATAAAATTAAGAAAATCAGTATCTTCATCTAACTTATCATAATTAACAGTAACGTCTCTATCCCATATAAATCCCCAAATGCTAGCATAAATCCCAATAGGTTGATTAACATTTTCTCCATAAAGCATTCTAATTAATTTAATCGCTACATCATTTTCCAATGGAACAGCAAAACAATCTGCGAATCTTGAGTCTTGTTTGTTTTTACCACTATATTCGTTTTTCATTAAATTAAATAATGCATCTAAATGCTTTTCTCTACCTTCAACAGTTCTTGAATCAATTACCTCTTGATTTACGATTGTAAAAATTTGCTCCAATGAATCTTTGCACTTCTCAGTATTTATAGAAGCAGCATTAATACTAATAGATGTTAGTGATACTATTAGCACCATAAATACCTTAGAAATTTTCTTACCCAACATCCTTTTTAAGCAATTCATCAAAACATCCTTATCTTTTTCTAAACTTTGTTTTTAGTGGGTTTAGTTTTTTTATTGTATTAGTCTGTGTAGAACCCGCTCTCAAAAATCCAGACGATACATCCCTACCAAACATTGAATTTCCACCACTATTAGATAACCAACTTGTGGAAAATTCATAAAAAGTTTCCATTACTGTAATGGTCAAGTTTATAATATACCATAAGAAAACACAATAAACCAGTCCTATAATTAAAGTATCTAATGTTGATATAAATGAATTTCCCTGCTCCATACTAAACATCTTATCTATATTCATGTAGCCAGAAATCCTTGACACAACAGTGTTTGTTAGAATCCAAGCAACCAAAACACCTAGACATAATAACGGTGCCTTAAGAAACAGTTTTAGTAGCAATAACATACCTGCTCTCTCAGCCTTACTTGAGCTATCATTGTTTGGTGTCGCAATAGTTGGAACCCAAATCGGTAATATAGATATGGTTACAATAACAAGCATTAACCAACCCATTATAACAACAAACCATAAATAAAGAGGAATTAATGGCAGTATATACCCAAAAACTAATCCCATTAACATAATAAAGTTAATCATTAGGTTGAAAAATTCACCAACAATAGAATCACCACCAGCAACAGCAAGCAATGCTATACCATTAGCTGTTAATTTCTCTAAATCTATTTTTTGATTTTCAATCTTTTCAGTTGTTAAAGATCCAAACTCATCTGGGGCAGGCTTAACAACACTAACTAAATCATACACAAATGAACTTTGAAGTTTTTCAAATACATCACCCATAATAGGTAATGCTAATATTAAGGGGCTAATTACTTTGTTAGCAAGTTTAGATTTTGATTTACCTTTAACATCTTTTTTATTATCACCCTTGTTTTTAGAATCTTTTTTATCCTCTATGCTTGCTTCTTTTGCATACCTTGACATAACATTTGAAGTTTGATAAATCGCCTGATATGTATGCATCATAATTTTTGCATCTACTGCAAACTCAAAAAGATTTCTACCCATATAATGCATTTCAGTAGGAATAGAACCACAAGAATACCCTTTCTCTATCTGCAATGGATATTGCAAGCAAGTATTAAACCTTACAAAGCCCAAGAAATCAACATAAGCGCCATTACCAAAATTAGTTAAACCAGCAATAGCAGTATCTTCATTTTTTCTTTTTTCAAAAACATCTTTATAACTTGTTATAACGGAAAAATCACCTAATGCTTTTGCAGCACTAGCTTGCTTTTCATCCACTGATACAGGAGTTATTGAGAAATCTACTGATAACCCATCAGCTCTTTTATTTGTTCCAAGTGGAAAAAATGTATCGTTCTCATAAGAAGATCTAAGACTATTTAATAGTATTTTTGAATCCATGTTGAGTTGACCATTATCAAACATTGTATACATATAAGAACCTAAAGTTAGGAATCCAGTAGATTGTATTTTTCCATTCTCAGTTTTTAGCTTATTTACTTGATTATACATATGAACTACATTAGAGCACGTATATATATTGGATTGTGATGATTCAAGCATACTGCACTCTGATAGTAAACAATCTTTTGCACTCTTTTCTTTGACATTAATATTTGAATTTGAATTGTTAGCAAGATTAATTAATCCATCTAAAGTCATATTATTAGTTTCAGAAATCATAGCCTTAGCCTTCACAATATCATTTCCACTAAAATCATGAGAACATAAGTCAATTTGATTATCTTTTAAGTAGTTGTCATTTTTTAAATATTTAGCAAAATCAACATTAGCACGAGGATAAGTAAGATCTTTTACTATATCATAAGATATGCAACGACTTGCAAGATATATATATTCACTCCTATCTATATTAGACCATACACTAACACTATCAAGATTTATAATGCTGTCACAGCTACCCTCCCAATTTCTTTGCATAACCCTATCACCGTTAGCATTCTTATACTTATCAAACGTAACATCGGTCAAATTATCAGCCACTGGAATTGTCATTAAATTAGAACTCACTTTGTCAGCACTTTTTAACGCTTTTAAAAGCATGTTCTTCATTACATTTTCTTGAACCTTTTCGAATGAATTAGTTAAATTAAGTGTGTCTTTTATATCTTTGTTTTCTAAAATAATTCTTGAAGTATTCCGATCTATTGCAAAATCAACAGATAACATACAATCTTCATATCTTGAAACAGCAGAGTATTCTCCTTCTTCATAATCAAAATGCAACGATAATGAAGTTGAATCAAGATCTCTAAGTTGCCTTTGCTCTTTTGCACAAGTCATAAAATTAATTAAGTCTTCACCAAACTCTTTTCTTGCAGAAGAAGAAGGATATTTTATTGAAAAAAATGCTCTTGGTTGATTTTCAACGATTGTTGTTGTTATTTCTTTTGCTATAACGTTAGAATACCCCAACATCTTAAAGAATAACATATGTGAGGTATTGTAAGGAAGGAATGCAGGGAATAACAATATAGTTACTATACCTATTTTTGCAAACGTAAATATAGGATTCCATTCATCACCCAAAAAACTTCCTGAAGATTGTGTTTTGAATAACCCTTCTTTTGCAATCCAAAACAAATAAACCGAAAATATAAATGTACCTATTACTAAGGATATTATAAGAAATGATTTAAATAAGTTGAAATTATTTTTATTAAATGGTTTTGCATAATATATCTCCTCATTCTCATTCATACTAATAGTATAATCAATGCTCCCCTCAACATCAAACCAAGTTAACGCTTGCTTACCAAACATAGAAAGAATTAATCTATGGCTCAAATCATTCATACTTGACTCTATTTCAGTCTGTTCTGATGTTGCAGAACTGTTTTTTACTGGATTTTCGGCTGCATTAAGTGATATGGATGAGAATAATACTACCATTAAAAACAATATATAGCTTATATATTTTTTTATTTCTTTAACCATCACTCTCCACCTTCCTTCATTTCTTCTAATCTCTCTTTTATCTCTTTTAATCTATCTCTCTTTTCATTAAATATATCAATTAAATCCACATAATCTTCATTTAAAATTTCCACTTCTTTTTCATTACTTGCTTTTTCTATTTTTTCAACTAAATCCTTTCTCTCTTTATCTAATTCCTCCAACTCTTTTGATAAAAATTCTTTCTCTTTAGTCAGTGTACTTTCCGTCTCTAAAATCTCTTTTGATAAACCATCTAATTCTTTTTCATTAGGATTTACAACATTATTTAGATCTGCTTGTGCCTTACCACTATTTAGCATTTTTTCTTCAAGTTGTTTTTTAGCAAGTTCTTCTTTATTTGATTCTAATTGTTTTTTATTATCAGTATACTCATCAGCTTTAAATATAGGTGTTGCAATACCAGTTTCGACTGCATTCAATACACTCGTATTTATATCCCCAGATAACTCAACTCCCTTGTCAACCAAATAATACTTCATCATATCATTAAATGAACTTGATTGTTCTATTGCTGATTCTGAACCTAAAAACTTCAATAACATCTCAGTTATTGTTGAAATCATATCCAATATATACTTAATTACAACATATAGCATTAAGATTAACATTAACAAAAATATCGTCTCTTGCATTAAACCAACAATACCACCATCAGCAGCCACAGCAGTAAATAATGAAAATATTGTAATATTAATATAAAATAAAGCAATTTTAAATAATTCCCAAGCAAATATCATTCCAACAACCATAAATAATGGCTTTAATAATATCTGCAATGCATAATTTTTTGCTGCACGGACAATAACATCTTTATTTTCGTCAAATTTAATAAAGTGTGCAGCCCAAATATTTGCAATAAACATAACTTGCATAATAAGCAACAACCAAGTTATATACCCTACAACGAAATAAATCATTGGTATTAATGGAAGTATATATGCCAGAAACACGCCAACAAAAAACAGTAATATTACAAAAGTACCAAGTGCTGCAAGCATTTCAGAAGTAACATCGAGTATTTTACCGATATATTCAATACCTTTACCAGCTAAAGGCACTTTTTCCAAACTATCTTTTCCTTTATTCAATGCTTCAGCAATAGCGGAAGGGGCTTCTTTAATCCCAGATTCTTGCTTAGAAGGTTGTTTCTTATTTTTCTTATATACATTCGTTACACTTTTGCCTATTGTTGCTAAACCTTTTAAACTCACTATGATTAAAAAATAATTAATACTAACATTTATTAAATAATGACCATATTGACTTAACCCTATTAATGGATCTTTTTTCGGTATAGGACACAATTCTTTATTAATCTTACATTCCTCTAAAATTGATTTGCTTCTATCAGATAACATTCCATCAATATGGCCTATACCTAGTGCCTGTTTAAGAGGGGCTATTGGATTCATAATAATTTGAGTAAAATCACTTATGTCAAAATCTCCATTCGTTAATGCTTCTGGGTTATTTTGAATTTTCATTGCTGCAAATGTCTCATTATCAAAATATACATTTTTACTACCATTAGCACTGACGAAATATTTATACACATTTGATTTATCCATGTATGACAAATACTTATCTGACTTAACAAAATCAACAGACTCAACATCGGGCGCTAATGAATTAAATTCAACCTGTAATGGCTTAAATTTATTAGAAGACAACAATGATTTAATATATACATTATTATTTTTAATTTCTTTACTGGCATCCATTAGATATGTTGGCATAGACAACCAACCTTTTTGCCTTAAATTATTTAAGACACCATCACTACCGTCCTCTTTCATTGAATCTAAAAATGAGGTCTCAACCTCTTTCCTTCTTTTAAATACTTCTTCCGCAATGACATCAAAATCTTTTACTATATCTGCCGTTAATTCAACAGATAGCTCCATAACTTCGTCAACGTCTAAAATAGGTTCACCTGACGAGTTAACACCATAAACAACATTATTTTTAAAATCTACACAACGCAAACTTCCTCCTAAATCTGCACCAACACCTCCATTACTTTTAAATGTAGAATAAGAATCAGCTAAACCTTCTGCATTTAATATACAGTGGTTTTTTTGTATTTTATTTGCTATTGGCTTAATACTTTCCCAATCTTTTTCAAATGCATTAAAGTTAAATGAATTAAATTGAGCTAATATTTCAGCCTCCTCATCTACATAATCTGCTGGCACATTATGTGTTTTAAATGAAAGTCCAGTAGTCAATGAATTTAATATCAATTGATGATATATATAAGATACTTGTTTTATTCCCGCTGTATCTACCTTTGTTAGTACTTTATTTGCTTCAATAGATAGAAAGCTTCCATCATTTAATTCTCCCTTCTCTTTAATTTCCTGCATTAATTCATTATGCAAATTATTCCAACCGTCATTAATTCTAGAATAATTTCCACCAGTCAAAGATAAACCATTTGAAATAGCTATCACTTTTGACACAAATTTATTTATACCATATATTTTTATTATGGAAGAGTCATTCATTTTAGGTGTTTTTATTTCTATTTCACCACAAGTATAAGGAATATAATTTTTATTATCACAGGTTCCTTTATTTTTAACACCAAATACAACATTTCTAACCTGCGATAAACTTGACATTTCTGAGTTATAAACATCAACATAATTTAATCCGAAAAAATCTGGTTTTTTTATATTAGTTCGAGTTATAAAACCATTTAAGTCTGAAAATCCTTCAACACCTCCACTACAATCCATTCTTTCTTTTAAATTAGTTGAGTTTAAGTCAAATAAATTTTGCTCTAAAATTAATTGAGATGTCACATCTCTACACATTGCAATTTTTGTTAAATCAGATAAATAAGTTCTAGCCATTAATGCTGTGCTTGAATCCTCAAAATTATCTAGGACATATGAAGGGTCTGCTATATTATTAGGATCAATATAATCAGTTCCATACTGCACTATTGAAAGATAATTACCAAACATAAAGTTAGCTAATGAAATAGCTAAAATAGCCAATACCAATACAAACATTTGAATTAATGTCAAACCACCAATAGGAAGTAGCAAGAATCCAACCACACCACCATAAATCACTGACTTCATAACAGTATCCTTTCCCTGAACCATGAAGTCGCCTGATTCTGTTGCTCTTAATAGTGAAAAGAAACTAAAATAAAATAAAAAGAATGATATAACATAATAAGTTAATGTTGTTAGAGAACCAAAGACAGCATATATGATATTAGAAAATTTCCTATATTGATCTTCTGTCGCCACGTCTGGATTATATTTTATATTCTCTATATCACCGTAATTAGCCGTCCTAAAAACACTATCATCAAAAAATTTAGGAAATAATTCATAAAGCATTTTAAATGACTCATCTTTTTGACAAATTTCAAAACTATTTACAGCTATAGCATTTTCGGTCAATGCGCAATTGATATCTTCCGTGGTTGCAGCCAAACCTGAACAATATATAGTTAAGAGCAAAAAAACTATATTTTTAAAAAAATTTTTCATTATATTCCTTTATTTTACTTCTTCATAAACAATAACATTTTAACTTATAAAATAAAAAAAACAACCTACTGTTGTTTTTTATTACCTATTCAATTTCATTACAAATGATTTTTATTAATTAACTTCTCTTGCTTTTTTCCCTTAATATACTGAGTTAAATAGTACTCTCTTCTTTTAACTCTCTCTTGTGTGTGAATTATTATTATTTTTTCAATTTCAGTTAATTTTTCTTTTTTTATTAATATCAACGCATCTTCAAGAATCTTATCAGTTATATTGTTTTTTATAAAAAAAATTACTAATGGAATTCTATTTTCTTTTATTGCCACCAAAATAGGATGTTTATCAAAATTAAGTAAATCAATAATATCATGCCCCATATTTTTTAAGTCTTGTATTTTTTTTACATTATTATTCTCAAATGCACTTACAGCCTCATTTGTTATATATTTTTTATACCAATGTGCAACTTTACCTTTCACGTCAATTACTCTCTTATTTCTTATCTTTTAAAGCAGACTGAGTTTCTTTGCACTTAGGATAATTATAACAACCGTAAAAATCACCCTTTTTACCAGTGCGCAACACAAGGTATGAATCACAAGAAGGGCATTTCCTATTATTAAACCAAGTATCACTTTTTATTGAAGCATCTTTTTCAAGTTTTTCAATTAAATCATAAAATAAAGGAGTAATATCCTTACTAATATCTATACTCCCTTTCTTTAATTTCTTTATAAATTGAAGTCTATTTACTAGGTTTTTAGGTAAAGAAACGCCATATGCTTTCTTAGTTGATTTATTTTTTTTATCTTCCATATTAAAATCCTATTATTTTATCGAGTTCTTTATTAGGGATTAAAGAATATATCGCTCTCGTTAATGCAACATAAAGAACATTTACTTCTTCCTCTTTGACATCTATTTTTATTGTACCATCTTTATTGAAAAATTTAGCAAAATCATTTGACAATATTACCTGATGAAATTCCAATCCTTTAGATTTATGCGCTGTCGTTAAAATTACATCTGCCTTATTTATATCTTGCACAACTAAATAATTTAACTTTTTCATTGCATCTCTAATTTTTTCTGAATAGGTTTTTACTATTTTGCACAAGTAAATATATTCATAATTATCTTCTTCTTTTGCAGATCTCTCAAACTGTTCAAATGTTTTATATTTTTTTATTGAGTAATCAACAATAGCCTTTCGATCACCTCTAAACAAATTATCGACATCAATAATTTTACTAAAATTATAACTTTTTAAACCACCAACAAAAAATATTTTCTTATTTTTATCTGTCATTATTATTGCATTAGCAACAACCATAGCATTTGTTCTACTTATATAGGCTGTTTGACAATCATATTCCACACCAACACAATCATTTATATAATTATTTCCCTTTATCTCTTTTTCCTCATTTTTAAACAATGATATTACTTTATTTCCTACACTAGCTATATTATTGCCGAATCTGAATGATTGAGTTAAATAATAATTGTTTTCTCCACCCCTCAATGCATTATTACTCCCTCTAAAAGAGTATATTTCCTGATGATTATCACCAACAAATAGGATTTTGATATCCTGATACATTCTTTGCTTTAATATTAAGCTTTTTGTTGCTGAGTTTGCGTCTTGTGCCTCATCAAATAATATAACATCATAATCTAGTTTTGGTGACAATAATTCAAATTTCTTTAAATAAAAATCATGAGTAATTGGGAAGGTAGAATTTAAATTATTCATTTTTTCCCATATTTTTTTTACCATAAATAAGTACGTTTTTTTATCACAAGGAATGTCTTCGACTAAGTAATAACAATCTTCAATACTAACATAACTTGATTGGCAATATTTATCAACACCTTCCAGCACCTTTTTTGACAAAATTATATTACTAACATTTCTTGGCAGAAGCAATGATTTACGCACCATATCGGGTTTTATATAACCAGTTAGTTTATGCTTATAATTAAAACCTAATTTTCTATAAGCCAATGAATGTGATGTTAATACAGTTACGTTTTTAGGAAATTTACTTCTTGCTTCCCTAACGACTGAATCATTATAGGCTACATAAAGTATTTTTTTTTCTGGTCTTACTTCTGCATAAGCCCTCAATGTTGTTGTTTTCCCAGTTCCAGCGAAAGCAATAACATAAATAAAGTTATCCTCACTAAAAATAACCTTATTTTGTTCCACTGTATAGTTCATCATTTTATCATTCTAATCAAAATTTAATTGATCAATAGGTATTGATTCTGAATTATTAACCAATGGTTTAGCCTCTGTAACAAACATTAATCCGTTTGTTCCATGCATCTCTCTCACAGCAATAACTGTCTTTTTAAAACCTAAGTTCTGTAATGAGTTATCTTTTGCAGGATCAATAAAGTATGCAGACTCAAGCATTCCACGAATTGCAGCATTTGAAAAATACTTATCTTTAGTATCCCCACCAAAATAAATAGAAGTCCCATATAATACTTCTACAGTTACCTCTGGCAAGTTACAACATTCCATAATTACCTTTGAATGCTCTTTTGTTAAAAACTCTTGATAAGATTCTTGCCCTAATGCTGGACTTTTAACTTTTTGACCATTCACTTCAATCTCTATCATTTTTGGTGATACATAATATGTAACAACTTCTTCGTCAGAGCTTTTTAATCTAACATAAGCAAAAGGTCTTGAACTTGGACTTTTGGGATTTAAAGCCATAACTAAGTTAGCTTCAAGCTCTTGTATTGAATTAATCCAAGCTCTTTTTTTCATAACTCTAACCTGCACATATTTCTGCCCCTTATCTTCAACAAAACGAATAGAAGAATTCATAATTAAAACCTGAGATTCCATTTTAGGTGTCTTATGCAATGTATTTGCCCATCTAGAAACCCATACACCATCTTCTCCTACATATGAGTTATCAAACAATAAAATAGCGTCATTAGGTTTAGCATAACGCTTATTTTTAAAATCAGAAAAATCTGCAACAACTGGCTTTGGATTAGCTCCCTTTGCAACAACATCTTCTCTTAACTTAATCTTCACCATTTCTTTTGTATCCAATCTTTGACCAATAAAAAACTGGTTATCTTCATAGCCAGTAATTAAAACGGGTAAATTAAAGGATTGCTTTCTTTCACCACTAAATCCTTTTTTTACACCGTGCTTCTCTTCCATACTTTTTAAAATACTCATTGCTTTCCTCCTGCAAATAAATGTAGTTATAACATAAAAAAAATAAAATAAAATAGCTAATTTAAAAAAAACTAATTATTTTCAAGGCTAAAACTTTAATCTTGGTAATGGCCTCTGCACTCTATCCATTTGTTTTATTTTTTTTACAATAAATTCTTGAACAGAAGGTGGACTATTAGGGTTATTACTAGCATTTACAACATAAGGTGTTTGAAGAATTCCATTTAACGTATTTAATAAAATTAATGAGTCAACATAGCCACCGTGCATATCCCTTGGAATCTCATCGACCTCTATATTAGGACAACTCTTCACATATGAATACACTGAATCTAAAGTATAACTACCAACAACGCTTTTAGGTAATATATCTCTAGCTAAAATTAATGCACACAATGGAGAGCAATAAGCCTCAAATTCTGAATACCCAACCATTTTTAATTCAGAGTTCATAAATTTATTATCAAACTCTGCATTATAAGCAATACATTGAACGTTTTTTTGATTTTTATCAAAATCAACCTTATGACTTAGCCCAGTCACATCCATAAATGCATCAATAACATCAGAAAAAACAGGTGCTGGTCTATTTAACTTAAAGTTAACTCTTTTCTCGAAACTCAATGTTGCACCCAATATTTCCTTGCCCAATAAAAAGTTTTTGCTTATTCCATGAACATTATATGCTCCAAATGGCATATAATCCATAGTATTAGTTTTTATTAATCTTTCTGAATTTTCATTCCAAGGATTAATGTACTCATGAAACCTAACATCTTCCCCTTGACTGTCCTTTAATTTATCATAAAGACCTGTTTTTTCATTTTTTACTGTCACTACTGCCCCAATCTCAACAACCCTATGTAGCTTCCCCATATCTTTCCCTACGGTCTCAATAACACCACATTTACCACCAGAAACACCACCTGTAGTTTCCGTATCAAAAATAACAGCAACCTGCAAGCCAGACTCTATTTTACTACGAACTAAATCCCGCCATTCTACTATCTTATGTGATGGAGTCATTATTAAATTTTTATACTTATCTTCTTCATGCGACATCTTTTATTCCTTCTACTAAACTATTACTTTTTATTTTATCACAAAATAATTTAAAAAAATCTTTTTTTGAAAAAAAAATTGACTTTTATCATTCTTACATTATATTAATATAATGTTGATAGATATTTTAGGAGTAATCAAAACATGGATAATTTTAACAAAACAGAAGAAGAATTAAATACTGCATCAGATTTAAATAAACCAAAATCTGACACTGCAAAAATTAAAACAGACGAGGCTTTTTTTGAAGAAGCAGTAAAAATAGTAAATAGATTAATGAAGCAATATGATGCACTTTTAGAATTATCTAAAAAACATCACGTTGCCAACAAAGATATTGACTATATGTTTAGTGAAATTAAAAAGTATAATGACTCAACAAAAAAAGCGTTTAAAGAGTCAGATAAAGATAGTGGTTTTACATTTAAAAAATAAATAAAATTTTATAAAAAAAGAACTATATATTTAGTTCTTTTTTTATATTTTTTTTATATTATAATATCTATGGCCTTATGTTATTATAAGTTTGTAATATTTTATTTTTTTGATTTTCTTTAAATAATTTAATTAATTTTTCTTCTATATTATTGCCATCCCATTTTGGTGTATTCATAATAGCTTCTGGCTTTCTCCCATTTAAATCACATTCAGATAAGTGATTTGGATTAGCACGTAAATAACCATATTTTTTTATATTATATATATTGAAATCAACTTTTGACCTCTCATAACAAAACTTTATCTTATTAAGATCTTCATTACTTATTTGATTATACTCTTTTATTACTTCATCAACATTGTTAACGTCTATTTCTACCCCATTTGGAATTAATGGCCTAAAAACATTAATTATTCCCCTATCTAATCCTTCCTCAACAGAATAACCACCTATGTCATTAAAATCAATTAAAGATACAAAACTTGAGAAATCTTTCTTAGGTTTTGGTGTTAACTCCAACTCCTTTATATAGTTAATAAGCTTCATCTTTATTTTATTAAGCATATCGGAATCTTCCTTGTCCTTAATACTACTTCTTGTTAGTGAGTCAAAAATATCTAAAACTTCTATTTCGGAATAAGCCGTCTTATGCTTATCTATTCTCCAGCGAATATATTCAATTCTATCTTCCTTGCTTTCCAATAAATTTAAAGGATAAATTAATTCCTGTTCATTCCGATATCTATTGTCAGTACAAATCATTATTCTTGGATTAAGGGTCATAAATTCCTTCTCCATTTCCTTTAATGCAAATAAACCATGAATTTCAGGGTTTAACTCCCTAATAACATCTCCTAATATTAGCTGCATTAACTCTCTAGCATTTTTATCACCTAATACGGTAACTTCCAGAAAATCATCTTTTAAAATATTTAACTTATTTACTTTTCCATCTTCTGTCTTTATGTTTTTAATAAATTCTTTTTTCAAACTTGAAGCTATCATTTCTTTTGCATTCTTTGCAAAATGAATCTTTTTTGTTTCCTTTTTTATTATACTTTCCAGTATTAATCTTACATGGTCTTTTCCATGACCTGCAAAAGCCTGAATTATATAAATACAAGGTGCTGCACTCATTACGTTATCTCCTAGATTACTTATTTATAATTTTAACATAAAAATACTTAAAAACAATTTGATTTTATTAAAAAAAGAGATACAATCTCAAAAGTAAATAAAGAAGGAAATAAATAAATATGATAATTAATAAGAAAAACATCAACTTGCCTATACCTGAAATAAAAATAAAAACAACAGATCAAGCAGTATTTACAAAAGCACTTTTAGCTGGTGCAACAAAACTTCAATCACATATTATAGCTAATAGAAAAATACCCTCTCATGTAAAAATAAAGGATATTTTACAACCAAGCTTACGTAATTTAGATATTTATAAATTAAGCGGCATACAAAAGTCTGCTGAAAGAATTGCTGACGCTATTGAAAATAAAGAACATATTGGATTGCTTTGTGATTTTGACGTTGATGGAATATCTTCTGCTGCTGTATTATACTCAGCCTTCGTTGATTACTTCAATTATGACGCTGACAAAGTTAAACCTTACATATCAAACAGAATGAAAGCTGGATATGGTTTTTCAGAACAAGTCCTTGAAAGAGTAATGACAGCAAACGAAATACCTACATTGCTTATTACAGCAGATCAAGGTTCAAAAGATGATGTTAGGATTACTGAATATATTAATCAAATGAATGATTTGGGTCTTAAAGGGGATGTTATTGTCACTGATCATCACCATATTTCAGGACAAGGTCCAGCCGATGCATATACAGTCGTTAATCCACAAAAGGAAAATGATGAATTTGAGGACAAAACCATTTGCGGTTGCACCGTTGCATTATTTGTTATGGTTGCAACAAGAGATGAATTAATTAAAAGAGGCATTCTCACTAAGGACAGTCCAAGATTAAGTGAGTTACTTACATTTAGCACCGCAGCAACTATTGCCGATTGCGTATCTATGGCAAGCCCTATTAATCGCTCTATTGTTTTACACGGTTTAAAAAATATGAATTTAGGAACAAAGGCTCCTTGGAGAATTCTACAGGGAATGCCTAATCAAAAAGGAAAGCCAATTAGAACAGACAGTATTGGTTTTGGTTTAGGGCCAATAATCAACGCCTGCTCAAGAACTGGTGGCAATGGATTAGTCGCATTAAAATACTTTTTATCAGAAACAGATGATGAAGCCCAACGCTACATTGATATGTTGACATTACAAAATGAAGAAAGAAAGTTAAAGGAACGCGAATTAGTTGCAAGCGCAATAGTTGAAGCGGCAAGGCTTTACAATCTTGGTAAATCTGGACTATGTATTTATTTAGAAAATGGACATCACGGCATTCACGGTATTGCAGCTAGCAGAATATGTGAAAAATTTGGTGCTCCCGTTGTTATTTTCTCTCCAAAAGATTTTGATGTAAAGGAGGAAATTGTTGAAGTTCAAAAGAAGATAAAAACAATAATCAATGGAGTCGCTACAGAAGATATAAAAATAGAGAAAGAAAAAATATCGACCAAAGAGGTCAGAACAATTACTGGCTCTGCGAGAAGTATTGAATCTGTTGATGTTCATGAATGCTTAGTCGATGTTGAAAAAAAATATGGAAAAGGTATATTTCTTGGTTTTGGAGGCCATAGTATGGCTGCTGGTATGTCAATGCCAAAAGCTAACTTTGAGAAAATGAGAACAGGTTTTGAAGAAGCCGTTTGGGACAGAACTGTTAGATCTGATATTAAACCTGTTGTCTATGTTGATGCTGTTTTACAACAAGGCACTACTATTAATTTAAATTTAGTTGATGAAATTTTAGGACTAGAACCTTACGGCAATGGTTTTGAGTTTCCCTCATTTTCAATAAATGCAACCATTGTTTCCCTAAATATAAAGGGTAAAAATAAAGATACTGCGATACTTGAAATTGCTTTTGGTGGAATTATTTATGAAGCCGTCTGGTTTAAATTTGATCAAAATGTCATGTTTGACAAACTTAAAACAGGAGATCATTGTGAAATGGCTATTCAAATTACGGATAAGTTTTGGAATGGAAAACGGAATATTGCCCTTCATATTATTCATGCAAACAAAATATAGACTAAGTATTGATTTTTTTTATATCTATATTATATTAAACATATATGGAATATGACAAGTAAGGGATTATAATGAGAAAAGCTGTATTTTACTTTTTTTTATCTTTGGTTTTACACACTGGTTTAAATGCAAAAAATGTTAATTATGAATATCAATGGACAAATAATCATCCAGTTTTAAATGATTATATAGAGAAAAATAGAGAAGACGTACTAAGGATTAGCCCCTACAACAACAAAAGAAGTAAGGATTATAAAGAGTTTATAGAAACCATTATTAAAGTAGTTGATGTACCAAAGGAACTTATTGTATTAGCTGCAATTGAATCAAGCTATGATCCTATTGCCGTTAGTAGCGCAGGCGCAACTGGAATGTGGCAATTTATGAAACCTACTGCATTAGATATGGGATTAAAAGTTAATTCAACAGTTGATGAAAGAAAAAACTGGAAGAAATCTACTGTTGCTGCTATAAAATACTTAAAATGGATGTCTGATAAGCACTTTAATGGAAATTACGAATTATCAATATTGGCATATAATGCAGGTATTGGCAATGTCAAGAGGGCTATGAGGAAACATAAAACAAGTAATCCTTGGGAGTTAATAAAGTACGACACACTAACGCAAGAGTCAAAAGATTATTTACCAAAATTTATCACCTATATGAATTATTATTACTATCTTGAGGAACATGGAGAACTATAGTCGAACAAATAAATTAATTTAAATCTATAAGCCGACTATTTAAGTTGGTTTTTTATTTTTTTTAATAGTTCACTTGTATTATATTTTTTTTATTATATATTATTTAAAATAAAAAAATAGGAAATATAATGAAACAAGAGCTTTATAATGATAATAACGATAGTTTAACTAAAATAAATGATATAAAAAATAATTATTTAAAAAATATGTTACAAGTAAATGACTTATGTAAAACTTTACATTGTACAATTGAAGATATCAATATTCTTAATTTTAATCATAAGATAATTTCAGTCATTCATAATAACCAACAATACTTTCCAATATGGCAAATAGATTCTTTTGGTCATTTATATGACTTTATTGATAAAGTGATTAACATAATTGGCATTGATAATCAATGGTCATTAATCCAATTCTTTGATACACCGTCTTATTTATTGGATGGAATATCACCAATAAACTATTTATTAAAAAATAATGCGAAACATAATTTAATTGTTACAGCAGCCAAACATTATAACGAACAATCATATTAACCAATTTTAGAATTTTTAAATAAAATAATAATTAAGTAATATTTTTAAATAAGTCAAAAAAAATTATTTTTATTATTTTAATTCTACACTTGTTTTATATTTTTTTTATTATATATTAACCAAAAAAAAAGAAAAGAGGCAAATAAATGGAAGCAAACAGCAATTACAATTCAGAAGAACTTACTGAGAAATTTTTTGAGGATTATAGTAGACTTGGAATTTTATTCTCTCAAGCTAAATCAGAAAGATGTGGGTTAGAGCACTTTAGGAAAGTCCTCAGATCAGAGCTTATGGTTGAAGCATCTGTAAATGGCGTTAAATCATTCCAAAATCAACAAAGAGATGCAGAGGCACACCCTAGGTATGCAAGTCTCGTATCTGCTTATGAAGCCGCAGTATTAAAGGAAAGTAGAGCCTATATGGAAATAGAAATTTTAAAATTAAAGTTTGAAAGATGGAGAACTTTAAGAGCTGATGAACGTGCAGCAATGAATTTTAGATAAATAAAAAACAAATAGGAGTTTTTATGTTAGTAAAAAAAGTATATATAGATTTAGAAACATTACCACCAGAAATTGATTTAGAAAAATTTAAGAATGAACTTGAAGCACCAAAAAATATGTCAAAACCTGAAACTATTCAAAAATGGGTAGAAGAAAACTGGGAAGACAAATACAGAATTCTTGCCGTAAATAATGATAAAGCTTGCATATGTAGCATAGGTGCTTGTGTTGAAGAAGGCGACATTAATGTTTTCTTGGACAAAGGCAGGGATGAAAAATTAATATTAACTGATTTTTATAACTTCTTAATTGAACAGTTACAGCTTAACACAGAAGAAGAACTTGAAGTAGAAGTAAGTCAAAGTCTTATTATTTGGGTTGGATACAATAATAAAAAATTTGATATGGATATTTTATGGAAACGTGCATTAAAACATGGCTTGTATGATCTATGTAAATTAATACCAAGAGAGCGTTATAGTAAAAACATTATTGATATAATGGAAATTTGGACTCCTTTCGAATATAATAAAATGATAAGTCAAGATGCAGTTTGCGAATTCTTTTCACTAGATGGTAAAGGTGATTTTGATGGAAGCATGATCTATGACGCTTGGCATGCAGAAGAATTTGAAAGAATAATTAAATATAATGCCGAAGATGTTGATAAAGTCAGAAAATTATATAAACTGTTATGTAAAGGGTACAGTAATTTCTAGACCCCTTCATTAAACTAAAAAGGAAAGCCTCTTTATTTCAAGGAGGCAAAATACAATATATGAATATACCTCAACCACAATACCTATGCGAACAAATTCAAGACTATTTTATTCAAAATAAAAAGCACGAAAAGTTTAACTCTTTAGAAAGAAATATTATTGAATTACTTATGACTTCACTTGAGCGAAGTGAAAAATATATATTTAGTGATGATTTCAATCTTTATCTTGAAGGATTAGAAAATATCAAAGATTTCGAATTAGATAAAGAACGTTTTTTCAAAAAATACAAGATAAAAGATGTTAATATTGCAATTGAATATATTGAAAAAAATACTGACGTATTAAGTGAAAACCTTGTTTCCAAGGAAGTACTTAATATCCTTCAGATATTGGATCGCTCCCACCCTCTTTTTAAAAAACTAATGGAAATGCTTAACTATCAAATATCAAAAAATAGAGAAGCGAAATTATTACTCTATTATAGAAAAGATCAATCAAATGAAAAATGGGGAATTCCAGTACAAACAATCCTTGTATTTAATGATGGGACTAGGCAGAATATAGATATTTTTCCGAGACTTGCATTTGAATTAAATAATAGCATGCAATCTACCGATCAAAAGGAATCTCTTTCTGGATTTATTGATGGATTATTTGACTTATTCTCTAATTCTTCAAGAATTATTGGTGATCAAAAAATTGAGTTCTTATATATTCCACCTCCTTTAAAAAATCAAAAAATAAAAAAAATGCTTTATCCATACAAGGTGGCACATATATTTCTAAAAAAACCATCAATTAGTCTTCAAACTAATCAAGGAATTTACATGGCTCAAAAAGTTAAACGCAAAAACTTCAACAACGATATAAAAAATATTAAAAATAATTTATTTTTTTAATATTGTTGATTTTTTTTAAAATACTGCTACAATCACCTAATATTTAGGAGATCACAACATGTATTTTTATTTCAATACCGAAAAAATTCACAAAGACTTTCCAATATTAAACTCAGAAGTTGACTGTATTGTTGACTTTTTTAGTTTAGATTTGGTAAAGGATATTGAATTCAATCAAGCATTATATGCATTGCAAACAGAAGCATATCATAGATTATTTGAATTTACTTTTGCAGGAAAAATATCTTTTGGAAATATATTACCCTACACTAGATGTAGCCCTATGATCATGCACATACCTATAAAACTTCACTACAAAGACAATATTGAAGGCAGTATTATTAGAAATGGACTTATAAAACTTTCTGAAAACTATAGTAATTTTGGTATTAACACAATTGGCATACAAGAAACTAGTCAGATCACAAAAGCTTTAATTGAAGAACATATTCATGATCTTAACTTACCTAATATTATTTTTTACCCTAATATACCTATTGAGTTAAGAAAAGCAGAAATGTTGAGTAAAAAAAATAAATCTTCTAAAAAAATACCTCCATTTACTCCTGCTACCAATAGTGTTGTTAATACAGAATTAAATAAACCAGAACAAGAAAAATTAATTAATCAAGAAAAAAATGAGGAATTAACTCAAATTATAGTGTCTCAGAACTCTATGGAAGATAGTGTTGAAGAAGCAGATTTACCGAAAGACAAGACAAATTCAAAAATTATAAAAGGGGAAGACAATGCAACAAATTAGAGAAGATATAAAACTTGACTTTACGGATGTACTTATTGAACCTCAACGTTCAACACTTAAAAGCAGAAAAGAGGTTAGTGTTGAAAGGGAATTTTCATTTTATCATAGCAGTCAAAAATGGAAAGGAGTCCCTATAATAGCAGCCAATATGGACACAACAGGAACATTTGAAATGGCTGAAGCTCTTATTCAACATAAAATGCTTACAGCAATTCACAAACATTATACGATTGAAGATTGGTCTTTATTCTTAAACAAACATAAAGAAACAAATATGTTTAACCATATTATGATTAGCACAGGAACTTCTGAATCTGATTTTGATAAAATAAATCATATTATGAATATTGATAATAGAATTAAGTTTATTTGCATTGATATTGCAAATGGATATAGTGAACATTTAGTTGACTTTGTTAAATCGGTTAGAGCTAAATTTTCTGATAAAATTATTATTGCTGGCAATGTCGTTACTTGCAACATGGTTCAGGTTTTAATTTTAGCAGGTGCCGATATCGTTAAAGTTGGCATAGGCCCTGGCTCTGTCTGCACCACACGGAAAATTACAGGTGTAGGCTACCCACAGTTATCAGCAGTCATTGAGTGCCAAAATGCTGCTCACGGCCTTAATGGGCAAATAATTAGTGATGGTGGTTGCTCAGAGATCGGAGATATATCAAAAGCATTTGGAGCAAATGCAGATTTCGTAATGCTAGGTGGTATGCTTGCAGGCCATGATGAAAGTGGTGGAGAAAAAATTAAAAAAGATGGAAAAACTTATAAGAGATTTTATGGAATGAGTTCAAAAGAAGCAATGAATAAACATAGTGGTGGTGTTGCAAGCTATCGTGCTTCAGAAGGAAAAAGTGTAGATATTGAATATAGAGGATCAGTGCATAATACCATTACAGATATTTTAGGTGGATTACGATCTACTTGCACTTATGTCGGTGCTAGAAAGATAAAGGATTTACCAAAATGCACTACATTTATTAGAGTAAATAGACAATTAAATAATATTTTTTCCGATAAATAAATAAATAAATAAATAAATAATAAATATATACCTATATCTATTGATTAAAGTAAAAAAGACGATAAGATAAATCTAAAATATTACAAAGGAGTATTAAATAATATGATAAGTAAAGAAAAACAAGCAGCAATTGATGCAGCTATTGCACAAATTGAGAAACAGCACGGCAAAGGCAGTATCATGAAAATGAATGATTCACATAGAGTTAAAATTCCTGTTGTTTCAACTGGCTCTTTTGCTTTAAATGAAGCGTTAGGTATTGGTGGACTACCTTTTGGACGTGTTGTAGAGATTTACGGACCTGAATCTTCTGGTAAAACAACACTAACACTACAAGCAATTGCAGAAGCACAAAAACTTGGCAAATCTTGTGCATTTATAGATGCAGAACACGCATTAGATCCAACCTATGCAGAGGCACTAGGTGTTGTTCTCGAAGATTTACTGATTTCTCAACCTGATAATGGTGAGGAAGCTCTTGAAATCTGCGATACACTTTCAAGATCTGGTGCTATTGATGTTATTGTTATTGACTCAGTAGCAGCATTAACACCCAAAGCGGAGCTTGAAGGTGAAATGACAGATCATAGCATGGGCGCACAGGCAAGAATGATGTCAAAAGGACTTAGAAAGATTACAGCAAATATTCAAAATAATGGCGTTTTATGTATTTTTATCAACCAGATACGTATGAAAATAGGTGTTATGTTTGGCAGTCCAGAAACGACCACTGGTGGAAATGCATTAAAGTTTTTCGCTTCTATAAGACTTGATATTAGACGAACTGGCTCTATTAAAAAAGGTGATGACGTTATTGGTAATACAACTAAAATAAAAGTTGTTAAAAATAAGCTTGCACCACCATTTAAAGAAGCTATTACAGAAATTATGTTTGGACAAGGAATTGACTTTACAGGTGAGTTAATAGATTATGCAGTTAAATACGATATTATAGAAAAGGCAGGAGCTTGGTACAAGTATCAATCAAACAATATTGGTCAAGGTCGAGAAAATGTTAAAATTGAGCTTAAAACAAATGCAAAACTTTATGATGAGATTTTTGGACTTGTAAACGCCAGAATGTTCCCACCAATAGAAGCGCCAAAAGATGATTCCAAGGAAGATTCAACTAGGTCAAAAACAAAATAAATAATGACTTTTATTAATTATTAACACTAATATAATTTAAATACAATTATTTTTAATTATAAAAGGTCATATTTATTATGACCTTTTTTTTATATTTATAATTGTAGTAAAAACAATATTTATTTTAAAAAAACATAAGAACAGGGATTGATTTTATTTTTTTTTTGGATACAATAAAGCGAAATAAGATAATACGGAGAATAAAAATATGAAAAATGAAAAAGAAAAAAAAGAGACCAAATCTACTTCTAGCACTAAAAGCAATAAATCTAAATCCCCTAAAATAGTAGAACTTTCAGCTAATGAAAAATTGGTAAACTTAATTACACTAATTCAAAATAATACAACAGAAGGTGTTGTTGATTATGGTGATGGAAAATTCTATACCAGAGTGGATTATCGAATTAAAAAAGCAAGAGAGGTTTTTGGTCTTGACCTACGCATACTCAATACAATCATTAGTAAAACAGCTATCGAAGCTACAGTTCAGTGCAATATTTATATCAAGAATAATGGTGATTGGGAAATAATTCAAACTGCACACGCACAAGAGTTTAGTGGCACAAGCTATATGCACACAACTAATTATCTAGAGATCGCTGAAACAAGTGCTATGGGTAGAGCGTTAGCTGGATTAGGATTATTTGGCAATGAATTTGCGAGCTTAAATGAGATGGAATCAAGTGCGCTTAATAAAGACAGCAAAGATAAAGAATCTAAACTTACTATTCAGCCAAAACAAAAAACAACTCGAAACATTGTCGGTATGCAAGAAAAAAATACTGAAAAAGTAACTTTAATTACTCCTGCTCAAATTGCTCATATCCAAGACTATGTTAATAAAAATAAAGATATTTCTATTGAAGATATCCTTGATGGTAAGCCAGCCAAAACATTAGAAGAGTTAACAACAAAAGATGCAGGAGATATAATCTCTCATATTAATATAATATGCGATGAAATATTGTAATTATATAAAATAAAAGTATTTTCAATTTATTATTGACAAAACTGTTTAGGTAAATACAATGTATTATAATCTTATTTTATATAAGTATATAAATAAATAAAAATAAATAAAACATACTTGGAGAAGTAAAAACATGGACAAAGAATATTTGACCCCACAGGGTTACAACAAACTTTTAAAGGCACTAGATTTCCTTATTAAAGAAAAAAGACAAGAGTGTATAGCTGACATTGCTAATTCTCAAACATCTGGTGATATAGCTGAAAACACTGAATACCTTAATGCTCTTGAAGAGAGAGATAAGGTTGAGTATAAAATTAAAGAATTAACTAGTGTTATTGATAATTGCAAAATAATAGATATCCTACAATTTGCCGATGACAATATTGTTCATTTTGGTTCTACAGTAACTGTTTTTGATACTAATCTTGAAAAAGAATTTACATATCGAATTGTAGGCGCATTAGAAGCTTCAATCAAAGAGGGAACTATTTCTTATAAATCCCCAATAGCAAAAGAACTTATTGGTAAAAAGGTTGGCTCTTACGTTGATTTAGTTACTCCAAGTGGTATAAGAGAGCTTCATATAGTTTCTACAGGAAATATAGCAAGTTAGTTACTTGCACCTATTTTAAGCCTCTTTTAAGAGGCTTTTTTTATCGTTTTATTCAAAAAAAAAAAATCAATTTAATATTGATTTTTTTATCATTTGATTATCTTAAAGTATCATCCCAGAATTCGTCATCTTTTTTCTTTATCTTTCTTTGTGTATCACTATCAACATCTTCTTTTAACTCATCTGGGTCGAAAACGTAGTCTCCCAAGTTGTCCATTTCACCATTTAATTCTTTTTTTACTGGGCTTTCCCACCAGTTAGCCTGATTAGGATTAAAACCATATTTGTTGTTAATTTTTCCACCAAAATAATCTGCCGACTCGTCACCAACTTTACCCCAGTCAACTTCTGCAAGCCTCTCACAAACCCCTTTATTAAGCTCAGACTCTATATCTGCAAGTGCTCTATCATACTCTTCACCAAGCTTAGCCATTAAGTCATCAATGCCAAGACTGAATCCTGTAAAGCTAAAGTCGAAATCTAAATTAGAAAGCTGATCTTTTAGTCTTTCCCATTCCCTATTAAGCTCTATATCTCCTGACCAAATATTAAAACATGATTCTTCTTCCTCTGAATTTGGGTTATTCTCCATTTCCTTTTTTTTAGCACTAATTAATGCTTCTGTAAACTCTTTTGGTTTTGTTATTGAAGATGGCATTTGCAACCCTACTGTATTAACATTTATGTAAGCTGCTGTTTCTAAAGCTGTACAATCGTATTTTTTATCTAAATCATCAGCAGCATACATTGTTGTTGTTGAAAACATAAGACTTAATGCGAATAGTTTTATTTTTTTCATTCCATTTCCCTTGTTTTTAGTATTTATTTAATGCTATTTGAAGAGCAGAAATTCTATCTTCTGCAAATATTCTTGGTATTGTATTCATTCTATATATAACCATTAGTTTGTCTTTCAAAAACAAAGACAACTCTTTTTTTTCCTTTGTATCATATTCTTCAATAGTTTTGAAAAAATCATTAAAATAAGCTGGTTTAGCTTTGTTTAACTCCATTACAAAAGATAGCATATCCCCTGTATTTAAATATGAAAAAAGCAATAAAAAAAGATTATTTAAATCATTTTTATCACCTATTTCCTCCATATTCTTCATTAGCTCTTTCCAACCTTCTGATATAATCTCACTTTTTTCTATTGACCATTCTTCTTTTGAAGATATCTCTTCAACTATTGCTGTTTGTGTCTTTTTTATTGCTTCAACAACTTCTTTTGTTATTTTCATTTTATTTCCTTCAATTTATTGCTTCCCTAAATATATTATTACAAAAAACTATCGTTTATTAATTCAATATAAAAAAAACACCATTAATGTAAATAGCCAATATATTATTAAAACTACTTTCTATTGTATAATTTTTTTTTAAATTGTCAATTTATATTAACTAAGTATTATTACCTTAATTACACCTTAATTCAGATATATTATAATATAATTAATTATTTTATTAAAATAAGCTTTATTGACTTTTTGATCTTCGGGTGTATTATGTTATAATTGTTTTATATAAAATTATTTACAAAAGAGAGAAATATAATGGATGAATATTTAGAAGATTTGGATGGAGATATTGAGTATACTGATGAAGACTTTATATCAGAGGAAGATATGGAAGGAGCGTTAGGAGACTCAGAAGAAAGCATTGCCATGCCCTTTACAAGCATTCACATGAGTGTTTTGCCTGATAAATTAAATCCTGTAAAAGTATTTAAACAAAAAGAACTAATACTTTATAATCCCAACAACAGAATACAATCTTACAACAAAGTTACCCCTGCATTACTCACCTTTGATATGCTTAAAAACAACCTTATTGTTAGCTCAATAAAATTTGAGCAAAACTCTTCGCTTGCTCAGTTTGCAATATATTCAAAAATCCTCAACAAGGGTGTAACATCTATTGTTGGAAAATGCATTGATTATGAAAAATCATTATCTCCTGAATCTAATTCATCTAACGAACAAAATACATTCAAAAAGCCTTTTAAACCAAAACCACAAGGCGTTGCACATTCTAGAAATAAAAGAAAGTCTAAATAAATAAGAAAACGTCCAAAATGGACGTTTTTTTTATAAAACAATAATATGCCTACTCAATTAATGTCATTACCAAATCCTTTACACTAATACTGCAAACCTCTATTTTTTGATTTATTTTATCAATTGTTTCCATTTTATCCTTATTTACTTTAACTATTTGCTCCTCTATTGTATCTTTTGCAACCATATACCATACATTAACTGAGCTTTCTTGCCCTATCCTATGTGTTCTGTCTTCACACTGAATATTAATTAGAGGAACCCAATCCATCTCAGCAAATAAAACTTGAGAAGAGCTAAATAAGTCAAACCCACAATTAGCAATTGAGATTGAGCATATTATAACTAATTTATCACTTTCATTTTGAAATCTCTCAGCATGATTATTTCTTTCATATTCTGATTGTTCTGCTACTATCTTTAATGCATCTGGAAATGCTTCAATCAAATCTTTTTGCATTTTTTTATGATATGCAAAAACAACCACTTTTTGATTATTTTCAATATGTGACTCTATCCTTTCAGCGATAGAGTCAAACTTCCCCTTACATGCAGTTTCCTTTAGATTTTCAAGCAACATTTTTTTTGCTTTCAAGTCTTTTTCAGATTTATACATTTTTAATATTTTTTTATACTCTGGTTTATTATTGATTTCAACTGGAATGATAGTTCTAAATTTAGGAGGTAAGTCTTTTAAAATCTCCTTCTTCTCCCTTCTTATATAAAATGAAGATCTTAATTTTTCAGCCAACTCTTCATAATTAGGAGTTTGTTCAAATTCTTCAATTTCTTCATCAGAATAATTACTTTCCCTATTTTTATACTGCCTCATTCTCATTTCTTTTTCATTAATACAATATTTTTCACTAAAATTTTGATATCCACCAAATTCTTCTAGTCTATCAATTATTGAAATTTGATTAATTAATTCGCTTGGTTTATTCAAAACAGGCGAACCTGAAAGTTCTATAATATAATCCTTATTATTTACTAATTTTTGACAACTTTTAGAACGTTTGGTTTTTGGGTTTTTTAAATAATGACTTTCATCAAAAATAATAGCCTTTACTTCTTTCTTAGATTCAATTACATCTATATATTTTTTTACATTTTCATAATTAATAATATAAATATCTTTATCCATCACCTTAAAGTCTGTTTTATCATTAACTATTTCCACCTGAGCGTCATCCAAAAAAGAACACTCAGAAGCCCATTTGTATTTTAATGATTTTGGACAAACAATAATTGCAGGAAAAGAATTTGAACTTGATAAAATACCTAAAGCTTGAATTGTCTTGCCTAGACCCATTTCATCAGCAATTATAACTCTCTTATTTAATAATCCAAATAATATCCCCGTATGTTGGAATGGCATTGGTTTTTTTCTATATTTTGGGAAATCAAATAAACAACTTTCTTTTTCATGATTTACATTATTAATATAAATATTTATAACATTAAGGACGCTTTTTGAAATAATTATTTTTTTTTCATTTTGAAGATTTAATAGTTTCATAATATTTTTTAAATTTATTTTAAATTGCGTATTAATATCACATTCACCTACAATATCATCAAAATCAGAGCAAACATTTTTATTAATAATAATAGTATTATTCACTCCTACTTTTATAATATCAGAATTTTTTGAAAGTTCGTATCGTGTAAAATCTGGCTTCTCTATTAAGTCAAAATTAACCTTTGCCTCTATCAGTTCTGCCTTATATTCCTCAAGAATAAGATAACCTTTGCACAGCTTTTTAGAATCCCATCTATGAGAAGGAAGCCTACATAAACTCTCTATTATTCTTATCTGTGTGGTTGTTAAAAAGCCAGCAGGATCAACACAGTCATCATAATCATCAAAAAAACTATCAAAAGAGCTTTCAGCAATTATGTTGTTTTGAATCATTAATTGTTCTAGTGCTGACTTTATTTTTACTTCTTTACCGTCCCTCATAAAATCCCTCTTAATCTTCTTTTAATAAATCCTTTAATATTTCTGCAAAATATGAGGTCATCATAAACATTGAAGTTACATACTCTGTATACTCGTCACCATCCTCACCTACCTCTTCCGACACCATCTCATTAACGATATCTAGTGGCTTGATTTTTTTTATTTTAAATTCATTACTTAATGAAAAGCTAACTCTATCATCCCAAGTTAAAGATAAGTCACTTACTTTCTTACCTGAATTAAGCAATATATCAATTTCTTGCGTAGTTAAATCCTGTCTTGATAATGAAGCTTTACTTCCTACTAAGCTATCATAAAGAGCACAATCTTCACCTATTACAAATGGAGCTTTGGCTTCTTTTTCAGCGACCCAACTTGTTAATGTCTCTGTCACATCAAAGTCAACTTCAATTAAATCAACGTCTAAATTACCTGACAATGTTTCTCTTAAAAAATCAACAAATAAGTCAATATCACTACTGCTATTAGAATTAATTACCAACAATTCATTTTTAGTATCTATATAGCCTTGAATTGACTTATCTGTAATAAATGCATTTTTCATTAATTCTGCTTTTACTTGTTCTTTTACTGCTTTTTTATTTATTTTCTCTTCTGAGTTTGCTTTTAATTTCTTTATACGTTCCTCTGTTTTCTTTTTTAATGCCGCTGCTGGAATTGTTTTTTTATCAACCCTTAGCCTTAGTGAAAATACACCCTGAAATGCGCAGTAGAGATCACTCTCGCCAATCACATAATCCCATCCATGTGTTGTAATATCACCCTCACTCAATTCCCTTATTTTAAAATCTTCAATTGTGGAAGATAAATCACTTTCTTCGACTTTTGTATTTAACTTATATGCAAACAAACTATTATACCATTTTGACATAATTATTTTACTCCTATTGTAAATTATAGTAGAAATTATATGTCACTTTATTTTTTAGTCAATATTTAAAGTAAAAAAAAGCTAAATATTAAAATATTTAGCCTCTACATTATTAATTTCATTATTATTTACAATATTCACCGACTTCTATACCTAGTGAAAATAGTGCTTCTCTAAATGATTCGCTTTCATTTTCTAAAAAATCTTTATCTATACCATTAACTTCTGATTCATAAAATAACACCATTCTTTTTATCATCGATTGTTCACTTTGACTTATATATATATCATCATCAACTGACTTAAATGATATATCAGTAGCAAACTCCTGACACCATTCAATAAAGAACTCCAAAACATTATCCATAATGTCAAACTCTGGATCTTTATTAAATAACTTTTTTTCTTTAAATTTTACCTCTAATGCTTTTGATATTGTAAATAATTTTTCTGATATTTCTTTTATGTCAAGTAATTGCTCAACATCGCTTATTTTTATTAATTGCATTCAATTTCCCTATATTTTTTTATTCAATAAGTAAAACATATTATATAAAAATTTTTTTTCAAGTAAAAACTCTATTACTTTATAATTTTTTTATAATATTTTCCATCGCGGTCAAATTATCGTTAACGACTTTATGGTAAGCAATAATATCAGATATTACATCAAGTGAATCAAATCTTGACTCATTATAAGATTTCTCCCCTTCTATAACACTTGTCATTACTTCATTTAATTCCCACAATAGTTCATCATTAACTTCCTCCATCTTTTTCAATAAAGGAGATAGTTTTTCAACCATTTCTTTTTTTAAAACTTTTCTGTTTCTTTTTTCTGAACCAGTTTTTAAATCAAGAGAATCTTCTTTTCCTATTAATGGTACTTCGTGATCTTGATGTTCCTCAAGTTCGTCTTCATTAATAAATGTATATTCGTCATTAATTTCATTATTCATGTTAATATCCTATCCCAGTTACTTATATTTATACGCCAGTTAACTATTTACTTTAAAAAAATATAATTATTATTTATTTTACCAAAGCTTAATATCATACCTTTCTATATTATGCTTAATATTATTATTTAAACCATATTGTAAAAAATACTAAAAAAACATGTTTAAATGTTAAAAAGTTATCAATCCAACTTAAATATATATAAAAATTTTATAAGTAAGAAGTATAGCATAGTAAAAACTATAATGTTTTCAAAAAAAAAGTCAACGATTATTTTAAAAAAAACAAAATAATATATAAAAAACTCGTTAATAAAATTAACGAGCCTTATTATTTTTCTAATCTACTTTTTTATATTCTCTCAACGTTTTTAATGTATCCAGCATTTCAATCTTACTCATTGCACCTACCTTTTTATACATTACTTCACCGTCTTTAAAGAAAAACAAAGCAGGTGGAGCCACAACCCCCATTTCTTTCATTATAGCCTCTTTATCAGAAGATACAGACGTTAAGTCAAGCTTAATAAGTTCATAACCTTTAAGTGCTAATATTACCTCATCTTTTTCAAAAACATCTTTTTCCATAGTTTGGCAGTAGGTACACCAATCAGCAGTGACTTTAATTATTGCAAATTCATTATTTATTTTCAAATCTTCTATACCAGTTAACTCTTTAAATTTCAGAGTTTTAGTAACTACTGGTTTTTCTTCCGAAATCTTAAATATATTTATATTAATGTGCTGTGCATTATTTACATAGATCACTGCTGCAAACATTATTACTAATAGTATAAACAATTTTTTTAATTTTTCATAATTTCTTGCAAAAGTGTTTGCAAAGTATGAAAGAGCTAATATTTGATATAAATACATCGCTGCATCTACTGGTAATATTCTCTCTGCCATATATATTGCAACCACGAGTATTAAAGTTCCCGATACGTATTTTGATTCATTCATTACTGTTGGATTAGACAGTTTCATTTTATTTAATACAGTTGTGATAATAATCAATACTAAGCCTATTCCAAGGCCAAATGAGAACAAACTTAATGAACCAGTCAATATATCACCAGAGTCTGTTGTAATATATGTTATTGCTGCGGCCAATGGTGCTGCAACACAAGGTGATACAATAAGTGTTGAGATCATACCCATAAAGAACACACTAATATATTTACCACCAACCATTTTATTTGATATATTGGTTGTTTTTTCCGTAAATTTAGTAGGCATTGATATATTTATAAATCCAAACAATGACATTGCGAACACAACTAGCATTAGAGAAAATATACCAACAACATATGAGTTCTGCATATATATTTGAATATTTTTAGAAAACATAGCTGCTATTGCACCTATTATTGCATAAGTAAATGAAGATCCCAATACATAACTTATAGATAAAAGCAATGATTTTAATTGAGTCACTTCCTTCTTATTCCCCACCACAATACTTGATATAATAGGGATCATTGGTAACACGCAAGGAGTAAAAGATATTAAAATTCCAGACAAGAAAAATATACCTAATGTCACCATTAAACTATTTTCTGATAATGTTTTTGTTAATTTCTCTGTATCAATATATTGATCAAAATAACCTTCTTTTTCTACTGTACCTAATGTGTTTGTTTCATTTTTAAAATCGGCTTTTTCATATTTTTTTGTAGTTTCAACAATCTTATCTTCCATTACTTTATTTTTTTCTTCTAAGATTACTGGTGCTTTTACAATATCATTCTTAGGAGAAACAGGAGTAGGAATAATTTCCTCAATTATATTTAAACCTTGTTCTTTTTCTTCGTCCACTATTTTTTTTACTGCAATAGCTTCATTATTTACATTATCTTCCACTTCTAATGCTTGAATAGCTGCAATCGATCTTTTTATGTTCTCGTCTATATTTTCATTTTTAGAAACATTAATATTCCTATCCACTTTTATCTCTTGCATTGGATAGCATATACCAAATTCCTCTGAACATCCTTGATACTGAAAAGAATAACTTTCTATTGGGTAATCTAACTTTCTATTAATGCTTAAAAAATCATATATCGCTTTTATTTCACCATAATGTTCATCTTGTTTAGGAACAGCATTATTTATACTAATATCTTGTTCTATCTCATTTACAATTAACTTAATTTTATGCTGATACAAATAATGTTTTGGTTGGATTATTATATTTATCCTAATCATATCTTCTGTTGAATTATCGGTTATCTCGAATGCTTCTTCCGCAGTTATAGGTGAAGATTGAGTTCCAAATAAACTCTCGGTTGCACTTGAGCTATTAAATAAACTTTCCGTTGATAGCACACTAAAACTCAAACACAGTAGTGTCATAAAACACAATATTTTTTTCATTTCTTTTCCTCTTTAGTTATAATTTATATCAAAGCTATTTTTTTTATTTAATATTAACGTAATGAATGCAAAAATGCAAACACTGATTCTGGTCAACTATAATCTTACGATCTTACTTTAATTTATTGACTTTTTCAACCGTTTTCAAAACACTTAACAAACCTGATCATTAATCAAAATTTGCGGCACTTGTTTCAACCTACGATAATGCAAATTACCCCATTCCTTTATTTTTGGGTGATTAACTATTGTACTTTTACCATATCTATATATATTATCAATCACTAAATGCTACATTTTTTTATTCCACTATAACTTATTAATATAAATACAAACAAAAATAAAAATATCGAATAAAAAATCACAGCAATAACTATAGTTAAATATTATCTAAATAGTAATTAAATTTTAATTTTATGCATTAAGTATTGATTTTTTTCTATATAATGATATAAGTATTTAATATACTTGAAAACAAGATAACACAAGAGGTAAATTATGTCAAACAAAGTTTTCTTTGCTTTTTTTATTATATTGGCAACAACATTGAATTTTGGTTTTTTTATAGGAGATATGAATAATATAGAACACCATCACTCATTTGAGCTATTTTTTGCAATTATAGTTAATTTAATTGCATTCTCACTAAAACTTGGCACCAAAACACAAATAGATACAATTCAACTAGCAACAAGTCTTGTATCATGTTTACAGTTAATAGTAGCCGCAATAGTATGGTTTTTTGCGTATGAAATTGGTGTGCTTAGTGAATATTTACCTAGTATAGTTAGCCTATCAGGTGGTGCCTTTTTAGCAAACTTAATTTCTGTCGTCCTTTTAGTTATAGATGCTATCATATATAAGAGGTAATTATTTTGCAGCAAAAAGAATTTTTATCAATTGTTATTTCAAAACTAAGGTTTCCACTAATATTATTAATTATTATTTATGCCATATCAATTATTGGTCTTGTTCTTATACCAACTTACAATAATGACGGTCAAAAAGTTTTCCTAAGTTTCTTTGATGCACTATTTATTATTATTTACACTTCAACTACAGTAGGATTTGGTGAAACACCTTATATATGGACAAATTATCAGAAATTTTGGATGGCAATATGCACAGTTATTTCAGTCACAGCTTGGCTAATTTCTATTGGAAGAATTATTTCTATTATGCAAGATCCCATTATTAAAATGGAATCCTCACTTTACTTTTTTAGAAAAAAAGTAAAATCAATCAAAGAACCTTTCTATATTATTGGTGGCTTTGGTAATACGGGTGAAAATTTATCAAAAATACTAGTTCAACATAATCATCGAGTCGTTATTATTGAAAAAGACAAAATGACTCTTGAAAATAGTCAGTATATTGATTACAAAATACCTGTACCTATTATTTGTGGAGATCTATTAGAACTAGAGATTCTTATTGCTGCTGGAGTACTTAACCCTTATTGTCATGGGATAATACTAACAACTGATTGTGATGACTCTAATTTAAAGGTTGCACTTAATGCTAAAATACTTAATCCTAATATTAAAGTTATTTCACGTTCCCATCACCTTGATAATAAAAATAATTTAAAATCATTTAATGTAGATCTTATTGTTTCTCCTTACTCTTTATTTGCAAAAGATATTGCAAACAACATGATTCAAGATAAAAAATATTTATTAAACAAAATGTTAACTAATGAGATGCTTTCTGATACATTTGATAATAAAAATATTCCTACTAAGAGAGTTATTATTATGGGATTTAATAAATTTGGGAAAATGCTTTACAAACATATTAAGAATAAATACAAAAATATTACTATCATAGATAAAAGTAATGAAATAAACTTATTATCCAGTCACACACACATTGAAGGAGAGGGATATAGCGAATATGATTTAAATAAGGCAAATATAGCTAATACTGATACGATTATTCTTACAGAAAAAGATGATCACAAGAATTTATCAACAATTATTACTGCAAAAAGATTAAATCCTAATATTTTTACTATTGCTGTTTTAAATCAAGAACAAAATGACATACTTTATTCAAGACTCAATGTTGATATAATTATTAAACCATACGAACTTATGGTTAGAGAGATCTTCCCTGTTATTAGTGAACCTCTTTTAAAAGACTTTCTAAATATATTAGGTGATTCAGAAGAAGTTCTTGACTACTTAATATCTACAATTGATCAAATTAAAGACCCAATTGTTTGGAGCTTAAGAGTTGATGATTTAATATGTCCTCCTGTGGGAAAATATCTAGAATCTGATAAAACACTTACAATTAAAGAAATTTTATCTTTTGGCATAGAGAACAATGACTTTCCAATACCCCTAATTATTTTAAAAAATAAAAACAAAATCATACTACCTAAATATAGTACAAAAATAAATTACAATGATATAATATTATTTATTGGTTCCGAAAAGGCAAAACTTAAGTTTGAATGGACAGTAAATAATGAGATCTTTTTTGAAGAAACTTTGGAATTTTCGAAACATTTTTCTTTAATAGATTACATATCAAAATAGATAAATTTAATTGTTTTTTATTTTTTTAATGCTACACTTTTAATTATTGATCGTTATAAGGACTTATTAATGAATATTGGAATATTAGACCAGATTAAAAACAATCGTTATTTAATTACACCTGATACTGCCAAATTACTTGTTAACTCAGGAAGTAATGTTTATTTTACTACTGAAATAGATAGAGCTTATATTATTGGCATTTCCAATTTAAAGTCTCATAAATTTAAAATAAAAGAGGACTCTGAAATAAAAAAGATTTTTCTTTTTATAAAAAAACAACTAAAGGACAGTAGCAGCTTTGATCTAAATAATTATGAGCTAGTTAAAAGAAAAATTGAGATGAGAGTAAAAAAGCTTTATAAAGATAAAGTATTTAAAGATGTAAAACTCATTGAATCTATTTATCTTATTTTTTTAAATAAAGTAACTGGTTATGATTTTCTTCAGGCGGGAGCCATAAGAAGAGAAAGTAACATAAATATCATAAAGAACAGTACTATACTAACTTGCTATAACATACCAAATGAAAACTTAGAATTAATCAATGAGAGTCATACACTTATTTGTTACAGTAATGCTCTAAAAAATAGATCTAAAATTAATCAACTAGCACAAAATAAAGCTTCTATATTAGCTATTGAACATATAAAAGATATTAATGGCGAAAAAATAATACAAAAAATAATATCTGAATTATCAGCAAGAGTAGGATTTAATTTAATCAATAGTATATTAAATGAGCAAGGGATTATTATAGGAAACACACCTTTTAATGACAAACTTAATGTTACTATATTAGGTTATGGGAAAGTAGGAAAGGAAATTGCAAAACTTTTTAGTAAATTTGATATAAATATTACAATATTTGATAAAAAAACAGATTTACTTGGAGACAATTCATTATACTCTTTTTTCTCTATACATAATGAAAATAAATTAAAGAAATGTCTTTCAGAATCAACACTTATTATTAGCTCAGTAGGTAATGCATTTAAGCCAAGCCCTAAAATAATAAATAGAGATCACATTAATAGTATTATTCAAAAAACACTTCTTTTTGATTTTAGTATTAATCAAGGAGGAATAATAGAAGATCCTACTGAAATAAAATATAGAAGTAATGTCTCAGAACTATATACCGTTGATAATCTGAATAGAAACTTTTTATACAGTGGAATAAGTGATATACTAGGTGTTGCCAATATTTCTGTATCAAATTACATTAGTAATGTATTAGTAATGTACCTTGCCTTTTTACTTGAAGATCAAGGAGATCTTTCCTTCTTCGAAGATGCATTTATTGTTAAAAATGGAAATATTAATCCAAATATTACATTCTTAGAAAACAAGAATGAGGCTATACCAAAAATAGAAGATCCTTTTGATTTAATGGACGATGAGATTACTGAATCTTGGAGAAGAATGGATGATGTCAATGAATTACTAGAAAATGCGAAAGATTATGGAGAAACAAGCACAGTAAAAGACCTTAATAATAAACGTTCAAAATAAATAAAAAAACAAATAATTTAATTATTTGTTTTTTTATTTATTATCTTATAAAAATTGATTTAGTATTTTTTTTTTGATGTAATACTTTATTTTCTATTCTATCTTTTATTAATAGTGGAGAAACAACTAAGAAATTATTTTCCGTATCTTTTAATTCTTGCAAGCTTAGCACAACTTTTGGTTGAGCAAGTTCAACTGTATAATCCATATTTATATTACTTGCAAACTTAACAACGAGATCTATATTTTCCAACATAAGACTTCTAATATATTCTATCCCACCATTATCTACTAGTGGACATTTATCAAATGCACCTACCTTTATAAGATTTTTAGTATCCTTTATAAATCTATTTATTTTTGAATTATTCGTCATTTCTGAGGACATTAAGTGGCAACCAGTATAAATAGGTAAAACTCTCTCTGCATAGTCTAATAAGTTTTCAAAATAACCATAAGAGTCTCTTTCCACTAAAATATCATTCAGAACTTTACTATCTGTAATAATTCTATTTAATGAGAAATCAATTATTTTCTGTTCATTGTGTTCTCTACCTACCTTATAAATGGTTTGGTCAAAATCCATTGAATTATTAATGTCTGGACGTTGAACAAAAAATCCAAGCTCAACAATCTCTTTTTCATAAAATCTAACGTCATCCTCTTCATAATGGACTGAGTAAAACTCTGCTGGATGATTTAATTTAAAATACATTTGCTGATAAGCCATTGAAGCGTAGACACAAGCATGAGCCTCATTAAATTGATATTGCCCCATTTTACCTTCAATATCTGTGTATATGTCCTCTGCAACCGATAGTTCTATTCCACTATCTAATGATCCTTGTATAAATCTAGGTTTCATATCTTCAAATTCTTTAACTTTCTTCTTTTTAATTAACCCTCTTAAATAATCAGCCTCTGTATCATTAAAACCAGCAATAACCTGAGTAATTCTCATTATTTGTTCTTCAAAAATAATGGCACCATAAGTAGAACTTAGTACACTTTCCAACCTAGGATGCTTATATGTAATAGAACTTGGGTTTCTTTTACCTTCAATATATTTTTGGTACTGTTCTGGCTTATCACCTTCTTCATTTTCCTCTCCCATTCTAATTAACGCCATAATTGCAGTTAATTCTTGAAAGTTTTTTGGCTGAATCTCCATGCTCATTAACGCACCAATACCCTGCCTTAACTTTGGGTTTCTGTCTAAGTCTTCTTGTAATTGCATTCTTGAGGCTAGCTGATTTATATGGATGATATGTCCTTTTGAAATTGCGTCATATACTGAAGGGTCATTCATGTTTTTAACTAAATCATTGACATTAACATTTGCTAATTTTGCTGTCTCATTAATTTTCTTTAAAATTAGGCTTGATAAAACATCCATTTTTAAATGCCCCATTTTCTGGATATAGTTCTTACTTACCTCAATAATCAATTTAGAGCCTTCACTATCATTGTTATCAAATGTTGAAGATATTGTTTTTATTGGAACATTACTAAGAATTATAGTTCCAATACTTTTTTGCTTATTAATTATTTGACCTTCTAATCTCAATGCTGAATCTAAAATATACTTCAAATCCTTATCTTTCTTATAATCGCTAACCCAATTATTATAATCTTTATTAGGGTCTTTTGGATTTAAAAAATCACTTAATTTTGGTGTTTTTACATTTTTAGTATTATTATACCAATGCAATTTCTTCTTAATTTCATTTTCAACTCTATTAACTTTTTGTTGAAATTCAAAACTTTGATCTGAATATTTTCTTAATGCTTCTATAACAAAATTAGTTGTCACATTAGCATTTTTTAATGTGCCAAATGACATTAGGTTTGCAATATTTTCACTTCCATAAAGTTCTTTAAAAAATTCAATCATTTCTATATTATTACTTGTTTCAACATCAAGGTCTGGCGCTTCATCCCTACCTTCATTCATAAACCTACCAAACATCAATTTGTGTTCTATTGGATCTATTTGAGATAAACCCAACATGTGAACAACTAAAGACGCTGCTCCTGAACCTCTTATTGCTAAAATTTGACCTGCTTCTCTAGCTATTTTAGCCATTTCATTGATTACAACGAAATAATCAGAGAATCCTAGTTTTTCAAATAAATTTAATTCTATTTCCATTTGTTTTTTGTATATTTGATGCTTACTAGGGTCTAATGTTTCTTTGAAAGCCTCCCATTGTCTTACCATAATTTCACCTAGGGTATCGTCAGAAGCTTTATAAAACTCAGGCTCTTTAAAAATATTTGGAGTTGTTATTTTACCTACAATACTATCAGATAAATAAAAGTCTTTTGTTTTTGAATTTACAAACTTTAAAAGCTTAGTGCTTAAATAACTTAATGGTAAAAACATATCTGTCTTATCTATTAAAGCGCTATTAATTAATTGATTTGTCTTGTCCAACCTCTTACTTAAATAAGAGTATTTGTGCATTTTTTCAGCTTGAAATGGATAATCCATTTTATTGGAAAATCTATTATTATTAGAAAAAAATACATTTGTCTTACATATATTACCTGTGCTAGTCATTGCATTGAATAATCTTTTTGTTATTTCAGTAACTTTTGAATCATTAACTTGAGTTTGAATTGTTCCTAAAAAAGATTGACGCATTTTTTGCTTAATTAAAGTAAATATTTTTAGATATTCTTCTTGATCTTCAATATTATATATTATTGAATTCTTAGCTCCATCAATCAATAGTAAATTACTTGATCTATCAAGTATATCCTTTAACTCTGTTGTTCTATGTATGTCATTATTAAATACGCCCAAGTTTGATACCAACATTTTTAGATCGTCAAAACCTTTTGGGTTTTTAGATATAAGTGTTACCTCTCCCAAATATTTACCTTCATGAGTTGTACTTAATGTTACACCTATGATAGGTTTTATATTATTTTTAATACACTTACTCATAAATTCAGGTATGCCTGATAAAGTATTTGTATCAGTTAGTGAAGCATAATTTCTTTTTGATTTTTTTGCATTATCTATAATCTCATCAATAGATAGCATTCCAGTTCCTATTGAGTATCCAGAAAAATTCATTAAATCAATATAATTTTCCATTTTAAATCCCTTATTTGTTTTTATAACTCTATTATAGCGTGGAATATAAAAAAAATGAAATTATTTTTAAAAAATTTCATTTTTTTTGTGCTAAATTAATAAATTAAAAACAAAGAAAATTAATCTTTAGAATCTTTTATCTTAACTTTATTTTTCAACATTTCATTAGCCATAACGGTAATGGTTTTTTTATTTTTAGCTACACATAAATAACCTGTTTTATGAACAAACAAACCACCTTTAAAGCCAGTAACATCTCTTAACCCCAAATTAGACAAACCGCACCAAGATTCAGGAGCCAATGATGAGAAAACTTCATAACAGTCTTTTTCAATTGTATTGTACTTTATAATAGATTTTGCATACCACTTATCCACACCATCTTCGTCCAATTGTTTATAAATTAATATCTCTGCATTTGTTTTTGTTGACAATTGTTTTAAAAATGAACTATTGTTTGTTAGTGAGCTAAAAAACAATTTACCTCCATCATAACGCTCCAAATCTTTATCAAAATCACTCTTTAAGTTTGAAGCTTGATTTTCCTGATAAAACATATTATTGATATAGGTTTCAGCCAAATATAATGCTTTATTAAAGTCCTCTGGCTTATTTGATTTACGATTACATATTTTTGTCACAATATGCATAGGCCAAACTTCATTATGATTAACATGAGCATCGATTTTCTTTATTAATTTATTTTCAACTCCCCTCAATGTTCTACTGTTATATTTTTTTAAATACCCACCTTTTCTTAAAAAAGACCAAATAAACCCACATTCAGAGTAAATTATTCCTTCTTTCCAAGAATTATATAGTTCTTTTTGTTCTATATTTAGATTCTTTACTATTATTTTATAGTCTTTTGTTTTAGATATAATTAAACAATCTTTTGACTTTTCACACTCCATAATTAAATGATTATCGTTTGTTCTTATAAAATCCAAGTCTTTATTAAAAAAAATCTTCAATAGTGCCAAAGAAAAAACTTCATGAGTATAAAAAATATTACTTATTTTTTCAACAGTAGTTTCTTTTTGAAATAAATTATCAATAAAAATTGAAGCTAAATCTAATGATTTATTAAAATCTTCAACAGTATTAACCTCTCTATTACAAGTTTTTACCATATTAGATAATGACCAAAATATTTTACCATTATCATGAAGATCAATTTTTTTTATCATTTTTTTCTCTATCTTACCAAGAACTTCTTTTGAATATTTTTTTAAATACCCTTTTTTTCTTAAATACATCCAAATTAATCCACAAGAAGAATACAAAACACCGTCTTCCCATTTTGAACTAAACTCCCTTTGATGGTGATCAAAGTTTTTCATACCGAAGTTAAATTCTCTACCAACATCAATAACAAAAACATTTTTATCATTTTTTGCTTCGTCAAGCAAAAACTCATCTCTTGTTCTAACAATTTCAAAATTTGATTTAACAAACTTCCTTAACAAAGCTATAGCAAACACTTCATCAGTGTGAAATGTTCCATCATGTGTTATTATTTTCATCTTTACACCTTTTAATATTTATTAAAAATGATTATAACAGATATAAATATTACTACAAGATTTTTTTTGTTTTTTATTAATTTGGTGATAAAATATAAAAATAATAGGAGAGTAAAATGAATAGAGAAACATACATAAAAACAATGCACAACAATAATTATAGTGAAAAAGAATCTTACAATAATTTAAACAATAAAGAGTCCCATATATCAATATTATTAAATCAAGAAGATATAAATGTAAGTATTACAGACTTAACAATAAAAATAAATAAATTAAACAAAAATATTCTTACAAGTGAATTAACTTACTCTGAGGTATTAAATTTAATCTCTAATAATAATGGTGTGGACAATAATTTAAATGGTGAAATTATTATTGGTATAAACTACAATACATTATATGATTACCTTATTGATAAAAACAAAATAGAAAGCACTGACATTTCTACATTATATAGAATTGAGGGGAAAAAACAAGAAGGGGTAATATCTTATTTAAGTGGAATTAATAAGTCACTATCTGAGGATTGGGATTGGGATTCTAAGCGTTGTCCTGCCCCCATTATGGACTCTTTAATAAGAAGTGTATTCGGAAAAGAATCGGGTGTTAATTTTAAAGAATACCAATCTAAATGGAACTTTGCATTTAATAGCGAAGAGTCTCTATTTAACTGGTTTGAACCAAAAGTTATTGAGTTAATTCTTTCTAAATCCACTGACATTAATGTTGTTGAATATATGACCCCAACCCACAATACATTAAGTACTGATACTCAAACTATTTTTAAAATTGAAAATTCAAGAATAATAAAGTCTACCCCGCTATCTGATTTTTTAAATACATATGGTATCAAAAATAATGCAGAACTTGAAGTTGATGCTTTTTTGAAAAATGCGATTAATTCATTAAAAAACAATAAAGAATATCAACTAAAGCCAAAATTATAAACAAATAAAGAAGAAATTTTAATTGATTTTTTATCTTAGTTAATATATCATATTAAAAAGAATATAAAAGGAAGTACACTTATGTCACTTATAGCTCAAAGAAAAACCTTTAAGGAAACTTTTTTGTTTTCAAAAGAAATTGTTGTTGATTCAAAGAAAAATATTAAACAAATATTAATATACTCGTTATACTGCTTCATATTTATGTTTACCTCTGCATTATTAACTCATTTTGGTGGTGACTTCAATATAGTTAAGTTACAGGATACTGCACAAAATATAGAATACTCCACATTTAATACAGCAGAAATAATACCACTTACTATCAATATACTTAATTCATTTTTATCATTTTTTATCTTAGGTATATCAAGTATGGCTTTTTTATTCTTTAGATCTAAGCCTAAGTCAATATTATCATCTTTTATGCAATTTTTAAGTTTTAGGTTTTATCTTAATTTTCTATTAACTATTATGTTTTTATTTTCTTTTATCGTTTTTGTTTTAATTGTTTTATTACCCAGTCAATTACTTAATGTTGAGATGTCACAAATATCTGCTATTGGATTTGAAAAAATAATATTGGGATTCTCTCAATTTGAGAAATTAACTACTGTAGGCACATTATTTATCATTCTTCTCGGACTCCCTTATTTCTTATTAGGTACAATAATAGGATATATGAATGTAATGGATACAGGAGAACCTATTTTAAAAACATATTTTCATACACTCTTCAATATATTTAAAAACACCTTTTTTTGGGTAATCCCATTTACAATTTATTTTATTTTTATATTCTCATTTTATAATGGAATTAAAATAGTTAACCCAAAAGATACGATTGATATAGCTATTAATTCATTTATGGCATCTTTATTCTGGGGGTATGGTGGGTATATTATATTCTCACTTAAAGAAGCTCTCTATCCAGAGGATAACTTTAATCCAATTGAAGATGATATTAATAGAATTATCGCAAAGCAAAAAAAATAATTATTTTATAATAAAAAAAGAAGCATATAATTGCTTCTTTTTTTATATAATAACTTCCAACCAACTAATTATATTTAAATAAAAATATTTTACTAGTTAATATAATTACCTATACCTATCACTAATAATTAATAACAAAATGCACTGTATTTTTTAACTAAAATAGAAATTCATTACTTAGCAGAACTATATTTATTACTACCTATTTTACACTAATTTATAACTAGCTTGCATTAAATAATAATTTAATAAATATACTTATATTATAAATTTTATATAAAAAAAGAGACGATACAATTAAATAAGGTCTCTTTTTGTCATTTATAAATAATATTAAATATTATTCATCGTCTTCTTCACTAGAATTATTAGCACTATCTAAATCTTCTTCATCTATGAACTCTTCTTCTAAGAATTCTTCATCAGAACTCTCTATATTTTCAAGATCTTCACTTTTTGCTTCACGCTTTCTTGTTAATTTTTCATTATACTCTTCAAAGCTTTCTTTAACCTCTATTTCATCTTCAAAATTTTCAGTAAATTCACTTTTAGCCACAATAAAACTGTCTGCCAAACTATCCTTATTATCTAGCTTAATCAATTTAACACCAGAAGTTGTTCTTCTTGTTATATTAATATCTTCTAATGAAATTCTATTAGAAATACCATTCTTAGTTGTAGATATAATATCTTGCTTCAAATCAGATACAGGTATGGCCTTAAACAACATTCCTGTTTTATCATTGCTTTTAAAGATTTTAACGCCCTTACCGCCTCTTTTTTGTGTCTTGTATTCACTTGCATTGGTAATCTTAATCATTCCGTTACAAGAAACCGTTACAATTAAACCATCTTGTGAAATAACTCCTGCACCTATTAACTTACCCTCCTCAATACTCATACCCTTAACACCCTGAGTTTTTCTTTTAAGGTTTGCTAATTTTTCTGCTTCGAAAATAATAATATTATTTCTATCATTAACTAACATTATCTTATCTTTCAATGAGCATACTTCTGCACTAATAATTCTATCATCTTCTTTTAATTTAATTCCAAGTAACCCAGAACGTCTAAAAGAGTTACTATATTCTGCAAGCTTTGTTTTCTTAACCATACCACTTTCAGTGACCATTACGATGTCAAGCTCAGTTTCTTCACCATTAATTTCACTAAGGTAATCTACTGGCAGCATCACTAATACTTTGTCACCTTTATCCATTTTTAATATATTATTAATATGTCTTCCAGACAAGTTATCTTTTAATTCATATGCATAAATAGAATAAACTTTGCCTTTTTCAGTCACCATCATTAATACACTGTGAGAATGACAGTTAATAGAGTTAACAATAAAATCCTTCTCTTTTAACTTCATAAACTTCTTACCTCTTGTACCTCTGTTTTGATTTTCAAAATCTGATACTGGAACTCTACGTAAATAACCACCATTTGTAAATAAAATAGTGCAATCTTCTTCCTTGGTAAGTGCTGCTAAATCGGTATCAAGACGATTATATTCAAACTCTGTCAATCTTTTTCCATAAACTCTCTCGCCTTTACGTTTGGCACTAATAAACATCGATGCCTGCTTATGGCTTTCTTCTAATATTTTTTCATAAACCTTATCTTCTGACTCCAAAAGCTCTTTATACTCAATTCTTTTAGCGCTTATATCTTTCAGTTCCATTTCTATCTCTGACGTTTCACCAGAAGTCAATTTATGCAATCTCATTTCAATAATTGACTGAGATTGTGCCTCATCAATATTTAGAAATTCCTGTAAATTAGTTTTTGCATCTGACGTTTTATTTGAAGCTTTTATTATTTCAATAACTCTATCTATGTGAGTTAGTGCCTTTACAAATCCTGCCAAAATATGTTGTTTTTTAGAAGCAGCTAGATCAAAAAACTGAGTCCTTCTATTTATTATAGACACCCTATGTTTAATGAATTGCTCAAAAACTTCCTTCATCCCTATTAGTTTAGGCTGACCATTAACTAGTACATTTATATTATAGTTAATACTGAGATCAAGCATCGTCATAGAAATTAATTTATTAAAAAATAATTCAACGTCACAATCTTTTTTTAGCTCAATATAAATACGCATACCATCTTTATCAGATTCGTCTCTAAATGTTTTTATTTCCTCAATTTCAACCTTTCCACCCTTTTCCTTATTAGGTTTCACCAATTCCTCAATAGTTGTAATTAATTTTGCTTTATTAACTTGATAAGGTATCTCATTTATAACAATAACTGGATTTCCACTTGCACTTTCCTCTTCAAAATACTTAGCGCGTAATCTAAGAGATCCACGGCCAGTAGTCCATACGTCTTCCATATCTTTTAGATTATGCGCAAGCCCACCTGTAGGAAAATCAGGAGCAGGCATTAATTTAATTAACTCAGAAATATCGGCTTCTTCTTTTCGCAAATAGCAATTAACCATATAATTTAAACAATTCATAACCTCCAAAGGATTATGAGGAGGCACATTACAAGCCATACCTACAGCAATACCCTCTGAGCCATTCACCAGTAGATTTGGATATTTCAGAGGCAAGACTTCAGGCATAAATTCCGTTGCATCATAGTTAGGTACCATATTAATAGTATTAAATGGTAAGTCTTCAAACATTGAGTTTGCAAATTGAGACATTCTAATTTCAGTATAACGCATAGCCGCTGGACTATCACCATCCACAGAACCAAAGTTCCCTTGACCATCTTCAAGTTCCACTCTCATTGAGAAGTCTTGTGCCATTCGAACTAGTGCATCATAAATAGAACTATCTCCATGTGGGTGATATTTACCTATTACATCACCGACAATACGAGCACATTTTTTATAAGGAAGATTTGGTCTATTACTTAATTCATGCTGTGCAAACAGTATTCTTCTATGCACTGGTTTTAACCCATCTCTTACATCTGGTAGTGCTCTACCGCCAATAACTGACATACTATAATTTAAAAAACATTTTTCAGCAGAATCTATTATATCAATATCTTCTATCTTTTGAACCATTTGAACCATTTGATTATTTTCCATATTTTACTCCTAAATATCTAATTCTGCATATTGAGCATTTTTTTCTAAAAACTCACTTCTTGGTTTAACATCTTTTGCCATAAGGTCATTAAAGATTTTCTTTGTTTTATCTAAATCACTAATTACCAATCTTTGTAATACTCTGGTCTCTGGATTCATTGTTGTATCCCATAGTTGTTCTGGATTCATCTCTCCAAGACCTTTAAATCGTTGAATGGCAAACTGACTTCTATTTTCTTCCCCACCTATAAAATCAAGCAACTCTTTATCATCCATCAAATAATTAGGGACTGAGCTTGCCTTTGCCTTATTGCTTTTTGCAGAATATAATGGTGGTTTTGCCAAGTAAATTCGACCTTCATGGATTAAATCAATAGCACCTGCAATAATTAATGTCTCCATTAGTAATGATATATGTAAGCCATCAACATCAGCATCTGTCATAAGTATTATTTTTCCATATCTTAATCTTTTTATGTCAAAATTCTCACCATAGCCAGTTCCAATTGCATCTACAAAATTCTGAATTTGTTCCGAATTTTTTATCTTAATTTTATCTGCTTTCAATACATTCAACACCTTACCTTTTAAGGGTAATATTGCCTGCATTTCTCTTGCTCTCCCTTGTTTTGCAGAGCCACCTGCAGAATCTCCCTCTACAACAAAAATCTCATTTTCAAGAATATTTTTACTTTGGCAATCAGCTAACTTTCCTGGTAAACTACCAAAAACACTAGATTCATTATCCTTCCTAATTTTCATTTTATTCTTTTCCATTTGTTCTCTTATACTTCTTGAAAACAAACTTTTCTTAACCAGATTTTTGGCATCTTCTGGGTTCTCTTCAAGATATTGGGATAAATGTCTTTTAACCCCTTCTGACACAAATGTTTGCGCCACACCAGATGTCAAACTGTTTTTTGTTTGTCCACCAAATTGTGGAGATGACATTTTCAAAGAAAGAACTAAACTAATTCCTTCAAAAATATCATCCACTTTTAATTCCTTATCTAAGTTTAGATTATCTTGACCATACTTATTAATAACATCTGTAAAACCCTTGCGCAATCCTTGAAGATGTCTACCGCCATCTTTTGTTGTAATATTATTAACGAAAGTAAGGATATTTGTTGAAAAATTCTCTTTTTCATAGATAAAAGAAATTTCTGCTTCCATTTCTTGCTTACGTTCTTTACTCATTACTATGTCTGAAAATTTAAAATCTATAGTATCTTCCGTAAATGTTTTTTCTTTTTTATTTACTGCTTCAAATACTAATTCGCGAATACCATTTTCTGAATAAAATTTCTTTTCCACTCCACTTACATTATCAATAAAATTAACTTCTAATTTTTTATTCAAATATGAAGCAAGCTTTAATTTTTCTTCAATTCTCTCTCTATCAAAATCCATTTGATTTTCTTCCACTGCTTCTTCAAATATAATTGGATCTGGCTGAAATATTACCTCTGTACCTCTTTCCTGCTCTGTTGCACCTAAATTTTCTAATTCACAAACCTTCAACCCCTTCTCAAATCTTTGTCTATACTTAACACCCTTTCGACAAACAATAACTGTTAAGAAGTTCGATACAAAGTTAGTAACAGAAGCACCAACACCGTGCAGACCACCAGAAACTTTATAAGCACTATTAGAAAATTTTGCACCACCATGTAATTTTGTGAAAATAATTTCAAGCCCCGAAATTCCCTCTTTTTCATTTATATCAACTGGCATTCCACGACCATTATCTCTTATTGAGATTGATCCTTTTGGATAACCCTCTGGATCTAATACCACTGATATTTTAGAGCAATGTCCCGCTAAATATTCATCAACTGCATTATCAAATATTTCGTCAACTATTTTATTAATACCTCGTCTATCTGTATAATCAATATACATACCAGGATTCTCTCTAACAGCCATTAAATCCTCTAAAACAGAAAGCGCACTAGCATTGTAATCATCTGATTCATTATTAATATTAATATTATTACTATCTGACATAAAAACTCCTTTGTTTATTCTTTTACTTACCAAAATGATATATCATAACGGCAATAAGTCAATGATTGATTGCAAAAAAAAGCACCATAATTAGCACTAATGACAACCCTTACATAGGGGGGATAATTAATACCAACAAGAGTATATTATTTGCGACTAAAATGAGTTATTTTAGTAAAATTTATTATTTTTTTTACACAATTTTGATTAAAAATGTTCTTATTGTGATGTTTTTAAAAATATATGTAAAAAAGCCCTTCAAAATATTTTGCAGGGCTTTAAATTATTCGATTTTTTCTAAAAAAATATTATACTAAACTGGTCTTTTTTGTAAGATTTCATCAATTAATCCATAATCAAGAGCTTGTTGAGCGTTAAGGAAATTATCACGATTCATATCTATCTCTAATTCCTCATACTTTTTACCCTTAGCATTATGTTTAACATAGATATTTGTTAAGTCTTCTTTAATTCTATTAATTTCATTTGCATGAATCATAAAATCTGAAGCTTGACCTTGGAAACCACCAAGAGGCTGATGGATCATATGACGAGCATTAGGGAGCATCATTCTAACATCACCAGCTTGTGCAAGTAAAGAACCCATTGAAGCTGCTTGACCTAAAACAACTGTTTTTATTTTTGGTGTAATAAATTGCATGGTGTCATAAATTGACATGCCAGCAGTAACAGAACCACCTGGTGAGTTGATATAAAGGTAAATATCTTTTTCAGGATCTTCACTCTCTAAAAATAATAATTGAGCAACAATTAAATTAGCCATTTGATCTTCAACCTGACCATTTAAAAACACTACACGATCTTTTAGCATTCTTGAGAAGATATCATATGAACGTTCACCCTTTGATGTTTGTTCTACTACCATAGGAATTACGCCAGAAATGATTGTTGATGCTTGACTTAGTTCGCTTTTTGTATTATACATTTTTATCTCCTGTGATTTGATAACCGATACTATACTAAAGTTTTTTAAAAAAAGCAAGCACTATTTTTATTTTTTTACCAATACAGCACTGTTTGATTGTTTTTTATCACTTTTGATTATTTTACATACTTTTTAATTAATTGCACTTAATTATCAATATTAATAAATGGTAGCTATTAATATAAATTTATCATTTTTATAGATTATTTTTATTTATTTTTATTTTAATGTTTTATTTTTTTTTATTTAATGTAAAATATTTTATAAGATTATATAAAAAAAGGAATAAAATATAATGAATAATAATTTTAGTTTAATAGCTCGCTCTGATGGTGAGTTATTATTGCTTATATTTGAAAATGAACACAAGAAAGAAAAGGTTTTTTTTACTATCCAAGATAAAAAACTAAAAATGATATACTCGGATAACCAGAAAGTTACTTTTAATCTCAACAATCAAGAATCAAAAGTATTAAAAACAAGAAATAAAATATTAGTGACAGAAATGAACTGCAAAGATTCTGTCAGTAATGGAAAAATTAAGAACACATATGTAATGGAAAAAATGGCTTAATTTAATACAAAAAAAAGAGACTCAATTGAGTCTCTTTTTTTATATAACCTATTATTTAATTGAGGCATTCTTAATTGAAGTTGGTAGTAGTTCTAACCAAGAAATTTCCTGAACTTTTGTAGATACTTTACCACGCAATTCTTGCTCAGAAACCCCCTTAGAGATCATTTCAGCTTTCACTCTTGAAGCTGTCTCCTTAAAGTATGTTCTTGCTGCCTTAGCATTACCTAATTTTAACTTTGTTTGCTCGTATAGGAAGAATTGAATAGTCATTGTTGTTGTATCATAAGGAATAACAACTGCTTTCTTAAATTCTTGAAGATTTAAATCACTAATTTTAGCATTATGAATAATTTCTCTCCAAGCACGTTCCTGAACTTTTGTTGATAACTTCCCACGAAGTTCATTTTCATTAAATACACCTTCTGATATAATCTTTTGCTTGATTTCAGAAGCGATACCTTTAAAATATTTACGTGGATCATCTTTTTTTACTGCAATTGAGTGGAATAAGATTGGTGGAATAGTCATTGTTGTATCTTCAAACGGAATCACCATAGCTTTATGGAATTCAGTCACGTTTTGAGCCATATCTTTAATTGTTGCACTTACTGTGTTTGTTGTTGTCATAATTTGTATCTCCCATTAATTTAAAAACATATTACTATACTTTCATAACTTGTGTCAAGCTTTTTTTTAAAGATATTAATATCGTTTTTATCCATTGTATAATATATTTTTTTAAAATCAACTCATTTATTTTATTATCAACAATAAAGTTAATATATTGTTATGATTTGTGCAAGGTTGGCGTTTAAAAGATTATTAACTCCACCAGCATTTTCAAGTATTTATTAATTTAGCTATGCTTTAATGAATATATTGTTTTTTTAAAAAATATATTTTAATGCAAACTTTTTTTATTTTAAACCAATGCAATACCTATTACAATTAATTTACTTTAATATTTTTTTTAGTAAAAAAAATCCCCATTATTTAAGCAATAATAGGGATTCCATAGACAAATATTTCTTATTAATTCGCTAATATTAAATTTTTCATACCAATAAATCCAAAATCAACTTTAACTACCATTCTACCTTGACTATCTTTCTCCATACTTTTTATTACACCACTGCCATATTTTTTATTATTTATTTTATCACCAATGTTATATACCTTATTAGTTTCAGAGCTTTCCTTACTTTCTGTTGAATTACTATTATTCTTTGAATTCTTAATATCTCTTCCAAGAGGAAAATTTCCATATTCACTACTTGATACAAAATCAACAATTTCATAAGGCAACTCATATAAAAAAGATGAAGGCTCAGAGACGTCATTATACCTTCTTTCACAAAAAGAAAAATTAACTACACTTTCCCCTCTAGTTATGGCAACATAAGCCAATCTTCTTTCTTCCTCTAATTGAGACTGAACTAACAAGCTTCTTCTACTTGGAAATACCCCCTCTTCAAAGCCAACAATATATACGATTGGAAACTCAAGACCTTTTGAAGCATGAATGGTCATTAATTGAACCAAATCACCGTCCTTTTGCTTATCTGCGTCACTTTGTAGTGAAGCGTGATAAAGAAATGCTTCTAATGCTGTTTTTGTATCATCATCATTATTGAAGTTTCTAGCAAAATACGTTAACTCCTGAATATTTAGTTTTCTCTCATCTGCTTTTTCTTCGCCCTCTTTATTGTATGCCTCCTCTATATCGGTTTGATCAAGGATACTCATAATTAAATTATAAGGGTTTGTCTCTCTCTTTGCCTTTCCTTGCTCAACCATATCAATATATTTCTGGATATTAACTGCCGTTTTGCCCTTTATCGCTTTATCTCTTACTAAATTTTTCATTGAGCTATATAATGTCTCTTTATTTGAAAATGAATCCTCTTTTATCATGTCTAATGTTTTTTTTCCTATTCCACGAGGTGGGAAGTTGATAGTTCTTTCAAAAGAAACATCATTGTCATTATTATTAAACATTGATAAATATGACAATATATCTTTAATCTCTTTTCTTGACCAAAACCCAATACCGCCAATAATTCTATAAGGTATTCTACTTTCAGTTAATTTAGATTCAAATGCTCTCGATAATGCGTTATTTCTATATAATATAGCAATATTCTTTGGATTTTCACCCTTATCAATTCTATCTTTTATTAGGCCAGATAATATTTTTGCTTCTGCCTCTGGATTTGGACACTCTCTTATCACTAAGTTTTCACCACCTTCTTTATCACTCCATAAATTTTTTCCAGCTCTTTTTACATTATTAGCGATAATTTTATTGGCGGCTGTTAATATTTTATTGGTTGACCGATAATTCTGTTCCAGTTTTATAGTTTCTGCATCAGGGTATCTCATTTTAAAATCAATAATATTTTCAATTTTTGCACCCCTCCAACCATAAATAGACTGATCATCATCACCCACTACATAAAAGAAGTTGCCTTTTGATAGATTCCTTAACCATTCTTCTTGAATATCGTTTGTATCTTGATACTCATCAACAAGTATATGTCTGAATTTTTCTTGATAATACTTTTTTACTTCTGAGTTATTATTAAACAGCTCTTTAACATAAAGCAAGATATCTCCAAAATCAAGCGCATTAGATGATACTCTTATCGCCTCATATCTTTTATAAATTCTTAAAAAATAAGGTGCAAGTGATAACGCTTTTAATAAATCAATAGAATCATCAGGTCTCAATCCCTTTTCCTTTGAAGAGTTTATATAAAATAATGCTGACTTAATAACTTCTTTTTTATCTTCTGATATTTTTAAATCCTCTATTACTCTTCTAATTATTGTTTTCTGACCATCTGTATCTATAATTTCATAATTTTTTGGCAAATTAAGCAAATTGTGATGAGAAGATATAATTTTGTTGCACAATCCATGAAAGGTGCCTACCCACATATCATTCATATTAATATTCATTTCTATAGGCAGCATTGAAGCTATCCTTTTTTTAAGTTCAGCAGCAGCTTTATTGGTAAAAGTCACAGCAAGTATTGATGATGCGTCAACGCCCTTAGCAAGCAAATAAGCAACCCTAGTCGTTAGTACTTTTGTCTTTCCACTACCTGCACCTGCAAGCAACCTGACATGTCTGCTCTGCGATAACACCGCCTGCCTTTGCTCTTTATTTAATGTTTTAACTAAATCTTCTATAAAATTTTCCATTATTTACCCTTATTTTAAATTCCTACTGTTGCTATTGGACTTAATCCAACTCTAAAATACTTTAAAAATATATTATAATCTTCACTAGGCTTCAAATGAGACATTGATAATATAAAATCTTCCTCCATATTATTTAGTTTTTCCTTGAATTCTCTAAAAATTTCTTTTTGATACTCTTCAAGCGGTTTTTCTTGCGCATAACTTCTAAAAAATACCCTATTTTTTAATTCGCTTACACTTGATAGTTGAATACTCCATTGTTCATCAATTACCCTTAAAATTGTCTCTCTTTGCATATCCTCATATTTATCACCAAGCAACTTTCTTTTATTTTTTAATACTGACTTAAAGCTATTGCTTGCTTTTTCCTTTATGTCTTCAACTGAAAGGTCTTTATCTGCTTTAAACCAATCGTTAATATCTATTTTCTTATCAAGTATTCTTCCTAAATACCCCTCTAAACTTTTTAAATCCCAAGCTTCCTCTGGGTAGGCTTCGTTTGCAAATCTATAAATGGTATTCATTATCTTAGGTGTTGAAAATTTTATCAAAAACTCATCAAGACTTTTTTCTTCATACAATATCTTATTTCTTAATTCATAAATAATTTGCCTTTGTTCCTCATTAATATCGTCAAAACTAAGAACCATCTTCCTTGCTTCCTCACTTGCACCGTCTATTCTTTTTTGAATTGCAGATATATTCATATCAATAGTAATATTTTTTACAGCTTCTTCTTCACCTATATTTAATGCATTCCATATTTTATCAAGCTGGTTATATCCATGATTTTTCACAAGTTCGTCCTCAAGTGATACATAGAATTGCGATTCACCATTATCACCTTGGCGACCAGAACGACCTTTTAGCTGATTATCCATTCTTCTTGATAGATTTCTTTCAGCACCAATAACAAGTAATCCACCAACTTCATTAACTTTCTTATTTTCTATTAGCCATTTCTCTTGTGCAATCTCTTTACTAATGCCGTCTTTAATTAAATTTTTAATAAAATCTTCTCTATTGCCACCCAACATAATATCTGTTCCTCTACCAGCCATATTAGTTGCAATCGTTATTGAATTTAATTTACCTGCATCTGCAATAATTTCAGATTCTTTGGCGTGATTTTTTGCGTTTAATAATAAATATTTTAATCCTGCTCTATGCAATTCATCTGCTATTTCCATAGAAGAATCAAGGCTTGCAGTACCTATTAATATAGGTCTACCTATTTTATGGTTTTCAATAACTTTATCCACTATTGAAGCTAATTTAAATTTCTTCTTTTTAAATACTATATCACTATTGTCCACTCTAACAAAATTCTTGTTTGTTGGTATAACAACTACGCGCAACCCATAAGTTCCTTTTAGTTCTCTTTCTTCTGTTTTTGCTGTTCCTGTCATTCCTGAGATTTTTTGGAATTTTTTTAAATAATTTTGAATTGTTATTGAGGCAATAATATTACTCTCTTGCTGTATTACCAATCCTTCTTTTGCCTCTACCGCTTGATGAAGTCCATTACCCCAACGCCTACCCTCTGAGACTCTACCTGTTTTTACATCAATAATTACTGCCTCACCTTCAATAATAACATAGTCATTATCCAACTTATATAAGTGTGTTGACTTTAAAGTATTGTTTAATATATGTAGGTATTTTAAATTTCGAGACATATACATCTCTTCTTTTTTTTCTATAAGATTATTGTCAATTAGGAATTTCTCTAATACTGAATAACCATTATCAAGTAATATTAAATTATTAATATCTAAATCTACCTCATAATTTTTATTTTCTTCTGTATTTTCAAATAAATTTATGTTTTCTCTAAACAATATATATAGCGCAATATCTTCCTTGCCTTTTGTTCCAGTAATACTTAATGGTGTTCTAGCTTGATCAATCAATGCAAGATCAACCTCATCAATTAATATACTATGTCTATCTACCTGTTGAATATCTTTTTTATTTAAGGCTAAATTATCCTTTAAGTAATCAAATGCAAACATCATTATTGTTCCATAAATTACATCTGAATTATAAACTTCCAATCTTTTTAATTTAGATTGATTTGCCTCTAAATAAGAAACTTTAACCCCTAAAGTGCTAAGGACAACACCTGTTGTTTCAGCATCTCTTTTTGCCAAATATTCATTTGCAGTCGCTAAATAAAGCTTCTCACCTTTTAAGTAGTGAATAAAAGATGTAAGCATTGCAGCAAATGTCTTCCCTTCACCTGTTTTCATTTCTGCAACAACTTGATCGTCAAGAATTATTCCAGCAACTATTTGAGTATTATATAAATCAAGACCATACTCTCTAAATGTAACCTCTTTTATTAATGCAGCAGCTTCAACAATAATATCATCTATATTTTTATCAGTCTTATATCTGTTTTTCAGTTTTGTAGCCAAGTCAGTCAATTCAATATTTGACAAAACCTTTAATGCACTTTGAATACTATCTATTTTTTTTATTTTTTTATTAACTACGTTCAATGTTTTTTTGCTTTTGTTAAATAATGTTAGCATATAATTTTTACTCCGAAATAATATAGCAAAGATAACATATAAATAATAGAAGTCCATATTTCTAATAAAAAAAAGTAAAGATTTTTAATTTCTTTACTTTCTACTATCTATCTACTTAAGTTACTTCTTTTTATAAGAAGGTTTAGGAGAACTAATTACACTGCTTTTTTTTCTCTCTCTTGTTGCTGGTGGAGCCAACACCTCTGGGTCTTCAACGTTTCCTTCTAACTCGCTTGTTTCAACAAACTCTTCCCCTTCGTTTAAATACTTAGGAACTTCAGGTTCTTCATTCTTTTCAATGTTTTGAGGCTCCACAATAACCTCATCATCTCTATCTTGATTCTTATATGGTATATTCTCCATACTTTGAGTATAACTATTGAAATCTTCTATATCATTTACTTTGTAACTATGGATATCTTCATAATCAAAATTATCTCCAATATTATGATTAAAATTATCTTCAAAATTAGGCTCATCACTTAGACTAGAGTTATCAAAAGTCGTAGTAGAAGGAGGATTACTTAAATCTTCACTAGGTTTAGATTCCTCATTTATTATTTCAACTTCACTGTTATTACTTTCTGCTTTTGGTGCAGGTGCAGCAACTTTTGGATAATCAGTATCTGGTCTTTTACCTAACCCTTCTAAATTTAGACTTGATAGATAATCATGAACTTTACCAAAGCCCTCTTTTAATATTTCATTAACCAACAAAACATTATCGGGTTCTAACTTTGACCAAGCAGATTGCACTCCATATTGATTATTAAGCACCATATTAATAATTCCCACCATCATATCAGGGTATTTACTTTTAGTATTTATGTCAATTAATGCAGCCTTTCTTTCTAGCATATCAATTTGTTCATCTGTTAATTGTGCTTTTAAATTTGGATTTAAATCTATTTTCTTTTTTATATCCATTATATGTTGAGCATCTTGATTTTTATACTCCTGACCTTCAAGCAATTCTGGACTTCCTTGATCTGCTTTAAAATTTGAAAATTCTTTTAATTTTCTACAATTATTATCTAATAGCTCTTGTTCGCCAGACACAAACTGTTCCTCAACTAATTTAGGCTTACCTTCTGGAATTTCTTTTTCTGATTCAAGTGCCTTTTCAGTTTTTGCAGTATTACTTACATCATTTTCTTCTGCACTTTCTCTTTGTGGTGGAACATGATTTTTTGCTCCTTCAAGTCTCTCATTAAGTAATTTTATCTCACCAGCATTTAGTGGCTTATCTTTATTTATTTTTTGCATCAAGCTAGTTAATTCTTCACTATTAGGGGTATCTTCAAAATTAATTCTTGATAACAAAATATCTTTATTATCTGGTGACATATTTCCCTCAATAGCTTCTTTTACAAGATTTTTTCCTTCACTCACGATTAATCTATTTTTCAAAATATTTTGCTTAATACCTTCGTAAACGGCATTCATTTCTGGATCAACACTGATATTTTCTATTTCATACCCAACTGCAACTAATGCTTTTATTTGTCCCCTAATAAAAGATTCTTTTTGTCTTAATTCTAGTTCGTTTTTAGCTCTCTTAGTATAAACATAAGGATACTCTATGCCGTCTGATCGAACTTTTAATGCAGCGAGTTCATATATTTGGGCAGCTTCTTTATCATCTGGGAATTTATCAAATCTTACTCCTTTACCTATTAATGGATACTTAAATACTTGACGCAGTGGTGTATTTGAGTCACTTGCCATTTGAACAAGACCTGTTGACTCAAAAGGGTTTTGTATATTTCTTTTTAAATCATAATATCTTGCATAAAAATCATCTAACCATTTAGTATTAGAACGCTTATCTAATGATTTATTATCTTTATAATATTTTCTCTCAATAGCATTCATGGCCTCTGCTTTTTCATAAAATTTTACACGTGCTTCTTCCTGCCAATTCTCTTCCAAAATTGGATTGTTTTTTTCAACTGATTTTAATTTTTTAGCCTTAACTCCCGCATCTGATTCATTATTTATAGGAATTTGACTTGCAAACTCAAAATTTTCTTCTCTTGAAATCTCCTTACCACTCAAAACTTTTGATTGAATGTTTAGATTTTCAAAAAAATCGTCCTCTAAGTCCATATTTTCAGAATGGTATTTTATTCTTTGTATGTTTTTGAGTGTTGCTATTTCTGGTCTATTATTTAAGATACCTTCATTTAGCAGATCCTTCATCGTCTTACTTAGTTCAATATCAAAAATCCCATTCTGAACTTTTACAATTTTTTCCAAAACATTTAAATCAATATGAGAGCCAGAAAGCAATTCTTCAACAATTGCAGGCATGTACCTAGAAATAAACTTTTTATCTGTTATTTCTGGAATTCCATTTTTTTCACCACTATCAAACCCCATTAAATTCAATATATTATGTTTAATTTCATAGTTTTCAGCGTCACTCAATCCTTTTGATTTTTTCATCATATTAAGTATATCTTTCTTTAAATCTTTTTCTGTTATTTCACTCATTTTAGACCTCGTTTCTTCTTCTTTATTTCATTATAACATTGTTTTTTTTTTAGCAAAAAAAAAGACACAAATTAATGTATCTTTTTTTTACTAATTATTATAAAAACTAATTATTATGAACCACCTTTAAGAACACTTGACTCTTGGTCAGTTTCTGTTGCTGTTTGCGATAATGTTCCTGTGAATGCTACGAACCCTAATGCAAATGCACCAGCAATAAACATTATAACAGGCTTCATTAGTGGGTTTTGACGTGAATCATCAGCATATTTCTTCAATCCTACAATTCCCATAAAAGCAAATACTGCGCCAGCAAATCCTACTATAATTCTAAAAAATCCACCAACAGAATTTAAAGAACCTGTCCAACTTGCTATTCTGGTTGTTAAACCAACATCTGATGCTGCTAATAATTCAGGCATAAAAATTAATGCCGCCATACTTGCTAAAGCAATTAATATTTTTTTCATTTTTTAACTCTCCTTGTTTAGTAATCTCCTATATAAAAGTATCTCATATTTTTTTATTATATCAATAGTTAAATTAAAAAAAAATGTATTTTTCTTATTATTTTATCATTTTTATGTAAAATAAATAAAAAAAATCAACAAAATTAACTAATTCTATTGATTTTTTTAGCTTAACACAAGTAGAGATAACCTTTCTTATAGCTGGAAATAAATAATTCAGCATAATTACTTATCTATATAAATGAGAGTTATGTTAGTATTTATCATCACTCATTTAATATATCATAAACATTTATATCTTTATTTATTGTTCCTCTAAAATCTTCTAACCCAAAATTTATTGCACTTGGGAAATTATGACCTGCATAATGCAACGTATATATATCTAAATTACTTTTATTTTTACAACTATATGAGTACAAGCTTACACTAGAACTATCTTCCATTGAGTTATCAATCATTGATTCAATAGGGTTATCTTCACAATTCAATTTTATTCTTAACTTATTTTGATAACTAGATAATGTCATAAAATCACTTTCAGGAGTTTTATATCTTTGATTTTTTTTCTCTTTATTATCATAAGTGTAATAATCGTCTTCTTCTGAGTTTATTATTTTTATATTCTGCTTACTTAAATTATTACAATTATTTAACCAATCTTCTTTTCCACTACCATTCACTAATGCATAGCTATCTATATTACTTAATGTTCCTTCGCATATAAATTTATTGACTAGTGAAGCACCACTTGAATAAGCAATTATTTTATAATTTTTATAACCATAAATTCCATCATTTTTCCTCTTTTGCACAATTCTAATTAGGTTTAGAATAAAGCTTTCATCCTTAAAGTTTTTCTTTTCATGAGAAAACCAATCATTTGCTGTCGAATTAAATGCGATAAAAGAGTTATTGTTGTTAATTATTTTTGTATGTAAATCTGTTTTATTTAAAAAATTTTCTGCGCTTGTAGTTTCTCCATGAAAAATAAAATACATTGTTTTATTAGATACACTTTCTTTATCTTTTAGCATTTTATTTCGAGATGGCATATAAATAAAGTAGCTTATTTCTTGCTCTTTATAATCCACTCTTTTTAAAACAATATTATCTTTTTCTTTTTCATTAGGAAATAAAGCATTTATATTAGATATATCTTTTGCTGAAATCCCAAAAGATAATATCGACATCATTATTCCTGTTATTAAAAAAATCAATGAAAGGAATCTATTTCGCCTTAGTACAATATTTTTAACCACACCTTTCTCCTTTATTTATTTACCTACTTACTTATTGCTTTGATTAATGCAAATTACTTGAAATTACCTTATATATTCCCATATCAAATAATGCAATAATAATAGTACTTACAATAATAATTCCCATAACAATTAATGTTGAGGTTACGACTTCATTCTTTTTAGCCCAAGTTATAGCATTTAATTCTCTTAAACTTCCCTTTGTTAGTTCAAAATGCCCCTTTCCCTCATTTGTATTTACATATAATCCAATAGCTATTACTGATAATATTAATGAATAAGCGTAAGCGTATACTTCTTTTAAATTTAACATATAATCATAGAATGTAAATCCCGCAATGACAATAATAGCCATTAGTATGTATAAAATTTTATTTTTCAATTTTTTATCCTCTTTTTTTTGTTTATCTTAATACATAAAAAAAATAAATCAATAAATAAAAAAATTTTTTTTTAGTGTTGACTTTTTTATTTATTTTTATACAATAATCTCAATTATACATAAGAATGGAGAAATTTAATGTTTACAGGATTTGAAATTTTATACATTATTATTTGTATATTATTTATATCACTTGTTGTTTTTCAAAGCAGCGCTTCTAGTGGTATAAGTAATTTAACAAATGGTAATTCAGGTAGCTCTAAATCGAAGAGGATAACTACACTAATTAAAAGTATGGCATTTATTGCTACTCTTGTTTTTGCTTCAACATATTATATTGCATATAATTATAAACAACAAAACAATAACACTTCTTTTGAAGCAATAAGTGATGTTGGAGAAGACATAAAATTAATTGATCATAAATTGCAAAATAATAAGGCAACTAATGAAATCATTAAATTACAAGACAAGGAAGAACAAAATGATAAATAAAGACTTTTTTCAAAAAATACTCGTTGTTTTATTTGGTATTTTTATATTTAGGCTTGGAACATACTTACCAGTCCCATTTGTCGATCCAGCAACGCTTGCGTTATATTCTCAACAAAAATCAGGAACTATACTTGATATATTTAATACTTTTTCTGGTGGTTCAATTGAAAGGTTTTCAATTTTAGCCATTGGAATTATGCCCTATATCTCTGCAAGTATTATTATTCAAATGGGTGGATATTTTTTAGAAAGCCTAAAGAAATTAAAGGAAAGTGGTGAGGAAGGTCAAATAAAACTAAATATGTATACCAGATGTTTAACACTTAGTTTTGCAGTTTTACAAGCAGTTGCATTAACCGCTCACCTCTCAGGTCAAGGAGTAAACGGGGTTCCACTTGTAAGTAATCCTGATTTTTCATTTTTTGCAGTAGCAGTGTGCAGCTTAGTTTTTGGAACAATGTTTTTACTCTGGCTTGGGGAGAAGCTAACTGAATACGGATTGGGTTCTGGCATATCTGTTATTATTTTTGCTGGCATTTGCTCTGGATTTCCAACAACCTTCTTCTCAATTGTAAGTATGGTTCAGTCTGGAACAATGAATTTATTGTTCTCACTAATAATACTTGCTATATTTATAGGATTTATAGCTTTCATTATATTTATTGAAACTTCACAAAGAAGAATTAAACTTTCAACGGCAAGTCAATACGATGATGAGCAAGGGTACTTACCTTTAAAAATAAATATTGCAGGTATTATTCCCGTTATTTTTGCTTCAAGTTTGATTTCACTTCCTGCCACTGCCATTAATTTCTTTGGACAATCGGTAAAAAGTGATATACTTATGAGCATTACAGAAATGTTATCTCGTGGAGGCATATTATACTTCATCATCCTTTCTGCACTTACATTATTCTTTTGTTTCTTTTATTCTAGACTAATTTTCGATCCAAAAAAGACAAGTGATAAACTGAGACAAAGTGGTGCTTTCCTAAGAGGTATAAGACCAGGATTACATACAGAATCATACCTAAAACTTATTTCTAAAAGAGTAACACTCATAGGTGCAACATATCTAATATTTATATCTGTATTTCCAGAGATATTATTGATTAAATTTAGCATTCCATTTTATTTAGGTGGAACAAGCCTGCTTATTATTGTGCTAGTGGCGCTTGAATGGTATAAGCAATATCTAATGCATCAACAATCCAAGACTTACTCTAAGTTAAGAAATAATTTGATGAGTAAGTTTTAGAAAATCATAATTAATAATATATGTTTTATCAATAAGGCTCAAAAGCCTTATTGATAATTAAATAAACCATAAAAACTGCACAATCATGTCGCAGAATAAGGAGCAGAAAAGAAATGAAGAAGTTTATATTATTATCATTACTAATTCATTTAATTGCATCATATTCATTATTTTATATTAATAGTAAAAAAGAAATCAATAATGTTAATGCTCAAGAAAGTCATTCTTTAGGTAATACAAGCAATATAGAAAAAAACATAACAAGAGAGGAAGTTATGAATGCAATTGCAGTATCTGAAGAAGATCTGCAATTTGAAGTTGACCGTATTATAAAAATAGAAGCTTTAAAAAAGGAATTATTTGAAGAAAAACTTAATGAAATAAAAAAAACTTCTAATGTAGAAAAAGAAAAGCTTGAACAAATGACTTATGAGCAAATAAAATTAATAGAAAGTAAAAAAGATACTTTAAAACATGAAATTGACTCATTAAAGGAATTAAGAAATAAAATAAAAGAAGATAAGCAAATTTTAAGCGAAAAAGAAAATAAAATCTTGCAAGAAAAAAATAAAATCATCACTGAAAAAAGTGAAACTTTGAAAATTCTGGACTACGTAAATTCAAAAAAAGAAAATGATGAAAAAGTTTTACAAGAAAAACAAAAGCATATTCAGGAACAAAGCGAGTATATTAGAAAGCAAGAAGAAGAAATAGAAATTTTAAAAACAAAATTAAAAACAAAACAAACAGCAGTAACAAATAAAAAAAAAGAATCAAATTTTTTAAAAAATCTTTCTATTGCTGAACGAGAAAAAATAAAACTTGATATTGCAAATCATAATCTTATTATTAAAAATAAGATCTATAAGTATTGGAATCTTCCCAACAATACAATTAGAAAGACTGATTGTATTATTGATTTAACGCAGTCCAACTCAGGTATTGTTTTAGCAATTAAATTTGTAAGCTGTATCAACAATGAAGAAATAAAGGATTCAATTAGGAAAGCAGTTCTGGACGCAAGCCCATTACCCTTACCAGAGAATAAAAATTTATTCGACAAGCATATTCAATTATATTTTACAGTAAATTAAATATATATAATATATATTTAGTCTTAAAATTATTGATTTTTATTTTATTGTCAATAAAATTTTAATTTCCTTGATTTTGTTTTTTTTATTGATATATTGTTAGGAAATAAATAAATAAATTATTCTATAAAAGGATCGAGGTAAAAATATGAAAAAAACAGCAGTATCTTTAATTTTAACAATGTTGTTTACTGGTAATGCAATTGCAGAAACAAGTAAAACATCTGACGAGGCAGTTTTAAACAATGTATTAAGTCAATTATTGGAAGATAGCAACTTTAGAAAAGACAAAAACAAAGTGGTTGAAGTAGAGCAACCTAAGTTAAAATCTTTATCCGAAGAAAATATTGATAATGGTCAGGCTCCCACAAAAACTGTAAGTGAGGAAAACGTTAATATCCCGTTAGAATTGCATCAGAATAATTTGAAAGCAAATAATTTACTCCAAGGTAATTCAATATCAACAGAAAAAGTACTTGACTCTAATGGTCAATCTAATAAATTACTTAATGAAGACTTAATTATAGTTGATGTTAATTCCTCTGAGAAAGAGATGGATATTCAACAAAATGAAGGGCATATGTTTCTACTTAACGTACCTATCCAAACTGAGGTTAGAGTTAATGTTGATTTAGTTATTCCACCATTTAGAAACACGTTGTCATACTATAAGGGGAAGCTTGTTGCAGAAAGCCCATTTAAATATAGCGAAAGTGTTACATTCTGTAAAATAGAAATAGAAGAATCAGGAATGTGGAGAAGATTTAAGGCAGAAAAAGAAAAAGTATTAGTTATTGAAAGTAATATTTCAAATAAAGTTAAGTATGCCTCAAATGTCAATGCAGGAGAAATTATAACTGTTTATGAAACTACATTTAAAATAGATAATCCACACATCAAGGCAATAGTTTGTGAGACTTCTGAAAAAGAATTACCTTTAACCATCAAAGATCTTCAAGATGCCACAGGTAATTTATTTAAATTTAGTTACACTCCTATGCTTGATATTTAAAACAAGGTTTTATATGAATAACATTAATAACAATTTCTTTACTGGCGGTATACAACCTGTTTATTGGGCTGATGATTCAAAAAGTACTTATCTTTTTGAAGAAAACAAAACAGGTGTAAAACAGGACGAATTTGGAAATTTATCTGATTTTCAATGGAAAGTAAATGAAAATGGTATTTTAGCTCTAGTTTTTATAGAGCTTAAAACTACGTATTATTGGAAAGTAGATATTGAGCGTAATGAGTCTGACTTTGTTATTCAATTATTTGAAAGAAAAGATGGTGAAAAGAAACATAATCAAGTAAAAAGTTTTGTAGCAACACGCAATAGTTTAGAAAAGATTGAAGAAATGATTAATGAGAGTAATACTGATAAAATAAAGGCAATACTTAATGAGTACAATTATATAAATTATATGGGAGTGTCTTTAGTTTTTTTATTAACAACAACACTACTCTATATTTTATTTAGCTATATTGTTATTGTAAAAGACTTCACATTTATTTTTAAATTTGCATTAGCTATTATTATTCAAATATTTCTATCAAGAGGTATTTTATTGTTAGCTCACCATACATCATGTAAAATAAGAAAAATCATAGAAGATAAAATCATTAACAAAAAAGACTCATAAGAGTCTTTTTTTATTAATATTTTATTTTTTTATAGAAGAAGAATATTTTGAAATTGATTTAATAGGTTTTTCGTTCAACTTGTTTTTACTCTCTATTAACTCATTAATACCTATCTCTACTTTTACCTCGCAACTAGCCTTGTCCCCTTCAATTGTATTCGATATATCTCTTAATCTAATATTACCTAGTGAATGCAAACTTTTTAACTTACTAGCCAACTCATTTGTCCCATAAATGCCTATAACCTTTTCATTATTTATTAGCTTATCAACGTTTAATTTAAAAGGTTCAAACCCTTTTACTAAGTCATTGTAAAGAGATATTTCGTCCCCTTCTTTTTTCGCATTAAGGTAAATCCTTTCTCCTTCATAATTGTAAACAATAATAAATTTATTACTTAATTTTTCCGTATTTTCATCAGTCAACACTAAAGCTTTTTTAGCAGAACTTTCTTTCATTTTTTCAATCAATATACTCTCAACTGTATTATCTATCTCACTTTCGGGGAAGTATCTTTCACTTCCGATTTCCTCGGCAGCTTTCATTCTTTGCATAATAGTTAAAGAACTATTAATTAATGTTCTTAGTTTTATAGCAACTTTATTTGTACCAGCAACATCTTTTATAATCGGGTTTTTAACGAAAGCTTCAAGTGTTACATTTGCCTTGAGTTTATAGCCACTTGCAGTGAACGCATAAATAGCCATATCACTCTTTGATCTAGCCTCAACAAGTAGTGGAACAATGTTCCCTTGTTTACTTTCTGCTAAAACTAAAAATGTTCTATCACTATGTCCCACTGTATTAATCTTGTTTTGTTTAAATTCTGCTTTCATAATTTTATCTCTTTTGGTTTATATTTACATTATAACATGCTTTTTAAAATAAAATAAAATATTTCAACTTATTTACTTATAGTATTAATTAATTTTGCACAAAAATATGAATATTATTTTATTTATGTTGACTTTTGAATTAACTAAGCTATAATATAACCAATTGTTGAGAAGATAACCTTCTTGACAAAAATTTTAAATCTTAGGGAATATCCCTTATTTGAAAGTCAATCGTTAATCTCGTTTGGCTTTTTTTACATTTTTTTACAGGAGAAACGTTATGTTTAACAATCAAAAAGAATTAATTACCATTATTAACACCTTATCTAATGTTGAAAATTTAGATAAAAAAATTATCACTCATGCAGTTGAGGAAGCCTTAGCAGTTGGCATTCGCAAAGATTTTCCAAAAGATAGCGTAATTACTGTTAAAATTAGTGAAAAGGGCGAATCAAAAATTTATAAAAACTGGCTTGTTGTTGATGACAATCAAGAAAACTTTAATGATAATATTCATGTATATGAAGATATTGCACAAGAGAAATTTAATAAAGATCTTGTTATTGGAGATACCTTTAAAGAAGAAGTCCTTGATTATAGTTTTAAACGTATTAATGCAAGCATTGTAAGGCAAATTTTAAAGAAAAATATTAAGGAAGCACAAGATAATATCCTAAAAAAAGAATTAAGATTACAAAATGAACAATTACTTCAGGTTGTTGTAAAAAAATATGATCGAAATGGTTATATTGTTGACTATAATGGTAACGTAACTGGATTCTTACCTTACAACAACTTATTTAATTCTAATGAAAAACTTAAAGTTGGAACTACTTGCCTTGTTGCGCTTGATGACGATAATGAAGGCTTTCATAATTTCAATATTGTATTTACAAGAAAAACCAAATCATTTATTAGAGATCTTTTTGCAAGAGAAATAACAGAAGTTGAAGATGAAATTATTTCAATAAAAAGCATTTCAAAAAGTGTAAACAGAAAAACAGTTATTGCTGTTGCAACAAACGATTCAAATATCGATCCAGTAGGTTGCTGCATTGGTTCTCGTGGAATTAGAATACAAAGTATTAGCAAGCAGCTTAGCGGTGAAAAAATAGAGGTTGTTAGATGGCATCCAGAACCTATTGATATGATTCTTGAGGTTGTTAAACTTGATATTGATTTAGTTGTTATGGAATCAGATAAAATGATTGTTGTATTAACTAATGAATGTTTTGATCGTTGCGACATTAAACCACTTGAATTATTACTAACTGACATTACGGATCTTAAGATAAAACTTGAACGTGCCTCTGTATTTGCAGACCAAGATAAAATTGAACATAAAATTCACGCTAAATATTTAGCTGATACTATGGACATGGACTCAGAAAGTGCTGATTATTTGGTTAGCCTTGGTTTATTAAGTGTTGATGATATTAGTGAACTATCACAAAAAGAAGCAGGTGAACTTGGTATTACTAATGATGATTTTTTAGCAATTAAAGAAGTTGCTACATTGGCTATTAAAAATAGACATGAAAAAATTCAATCTTCAAAAACTGATTTAATGGATATGAATTTACTTAATGATTATATGATTGATATGTTACTGAGAAGTAATATTTACAATAAATCTTCATTAGCTGATTTAAGTAATTTAGAGTTAATAGATATTGTACCAATTGATCAATCTTATGCAAATGAGGTCATTTTGCAAGCTCGTGAGTGTTGGTCTTAATACTTATTTTAAAATAAAAGCCACTATTAAATAGTGGCTTTTATTTTAATTTCTTAGCAATAATTAATAAGAAATTGATTTATTATATTATTGATTAATGAATTTAATAACTTTCTAGTTTATCAAGATAGGTATTAAATTATCTTGATTAGTTGTAATTATTAAAAGTTCATTAATACCTAAATCAATACTTAAGTAATTTTATATATTGGTTTTACAAAGAAAGTGTCGTGGATTTATTTTAAAAACTTTATTTTCTTCATAAAAACTAGTTTAATCTTCACCTAGTTTTTTAATAATGGATTGTGTGAATTGATTAGATAATGAGGTATATAATTTTAAATGTTTCATACGAATATATTTGTCAACACTTTACCAATTAATTTATTAAGTTGTAAAAAAAAGGAAAAAGAAATTCATTTCACCCAAACCTTTTACTCAGCTATGGACTAATTTTTATTGCTATCGTTCCAATAAAAAAATGGCTAGATTTAAAATATATTATTTCACTTAATTTTTTGAACCATTAATCTTTCTTATTGTTGATATTATTTCACTTTTAAATACTGGCTTTGAATATAAATAGCCTTGGTGATAATCAGACTTTATATTCACCAATGAGTTTGTTTGCTCTTTACTTTCTATACCTTGGCACACAATAGATACTTTTGACCCATTTTTTTGAGCAACTATCATGTCTACTAATCTTTTTTCCATAGATTCGCTTTCAAGGACATTTTTTATAAAATTCTTATCTATTTTAACCATATGATAAGGCATCTTAATTAGCCCATCTTCCTCTACAATTGAATCAATTGCAATTTTAAATCCTGCATCATATATTTTGTTCATTATAATGATATTATCTAAGTTTACATCTTTTGAATCTTTAATTTCAATAAATATATTGCAAGGTTTTATCTTTTTATCTTTTGTTTTTAGTAAAAGCAGATTAAGCATATCTTCATTTAATTGCTCATGATCCACATTAAATGATATAAAAAAATCGTCTTCAATAAAGCCATTAGAACGCCAATCTTCAAAGTCAGAAACAATATTATCAAGCATGAAATCTGTAATTACATTAAGAAAACCCTCTTTCTTTGCAAAATTTATTACGTTTTTGATTCTATTGTTATATCTTGCATTTTCCAATCTAAATAATGATTCTAGTGATTTTACCTTCCCTTCTTTCGCTGATACAATAGGTTGGTAAGCAATATTGAACTTTCTGCCTAATATTTCACTCCTTAATAAATCCACTTCTTTTTCACTAAATATATCCATTAAATATCCCCCTTTATATTTTATATAAATAAGACTTTAAGCTATTTCATATCTTAAAGTTCTTATTTTTCTTACATAATATTTGTAACAAAAAAACAACATATTATAGTTATATATTTAAAAAAAAATATTGCAACTATATTCTTAGTAATTATTCTTTGTTACACAAAACAATAGAGTCAAGAGGAACTTCTATTTCAGTTCCTCTACCAAAGACTGACATCTCTACCTTAGCTTTACCTCTTTCCGCATTGTAACTTAATACTTTACCAATCATATCATAAAACGCAAGTTCAGGGTTTGAAACTCTAACCATATCACCAACACTAAAATTAAACTTATTGTCAGCAGCGTCTTTATAAATTCTTACTGCATTAATTACAGATTCTATTTCTTTTGTTGACATATGTAATGGCAATGGCCTTGTAGGATTTTTACTTGGGAATCCAACTATGCGATGCGTGTTTTTTATAATAGTAAAAACCTCGTCATCCATAACAGCAAAAACAAAAATATATCCAGCAAAAGGCTTGGTTATTACTTTTCTTTTCTTTCCCGATTTCATTTCTATTGTTTCTACTACTGGATAAAATACTTCTATTATTTTTTCTTCAAACCCTTTAAGTTTAATAGCTTCAAGCAAATTAACTGTTGCTTTCTTTTCTGTATTACTCTGAGTCTGAACTACATACCATTTTGCATCTGGATATTTATCGTTTTTTGCATGATATTGCTTCTCTGCAACCACTGATTTATCTTCTTTCATTTTTTTATCCTCTTTTGGTTTATTTTCTTATAGATATTGTATTGATTTATTAAAATAAGTCAATATATTATTGCAAAAAAACAAACATTACTGTTTGTTTTTTATTTACCAAAGTATTTTAATTATTTCACTAATTCTGATAGTTCTAAAAATAACTCATCGTCATTTTTATAATCACTTCTTTTTAATAAATATTTATTATTCACTAAAAAAACAGGAACTGCTGCTACTTTTAATTTTAGTGTTATTTTTTTAGCTTCCTCAATTTTTTCTCCAACCCAATGAGAATTAAATGCAGCTTCAATCTTTTCAGATTTTTCTCCCAAATTAATTAAAATTGATTTAGCAAGTGAATCAGAAATTTCTTTATTATTTGATATTTCATTAAAATAGTTAATACTAAATTCTTCTTCTACATTCAAGTATACTGCTGCATAATAATGTTTTGCTGCCATGTATTGTTTATCACTAAGGATAACAGGGATCTTCTCCACAATAGTATTATTATTTAAATTCTTTTTCCAATCCAATACTTTTGATTCAATTTCCTTGCAATGCTCACAAGCATAATAAAATACCTCCTGAACAATACTTTTTCCATTTTGTTTAACTTCATCAACCTGCACAATATCATAACCTGCAAATGCCGAAAAATTAACCATCAATAATAATAACCCACTCAACATACCTTTCATATTAAAACCCCTTTTTATTTTATTAATTGCATTTATTATATAATACCAGTTTTATCTCTTAATATTACTCTTTTTTATGATTAAATAATTATTTCATAATACTCTTATAGGTAAATAAGTCAATAGATTTTAATATAACTTTACCGCCAAAAAAAACAGACTTTCTTAATCTATTTTGATGAAAAAAGCACATTAAATGTGCTTTTAATTTTGTAACTCAAATATCAATTATACATCTTGTTTGTAATCAAAAATACTATACCCATAGATCGTCAATTTATCAGAAATTTTAGACATAGCAGGCTTTTTATTTTTATGGAATAACTTAATATACTTTTCGTACATATCTGGATCACGCTCAACACCATGATTTCCCATTCTATAAATCATCGCAATATTTCTATATGATTGAAACTCACCTAATTCTGCTGACTGTTTATAATAATTAATTGCTTTTACATAATCAGGTTCCACACCTAATTCACCCTTATAAAATATATCTCCCAGACGAGTAAGTGCTTTCTTATCACCTTCAACACCAGCGATATTCAACCACTCTAATGCTTGATCAAGATCTGCATTATCACCATACATTTTCATTAGACCCGCTCTATAAGTTGCCTCTAAATGACCACTTAATGCTGCCTTTTCAAACCATTCATATGCTTTGTCTAAATTACGAGGTACGCCATAACCTTTCTCATAAGAATCTGCCAATTCAAACATTGAATTTACGTGACCGTCTTGAGCTGCAATAGTAAACCATTTTACTGCGACTTCATGATTCTTTGCAATTTTATAGCCAGTTTTATAAGTTTTTGCAATATTGTAAATAGAAGGGAAATGTCCTTTTTCAGCTAGTTTTTCAAGTTGCCTTAGCGCCTTTGGAACGTTCTGTATTGTTCCAACACCCTTTAAAGCCATAACACCTTCAAAATATATTGCTGAATTATTACCTGTATCAGCAGCACGGGAGTACCAGTAGTATGATTTCTTTAAATCTTCCTGATAAGTTCCATCTCTATATACGTTTCCTAAAAATAATTGAGAATATTCATCGCCATTATCTGCGAAAATTGTCATAAATTTAGCTACTTCATCCATATTAGATTTAACACCTAAGTTATTCTGCACCATAAATTGAACATTTTGCACAGAAGAATCTAAATTTTGAAATGCTGATTTTAAGTACCAGTTTAATGCCTTATCATATTCTTTTTTCATAAAGTGTTGCTCACCTAAATAAAATTGAGCAAGCTTATTGTCTTGGTTTTTTTCCCAAATATCATCCGTAAAAACCATATCTACGTTTTTTACTAAATCTTCAGCACTTAGCATACAAGTTGTTGTTGCAGCTAATGTACCTAATATAAACATCTTTATCTTTTTCATTAATTATAATCTCCAAAATCTTTTATTTTATCATTACCTATTTTAAGTAAAAGTCAATAATGATATTTATTTATTTTACCGCACCACTACTTTTATACGTCTCCAAAAACTCTATTAAATCTGGATTATCTATATTGTTTTTTAATTCTTCTATACTTATTTCTTTGTTTTTGCTTTTAAAATGATTTCTTTCACAAATATTTTCATTAAAATATATACTGCTTTCTCCATTTGATAATTCTCCAAAGCCTGATTTAGCTCTTATTAAATCTATTCGTCCAGTAACTATACTTGATATATCATTTACCGTCAAATTACATTTAAATTCCCTCATGTTATTATAATTAATATAGATCAGGCAATTACCGTCTCTCTTAACCCCCAATATTTCGTATTTACCACTTTTATTTAATAAAGGATTGTAATACTCAAACACTGACTGCTTACATGCTAATAAGTTTTTTGAAAAATTAAGATATCCCGACAAAAAATCATCTGCTTCTTTTTTTACTAGCCTATATTTCTTTCCCTCTGCATAATAATCATCATGTTCTACGCCTGCAAAAATACTTGTAGAATTTAATGCCATTATTATCCCAAATATTATCGATGTTATTTTTATCATTATTCTTATAACTCCTTTTTTATATAGTATATTGAAAAAAAAAAATAATTCAACATTGACTTTTGTTTTTTTTTCTTTAATATTAGAGTATATTTTAATAGGAGAAAAAAATGAATAAAATTTTTAACGTACAAACAACATTACTTAGAAAAAGTAATCTTGAAGATCATAATATGGATCTATGTTTATTTAAACAGACCCCAGTTACATTTGAAATAAATGTTAAACATTCTAACAATGAAATAGAAGGCAAAAAAGGGTTTTTCAATGTAAATGTTGACTTAACATTAAAATCTTTTGTAGCAGAAAAAGACGAAAATGATACAACTGTAAAAGGTCTACCTATTTACTCCGCAAACATTAGGTATTCTGGAATCTTTCTTATTGAAGGATTTTCACCAGAAGAGCTAGTGGTTATTTTAGCTGTTAATTGCCCTTCACTTGTATTTCCTTATGCTCGTGCAGAAATGAATCGCTTACTATCTGAAACTCAAATGCAAAAGCCTCATTTACAACCAATTCAATTTGACACTATGTATCATCAAAAAGTCCAAAAAGATTTGGCAGCAAAAGAAGCTGGATTTAATACTGAAGATTAAGATTTGAAATCATAACAAATATTTATCAAAAAAGCCTTTTTGCAAAGCAATAAGGCTTTTTATTCATCATTAATTTTATTAGTTTTAAGCTGTTATTGCATCAAATTATCAAACCTAATTATTTTATTTATTTAATTTAAATTATAATTTAGTTAGCATAATTATTAAGAGCTAAATTATTAATTGTATCAGTCGTGACTTTTTCTTTTCTCGTTTGAATAGTGCTTTTGTGTGCCTATGAGAAAGGCGTTTTTCCATAGCATCTTTTATTGTTAATGTATTTATTTTAAATTTAAAAGAAAGTAATTCTTTGCCTTCGTTTGTTGTGACGGAAACGCCAATATCTGACGTTCCAGTATCAACACCCAGACTAAGGTTTTGAAATTCTTTTCCTAAATCATAACATATCTTAGTTTTTCAACTAAAAAGTTGGATTAAAATAACCACAAGAAACTAAATAATTTGAGTCCTGAGAATTTGGTTTCAATAATAAGCCACGTCCTTTATGGGGGTATTCACAAAGCTTCTTGATTGCTATTTATTGATTTTTGACGTTAATTTTTAAGAACCACTAACTATTCTTGTTGCTTTCTTCAATCAAATCTTCTTGAAAAGCTTTTTCTTCTCTTTCTCCACTTTTTTTCTTATCTTCAAACTCCAATGATTGTATATTCCTAAATTTACTATTAATTTTTCTTGAAGATATATCAATCCCTTCAATATCATCATTTATTTTAAGCACATTACCTTTTAATTGACTCATCCTTGAATCTAACCTATCAAAATCTTTGTAGAGTGCGCCCAAAGTTGATTTTATTTTAGTGAGCTGTCTCTTCATTGAGTCATCCTTAATTACGCTATATGCTGTCGTTAGTATTGCTGTCATTGTTGTAGGAGACACCATTAATACTTTTTTAAGTTGTGCATATTCTACAAGATCATAATGATAAGAATGTATTTCAGAAAAAACAGCTTCAGCAGGAAGAAACATTAGTGCATAATCTGCTGTTTCACCTATTATTATGTATTTTGTAGAAATATCATCAATGTGCTTTTTAACATCTGTTTTAAATTTCTTTGTATACTGAACCCTAATCTCCTTTTGTGACTCAGTTACCATTTTTTTATAATTTTCAAAAGGAAATTTTGAATCAACACAAATATCAAAAGAAGGGTCTGGAATTCTTAGTAGAAAATCCACCTTATTTCCGTTTGACAGTTTATATTGTGTTTCATAATTTTTAGTTGGAAATGTATTTCCAATTATTTGTTCTAATTGTACTTCACCCCAAGCACCACGAGATTGTTTATCTGACAAAACATTTTGCAGATTTGTTACGGTTTTTGATAAATTTTCAATATGACTCTGAGCTTCTTCTATTATACCCATTTTATTAATAATTTTATTAAATATTTCATTTGATTTTTCAAAACCACCACTTAATTTACCTTCAACTTTATCTGTAATATTATCAAGTCTTTCAGAAACTTCTTTTTGTAATACTGCCATATTACTATGAAGCTCCTCTTTGTTTTCTCTCAAACTCTTATTTACAGCCTCTGTCACTTCCTTTAAGTTATTATTAGAAGATAATTGATTCTTCTCCACATTAGCAAGCATTACTTCCCCGACACTTTTATTAATTGACATTAAGTCTTTATTAAATCCGTCTTTTAAGCTATCTTTAATAACGTGCAATTCATCTTTTATCTCTTGTTTAATTATTGAGTTATTTTTATCTTCAACTCTTAATTTTTCAACATTATTTAGTTCAAAAGCACTCTTAAAGTCTGAAAACTGTTTTTTTACCGCATTCATATATATAATTGAAGCAATAAAAAATGCAACAATTATAATAAAAGCAAGCACTACTAGCTGTATATTATCCAATTTAACTTCTCCATATTATTTTTATGCATTCCTTTTAACTATGCGTTATTTCTTTGTGCTTTTTTATCATTTATTGTTTTTTTTGTATTTACAAAAAAAGTATTCAACTTTGTTTCTATTTCATTCGCTTCATCATATAGAGGCATCATATTGTCAAGATCTGGTTGCGAGTTGTTTAGCTTTAATCTAATCTCTTCCAATCTTTTAAATAAATTGTTCATACTTTCTGTTTCTTGTACCATTTTGTATCCCCTTTTTGTTTTATTTTATATTTAATTCAATTTCACCACTTTCCAATATTATTGTTATTTTATCTAATTTTTTTAATTCTTCAATACTTGTAACAATTCTTTTTCCGTCTCTAATAATTGCATAACCACGCTTTAGATTATTTTCAGGAGAAAGTTCCTTAATCTCATTTATCACCTTCCTAAAATCCTTTTCACTAATTAATAACTTATTCTCCAGACTATTCATTATTTCAGCCAATATCTTGTCTTTATTATTAATAGAACTATTCAGTATCTCTTGTGCCTTATTTTCTATTTCAATTAAATTACTATTAACTTTATTTTTTAAATAATCGACCATACTAATGATATCATTATTAATCGCCTCCATTATAGACAATACTTTGTTTCCTTCCTCCATAATAATTCTATCCACTTTATTATTTATTTCTTGTATTGATAAATTAACTTTCTTTTCGGCTCTATCTAGCCCATTAAGAACCATATATTCTATACTATTTAAGTTTTCTACTGACTTTGTGTAATTTGAAAAAATCGTATTTGAAATATACTCAATTACCTTACTAGGTGTATCAAATGAATAGTGAGCATATTCATCCATCACCACTTTATCTATTTCATGACCTATACCTACAACAACAGGAACCTTTGTTCTGCACACACAAACTGCCAACATATATTCATTAAGATAATGAAGAGACATCTTAGAGCCACCACCTCTAATAACAACAACACAGTCATATTCCACGCCATTTACTATTTTATCATTCACATTCTTAAATGCATTTAATAATGAATCTTTAGCATTATTTCCTTCAAATGTTGCTGGGAAATATTCAAAAGAGCACACTTTGTTTTCAGATAAAAAATTAGCCTCCGACATAAAATCTGCCAGACCTGCGGCTTTATCTGGTGATATTACTGCTATTTTAGTAAAATGTCTTGGACTTACCAATGCTCTATTTAAACCACCATATCCATTTTCTTGAATTTTTCTTCTAATTTCATTTATTTTTATCTCCATTTCACCCAATGTAAAACTCGGATCTATATCTTCTACAAGTAATGATAATGAAAATTTAGCAGAAAATATCACCTTCAATTTAAATAAAACTTTCATCCCTTTTGATAAATCCAAACCAGTAGTTATTTTAAATTTATTAATTGTTTGCGACTCTTTTGTTTTATAGATTATCGCAGTTTGACTCTTTATTTTATCACCTACCTCAGATATATCAATAACTTCAATATAGTGATGACCACCTATTTTTTTTATACTTGCAACTTCACAACGAACCCATTCAGGCTGACTAAAATTATGTGCAACAACCTTACCCAAATTTTCAAGATATTGTGTTAGTGTCTTATATTCTCTCTGATTATCCATTTATACTTCCTAATATTTTTGATTTATTGTTACACATAATTTTTGTTTTGCAATATATAAAAGGAGATAAAATTTTATTTTTATCTCCTTTTATATTATTTTAAAAATTTACTAGCTATTTTTATCAGCTTCAGCTTTTTTCATTGCAGCCAGTTTTTCTTCTCTAGCCCTTTTTTTATCCCTATCAAGCGCACTCTGCTTTCCTTTAAGAGTATTTGCACCTTGACCATGAATATTAGATACTGTATCACTCATTATTTTAGCTTGTAAGAATTTCTCAACTCCTAAGTTATCAATAAATTGACTATCTCCACTACCTCTAACATTTAATAATGATAAAATATCATCTGATAGCTTATTAATTACTTTAAATGAATGTTGAATAACAATAAATACTAAAGAAATGTAAACAATATATGTTAAAGCAGTATACACAACTCCTAGTAACATTGAATCAGGTCTTGTAGCAGAAAATAATGAAAAAATTGTCGCATTAACATAAAATAATGAAATGCTTGATAATGTCCAACCAAAAATAAGAGATATTGTAACAAGTGCTGGCTTTAATAATATTCCACCTGTTAGTTCCCATAATTTAGCAAACGTCAATTGCTCTTTTGTATTACCACTAAATGCAGCCAAAAGAACATAAATTGGTGATATAACCATCATCATAAATATTGATATTAACCAACCCAAGAAAACAATTGCAAAAGCTATATATGGAACTGTCGGCAAAATGAAACCTAGGAATATTCCTGCAAATAAGAATGTATAAATTATCGGTCTCATTATTGTAAGAACAGAAGATATTGCCTGTAATGCAACTAATATACCTTTAAATGGCATTGACAATACTGTTTTCAAACTACTTAATACCTCTTTGAAAAAGCCTTTATTTTTATTTTTCACACCTGAATCTGTATCACCCATTGCAGTATCTATTGCAAGAGAAACTGCCTGAACTATTAAATCTATAATAAGAATTATAATTGCATTAGCCATTAAATCTTGACCAAACATCATTAGAGCATTTAAAGGGTGTGTATCGTGTGATACACATACTTTATTCTCATTCCTACAATCCTCCAAGCCTTTCATCAGTGTTGTACCCTGTGCAATACCACTTGCCTGTTTTATGTAAATTATTGGCGAAAAAAGCTGTTCTTCTATTGTTGCTAAAAAACCGTCAACTACTGCTGATTGATTATTCTCTTTTGCTTGCTCAAAACTGGCTCGGTTTGAGAAGTCAATAACACTTTTTCCAGGATATAAAAATTCTAAAATCCTAAAATTGGTCAACTTAAAAAAGTTACCCTTAGATTCCTCTGCTTTATCTATTTCCTCTGTTCTATCTTCATTAAGCAATGATTTTATATTAGCATATGTTTCACCAGAATCTTGAGGATACACCTCTGACATAACTAAACCTGACTTCAATAAACCATTTTTAAATACAGTCGCGTTACCCTGAGACATAGTAACTTGCAACATCATAGAACCTGCTGTACTCCAACCCTCTTGTCTCATTTTTATTAACAATGACTCATCTTGGAGTAATTTTAACTCTTCTGTTAGTGCTTTTGATACTGCCATTTTTACATAATATATATAGCCATCCAACAATAGTCTTTCAATTGTTGCCCTCTTCATTTTATCTAAATATACTACTGTTTTTAATTTATTTTCAACAAGTAATAGTTCTTCTTTATTTGCACCCGAAGAATCGCCATTTCCACCAATTTCAAAATCTTTATATTTTTCCTGTTCAGAAAGCCCTTCTATATTATATTCAATATCATAATCACCACCTTTCCTAGTTATTTTAATACACTCAAAATTTGGCTTATTATCTATATCATCCAATACATCACTTACATCATCATTTGTCCTAAAACCTTCTTTCATTGCCATTACAGTTCTTCTAGAACTTTGCAATATAGACCAATTATTGGCACAATGAGCCTGTTCCAAATAGTCATAAATTAGTTTTGACTGATTAATTAATACCTCAACCCCATATTCTTGTTCTAGAATATCATTCACTACCCCATCTTTAACAAGTGTATTCATTCCTTTGTTTTTAAAGTCCTCTCCTCCTATAAACGTCATCCTTCCCAATGCCTTTAAATCATCAACTGCACCAATAGAAGTATTAATATATTTGGCACCTAATAACTGATTTAATACACCTGTTGCTTTAAGATATAGGTATTTACCTGCCATTTTAGGATCTTCTTTATACTCTGCATCAACCTGTATTTTACTTCTTATTGATGGAACTATACTTTCTATTTTTGAATCATAAGTTGCATATAATGCTCTCTTTGATTCATCAGTTACTGTCCCTTCAACTAGCTCTGTAATATTATTTCTCGCCATGTTAGAAAAATCGGCAAAATAACTTGCAGCAGAAACTGTGCCATTTACTTCATTCAACATATTTCTTACAAAATTACCTGTAAACATATTAGTGTATGCTGCATTATTTTCTTTTGGATTTAAATCAGCGATACTTGGTTGAGTATAAGTAATCGTTCCACAATTATGCTCTTGACCATAATCTACATCATTGTAAACAAATGCATTACCTAGTGTATATAGTGTAGAGAAAAAAGAACCTGCAAAAGCCCCTGATACAGCATCCATTGTTGTTTTACCATCACAGAATAATATATTTGGTCTTATAAAATTATAGCCAGACACAAGAGCGTCACCATTTACAATTGGTTGCACATAATACTTAAGGCACTGTTCTATTCTCTCAAATGATTGATTTAATGTATGATCTATATTTAATTTATTTTCCTCATAATCTGTATCATCTAAATACTGATTATTTAGAATATATTGATTTGTTCTCTCCATGCATGCGGCAGTTCCTATAAATTCAGCAGAAATATCCTCTGCTTGTGATATTGTTATTTCTGGATTTAATACTGCTTCCGTTGATTTTACCTGCGTTGAATAAAGAAAGGAAGACCAAAAATAATTACCAATCATTATTGCTATAACGGCAATAATAAGCACTAAAAGCTGCACTACCAATATTGAACCAACTGGCGTTAATAGCAATATCACTAATAAATTACTAAATATTACAGGAAATACTTTAGCCTGACCACTCCCCATAAATTCACCATTCGATGATGTCTGATATATTATCTTACCTACTGAATAAGTTATCGCAATTAGAGTAAATGTAATTATAATTGTTGATAATGACTGAAATAACACTTCAATACTATCACCAATACCAGTAGAATAAGCAAACTCCTTTGTTCCATCACTAACACTATACATCCCTTCAAACACAGGAGCTATTTTGTCTGAGTCTAATATTTTATGGAATAATATATAAATAGAGTTAAGTGCAATGTCATTATCGCATATTCTTGTTGATTCCTTTTGAACCACCATACCCGAATCATCTACTGACATACCACAGGTTATTTCAGATCCCGCTGTTGCTGCATATACGTTTACATTTACTATCATCACAAAAAAACATATAAGTAATATTTTTACCAATTTCATCATTTAAAATTCCATTTTTTATTATTAAAATCACAATAACATCTTAACTCAAATATTTTTTAATTCAACAAAATAATGCAATTAACTTTATATTCTATTATTTTTTACTTCATTCTTGCTTTTAATTAAAATTGATTTACATTGATATATAAATATAAATAAATATATATAAGGGAATTACACAATGAAGTATAACAAAAAAATACTAGCAATACTTATTACAGGGATACTATCGCTCAATTTATATGCTGAAGATATTCCTAACACTACAACAGAAAAAAATATTATTAGCGTCTGTAAACATACAGCTATGCATTATGCAACTAGTATTGAAAAATACTCATATGTAGAAGCATTATTAAAAAGAAAAGAATTTACACTTTATGAATTAAACTATCAATGCCAAACCCCAATTCATATTGCGTCAGAACTTGGTAATGTTGGAATATTAGAGCTTTTTCATAATTACCTAGGCAGTTTTGATGTCTTAAATAGTGATGGTCAAACACCATTAATGACAGCAATTGAAAACAATCAACATCAAGCAATTTTATTTATGGTTGAGAATGGTGCAGATCTTGATAAAAAAGACAATAATGGGAAATCTGTTAAAGAGTATTTTAATGAGAATGGTGATTTATTAACACAGAAAATATTGAAAAATCAAGAAAATAAACAATCTATTATGAAATTTGAAAATAATAACGTCAATAAAGACTATGAAGTTAATAAATTAAATAATCTTATAAAAGAAAAGGAATTACTTATCATTGAAATGAAAAAAGATGGTGTTGATCCTCAAATAATTAATAGTTTACAAAGTGAAGTTATATTTCTTAAAGAAAGAATTGCGAGTTTAGAAAACATAATTAAGCAACAAGAGGAAGAACTAGAAGAACTTAGATCATTAAGAAACCTTTATGATAGCAATTTGAAAAATAATGTTCATAATTCACCGATTAAAAAGAAAGATAATCTTAATTCGCATATACCAGAGGAAGAATATAAAGAGCTTTTAGAAAACTTTAAAAAGTCTGATGAAACCGATTTAAATCAGCTTTCAGAGTCTTTAAAGCTTATGGAGTTTTTATCTACACCTATGTATAAATTAGAGAAAAAATAATTAATCAAAGAAATATTAAGAAATTATTAATTAAATCTTAAAGTCCTTTTTAAAGGACTGTTTAGTAGGAATAAGCTGAGTTCTGTCTATCGATGTATTCGACATAAACGTAACTTTGCTTATCATTATTTTTGTTTTTTTTGCATTATTATCCTTTTATTTATGTTAAATCAACCCGAAGGTTATCATTTTTTTCTAGCCTTGATATAAGGTTAATAGCGCTACAAACTGGGAATTTTTAGGTAATACTGATATCATATCTTAATTTTTCAACTAAAAGTGAGGTAAAAACAACCACAAGAAGCCGCATCATTTAGGGTGTAGTTATTCAATTATTACTTGTAACTAATCCTACTTCTGTTATACCATTATTTTGCAATACCCCCATTACATTAACTACCTTCCCGTAACTAACATCACTATCTCCCCTTATAAATGCTTTTCTTTTAGGATTTATTTTATTATGAGCTTTAACTCTAATAACAATATCTTTTAACTCTAATTTAACTTCATTATTATCATCAACCATAAACAAATCACCATTTTTTTTAACAGTAATAATTAATGGGGTTCTATCTTGTTCACTATTTACAACTTTGGCACCTTCAACTTTTGGCAATTCAACTTTAACTGCATAGGTTATAACAGGAGCAGCCGCCATAAATATAATAAGCAATACCAACATTACATCAATATAAGGAACAACATTCATTTCAGAAATCATTTTTGTTTGAACTTTTCTTCTCATAATTTTATCTCACAACCTTTAACGCGATTTTTTCTTTTGCTGATAAGCAAAATTCATCTGTTAACAACTGATATTCTTCAGTTAATTCCTCTTGCTTGTTTTGATAAATATTGTAAAAAATATAGGCAGGTATAGCGGTAAATAACGCTATTGCTGTTGCAATTAACGCTTCTGCTATACTTGGAGCTATATATTCAAGTGTTGCTTGCTTTGCCAAACCAATTGCTATAAATGCATGCATAATCCCCCACACTGTACCAAATAATCCAATATAAGGAGATACAGATCCTATTGTAGCTAGTGATGCATTATGCTTTTTTAATTTCTGAATTTCTCTCTCAATAGCAACATCCATATTTTCCTTAACATCATTGATGAAATATTTTATTTCTTCCTGAGTCATTGGCTTTTTATCTTTATCTTTATTTCTTGACTCTATATTTTTATTAATTGTTGAATACCCCTTCCTTATCACATTAACAAAATATCCTTTTGGATTTGAAGAAACAAAAGAGTTCCAGCCTTTATGTGGGTTATTGATTTTTTTTACAGCCTTTATTTCTCTCATTCTTTTATTAAAGTCCATATTTTTTTTAATTATAATACTCCAACTATAAACAGACAATAACATTAAGAAAAACATAACACATTGTACTGTTATCGAAGATCCCATTACTAGTTCCCAAAAATTCATTGTCAAACCCCTTTTATATAAAAAACACATTTTCGGTTATATTATCAGTAAAAAATATTAAATCAAGACATTGATTTAATATTTTTCAAGGGTATTATTGTTTAAAAAAGGGGTTTTATGAGGAATAAGAATTTGAGTAACTTTAAGAATAAAGCAAAAAAAATCAATAAAAATGGAAAAAGATTATTCTTCATTCTTTCTGGATTGCTTGCATTCTCCCTTGTTGGCTCATATCTAAAGCAGCCTATAACAGCATACACAATTAATGGTCAAAATATGAATCCAAATGTAGCTCATTTTGAAATTTTAAAATTACAAAATGACATCCCAGAATACCAAAAAGATTACCTTTATTTATATCAACAGAAAAATAAAATTATTAAAGATATTGAGTTAGAAAGCGACATTATCATACCCAAAGATATTTTTAATCAAGCCAGTAATGAACAATTCGAAAATATATTTCAAAAAAAAGCAAAAAGCGTTGATTTATTTATACTTAATTTAAAAGAAAGGTTTAATATTACTCCTGCACAATTTGAGCAATCACTTAAAAGAGAGTTTCTATTTTCTTTATTTGCAAACTTCATGGAGTTCTCCAATAGGACAACAAGTAATAATTTTTCACAAATTGAAGATATTATTTCCAAAGAAATTACAATCGAATACAAGAATAAAAACGATGACACTATTAATAAAAAAATAAGATATAAAGAAGATCCTGACTTATACTTAGAAGTTTTACTTCTAAGCTATAATAATATAGAAGAAAATGAAGTTGGTGAAAAAATCATTGAAATTTCAATTGAAAACAAAAAAACAAATTTTGTTATAAAAAAAATAGCAAAAATAAATGATTTTAAGGTTGAAGAAAAGAATATACATGATATAACAAGCAAATCAATTATTAGTTATTATTTTTAATTTTTTTTATTGCAATATGAATTGAAAAAAAAAAGATATGTTATAATAATAATTACGCAAATAAAAGAAGGAAAATATAATGAGTTTAGATACAATTTATGTATTAAAAAGAAATGGACAAAAAGAAGCTTTAGATTTTGAAAAAATACATAAAGTTTTAGAATGGGCGACAGAAGGACTATCCAATGTCTCTTACTCTACAATTGAGTTAAAAGCAAAGCTTCAATTTACAGATGGAGTTTCAACTGCAGACATACACTCTATTCTAGCAAAAACAAGTGCTGACTTAATTACAGCAGATAATCCTAATTATCAATATGTAGCAAGTAGACTTAGACTTTTTGCACTAAGAAAAGAAGTTTTTGGCAAATTTACCCCACCGCATGTATTAAAATTTGTAAAAGACATGGTGGCATTAGAAAAATACACACATGAACTTTTAGAGTGGTACAGTGAGGAAGATTTTGATGAAATGAACAATACGATCAATCATCAGCGCGATTTTTCTTTAAGTTGGGCAGCAGTAAAACAAATGGAAGGAAAATACTTAAGAAAAAACAGAATCACAGGACAAATATATGAAACTCCACAGTTCTTATATATGATGATTGCTGCCACTATCTTTAGTGGATACCCAAAGAAAACAAGAATGGAATATGTTAAGAAATATTATAACTACATTTCTGATGGTGAAATATCTCTACCTACACCTATCATGGCTGGACTAAGAACCCCTGATAAACAATTTAGTTCTTGCGTATTAATTGAAGCAGGTGATTCTCTACCTTCAATCAATGCGACTTCTAATGCTATTGTTTCTTATATCGCTAGAAAAGCAGGCATAGGTATTAATGGCGGTTCATTACGTGCTATCGGATCTTCTATAAGAAATGGAGAAGCATTCCATACTGGTGTTATCCCATTCTTTAGATTATTTCAATCTGCTGTAAAAAGTTGTTCGCAAGGTGGTGTTAGAGGTGGCGCAGCTACACTTTATGTTCCTTCTTGGCATTATGAAATCATGGAAATCATGGTTCTTAAAAACAATAAAGGCACAGAAGATAACAGAGTTAGGCATTTAGATTATGGTATTCAATTTAACGGATTTATTTACCAAAGATTAATTGACGGAAAGAACTTATCATTATTTTCCCCTTCAGATGTTCCTGGTTTATTAGAAGCATTTTTTGCAGACCAAGATGAATTTAAACGTCTTTATGAAATGTATGAAGCTGATCCTAAAATTAATAGAAAAACAATTACTGCATTAGAATTATTTGAGTGCTTTATTCTTGAAAGACAAGCCACTGGCAGAATCTACTTCCAGAACGTTGATCATTGTAATGAGTTTGGGCCTTTTGAGCCATCCGTTGCACCAATAAAACAAAGTAATCTCTGTCTCGAAATTGCATTACCAACTAAACCACTTCAATCATTTGAAGATCCAGAAGGTGAAATTGCATTATGTACACTAAGTGCATTAAATTTAGGTAAAATACCAGACTTTGACTTCAACGATAAAGAAGATACAGCTAAGGCTTTATCTAAACTTGAAGATGTTCTCGACTTAACTGTTCGTGCATTAGATGCAATATTGTCATATCAAGACTACCCAGTTCCTGCGGCACATAAATCAACTATGCTTTATAGACCACTTGGCATTGGTGTTGTTAACTACGCATACTTATTGGCTAAACATGGTGTTTCATATTCTGAAACAAAGCGTACAGTTGTTGAGAATGGTGTAGAACGTGTTATTGTAGAGCAACCAGCGCTTAAATTAACTAACCAAGTTATGGAAGCTATACAATTCTACAGTATGAAGGCTTCTATAAATCTTGCAAAAGAACAAGGTGCTTGTTTAGGTATGAAAAATACCAAATTAGCAAAAGGATCTTTACCAATTGATAGATATAAAAAAGAAGTTGATGTATTACTTGAAGATAATGATGCTAACTTTCTTCTTCAAGATTGGGAAGGTTTAAGAAAAGACTTGCTAAAATACGGTATTAGAAATGCAACACTTACCGCGCTTATGCCAAGTGAAACTTCTTCTCAAATTTTAAATGCTACCAATGGCATTGAAGCTCCAAGAGCTTTAGTAAGTATTAAAACTTCTAAAGATGGTGTTTTAAAGCAAGTTGTTCCTGGTGTTGAAAATCCTGAAATTCGTTGGAATTACGAATTGTTATGGGATCAGGAGAATCCTGTCGGCTACATTAAGATTGTTGCTGTTATGCAAAAATGGGTTGACCAAGCAATATCGGCTAACACTGCATATAATCCAAACTTTTTTGAAAATAATAGATTTTCTACACAAAAGTTATTAAAGGATTTACTTACTTGCTATAAGTTAGGATGGAAAACTGGTTACTACTTCAATACAAATGATGTATCAAATGATAAACAAAACGGTCAAGATGATGAAGATTGTGATTCTTGCAAAATTTAATTAAAAAAGGAGACATAAATGAGCTTTAAATCATTTAACCCAAAAAAAGTAAACACTCTCGAAGAAAACATGTTTTTCGGAGAGCAAGTTAATGTCGCAAGATATGACATACAAAAACATAGTCGTTTTGAAAAATTGATTGATAAACATCTATCTTTTTTCTGGAGACCAGAAGAAGTTAATATTTCAAAAGATATCCGAGACTTTAATTCATTAAGTGACTCGGCTAAACATATCTTTTTATCTAATCTAAAAAGACAGATTTTATTGGATAGCGTTCAAGGACGCTCTCCAAACGTAGCAATGCTTCCAGTTGTTTCCTTACCAGAATTAGAAACTTGGATTGAAACTTGGTCATTTTTTGAAACTATTCATTCAAGATCTTACACTTATATTATTAAAAACCTTATAAGTAATCCAACAGAGGTTTTTGATTCTATAATGGATACACCAGAGATTACTGAAAGTGCAAAAGAAATCACTAAATATTATGATGACTTTATTGAATACTCAAGCCACTACGTTAGTTTTGGTCTAGGAAAACACACTTTTAATCTAGCAAGTGGTGAAGTAAAGGTTGTAGATATTAATCTTTATGAATTAAAAAGAAAACTATATCTTATGATTGCTTCAATTAATATTCTTGAAGGTGTTAGATTCTATGTTAGTTTTGCTTGCTCTTGGGCATTTGCTGAAAATGAACTTATGGAAGGTAATGCTAAGATTATTCGTTTAATATGTAGAGATGAAAATCTTCACTTAGCTTCCACACAGTACATTCTTAATGAATTACCAAAAGAAGACAATGATTTTAAAAAAATAAGAGAAGAAACAAAAGAAGAAATTCTTGATATGTACAGAGAAGCAGCAAAAGATGAAAAGGAATGGGCTAAATATTTATTCCAAAAGAATTCAATGATTGGTTTAAATGAAAAACTACTTAGTCAGTTTGTAGAATATATTACAAATAAAAGATTAATTGCCATTAAAATGGAGCCTCTTTTTGAACAAGAAGAAAATCCTTTACCTTGGGTTGATGAATGGATTTCAGATACAGGCGGTCAAAACAAGACTCAGGTTGCACCACAGGAAACTGAAATTACTTCCTATCTTGTTGGACAAGTATCGCAAGATTCAAACCTTGATTCTTTCTTAGGATTTAAGATATAAATTTAACTTACAGCTACAAAATTAAAACACCTTTTTATAAAGGTGTTTTTTAAACAAACATAATAAATAATTATTTAAGGAAAAAAAATGGACATATTAATTATAGGAAAAGAAGATTGTGATCGTTGTGATAATGCTAAATCATTTTTAACAGCAAAGAAAACACCATACGTTTACAAAAGCATGCCCACTGAAATAACAGTAGAAGACGCTTATAAGGTAGCAGGCACAATGTTTAGAGAATTACCTGCAGTCATTGTTAACGGTATCTATATTGGTGGATTTTCAGCATTACAAAAAATCATTAATTCAAAGAAATAATATTTAAACTTACCTAACCTTATTGTGTAAAAAACAACATTTAAAGCTAGGTAAAAAAATAAAAGGACGCTCTTGCGAAAAATATATGACAATAAAATTTAAGCATAAAGTTTTGTATTTTGCTGCTTCTATTATACTAATAACCTCTTTTGGGGTTTATAAATATCACTCACTAGCAGAAGATGCAGCTAGTAAAGAAAATTTTGTTAATTTTTCTCACTCTGATTTTACTAAAATAACTGATTTTCCAAGAAATAATTTTTATTACAATGTTGCCAAGCTTAATGAATTTAGTATTTACAAACCAAATATGACATTAGAAGATATTGATATTATTATTAAAAATTCTAAATCTAAGATTGTAAAAGATCAGGCATTATTACTTAAAAGTGATATTCTCTTTTCAAGAAAAAAATATACGGAATCATTAGGTCAACTAAACCTTATTAAATCAGAAATTTTAAAACCTTATGTTTTAATTATGAGAGGAGACATATTTGATAAAATGGGAAGAGCAGATCTAGCTTATACTGACTATAATGAATCTCTTAAATTAGTTAACGACAATGTATATAAAATACTAATACTTGAAAAAATAAAAAACCTTAAGATAAATAATTAGAAAATTTAATTATTTTTTATAAAAAAAAGAACACTATTAGTGTTCTTTTTTTATCATTTAGTAATCAACTAAGGTTAATAGTACTACATTCACTTAGAAGCCTTAAACATTTCAATAATTGAAGACGCAGGTTGATAACCAGGAACCACAGTACCATTATCTAGATAAAGAAATGGTGTCCCACCAAAACCAATACGTTGACCTGACTCATAACCTTCTTTAACCAATGCATTACACGCCTGTTTATTAGGTTCGTACTCAGCCATATATCCAGCAGAACTACCACCATTCTTAACAAATGTTAATGCAGCTTGTCTATCTTTTTGACAATAAATTGCGCCCATTTCAGCCAATGTTTTGTTTTCTCCATAAACCAAACCACCTTTTTCATCACGAGAAATAGCAACTTGTTCTTCAACGGAACTTCTTGGATATGCAATATACTTAACTTCAACACCGCCAGAGGTTAACTGATCAATTTCAGTATGCAACTTTCTGCAATAACCACACGTTGTATCAGTGTAAACATAAAGTGTACCAATTTTCTCAGCAGTTGGAGCATAAGTGATAAACGCATCTTCTGAAAGATGCTCTACTTCATTCTTTGCTACTTTCTGCATTAAATCACTTCGATAGTCAGCAGAAATATTTTTGTGTGCGCCATTTTGAAAACTAATAACGTCACCTAGGAAAACATATTTCATATCAGAAGTCATTACACCAGTATCTTTACCACCAAGCTTAATCTCATATAATCCTTCAAGACCAAAAGGAGTTAAATCTCTAATTACTTCAACCCCACCATAATTATCAAAATTCTTAGTAGCAGCAATTTTCAACCCAAAGTCAGTTATTGACAAACCTTCAGCCTTTGGGGTAACTACTTTTACTGATGGAATCTTTATTTCCGTTGCTGGAAAAACTTCAACTGCTTCACTATTTACTGCTGTTTCTGCCATTGCATTACCTGCCATTAGCAAGCCAAGTGCTAGCGATATTAATGTTTTTTTCATACGTTTTGAATCTCCTTATTTAGATTTCTTAATACAATAGCATTAAATTATAAAAAATCAACCATTTTTTTAGAATTTTATACTTATTTCCTTAATTTCTTTTTTATTTAATCCCTTATTCATTTCTATATTAAATATACTCCCAAATTCATTTAATTCATCAAAATCATGTAACATATTTAATGCTATCTTAACATCTTTGAATACAATATATTCCCCATCAAGCTTAAATTCCCCGAAAATGTTTAATTCAAATATGTTCTCCAATGACATTTTATAAATAACCTCACCATTTTCATTTAAAGTGCTTTTTACACTTAAATTCTCCTTTAATTGATTAGATTTAGCCATTGATAGTTTTTCAAACAAAGCCTTCTTACCGCTTATATCTAATAGTTCAAAAATAAATGAAGAGTTGTTGCTGTTTGTAAGATTTAGATTAAATTTTGATGTTTTAAGGTAGTCAGCAAAAACCCCTTTGTCGCTTGATAAAATCTTTCCAACAATTGAATCTTCATTATTGGTACTTACATTTAGTTGAAGATTTTTCTTACCCTCCACATCTTTTATGCGTATACTTAAGTCTTTTTTGTACTCACCTTCTCTATCTATAACTTCTATTTCTCCGTTATATTTTATATTTGGATTACTTTTATTCTGAAGTCCTTTAAAAATAACAGAATTATGCTCTTTATCTTTTTTTATTAATTTTATATTATCAATTAAAACCTGATTTGTTACTACTTGGTTATATCTTGTCATTATTTCATTGTTTTGTTTGCTCTTATAAAAGAAGTCATTTGCTGACACAACATAGTTTGTGCCAAATAATATTACCCCTATTAGTATTTTTTTACTTAGATTTTTTATCATAAAAAATTGCTCCATTTCATCCAATATCACCTTATCAATATAATTGATAACAGAATTTATTTTATTTAAAAATTATTTAAATATTTTCTTCATACTACTTCATTTCACTGCAAAGTCAATTAAATATCTACTTCTATTAAAAAAAATAATTATAAATAACCTTGTATAAACCAATTTAAATCAGCAATACAATACTTTTTATTAATTTTATTATATTTACTTTTTAAAAAAAATATAGTATAGTCAATCAATAAAATATAAAAGGTTAATTTATGAAAAAAATAAGTTTTAAACATAATGGAGTATACTTCTTCTCAGGTGAAAACAATGAATCAAAAATCTCATTTTTAGAAAACATAATAAACAGTAATGATATTAAAAATAATTGTCTTTTTAACATTCATGATATTAGAAGATTTATCTTTGGAGATCACTACACTTACGATCTTAAAGAACAAGAAATTTATCAAATAAGCTATGGTTTTGAAGACTTTAGTGTTATTGAAACTTTACTTAATATTATAAAAATGCGTTCTAAACAAGGAATACTGACTATTGTTGATATTGATAAACTAACAGATAAACAGAATAAGAAATTAATCAACTATTTTATTAGTGAGAAAATTAAATTTGATTTTTTTGACTTTACAGATAAAGATATATTATCTCATAAAGAAGTTAATTTTAACACAGAGATATACGTTGAAAAATTTGAACTCAAACACACTAATATTGATGCTGTTGGTGATGTTCATGGTTTGTATGATGAGTTAGTTGATTTTATTACAGAACTTGGATACGAAGTTAATGACTATCATATAACTCATAAAGAAAATAGAAAACTTCTATTTTTAGGTGATGTTGTTGACCGTGGGCAACAAAGCCTGAAAATGCTTAAGTTGCTTTACAATTCAGTAGTTCATAATGGACATTATGCTATCATAGGTAATCATGAAAATAAATTATTACAATTTAAAAAACATTATGAACGTTTTGGTAGTACTTTATCCTCTAATAATGCAACCTCTGAAACTATTCTTGAACTTTTACAAATTGATAGTGAGGAAATGATGAAGTATCTTGATTTTATTGAAAACCTTCCACATTATTACACTTACAAAGATATTGCATTCACACATGGCAATCTAGATTATTTCGAGCCGACAAGCGTCATTAAATCAAAAGTAATGTATGGTTCTGGTAAAAGTTCTGAAACAGATCTTAAATATCAAATCTTGTTTAATAAAGGAGTTAATAAATATACGTTAATTAGAGGACATTATATTCAAGAAAATGATCATCAAAATGTATTCTCACTTGAAAGAGAGCAGGCTTTTAATGGACACTTAGCAATCCTTCATTTGGATAAATTTCTAAATGAAAGAATAGAAAAAGGCAATATTTCTGCTTTCAAAGATAATACTAAGTTATTTAAAACACATTTTGATTTTATAGAGCATTCTAAAAAGTTTGACTTTGTTAAAGTTCTTGAAGAACACTGCAAAAATGAGTTACTTATAAAGTTGCCTACAAAAAATGGCTTTCACACCCTTTATAAATATACAGAAAAATTTAACAACTCAAATTTACTTTCATTTGATAGCGAATTAAATGAAGCCAATGGTATTGTTGTAGATTTAGCAAGTAATATTATTATTAATCCACCTAAAAGAATTTTTAATTTTAATTCATTACCTAATAAAAAAATATATCAAGGACAAAAATTTATTGCAAGAGATAAAATAAATGGAATTAACTTTAACATTGGATATAATAGTATTAATAAATCTCTTATTTATGCAACTTCAAATTTTATTTTAGACTTTAAAATAAAATCTGCTATAGACAAAATATCAAATGATTTACAATCTATTATGATTGATTTTATTAAACAAAAAAATTATACACTTTCATTTTCATACTCCGAAAGTCAAGACAAATTGTACCTACTAAATGTTAAGTCTAATAGTCAAAATTACTATGAGTATACAGAATTAGAAATGGATAAACTAGTATACTCTTGGAATGAAGATTTTGTGATTAGACCATTATGGGGATATAGTTTATTTGAAGATATTATAAGTAATGTAGAAAATAATAATCAAAGCTTTATTGTTAAGTCAATCAATGAAGATTATTTATTTTATATAGACTCTCATCATGTGCAGTTATATAATTTTATAAGCTCTCTTTCAAAGGAAAACAAAAACCTTGTCAATAAAAAGAAATTACCAAAAAACATTACAAAGGATCAAAGTAATTTACTTTTATTCTTTATGAAATCACCATACAGAAACAAAATATTCTTTTTAAATAAAAAGGATTTTGAGATGGTTGTAAGTAACTATCTTTCTAAAAAATAATTAATATTGGGAAAAAATATTAGACAGTTCTTCATTTTTTCCTTTTTTTATTTTAAATACATTAGAAGTCATTAATTCTATATTTCCATGTAAAAATCTTTTTTTATATTCTTCAATCTGCAAAATTAATCCCTGCCTATCTTTTGCTTCAAATTGATATAATTTCCCGTTTTGTTTAATTTTTAAATATTTCATTTTTTTTCGCAATGACAAACATTACGCTCCTATTTTTATCAATATATATTATTAAGTTGATATTAAACTTATATCACTAAAATATAAAAATAAAAGAAAAATATATATATAAAACAAAAAAACCACATAAATCTCTTTAATTTTAAATTAATTTGATTTATGTGGCTCCATTATATATATATGTTTTTAATTTAAAGTAAATTTATTTTCCAAACAAGGATTTTCATCATCCATATTAAATGTTACTAACTCTTTTGAAATCAATTTTTTATCTAACTTATCAACAAATATCAGTCCTTGCTTGTGATAATTAATTTCGCATTCATCATACTTTATATTATAAACAACTTCTTCATCTATTAAGTAATCAGTTAATGCTTCAAGATCTGTTGTTTCTATCTTTACCTTGTATTTGTTAAACTCTTTTCCCTTTATTTTAATTTTTGGAGAAACAAATTGATATTTTGTTATTTCCATTAAAATAGATACACCCTGAACTATATCTAATAATTTCTCTGCCACTAAATTATCAACCTTAATAACACTATTAGCTTCCTTCATTTCTTCATAATTAATAAACGCTGCCGAACCAGAAATTTCGCTTAATAAATCATCTTTTTCTTCTTTAATATTTAATTTAAAATCTTTAAAGCTAATAAAATCTTGATTTAATACTTCCACTCCCTTAAAAAGATCATAACTTTTTTTCTCATACAAATCAGAGTCATTTATTTTTTTTATTTTTATATTATATAAAAAACCCTCCAACTTTACCGTAATTTTATTAAACATTTTTTTTCTCCAATTGAAAAATATGTGTTAATTTTAGTTTTAAAATTTAAAAAGTCAATACGACTTTTGGATTTATTTACATTTATTTCTTGTAGTTGAATTTAATGATTGATTTAACATTGTTTTTTTGTCATCACTTTTTTTACTTAAAAAACTTTTTATAATCTCTTTTTGATTTATATTCTCTGCCAACAATAATGCGAATTCTCTTTCTTGAACTAATTCAGATTGAGATACTTTTATTTTTTCCAACTTTACTCTCAAATCACTTAAAAAATAGTTTGACTTTATTGCCTTCTCGACTTTTTCAGCCAAACTACTTTCCATTCCAAGTTCCTCTATTAAATACTCAGATACATTATTTTTATCCTTTATCAATGATAATAGATTTCCTACTGATTTAAATAGGTTACTTCTTTCAGCAGAATATACCTTTCCCTCTTGATAGCCATCTGCAATAGTATGAAATTGCTCAGTCTTCATAACTAAAATAGTTGCTGTCATCTCAAGACCTGTTTTAAATAAATCATCATCCTTTACAGAGTTATATCTAAAATTTATTTCATTTAAAAATTTAAATGAATTATCTATGCCAACATTAACGTTGCTTACACTGTTAAAATTTGATACATAAGCAAAAGAATTAAGTGAAGCTGTTAATTGTTGCATAAAATCATTTGTTTTTAATACTTCACCAAAGTAAGTATAGGTTAAATTTTCTTTCCCTAAATTAATAATTGCCTCCATTTCGCTTTTATTAATTTTCATATTGTTGGTAAAATTCATTCCACCTCTACCCAATATTTGTTGTCTTATATAAGTGAGATCTCTTAAGAATAAATTATTTACCTTATGCTCTTTATTATCATGGCCTTCTACTTTTTGAAATATTTCCCACCTTATCTCCTTATTTAACTTACCAAATTCCTTAATACCATTATCCTCTCTAAAACTATTTGATTTAACATAATTTCTAGCCTCTAACTTAGTAATATCACCTTTACTATATCTTGACTTTATTTTTAATGCAGTCGATAACATTCTTACATAATGGCGAATAAATTGATTGCCTTCTACTTGATAACTTCTATCCCTAGTTACAGACAAAGCAACAGCCTTTTGTTTTTTTTCAGACCACAACATAACATCAATTTCTCCATTCCCTGCTGGTCTAAAACTAAACCCAAAATCAGAATGTTTTTTTTGCTCATCAGATACCTTAGTAATAAAAGGCTGTTTTGATGTTAGTGATTTCTTATTAATATCTAGTAATATATTTTTCAGAGTTTGTTTTTTATTTAATTCATTGTTTTCCTCAAAAACCAATATTTTACTTGGATCATAATCTTCAGTCTCAATATATCCAGCAATCCAACCTATAGCCTCTTTAATTTGCCAATATTCAAAACTACTATCAAAGTACTTAGAAAAATAATCCCATTCCATTATCTGTTCTTTTATTATTTCATTACTTTCCTTTATATCAACATCAACCCCTATATCATAAACTTCTTGCATTGAATTTGTCGTTACTGCATCTATTATTTGCATTGATATTTTTGATAAACTAACAATAAGATCTTTCTTTTTTAGCATGTTTTTTTTGCTAAATAATTCTTCTAAATTTCCTCTAATTGTGTTTAATTCTGGATATAATTTTAGTTCCTTTATTATTCCTTCATTAATATTTAGATGACTTTTTTCTTTTAATAATTCATAATATGATTGAGTAATTAGCTTATAATCAATATTACTGCTTTTTAATTGCTCATTTAACTCATAACAATATTTCTTTATATCTTTATTAATCATAAAAATCTCCTTTTTTTTTATTATAACATATATTTCTTTTTTAAAATATTATTTCCTAACTTAGTCGTTGAAAATAAATGTATGCACTTGTAAAAAAATATAAAAATTTAAATAAATCAGTCTCTTCAGCTCAAATAAATTATCAACCATTAAAAAAACTTCAATATTGACCTTAGTTATTATTTAGTGTATTATGTTATTATATATATATATATATTGTATAAAAAAAGGAAAAAAAATGAGAAATTTTATAAAAATTATAGCATTATCGCTGGCAGCAAGCAGCTTTTTAACTCAAGCAGCTATTACTGACTTTTCAATAGATGATCTTGATTTTTACAAAAATAAGCATATTGACTTTATAGTTAATAAATGTGAAATCAGCACAAATAAAGAAAATTGTATTCTTACAGATATTAAGTATTTTTATTCTGGACTTAAATTGTTAACTCAACCATATGGAGATGTTTATTATAAAAAGTGCTATTTTAAAAACTTTGAAAATAATACTCTAAATTATGAAACACTAAATACTTGCACTAGAAATTACTACAATACTTTAAGTTATGACTTTCTCAACAAAAAATATAATCATATATTTCTTGAAGAAGGGTATATAATGAATAATATAACTCAAATATGTAACAATACTCATGGGGATGTAATTAATCTTAATTATATTAATGATTGTATAAAAAAAGAACAAAAAAGTTTTAAATTTTTTAAACTAAACTTCTTCAACAATCTTAGTTTTAATGCTGAAGAAGCATTTGAATACTGCCTTAAGACATATCAATATAGCAACTACTCATTTAATTTTACTGCAATAAATTCTTGCATTAAACTAAATACTTCTGACTTTAAAGCAAATACTCGCTAGGTATATCAACTTGCAAGGTTTTATTTCTCAATCTTATATCCAAGATCATTCTTAAGTCATGATTTTCAATAGCCTTAATCATTAAACCATAATGTTCATTAACTATCGGAAATCCAGCTTTTTTAGCCTTATTAATTATATCTATTATTATATTTATTTTATGATTATTAATATTATAGACAGATGGTGCTTCAATCAGTAGTTCAGTACTATAAAAAACTCCTTCATTAAATCCCATGCAAGGAAATATTCTATTAATAATAGACTGCTGCTCTTTTATTGATAATAATTTTCGATCAAAACAATTAAAAAATATTTCTATCACATATTTTTCTTGCCCCCAATTTTCACACTTATACATATATTGGAAATTTTCCTTAACCCTGATTTTAGAAAAAAGGTGTGATATAAAATCAATTCTAATTTTTTTCATATCTATAATTAGATCTTTTACATTACCAACTTTTTCCTTATCATCCATCATTTTATCCATTATCTGTCTTTCATAAGCAAATTCTCTATTAAGGTAATAATCTTCATCTCTATTTTTTCTATTAAAAATAAAATTAAGTCTTTCACTAAAACTTTCAAATTGATATATTTTTAAATTCCTTATATTACCTAAATTTCTTAAATTAATTTCATCTTTAATTCTCGTTACTGTACTTAGGTTAGTCCACTCTGATATATGGACTCTATCTTCAAATCTATTACTTGTATGAACTCTAAATATTTCTTTAGTCTTAAATCTCTTAAATTCCAATCTTTCGTCTATATCATCAAGTAATTCGTTATATTCAGCAGTATCAAATTCAAATTTATAATAATTTTTTAGCCTAAACACCATTTCAATTAACTCTTCGTCACAAGTTACAGAAAAGTATAAATATAACTTACTATATTTGTTTAATTTTAAAATAAATTTCCTTACATTCTCAACTTTTATTAATTTACTTTTATAAAACTTATAATTCTTATCCATCTTATATATTGCCGTCAACATATTTTTTTACCTTTTTTATTACATTTTATCATAAAAAAATAATATTTGACTTTTTTTTATTTTTATATAACGTAATATATAAGAAAAGGGAAAATTAATATGTTAAAAAAAACCATTATTGTAATGCTATTTAGTTTATTTTTTGGATTAAATGCAGGTGATAATTTTATAGAAGATAACTTTAACTTAAAAAATATGGCATTATCTGATTCTTATCGATATTTGGTGTCCAAAAAAAATATACTAAAATTTATACAACAAAACTCTATTAGTCATAAAAAAGATCAAAAATCTAATCAAAAATACCTATCAAAAGACTACTCTAATCTTTGTAGAGATATTTACTTTGGAACAAAAGATATTATAAAAAATGAAAGGGAGGGCGTTGTTTGCTTAAAATATGGATTACTTCAAGGTTATTATAAATCAGCAAAATATTTATCAGAAATTTCATACCTAGAAAATGAAATTACTGAAAGTATTTATTGGGCTGGATTTGCGGCAGCTTTTGGCGAAGACATATATGATACAAAAGTATATAAAGAACATATAAATAAATACAGCGAAATAAACAATGTATTTAAAGCAGCTATCAAGCAAAGCACAAGACTAAATTTAGGAAATTTCCAAAATAGTGTTGAGACATATCTCGACATACAAGATATGTACTTTGATAATGACAACACAAAAAACAATAACAAAACAGAGGTTTATGAATTATTATCAAAAGGAAATTTTGATTTACTAGCACAAGAACTTAGTTATTTAACTTCCGATGCGCAAAAAATAATATTGTTATCTCACACAAAAAATAAAGATTGGAAAAGTCTTATTGAATACTGTGAACTTTATTTTGATTACACGCTAAATCAATATTGTTTGAAATCACTCAATAAATATACTGATAGTACTTTACCAGCATTAAAATACTCTCTTAATGAATTTAATGAATATAAAAATAATATGATAAAAGAAACAAAGTTTAAAAATGCTTTCCAAAATTTAGGGTATGCATTCGAAAACAAAAACAAATATGCAGAGTCTATATTTAACTTAATTATAGATGAATTAAATGAAAAAGATTTTATTTCCGCTTATGCTAATTTCAATCAAGGTCGAAAAATATTTAACACTATAAGGATTTCAAAAAAATGAAAAAACTACTAATTTTAACAATAATGATATTAAGCGGTCAGCTATATGCTGAAAATAATTATAAAGAAGATATTTTTCATGACTTTATTATTGATCCCATTAATTTTTCAAACTCTATATTTAACAAAACATTAAGTAAGAGTGATGATAATAATAAATTTTTTAATACATTTGTTATTGATAAAGAATTTGCAAAATCTTTATCCACTAACAATTCAATATCTGATGTATTAAATATATGTTATGAAATGTATGCAAATAGAGAGCAAGATAAGTTTGAAAAACTTCCTAACGAAGGCAAATTATGCCTTTACCACTATGCAGTATCTGGATATAGTGAGGCATACTCCTATATTTCCATGTATCATTTTGATAAATATAAGGAAATAATTGTATTTAATAATGAGGTTAGTGTAGACAATCTTATTAAAATGAGTGTTTATGCGGGACTTGCAGATAGCTCGCACATTAAAAGTAGTAAAAAGGGAATATTAGATAGCCAAATCACTTCATTTACAGATATTATATCTCAACCTGTTATTAAAATTAAAAATAAAAATATTTTAAATAGTTATTATAATCAAGGAACACTATTACATTTAGCACTACCTATTAACTCGTCAACTTATAATGCTGTTAACCAAGACTTCTATAATGAAATTATACAGTCTTATGAATCAAAATTAGAAGAAAATAGTGGAATTATTTACAAAGATATTAGAAAGAATAATTTTAAAACACTACAACAATCAATTATTAATGATCACCAAGTTGACAATATAACTAAAAAGTACCAAGGGATTGTTGATGAAGTAACAGCACTAAACCCTAAATCCTCAAGTGATTTTAGCAAAATATGCAAGGACTCACTTTTTGGTTATAAGGAATATCAAATAGATAAAAAGTTAGCAGAATATTGTTTAGTGCAAACGACATTAACTGAAATGAATGGTAATTCAGCTTATGATCTTGGCATTTACTTTTATGTCTTAGCAAGTAATATATCTGATGATGCTGAACTTATTGTTGAATATAATCGAAGTTCACTTGTATGGTTAGCATTAAGTCTTGAACTTGGAAACCCCAACGCCAACAAAGTATTTACAAGAATTATGTTAAACCCAATTTTTAAAGATAAGCAAATTGAAGTTATTAAAGAATATAATTTTAATAGAAAAATTGCAAGATCATTAATTGATCAAAAAATAAAAATAAAATAATTTACCAATTACATTGCCATTATACATCAAAAAAATCAATAATTTAAAGAAATTATTGATTTTAATTTATAAATTAAACATAAAATAGGAGATTTACATGTTAGAATATTTAAATAAAATTAGTAAAAATAGATTGCCTTGGGCATTATTACTAGCCTCTTCTGCCACTTTTTTATCTTGTGGCTTCTTTTTTCAGTACGTTATGAATTTGGAACCTTGTCACCTATGTATTATTCAAAGAATAGCTTTTTTAATTATCGGTATTGGTGGTGCAATAGCACTTATTAAACCTCACTTAAGTCTTTTTCGATTATTGGGATTAATGGTGTGGAGTGCAGGAGTCTCACTTGGACTTTATGCTGCAAATAAATTAGTTCAATTACAGTTAAATCCACCCACTCAAAATCTTTTTTCAAGCTGTGAAATTGATGCTACATCTCTTATGAATTCATATGGATTCCTTGAATGGTTCCCAATGATGTTTGAAGCAAAAGGAAGCTGCACAGAGTCTGCTTGGAGTTTTTATGGCATATTAACAATGGAGCAGATTACTTTATTAATTTTTTGCGGCCATGCAATTGCCTTCCTACTTATACTTATTTCACAATTTTTTTACAAAAAAAATCAATAATTGACTTATTTTATTATAAGTAAAGTCATTTATAATTAATGACTTTACTTTTTCTTATTATAGGCTTTACTTATATTGTTTTAAAAAATCATAATGGATATCATCTTTTGATATCTGGTTGTTATTGTCTGCAAAAATCAATCTAAATACTTTTTTCTTATCTATTTTTTTATCCTTAAATACAACCTTATATCCATTTGGCAAAATGTCATCATAAATAATATCTGTTAGCAAGAACTCCCCTTTTATTATTTTTTTATAGCAACGATCTATAATATACTCTATAATTTCTTTTTTAAAATCCAATACAATCTGAATTTCTGGATGATGGTTGTTTTCTATAAAACCCTCTGTATAAATGTTTGTTCCTGTTGGTGAATTTATGTAATCTCTTTTTTTAAATTTTATATTATAGTTATTTAATATTTTACCTTCTTTTTTTATATCCATTTTATTTACTTCCTTTATCTTAAAACATTATTATCCATTTTAAACAATTTTAAAATAAAAACAAGGCTAAACACGATACTTTATATTTTCATTTCAATTTTGTATGATAAAATAAAATAAAAAGGAAAAATAAATGATTTACTTACAAATAATTACTTCTTGGACTTACCTATTCGTTTATAAAAATTTAAAGCTAGCACTGCTTTTACTTGCCACATTTGCTATAATATACTATTATTCTATTGATAATTCCCAAACATACACCAATATCAATAATAACAATCAGTCAATTTCCAAATTAATAAACAAGTACACAACAAAAAAACATGGAGACCTATTTTTTAAAATTTTAAATGACAATAAAAAAGAAATACATTTTTATGTTGAGGACGGGCTTAATGAGGATTATCAATTTACGTACCTAAAAAAATACAAAATAATATATATTCAAGATTCAACTACTAATGAGGAAATATTTGAAATTGAAATTTTTGACAACAATAAAGAAGTTATGATTAAAAACATTTTTAATAGTCCACTAAATAACACAAACAGCCACTTATCTTTAACTAAAAATAAATCATACATTACCTACTTTAACAATAATAATAATCAAAAAATATTGTTAAAAAAATTTTTTAACGAATTACTAATAACACTAACTAATGAGAAAAATGAACATAAGATAAGTAGTTTACTTAATGATTTCCAAACATTAACTATTTGCAATAAGCATGAGGTATTATTAAATGTATCTAATGAAAAAGCCAGAATTAGTGTCTTATGCAAATAAAAAATAAAAAACAGTTGCAAATTTCAAAATACTAATATATACTTCCCAACATAATTTAAATGGAGAAACAACATGGCTGACAAAATATTAAACTGTTCATTTTGCTCGAAAAACAACAAAGAAGTTAAAAAATTAATTGCAGGACCTTCTGTGTATATATGTGACGAGTGTGTTGAATTATGTGAAGATATTATTAAAGAAGAATCAGAAACTGAGGTTAATTCTAAAGAAATAATTAAAAATATGCCTAAACCTATGGAAATTAAAGCACAACTTGATGATTTTGTTATTGGTCAAGATGAAGCAAAAGAATCATTATCAGTAGCAATCTACAATCACTACAAGCGAATCCAGAACAACCCTAAACAATCAGGCATTGAAATTCAAAAGAGTAACATTCTTTTAATAGGTGATACAGGTTGTGGAAAAACTTTGCTTGCAGAAACTATTGCTCGTATACTTGATGTTCCTTTTGCACAAGCAGATGCAACCACATTAACAGAGGCTGGTTATGTTGGTGAAGATGTAGAAAATATTCTTCAGAAATTACTTCAGAAATGCGACTATGACGTTGAAAAAGCACAACATGGAATTATTTATATTGATGAAATTGATAAAATTTCAAAAAAATCAGAAAACCCTTCTATCACAAGAGATGTTTCTGGTGAGGGTGTGCAACAAGCTCTACTTAAATTAATTGATGGCACTATTGCTTCTGTTCCACCACAAGGCGGCAGAAAACACCCTCAACAAGAGTTTATTCAAATCGATACAACAAATATACTGTTTATCTGCGGTGGTGCTTTTGTTGGACTAAAAGACATTATTGCTAAACGAACTAATGGTCGCTCTGGCATTGGGTTTGGGAATGAGGTTAAATCCTCAAAAAAAGAAGATAATCTTATCCTTCACAAGTTAACAGATGCAGATCTTGTTAAATTTGGTATTATTCCTGAATTAAAAGGACGATTACCTGTTAATACTGTACTTGATAGCTTAACAGTTTCAGATCTTGAAACAATTCTTGTTCAGCCTAAAAATGCTATTATCAAACAATTTAGAGAACTTTTCTTGCTAGATAACATCGAGCTTATTGTTTTACCCGAAGCTATACAAGCAATTGCAAAACAGGCAATTGAAAACAAAACTGGCGCTCGTGGATTACGATCTATTCTTGAAGGAACTCTTAAGAAAGTGATGTTTACCGCACCATCTGAACCTAATTTATCTAAAATTACCATTAATGCTGACTTTATTAATGGTAACAAGGACGCTATTGTTTATGAATACAAAAAAGAACAAAAAATAGCTTAACCATAATTAAATAGCCCTTTAATTTAGTTAAATATCATTCACATAAAAAGTCAACCATAAAGGTTGACTTTTTCATAAAAAAAATATCTTAATTAAATTATTCTCCCACAACATAATTACTTAACTATTTTTAAATTTGGCTTTCCCTTTACCTCTTTTATTATTTCCACCGATAAACACATTTGATCATTAATCATTGATGTTAATATTTTTTTTCTCTCCAATAACTCTGCTATATAATCTTCCATATCAGACATATTTTCAACACCAGAAATATTTGAAATAGCATTATTTATATCCTCTATTCCTTTTTGGAACAATGTATCTATAACCATATATGCCATTTCTTTTTCTTGGTAAGGGTTTTGAGTTTTTACTTCCGCGACAATACTTAATCTTATACTATATTTATTTTCCATATTTTTCCACTCCCAATATCTAAACACTACATTATCTTTATCATGCTTTTTTTTATATTTTTGTCAATTATTATTTTTAAAAACAAATTTTACTTGCTTTTTTTTTTAATTACTATATAATAAACAAAAAACTTAGGAGATATAAATATGCACTTTTACTTTTTAGGATTTGGTTTTGTAGTTTTTTTACTTTTTAAAACAGGTCGTTTAAATTTACTTGTAAAAAAGGCTTTACAAAAATCATACGCAAAACTATACCGTCAGACTGAAAACTTTAATGACTATATTTCTGTAAAAGAAATAAAAAATGAAGATGATCAAGAAATTGAAAGTGGTTTCTACACTTACCAAGCCACTGGCGGGGTTGTGGACGCTATTAGCTACCTTGATTTCAAAATAGATTTCTCACTCTCTTTTAATACAGCAAATAAACGTTTAAAGCAAGGCATTGTATTGTCAAAAGGAAATGTTAAACACAAGTTTGTTGTTGAGGGAGATTATTCTTTAAATGGCAAAGTCATAACCTTTACACCAACAGAAGGAGACTTAAGTATTCTCCCAGAAGAATTGCGTGAAAATGAAATTAAGTTCATCGTTGAAGTAAAAGAAGGCGACTTACTACTTTCTTTCAATGAAGATCAAATGGGTAAGGCTCATTCACTTACTTTTGAAAAAAATTAAGAACAAAAAACTACTCTCAAAAAAAACCACATATTATTGTGGTTTTTTTATACTTTACTTAATAAAACCAATAGCTATATATTAGTATGACTTCTTTTTTGCGGCACACAACCTACACTTTTTGCTATTTTCAATAATGCGTCTTCTTGTTCGATATTTACAGAAGATACATTCATTATTTTCCTAATCATGCTATTGGCTTGCTGAATCGAACTTTTATTATTATCTAAGTTTTCGTTTAAAAAAATAATATAATCCTCAGCAACGCCCTTTTCTACCATAAAGCGACTAATCTTATTTTGAATTCCCTTTAAAAATATTAATGTATCTTTATTGTTTTCCAAAAATGTTATTGCATAGCCTGAAAATTCCTTCTTTTTTTCAATTTCATTATCTATCGCCACCAACAAACACTCTTTAAATAAGGCTACTTCGTCTATCTTTTCACCTTCCATTTTAGCAATACGATATTTAGCAGAGTAATTACCTAAAGCGCTCTTTGTGACTTCTAGACTTGTTATCAACTTATTATCTTCAATTTGATTATTAATTAACTTCTGGACTCTACTCATACTATATGTATACTTTTCCTCTTTGTGAGTAAATATATCAACTCTGTTATCTCGCTTTATTTCTTTTAAGTCTATATTTTCAATAAAATCTTTAATAAAATTATACTCAAAATTCTTAAATGATAGCTTATGTAAAAATGCTAACTTTTGCTTATCTGTAGCGCTATCTTGCAACCCTTTATTACTTTTTAATGTACTTGGTAAGTTATCTGCCAAATTGTTTTTTAGAAGATCAAATGCTCTCAGCAATACCTCATCTTCAAAACCTTCAAACTTTAATTCAAATACAGGTCTTTTTGTATAACCATTTCTAAAAGATCTTAACGTCCTTGTCATTTCATCTTTGAAGTTTGAAAATATCTTATCATCTTCAAGAATCATCTCTGCTTTCAATAGATTGGAGAAGTCAGTAAATTGTTTTTCATCAAAAATAAATGGCATAGATCTTTGAATCATAAGATTTTCTAATTCAAATATTGATTGAATATTATCTGCATAACTTGACATTATGTGCGTCATATCGTGTAAAGATTTATGTAAAAATATATCTTCTTTATTAAATCCTTGTAAATATTCAAGTCTATTCGTTATTTGGTCTAAAATTAATGATCTATCTATCTCAATCTCTGGACGAATTCTTGTATTAATAATGCTTGTTTCTAAACTTGTTCCTGCCGAGTTAGAAATTGCCTTACTTAATGTGTCATTTGTGAAACGTTGAAAATAACCCGCTTCTTTTTGTGTAAATCCACTATTATGAAGAACATATAAATCTATGTATGTTGAAAATTCAACAGTTTTATTTAATTCTTTTATAGCTTGATATGATCTACTTGCTTTTAGGCACATTGAGTTACATAATTCTCTCTCAAGTTCTTTATTTCCTGTCGCCAATGCATACTCAAAAACCTTATCTACAACTTTATATGCTTTCAGATAATGATTTAAATCTTCACTTAATCTCCTTCTATCAATATTGACTAGATCAGTTGAAATAAATATAGCAAGCTCTTTATTAGAAAATATCTTCTCTTTATCATTATACTCAAGTATACTTACTATGTTATCAAGGTTCACTTTTGACATAGGAAACTTTTCTTTTGAGAAACGATTGTTTGTTCCTCCATTATCATTTCTTTCCTCAGTGACTTCTTTTTTGACTTTTGAATCGGCATTTTTCTTTAAATTCCTTAAAATGGCAGAGTTTTTTAATTCCATAAATTCATTAGTTAATACATTATAATATGACTTATAATACTCCTTTATTGATATTAACTCTTCTTCTTTTAAATTATCTATATCAAAATACATAAAGCTATTTTTTCTATAAAAATCCAATTTATGGACAATAGGAATCTCTTTATCACCCGCTGTTTCAATCATCTCCATCATTCTTATTTTTTTGTAATAATTCTCTAACTCTTCAGGATTCTTATGGCCTTGATAATCTACCTTATTTAATAGATAACCTATTTCTCCCAATCTAGCTATGACTTCTTTGTTATTATAAAGATAATTTTGATAATCTGTTGACATTAATGACTTTATATTGTCAGGTATTGATAGTTTTTCTGTAAAATGCCTTACTATAGCTGCTCTTTCAGGTGTATCTGAAAATTCTTTATTTGATAAATCCACTAAGTGAGTTAATTCATGAATGAGAGCGCTTGGCGAATTAACATCAACACTAACAATATTATATATATCACTATGATATCCCATTAATTCTATAATATCTTTATCATGAATGTAAATACCATTCGCCATATAATTACCAAGCTTTCTTGTCTTAAACTCAAACTCCATATCTAAATTCAAATGTAAAGATCTTATTTTTTTCATCAAAAATAGGAATTTTTCCAAATCTGTATCTTGATCTATTTCAACACCAGACACATATCCAGACTTAATAATTTCTTCCTCTATTTTCTTCAAAATTTCTTGTGCTCTATCACCAAAATCTTTTTTATGGGTAGGTGAGATCTGATATATCCCATCTTTTTTTGAGATGTAAGTTGAAGTTGATAAAATACCGTCAACCATTGTGCGCCCAGATGTTATTTTAGAATCTATTAAATCCTTTTCTTCGAAATCAAGTTTTTTTCTTATAGTAACAAAGGAATTGGTGTATGCACTTATTTTGTCTGCACAATCTTTTACAAAATCAATATCAGCCTTACTAGTTAAATAATTTATTTTATCATTATCTGTTAATAAATCTTCCTTATTTATATCTGATAAATCATCTTTTATCTTCATTAACTCCTTGTATTTTGAGTAATTAAATCCAAATACAGATTTTACAATACTTTCTCTTATTTCACCTATTGTAGAAGGGTTTGACATATCAATATCAATTGTAGGTAGTGAAAGAACCTTTGTTTTTACGTTATAAAAATCACCAAATATTGCTCCAATATTTCTTTCGTCACCCTCCAACTCTTTCACATATCCATTTTCGTCAACAGTGATTAATAACTTTTGTATTTCAAAAAAATCATTTGTTGTCTTTATCAAATCTTTATCAAATGCGGTCAATATTTCAATCTGATCTGTTTGATTTGAAATGCCTAGTAAATTGTTCATTAAAAATGGTTGATTCGATTCTTGAACAAATCTAGCTATTTTAATTACCTTATTTGAGTATTTTGAAATATTTAATAATGTATCTTTTGTTATTCTATTTATTTGCCACATTTTTGATTTTCCTATAGTAGTTCATAATTATATTTTAACATATATTTATTTATTTCAATAAATTTTTTCAAAATATAGCAATCATTAACTATAAGAAATTATTCTGCCATTAATGATAAACTGTAAACTTCTTCTAGTATTTTCCAAGATTGTATCCAATAGTCTAATTCTTCGGCAGTCTTTATTTTTTCTGGGAAAATAATATCTTCGGTATCTGGACAACTTCGTATTATTTCTTTATATTCATTCAAAGACAATAAAGAAACTTCTGGTTCAATCTCAACATAAAATAATCCAGCCCCAAATAACTCCTTTATATAATCTATATAATGACTTACATTCGATATATAAAAAACTTTCATTTCTTTTGTTTTTTTATCAACAATTGATACTTTATGTGTCATATTTTCACCTCGTACTTATTTTTATAATATTTTATTTTTTCATTTTTATCTAGAAAAACAGTTTTATATTTTTCATTTACTAACAGTACTGATTCAAGCTGTTCATTATCTATCCCTTCCTCATTAATAAATAAATTAACTTCAAACTCATAATCGTGTAGCATTTCTAGTGCCTTAATCATTTTATCAACATCATTAAAATAAAACTCTGCAATAGGTATATCTAAAAAGTTTTTATTTTTAGCAACAACAAAATGGGTAAAAGACATAATTTATTTCCTTTCCTGAGACAAAAGGTGTTCAATATTTCTTTTCATTAATGTGTTATACTTATCTAATTCAATTTTTTCAGATTGTTCTATCTTTTCTTTAAATTCTACAATTTGATTCCACAATAATCTTGTTTTTAATTCTAATTCAACCTTGTCAAAAGAAATAAATTTACATTCTTCAATATTTTTCTCATTTATTTTCTTACATTTAAGTTCATATTCAAGTTCTTTATCTCTTAAAAGTTCATTAAGCTCATTAAGATTGTTTTTTCTAGGAACATTTTGTTCTTCTTTTGCTTTTTGAAATTGAGTTCTTATCTTGTCTACAATTTTCTCATACTCAAACAAAGAATTATCAATCATTTCTTGAAGCAACACATCTTTTGCCGTTATTTTTATTTTTGTGTAATTTTTATAAGGATCTAAATTTGAGATTCTTTCGGCCTCTAATTTCTCTGCCTCAATTTTCCTCAAACTATCTTCTTTCTCTTGCCTTTTTAACGCAATATTCCTTAATTCTTCGTCTCTTACTAAATTTTCCTCATTTTCCTTCTTAATTCTCTCAAATTCAACCTTTTCCTTATTCTTATCAACAACACTACTTATCTCTTTTAAAGCTCCCCCCACTGATTCTTTGTCTCCACAACCAGATAATAACAATACAGATAAGCATATTGAAGCAAAACCAAATTTATATATATTTATCATTCATCCCCCTTTTTTGAATTTCTTTTATTTACTAAAATTTATGTAAAAATAACCTATAAAAAGGCTATTTTTAAATATAAAATCATTTTATATTAAAAAAAATATAAATCAATTACTTCTTTTTGAAAAAACCTTTCTTCGCCTTTTCTTTTTTTTCAGCATTATTCTCTTGAGTTTTCTTCCACAGTGGCTTTATACTTGTTTTTTGTTTTTCTTTAAAATAATCAGTGTTATCCCTAAAGTTTTTTGGGTATACAGGATCTTCCGACCATATCCCATAATCTTGTTGCCTCGCCTCTTTTTCCTGCACCTTATATAGAGAACTTACCGACCAAGCCATACCTTTTTCAACCATTTTTTTATTAACATTTTCTTCAAATTCACCATCTTTATTTTTAGTAAAAATAGTTCCTACAATTCTTTGATAGACATCTTCAACCCTATAAACAACCTTTACTTCTAGACCATATACAAGCTCAGTCAATGCATTCGTTGAAATAGATCCAAAATCCTGATTACTTTCTGGTGCGTCTATATCCTCCAACCTTATCTTTACCTTTTTTATTCCATTAAATAATTCAATAGTATCTCCATCAATTACATTAGTTACTATTCCTTTAAATGAATAACCATAATCATTGGTCTCTTCATAAGGATTAATTAAGTCTCTAATTTCGTCACCAAGATTATGCCATTCTTCACCTTTCTTATATTTTATAGTAGCTAACTGATTGAAACCAACATAAGATGCCGTAGATATCTTTAATAACATTTTATCTTCTAATTTCTCCCTCACAATTCTGTCTATCATTTCTCTATCAGATTCATTATAAAGATTATAATTTGTATGCACCAAATCAAGCATAACATTGTACTCACTTTCGTTAGTAGCAACAGTAATAATATTATTTGCTTTATGTTTTTTAAATCTAGCCAAAAAAACCATAGGAGAAGCTTGCTTATCAAAGTCTATAAACCTTTTTATTGAAGCGCCTATATGTTGAGAAATGTCTTCACCTGTACGTGTTTTTATTTCGACAGTGGGAATTATTCCAGCTTTTTTCTCTTTTACATTAAATATTACTTCACTCATATCCTTTTTCATAAAATCATTAAGTCTTGTGATCTGAGCAGCATTAAATAATGACATTATTTGAATATTGGCATTATTTCTAACCTTAAATATAGTATTGTTATGATTTATAAAAACGGTTCTTACATCTGCCAATCCAACAATTTCCGCTTCATAATTTTTTTTGTTTTTTAAATCTATAAATTTCTCATGATGTTCCATTTTTACCTCAACTTTACCTTTTATATAAATATTATATCATATTTATTTAATTTAACTCATACCAATACTCTTATATTTTTTCAAAAAAACAAGATTGACTTTACTTAGTATTGTGATAAAACTATACATTAATTACAAATAATTAATTTAATAAACAAATATATATATAAAGGATATAATTATGATCAATGATATTAAATATTATAACCAATTTATATTATTAACCTCCATTGGTTTTGCAATATCTTTCTTATCTGAATTTTTTTTTAATAGTATATCTTTATCTTATACTTCTTACTTATTTTGTATAACAATTATAATAGTTGTATACTCAGTTATTAATAATTTATTTACAAATCTGTTCTCTATTGCATTTGGAAGCCTATTGTTTTTGTTTTTTAATGAAAAAAATATTATTTATTTTAGCGTTCTATGCGTTTATTTCATTTATACAACCCTATTTTATTACTCTTATTTTTTTATAAAAAACAAGTCATTATTTTACTTAGTTGTTTTTTCTGAACTAGTTTTTAGTTTTTTCTTGGCAAACATTGCATTTCAACACTCAAAAGTACTTATTAATTCATATCCTTTTCTTTATCTTATTTATTCTTATTTAATACTTTCTTTTCATTTAGGGATTTTTATAAACAAGGATAACCTAAATTATCAAAAAATAATAAAAAATATATTTTATTTCTTTTTTATTGCTCAAAAAAAGAAAAAATAAAGTTGACTTTTCCCTACTTTAATACATAATAGTTGTAGGTATTATTTTATTATTGAAAAGGAAAATTTTTTATGCTAACAGAATTTGAAAAACTACTTAATGAAAATCAGTTTGAGTTCTCAAAAGGCTCTATTATCAATGTTATTGTTTCTGAAATTACAAATAAATCAGTTATTGTTGACCTTAATTTTAAATCAAAAGCCACAATAGACATTGAAGAGTTCAAAGATTTTAACGGCCAATTATCAATAGATATCAATCAAGAAATTAGCGTTCTAATTGAACAACTCGATGATGGTGAAGGTAACACTATACTGTCATATGCCAAAGCACAAGAAAAAGTTAATCAAAAAAATATTCAAAAATCTTTAGAAGAAGATGATTTTTATATCCAAGTAATTGGCAAGAAAATGGTTAATAAAGGCTATGTAGCAAGTTATAATGGAATTGACGTGTTTATTCCATTCTCCCTACTTGATATAAAGAAAGAAAACAATTTTGACTTCCTCAATAATACAAAATTCTTTGTTAAAGTAATTAAGTGTGATTTCTCTAAAAACAGCATTTTTGCGTCAAGAAAATACTATATTGAAAAAGAGCTTGGAATTAATGTTGAAAATGAGTTTTTAAATATTAAGAAAGGTGATGTAATTAAAGGGAAAGTTAAGACATTTATGAAATACGGTGTATTTATAGATATTGGATTTACAGACTCACTTTTACACTTAAATGACATTTCTTGGAAAAAAATTAATAACCCAAGTGAGGTTTTTTCTGAAAATGACTCTATTGAAGTTATTGTCACTGAAGTTGACCTAGATAACAAGCGTATCTACATTAGTTTGCGTGAGTTAAATCAAAAGCCTTGGAAACTCTTTAAAACCAATGTTAATGAGGGCGACACAATAGATGTCTCTATATCTCAAATACAAAGTAGTGGCATAATTGTCTCTTATAATGATAACATTGAGTTCTTTATTCATTATTCAGAACTTTCTTGGGTATCACTTAAAGGAAAGATTGAAACTGAATTTTCAATTGGACAATCAATTTCTGTTATCGTTAATTCAATAAATCACAATAAAAAAGACGTAAATCTTAAACTATTAAATAAGTCAGAAAACCCAATAATGCTATTTGATAAAACTCACTCAAAAGGTGACATATTACAAGCAACAGTCATTGACAAAGGAAATAATTTTTTAAGGATTAAATTAAATGGAAATGTTTCTGGTTATTTATTTGGTGATGAAATTTCTTGGAATTTTGACTCAATGAAATTGCTATCTAACTTTGAAAAAGGTCAAAAAATATCAGTTGCATATAAATCATTTGATTCCAAAAATAAACTTCTAAATTTCAGTATTAAAGATTTACTTCCAAACCCGTTTTTAGACTTTAAAAATCTAAAAAAGGGTGATCTTATTCCTGTAACCATTATTGATTTACAAAAAAATCTTATTATTGTTGAAACTAGCAACGGAGCAAGATCATTAATTCAGAACACACTTAGTAAAAATTATAATAATGGTGATAGATTAACACTAAAATTTAAAAGCGCTAATAACAACTCAATTGAGTTATATTCTTAAAATTATAATAATATGGATATTCGATTAAAAAGTCCCTTCTAGGGACTTTTTAATTGTCTTTTTTTAAATATACATAGTTTTTATGTGTATAACATATATGTTTTTACTAAAATATACACTAAATTTCTTTATTTTTACCCAATATACACATTTTAAATACATAATTTTCAATATATGCTTTTCAATATATACTCCAATTGAGAGTTTTTTTACCTTATATTAAGTGTTTTTAAGCGCCTTATATAATTGACATAACTTTTAAACTTAATAATTATTTATCTCAAAAATTTTACTCAACCTTATTTTACTTATTTTACTTATTTTTTTATTTTTTCAATTCTTGTTATTTATTTTTTTTTTTTAAATGCTATTATAAAAACTAATAAAACTTAGGAGTACAATATTTATGGAGAACACAGATTTTGTGTTTCAAGGCATTATTCATAAAATAAAATATGAAAATGAAGACAACTTTTTTATACTTGAAGTCCAAAATTTAAAAAAAGAAAACTACATACTGCAAGGTTACGCCCAAAATCTTAGAGCAGGTGATTATTTTAAGGCAAGTGGACAATGGATTATAAAGAAAGGAAAGAAGCAGTTTAATGCTATCTGTATCGATATTTTAGAGGCTACGGAAGAGGATTGTATTTTAGCCTATTTATCCTCTGGTATTATTAAGGGCATTGGTAAGTCAACAGCAAAAAAAATCGTTGAAGTTTTTGGAGATCATTCGCTTAAAATAATAGCAAATAAACCAGAACATCTACTTAGGATTCCCAAAATAGGTCAAAAAACTATTACTAAAATTATTAATTCTTGGAATGAGGTAAAGCCTTCTGAACAAATAGTTAGTGGATTAATTAAACTTGGATTTAAAAACTTTGAAGCCATTAGGATTTACAAAACTTTTGGGATTGAAACAATGTCTATCATTGAGACATTCCCATACAATATTTCTAATAAAATAAAGTCAATTAGTTTTAAAAATGTTGATTTTGTTGTACTAGGAATGGGCTTCCCTCATGATTCCAGCATTAGAATTAATGCTGCCACTACCTATTTTATGCAAGAAATTCACAAAAATGGAGACTGTATTGTCGAAAAAGACATAATTGTTGATCTAGTTTTTAAATATATTAAAACAGTTGAAAAACAAGTAATTCTTGAATCTCTTAATACTGGTATTTCAAAACAGTTATTCCATGTTTTGCTGTTACCCAACAACAAAAATCAGGAAACTGAATACATTCAAACTGAATATATGTACAATCAAGAAATGGAGTTAGCAAAAAGACTTTATATGTTATCTAATCATAAAATAGATACACTCCCTAATGTCCAAAACATTTCATTTATCGAAAAAAGAATACCTTTCACCTTAGAGCAGGCGGTAGCAATTAAAGGAGCACTTAATCATAAGGTTTCTATTATTACAGGAAAACCAGGTGTAGGGAAAACAACTGTTGTCAATGAGGTTATCAAACAGTTTGAAGCTTTAAATAAAAATGTATTATTATGCGCCCCCACAGGAAAAGCAGCACAGAAAATGACTGAATCTTCTGGAAAACCAGCCTCAACTGTTCATAGATTATTAGAGTTTAATCCTATGAAAGATGGGTTCTCAGTTAATGAAGATAACCCTTTAGTTCTTGATGTAATAATTATTGATGAAGCATCAATGATTGATATATATTTAATGGTATACCTTTTCAGAGCGTTACCAATTACTTGCCAAATTGTCATTATTGGTGATATAGGACAATTACCTTCTGTAAATGCAGGTGCCGTTTTGAGGGACATTATGTTTTCTAACAACATTCCTGTATTTACGATTAAAGAAATTATGAGACAAAAAGGATCTTCTTCAATTGTAACTAATGCACACTCAATCGATGTTGGAAAATTTAATTATCTACCAACATACAGTAAAGAAAAAATTGAAGATTTCTATTTCTTATCGACTAATTCTGATGAAGATACTTTGTCAAAAATGAAGTATATTATTGATAATAAGGTAAAACAAAGCTTTAAATTTAATCCACAAAAAGATGTACAAATTTTATCAGCAACACATCAAGGAGAACTTGGCACTGAGTCACTTAATATTATATTACAAGATATTCTAAATCGTGGAAATGATTCTGAAACAATACAGAAAGGACATTTCAAATACAAAAAAAATGATAAAGTAATTCAAATTATTAACAATTATGAAAAAGATATATTTAATGGAGATACAGGAATTATAGATTGTCTTAATGAAAATGGAATTTATGTTATTTTTGACAATGGCAAGGAGGCAGAATATACAAATAGGGAAATGGAGGAATTACTACCTTCATACGCGATAACTGGACATAAAAGTCAAGGATCTGAATACCCTGTTGTTATTATTCCATTACCACAAATATATACTCAAGTTATCGACAGAAGTTGGATCTACACAACTATTACTCGCGGAAAATCATTTGTTATTGTAATAGGAAGTAAAGATGTTTTTGAGAGAGGAGTTAAAAGTGAGAAATCCAGACATAGACTTACAAACTTACAGGATAAAATCAATAAAATATTTAATATCTTTAAGGTTAGTGAGGCGTCTTAACTTAGATTTATTATTAATTTTAAAACTTTTGTTTTTTTAAAAAAACGCAATAAATAAGGCAAAAAAAATTAATAAGACAACTATTGATTTATTTTTTTTATGATATAATATTAATTAAAATTAGGAGAATTATAAAATGGCAGAAGAACTAAAAAATAAAGAAACAATAAAAACACCAAAAGTGGCAGAATCAACTTCTGATATCATGAAATATATTATTAACCATAATTTACAAACAACCTTTGAAAGTATAGCTAAAATAAAATTCAGTGATGTTAAAGGTGTTGCTGGCGCAATGGACATTGGTTATGGTAATACAAAATATTTATGTAGTATTGTAAATGACATATTAAAGTTTGGTTCATTTCCTTCACTTGCGCCACTAGCGACAAGCAATAAAATATCGGGAAACATGTTTATGAGTAGAAATACACATATTGTTAACGTTGATGAAACATTTTATGAGGTAGGGGTTGATGCAGAAGACTTAGTTAGTGGTTCTAACACAGATGCTGCAAAAGTACTTGATGAGTCATATATTTATAGTGCTCAATATAAAGCACTTTTCTTGGGAGCATTGGCTTACATGGACGTCCCAGAATTTGATGTTTTAGTTATGGGATTACCTGTTAACTACATTCACAACGCTGATAGTTTGGCAGAATTATTTACTGGAACTTTTGAATTACCTAATAAAAAAACTTGTAAAATTAACAAAATTATTGTCATTCCACAACCACTAGGTGGATTTTATCAAGTAGCCATTGATCATGAACTTTATGAAGACATGCTTGATGAATTTAATTTAGTTATTGACCCAGGATATTTAACTTTTGACTTTCTAACAACAAAAGGTTTAACACCTATTGATTCCAGAAGTGATGCGATTCCTGGTGGAATGTCAAAAATCCTAAACGCTCTTGCAAAATCAGTATCCGAAGAACTTGGTAAAAATTATGATGATCTAAATGCTCTCGATAAAGGCATTCGTATTTTAAGAAAATTTAAAACTGATGATGGTGAGCAAGTTGAAAGAAGAGCAATTAAGGTAGGCAAAAAAATAATAGAACTGGAACCTCATATCAGGAAGATGATTCCTGTTATTGAAAACTCGATTATTTCAATGAAAAATAAAGTAAAAACTTATGATGATATTGAGAATATTATTTTAGTAGGGGGAGCAGAAAATATTTTTTATAGAAGAATAGAAAAGCACCTCGTAGACAGAGAAATATTTAAAGCAGAGAACGCATTGTTTTCAAACGTTATTGGCTTTTTCTATGTTGCAATTCTGGAATTAATTGCAGAAGCAGATAGAAAAAAATAAATAGATAAAAAGCCAGAAATTATAAATTCTGGCTTTTTATCATTTAGTGCTCAAATTTTAGCAACAATAACATGCCCTTCATGTTAGGCATAAATTGCGCCTTCGTCACCAATTAACCCTTCTTAAATTTTTTTTAATTTCTTTTCTAAACGACAAATTTAATAACAAATAATATTATATTTTGTTGTCGTTTTTGCGCCATACGCCATAAATTCTTTCACACCATTAAAATGAGTGTTATTAGCAATGGATCATTATCCTTTTATTTATATTAAATTAACACGAAGGTTGTCCTTTTTTCTACGCTTAATATAAGGTTAATAGCGCTACAAACTGGAAAAATTTGTATGTAATACTAATATTATATTTTAGTTTTTAACTAAAAATTGGGATTAAAATAACCACAAGAAGCCGAAGCAACTTAAATCCTGAGAATTTGGCTTCAATAAGAAGCCACGTCCTTTAGGGTGGGGTTATTCACTAAGGTCTCTTACTTTTTTTTTGACCACGTTTAATCATTGACTTTTCTAAGTCAATACCCTTTGCTTTATTCATTATTTCTTCAAAATTATCTGGTAACTTATTTTTGTTATTTATTATTTGCTTTGAAAATTGTTCAATTAAATTATTTGCAATAGATTCCTTGTTTAGAACGATTAACTCTCTATATTTCTTTAAAATATCATTGTTATCATTAATGTTGTATTCAAATGTTGGGATCATAACTGAAAAATCTAATCTTAATAATTCGCATAAGTTTTTTAAGTGAGTTAATTTAGGTAAGGCTGCGATATCATTATCAAAAGCAAAAACCATTGAATCAGTATTTGTCAAACTTATAAATCTATCTCTAACTTTCCCTAGAACCTCAACTGATTCAGCATTTAATGGAATAAAATTCTCTATTCTCTTAGTCATTTTCACACTATAAGCTTTTTCTTGTGCTAAATAAGTTGTATTTACATTGTTTTCTCTAAAAAAATCATTCAAATTACTTGAATCTAGTATGTAGTCCATACATCCCTCACCATTACTAAAATTCTTTAAATCTATTTGTTTATTTTTATCATTTAATCTAATAACATTAACGACAATACTACTATCTATTTCAGCAAGAGTTTTTTGCAATCTGTACAAGGATCTATCTCCTTCTTTTTTTGTCCAAGGCTTTAATTCGTCAACTACAAAATGTAGTCTTTTTGTCTTTAATGCTTCTGCAAGCTTCTCTTTAGCGACAACTTGATCTTCAACCTCTTCTAGTTTCTTCTGAATATAACTTATGTCAAATATTGGACTCCCTGTGTCTTTATCTTCCTTGAAGTTTATCTTTATATTTAAATTATACTCTAACCAACCTTGAATATTACCAACAGAGGTTAAGCCAACATAGTTATAATCCTTTTCATTAAAGCCACTAGATAATCTAAATATATTTTCAAGAGAGTAATTATCAACTACTGCCTCTGTAAATATTGTTGATTTTGGTTTATCAACCTCTGATTTTATAATGTGAGAACGACCTTTTATTTTAATGTTCTTTAAATGTCCCCTATCCATCTTACCATCTTTGCCCATTGAAACAGTCTCATATGTTTTTAATTTTGCTCTTGCAGCGTCAATATAAGATAATGAATACAACATTAAATTGTATTTAGTGTAATTTATACAACTATAAAAATTACCAACACAAATATTTTTATTGGAAAAATCACGTTCAATAATATCAGCGTCAATTTTTCTTTCTTTAACCAAATATTCTTTATATAATAATTCTGACCTGCTTTTTTTGCTGTATGATATAGAAGGCATTCTTGAAGGCAACTGGAGATTAACTATACTAATAAAACCTCCTGACTCTCCCATTTCTATTTTACCTTCTCCTTCATTTACAAGAGGGAATTGATTAAAAGACTTCTTCCCATTATCAGAAATTACTTCCTGAATCACATCGTATGCTGCCTTATCTCCAAATACACCTTCACTTTCAAGCCTCTTAATGAATCCATATGCGCTGGTTGAAGATAATTTACTTTTTGTAACATCCCTAGTCATACCATATTTTTTCCCAACAAATCCAGATTCAACTGCACTTCTTGATAGCATTGATACTTTACTTGAAGTTCCATCTGGTAAATCTATCCAATAAAATGTTTCATTTCCATTAGGCGCACTTGCTCTTTCCAGTGTAACAATTCCAAGCTCAACCAATCTATCCATAACAAAAACAACAGGAATTCTTTTAAACTTTTCAGTAAATGTCTCACCATTATTATTATTATTATTATTATTATTATTATTATTATTATTCTTTTTTTCTGCTGGTTTAGGTAAGTACCCTGCGTTTAACGATACGTTCATTTTTATATCAAATTCTTTTTTTATCTGATTTAGTTCCTTTTTTAGAATTACTATCTTATCTTCAAGTGACTCACTCATGTTACTCTGCAATACTCTTTCTATTAACTTAATAATTTTATTGGTTATTTTACCAGAAGCGTCCGTTGTTTTATCTATTTCAACCTTTATTAATACTTCGTCAGACACTACCCTTTTAAACTGGGAGTTAGTTTTAACCACCTCTATAAAAACCGCATAATTTGGGGAATTATCTTTTCTGTAAAAACTATCAAAAGACTGAAGTATTATATTATGAACCTTACTGTCTAATGAAATAGATATATTTTTTTTATTTACTGCTTCCATACCTTTTCTACTTAATATCATTTTATATCCCTTTTTTACTTTACTTTTATCATTATAGCATTTTTTTTTATTTTATGAATTAAAAAATATTATTTTTTGAAATTTTAATAAAAAACACTAAACTTATCTCATTTGAATTAAAAAATATTATTTTTTGAAATTTTAATAAAAAACACTAAACTTATCTCATTTGAATTAAAAAATAAGATTTTTTTAAAAACCTTTAATTATTTTTTGATAAAATACTTTTCATTAAAAGAGAAATAATGAATATTTACATTACTTTCAATTATTTAAAAAATATATAGTTAAAATATATAAAAAAGCTTGATTTTGAATTTATGGTTTGCTATTATAGTTTCAATTCAAGACAAATTGATCACAAAATGAACAAAAAAAAAGATTTATGTTAACAACCCCATTAGCTAAATCATAATAAACTATTGCAATACAGTAAATAACTATGTTTTTATATCTGTATATTTTATAATCATAACGTTTAATATAGGAATAATAATAATTTATAAACATCATAAACTCTTGCTAAGTATATGTTTTATTTGATTTAATATAAATAAATGATTTTATGTAAAAAAAACATTGACAACCTTATATTAGTTTGCTATTATATCCTCAAACTAGTGAGAGGTTTTATATATGTTTAATAATGAAGTAACAAAAAAAGATAAAATATACAAATTTTACAAAGAATGGAGAGGAATTGCCTTTTTTATAATTGCAATTTTAATTATCAGAAGTTCCTTCTTTAATTGGTACAATATACCTTCTTCGTCAATGAACCCCACATTGATTAAAGGCGATATTGTAACTGTAAATATGTTAGCTTATGATGTTATGTTACCCTTTTCAAAAATATCTTTGAAGAAAATCAGTGATCCAGAATATGCAGACATTGTTGGGGTATTCATTGCAGATCAAAGATATGTTAAGCGTATTATTGCAAAACCTAATGACAAAATTAAAATGGTTGACAACATAGTCTACATTAACGGTGTAAAGCTAACTCAAACAGAGTTTGAAATGGATTTGGACTTCCTACCACTTGTTCATGGTAGTAATAAAATAAAATTTAAATCTTACATAGAAAAACATGGTGATTTCACATACCCTATTGTTAAAGCTTATGGATTTGAAGATCCTGCTGAACCCAGTAAGATATCTAGTTTCCCTAGCTCTTTTCTTTCTCAAATTATAACCGACTTTGAAGAGGTTACAGTTCCAGAAGGTAAATACTTCGCAATGGGCGACAATAGAAATCTCAGTAAAGACTCACGAGTTCTTGGTTTTGTTGATCGTGAAAACATTATAGGTAAAATTAATTCTGTTGCATTTAATTATGCTAGCTTATGGACTCCTGAAATATCAGTTAGAATATTTAATCCAATAGATTAAACTTAATTACTCTCACCAAACCACACAAATTTGTGTGGTTTTTTTTATTTTCAAATATATTATTATATATATTTTTTTTATAAAATAACAAAAAACAGATTGCTTATTTATTAAACTTTTGCTATAATTAACTCACTTCGAAAAAGTCCACACAACTTTCAGAAGTTTCACACACACAAATAAATATAGGAGCTTTACTATGAAAAAGTCATTAAAAACTTTCATCATTGGGATATCTTTAATAGTCCCAATAACAGTTCAGAGCAGCAATCAAACTGGTGAAAATACTGAATGTTCTATTGATCAGCTTCAACTATGTAATGATCAAATAGACTCTCCACAACATCTTAAGAAGCTTATCCACTAATAAGCTTTAAGATAAAAAAAAGAATCTTAATTGATTCTTTTTTTTATCTTAAAAATATGTACCATTACAATTAGAATAAAAATTACTTCTGACACCTTATTATTAAGTCTTTTGTTATCTTTTTTTCCCAATCTATATCTTTAATGGAGTCTAAATACTCAACAATAACATCACCGTGACATGGTGCAGGATGACATGAACATGCTATTACTTTTCCATACAGCATAAGTACTGCCAATTTAAATTTAGGTTTCCTTTTTATCTTTTCATAAAAATCATATCTGTATGCTTCTATTGCTTCTTCTTTTGTTTTTACATAATCATTTTGAATAGTTGAGTTTGCATTTCCAAATATAGTTCCACGACCTATATATTGATCAAAGACATTTGTGTTATGCCTATTAACTACAATTGTATTGCTTTTTTTGCACATTATTTCTTACTCCACTTAATCACAATTACCTTCTAAGGCTTTCTACCTCTATTAACCTTATTTATATTATTTTTATTTTGATTAAAAATATTTTGAACTTCAATCACTTTCCCTGTAATTAATTCATGTATTTTATCAATAGAAGATCCAAAAGGAAGAATTAAATCATATTCTAAGCTATGCCAATTAGCCTCCTTACCTTCTATACTATTTAAGCGCTTATTTAAACGTTCTGGTATGTCAGAGTCCCTTGATTTAATCCTTTCAATAGCGACTTCTTTTGGGCAATCTAAAAACACTCTTATTACCTCATATTCACTATTTTCTACTGAAAATAGTTTTTTCATATTTTGAGCACCTTTTGCCTCCAAAATTGCTATTGGCAAAGTATCCTTACTCGATATTTGAGACCAAGGAGTGCCATAATAGTTTTCGTCAAAATTTTCATATTCAACAAAATTTGATTTTTTTATATCTTCCTCAAACTCTTTTTTTGTTTTAAAAAAATAATCCACACCGTCAACCTCATTTTCAGCAGGTCTTGGGTCTCTTGTTGTACATGTGATTACTTTATTATATTGGTAATCTTCTGTTAACCTTCTTTGAACTGTTGTTTTTCCTGAACCTGAAATTCCTGTCAGTGTTATTAATATTTTCTTCATTATTATTTCCTTTTTAATTTTCTTGCTTGATTTTTTGAGGGTAAATTTATTTCTACAACATTTTCAGATATACTGCCAGAAGTAATGTTTAGGGTTTCGCTGTTTTTAAGAAAAGAGTACACTGGGTAATCTTCTTCTTTAATTCCCAACATTTTTGTTATTCTAAATTTTGATAAATCTTTGAAATAATTCTTATGTGTATTTTCGAAATGTTCTCTCACCAATGGAATTTCATTATTGAGAATAATATTTTTTTGCTCATAATTACTACGTATTTTAAATTGTACAGCCATTATTAAATTATTCCTATATATTTCTCTATAAATCATAGGATTCTTTATAGGCTCCAATTTATTCCTGAACGATATCTTATTTAATTCATTTAGAATATGATAACACCTTACGTGTAATGTCTGTTCTTTATTCCATAATGGGATATTTAGATCTCTAAGATTTACAATTTTATCATCACTCACTAGCATATTAACTAAGTCACTAACACCCTTATATTTTTCAAAGCTTCCTTTTGAAGTCAATTTACTTAATATCATTAATTTGTCTAAAATTCTTAAATCCTTCATTGAGAAATCTTCTAACTTTATTTTATCAATTACCTTTACTATTGCAAGAAAAACATTTCTCTCATTAACACTCTCTCTTGTTTTTACCATTGCGCTCTCTTATTTCAAATACGATTTTCCTTTCTTCAATTTTATATTGATTATCAATATCTAGTGTTGAAGGATTTAGTATTTCTTTTAATGCAACAGGTATTGGAAGTTCTGATATTAATCTTGGATTATTATTTTTATGAGTCAATAATTCGAAACCAAATTCTCCTTTTCCAAAAAAATCAAATAATTTTTTTGATTTAGACCCCATAGAAGCCATTAATATTTCAGATATATTAGCCGTCTTTTTTATTGTTGCACCTAAAAAACTTTTTCCACCCAATTTAAAAGATAGATTATGCAGCGTATTTATTTTCATTTGCATAGACTTCGCTTTTAGATCATTATTTGCAACATTGAATGACTCATAAGGGCAATAATCCGCTCCATACTGAGATATTTCGTCTTGAATAGGCAACTCTTCACTTTTTGACATCATTAATAATGAACCGACCCCATAAAGAGCCAAATAAGCATTACTAACATCTATATTAAACTCATTAAATACATTAAGAACTTCAATAGGCGTACTACCTGTAACATTCAATAAATGTAATGTTCCACCAGTTGCGAAGAATGGCATTGCTTTCAACAATTTTTTTCTTGAATAACTTTTTGATTCCTCTGTATTCTTACTACTTAATACATTAACTAATGAGTCAAGTGTATTTTTAACAATTTTTCCTTTCATTTACAAAAAAACTCCTTCTTTCTTTTCATTTTAACATTGAATACAAAAAAAAAGAAATATTTTTTTATAAAAAAAAGACTCATAATGTTATGAGCCTTTCTATTTTATTATTTCAAATACTAATTTGGTTCAATAATTGCGATAATATTTTTACCAAATAAATGTGGTTCTTTTTTCACCCTTGAAACCTCAGATAATTCGACCATAACTTTATTTAATATTTCAGAACCTAAATTCTTCATATTAACAACTTCTCTATTTTTAAATACAACATTAAGTTTAATTGAGTGTCCATCTTTTAACATTGATTTAATTTTATTTACTTTTGTCATCAGATCTGCAACATCTGTCACTGGTCTAAATTTTACCTCTTTCTCTTCCTTGGTTTTTACCTGATTATTTTTTTTATTCTTTTTATTTTGATAAATAAACTTACCATAATCCATAAGCTTGCATACAGTATCCTTTCCTTCTTCTGCAGAATTCATTTCTACTAAATCAACTCCATTTTTCATTGCTTCTTCAATTGCAACATTAATTGGCACTATACCTATTACTTCACCTTCTACACCAATAAGCATTAATTTTTTAGCTGTTATTTCTTCATTTAGTTTATGTTGTCTTTTTTCTTGTTTCAAGAATAATACCTCCAAAGTATTTATTTTATATTATTTTAACATTTTAAAATCAAAAAGTAAAGAAAAAAATTATTTTTTATAATTTTTGAACTTCAAAACGTCACTTCCTTCTGACAAAGAAAAGCCATTTTCTTCCAAATTAACAGTCATTCTTTTATCCAAAATGTTCAATATTATCTTCTCAACCCTTAAATCTTCCTTGCTAGTGCAAGTCTTTTTAGTTGATTGAATATCATTAAAAATAAGGAAATCATTTTCTATATTGTAATTTCCAAAAAAACGATTACAGCCTGTACTTCCTGATACAAAATTATTTATATCTCCACGTCCTTTCTTAAATGTAATATTTAATCCTTTTCTGTACAATATACTTTCGTTGTTTATCTCACCCAATATAAAGTTATGGTTTTCTATTTTATTAGAAATATCCTCCTTTGCATAAACAAAAGATTCTTCTTTTTTTGAGGTCAATACACAGCCCCCCAAAGACAAACTTAATATTAAAACTGTAATTATATTATTCATTAATTTTTACTCTCTGTTACACAAACTTTATATAACTTATGTCTTTTTTGTTTATTTTCATTTTGCAATTCAAGTGTATATGTTTTAGTCCCACTTAACAAAGTCACATTAAATGGTTGAGATAAAAATCTTTCCGCATCCTCTGTTGGCAAATAATCTTTCAACTTATTTTCTTTTATTAAAACACAATCACCAGCGCTCAATTCAAACTTTTCAGCATGCAATCCGAAAGACAGCATAGCCAACATAATTATTAATATTTTTTTCATTACCCATTCCTTTTACATTTACGCACTTATTAAGATCTTATAACATATCTTACAACTAAATCAACCTAAATTTATTTAATATTACTTTTAACTTGATAAACATTTTTTGTATTTTTTTGCTCGATCAAATACATTTTCAAATTTTTCATTTAATATTGGAGCACACTCTTTTTTCTTTATATCTTCTATACAGTCTTCAAAGCCTAAAACACCTTTTGAATCGTCAGACGTTGAATTATAACAAACGACAAATTCCTTTTCAGATATTTTTTTGTAATATTCCTTAAAAACATTATCAAGTATAGTGGTTTGAGCATTATAGCATTCTTGTGGTGTTTGCTGGCTTATTGAGCCAATACTTTCCTCTACCATATTAGAATTATTAAGTCTATAAGGGCTATTTTTATTGCCATTATTAATTGAATTTTGTGCTTCTTTTACAGCTTCTACATCTTCTGCATTTAAGTTAATATCTTTGCAGTACATAATGACATCATTTTTTAAACCTGCTAAAAGCTGTTCCATATTTTCAACATCTTTTGCTTGTAGATCCACTGATATTAATGCTGATATTATTAATAGTAATGTTAATTTACTCATCTTCTATCTTCCCTTATTGATTTATTATAATTTTATTGTATTATAAACAAAAAATACTTCAAGGATCTTTTATGATAAAAAATATATTATTCACTATTTCAATTATTATTTCAGCAAATATAAATGCACAAGAAAACCAATCACTCTCTATTGAGGATAGCATTATGCTACTAGAAAATGAGCTATTGTATCGAAAAGAAAACTTAAATATAACTCAGCTTGATAGTAAAAGTATTACTAATCTCTATGATGTTAAAAAAAGCATGATTTTCAATACTAAATTTTCTTCTCTCCCACTAAAAGTTATTTTTGATAAAGATTTAAATAATATTAATCTAAGTCAATCTCAAATTGAATATTTCAATAAAAATTCAAGACAGAATAGCTTTTTGCCCCCTAACATTATTTATCTTTCTGTTGCTCATAATAAATCATTTTCATACAGTTTTTACCAAAATGATTTCTATAAAGAGCCATTAAAAAGCAATACACAACAAATTCTTTTATTTCATGAAATGGCACATTTTTTTATATCTGAGAATATTAATATTGAGGATTATTATGATTCAAAACAAAGAAGTGGATATAAATTCAAAACATATGTAGATGAATCATATGCAGACTTATTTTCAATTGTTTTTTTAACAAAGATAAAAAATATAAACAAAGTTGATATAGAAATGTTTTTTAATGGATTGAGATTATATAGGGAACAATACAAGCACTTCCTATATGTTAGCAGATATTCTTTGAAGTTTTTTACTTCATATTACATTGAAAACTATGAGAAATTGTCTTTAATGGATGATAAAGAGCTTGCAACCCATATCTACGATATTAATAAAAAAATATTATCTTACAATTATAATAATTTGCTTTTAACTATTGATCCAGAATTAATTAAAGATAAGTCAATTATCAGTATTACTGATTTTTTTAATATACTATCTGAAAACAATAAAGAAGTATTGTTAGATTACGACCATATTAAGGATATTTTTTCTTAAATAAAGTATTATCTCCTATTCATTAGTTAAATGTCTATTAATTTTTATTCAAGCTCCTTCCATAATCAAACTTGTTTGATTTGGTGGGAGTAATTGACACTCTTGACTTTTTATATAAATATCTTATCATGAGAGTATTGATTTTATCGTAACAATAGTGATAAACAAATCTTATCGGTGTTATCTTTATTGAGAAATATATAGAGTAAGCACCAACCATAGTAAATTTATTTACTTGCCTTAAGTTTATTCACTCGATAGTTTAATGTTAAAAAATAATATTATTCTCATAAAAAAACAAGATTATTCTGAAGATAGTTTTTCTCAGTTAAAGAATTATTAAAAACAGAAAAATTACATATAATAATTATGCTAAATCACTTATTGTGATTTTTGAGGACATAACTATTGTAATATACTATTAAATTATAAAAAATATGAAACAAAAAAAATAAGTTTACAAAGGAGAAAAAAATGAACTTAATACCTTTTTACCAAGATGTTATCGCTTGGAATTCATTTGCTGGAAATGAAATACAAAACTCAGACAAGAAAGAACTATATATTGACTTAGTTGATGAAGAATCACAAGAGATCATTGACTCTATTAAAGCAAAAGACCCTATTGAATTTATTGATGGTCTTTGCGACACTCTTGTTGTTGGATTCTTTCTTTTAGCATTAAAAAAAGAAGACAAGTTGGAAAATTTTAAATCAACACTCAATAAATTAGATATTCAAAAAATTAACATTTCAATCGAAAATCTATCTAAATTAAAAGAGGATGGTATTTTATTAAATATTGAAGAAATAATAAAAATTGTTGAAACCATTTGTTACTCATTAGATTTTGATACAGTGTCAGCTTGTGAAGAAGTTATGATTTCTAACTGGTCTAAATTTCCACTAATTGAATTTGTTGATCCTGAAAAAGAAATTGCCTATATTGAATCTCAAAAGAAGTACACAGATATTTCATATTCTATTAAAACAGATCTTTATGGCAAAAGACGATATATTTTTAAAAATGGAAATAATAAAGTTGTTAAACCAAGCACCTTTAAAGATCCAAGATTAGCAATGTTTGTTACTGAACAAGTTAAAAACTTACTGATATTTAAGTAATAATTATAAAAGTATTTATAAAAAAGACTTCTTGTAAGTCTTTTTTTTCAATAATTTATTATTGACTTACTTAGTATTAAGTATACTATGAAGTCATTATAGCCCTAAATTAATTACTATTTCTGGCACAACAAAATATAAATAAGACCAAGGAAATAAAATGAAAAAAACAATAAAGAGAACAATTATGGCAATTTCAATAAATGCTATATTACTTATAAGTAGTGTTCAACTACAAGCAGAAGATTTTAGTAAAAACAGTCAAAATGGATTTAGTAAGTATTTAATGAGTCATATTCTATTTGACACAGTTGTTCTTAACTCTACAGAAATTAAAGATGAAAAAATAATAATTTCAAGTGAAAACAATCAGAGTAAAATTGGAATACTGGATAGATTTTATATTAACAGTGATAATGTTAAAATAAATCAACAATATACTATATATCGCAAGTATCAAAATATATCAGAGGATAGTTTTGAATTCTCAGAAATAGGACAAGCTGTTGTTGAGGAATTTATTGGTGGACTCGCTATTTTGAAAACGATTAAATCAACAAAAACAATCCAAAAAGGTGACTTAGTTATTCAACAAAATATAAAGGAAGACTTATTTTTAAGTCAGTTATCTTATGAAAAATTAGATGAGCCACTTAATATTACACACATATATCAAAATAAATCAAAAGGAACCTTATTTGATTTTGTTATTTTAGAAAAATCTGAAATTCCACTAAATGTAGGTGCAATATACAAGGCTTACTCAAAATCCACAATAATTAAAGACCCAAACACCCTAGAAGAAACAACTATTCCACCAAAAGAAAAAGGTATTATTGTTATTACTAAAACGCATGAAGGATATAATATCGGAATGATTTCTAAAATAAGAAAAGATATAATTAAGGGAGATTTTATAAAATAATTTTTTTTATATTCTTGACTAAATTTTTTTTATATATATAATTTACACATTATATATTGAGGAATAATTATGCTATTAGAGCTAGAAATTAAAAATTTTATATTAATTGAACACCATAAAATATCCTTTAAAAATGGTTTTTCTTCTTTAACTGGTGAAACAGGAGCTGGAAAGTCTATTATACTTGATGCTTTAAATTTAATTAAAGGATCAAGAATAGAATCTAAATATCAAAAAAACAAAAATTTTAAAACTGAAATTTTAGCTGACTTTGATATTCAATTTAATGATAAAGCTAATCTATTTTTAAAAGAAAATGATTTTATTAATGAAGAAAACCCTTTTTCACTAAATGTTAGACGAGTCATTTTAGTTAATGGCAAAAGTAATAGTTATATCAATGACATAAAATGTTCTTTGCAAAATTTAAAAACATTGGGCGAGTTATTAATAGAAATTCACTCTCAAAACAGCAGTAGAAATCTTATTATTCCTGAAAAACAACAAGAAATACTTGATATTTATTGCAATCATAATCAAGATCTTGCCAGCCTAACACTATTAAGCAAAGAATATAATTTACTAAATACTTCAATTCTTGATTATAAAAATAAAAAAGAAGACCATCAAAGCAAAATTGAATTAATACAATATAAAATAAGTGAAATACAAGAACTTAACCTCCTTGAAGGTGAATATGAAGAATTATCTGAGAATTACAAGATACTCAGCAATGCAGATAAGATTGCAGAGGCTTGTGATAGTTCAATCAGCATCCTTAATGATATAAGCTCTAAATTTAGTATTTTACAAAAAAAACTTAATATACTTTTTGATAATAAAAATGTTAAAGAAATAAAACAAATGGCAAATGAGGTTTTTGTTAACTTAGATGAAATTACACGTTCTCTTGAAGTGGAAAAAGACAATAATAATTCCGATGATTATCTTTTAGAATCTATTGAGCAACGAATTAATAAAATAAATGTTTTATCTAAAAAACATTTTATTGACCCTGAAAACTTTCATGATTTTTATTTAAATCTTGAATCTCAACTCAATGAGTTCAAATCGTATGATGAAAAAATAGAAGATTTAATGCAACAAAAAGATTTTATTGAAAAAAAATGGTTTTCAATTGCTGAAAAAATATCAATTAATAGAAAAAGAAATGCCATTAATTTATCCCTTGATATTAAAGAAAAAATAAATGCTCTAAAAATGAAAAATGCTGATTTTCGAATTGTTTTTAATGATGTCAATGAACCACAAGTTAATAAAAATGGCATTGATGATCTTGTTTTTGAAATATCTACTAATTTAGGATCAGAATTTGAATTGTTAAAAACTGCTGCTAGTGGTGGTGAAATATCCAGAATATCACTGGCTATTCAATCTATTATTAGTAAAAATTATAACATTCCAATACAAATATTTGATGAAATTGATGTTGGCATTGGTGGCACAACAGGAAATAGTGTTGGATTATTCCTTCATGAGATAAGTAAATATTCTCAAGTCATTAGCATTACTCATTTACCTCAAGTTGCTTCCTTTGCAGATCACAACTTTTTTATACATAAAAAAGAGGCTGATGGAAAGACTGTTACTTATATTGAACTACTAAATGAAGATAATAAATTAGAAGAATTTAGCAGAATGCTAGGTTATGAAACATTTTCACAAGAAAATAAAAATATGGTTTTAAAAATAATTGAAAACTCCAATAAAATGAAAAATAAAGAAGAAATATTAGATAAAAAGGGAGTCGAATAATGCTAAACAATAATAAACGTTTTAATGTTAAAGTTAATAATCTCATTCCAAAACTTATTGAAATTAAAAATTTGATTGAAAAAAAACGAAAAAAAATATCAGATAGTGAGATTAAATCTTTCTCTAATTACCTAGATGTCTCTTTCGTTTGTGCAGAGAGAATTCTTAGAGATATATATCTTGATACATTAATTAATAAAATTCACAATAACAGCTATTTACTTATTTCTAATATTTCACAAGAAATTCTTGATAAGCCATATAATTCAAGTGATTATTATGAGTTAAATAAAAAAGAATACTTAATGATTTATCAAAAAAAATATTGTTAAAATATCTGCTTTAAAATAAAGTTGTTTATTCTTCACGGTTGCGTTTTTTATTTTATAAGCTAAAATGTTATTGTCATTAAAGTATAAAAAAATAAAGGAATGTTATGAAAAAATTAATACTGGCAAGTCTTATTGCCTTAAGCTTCAATATGCAAGCAGCACAAGACCCTACTGCATACTCAAAAGATCAGATTAATGAATTCGAATGTTCTCCCGAAGAAATGAATTCTATTTTAAATCAAGAGAACATTAAAGATAGAATTACGCAAACCACATACAGTGCATTTGAAGATCCATATAGAGAAGCTAATGTTGCTGAAAAATCAGGTAAACAACCTAATGAAATAACTCAATCTGATAAAGAGGAGTTTGACGGTGGACTTAGCTGCCTTGACGTTAACCCTATTGATATTAATAAAATATGGGACGCATTAGATCAAGTTGGTAAAATTGTAACTGATGGATATGCTAAAGCAGGAGAGCTTTTTGATAAAATAGGTGATGAACTTACCAAAGATTTTTGTGAAAGAGTAAAAAACACTGCTAGTGATTTAGGTGATGAATTTTCAGAAACAGCAAAAGACCATATGGAAGATCGTATTCGAGAAGAAAAATGGGGCAGAATCCTTGACGGAGAAAATGGAGCTGAATATCTTATTAATAAACAAATCGATGAATCTTATGAAGATAAAGAGGGCTTATTAAACTGGAGAAATGGTGGATTAGATAAAGATCATTTTAAAAACAGAACAGATAGTTTATTTAAAAATGAAGTTGAAGATCTTTATGAAGAATTTGATGATCAGGCAGAAGAAAAGACAGGACTTGATTAATATTGATTTTCATTGTAAAATATAAATGCTAGTTATATGATAATTTAACGTTTCTTAAAAATTGAGATTAATCTTATAAAAAATCCAAAGTTGAATAGAACTAAGATTAAGAAGTTTGTCAAGTAAAGCATCATTAGGTTTAGACAAATTACTGTAATAATATTTAATCATTTATGACGATTCAGTTAATGTAAAATAAAGGAATATAAAAAAAAATGTACAATAATAATAATAATATTCAAAATAATTTATTAAGAGATTTCTTTTCAAATAATTTTAATAAAATAAAAATATTTAATCATACAGAAGGAAATAATAAAACTCCTCCTTTGTTTGGACTTATTAATCAAGAAAAATTTCTAAATTTTAAAGAAAAATTTAAAAGTAGAGGTAAACAGTTTTCCTTATATGCATCTGTCTTTGCGTTAGGTCTTAGCATTAGTCATATTAACATAGAAGAAAATTTTATCAGCGACACTATTTCTGATATATCACATATTTTAAACATTAAGCAATCTGAAAATGAATTACCCGAAGTTGTTGTTTTTGATTTCGATTCTCAAATATTTACAATTAAAAATGAAAAAAATAATATCATTTTAGATGATCTTAATGAGTTAACAGATAATGATATTATTGAATTAAATTGGGATTTTAAAACACCTTCCAATAAATTTAAACATTATTACACTTCGACATACAATAATTCTATTCCTTCTCAAATGGAATTCAATGAAATTGAAGATTACTATGGTATTCCTAAAAATGCTATTTATTATATGGCATTTAAAGAGAGTAAATTTAATTTATCTGCAAGTTCTCATAAACAGGCAAAAGGACTACTTGGGTTTTTAAAATCTACTGCAAAAGAATTTAATTTAATTACAAGTAAAAATGATTTCATTAAACAAAAAAATGGATATGCTACTGTTGATACTGCTGCACGTTATTTACTTTGGTTAAATTCTCATGTCAACGGATTTAATCAGAATATTAACGACCCTCATATCGATAATAATGGATATACTAATCTTGACTATACATTAGCTGCATATAACGCTGGCCCAAGTAATGTTATTGTATATGCAAAAAACCAACACGGTAAAAAAGAGCCAGTTATTAATCAAGACGGCTCTAAAAAAACAAAAATACCTAATTACACTGAAACAAAAAATTATATTAAAGATATTAATATGCTAATGAAGGAAGAAGGGTATATTGTTCAAAAAAATGACACTATAGGTAAGATATCTAAAAAATTTGGAATTCATGAATCTGTTATTATTAGAAATAATCTTGATGTATCAAATGATCAAAGTTTAAAATACGGACAAGTTATCAACATTGTAAATAACCCTGAAGAAGAAATTAAAATTGTTATTGAAAAAGGATTTAGTATTTCTAAAATAGCAAGACAAACTGGATATAATGTCGAAGGACTATTAAGTTATAATAATCTTAATAAAAAATCACTTCTTCTTATAGGTGATGTCATATCTTTACCTCCATTAAATGCTACAAATTTAATAAAAAATAAAAATAAAAAATCAATTTAATTTATTTTTAAAAGTTGACTATTTACTTTATATATATATAATAATTAAATAGTCAATTAATTATCTTCAAGGAAAAAAAAATAAATAAAAAATTTTTCATCCCAATACTAATATCATTATTTTCACTTAACATCCATGCTGAGACTATTAAGTACCCAACTAATGACAAAATAACCAAAGTATTTTCTAAATCATTAAGTGAAGATCAAAAATCAGTAATTAATGATATACTTATTTTTGTTGACACCAAAGAATTCTTTTCTGATTACAAAAAACATTTAATTAAACACTTATCAACACTTAATTATAAGGCAATGTTGAATGTTAATAATGAAGAAGAATTAATTAAAATTGCAAAATATATATTCCCACTTTCAATGTGTGGTGCTTATCAATTTAGAGAGGATTTTACTCGTGCAATAGGAGAAGTAAACTTCATTTACATCAAAGATCAACAAGAGCAAAAAGATTTAATGACTGCTTTCACTAAAATGAATACTCTTTACCTAGAAAAAGCACAAAAAGAATTCAATCCAGATGCAATTTTTTTCAAAGAAAATTGTTCAAACTAAGGGAATAAAAATAGAATGGAAAAACAAAAAAATTTCTCAGAACAAGAGTTACCAGAGTTTATTATACTTGCTGTTTCAGACATCATCAAACAATATATTGTTGAGTGTGATGTTAAAGATAAAAATATTATACTTCGATTTTCTAAATTTGCAGAAAATGTATCTAATGAGTTACAGGCTGGAATGATTAATGCTTATAACACAGAATTTGGTAATACTGAATATATTAACGAATTTTTATATAAAAGAAAAATATTAATTAAAAAAAATTATGATCTTTATGCACAACTAGAACATTTATCTGAATTTAACATTCCAGATTACGCCATTGATGCAATTGTTATCTCTGTAAACAATATATGTAGTGAAGAATTATCAGAAATTGAGAATCGTGACTTTTATTGTCTTTTTGGTGAAAATATCATTTTTGATATTCAAAACTATATGAAACTTGAAAAAATAAAACAGCAAGGTAATTAAATAAATAAATCTACATTCAATCCAAGAACTTGTTCAGAAGATATTGTTCTCTCCACTATCATATATCTTTCCATTACAATACTTTTAATTATCTCCCTATCTGCATTCTCTTTATTCATCTTTTCAATCAAGTTTATTTCATTTACGGTTTTTGTCCTTTTCAATTCATTACTGTTTAGCGTATTATTATTTTTAGATAGTGTATCTTGGTATATCTCTCTGTCATCCTCTTTCATTACTGAATTTTCTTTTTCATTCAGTTTTTTTAAAAGATAATTTAAATTATCTATTTTATTTATCATTTTTCTCTCCTTTAAAAAATATATATCAACTTTATATTATACCTACTATTACCATTAGAATCAAGTTATTTTTAAAACAATGTTGACTTAATGGATAAATCTACTAATATAATAATAATAATAATAATAATAATAAACTTCAAGGGTTATAATGTACAATAATAAAGACAAATATATCACAATTAAATTAAAGCACATTTTTTATATAACTATAATTTTAATTATAACCATTTTTTCATATATTAATTCTCAGATTAACAATCAAAGTCTTAATCAAATAAAATTCATATATCTTTTAAATAGTATTGAAAAAAATTTTAAAGGAGAAATTAATAAAGAAATGCTTTACGCTAATGCAATTAAAGGAATAATTGACAACCTTGATGAGTATTCTTACGCACTTATTAATAAAGACTTATTTAATGAAAAAAACGTTATAATTGATAGTGAAAATCAATTATTAAAAACAAGCAATATTATCCCCTCAAATGAGTATATGGGGGTAGGAATTGAATTTATAGACCATGATTCTGGCATACAAATTAAAGATATATATGAAAATAGTGAGTTATTTAATATAATACACATAAATGATGTTATTACTAAAATAAATAATACCTCTTTCTCAGGAAATCATATAGATTTTATAAATTTATTAAAAGGTAAGATTGGTGATAAAAAAACAATAGAGATAAATAATATCCCATTTCAATATTCTTTTAAATTAAAAAAAATATATAAAGACAATGTTTATGCAAAATTCTTAAAGGAAGATGGTATTGTTTATATTAAAATCAAGGAGTTTTCAATAGGATTAACTTCTTTATTTATAGATAAATATATAAAACTTAATCTTGACAAAGACGAGGTAAAAGGTGTAATTATTGATTTATCTAATAACCCTGGCGGTGTTTTTTTAGAGTCAATAATGCTTTCAGATCTTATAATAGATAGTAATAAAACAGCATTACACACTATATATAACGATAAATCCCGCTCAAAAAAATACAATCTATCAGAAGGTGATTTATTTAACAACATTCCTATAACTCTTATTGTTAACAAAAATAGTGCAAGTTCCTCTGAAATTTTTGCTGGTATATTTAAGTATTTTAATCGAGGTGATATTGTTGGTCAAAATACTTATGGAAAAGGAGTGGGTCAAAATGTTAGCAATCTTGGTTATAAAATCGAATATGCAATTACAACATTTGAATTCTTCATTGGAGACGACTTTATACCAATTAATAAAAAAGGTGTTCAACCAAATATAATTGTTGATTCAAATATTGAGGATAACAAAAAAATATACATTGATAAAGCAATCCAAAGTATAAAAAATAAATTTTAAATCATTTTTTTTATTTTTTCAAAGAATCCTTATTAAAATTAATTACATTATTAGGCTCTCCTTGTATTTTTAATTTTTCTTGATATATTTCCTCAAAAATACATTTAAAAAGACTGTATCCTTTTTTTTGATTTGGGCGTGTTCTTGCGTAATTTTCAAATTCTTTAACAAAGTCAGCATTATCTTTAATATATAAATCTTCATATATTTCAAGAACAATAATTCTAGCATATTCAATTAAAAAATTTCTCATATCTAATTTTCCAGAAGCTTTCTCACTCATTAAATACTTTTTTCCTAAAATATTGTAAAAATAACTATTTTTTACAAATATTTTATTGCAAAAATCTATTGCTTCCTTATTTTCATTATATATCTCAGAAATACGTCCTCTACTAATATCTGTTTTTAAGAAAAAATTAAATATCTTATTTTTTAAAATCTTCTTATTTTCTAATTTCATAAAAATTGGTAATAGTAAAATATCGACAGACTTAACTAATGCAAGACCAGCCAATATCATAAACGGTCTTTTTGAAAAAAAACGAACCTCTTTTTCAATATCTTCAATAATAGTAAATATTTTTAAATCTCCACTTACTAAATTTGATATTATATTTAAATCCTGCATTACGCTTGTTAGGGCTAATTCAGTTTTTGTCAGCTTTGTTGATAACACCAAATGCTTTCTCACACTACCTCCTCTTCATTTTCTTTTAATGCCACTTCTCTTAGCATTACCTTATTATATACAATATTTTTATTATTATCTATAAAAGGGACGTATACAATATCATTATCATTATTATTAAGAAAAACTCTTAAGTCTGGCCTTACATCTTTTATATTATTAACCATTTTATAAAAAATGCATGCTTCCATTAAATTCCTACTATATAGCAGTGAACTTAATCGTTCTTTTTCACAATTAATATCAATGCCAATATAAAATACTTCTTCATACCTTGATTTCTCATAAGTCATTACTTTACCAATAAATGTTTTTTTACTTCCATTCCGATAAAACACACCCAAATGACCATACTTTTCTTGCTGAATTTTTAATATGTTTTCATTATCAACATAAAAAGTCATAGAGCGCTTTCTTCTATTGAAAAATGCTTCTGTCTCTTCTTGTGACAATACACTTGATTTATAACAAACTTTTGTTATTCTCTCTAATATATCGGTTGATTTTGACATAAATTTACCCTCTTTATAATTATTTTAATACATTTTTACATTAAAAGTCAAGCATTTTATTTTTCTAAAAAATGATTAAACTTGACTTTATTTAAAATTAAACAATAATAGTAATTAACAAATATATAAGGAATTAATCATGATTAAAAAATTAGCAGCAGCAACATTCTTTCTATTAGCACTAAGTGTTAATGCTGCACCATTTAATGTTGAAGAACGTAGCCAATTAAACACATTTAATGTGGATGAAAGCAATAGCTTAAATAAGTATAGTCTACTATCTATCACAAATGAAGAAAACAATTATTTTTTATTTAGTATTAGTGTCATGCAAAAAAACAATTGGGACTTCCGTTCTGACATTTACATTAGCTCAGAAACCTTTGAAAAGAAGCTTAAAGGTGATTTTGTCGGAAATACTCTATCATTTACACTATCAAACGAAGAATACATGCAAGTGGTTAATAGTGAGTACTTTACAGTAAAAAGCTACCTTAATTATGAAGATAGCTTTTATATGACTCCATTTAGAGATACCATAGAATACAAAACATTATACTCTGAGATATTTAAAGAGGATTTTCTTAAAAATTAATATTTTTTTAATTTTTGATTTATTTTCAACATCTCATTATTAAAATCATTATATAAGTTAGGTGTCCATAGATAAAAAACATCTAATTTGTATTCATTTTCAAAACTATCATACTCTCTATCCTTTATATATTTAACATCATAGTATTTTTCATTATCAAACTTAATGTAAAGAACTGGCTTATTCTTTTTATATATAATTCCATTTACAGATAAGTCACCCTCAACAACATATTTAAATCCGTTGCAAAGATGACTATTTATTAGCTCCGATAATTTTATCTCTGTTATTTGCTTTGTTAACTCAGTTACATCCTTATGATATTCATCCAAGTTTTCTGACCTAAAATCACAATTTAAAAATACAACACTCTTATATTTTATGTCTATTTTTTTAAAATCATCTTCACTACCCATAAAAATCAATATATCAACATCATTACATTTACTTACTTCTTCAACTGATTTAATATTAAATGAATTTTCATTTTTTATATCTTCTTTGTTAAATAATTTTTCGCACAAAATATCTTTATTTCCGTCTTGAATAATTAAATCCATCTCTTTATATTCCTTTATCATTGATAGATAATTTTCAGCATTAAAATTACGGATAATTGAGTTTTTAGATAAAACGGTATTAGATAAGAACTCATATGTTTTATAATTTATAATATTTAATATATCTATCCTTAGTAATTCTTCTTTATCTATTTTTTCTAATAAAAATTCTAAATTAAAATTAATAAGCTTATTTTTTATTTCAAATAACTTAGAATAATTTAAATAACTATCTAGATTCAAACTCAATCTATTAAGTGTATTATTATTTTCATCTATATTAAATGAAAACTTTAGAAAATCACTATCACTGGAAGTATTAAAATATTTTCTTACGGCATTAAAGTTGTTCTCATTTTTCTTTATAAGATCTTGAAGGCTATTTTTTATTATCTCTATGTTTAATAAATTTTCATTTTTGATGATATAATTTATCTTATTTTTATATCCAGTAAAAAATGAGTTATTTTTATTAATTGTTTGAAATATTTTATTAAACATAAAGTTTAGACTAATTAAGTTTTCACTAAAAATATCTATCCCCTTTAAATAAGAAAAATTATCTATACTTTTAATTTCTTCTTCTATATCTAAAATAAATAAGTAGTCTTTAAAGTTATAATCCAAATTTTCTATTGTTAAATTCTTGTTTTTAGTAACTTTATTTACAATATCAATATCTTCTGACATTTCATTAAGATTTATTACAGCCCGACTTAAACTTCCTGATTGGAATATATAGCTTATTATTTTCTTTTTTAGTGCCAAATTATAGTTTGATATTTTTTTTGATTTATCAAATGTTAAATTCAATAATATATCCCTAACCAAATCCAGATCTTCCACAACTACCTCTTCTATAACTTCTTTAACTTTATTATAATTTAAGCTCATTAAAGGCACTTCTTCTGGTATTATTGACTTAACTGCTTTTAACCACCCCCTTAAATCTTCTATTATATTAATATCTGTATCTACACCTTTAAATATTTCTCCAAAAAACATAATATACCTTTGTTCGTCTTTGAATTTATTTATTTTCTCAATATAAGATATTACCTCTCGCAACACTTCTAAAATGTATGATTTATTATTTAGCAACAATGTTTCCTGCCAATTACCTTTTATAAAAGAATAAGCTTTTCTTTTACTTGTGAATTTATAAAATATATTATATCTTTTATAATCTTCTACATATTCTTTAAAATCTTCAATATTCATAGCTAAAATTGATTTCATCGATATTTTTTGGTTTAACTTAATGAAAATTTCTTTGAATTCATTTTTCCTACCAATAAGTTCTGAATATATCTCTTCAAATTCTTCACTAATATAATTTTCATTAAAATATTTTAAATAATCTATATTGCCTATACTTATTAGTACATTAATGAACTCAATATTATCTAACGTATCTGATTCTGTTATATATTGCTTTTTTAGCCCTATTATATTATTTATCTCATTCAAACTTTTTATTGTTTTATCAACATTTAATAATAATTTTTGAACTTCAAGCATTTCTTTTATTGTTAATTTTTTTATTAAGTTATCATTCGCTATTCTTTGTATCTTCTCTTTAAAATTATTACTCAATCTAAGTTCATTAACATTAAATACCTCTTTCACATTATCTACATTATTTCTGTTTATTTCTATTTTTTTTGTTACCCTCTCAATATTATTCTTATTTTCTCTATTAATTTCAATAATTATATTTTTTTCAACATCAGTATAGTTTAGCAACTTGTATAAGAACTCAAATCTATCATAAACTTCCTTTATATCTTTTTTATTAATTATTTTATATTTAGTATCTATCTCAGTTATTCTGTTTTTTGCCTGTTGTGTATCTAATTTTAATTTTTCTAACTTCTCTTCTATCATAAACTTGTCAGAAGGATTATAAAATCTTTGACTTCCATACCAAGGATGTTGGGTAATATTACTTATTTTCATTTCTTTTTTTATATTTTCAATCATACCTATATAATTAGATACTTCTTTTTCTATTTTAGATTTATTATTATTTATATTTTTATTCTCAATAAAAATATCTTCACTTACATTAATTTTCAACGAATTCTCATAAAATACTTTTAAGAATAATATTTCTTGATTTGATTTATCATAATTTAAAGGGTATGAACTTAATGATTCAACATATTGATTTAACTTCCCCTTTACCTCAATGAACCACTCTTTGTTTATTACTCCTTTAGTATTATACTCTCTATCATTTAATAAAAAACAATTTACTCGATCTCCTATGCGACATATTTCTTTTTTATCTGACACAAACAACATTTTTCGCTCGCCTATTATACTGTTTGATAACATATTTAATATAAAATTCACTTCATCTTCTGTTGATAAATCTACACCTATATTTTTACCTTTAAGTGCAGACATTAATACATTAAATGTTTTTTTATTTAACTTTGTTATATTTGAGTAATTTAAGTCATTTTCTGCTTCAAATATCTCATTATTTAAAATATTATTTTTCATTTCTTTTACCTCTCTTATATTATCATATAGTGTTATTGTATTTTTTAAACAATAATTTTAAAAAAATAAAATTTTATTTGATATTTTTACAAAAATAGACTATATTAAAAAAAATAGCAAAAATTAATACTAGAAGGAACCAAAATTGAACCACGATAAAAACGTTTATGAGTTATTAAAGATAATGGATAATATTAATGGTCAAATAACATTCAACACATTTAATAACAACAAAAACAAAATCAGCAAATCTTACAAATCAACATCAATCTTCATTAAAGGATTTTCATTAAGTTGTTACTTATCAACAATCTCTTTCTTCTTATATACAAACCTTAACTACTTCATGAAAAACAACTACAATCTATCTTTTGAGGAATCTATATACCTTACATTATGTGTTCTTTCGGTTATTATTTATTTTTTACTATATGATGTCTCTATGTTTTTTGTAAAAAAATACTTTAAAATGAGATATAAAAAACTTATTAACTTTTATGAAAAAAAAGAAAAAACACATTTAAGTGAACTTGTTGCACAATATGACTTCAACAGTAAGATAAATCTACAAGAATTAGTTAAGGAAAAACTTATTCAATATCATGGTAATGATAATAAAATTATTCAACGAGTTATTAAGCAAACAAGCTTTGTAACAGAAAATAAAGAAGTCAATGATTTTATTGACAACTTATTTTAAAAACACAAAATTAAAATGGCAATCCTAGATTGCCATTAAAAAATTTAATTAATTAGCAAATGCATACTCTACTTCCTCCATAGAAAACCCTCTCCTAATTAAGTAATTTTTTTGCTTTACCAAAACTTTATAATCTACATTATTAATATTTCCGTATTTACGAACCTTTAACCCTCTTGCACTTTCATACCAATCATAACAGATCTTATTGTGTTCAAATACACTATATTCTAAATTTTTCTTATACTTTAAATCTTGAATCACTCTATTCCAACCATACCCAAGCTTATACTTATTGTCAATATAACACTTTATATAATCCTCATCGTCAATATATTTATTTTCTCTTAAATATTTTATAGCACTATTTAATAATTCCTCATCTACATTTTCAAATTTACTTAAAACTTTGCTTCTCAACTCATTTTCCATATAATCTTTTATACTTAAAAGATAGTATAAATAGTTTTTAATTTTTTCACTTTCCATACTTACTCCTTACACTCTTATACCATTACTATATCCTCTTTTTTTAAAAAAATAACCTAAAAGTATTTTTTTTTAAAAAAAACTTGATTTTTGCAAAAACTTTATGTATTATATGTCATGAAAAAACGAGAGCGATTAAGTTTCTCACATAAATTAATATAAATAGGAGATTAAAAACATGGGTAAAATTATTGGTATTGACTTAGGAACAACAAACTCTTGCGTCTCAATTCTTGATGGCAAAACAGCCAAAGTTATTGAAAATGCTGAAGGACAACGAACCACACCATCTGTTGTTGCTTTTGCCAACAATGAAGTATTAGTAGGTCAGCCAGCCAATAGACAGCGTGTTACTAACCCACAAAATACACTTTATGCCATTAAGCGACTTATTGGACGCAGATTCAATGACTCAGTTGTTCAAAAAGATATTGATCTTATGCCGTTTAAAATTATTGAGGCAGAAAATGGTGATGCTTGGGTTGAAATTGAAGGTCGTAAAATGTCACCGCCAGAAGTAGCAGCAGAAATTTTAAAGAAAATGAAAAAAACTGCTGAAGATTACTTGGGAGAAAAAGTAACAGATGCAGTTATTACAGTGCCTGCATACTTTAATGACTCACAAAGACAAGCAACGAAAGATGCAGGTCAGTTAGCTGGACTTAATGTTCAACGTATCATTAATGAACCAACAGCGGCTGCTCTTGCCTACGGTATCGATAAGAATAAAGAAGATACTATTGTTGCAGTATATGATTTAGGTGGCGGCACATTTGATATATCAATTATTGAAATTGATGATATTGAAGGTGAAAAAACATTTGAGGTTTTATCTACTAATGGAGATACCTTTTTAGGTGGAGAAGATTTTGACAATCGTTTAATTGATTATGTTGTTGCTGAGTTTGAAAAGGGGAATAACGTTAATCTAAAGAAAGATCCTCTTGCTATGCAACGTGTTAAAGAAGCAGCAGAAAAAGCAAAAGTAGAATTATCTTCTACTACACAAACAGATATTAATTTACCTTATATTACGGCAGATAGTTCTGGGCCAAAACATCTTATTTGCACAATCACTCGAACAAAACTTGAAAGTCTAGTTATGGATCTTGTTGAGCGCAGCCTAGAACCTTTAAAAATTGCCCTTAAAGACGCCAATTTATCAATTGAAGATATTAATGAAGTTATCTTAGTTGGTGGTCAAACAAGAATGCCATTAGTCACAAAAACAGTTTCTGATTTCTTTAAGAAAGAATTGAAACGTGAAGTCAACCCAGATGAAGCGGTTGCAATTGGTGCAGCAATTCAAGCAGGTGTTCTTACTGGTGTTGTTGATGACGTTTTGTTATTAGACGTAACACCTTTGTCACTTGGCATTGAAACTGCTGGTGGTGTAATGACCGTACTTATTGAGAAAAACACTACCATACCTTGTAAACAATCACAAGTATTTTCTACTGCTGAAAATAACCAATCTGCTGTAACTGTTCATGCTGTTCAAGGTGAGAGAAAACAGGCTAAGTTCAATAAGTCGTTAGGCGAATTTAACCTAGAAGGTATTGCACCTGCACCTCGTGGTGTTCCTAAAATTGAAGTAATCTTTGATATTGATGCCAATGGTATTTTACATGTTACAGCCAAAGATCAAGATTCTGGTAAAGAACATAATATTACCATTAAATCTTCTGGTGGATTAAGTGAAGAAGAAATAGCTAGTTTAATTAAAGATGCAGAGGAAAATGCTGAAACTGATCGATTATTTAAAGAAAAAAGTGAGGCACGAAATAAACTTGATGGACTATATGTTCAAGCAAAAGAAATGAATAAAGATAATATTGAACCAACACTTCAATCTATTTTCGACACAATAGAAAATGAATTAAATACTGCTGACACAACAAGGTTAAATGAACTGTATGTTAATCTTGAAAAGTTCTTACAAGAAGAACAACAAGCTAAATCTCAAAATACTGGAACAGAACAAAATGCAGCAGATGAAAATGTTGTTGACGGAGACTTTGTTGAGGGTGATTTCGAAGAAGTAAAATAAGTATTTAACCATACTAATTAAAAGACAAAAGCATTAACTCTTTTGTCTTTTTTTTAATTTAAATAAAAAAGGTAAAAACATTTATGTTTTTACCTTTTCTATTATTATTCAAAAATAAAATGCATATTTTTCTTTTCTTGATAAGTTAACTTATCTTTATTACAAAGATGTAGTCTTCTTGGATTTCCACAAGCGAAACATCGTGCTATACCACAATCATTAGCCTTCTGTTTTTTGAAATAACCCAATGATAAATCTTTTCTTTTGGAATTTTTTAATTGCCTTGTTGCTTTTAAAAAAGTAGTATATCTTCTCTTTGCTTTTTTTCTATCTTTTTCCATTTTACTATCCCCTCATTGTTTACCGTCCATCTGGAATAATGGACGATTGTCGTGAGGGAATTATATTTTAACAATATCATAAATATATCTTCCTTACTTATTTAATTATTTAATTATTTACTTATTTACTTATTTACTTATATTAACTATATTTTTTATAATTCTACTATACATACATTAAGAATGCAATCTATTTAAAGCAATAAATGTTGCAAAAAGTATACTTTAATGAGATAATAACATATTGAGATTAACCATTACAATTAATGACAGGACATAAAACCATGAGTAATAAATTTTATTTAGTACATAATCAATATAATAAAGAAAAATCACCAGAACATTATGCTTATGCTGAAAATAATTTATCATTAGTTGATATTGTTGAAGATTGTGATTATATCCTAATTATTGGCGGTGATGGATCACTACTTGATACTATTCAAAAATACAAAAAATATAAAAAACCTTTTTTAGGAATCCACACAGGCACTATTGGTTACTACATGCATAACTTCAGTAAAATAGAAGACATATCAACATTAAATACTTTGAAGTTTGAAATTGCCGAATTCCCCATGTTATCTTTTATTGCTAAGAATGAGCAAGGTGATTTTTTTCAAGGAGAAGCTTTTGCAGATGTATGGGTTGAGCGAACAGTTCCTCAGTCATTAAAATACAATATCTGTATTAATGACATTAATGATCAGCGTTCTTACTGTAATATTAACAAAAACACCATTATTGGAGATGGTATATTATTCTCTACACCAGCAGGATCAACTGGTTATACTAAAAATCTTGGTGGGAATATTATCCCATTTGATGTACCTGTTTTTCAAGTTGTTCCTATGGCAAGCGCAATTGACAAAAAAAACATTCCTTCATTCCCATTAGGACTTGAAAATAACTCTGCTGAAGTTAGCTTTCAACATGTTGATTTTAGAAAAAATACACTTATTTATGATGGTATTTCAGCTATAAACCCCAAAGACAGTAAAGCATTCATACCAAAAGAACTCATCGTCAAAAAGTCAGATAATGTAATTAAAATTGCTTTTATTTCCATATCAGACTTTAAGCATAAAGCAATAGAGTGGATCTTAGATTAAAAAATACTTGACTTATTGTGTAAAAAATGATAATTTATACTTATAAAAACTAAAGGTGAAAACTCATGTTTCAGAAAACTATTAATGAAGAAGTATCTTTTATTGGGGTTGGGCTACACAGTGGAAAAAAAATAAATGTTAAATTAAAGCCAGCTTTACCCAATACTGGCATTATTTTTATTGTTAATGGTGAAATAATTGAATCTCACTGTAGTATTGTAAAAGAAACGCAATTATGTACTGGATTTAATAATGGAAAAACCACTTTAAACACTGTTGAACATTTTCTGTTTTCCCTCTTTTATTTTAGTATTGACAATATTATTGTTGAATTAAATGCAAATGAAATGCCAATCATGGATGGTAGTGCAATGCCATTTATATATCTTATAAAAAGTGCTGGAATTAAAGAACAAAATTCTTTAAAAAAATTCATTAAGTTAAAAAAGGAAGTTTCTGTAAAAATTGATGATAAGTATATTATTGCTAAACCAAGCAATTCACCTTCAATTAAATTTACAATAGATTTTGACCATCCAGCAATTAATAACCAACATGTTTTTATAAATGTCGATAACATTAGTATTCTCAATGATATATCAAGAGCAAGAACTTTTGGATTTTTAAAAGACATTGAATATTTAAGGAGAAATAATTTAGCATTAGGTGGTTCCTTATCAAATGCAATCCTTCTTGATGAAACTTCAATCTTAAATCCTGAAGGATTAAGAATGGCAGAGGAATTTATTTATCATAAAGTCCTTGACTTTATTGGTGACACATACATTAATGGCCTAACTATTATTTCTGATATTGAAGCTTATAAATCTGGGCATCATATTAATAACTTATTTATGCGTGAAGTGTTTTCAAATGAAGAAAATTATGAAATAGTTTCATTTCCAGAGGAAGAACTACCTAAAAATAGATCAATCATTACAATTTTCAATCCAGTTATTAATAATTAATATTTTATTATATAATGTTTTTTTTCTAAATTTATTTTTTTATACTTTATTTATAATAAATTAATGATATTTTAAAAGAAAAGGAATTAATAAATGAACAAAATATTAATCACAGCGGCACCAATACTATTATTATTCAGTATCAATTCTTTTGCTACTCCCGAAAAATATATTATAAAACTTAGCGAAAATAAATCCATTACTGTCAAACCTGTTGAGTCTAATAATGAAAATTCTATTATAACTGAATATATTTGCAATATCCCTTCTGGATTAAATATCTTAAATGGATATTGCAAAGATAATGTCCTTACAATTACTAAGCCGTTAGGAGAAGATATTATTGGCTCTTGCGACAATAATACATATAATATAGTCATTGGGATTAAAACTAACATTGGTGTATGTCTTAATTAAAACTTGATTTAATAAAAAATATAGTTTATAATAACTCTTATTACAAAAAAAGGAGTTAAACTATGTCTTTAAAAAAAATGATTCAAGATAAAAAAATTGCAGCAATGAAAAGTGGAGCTAAATTTGAGAGAGATACACTAACTTCCATTTTATCAAAAATAAAACAATATGAAGTTGACAACAAAGCAGACCTATCAACTAATGATACCACTGTTTTAGTCATTATTGATAAAATGATTAAAGAGCGTAAAGACTCAATTTCTTTATTTAGAAAAGCTGAACGACATGATTTAGTTGAAAAAGAAACTAATGAAATTATTGTGATTTCCGATTTTCTACCTGAACAACTTTCAGAATCTGAAATTATTGAATTGGTCAATAATGCTATTGAAACCATTAAACCTGAAAGCATGAAGGATATGGGTAAAGTAATGGCATTTCTAAAACCAAAAATTCAAGGTCGTGGAGACATGAGCATTGTCAGTTCTTTAATTAAAAAATCAATGACACATGTTTAAAAAAACAGTATTATTTTTAGGCATTACATTAATGTTCAACTTCCATCTTTTGGCAGATGGGAGTGAATCTTTTTTATCTACATTATCAAAAACAAATTTAGATTATGAAACCGAACATATTTTTGTTACTAATTTTACAGAAAATAACACATTATCAATATTTAAACATCAAAATATTATAGAAGTTATTAAAAGTAATATATCTGATGAAAATAAGCTAAAAATTATACAGAACATTACTTTTATCGATCAACTTATTTTAAAAAGACAGGAACTTTTTGTCTTATCTTCAAATTTTACTACTTATCATATTTTACAACTTACTGAAAATGGAGAAAGTGATCAAAAAACAAAAGATTCACTAACTAAATTATTTTCCATTATTGAGGATGTTGATTCTAGCATTGTTTCTGGACTAAAAGATATTAAACGATTATATAACGAAAAACAATAAGGAATTTTTATGGATGATACACGCATGTATCCACAAGGCAATATATCAAATGAAGCTAGAGATATTAATATTTTTATAGCTAAAAAAATTTACAATAAAAAAGAAATAATTATGATTCCCTGCTATAATGATCATGATAGTGGATTAATGGAGATTTGCTGGAACAAAAAAAGGATTGAATATTTTACTAAAATTCATAATATTTTTTATTTGCCTGCATTTTTATGTGAGGAAAGTGCTATTACATCATCGGATTTTTTTGATAACTTTATTTTTACTTCACAGCCTAGCGTTCTTGATTTACATAAAAACAACTTATATGAAAAACAAAAAACGGCTTTCATAAAAGATACATTAACTTATAACAATATGCATGTTAGTAGTTATAAATTAATTCACAACTATGCATATCACTCAGAAATATTATTACCTGCTATTGAAAAAGCAATACAGCAAAATTTAATCACACGAGATGACTATATCTATTCATTGCAAAATACTATTAATTCAACTGATTTATTTGATATTTGCCATTCAACTAATTTCAATAAAGCAAAAGCTCTATATAACTTATTAAACAAGGATATAAAACAAGACAACATTTTTTACTTTAGTAATAAAAAGTAATATATTATAATACATTATTACCCTCAAGCCTCTTTAATTCTTTATATTTAATGATATATTGATAAAATATTATAATTAAAGAGGTTATTTTAATGAAAGTTTTTTTTATTTCAATTGTTACAGTTTTTACTATTTTTTGGTCACTATTTTTTATATTTCAATTTCAAAAAAATGATTTTAATCGTTGCCCCGCATTTCGAGAAATTAAGTTTTTATATCAAAATGATATTTACAAGGACATTCCTCTTGAACTAAAAGAAGAAGTCATTAGTAATTACACTAACACAAGTTTGCTAAAAATTAATAAATGTTCTCTACCAAAAGACTATAAAGCACTAGGTTATTTACAGATAAGCAGAAATACAAGTTCATTAAATTATTTCATTAATCAACTTATTTTTAATTATTTTACAAGTAAATCTAGTCAAAATGAGATGAAAAATAAAGTTCTTTTTGATAAAAACAGTTTATTTTCACACTCATTTTATTTTGATCGTAGTTTTAGTACGATCATTGAATCTTTCCAGAACAACATACAAGACATTCATATTATTAACCCAGATTATTATATGGACATTAGGTTAATGAATAATATTGATAGTTCACCATTTTCAATATTAACCAATAAAAATTTTTCAAACAATAATACATTTCTAAATATACAAATGTTCTACACAGATATTTCTGCTGAAAAAATTGAAAAGACAAAATTAAAATTATCAAATTCTAATTTTTCAAAAGAATTTTCAGTAAATTCCATTGAAGACAATGTTTATAGTTACGAAAATCAAACAACAAAAATTCGAAGCACAACATTTCAATTAGGTGACACAAAAGACTTTGAATTCTTAAAAACTTATATAAAATATAATTTCAATATTGATATTTCAAAATCTATGGATTACTTAAAAAACAACTTAAATCTTAATTTAGGATTTAATGAAAAAAAATTAATAATTGATGTTTTTCACAGTAAAGAAAAAAAATCATTTAGCATTAATATACTTTATAATTAAAAAAAATCCCACTATATCATAGTGGGATTTATTAATTTAAATAATTTAATAACTATTTGAAATTCTTGACTCAACCTTCAATGGAACGTTTAATTTATAAATTTTCTCCATTATTTCAACTATTTTCTTTTCAAATAAAATAACATCCTTATCTTCAACCTCAAATATTAATTCATCGTGAATTTGCATTAATAAATGTGCATTTATATTATTATCAACAATATATTTAAATGAATCAATCATTGCTAATTTTATAATCTCAGCAGCAGTTCCTTGAATGCTTGCATTATTAGCTGACTTTTCAGCATGACTTCTAATAAAACTATCTGTGGAGTTAATACTTGGTATATGTATTTTTCTATTTGACAATGTTTTTGTATAAAAATTTTCTCTTACAAAATCTAGTTCTTTCTGCATAAATGGTTTTATTTCCTTATATTTCTCAAAATAAAGCTTTTTATACTTATTGGCGTCTTTAACCTCAATTGATAAGTCCTCTGCCATTTTCTTTCCTGACATTCCATAAATTAAACCAAAATTAATCCCCTTTCCAATATTCCTATCTTCCTTTGTTATTTCAGAAAGTTTTTTACCAAGCACTTCTGAAGCTGTTAGGCTGTGAATATCAATATTATTATTATAGGCGTAAATTAATTTTGACTCATTTGACATATGAGCTAGTATCCTCAATTCAATTTGAGAGTAATCAAACAACACTAATTTACATCCTTTACTTGCTATAAATGCACTTCTTATTTTCCTTCCTTCCTCTGTTTTTACAGGGATATTCTGCAAATTTGGTTCTATTGAAGATAGTCTACCAGTACTTACTATTGTTTGATTATAATTAGTATGCACCTTTCCGTCACCATCAATATGTTTCATTAATCCAATAATATAAGTCGATTTAATTTTATAAATACTTCTATAATTTAATATCTTATTTACAACGATATTTTGGTCTGATATTGCCTTTAAAACATCTTCACCTGTTGATTTCTTTTTTGATTTTAGCTGAAGAACATCGAACAATATATGTGATACCTGCTTTGGAGAGTTGATATTAAACTTTTGTCCAGCACACACATATATTTCTTTTTCCAGTTCCTTTATTTTTTCATCAAAATTTTCTCCAACTTTTTCCAATACTTCGGCTGACAAGCATACACCTTTATCTTCCATTGAACATATAACTTTTAATAATTCCATCTCAATATTTAAAATTTCAATCAATGTACTATCTTCTTCAATAATCTTTAATTGCTCTTCATAAATCATTTTTAGCACCAATACTCTTTCGGAGTCATTATTGAGAGATATTGGTGTGCCAAAATATTCTTCATAAAAATCTTCAAGAGTGAATTCTTTTTTATCCCCACCATTAAGAACAAATTTTATAATGGAAATATCCAATATATTATCTACCTTAATATTATACTTATTCATTTTTTTTACAAAATCTTTCATTAAGTATGACACTATGACTCTGTTTTTCTCGTTTGCATAATCCATAACATCTTTAAGTATTGTTCTAAAAAATATATCATTAATATCAAATAAATATACATTTAAGCCATTTGTTGACAAAAACACTGTATCGTTTTTATTAAGTAAATATAATTTTTCTGCATTATTTAATAAAGACGTTATTTCTTTAAAGTTATCTTTATTGACAATAATTAATTCTGCAACTAAACTCACCTTTTTTTTATCCATTTCCTCATTTAAACCTATTGACTTGATTAATGTTTTTAAACCATATTCATATAGTTTACTTGCCATTTCCTCTCTTTTTAACTCTTCTTTTTTATAAAATTCAATAGGGAGAACATTAACATATTGATCAATTGTGACTAATTTTTTAGCTAAATCGAATATCTCTTTTCCATTTTCCAGCCTACTCTTTAATACCCCTTTTTCATTATGAGTATTTTTAAATATCTCCTCACCATTTCCGTATTTAACTAATAATTTTACTGCAGTTTTATCACCAATACCTTCAATTCCAATAATATCATCTGCCTTGTCACCCATCAAAGAAAGCTTATCAATAATATTTTTTGGATATACCCCTTCTCTTTCAAACACCCCTTGAATTCCATAAGGTTGAGGATTTTTATCTGCCTCTTTTGTGTCAAGCATAAGTATTTTATCATTTACAATTTGTTTCAAATCTTTATCAGATGTTACAATAACTACAATATATCCATTTTCACTTGCAATTCTAGCTAATGTAGCCATTGAATCATCTGCCTCACAACCTTCAACTTCAAGTCTTTTAATCCCCCATAAATCAATAATCTCCTTCATTACTGAAAATTGTATTTTTAGATCTGGATCTGTTGATTTTCTATTTTTTTTGTATTCCGAAAAAATATCATGCCTGAAGTTTTTCTTGCCTACGTCAAATGCTACTACAATATTTTCTGGGCTAAAGTTCTTAATTAACGAGTTAATCATATTGCTTGTTCCAGTTATTGCATTTGTGGGAAACCCATCTTTATTAGTTAGTGGTGGTATTGCGTTAAATGATCTGTGCATAAATGAGTTACCATCTACTATGAAAAAATATTTATCCATTATTTTACTCCTGTTTGTCATTATATTTTATCCTAAAATAGATTATTGTCAAAATAAAAATAAAAGTAGGGGAGGGCTTCAACAATGTTTCACGTGAAACATATTTTTTTACTACTCATTACAACAATTATAATACAAAGAATGGCTATCTAAAATAATTAATGTTCCACGTGAAACACAATCTTTTTATTTATCATAAATAACCGACCAACTCACCAAAGAACATGTGTTTGGTGTGGAACAACAATTTGATATAAAATATCAGCATTGTAAATCTTTTGTTTATCAAAACACATTATTTTTACTTGGAATAACAATTCACAATCAAGCTACATCAATTAATATACTTTACATAAAAGATGTAATGCGATTATATTAAAAAAAAACTATATTAAGTAAACACCTATTTACTAATACTACCTGTTTTGTCAAAATGAAATAATCTTATTTTATTATTGTTAATCCCCCACTCCCAATAAATTTAAAATAAAAACACATAATATTATGCTGCCTCATATTAATGTAGGGTAATTGACACCTATAATACATTATTAGGCATTAAATAAGATACTTAATACACAACCTAGAAAGTACTTACATAGTATTTAAAAATCAATTATAAAAAAAGACCCTTATACTTAAAATATAAGAGCCTTTTTTTTATATATTCTATTTTATTCTGGTGATGCTGTTATATAAATTGTTCCCTTATAAAGTTCTGGTGCCGATTTAATTAAGTCTTCCTCTGCTATTTCTATTTTTATATAAGCCCTCTCCCCATTACCAGAAGATTCTTCATTAGTGCAATTAACAACTGAGTTTGATTTAAAAGAACCCATTGTACTTCCATTATTAACTGCGTAAAAACCTGTACTGGTTGTTCTATAAAATACTTTATATGGTATAGCTTGATTACCCGAATCTAAGTTGAATTTTAATGCCCCTGATTTTGGGTGAGTGTCATAAATTGATAAGTTATATGTGCTTGATGGATTTTGATAAACACAAAATTGCTCTGTAATACTAAGATTTCCTTGCCCAACTCTATAAACACCAAAATCAATATCATCTAACTGATTAACCTGAATACGACCACCTTCGATTGTTATGCTTACATAGTAAAGGTCTTGCGTGTATGCTAAATTATTAACACCCGCAGCTAGATAAACCAAATCCCAATATGTCCCAGAAGGGGCATTTTGTAAATTATCCAAATCTACTGTAATTTTTATTTTTTGTTTATTAGCATTCTCGTTATCACAATCTGTAACCCCTCTTATGTTTTTTACAAATACATTTTGCTGTAATTTATTATACGAATTATTATTTGCATCATAAAATTCCATTTTATATTTCAAAAAATCATTATTATTGTTCCTCATTGTGAATTGCCCAAGCACAGATTGCTTTGTGTTTAATCCAAATGCCCTTAACTCAACATTAGTTGCTTTTTTATTATAATTGTTATAATGCAAAGAATTTATATTGCTTGTGTAATCATTATCTCCCTCATCTTTGTTTTCACAATCACAATCGTCTTTTTCCTCCTTATTTGTTAATTTTCCATACCTATGGCTATCACAATGATCATCATAATAATTTGTTTTATATCCAACCAAACAAACATATTGTTCCGCTGTTACTGATGTTGTTTTATTCCAATTAAGACTATAGTTGTTTGGTGGTATTGGCATTCCAACCCCATTACCATTGTAGTAAACAACATTACTTGACATAGCAGAAGCACTAATTAATAATGTTGATAATAATAGCAATACTTTTTTATTTAAAATTTTCATTAAAATCCCCTGTTCATATTAAGGAGTTTTATACTACATAAAAATAAAAAAACAAGCATTTTCAAACTTTTTAAATTATATTTATCATTTATTTTTAATAATATTCTTATTTATGTGCTGTTTAAATTTTATTTACTTATACTCATAATAGCTTTATTACCTGTAAGAATTATTATTACTCACTCAGGACTTGCTATTATTGTAATTATATCTTTATAATTTGCTGGAATAGCGTCAAGCATATCAGCTTCTTTTATTTTTATCTTAATGTCTAAGTTCGGCCTAAATCCTAAGTTACCAGATGATATGCTTTCACAATTCAAATTTTTTCTAACTTCAGTTATTCTACTTAATGTTGAATTACTATTTACATTTCTGTAAGCCCCCTTTATCCCAGTCATACTTATTGTTGCTATTTGAACTTCATAAGGTATTTTTAAGTTATTATTTGAACTTGCATTTAATCTAAATCCTTCTAAGTTTTTTCCTTGAACTAGTAATGAGAAACTTTCTGAATTTGAAAATACACAAAAATTATCATTACCTTCCTTGTCAGTATCCAATCCAGATCTAAAAGAACCTAAATTTATATCGTTTAATTGACTTATTTGTATCGCATTAGCAACTCTTAGTGTAATATTAAGATTTCCACTTGACTTAATGCTCTTACCACCATAAACAAGGTTTCCTTGCTCTGCTGCTTGCAAGTTTACTAAAAATATCATTGTTGTAATTATTAAGATTCCTATTGTTTTTATCATTATAGCTTCCCACCATTTATTAAAATATATAAAATCGATACAAAAGTTTTTTTCTTTTACCCTTTATATAAAGGATTTTATCTATATATTCGATATTATTATAAAAAAAAATAATGTCAAATAAAAATATATTAAAATATATTAAAAAACGTATTAAAATATCTTTTTTTTGTATAAATCATTTATTTTAATATATTTTTTTTCTATTTGTCTTAAATAATATTTTTTTACAATTGAAATTCAAAATATTTACTGTATATTTATTAAGATTATTAATTGAGGACATATATGATAAATTTAACATTAAGCAGACTCGCTTATCTGCACTTTCAAAACGAACCCATTATCTTTAAAAATAATGAAATGATCGAATTATCTAAATATCTTGAAAAAAAAATAAAAAAAAATAAAATGAGTGAATTATTTTTATTTGACGTTGAAATTTTAGCTGATGTATATATTAATGATAATCCTGATAATATAAAATTATTAGATTATTCAATAACAAAAAGAGAAAATATTATTGTTTTTATTTCTAATTTAAAATTATTTCTCAAAAATAAAGATTTTAATTTTATCAAAAATAGCAAAATGATTGAGTTCTACTAATAATATAATATAATTTAAAACTTTTTCTATATTTATTTATTTGACTTTTTGTTTTTTTTGTATTAAATAATGTTAAAAAAGATTATTTTTAAAATAAATAACAATAAAATTAACAATACTGTATTTACAGGTTGTTACCAATTTAAAACACAAGGAGAATTTAAATGTTTAAAAAAATATTATTAGGTGTATGCATAATGGCAAGTTTTAGTGCCAGTGCAAGCAAAATATTGGTTGATAATGTCATTGTTAATTTCGATGAAAACAATAGAGGTAAAGAAGACGTATTTGTTAGAAATCTTAGTGAAGAAGACAGTTATGTAAAAATTATTGTTACTGAAATTATTAATGCTGGCTTAGATAATCAAGAAAGAATCGAACATAAAAATCCAAAAGAATCTGGAATATTTGTATCTCCAAACAAACTAGTTCTTAATCCACAAGGTTCAAAAGGTGAAAGCAAGGCAATCCGCATTGCTAATATTAATAAAAATTTAGATAAAGATAGGATATATCGCGTTCAGGTTGTTCCAGTCATTAGTGATTTTAAAAAAGAGGATGAAGGTCTTGGCGTAAAAATACTTATGGGATATGAAATACTAACAATTATTCAACCTAATAACCCTATTTTAGACTATCAATATACAATTAATGATAGTAAATTTAATATTAAAAATACAGGAAATTCAAATTTCCTGCTGCATCGTGGCACTCAATGCAAAGATGATAAAAAAGAAGTGTGTGAAAAATTACCAACAAAGCGTATTTATGCGGGAATGGAGTATTCATTTGATTTGCCAAATGGCAATAGAGATGTTGATTATTATATTCAGTTTGGAGAAAACAACAAATTAGGTGAATTTAAAGCGTCTAATTAATAAATACTACTGAAGTTTAGGAATCAATACTACACATGAATAAAAATCTATTATCAATAATTATATCAGGAATACTTCTTTTAGGGATTAACTCTTCTTCGTATGCGGCAGATAGAGAATTTACGCCTCCAATAGAAGAAGATTTTGAATACAAAACAAGTAACAAAGCCCCAGAAGGCTTTGAGGATATTATTAATTCAACTACATATGGCTTTATCGATATTTATTTTGCCAATAAATATTTAGGGTCTTTTCAGTCTGAATATAATTATAATAATATTACTTTCTTCGAGAATGAACTTATTTTTGAACTCCTAAATAAAGAAGTTACATTTATTAACCCTAATATAGTTAAAGAAACACTTAAAAATCCTTTACCATTAAATACTGAGTTTAATTGCAATAATAATTCTGTCTGTGAGGATTTTGTTCCACAGGTTGTTGGTGTCGTTTTTGATGAAACAACACTTTCTGCAAAAGTTTATTTAAACTACAATGAAATAAAGGAAAAAAAGATAGATTACAACACCTTACTTGCACCTTCAACTTCTGAAAATTCAGCAATTCAGTCATTAGATCTTAGTTTTTTTGGTGGAACAGAGCAAGATCAAACAAGTTATTCGTTAAGTGGTGGAACATACCTTGCACACAAGGAACATAGAATTAAATCTAATTGGATTAAAAGTCAAGACGATTTTTATTTCAACCAATTGTATTATGGCACTGATTTAGACGGATACAAAATTAAAACAGGATACATGACAAGCAATAGTTTTGGATATACATTTACCCCAACATTTAGAATGTTGGGGTTTGAGTATGGGACTTCAATCAATACAAGAAAAGATCTTCAAACTGAATTTAGTGAACCACTTCATGTATTTTTAAATCAAAGAGCTGCTGTTAAAATTACTAGAGGTAGTGAACTTATTTACACTGCATATCATGATGCTGGTAATCAAATAATTTCTACTCAGAATTTCCCTAGCGGATCTTATAATGTAAAAGTTGAAATCATTGAAGACAATGGTTCCACAAGAGTTATTAATAAATTTTTCGTAAAAAGCCTGTCTATTCCACCAGAAGGTGAAAGTATTTTTTATATTAATGGTGGTTTTATGGAAAAAGAAAATGTTATTCAAGATCAATATCTTGATTTTTTAAATTTAAATAATGGAAATACGTCTACATTTGAGCAAAATAGCACACCTATTCTACCTAATACAGAATCTGATCCTTTTGTTAAATTTGGATATTCAAATCGATTTAATGACCAGACTGCACTATACAATGAATTACTTTATAAGGAAAGTGATTATCTTTACAATCCGACCGTCTACTTTCTAGGAAATGGCTATGATTTAAAAACATCTTTTATCTATGGAAGCAATAATGCACAAGGATTAACATTTGATGTCAATGTCCCCCTTGATAAACATAATTTTAGTTTATTTGGAAGATATGTTGCTGCAAACAACAATTCACTTGTTTATGGTGACGGAACAAGTATAACTGCATCATACAATGTTAATTTAGAAAAATATGGTTCTGTATCTCTTTTTACAAGTTATGACAAAAGCTCAACAAATGATTCAAAAAATATAACTCACAGCCTAGGTTATAGAAAGAATATATATCAAGATCCTAGTGGATCTTTAAATTTTAATTTTGACGCTTCCAAGAATAATGATGAAACATTTTTTAATTTAGGATTCACATATTACTTTAATGGTAAGGATAACTGGAGCTTCAAAACAAGCCCTTCTTTCCAGAAAAATGGAAGCACAGAAGATTATAGATTAAATAATAGCTTAAGAGTTAGTGGAGATAACTCTAAACAAACTCAATGGCATGCGAACTTAAATACTAATAATAGCAAATATTCACAAAACGTATTTTTAAATTCAAGTATTAGTGATCAAAGATATGGCACAGCAACAATTGACGTAAACCACGATTACACAGATTCTTCAAAAACAACTTACATTGGTAATATAACAACCAATATAGTTTCAGATAGTAACAATATTGCTGTCGGTGGTAAACGAAGACTTGAAAGTGGTATTATTATTGACCTTACAAAATATGAAAAAGAAGATGATTTTGAATTATTTGTTAATGATATCTCTACTGACTATGTTAAAAGTGGTAAAGAAACATTTATTCCACTTGTTCCATATAAAGAATACAATATGTATTTGAAATCAAAAAGCACAGATAACTTTGTTCAGGTTACTAGAAAGCAAAATTGGGTGGTGCCATATCCTGGTAATGTGCAAAGCTTAAACTGGGATATTAATAGAATATCTATTTTATCAAGCCAATTAATTGATGAATTTGGAAACATTGTTGTTTCTCAGCCAATCTATGTGGATTCAAATAAAACATATACTGACGAAATCGGTTATTTCCAAATGGAAGTAATCTCTTCTGACAAAGTTTTGTGGGCAAATATTAAAGATAAAAAATGTTCTGTTGATTTAACTGAATTAATGGTTGAGGATATTGTATATAAAGATGAACTAATTTGTTATTATGATGGATCAGTAACTGAACAAGATGTTCAGCCAGAAATAAAAGATGATTTTATTATCCATACTATTGCAGGTGTTCCACAGAAAAATATTATTGATAGTATTAATGGCACATCCATTGATATAAACAAAATACAAAGTATAAAAGTTGAAAACCAAGACAAAGTATTAAAAACTGCTAATATTAATAAAATTGCTAAGGAAAAAATATTACCATATAAAGAAAATATTATTCCTAAAAATACTATTATTGAAAATGTCAATAATAACGTTATTAACTCAAGTGACTCTTGTTACAGTCCATATAATAGTGAAAAATACGTTATTAAATCTGGTGATACGTTAAGCAATATTGTTCGAAGAAAAGTTTTAGGAAAAGATGCCCCTTACTTAGAGATATCTTCCATAATTAATGAGATTTCAAAATGCAATAATCTTAACAACTTAAATGAACTCATAATTAATAACACAATTGTAATTCCTAATTTAGTTCAAAATCCAAAAATGAATAGTATTAAAGAAGTAAAAGAAAAAATTGTTATAGAAAAAAACAATAGCACTGTGAAGATTGATAATATAGATACTTCAAAGTCTTCTCCAATAGTAAGCAATATCGGAAACAAGAGAAAGTTAGTTTTACCAAATATAATTCACAAAAATAAAAGTGAATGCTATGTTACAAAAAAAGGAGATTATCTTTATAAAATTGCATCTGAATTTATGCCACCCGACTCAAGTTTTAAAGAGTTGACAAAAATGGTGAATATTATTGCAAAGCACAATAACATACTCAATCCAGATCTAATTAGCATTGGTCAAGAAATTTGCATTCCTGATCAAACGATTAATCACAAACGTGTTTCCATTAAAACTGTAAAACCAAAAATTGAATTAATTTCAACAAAAATAGAACACAAATGCTATGTTGCAAAAAAAGGAGATTATCTTTATAAAATTGCATCTGAATTTATGCCACCCGACTCAAGTTTTAAAGAGTTGACAAAAATGGTGAATATTATTACAAAGCACAATAACATACTCAATCCAGATCTAATTAGCATTGGTCAAGAAATTTGCATTCCTGATCAAACGATTAATCACAAACGTGTTTCCATTAAAACTGTAAAACCAAAAATTGGATTAATTTCAACAAAAATAGAACACAAATGCTATGTTGCAAAAAAAGGAGATTATCTTTATAAAATTGCATCTGAATTTATGCCACCTAACTCAAGTTTTAAAGAGTTGACAAAAATGGTGAATATTATTGCAAAGCACAATAACATACTCAATCCAGATCTAATTAGCATTGGTCAAGAAATTTGCATTCCTGATCAAACGATTAATCACAAACGTGTTTCCATTAAAACTGTAAAACCAAAAATTGAATTAATTTCAACAAAAATAGAACACAAATGCTATGTTGCAAAAAAAGGAGATTATCTTTATAAAATTGCATCTGAATTTATGCCAACTAACTCAAGTTTTAAAGAGTTGACAAAAATGGTGAATATTATTGCAAAGCACAATAACATACTCAATCCAGATCTAATTAGCATTGGTCAAGAAATTTTCATTCCTGATCAAACTATTGATTATAAAAATATTTATTACAACAATGAAAACATGATTAATATAATTATTAAAAATAAAAATTTTATTATAGATAAAATTTGCGTTCCCGATTACACTCATTAATAAATATTTAATAGTAAAATATAAAATTAATTAGTTTTAATTAAATAAAAAAGACTCATTAAGAGTCTTTTTTATTTTATTTTTTTAATAATTTTTCTTTATATTCCATAAGACTTAATTAATGCTTCTGGACTTGGACTCCTCCCTTTAAAATCTAAAAACATTTGACTAACATCTTTAGATCCTCCTTGTGAAAGAATTGTTTTTAAAAAACTTTCTGCGGTATTTTTACAGATCACACCATTCTCTTTAAATGAATCAAAAATATCTGCGGATAAAATATCTGCCCATTTATAACTATAATATCCAGCAGCATATCCACCAGAAAAAATATGCTGGAAATTATTTAAAAATCGATTATCAAGATCAACACCAAACACCGAACATGATTTTCTAATTTCATTTAAAATTTCATAAGGTTCTCTTTCTGGACAAGCATGAATATTTAAATCAGCAAGAGAAAATTCAACTTGACTTAATAATCCTAATGATACCAAAAAGTTTTTATCTTTTTTAATTTTATCTAAAATATCATTACCTAGTTTTTCACCAGTCTTATAATGTCCACTAATTTTATCAATAACAACTTCTTCAATACAAAAATATTCCATAAGCTGACTTGGTAATTCAACAGCATCCCAAACTACACCATTTATACCAGCAACAGATTTTTCTGTCATTTCCGTCAACATATGATGTAGTGCATGACCAAATTCATGAAATAATGTCTCAACCTCATCAAATGTCAATAATGATGGTTTATCATTAAATCCTTTTGAAAAATTACAAACAATAAATGCTATTGGAATATTAACCATATCTTTATTTTCAAATTTATCTTGATGTCCAGACATCCAAGCACCATTTCGTTTTTGTTCTCTTGCATATAAGTCCATCATAAATGAAGATATTTTTTTATTGCCTTTATAGATGGAGTAATACTCTACATCTTCATTATATAAATTATCTAAAATCTCTTTTTTTACTGAAATTCCATACAATTCATTTACTAACAAAAAAAGACCTTCCTTTACTTTTTCTATTGGAAAATATTCTTTAATTTCATTTTCATCAATATTTAATTTCATTTCTTTATACAGTCGAGTATAATATGATATATCCCATTTAGAAAAATCAACAATACTATCCTCTACCATTGCAAACTCTTTTAATAAATTAATATCTTCAACTCCCTTATCAAAAGCTTTATCTTTTAATAAATAAAGCAAATCATTTACCTCTTCTAGTGAATCAGCCATTTTAACAGATAATGAATAGTCAACATAATTTTTATAACCTACAAGCCTTACTTTTTCATTCTTAAGCTCAACTAGCTTTTTTAAAATAGGTTGATTATCATACTTTCCTTCTAATAAAAACTCTGACGCAACTTGTGAATAAGCTTTGTGCAGTTTTTTTCTTAAATCTCGGTTTTTTAAATTCTTTATAATATCTTGTAGATAAGGCTGCTGCAAGGTTATTACTAACTCCCCTGCCCCTTTTTCTTTTGAATCTTCAACAATAAAACTCATCAAATCTTCTGTTAATCCATCTAAATCATCTTTATTTACAGTTAGTGACCACTCGGATATTGTTGAAGCAATATTTTCACTATATTGATTTGATAATTTTGATAATTCAAGTGAGATCTTATTATATTTTTCTTTATCTGTTTTTGATAATGTCGCACCACTATCATTAAATGACTTCCTTCCTTTTCTTATAATTAATTTTTGCACATCATTTAAGTTATTTTTTTCTAACTTATCATACAATTTAAGTAATCTCTTATCTTGACTTGATTTATTTGAATATTCTATAATTAGTGGAAGACATTCATTATAAATATCATCAATTTCTTTTGTTTTTTTTACACCTCTTATATGATTTAATAATCCAAAAAAATTGCCAAATTCAATTGAGTTTTTTTCAAAATCTCTAAATGCATTATCCCAAGTAGGAAATTCAATTGCAAATATTTTCTCATCAACCTCTATTGATTTTGCAATATAATATTCAACTGCTTCCTTAATGTGCTCTGCTTTTATTTTTGAAAAATCTAATTTGCAACCTAATGATAGCAATGGGTTAATTTGTTTTTTTGTCATATTTTTCTTAATCCTTTTTTTGATTTTAAAAATTATAGCAAACATTATCTAATTAAGCAAACTTTTATACTGTTTTTTTGAATATTTTATTAATTTAATTTTATTTCTTATTGCTGAATCCCACAACTGTTCCTCCTTTATAAAGACATATTTAGATAGCAAATAAATGTAAAAACCCATGAAGTTTTCACTATGACCACCCTCAAATAAATCCGTTCTTAAATGAACTAAATAATGAGCCAACTCATGACATATTACAAACTTATTTAAACCCCAGTTTCTTTTTAAAGTCAATATTGGTGGAATAGAATTATCTTTATAATATTTAAAAAAACAAGACCCTTCTCCATTTTTTATCAAAACTTTTATTAAAGGTGCTCCTTCATTAACTAATATTAAATTTACAAACTCCCTAACATCATTCTCAGATAAGATAGATTTAAAAAAACCATATTTTTTAAAAACCTTTTCCTCCCAATCATAAACTATTTTTCTCTGAAAGTCTCTTTTCTTTTTTTGGGGAATTCTATTACTTTTGACACCATTTTCTATTATATCTTTTTTTTTGGGCAATAACTTATTTGTTATGTCCCTAATGTAATATTCAAATTCACCGTCATAATGGAATATTATTTTATGAATTTTCTTTAAGTCTTCTGAGGTTATTATTGCTGTTAGCTTTTCATTATCAACATATTTATAATTTTTAATAAATTTATTAACAAAAATTTTTGCTTCACCAATAGAAGAAAAAACACTTCTCTTTGGTTTTCTTTTTTTTCCCATTATTTCAAAATTTAAATTCCAATTCATTACAAACCTTTATTTTTTTATAAAATCTTTACTTGACTTCTTATTACAAAATATACTATAATATACTATACAAAAAAAAGGAGACACCATGAAAAATATAAATATCTATATATTATTGATTATATCAATGCTATTTAGTGGTTTTGCCCAAGCTGAAATTTCTGGGCAAGGCAAGATTTATTATGCTGTTGATGGCGATACTTTTGATATCCAAGTTAAAGACTTTGAAGTTATAAAATCATTATATCACAATAACTATGTAGGTAAAGAACACATTAGTGTTAAAAATAGAACATTTAGAGTTAGACTTGCCAATGTCAATACTGAGGAATCTTCGCATAAAGACGTTAGTAGAAACACCAAATATGGCAAAGAGACAGCAAATGTTGTTTCTAAAAAGTTTTCTTACCAGCAGGTCAACTTTACTTGTTATAAAAAGGGTAATTATGATAGAGCAATTTGTGATCTTGAAACTAGCGAAGGAGATATTGGTGTATGGCTAATTGAAAACAACTACTCTGATTATGTAAGCCAGTATGGTAAACATCCAAAGCAACATAGTGAATACTCTCTTGCACAAAAAAATCGCTCTTCAAGAGAAATATATAGTAACAATCCAAGCAATTTCGACAAAATAAAAAACTTTAGAAAACCAAGTAAAATAAAAATAGCAAAAAAAGCATGGAATTATTTCAAAGATCATAAAGGATTAAAACCCAAAGTTTCTGAAAAAATCCAAGAAATTAACATGCAAGATGTTATTAACCAACTTAGTAGTCTAAAAAATACAGCAGGAAAAGCTGATATGCTTACACAAGAACAAGCCAATCAACTTTCTTACCTAAAAAATCTTACTTACTAATTAAATAAGCAAAAAAATAGAGACTAATGTCTCTATTTTTTTGCTTTTATTTAATAAAAATCAATTACAATATTCAGGAGCTGCCGTCTTACTAAAATCAAGATCTTGAGAATTAAAACAATTATTTTCCATATCACATATTCTTATGCCATACTCATAAACATCATTTCTTTCCTTTAACTTATATGTAACTTCTTTAGCATCACCTTCAAGTGAGAATTCATCAACTAATTCAGAGTTGTTTTTAGTCCAACTATTAGCTTCGGCTGCTCTCCTTATCACCTGATATTTAAACTCTTTTAATGAATCAACCTCTTTTACCTTCACATTATATAACTCACAAACTTTTACACCAAGATCTTCCATACTCTTTAAGTACACAGAACCTTTACAGTTATCTTTATCACTATAAAAATGAGATACTGTTGTTTGGAATCCAAAAACTTGGTCTGCTAATTTCATTGAATTATAAGCATTCATTACACCAGAACCACAACGAGAGTCAGTCAAGCAATCTCTGCTATTTCCTGTAAAATCATCACCATGCTCAGTTACACCCTCTTGCAATAAATATTTTGCGGTTGATTGATTTATAGAATTTGGATATTTCTCCTTTAATAAACCTGTTACACCAGAAATAACAGGCGCTGAAAAACTTGTTCCACTTACTGTTGCGTAAGTTGAGCCATAAGTTGAGGTTACAGCAGTTGTTTTAATATTTTGACCAAGCGCACTTAATGTTATTTTTTCGCCATAGTTTGAAGTGGGAGATTTATTTGCTTCATTATCATTATTGGCAACGATAATAACATCATTACAATTTGAAGGTGCATAATCAGAAACATTCTCATCTGCATTACCAGCAGAAGTAATAACAATTCTACCATTACTTGTTGCATAATTTACTGCTGCCTGCAATACTGCACTACAAACTTGTTTTCCAGCAATACTTAAGTTAATAATATCAACTGATTGCTTTATATCGTCCATCCCTGTTATCGAACCACCAGATAACCAAACAATAGCGTTAGCTATATCGGCCTGTTCTATTTCAACTAAACCTGTTGAACAATCTACATCTGCAACTCTTGCTGCAACTAAATTAGCATTCACAATACCAGAAACACCAACATTATTATCACGCAATGCGGCAATAACACCAGCGACTTGCAAACCATGACCACTTGTACATTGTGTGCCATTATTTTCCGATATATCTAGGAAACCATACTCCCTATTAAGTTCATCTGTGAAATTTTGACCAGAATTAAATAATACATCTTCATGATCTAATGCACCTGTATCTACAATACCAATATAAATGTTTTTATTTTCATTATTATTTTGTTGCTTCTCTTCTATTGCTCGTTCTATAGAACTTGCTCCCTTATACTCGCTTGTTTCTTTGAAATATTTTTGGTCAAAATAGAAAGGGTCATTTGTGGAAGCTACAGTAATATTGCTTGCTCCTGAATCATAATTGATCTCTTTTTTCACCATTATCATCTTAGTACTAATATCAACACTTTCAAGCATTCCAGAATTATATATATACTCTTTTGAATATTTACCTTCCACAACAAAAGAGTAATATTCCGAAAATAACTCCTTAACCAATGTTATATCCTTTGACATATATCTTGATAAATCTTCAACATTATACCCTTCTTTAAATTTTACTGTAAATTTAGTATAATTATCTTCTTGCTCTTGCGTTGTCAAACCTAAATAACTATTTAAATCTACTTCAGCAGCTTGTAAAATAGGAGATTGACTAAATACTACTCCTAATAGTAACGCTAATTTTAATTTCTTAGTTTTCATCTTTTTATTCCTTATTATTTACAAGTTGAAAGTAAATTAATTACTTCTAATACATCATATTGACTGAAAAAATCCCATTCTACATTAGCAATTAAAACACCATACGTATCATTCCCTACATACTTACTATACACATTATCTGATACACTCAGAATTTCCTGATTAGTTAGTAAAGTTGGTAGTTTACTATCTATTGCAGCTAAATTATTTAACAATACAATATTTTTCTCACCATGTTCTTTCACTGCACTATTTAATTCAACCAGTAGTTTATTTAAGCCTTCAACAAAAGTAGTATCAGTTTTTAAACTTTCGTCATTAGCTACCTTTGCAAACTCAATATTAACTTCTGAGATCTTTCTATCAATAGCATTCTTATCAATCAAATAATTATTCGAAACTTGTAATTTATAACTTTCAGTTTCTATAGTTGTTAACTGATCTGTTAACTCTAAATACTCTGTATAAAAATTTATTAACGTTGCTTCTTCTTTACTTGATTTCAAATAATTATATTGAGAAACATAAGTTGCATTATTTTTTTCTGCTTCTAAATATGCACATTCATTACAAGCAAGCACATTTAATTCAACAGAATCCATTATAGTTGCCGTTCCTGTTCTATCTGTTGCTGTTAATGTCACTGTTATTAGCGTATCTTCTTCAACACTAATATTTGTTAAACTCAAAACATTTCCAATTACATTAGGTTCAAAATCAGCAATATTTTTAGATAATGCCGCTGTCACATAAACTGGATCATTATTTTTATCTGATTTAGTAAAGTTAATCTCTGCAGTTGTCGTCCCATACTTAATTTCTGTTGGCACTACACCTTCTGCCGTCTTGGTCTTATTTGTAATTTCAAGTTCTGGTGAAACTTGTGTTACCTTCTGTGTTATATTAAATTTAACACTCGTTGTCTCTTGACCATCAAAGGCAAAGACACTAAAAGATCCTTTTTTCTCTGCATCATATACTTCATCTATTTTAATTTCAAGCTGTGATTTACTTTCATTCAGCACTACACTACCTGTTAAATTTGATAACTCTCCTTTTGTTACAGTTATTTCATCACCATCTTCATCAACTGCCTTATATGGTATAACTAACGTATGAAACCCTTCAACAGCAGCTTCCAATGTTATATCTGCTTCACCTGCTTCACTTACTGCTACACTTGAAAATGAAAATTCTGGGGCAACATTAGAACTATTATCAACAACAAATGATACAGTTCTATCTGCTGCTGTTGATTCAGAAGCTTCATTTCCTGCTGAATCTTTTACATTTAATAAAATACTAAAGCTTTCCTCTTCTGAAATATTACCTACTGAATAAGTTACGGTTTTTGCAGAGGAATTTAACAAAATAGATCCCTTTAATTCAGACTCAGATACTCCTAAAACCTTATAAGATACTGAGTGTGTATCTGCGACATCATTATCTAAAATATTAAAACTAAATGATTTTTGGGTATTTTCATCCATTGTTACTGCTTTTGAACCAATTATCTTCAGCACAGGTGCTGAATTCTCTACAACTTCAGGAGCTGTTGTCTCTGAATCATCAGAAGAGCAACCTGTTAATGTTGCAGCTACTATGCTTGATAGCATTAATAATTTAAACTTATTTTTCATTTTTAATTTCCTCTAAAAAAACTCCAATATACTAATTTAAAAAAATAGCACACTTTATAAAAAAATAAAGGGTGCTATAATTATTTATTTCTACTTTTTAGTCAATTCTGCTACTTTCTCTACTATTTGAAAGTAATCCTCATGAGATTTAGCATCAACACCAGTAACCATATATTGCTTATTTACAATGAATGCTGGAACACCCTGAATCTCTGAATTAACAAAAACATCACCATCAGATTTAACTTTTGCTTTTATTTCTTCTGATTGGAATGTATCCGTAAATACCTTTTCGTCAATACCACTTGCTTTTGCAAATTCACTAATTAATTTAATTGAAGGAAATGGTTTTTCTTCAGTATTAGGGTCTGCTTGAATTGCAGTTTTATATACGTTATATTGATTAATATAGAGATCAAAAAGACCTTCCATCACCGATTCACTACTTTTTGATAGCAAATCAAATGTATTATAAATATGGGCATCCATAATCCAACGAGGATTACCAGAAACAGCATGCATTTTATTAATAGTCATTGAACTTGTCTTTGTTTTCTTCCACTCTATTAGTCCTTTTTCAAAATTTTGGCAATGTGGACAACCTAACCAAAAAATTTCAAGAACAGAGTTATCAGCCAAACCTTCAAGTTCAATAGGGTTTGCTAATTTCGTGTAATGAACACCTTCTCTCACTGTAATTCCATTGGCTGTCTTATTACTTACAACTACATTCTCAATTGGCATCTCAACCAACTTAGAAATACTCTTCCCAACAGGTTTAACCTCTGCTACTTTTTCTTGTTGGCAACCTGTCATTAACATTGTTGCTACTACTACTGCCATTGTCGCTCTTGTAAAATTCTTTGCTTTATTCATTGTTTATTTCCTTAGTTTTTCAATTTAATTGTTTATCGCCACAATCTTATATCTAATAAGATAAAAGTCAATAAGTAATAATAATAATAATAATAATAATAATAATAATAATAATAAATAAAACCTTTAAGAATTATATTACTTTATTTTTACAATAACCTTATTCTATATTTTTTTTCTTGCAAAATCAACCCTAATAAACTATAATTATAATATAACTTATAATAAAATGAGGGCTTATATGAAAGTATCAGAAAAAGAAATAATTCCAGAGTCACAATTAAAAGACAATAATATTTATTGCATATCATTTGGCAATGTAAAACTAGCATTATACAAAGACAATCATTTTTTTGCATTAAGAAAAAATAAAAAAATTCAAATATCCTATATTGATTCGCGTGTCTTTGCATTTTGTGCCAAAGCAAGCGAGAACTTTAATGAAATAAATTCAGAAGAAAATCTTGCAATTTACAATCTTGAAAAAGAAAACTTTATTAACAAAAAGACAGCTTATACAGCCGCCATACTTAATCAACACACTACTAATGAGCTTATTTATCAATTTAAAGATAAAGTTCCTAATGAGTGGAAAATTATTTGTCATCATATGACAATAAATATTGGTGATCTACTTAATGAGTTCTCAAATTTCACACAGAGTTCAGGCAATTTAACTTGTGTGGCATTTGGAATAGAACATGATCTTCAAGTGGCTGCAATTCTTGTTGAGACTGATATCCCCTCCACAAACACCAATAAACATATAACATTTGCTATTGGTGATCAAGGAAAGGCTTCATTTAGTAATAAAATAGAAAAATGGGAGCTATTAGATACTCCATTTCAAATTACTGCTGACATTGGAAGGGTATTACAGGACAATACAGTTGTCCTTAGTCCTAAAGTTAATAAAAAAAGGTTAACTCGTTAATTTAATACTATTTACTTCCATACCAATTTTTATTTCTGCATCACACTTTATTAACTTAACCTCATTCAAACCCAATTTATGAAGTCTTTTCTCTACTTCATATTTTGGATGAGGATTTAAATTGTAATATTCACTCATTTTTTTTTGCACAATTTTTAAATCTTCAAACCTTTTCAATAAGAACTTATTGTCAGAACCATATTTAGTAAAATTCTTACTTAGGTTATGAATATCAATATTTATTTCTTTATCATTTAAATTATTTTCTTCAAAATACTTTTTCTTTTTACTTTCCCATTCTTCGAAGTCCATTTTCATCAGTTTAACTTCACTTTCTATCAAACCCAAATCAATATCTTTCTCAGAATACAGCAAAATTTCATCATACTCTGTTTTTATTTTTAAAAACATATATTCTCCTTATTATTTCCCACATGTAGCACAGACTTTTCTTAAATTACTCTCATTCTTATTTCTTCTCATATCTAATAATGCCATTATCATTGAAATTGCCATACCGCCATAAATCAATCCTTTTGGCAAATGATAATCAAAGCCCTCTCCCACCAATACTACACCTATTAAAATCAAAAATGATAATGCAAGTATTTTTATTGAAGGATGATTAACAACAAAATCACCAATAGTTTTAGCTAAAAAAAACATAATCCCAACAGAAATTACAACAGCGATCATCATTATTGTTATTTCTTCTACCATCCCTACTGCGGTAATTACAGAATCAAGTGAAAACACTATATCTATAAGAACTATCTGTATAAGAGCCATACCAAATGTGCTTGCCACCTTACTACTCATCTCATTACCATGATCACTTAATTCAACCGTGCTATACACTTCGTGACTCGACTTTAAAATTAAAAATATCCCACCTAGTATTAATATTAAATCCCTACCAGATATATCAAATGATAATATTGTAAAAAATGGATTGGTTAATCCCATTATCCAAGATATACACATAAGTAAGATTAGCCTCATAACCATTGCTAAAATTAATCCAATTTTCCTTGCCTTTTCTTTTTGTTTCGCTGGTAATTTATCCACTATTATTGATAAAAATATCACATTATCTATACCCAATACTATTTCTAACAATACTAAAGTTAGGAGTGCGATCCAAGCTTCTGGCATATACACCCATTGAAATAACATTATTACACTATCCATTATCTATACTCCACATTTATTTTAAGTTATTATATCCAGTAAAATACAAAAATCAATAGTTACTCAAGAATCAATTTAAATATTACCATTTTTTACATAAGGTATATTTTTAACACTAACCATACATTATTTAAATCAATTCCTAGTTTTATTGTTTTATTTAAAAAAAAGAGTATAATATTTATTATTACTATGAAAAAAAATAAGGAATATAAATGCCAATAAATGATCTATATAATTCTATTTTAGACGAATTCGAGTCAAAAACTCTTAATATAAATGATGTATTATTTACAAAAGAAATAAAAGATACCAAAATAGATCTAATCGAATATATTCGTTCAAATAGAATTGCAGTCTATCAAAAAATGGCAGAGAAAAACAATGATAGTATATATGGAGATAACATAAAAAAAACAATCATAAGATTTGAGGAACTTAATAAATCTCTTACATTATCATTAAGTACTGAAAATAAAAATAAGTTAAAAAGGGGTTAATTCGTTAATGACAACAAAGCAAAGTATAAGAGAAGAACTGAAATGTAAGAGTATTGAAGCCGCTTTATTTTTAAAACTATCTAAAAATGGATTTAAAATTGAATTACTTTTAGAAAAATATAAAGAAAATTATTTAACAAATAAGTCTGTTATGGAAAATAATGACATTTATTTCGAGAAATATTTCGCTACTTACTCAGAAGAAGAAGATAGGATTGAAACAAGAATTAGACTTGAAAACTTCTATAATGATTGTGCTAAAGTCAAAATAAAACATTTATCAAAACAGCTTATTAGTTGCATATCAAATAAAAAAGATTTATTTAATGAAACAACACTAACTCTTTTCAATACAATGGCAGAGCTTAATGTTCAGCCTGATTTTATTAAAGAAAATGTTTCAAAAAAAATAAACACATTGCACACTACTGAACTTTTAAATAATGCCTTACAGTCTCATATTAGTAATATTCAAAATTGGGATTTAGAAAACCAAATGGCTAAAATAAATTTTAATAACGGTAATATAATACATTCAGAAGATAACAAGATTTTCTTTGAGATTAACGACTTTGAAGCCAGCAAAAACTTAGGAAGCCCAATGTGGTGTATTCAAAGAGATGAAGAAGACTTTAATCGATACAGAGAAGATGCCAATAGAATTATAGTTTGTTATGATTTTAATAAATCCCCGTCAAATAATGAAAGCCGTATTGCCTACATTGTTACACCCTTGGGAGAAATAGACACTGCATATCTCAACAATGATGATATTATAGAAGATGACAATGACCTTATCAATAATCTAAAATTTAATAAATATACTCAATCAGAGATTTTTGATCGCTTTGAAGATTCATACATATCTGATGGAAAAAGAATACTTATCTTAATTAAAAATCAATTTAATGAAGAAGTACAAGATATGTTGTCAAATATTGACTCTTTTAACATAACTTATGAAGAGTTATCTAAATTCCTTGTATCAAAAAACAAAGAATTCATTCATGAAATTATTCAAGATTATCCAAAATTACTCATTGAAGGTGGAAGCACAGAGGGTGAACTACTCACACAAGTGCTGAATTACGGTTACATATCAAACTATTCAGAAGATGGTGCGGAATTAATTTCAGCGGTCTTAAATAACAATGATTTCATTAATATTTTAATTAATCATAATGGTGAGTTTATGCAAGAGCCTCTTCAAAATATTGCATTTTCAGCTAAAAATGGACAAGAACAACTCAACTCGTTATTAAAAAACAATAATTTTAACATCTACCACGAATTAAGCAAATTAGAGAAAAATTGTATTAATAATGAATTACTAAACTTATTAAAATCTGTTGATGAGGAAGGTAACTATAAAAATTATATAAAAAGTAACTTACCAGAAGTAGCATATCAATTTGCATTAAGCTATAACAATAAGAAAGCATTTGAATATCTAGAAATTAATAAAGATAAGGATAAAAATCTTATTGAGTACTTAGTTAAACAAGTAAATAAAAATAAGAAATCTATTTCTGACACTATTTTAATTGAAATTCAAAAGCAACTTTCACAACTAACAGAAAATGGAATAGATGTTATAAAGGATATTTTAAAATCAAATATTATTAATTCACCAAGAAGACTATCATCGTTAAAACAAGAAGTTAAAGATTTTAATATTATTTTATCTGAAAGTGAGACAATGGATTTATTGAGCCAGCTTGTTTTTGAAAGGAAATTCTCTACATTAAAAAATACACACACTTTAGATCTCCAAGAGGATTTAACGTTTTTTAATATTCCACTCGTGCTTCAACGAAACATTTTTAACTCAGATATCGTTAATTTAGATGGTAAAGCCAAATTTATTAATTATCTTCAGCAATACAAAGGATTTTCTGAGGCCATTGATCTTAAAGTGTCGAATATTGAATCATTTTCAGTAACTGATTTTTTAACAAAAAAAGAGAGTCACTGCAAAAACAATAACCCTCTTAACTCCATAACTAAGCCCAAAATATAGTTATTAGTTATTTTTGTTTTTATTTTTTAAGGTAGAATTTACAACACTTTTATTTTCTACCTTAAATTCATTATCAATAATATTAATTTGCGCCAAATTAGCACTATCAGATAAGGAGAATACAATATTTTTAACATCAAAAACCAAAATATGTTTATTGTTATCATAATTTGCATTAGCATAAATTTCTTTTGGATTTTCAATTACAATAGAATCATTAACACCATTAAAAACCTTTGAATGCAATCCTTGAATATTGAGTTCTCCCATTTTTTCCTTAATAAATAAGTAAAAACTTTGAGTGCTCATTTTTTCTATATCACGTCTTGTTCTGTTAGCATACTGCACAAACATTGCATTTACCTTTTCAACAACATCTGTCATTGAAATCACTTTTCCATCTTTATTTAAAGCATTAAATAATACCATCCTTAGTGGCTGCTCGTACTTCCCAAGATCTACTGTATCTTTATATCTTTTACTTATAACTATGTTATCCATTTCATCAAGATCTCTATATTCACCTACATTCATACCTATACTTTTTGATACAATAAAAGGCTTACTTACAATAGCATTACATTTATATATGCAAGGAGAGGCGTTCTTTGTCCATTCATTTTTTAATGCACTTAATTCATCTTGATTAACAGCCATTCCAATTTTTACACTATCTCTTTTATGAATAAAAGCCTCTGCTTTTGAATACCACTCTGATCTTCTTGCTTCCAATATTTCTTCAAGAGTCGCGCTTTCAGTTAACTGTATTGGTGGTTGAGCATATACTTTGGTTGCCTCAGTGGGTGAAGTTGTAAAGCATACTCCATCGCTTTCTGCCGAAACTCCTAGTGGATTAACCTTAGTTTCATTAAAATAATTATTCTCCAAAGGATTAATTGTTCCGTAATATAAAACATCTTCAATAGCACTATAGTTTTTTTTCATAATTTAATATCTCCTTCTTCATTATTATATTTTAACATAATATGTAATAAATCGATAAGTTTCTTAAATATTAAATTGATTTTATTTTAAAAAAACCTTTCTTCTTACTTTTAAGGGTAACTTCACTTACATTCTTGGTGGTTGAGCTATTTTTATTAATAACTAAAATTTTATTAAACCAATTCTTTATATTATTTTTTACTTCTTTAAGATCTAAAATAATATTTTCAACACTATCTATTACCCCAATCTCCTTATTTTTTATCGATGCATCTCTTTCATTCTTTATCTCACGATTTTTCACAACTAATAATTCAGCTTTATCAACTATTTCAAGGAAATGTAAATAATTAACTAAATCCTTTAAAGCGAATTTTCTAACTTTATCTAATAATAAAAGTTCCAACCTTTCATAATTTTCTTTAAATACTTCAAACTCACTCTTTGTTAATGAACTATTTAATTCAACAAAAACACTAACATCATCCGTTATTCTTCTTATTAACCCTTTTGATGTTTTTTCAATACACTTTACTTTTTCAGACATTTCTATTATTTTTTTTCTTCCAATATATTTATGATATAAGTATAGTCCCAAATTAGATGCTAATAAAAAAATTACAAAATAAATAGAGGAAAAATCTGAAAAATTTATTAAAAAATCAAGTTCGCGATTAAATAACCCCAATAACATAAAATTAAATAGCATATAATATGCAAATATTAATTCCCTACTATGGCTCTCCCTAATGTATCCTTCAATTTCACCTTTATTTTTACTAAAATTTTCTTCCACCATATTTATCATAACTCCACAACCTTTGCTTCTTTTCCCTTACTTATCTTTTTCTTTGATTTACGCTCTATTTTTTTTAAAAATGCTATATACTCAACCATTTTTTTATATTTTATTAAAAAGTCAAGATCAATGACTTCATTTTTCAAGTTTATTAAAATTGAACTTATTTCATAAAAATTTCCCGCATAAATCATTTCCGATATTCTATAGTCAGTATCATTTAAAAAAATCATATAGTCTTTTTTAAAATACTTTGCAAGATAAACATTATTATTTACAGAATTTAATATTCCATACCTTGACTTTTCAATCTTCTCAATTAATGGTATAATTTTATCATTGGCGGCAGTAGCTCTTTTTTTAAAAAATAAATGAATAGGTATAAAAATCATAAAAGACAATAAATTAAATAACAAAAAAACCAATATACCGATATCTAAATCCATATTAGCAGCTAAATTATATGCCACTAAGACACTAATAAAACATAAAAAAAATATATAATTATTACTTTTATTATTAATAATCTTGACTAGTCCATTTAATTCAGAAATAAGAATTTCCACACTATACCTCCTTATTAACCTATATTGTAGGAAATTATACATTTTTTTTATTTTTTGTCAATTTTTTTTAATTTGATTTATATTTAAGGGAATGTTATAATAAAATAACAATAACTATTTTAGGAAAAAAATATGAACAACATGACCCCAATGAAAAAACTAAAAGGACAATTTTCAGAACTTAATGAGTTTTTGTCTCCATTTTTTAGCCAATTCATACTTAATGAGTCTCGTCCAAAGGAAATTCCATACCCCTTCCAAAGAAGTCATCATCAAAATTCCGTATCTAAAGGAGTAAAAGAAGATCATTTAAGAATTTATAAAGACTTAAACTCTGACTCATCTATTGCTTTTATTTTTGATTATAAAGGAAAAGATGAAGAAGATTGGAGGTTTTACACCTCAATAAAGGCTACTAATAACAATGATTCTATTATTTATTCTCAACCTCTAAATTACAATCAATTCAAAAAAGAACTTAATTCTTTCTTATCTGACCTTAGAGAAGAATATCGATCAAAAAAAAATAAAATCAACAATGAATTTATTTTTAATAAAATATGTAGCATTTTTATTAAAGAAAGTCTTGATTTTAAATTAGAACAAGAAAAGGCTGAAAAGAAAATTACAGAACATACCTTACCAATTTTCAATAAAATCCAAGAAAACACTATTCAGTTAAACTATAATAGAGATCATATTATTAAAATAAAAGATTCAATTAGAGCATCTATTACTCGCAGTGCTGATTACAAAAGGCTTATTCAATTAAAAAAAGAAGTAGAGGAATTGACACTTAAGATACATGATAAAACAAAGCTCAAAGAGGAAGAAAAAGACATTCCACAAAAAACAAAATTAGTAGAATCTTTAAAGAATGAAAACACAGTACTTAACAATACATTAAAAGAGGTTACAAAGAAATTAGCCAATGATAATCCAAAAATGGTTTCAAAATTAATTAGAACCAAAATTCTCTAATCTTTCAAATTAAATATATATATATATATATATATATATATCAAGGGCAAATACAAATGAATAAAGCTACAATAAATAAAATAGAAAACTTATTAAAGGAAAAAATCAATATATCAGAAGAGCATTTTCTTCATTTTGAGGAAAATGCACATCACCAAATTCTTAATTCCATTAATCTAATTAATAATTTTCAAAATGAAGTCATTAACGCAGTTAACTCCATTAATGAAGATATGTTTCAAGGCGACTACTTCCACTCAATATCAGAAATAAACACAGATGATATAATAAAAATCCAAAACAACTTATATGAATTAAATAATCAAGCAATAGAATTTTTTAACAATAATTTTTTAGAATTCTCTTATTTATTTGAAGAAAACAATATTATTATCCCCAATGACATTAAGGAAGAATATCAATATACCATTGAATTATTAAATAAAAAATATCTACTGGAACAACAAAGTGAATTCATTGACATTCCAGATAACTTTATCGAAATTAATGAAATACTAGTAGAAGCTGACAAATCCTTGTCAGTTCTTAGAAAAATCTTAGACGAAGAAGATAATAAACAAAATGAAATAAAAATTTTAGAACCAGAAGATTATGAGTCTGAAGACAACTACAATGATGCACTTGAAGAAATAAATATAGAGATCGAAGGACTTCATAGGGATATAAAAGAAGAAAAATCTAATTTAAGTTCTTTTTGGGGCGATTTTCAAAATAATACAAACACAATTTTAGAGTCTCTCAGCAATAATTTTCAGTCATTGATGGAGGAAGCTCTTTTTTATTATGAAGATAATGTATTAAATCCTCTACTAGGATTAATAAAATCACAATGCCCCAAACTACTTATAACGCAAGCTCAACAATATGTAAATAATATGGGCGTCAATGGTTTTCTAGAAAGTAAAAACAATCATAAAAGCAATAACAACAATATACTTGAAAAAATCCAATTAACAAAACAACAACATATCGAGGAATTCATTATTTTCAATGATGACAGTATTCTTTGTAAGTCTAAGGGTAACTTTCAAGAAATAAATCAATCCAAACATCATTACTATTCAGAAGTTAACTTCTTCATGCAGGAATATATTAAATTCAAGTATAGAAAAACACCAAAATACATCATACCTATATCAAAAATGTTTCACCTTAGCAATAATAATGTTGAACAATTTTTTGACACTATAAATATGTTTGACAAACTTAAGCAAGTTATCGAAAATAATAAGGAAGATATTTATAAGCTTTTCAATTCAAAAGCAGAATTTGTTTTTGATAAATTACAAAAAATTGAAAAAAAACATATTGTTCAACAAACGGCAAATAGAATGCTTAGTAAAAAATATATTCATTTATTAACAGATGAATCATTATTACTTATAGAAAAACTTATTGATGAAAAAATACCTTACTCAGCCATTCAAGACAATGTAGGCAAAAAAATAGCAGCATTTAATGAACCAAAAGATTTCAGTTCAGCTTTACAATCTTACATCAACTCTATTAACGAATTTGACTTTGAATCAAAAATAAACAAAGTCAATAATTTTAATGCGGAAATAATATCAACCAAAAATAATACACTTATCATTAAAATAGATAATTTCCTTCAATCCTCTGAACTTGGATCTTATTCTTGGTGTATATCAAGATCAAAATCAATGTTTGATAGTTACTCATTAATTAATAATCAATATTTTATCTATGATTTCAATCAAGACTCAAGTTCTCCATACTCAATGATTGGGATTACCATTAAAAAAGATGGATCACACAGAGCATCACATCTTAAAAACGACAATGCAATTTCAGAGGGAGATATCTTTGATTTAAAAAAACATATTTTAATTAATGATTCAAAAAATTATCAATTCAGTCAAAATATCATCAATAAGTTTTCATTAGAATCAAATTCTAAAAAAACGATACGACCAAAATTAAATAGACAATAATTGTTCTTTACTATCTATTTGGTCTAACTCATAGCTAAATGGATTATCAGAGTATTCTATAAAACTCATTTTACTTAATCTTTTTATCTTAAAAATACTGCGACTGGTTAAGTGGGGAATTATTATTTTATTTATAGAAATATTGGTTTCAAAATACAATACAAGAGTATCCTCATTTAGATAATAGCCATAAACCTCACAATCATCCAAAAAATTAGCTTCATTTTTTTTATCAAAAATAAAAACATATTCATTATTTACTTTTTTAAAATAATATTCGCTAACAACAATAATTTTATTTATTTTACCTATTTCCTGCATTTTTATACTCCTTACTATTAACTACACAATATACTATTTTTTTTATTTTTCAAATAAATTAAAAAAAATTTTGTATTTATAAATATATATATTATAATGTAGATATAACAAGTAAAGGAGGCATCATATGTCTATAAAAAAATTCTCTAATAATTTAGAAAAAATAGTTGATGTTTTAAGCAACAAAGTCGTTAAAACTGTTCTTGGTGGTGCATTAGTTTTTGCAGCAAGCATAGCTACGTATGGCAATCTTAGCGCTGAAAGTGTTGAAGTTCCAAACAATATACCTACAATTTCTAGTCAAGACATACAGAGTTTTGATGAGACAACATTACTTTGCCTAGACATAACAAGTAATAACTCATATACAAAAGAAGTAAAAAATGCAAATGGATATACACAGAAAGCGATATCTAGCTGTATAACCAATAAAATCAAGTAGTACCCAACTAAATTTTAACAAAAACCACTTATGTGGTTTTTTTTACAAACAATTTGACTTACTACCCAACTTACTATAAAGTAAAAAAGATAATAAAATGGGAATATAAAATGCAAATTGAGGGAATAGTTAAAAAAATAATATTTCATAATAATGAAAATGGATTTATTGTTTTTACATTATCTCATAATGAAGAAAACTTTAAAATAACAGGATTCTCTAATGGAATATATGAAGGTGACTTTCTTTCAATTAATGGTGAAACATCTTATTTCAATGGTGAGTCTCAATATAAAATCAAAGATTTTATCAAAAAAGAACCAACCAGCGTTAATGACATTATTCTTTATCTGTCGTCAAGTCGTTTCAAAGGCATTGGCAAAAAAACAGCAGTCAACATTGTTAATCAATTCAAAGAAAAAACGATAAGCATTATACAATCCAAACCAGATGAGTTAAGGGGAATTAAAGGGGTTACAAAAAAAATAATAGCCAATTTACACTCAAAAATAATAGAAGAAAAAAAATACAACGATCTTGAAAACTATTTATCAAAATTTAATATTAGTAATTATTGGATTATCAAAATATTTGAAAAATATGGATTAGAAACTCTCTCACTTATTAAAGAAAATCCTTATATTCTTATTTACGACTTTACAAACAGCATCTCTTTTTCAACCGTAGATTTAATCGCCAAAAATTTAGAATTCAGCTTATTTGACTATAAAAGAACTGAAGCAGGAATTTTCTATACTATTAATTATTATACAGAAAAAACTTCAAATGTGGCTATGCCATACAGCTTAGTTATTAAAAATAATGCGATATTGCTTAATATTTCCGAAGAACTTTCCGAAGAGTCTATTATTACAAGCCTTCATAAAAATATCATAAAAGAAGATTTTATTGAAGATGAAACATATTTATACTTAAAATCAATTTATTATGCAGAAATTCATATTGCAAATAAAGTTAAAAAACTTTTATCTAACAAGAAAAATAAAATAAAAAACATAAAACAATTTATTGAAGAAGTGGAGGAGGATGAAAATATATCACTTTCTAAATCTCAGAAAGTTGCGATGAAAAACACATTAACAAACAACATATCAATTATTACTGGCAAACCAGGAACTGGTAAAACAACGATTATTAAATGTTTAATTTCAGCATTTAAGAAAAGTCTATCATTAAATAATGATGACATTATATTATGCTCTCCTACTGGCAGAGCAGCAAAAAAAATGTCTGAACTTACCGATATGAATGCTTCAACCATCCACAGACTTTTAAAACCGAAAGTAGGTGATGAGGGGTTTGTTTATAATCAAGACAAATTACTATCAGGAAAACTTTTTATTGTTGATGAGATGTCTATGGTTGACTTACTACTTGCATATTACCTACTAAGATCTATACCTGATGACGCAATTATAGTCCTTGTAGGGGATGTTAATCAACTTGAGTCAATAGGTTGTGGAGATGTTCTTCAAGATTGCATAGACAGCAAAATCATTACCGTTTCTGAGTTAACTGAAATACATAGACAAGCTGAAAAAAGTTTCATTATAAAAAGCTCTCATCAAATTTCAGAAGGAAACAATATTGTATTCTCACATGATCACAAAGATAATGATGTATGGTTTGTCCCTGCTAACGCTAATAATTTTAACAATCAGTTAATTACCGTATTTAATAGAATTAAAGACAAATACAATTTTGATCCTTTTTCTGAAATTCAAACAATAACTGCCAAATATAATGGCGTTTTTGGACAAAATAATATTAATCAAATTTTACAAAATAACATCAATCATCATCGTGAGCAATTTGAATATTTTTTCAATAATGAAACACATATATATAAAAAAAATGACAAAGTTATTCAAATAAAAAACAATATTGATAAAGATATTTACAATGGAGATATTGGTTACATTGAAGAAATAAATGACAGAGATATACTTATAAATTTTTATGGAGATATCATTAATTATAAAAAAAACGAGTTAGATCAAATTAAATTAGCATATGCAATAACTGTGCATAAATCTCAAGGTTCTGAATTTCCATGCGTTATTATTCCAATAGATCTTGAACAAGGCAGGATGTTAAGACGAAACCTTATTTACACAGCACTTTCTCGTGGCAAAAAAATGGTCGTCTTTATTGGTAGTGAAGTAGCAATAAAAAAAGCAATCAACACTTTAAAGGAAAAAAGACTCACTACATTAAAGAAAAGATTGCTTACTTAATTTAATAACTTCTATAAAGATCTTTTACTGCTTTTTTTCGAACTTAATTTCTGATCTTCTATTTTTTTACTAGTCAATAATTTGTTTTCTATTTTTAAACCAAAATCTGGATCATAACTTGACGCAATTTTAACAAAATCACCATCTTTTATAATTTTATCCATCTCCATTAAGTTAACTAATGTCAAATCATACTTCCCTAATCCCAAATTAACTGCTGCCTCTCTTGCATACAATTGAAATATATTGTAAACAGGTATTTCACTATGAGAGTCAGCATAGCTTTTTAACTTTTTCTCAACCAAATCATTAAAACCTTCCTTATCTTGCACTCCTTCTAGTTCATTTCTATCTTTTTTGTACTCAAAAATACTTTCCAATTCCAATTTATGCCTTCTAGTAAAGTCATTAAGATTAGACAAACAACCAATCCCATTATTGATTTTACCAACAATATCATCCAGAGCTGCCTCAATACTATCATAGTTAACATATATTCTTTGAGCTATTCTATGTGTTAAATCACCTATATGTTCTATATTATAACTTAATATACCACCACCAAGAAACTTCTGAATATTAATCATTATCGACTCTGGTTCACCCCTTTGTTGATCTGCCAGTTCTACGAATTTCTCCTTTGCTTCAACTGAATTCATTATATTTAAAGTCGGTGAATTTATTAGTTCTAATTTATCAAGCAATAATTTTTTTTGTTCATTATTGCGAACAACATCTTCTATATCTTCTTTGTTAGCTAATCGATAGTTTACTATTTCTTCTATATTGGTATGATTTATCTCAAATTTTAACTCCACACCTGTCTCATTTAATACTTTTTTACTCAAAAAAGAAGCTAATTCATTATAAATCATTAGTTCTCCATCATAACTTAATACTCCCTCATATTTACCACCCTTTTCATTACCGAAAGTATATACTTGGTACTTAGGATTTGAATTTTCTATTATTGCAAAATATTCCACATAAACATTTTCGCTTTCATTATCCCCCAAAACAGTTATATCTTCAAGCCTACCTTCTATTTCGTTTATGCTTGCAAATTCCAATACCCCTTCATTAATACAATCAACGACTTTTCGATTAATATCTTTTTTCATAAATTTAAATCCTTTTTTATTTTCAGTTATTTATTTTTTTTCTTAAACTAGCATTATTATTAATAATCGATTTTTTCTCCGACTTTTTTAATAAATAATCTTCAACTTCTGAATTTCTTTTCAATTTTCCATTTTCATACAACACCGTTTCATTATTAGGTACAAAAAATTTTAGCAATTTTTTAATATCATCATAATATTTAGCCTCATAACTTTTTATTAGATCTGGGAACTCTCTTTCTATACTATTCCATAATCTTTCTGCTTCTTCCGTTCTATTTAAAGATCCCCTTAATGATATTCCTTTACTCGCTAATACCTTAGAAGCATAAAAATACATTAAAATACCTAAACCTCGATTTTGAAAATCAACATCATTTAAATGACTATTGTTTTTAATTTTTGCATATGTTGGAATACTTATATTTCTACTTAAATTACGATATTCAGTTAGCTCCCTCTTATACTTTCTATTAACCTTAGCACTTTGTTTTTTTAATTCTTTTTCAGGATCTTCATAATTGACATTTTTTAAAATACGTTTACCTTCCATTACCCTCATTATACCCTCTGCACTTTCAGAAAACGGCATTCTGTCTTTATGATAAATCATCTTCATATCTTCATACTCATGAAATACGGTAGGAATATAATGATCAAAATACTTATCCTCTCGATACATTAACTTTAAATATCCCACTCTTATATCATTTTTCAATAAGTTTAAAATCATACTAGAATCATAATCATTATATATTGTATCTTGATTATCTATAATTTCTATTTTAAATTCTTCACCCATTTTATCAAAAATTATTTTCTCAAAAATAACTTCCTTAAAACCGTCCACAATACTTAAGCATTCTTCATATTTCTCTTCATTTAAAGATTTAATTCTTAGTGCTAAATCTATTTCTGTTAAGGGTCTTATTATTACCTTACCACACACATCAACGATATCTTTAGCAATAACTCTTTTTAATTCAAACAAAAATTTAGCACCGTCTAGTAATAAAAATAAATCTTGCGCACTTTCTCTTTCGCTATGCTCCCTTAATACTGTGTTATAATATTTCTCTTTACCATCATTATCTTCAAAATATATATCAATAATTTCATAATTAAGAATTTCTCTACCTGAATTCCTATTATTACTTTTACCTATTTTCTCTAAAATAGCCAGTGATAATTCAAAGCCAAAATCTTTTAAATCTTTAATATAATCTTTTGAATAGTAATTTTTTTTAAAAAACATTTTTGTCCCTATTTTACATTCATTTATTTCATTATATCATAAAATAATTTTTAATTCCATAAAAAAAAGCACTCGTTGAGTGCTTTTTAATATTATTGCTATTCTTTTACATGATTTACAACACCATTACTATCTGGAATGCCCCATTTTCTTTTTTTATTTCTTTTGAATTTTTCTTCAACTTCATCAAGTAATATAAAATTTGATTTTTCAGCTAAATGATTTAATAAAAGAACAATGTCTGCGGATTCTTCATCGTCATTATCTTCATCTGCTTTATTAGATTTTAAATGTTTTTCGAGCGCATTCATCATTGTCTCAATTCCTACCAACTCTATTACTTCCTCAGCTAAATGAGCTTTAATACTCTCTATTGTTGCATCTGGAAATGTTGAGTCTTGCCACTCACTTATTCTTTTTTGAAACCCCTTATTATCTTCCATTATTTCATCCTCTACTTAGTTATTGTTAAATTATAGTAACGCTTATTTATATTTTGTCAACTTACCAATATTGTTTTTTACTATTATATAGTATAATGTTATACAACAACTATTAGGAAATAAAATGAGAAAAACACTTAATAATACACGCTGGCTATCTCACCCTTGGGCTAGAAATAATTTAGTTAAAGAAGTTAGCACTTCTTTTCTTAAAAGCATCGCTAATCCAGAAGCTACAAAATTTACCGACTTACTCAATGGAGATATTGTCCATCAAGATCTTGTATGGAAAAATATAAAAGATGAGGGGCTTTACGAGCCATTACTTATTGTTATAGGCTATAAAAATAAAACAATAAGATTGGAATCTGGAAACCATAGAATAAACACAGCAATCGCAGATGGCATAACTCACTTACCCGTTGCTATTTTGGTTATACAGGAAAACTTAATTTACAGTGGGAATGGTTTACATTATTTTTGTGCAAAACACTCTGTTAAATGGGACACTATTATTAAATGTCCATATCCATATCAAGTTGATCCATCCACTACACTCTTGAATTGTTTGTATTAAAAATACTCCACTGTAATCAATGTTTTGTAATGGAATATTACTTGCTCATACAAATTTTCTTCCATTCCAGCATCTTTTATATTATTTATTGTTAATTTTTTTAAGACAGGCTCCATTCTTAGCAAAAACAATATAATATCCACTTCTCCTACACTTAATGCTATTTTTATTAATGAATTATTTTTGAAACTAAAGTCAAAATTTTTCAGAATCCTTTTTTGTAAAAAAAACAACATATCTAATTTATTATTTATAATTAGATCAATAAGAACACCCTCATACTCCAACGAAAACTCATTCACGTCATTTACATTAAAATTGATTTCAACCATAATAGATTTAAATAATTTCACATTGCCATTAGTAATTAACGCCCCAATAAGCTTTTTCAAAAATTTATCGTCACTAATAACTAAATTTTTATATAAATTATAATAAAATAGTGTAAAACTATCTTCTTTACACATAATAAGGCTCAATAAATTATTGAATACAATTGATTTATTAACCATTCCTTTATTTCTTGCAAGCTTCAACATTTCTCTATTTTTTTTTGCGAATGCTAATTTTGCAAATTCAACCAAATTATCATCGAATAATAAATTTTCTTCCACTACGTGTGATAACAAAAATAAAGATTCTGGGGAGTTAATTTCTTTACAATTATAAATAGTATTAAAATTATAAATAATATCCTCTTGCAAATTATCTTCTAAACTTAACTCATCCTTTATTTTTTCAAAAATCAACTCAAAGCAAGCTTTGGAACCTGCTAATATTGCTACATTCAACATTGTTCCACCTCTTATTTTTGATATAAATTGATTATTTTCTTTATAATAATTAATACAATAACTTACTGCTTCTTTATTTTTTAAAATAACCGATCTATAAAAGAAATTATGCACAAAAAATGTTATATCAAATTCCTCAAATTTCATTAATATTGACAAAAACTTATTATTATTATCAAATTCACCTAAATATTTAAATATTTGTCCCATTCCAAACATTGGGTCTACCATTTTATTTATTAATATAAAATTAAATAAACTTTGCATATTAAATCTAATGCAACTTTTAAAAATAAAAAACAACTCTTTGCTTTCAATATCTAGCATTGGCAACAAACAAATTAACAAATTTTCTTCTTTTAATTTAATTAATTCATTTACACAAATTTCTATATCAGCCTTACTATAATCACTTATATGATTTTTCAATAAAAACAAAATATTTTCTTGATTTAAATTTGAGTTAATTATTACTCTTGGAATATTAATTAAGTTTTCATTTGAATTGAATTTTTTGCAATCATATGTACTAAAAAGTGTTTTTAAAGAACGAATGTCTTCGTTTTTAATAAAAAGACAATATTGATTATAATATTCTATGTAATCCATTTTATTTACCTTTTTTATAAATTTTAATAAAAATGGACTATAGTCTTTTCAGTCTATAATCCATTCTCTAGCATTTCTGTTGCCAAGTTGCTTACACTCCGACAAACTTATTCTTTCGAATTAAGCTGCCAAGGCAAAATCGTTATCATTTGCTGTTATTTTTATTTAACTTTTTTTACAAGAGTTATTCCCTCTTGAATTGTCCACTTTTTCTTATTAACCGTGCAAATCCAGAACTTCCCCATAATTGGTGGAGAAGAAGGGAGTTGAACCCTTGTAACGACTAATTCAAATTGGCTTCATCCAATCAATAGTGATATATTATCTCATATTAAAAAAAAGTCAAGTTTTATTTTCTGTAATTATTGTTTTTTTTTTAAAATACGTTAGTATAATATTATAATAAAAGGAATATAAAATGAACTATGTCTCAATAATCGCACTATTAATACTAACTCCTTTATCCCTGACTGCCAATAACCATTTATTTAAAATAGATTCTAAATATATTAATAATAATATTCAAGTAATTTCACCAGAAAACAATCAAAATACTCAACCAGTAATTAACTCATACGGATTAATTCTTATAAACTCTATTTCCAATAAATACCCTACATACGAGGATGCATCTAGTAGTGGGTTAGCAACGGTTATTTTTAATATGGGACAAAAAACATTTCAAGGGCAACACACTGGCTATGAACCTTATGACACTAACTACTCAAGCTCTCTTATTATTGGTAAGGCTGGAGGAGATGATATTAATGGCTTTTACCCTTCCAATTTAGGAAAAATGTATTACAATAAAACATATACAACTGGAAAGTATTATTTTGAAGTCGAAATAAATGGATCTCCAAACGCTGATTTCCTAGTAATGTCAAATTTAGGCGGTATTCAAAAACAAGATGGCATTGGATACATAGGGGACTATCTAGGTAGAACCGTTTACCCAAGAAACTACTCATTAACTTGGACTAACCACAAAATAATAGAAGGTGATATAGTTCAGGTATTCCTTGATTACGATCAAAACAGAATGTTAATGCAAAAACTTAATACAACCATTGACGACTACCAAAATTATATAACTTATTAATTAAGACAGGATATTTAGAAAATATGAAAAAAACAAACTTATTAATCATATTTATGCTACTAGCTAACAGCAATATATACGCCAACAGCTACATCTCAAAAATAAACAGTATAAACTATAATAGCGGCATACAGGTTATAGAATCCCCTAAAATTGAAGAACCTATCATTAATTCTTTCGGAATGATTCTTCAAAACTCAATCTCTGGTAGATTTCCAACATATTATGATTCTTCCAGTAATGGTTCTGCAAAAGTTATTTTTAATATGGGACAAAAAGCATTTAAAGGGAATCGTAATGGATATCAACCTTATGACACTCACTATTCCAGCGATCTTATTATTGGTAAAGCAGGAGGCGATAATGAAACGGGATTTTACACCAGTAATTTATCACAAATGTACTACAATAAAACATATTATTCTGGAAAATATTATTTCGAAATTGAACTAAACGGGACACCTCATGCAGACTTAATATTAATATCTAATTTAGGTAATAAGAACTCCCAAGATGGGCTAGCACACATTGGTTCATACTTTGGCAACACTTCTTACCCTTGGGAACTATCAAAAAAATGGACTTCTAATTCATTTATTTCTGGTGATACAATACAAGTTTTTCTAGATTACGACCAAAACAGAATGTTAATGCAAAAACTTAATACAACCATTGACGACTACCAAAATTACGTCACCTATTAAAAAACTCCACAGCAGGTTATATGGAGTTTTTTAATTCTCTATTTCAAATTATAACTTATGTTTATTCTTTAATTTAGTAGTGATATTATTTATATTGTTTTTGTCTTCACCAACAATTTCCTTAACAACAACTTCATTATTAGTGCTGTTTTTTAACTGATTTATTTCTTTTTTTAGCAACATTGAGTGCAAACTAATATCTTTAAAAGCTCTCAACCCCTCCAAATCAAGACGAATAACTACAGAAGGGTCGTCACATGTATTAAATTCAATAAGTGGTCTCACCTCATCGTTATTTCCTATTGAATACACCTTATAAGTTCTACTTTTATCACTTCGTAATACGGCCAGTGTATCCTTTTCCCTAGTAATCATCACGAGATCACCATCAACAAACTCGATATTTCCCATTACTGTCGTACTGTTTACATTATATTCCTTATTTTTTACTAACGCCAAATCTAAGGCGTTCTTAAATAACACCTCAACCTTTAATGATGCTTCTTCATGATCCATCTTTTTCTCCTTAATGTCATAATTGACTTTATTTTATTATAACATTTTTTTTAAATAAAAAAAATATTATTATTTATTTAACATAATGTACTATGCTTGTTTTTTTATTATGTTACATTTTAAGATAACACACAATAAAAAAAAGGACACAAAATGATTAAAAAAACACACATATCAATACTTATTAGCGTACTATTTAGTTCTCATTTATATGCTAGTGATCAAAAACTAATATTCTTCAAAGATTTTACACACTACAAAGAAAAAACAGTTATAGACTTAGATGATAAAACATACATTGAATTGTCCGATACAGCAGTATTGGACACAATTAATATTCAGGTTTTTAACGCTAAAAATGAACGTATTAGTTTAAAAAACATCGATGTAATGGAACAATCTGAAAGTAATATTTTTACCGTCAATAAAAATTCACCTGTTTTTATCAATGATAAAGAGTATGTATTAATTAGTAATGGAGGTGACTTCATAAAAGTTCTTGATGGTGAAAAAACCATGTATATTCCAAAAAATAAAATTGAAAATTTATCTTTTGAAAAAGACATTAATGGCAATAATCATATTGTTAAAGTCACTGGATTTAAACCGACTCCTAATGCCACACTTGAATATTCATATACATTTGGAAATATAAATTGGAAACCAAAATACAACTTAAGTTTACTTGAAGACAACATCGCATTACTTGACTATAATATACAGATTGATAACAACACTACAAGAAACTTCAAAGATGTAGAAATAAAATTCATTTCTGAACCTATACAGCGTTTTTACTCTAATTTTTCTTCTTCTTCTAATGATTCAATATTTGAATCAAAAAAAGAGATCCCCACACCATACAATCAACCTTCTATTAGATATTCAAATATGAATCAAGATGTAATGTCTAAAAGCATGATGGTGGCAAGTGAAGCCAACATTGTATCTCACGATATAGAGTCAGGAAAAAGAGTAATTAATTTTGAAGGCAAATTTGACATACCTGCTAACACCAACAGTTCATTCTCATACCTTATTGGTAAAGAATTTAAGTACATAAAACATAATGATTTTTCAATGACTTATTACTTAAAAAATGATAATCAAAAAAAACTATCTTCTCCAAACCTAAATATCCACATTGATAGAAAAGAAGCTCAATATCACATACCTTTAAGTGCGGGTATTGTTCGTGTTTTTAGTGGTTACAACACATATGAAAACCAACTTATAAAAGAAGATTCAATTAGCGATAAACAGGATAATGATAATCTATACTTTAATCTAGGAAAAAACTACAATATAAATATTGACTCCTATGAAAAGAAAGATAATATAAGCATGTCACAAAGTTTTACACTTAAAGGATCTGCATATAATGAAAACATTAAAAGACATGAGGCAACACCTCTTAATTATATTAATCAAGAGAAAATCTCATTAAATGTTGTTTCATTTAATATAGACACAAAAGAAATAAGTCATAATGAAGATTTAAAGATTAATCTCAATGGTCGTCAATATCTAACAACTGACAGGGAATTGGCAGAACATTTAGTAAAAAATATAGTAGAGCATAAAAACTATCCTTTTGGAAAAAAGGATGATGCAAGAAAGGAATACTCTGAATTTAGTGATTTATTAAAAAATAAGTTACAACGTACATTTACATACAGTGAGAAAGATTTAAAGAGTAACAAAAGCACAATCTTTTATTTATTCACTTTTTAATAAAAAAATATTTATTTTTTTGTTTTTTAGTGTTAAAATAAATTTATAGACTTATATATGGAGAATAAAGTGGATTTAATTCAAACACCAAGCTTTAAAGCAAAAAATAATAAAGAATATTTCTTTAAACTTAATATAGAGAGTGATGAGAGCAAAGATAGTGACTATTATTACATCAACGTATTTGATTCAGAAAGCAATCAAGTTGGCTCTCTAACACTCTCTAATTTAATTAAAGAAAAATATGACTCAATTTACAATGACAATAAATTAGGCGATATTCTATTTATAGAGGAAAGACAAATAGCTAATACTGGATTATTCATTAATGATAATGGTGAATTAAAAATATCAAACAAAGACTATTTTATTTCATTTTATGAAGATTTTTTATTCTTAGAAAATATCAGAATAAAAAATGAAGATAGCTTAAATGAATTTCTATCAGAGTTAAATGATTTTTTAATTCCTGAAAAGGAAATTGTTTTGAGAAAAATCAATAAACCTGAAATAATTTCAGTATATGTTGATCAAGGGCAAGATGGCACAGAAGATCTTAGAGGTTTAGGTATTGGCAAAAAAATGTATACTTATGCTTCACAGTGGATGGGGGCAAACAATATGAAGGTTCATACTCAAAATCTTAGAACAAAAGATGCTGTTAATCTTTGGGAAAATTTAAAAAATGACCCAAGTTTTCATTTTACCAAAAATGAAGGAGGAGCAGATTCCATATATCGCACTGATGGAATTGTAAACAAAATTTCTGTCAATGACATATTAAACAATAAAATACAAAAAACGCAGCAGAATACAAAATTAAGTAAACCTCAATATTAACTCAAACCTAAAAATAAAAAGAAAAACACATGTTTTTCTTTTTTTTTATAGTTGATTTTATTTTTTTTTCATCTATTCTAATAAAACTAATAAAAATATAATAAGGTAAATTCATTGAAAAAAATAATAAGATATATTGGTTCTAAAGAAAAATTACTTCCGTTTTTAAATACGATAATTTTCGAACCTTACAAAAAAAAGAATATTAATTTTTTAGACGCATTCGCAGGAACAACAGTGGTTTCTAAATTTATTCAAGACAACTACTTTTACAATCAGTATTTAAGCGACTTTTCTGATTACACTGAGATTTTAGCTTCTAGATTATTCCTTACATTATGTTCTGAAAATATCACAGAACACATACTTTATATATTTAATATATCACATGGTAAAGTCAAGATTAACTCTGGCATTATTCATCAAGAATTTTCTATTGGTGGTATACCCAAAAACATACATCCAGACTCCTTTATTAATCAGACCTCTTCTTCCAGAATGTTCTTTACCAGTGATGTTGGCGCAAAAATTGATACAATGAGATCTTATATTTCAACACAATATAATAATAAAAATATAAATCATTATGATAAAAACCTATTACTAATGCTTACTCTAGCTTTTGCTGATAAAAATGCCAATACTACTAGTGTGTATGGTGCTTATCTGAAAAATCAAAATCGAGCGACAATAGCATTAAGTGACACTCTTTTAAATACCATTAATGCTGACTTATTATCCAACAATAAAGCACCTTCTGGATTTTTTAAAGGCGACATCATGACAACATTAAACCATATACCTGAAATGGATGTTATTTATTATGATCCACCATACAATACTAGGAAATATGAGTCAAACTATCACATACTTAATTACTTAAGTGATCTTGATTTTAATGAAGGAATGATCCAAGAGAACTCAAAAACTGGATTACCTAAAAATAAAATAAAAAATATGTTTGGCTCAAAAAAAGATACCAGAATCGTTTTTCGTGATATGATATTAAAGGGTATTGACAAATCTAACAACATTTTTATTAGTTATTCTAGTGAAGGCGAAATGACTGAGAAAGAGATTCAAGATTTATGTGAAGAACAAAATCTTTTACTTAATACTCACTATCTTGACTACAAAAAATATAAATCAAAAAAAGTAGAGCAAGAAAAAAATCTAAAAGAAATTATATATCACATTAAAAGGAAGTAGGTAATGCAAGTGAAAACAAAGTTATTTAATTGGATTGGTGGAAAAAAATGGCTTTCAAAAGATTTAAATATTTTATTCAAAAAATATAAAAACAAAAATATAACAACCTATATAGAGCCTTTTGCTGGTGGCTTAGGATCTTTTATTTTTACACTGCCTACGCTCAAAGAAATTGGTGTCAAAAAAGTATATCTAAATGACATTAATACATCACTTATATCAACATACAAAATTATTAAAACTGATCCAGACATAATATATAATGCTTATATTTCTATTGAAAAACAATATCAAAAAACAATACCAAAGTCAGCATACCTATTACATAAAACTAATGACAAAAAAGAGCTAAGATTGCTTCTGCAAGGAGCAAATGATTTTTTTATTAAAAAAAGATTGGAGTTCAATAAAATTAAGCATAAAGAAAGCTTAAAGGCTAGTGCCTTATTTTTGTTTCTTATGCAACACTGTTTCAATAGTGTATATAGAGAAAATAACTCTGGACATTTTAACTCCCCCTACAACTGGGAAACAGGTATCCCAAATTTCAATCTAAAAAAAGACAATTTCAAAGAATACTCTGACTTATTCAATTCTTTTGATATTGAGTTTTACAATGAGTCTTGTTTTGTTTTTTTAGAAAGATTTAAACACATTATTCACTTTTCCCTTCTTTATTGTGACCCTCCGTATTATAATGCTGATAAGGCTGAGAACAAATACAATGAAAATCATTTTGGCAAAAAAGAGCAAATATTATTATTGGATTATATAAAATATTTCACTTACTCAGCATTTAGCAATCATAAGGATACTATGTTTACCCATTTTTGCAAGGAAAATAAATTCAAAAACCTAACATTTCATAGAAGTAATATTATGAGTTCCAAAAGCACTAGCAGAAAAGATAAAGTCGCAGAAACCTTAGCATTTAAGAAATAGCACAACTTTTATTCAATGGCAAAAAAACTTAAATTATTTTTAAGTTTTTTTTATTTTAGCTATTGAATTATTATTTTTCTGGCATATCATAACTCCCATATTAGTAAATAAGGAAAATAAGATGGAATCAGAAATAGCATTAACAGCACTAAGTGAAATATCAGTAATAACATTATACCCAACTGGTTTTTTTCTAGTTGTTTTTTGTTCTCTTGTTTTCTTTTGGATATTATCTTTCTTTTCAGGACTTGATCATAACTTTGGAATTGACCTAGGAACTGACCTAGGATCAGATGGTTTTTTTCCAAATACAATTGTTTCACTCGGTTTCTCTAAGGTACCACTTAGTATTGGTCTGACATTTGTATCGTTTTATGGAATCGTTATTTCAGGTGTATTACAGTTACATTTATTAAGTATGTTTTTCTCCTTTGATAGTGCATTTTCAGCTTTCAATCCGATATATCTAGGTGTATCAAGCATTGTCTTTGTTTTCTCACTAGCTGCAAGTTTATGGCTTGGGGGACTAACTGTTCGTCCGTTAGCAAAATATTTCGATAATTCAGAAGCTCAAAAAGATATAGATTATATAGGCAAAGAAGGAAAGGTAAAGTCCAAAACTATTACTCCTACTTTTGGTGAGGTATCAGTTTTTGTAGAACATAGTGAATTTTTAATCAAGGTTTATTCAGAGGAGAATGAAAATATAGCATATAATGATGTCGTAAACATTATTTATTACAATGAAAGCATTAATAAATATTTAGTAACAAAAAAACTTTAAAAAATAATTAAACAACAACTAGGAGATATATATGGATTTTTCGATAGGCTTTAACTTTTTAACACTTTTTGCAACAATTGTTTCAATGGGGTTAATAATGGGATTAACATACAGTTTGTTCTATAAAAAAGTTCCTAAACGTGGTTCGGTGATGGTCGTAAGTAAGCGCAAAACAATTGAGGTTTATACTAATGGTGGGTTCGTCTTTCCTGTCATTCATAATAAAGCTGAGTTATTAGATATCACAAGAAAGAAAATTTCTATATCTAGAAAGGGTGAAAAGTCCGTAGGTACTTCTTCACAAAAAGATATTGAAGAAACAGAGGGACTACCTTGTAAAGATAATGTTCGTGTTGATATCAAGGCTGACTTCTATATTGGTATCAATCCAGAACCAAAAAATATTTTACAAATAGTTGATAACTTTTCTGTTAGTAATGCAGGTAGCCAAGAGTATTTGAAGGAATATTTCTCACCTAAATTCTCAGAAGCGCTAAAAACAGTTGCTAAACGTTTTGACTTTGAAGAACTATATGTAAGTAGATTAGAATTCAGAGATGCTATTAAAGAAGTTATTGCAGAGGATTTAGATGGCTTTGTACTTATTGATGTTGTAATTGATAGACTAGAACAAAGTTCTCTTGAGTCTCACTCTATAACTAATATCATGGACGTTACTGGTATCAAGAAAATTACAGAAATTACTTCTGCTAAAAATATTGAAACCAATATTATCACTCAAGATGAACAAACAAACAGAAAGCTCAAAGATACTGAAGCTCATATTGCTCGTTTACAATTAGATAAGCAGCAGCAAGAGGCAGAAGCTACTCAAGAACGTGAAATTAGAATTTTCAAGGCAGCAGAAGCGGCTAATGCAAAAGAAGCAGAAGAATCTAGTCGTCAAAAAGAAGAGACTTCAACAATCCGTACTGAAGAAAAAATTGGTGTTGAAAAAGAAAATCAACTTCGTGAAATTCGTATTGCTAAAATCAATAATGAAAGAGTTACTGAGATTGAGCAAGAAAAAGTTAAGAGAGCAAGAGAGACGGAAAGTGTTATCACTGAAACAGAAGTTGCAATCAAAAATATGCAAAAAGAGAAAACTGTTGAAGAACAAAGAAAAGAAGTTGCTGAAATCACATCTCAACGTGTTCAGATTGAAAGAAAGACAGCTAAAGAAGAAGAGGAAACACTTAACCTTAGAACTAGAGAAGAAGTTGGTCGTAATAAGCTTGTTCTTGTAACTAATGCAGAAGCAGCAGCAGAAGCAAGCCAAATTGGTGAAATCAAGAAGGCAGAAGCAGAGAAAAAATCTGCTGAACATAATTCTGAAACGATTGCTATTAATGCAAGTGCTCGTCTACTAGAAAGCGAAAAGATTTCTGCTGGTAAAGTTAAACTTGCAGAAGGAACACGAGCTGAGGCAGCAGCGGCTGGTCTTGCAGAAGTGGAAGTGGCAACAGCTAAAGCAGAAGCTATACGTGCTACTGGCGTAGCAGAAGCAGAAGCCAAAACACAAATGGCAGCAGCATTACGTGCTACTGGTGAAGTTGAAGCTCAAAACAAGGAAGATATGGAAGTGGCTAAAGCAGCAGGTTCTAAGGCTCAATATGATGCTATGGCTTCAATTGACGATAAAACTCGCGAACATGAAAAGTATAAGTTACAACTTGAGAAAGAAAAAGACGTTGAATTAGCTCAAATTTCAATCCAATCTGAAATCTCACGTAATCATTCTACTATTATGGGCAAAGCACTTGAAAATGCCAAAATTGATATCATAGGCGGTGAAACAGAAATATTTAAGTCAATTACAGAATCTTATGGTAGTGGCAAAGCAATTGACAAGAAATTTGACGGCAGTGAAGTTCTTAATTCATTAGTTAAAGGTTATAGAAGTGGTGAAAAAGATTTGCCTGCTGATCTTCTTGAATTATTAAAGAAATCAGAGTTGTCAACTGGCGATATCGGAACAATGACTATTGCTAATGCATTATCTAATCCAAAAATTTTAGACTTCTTAAAAGGAATTATTTCAAAATAAATACTTATATTTAAAATATAGATTGCATTATATAAAAGAGAAATGTTATACTGTTTCTCTTTTTTACCAAATTTTTTATACCAAGAGGTTTACTATTTATGACAATGGAAAATGATACACTCAATAAAACAGTTGAAGACGGTGGCTCTTATGGTCTTATTAAAAAAAGACTTATTGGAGAGGGAGCTAACCTTAAAGATAAAATTGAAAAATTAAATAATACTAGAAGTGCTGAATTTGGTGGCACAAAAAGTGCTATTATAGGAAAAATAAATGTTAGAACTGAAAATAATTGTCTTCCTATTGATCTAGAGTCTGTTGGAGATACTATTGTTTTGGCGTATGATGTTTTCCTTGGATTAAAAAAAGAAGTTGAAGTTTCTGATATTTTATCTTTATATAAAATGAATGAGGATAATAATCAATTTTCACTCGAAGAATTACCTATTGAAGGCTCATTCTTAGATGATCCTCAATTTAAGCGATCTTTTCAAGATATTTTTCTGTATTATAAGAACGTTAAAGCTGTTCAGGTCACTAAAGACAGTAATTACTTTATTATTAAATTTAAAATTGGACCTTTGGAAAAGGATGTTAAAATTTATCGTTGGTCAATAGACCGCAATAATCAATTAACCTACAAAAATGATTTATCAATAGGTGAAGTGCATTCTACTCCAACTCATTCGTTCGAATGGATTCAAACAAATCGTAAAAACTTTGTTGAAGGAAAACACCCACATGTCAATATTTTAGACACTATATTTGTTGAAGCTATTGGCGGTGATCTTACTGTTAAACTTGAAAACAATACTGAAGAAGGCTTTGGTATATTTAATGAAGCTGTTGAAGATCAAAACCAAAGCCTAGAAGATGCTGAAATATTTTACGCAACTACTGGCAACCTCATTATGTTGAAAATTTTGCCTTATCGTGAAAATAAGTATAGATATCTTATATTTAATAGACTTACATTGACAATTGATAGAATTGACAGTATTGGTCAATCATGTATTTCTCTACCAGAAGATCATGGTGTTATCTTTCCAAATGGTTACTATCTTGAAAATGGAGATAAAAAAGTCTTTGAAAGTGAATCCAAAAACTTAAAGTTTTTTAAATCTACACAGTCTCCAAATGGTGAAGACTATATGTATTTATTCTTTGATGAAATTAAAGGACTTTACACGCTCTACTCATATAACTTAATTAAAAAAGAACTTGAGAACCCTATTCATTCTCATGGCAATTGTTTGTTTGAAGATGGTAAATTCCTTATATTTAGATCTTCTGAAAATTCAGAGTTAACCAAAGTTCACCCTATGAGGGTATGGCAAACACCTTATGTATCTGATTCATTCTTTGCTTCAAAAGAAAAAAACAAAGCCAATACATATTTAAGTAATTTAGGTAATTCAGAATTAGTTCGTGCTATTTCAGATCTTTACGCTATCACAACCTACATAAATAAAAATGAAGTTACAACTGAACTTTATGAAGGTCTTATTAAAACAACAACAAAAACAATGAATAATTATCATTGGTTATCAGATAGTAACGTTTACTCTATTAGTGAAGATCTACAAAAAATAATTATTACATCTGAATTAATTGTTGACGAATTTGAAAAAGTAAAAAGTATTCAGAAACAAGCAAATGATTTATTATTAAAAACTAAAAAATCTCAAAAAGAATTAATTTCAAAAGCTAAGTTAACCAATAAAACAATTATTGCCGAAAATGTTGAGATTTTATCACTATTAAAGCAACAACTTGGTCATTTAATTAGTATTCAAGAACAACGATATATTGATCTTGAACAAGTTAATAAAATGAAAGAAGATATCATTGATGTCAAAAATAATATTAATGAAGGACTTCTTAGCACCTTACAACTTGATAATGCATTTAAAAGCTATTTTTCAGATATCTCAAATCTTGAGATAAACCTTAATGATACCACAAAAGTTATTGAAATCGAACCAATCATTGAACAAACAGATAAAATAAATCACGACATTGATATTATCAATAATGAAGTTAATGAAATTGAAATTAAAGATGCTACAGTTACTACTGCAATTCTTGATTCTGTATCAGAGGTTTTCTCAAAGCTTAATCAATTAAAATCTAAAATTAAAAATAAAAAAAGAAGCTTTTTATCTACTGAGGCGAAAGCTGAGTTTGCTTCTCAATTCAAACTACTTTCACAAAGTGTATCAAGCTCTATTTCTAAATCAGAAACACCTGAAAAATGTGAATTTGAGTTATCTAGATTAATGAATCAGATTGAATCTCTTGAGTCTAAATTTTCCGATTTTGATGAGTACCTTACCGATATTTATCAAAAAAGAGAGGAAGTTCAATCTTTATTTGAAGCACATAAGCAAACACTTATGAATGCCGTCCAAAAACGCATAGGGAATATGATTAATGCCGCGAAAATTACATTAAATAGCGTTGAAAACAAAAGTAAAACTTTTGATTCTATTGATAAAATTAATGGATACTTTGCTTCTGACACAATGATCCTCAAGATACACACTATGATTGATGACATTAAAGCACTTGGTGATGTTATTAAAGCTGATGGCATTGAAGGAAAACTCAAACAAATTAAAGATCAAGCATTGCGTTCTCTTCGAGATAATAAAGATATCTTTGAAGACAACGGGAATATCATGAAATTAGGCAAGCACAAGTTTAGTGTCAATAAAAACAATGTTGAACTTATTATGTTACCTAAAAATGGTGAATTATTTTTTCACTTAACCAATACTGATTTTTATGAAAAGGTAGATAATGATGAACTACATTCATTAAAAGATTATTGGGATATTGATTTAATTTCTGAAAGCAAACTTATTTATCGTGCTGAATACTTAGCATACTCTATTTTAAATACTGCTGAAAACAATGAGGAAGATCTTTCCATATCATTACTTCTTGAATCAATGAAAGAGGAATCTGGATTACTAAAAATTATTCAAAAATACGCATCTGTTCGCTACAAAGAAGGATATATTAAAGGTGTTCATGATTATGATGCTGAGAAAATATTACGTTCTATATTAAAGATATACTCAGATGCAGGACTACTTATATTTAATTCAAAAATTCGTTCCTATGCTATACTTTTTGAAGCAATTGAAGCCAATTTGCAAAAAATCATTAATTATACATTAATTCCAAAATATAAAAAAGCTACTATTTTAGCTGAGAAACTTGGCAATAACGTGCATTTAGAAGATTTATTCAATACATTAGCAAATCAATTTAAGGCTTATAACTTCCCTATAAGTGATCTTGAATATATTGACATGGCTAAATACCTACTTAAGGCTAAGGAAACCAGTCAGAGTAAAAAGAGTAAATTAATTGTTGATATCACCAAGGAAGGCAATGAATTATACAGTAAATTTAATGATTTTATTCATTCAATTAATCTGAATTTTGAAAAGGAATTAACCCTTGAAAATTATGATGGTTTACGTGAATGGATTAAGTCTTTTGCTGAAAAATCAAATAAGCCTGCACTTAAATTCTTTGTTGAAGAAGCTACACTTATATATTTATTGAAAGATAATTCTCTTTTTGAACTTAAAGAAAAAGGCATTAATTTAACCGCCACTATTGAAGGGGTTTTAGGAAGTCATTCTTTGATTGAAGATGAAAAACTTATTATCAGTCTTGATGACTTTATTAGTAGAGCTAAATTTCAACAAAATATTGTTATTCCTAGTTATGAAAGATACATTCGCATTAAGCAAGAAATAGTTAGTAAAGAAAAAGATTTCTTACAGCTTGAAGATTTTAAAGCAAAACCACTAGCTTCATTTGTTAGAAACAAACTTATTACTGATTCTTACTTACATTTAATCGGCAATAACCTTGCCAAGCAAATAGGCACCGTAGGGGATAGTAAAAGAACTGACTTAATGGGAATGTTACTACTTATTTCCCCACCAGGATACGGCAAAACAACTATTATTGAATACATTGCCAATAAACTTGGACTAGTATTTATGAAGATTAATTGCCCTTCATTAAATCACGAAGTAGTATCATTAGATCCCGCTGAAGCACCTGATGCAACAGCAGCAAAAGAACTTGAAAAACTAAATTTAGGTTTAGAAATGGGAAATAACGTTTTGTTATATTTGGATGATATTCAGCATACAAGTCCTGAATTTTTACAAAAATTTATATCATTATGTGATGGTACTCGTAAAATTGATGGTGTATGGAAAGGAAAACCTAAAACATATGATATGAAAGGGAAAAAGTTTGCAATTTGCATGGCAGGTAATCCATATACTGAATCAGGTCATGCATTTAAAATCCCTGACATGTTAGCTAACCGTGCAGATATATATAACTTAGGTGATATGTTAAGTGATCAAAAAGGAGTATTTGAATTAAGTTATATTGAAAATTCTCTAACTTCCAACTCTATTTTAGCACCATTAGCAAACAGAAGCCTTGAAGATCTATATAAAATGATTGATATGTCAAAGGGACAAAATATACCACTTAATGAACTTGAGCATAACTATCAATCTGCTGAAGTTAATGAAATTGTCAATGTTATTAAAATTATGACACAGATCCAAAAAGTGGTATCTATGGTTAATCAAGAGTATATCAAGTCAGCTTCAACAGAAGATAAATACAGAGAAGAACCTTCATTTAGATTACAAGGCTCATACCGCAATATGAATAAAATGACTGAAAAAGTACTCCCTGTTATGAATGAGGAAGATGTTCTTAATCTTATTTTAGATCACTACAAAGGTGAGTCACAAACACTTACTGTGGGTTCAGAAGATAACTTTTTAAAATTGAAATCAATGATTGGCGTTATAACAGAAGATGAACAAGTGCGATATGACTCTATTTTATATGACTTTAAACGTAATAAAAAAATGGGTAATTCTGATCTTGATGGTTCTTCAAAAATTGCCAATCAACTTGATATCATTAATGAGTCTTTAAATATTTTTGCTAACAAAGAAACATTTAATGCAAAACAAGTCATTGACAATAATGATAATGAATTACTTATGGAATTATTAACAAAATACCATAATGCTGTTGATAAAAATAATGATCAAATTTTAAAAGCCATTAGATATATTGTTAATTCAACTAAACAAAACATTCCTAATCAAGAAAAAGATATACAAATTATAGAAATGTTTAAGACTTTTAACGAATATCTTCAGAGAAAAAATAGAGTTAAGTAAAATAAGTTATTTTACTTAATATGTAAAAAAGGAACATTTTATGTTCCTTTTTTTTATCATTAAAAATATTTTTAAGAAAAAAATATTATTTTATACTTAATTTTTTACCTACCTTTGGCGCTAATTTATTAGTCACTTCTTCGGTAGTGGTTAATGCCCTATGAATAACAAATTTATTTTCCTCTGGAATTTCTCCAAAATGATTGTCACCATACTTTTGCTGTAATTTTCCGATACAATACTCCCCAAATAAATTTTGAATATCTCTATCACTCAAACTCTTATTTTCAGGCTGATTAACAATATCACTTACAAATACGTCAATATTTTCTTTAATTATTTTTTTAAAATCTGTTTGATACTGATTTACATCATTCTTATATGATAATCTATTTCCTATAACCTCATAAGAACCTGTACCCATTCTTGTTATCACCATATTTAATCCAGTATTATTACCCTCGAAAAACAATTGAAACCTTTGATTTTCATCATTGTATAAACTACGAACTTCAGGTTCGTTTTCTAAGTAATGACCTTCCTTTTCTAAAGCCATAATGACTCTTGCAAAAGGATTTTCTGGGTAATATTTCTCTGTCATTTCCCAAAACACTTCCTCTAAAGGTCTTTTGTTTTTTACCCCAATTTCTTTTTTTATTGAATTGAGTCTTTCCACATCTGAATTATGTACCATTTCAGCCTCTATATTAACAATATTAGCATTTTTAACTATTTTCATTGCATCTTCATAATCAAATAACCCTACACCAATACTGTTTTCATTTTTAGCGTAACCAAAATTATTTTGATTAAAAAAACTCCCTCTTTCAAAATCATAAATATAATAACCTGTTTTCATTTTCTTATTCCTTTTTATCTTCTATTACATATTTATCATTATAACACTTAATGATTAAATAAACAATATGATGTACTTTCTTGACTTTTAACTAATTAAACAATATAATATCAATGATTATTACTCATTAATAGGTAAAATTTAAATGAAAAAAACAATTAACATTGGCTCTTCAGAAAGCAACTTAGCTGCTTCTTTATCTAATTTTAATCAATATCATTTTCATATTGATGGGATTTTTTGTGCTTCTATGGAAGGATTTTTACAATCACTAAAGTTTAATAATATTGAAAAACAAATTGAAGTATGCAAGCTTATTGGCGTTAAGGCGAAATTCAAAGGAAATAAAAGAAAATGGTTTAATGCACAATTACTTTACTGGAATGGTATTGAAATACCAAGGGGATCAATTTATTACCAAGATTTACTTGATCGAGCATTTTCTGAAATTTTTAAAAATAAAGAATATCAAAAGAACCTATTTAATACAAAAAATGCTCTATTAATCCATGACATTGGAAAGTCTGATCCCACTAAAACCGTTCTCACCATTTATGAATTTTGTGATCGCTTAATGAAAATGAGAGATTACAACAAAAAATACTAATTTATTTTTGTTTTTTACAATCTACTTAATTCTCAATAGCAATTTAAACTAATGGTTTCTATCACTCAGTTAATGTCGCTGGATCTAATGGTGTAAATGTATTTCTATCGGTAGTATCACCTAATCCCAATTGTCCATTGCCATTACTACCTACTGAATAAAGCTGATTCCCCTTAATTGCATAGCTATGATTTTGTCCAGTAATAATGGCCGTTACGTTACTCATTCCTTCAACAATACCCCAAGCAGATTGATTAGTCATTCCTGCCCTACCTAATTGACCAAAATTGTTTTGCCCCACTGAATAAAGTTGATTATCCTTGATTGCATAACCATAATTACCTCCTGCAAAAATCTGTACTACACCATTCATTCCACTAACAAGACTCCAAATGTATTGATTACTTGTTCCTGCTTTACTTAGTTGACCATAAGTGTTCAAACCAACTGAATAAAGTTCATTATCCTTGATTGCATAACCATGATTACTCCCTGCAACAATTTGTGTAACACCATTCATTCCAGCAACAAGACTCCACGTAGATCGGTAAGTTGCTCCTTCTATACCTAATTGCCCATGATAGTTATAACCTACTGAATAAAGTTGATTATCCTTGATTGCATAACCATGAATTTCTCCCGCAACAACTTGAGTAACACCACTCATTCCACTAACAATACCCCATGTAGATTGATTAATCACATTCCCCCTACCTAATTGACCATTAGCATTCCATCCTACTGAATAAAGTTGATTATCCTTGATTGCATAACCATAATTGCTCCCTGCGACAATTTTTGTTATGTTATCCATCCAATTAACAACACCCCACGTATTTTGGTTATTTTTTCCCGATCTTCCTAACTGTCCATAATAATTATAGCCAACAGAATAAAGTTGATTATCCTTGATTGCATAACCATGATCCAATCCCGCAACAACTTGAGTAACGCCACTCATTCCACTCACAATACCCCAAGTAGATTGGTTAGCCCCTCCCGATCTACCTAATTGCCCATAATTATTCTGGCCTACGGAATAAAGTTGGTTATCTTTTAACGCATAACAATGATTTTTACCACATTCAATCACTGAGAATCCAAAATTATTGGTATTTTCTGGTAATACTGGTTCTATTAATTCTCTATTGTTTACTAATACTGAATTTACTATTGCATGATTATCTATTTTTGATATATAAGTGCTTTCTGCACTTAGAATACTTAAATACAAGCCCAATATTAATCCTGCTACTAGATTGATTTTTTTCCGCATAATAAATTCCTTGTTATTATAATAATAAAATATTACCATAACTTACCAATCTTTCAATACTCAACTTCGACATAGATATCTTTTGTTTATGCAAAAAAAACACCAATAAATATTATTGGTGTTTTTTTATATTTTTTTTAATTAATCATCTTGCGATAACAATTTAGAAATATTAGTTTTCAATTTTGCTTGATAACTTTTTAGAGTATTCTCCATTTTATTATCCAATGACTTTAGTTCATTTGATAATCCAACTTCTACTGATTTTATTTTATTTTCTAGTTTATTTACCTGCGCACCTTTATGGTTACAAAGATCTTGGTTACTTGCTTTTATTTCCTTGCAATCTGCTTCATAAGATACCTTCTCTTCAACCAAAATTACCTTTAACTCTTCAATATTAGCTATATACTCTTTTTTTGTCTCTAATTTTGCCTTATTCATTTCTTCATAAATTAAATCAACCAATTTTTCATATTCAACAATGGACTCTTCAATTAAAGTTTGCAACTCTTTATTTTTTGCTTTAATTGTCATTTCCGAATAGTCTTTAAATGAGTTTACAAGTTTTTGCCCCTCAGACAACACTTCTTTAACTTGAGTTCCTTCCTGACTATTTACTTCAGGTTCTCCTCCACAACCTATTAAAAACAAAGATAATGCCATTGCCACTGCTGTTAATTTTAACTTCATAATATACTCCTTCTCCATAATTTACTATTACTTACTACACTTTATATTATTTAATTGATTTTTCAACGGTAAATGAAAAATATTTTATAAAGATTATAATTAAAAAATTATAAAAATTTATTCAACTAATGTAGTAGGATCTAATGGAGTAAATGCATTCCTATTGGCAGTGTCACCTAATCCCAATTGTCCATAATTGTTACGACCTGCTGAATAAATTTGGCCTCCACTTATTACATAACCTTGGTATCCACCTCCAGAAACAGCAGCCACCCCACTCATTCCAACAATTAAACTCCAAGTGTTTTGAAGACTTGCTCCAGAATTACCTAATTGCCCAAAAGAATTAAGCCCTACTGCATAAAGTTGTCCATCCTTTATTGCGTAGCCGTGATAAGCACCACTGGAAATCGCACTAACACCTGTTAGATCCGAAGATACACCCCATATAGACTGTCTAGTATACCCTTCTCTACCTAATTGCCCTTGACCGTTATCACCCACTGAATAAATTTGACCGCCCTTTATTGCATAACCATGATTCGCTCCTGCTTTTATATAAGTTACACCATCCATTTCAGAAACTATCCCCCAAGTTGATTGAGAAGTTGTTCCTGCCCTACCTAATTGCCCATAAGCATTATAACCAACTGAATAAATATTTCCGTCCTTTATTGCATAACTATGAGCATCTCCAGCAACAACATCTGTTACATTATTCATTCCTAAAACAAACTGCCAAGTCTTTTGATTTAATTGTGCATAATTATTATAACCCACAGAATAAAGTTGCCCCCCTTTTACTGCATAACCATACCCTACACCAGCAGCAATCGCAGTCACATCTGTTGTCATATTACTGACGGGACCCCATACATATTGATTAATGGTTCCATTTCTACCTAATTGACCATACTGATTGTTTCCAACTGAATAAAGCATTCCAGAACTAATTGCATAACCATGTTCAGAGCCAGCAGAAATATCTGTTACATTGTTCATATTAGCTACTAAACCCCAAGTGTATTTATTTCCAAAACTTCTCCCTAATTGACCAGAAGTATTATAACCAACTGAATAAAGTCTTCCTTCTTTTATTGCATAACAATGAGCACCGCCACACTCAATTTTGGAAAATCCAAAATTATTTGTATTTTCTGGCAAAACTGAATCTATAGGAGAACCATTATCATTAACTAAAATACTTCTTGTAACTGAGTTAGCATCTATTTTTGCCAAATAAATATCTTCTGCACTTGCAATATTTGACATCATTAACGTTAATGCCATTACTAAATTAAGAGTTTTTTTCATTCTATTTTCCTTTTTCATTATATTTAATCCCCATATAATATAATCATATCATTTTTATACTATCTTTCAACTACAATAGTGATTTCCTCTCGGCAATAAATTACCGAGCTTCCTGTTTTTAGGACGAAAGTTAAATTTCTTCAACTTGAGGTTTGAATGAAAGTGCTTTTAATGACACTTTTATACTACTTTTATATTAATTTTTATTCAAGCTCCTTCCATAATCAAACTTGTTTGATTTGGTGGGAGTAATTGACTTATTCTTTTATTTATAAATCCATATTCATCTTTTGAAACCGTTTTTTTGACTTGTCCAATCGCCAATTTTAAAAGATTTAACATCTTTGTGATCTCCTAATATTTTATTGGCGAGTGTATGTAAGTATGTTTTTGTTCTTGTCTTTATTTTTTGCCAAAGCTTTTTAATTCTTTTATTTAATCTTCTCCAAGTATTTGAATTTTTAACCTTTTTATCTTTCTTGGAACATAATTTATCAATCAACTTATAAGTATCTAAAAAATAAATTAAAAAAAGTATAAAATTGGTTGATTAATTAATTTTTGTTTGATATGCTATACGAAATTAAACACTAAACATAAAAAGAGGATACGAAAATGAAAACTTTAAATACAATTACAATTCTACAACGTCACACTCTTATTCGGCTATGCTCGAAGAACGTTTAGTGCATTAAAAAAATTGCATAAACCTTCCTTCGGGGAGGTTTTTTTTTGAAAAAATATAGTAAATTAAATTAAAAATAAAGGAAAGTAAAATGAGCGAATATAATAAAACAACTAATATTTCTTGGGCGACCAAAACTTGGAACGTAATTGCAGGGTGTGAAAAAGTATCTCCCGCTTGCAAGAATTGCTATGCTATGTATGTTGGATCTGAAAATGAGAAGAAAGGAATCCCTAAATATGAGGGATTAACTACAATTGCAACAAATGGAAAACCTATTTGGACAGGCAAAGTAAACTCCGCAAAAGAAAAAATGTTTAATGATCCTAAAAGATGGAAAGAACCAAGTGTGATTTTCGTAAATTCAATGTCAGATTTATTTTATGAAGGTGTATCTGAAGAATTAATCTTCAAGATCTTTGATAAAATGATGGAGTACAACTGGCACAAATATTTAGTATTAACGAAAAGAGAAAAAAGAATGAAGGAAATGATTGATAAATATTGTGATGCAAGAAACATTGATTTATTACCTGATTTTATTTGGATCGGTGTTTCGGTTGAAGATGAAAAAAGAGCTGCTTTAAGAATACCTTATTTAGCTTCAAGCAGAGCAAGCGTTAATTTTATTAGTGCAGAACCATTATTAGAAGAAGTTGATTTTTCTAAATATCCTTTAATGGATTGGTATATCGTTGGTGGTGAATCAGTCGAAATTGGTTATGACGAAAAAGATGCAAGACCTTTCGATGTAAATTGGGCAAGAAAAATTAGAGACTTTTGTAAAGAGTCAGGAGCTGCCTTTCACATGAAACAAATTGGTTGTAATCCTGTTAATGCGGTAAAGACCAATTTTAAAGGTGATAAGGTTGAAGATATACCAAAAGACTTATTAGTAAGAGAATATCCAAATTAAACGATTTAAGTAGTAAGAATGACATAATACTGTGTCACTCTTGCTCACTTATAAAATAAATAAACATTAGGAGAAAGTTATGTGTGATTGTCCAAAGTGCGGCTTAGAATTATATGTTATTAAAGGCTTATGTACCGATAGAGATGGAATGAGGGAAGATAGGTTTTGTGCTGAGTGTAATACAAGGTATGGAATGAGATGTAGTGGTTTGTTTTTAATTTCAGAAGCAGCTAATACATCAGAGATAGCCAAAAGAAATAGAGAGTTGGAAACGACTATTAAAATAATGATGGAATTGAAAAAGGACTCTTAATTAGTCCTTTTATTTAATTAATTCGTTAATTAATTATCTTATAATTTCTTATTTCACCTATATACAAACTGCATAAACAACCTTTGAATTGAGACTTCTTGACATTTAGAAATAATTAAAATATAACTATTCTTTTTTTTCAGAATATGAACTTTTTATGTATAAGGAATTATAAAAAAGTTCTTTTTTTATAAAAGGATTTACATTGGTGTTTATTTTATATTCACAAAAATCTCCGTTATCATTCAAGTTAATAAAGGAATCAATGTCACATTCAAAATTAAAAGATATATTATTTTGATATAAATTGCTTGTTATTCTTCGTAGAAAACGAGCTAATTCTTCTGCACCTGTTTTTATATTTATTTTATTTATCAAATCATAATCCACTGAGCCTGAGTTTTCTAATACATCATTTTTAAAATCATTTTTATAAAAAAAAGTATTTAAAGAACAAGTTCCATTGGTTAATTCTGCAATAACTAAATTATTTTTATCTTTTAAGAATTCTTTAAAAAATATAGTTTCATTAAAAATATCCGATTTTATTGTTTCTTCCTTGATTTGATTATTTAGATTTTTCTTCATATCATTATAATCTTTTTTATTTAAAACCCTCGAAAGAATATTATGGGTTTCACTTAAATTGATAGCTTTATTATCAATTGCTTTAATTTCTTTTAAAAGTCTTTTTGAAAACTTTTTAAAATTTGTTTCATTTATTAGTATTTCATTATTCATTTTATTTTCCTTTAAATTACAATCATATAAAACACTGGATATTCATCTTGATCTATTTAAATTAAAATAATAATTTAATAAAATAATAGAACAGCTTTACCGACTAAGGTTTTGTCATCAAGTCCAGTTAACAGGCTATAAGCAATAGCAACAAAAAGTATTATAACAGCTATCTTTTATTTATACAAGACTTTTCATTACTTACATCTATTTTTCACATATGCCATGTATGTTGGATCTAAAAATGAGAAGAAAGGAATCCCTAAATATGAGGAATTAACTACAATTTCAATAAATGAAAAACCTATTTGGAAAGGTAAAGTAAACTCCGCAAAAGAAAAAATGTTTAATGACCCGAAAAGATGGAATTAAAATAAAACAACACCTTAGATCTTAGCAAACCCTTTGTATTAGCAAAGGATTACTTACTTTTTTTCTCAATATCTTTATTAACTAAATAACCTGCTAAACATGATGTTATAAAAACAAAAATAGATAAAAAAAGAAGTTTAATCACTAATCCTGAATAACCAGATAAGTTAAATATAAATTCAAAATATTTACTTAATTCTTCCCCACTCTCAGATATTTTAATTGAGATAAAAAATTGCGACAATATGACTAATAATGCTGAAACAAAAACCGTAGACGTATTTATTATTTTTTGAAGCATTTTTATATCCTTTTATTTTTAAAGTAATATTATCTCTTACTACAAAAATAAAGTCAAGTTATTTTTTGCCTTGATAAAAAAAATAGTATATACGTTTTATTCTTATAATAAATTAATTAATATTTTTTTATAAATTTATGTGTTCACTATTTTTACTACATATAAAAAATTTCTTTTTATACATAGATTATTCGATTTATCTGAATATCCTTTAATGCAATTGTATATTATTGTTGGTGAATCAGTCGAGATTGGTTACAATCTAAAAAGATACAAGAGCTTTCGATGTTAATCTGATGAGAAGAATTAGATACTTTTATAAAGAGTTATGCGTTTCCTTTCATATGAAAAAATTTTGTTGTAATCATATGAATGCAGTTAATATTAATTTTTAAAGGTGATAGGTTTGAATACATACCAAAAGACTTATTAATTAAGCATTATAGGTTTACATAATTTTACTTTTAATATAATTTTTTGTAGACCTAATTAAATATTTTAATAAAATAATTTTTTAATTTATTAAATATCAAAAAAAATATAGTAAGTTGGAGACTATAATTAAAATAATAATGAAATTAAAAAATACTCTTAATGAATCCCTTTATTTTCTTTAATTTTACGGTATATTTAAAAGTGAGTAGTCTAATTGCAAACAATTTAAATAAAGAAAAGAAAGTCCGTTCTTTACTATCTTCTTATTATATAAATATATAAAATCACCAGAATTTAAATTTTTTGTATCCATTTTGTAATATTTTTGAGTAATTGTCGATTCTGATTTCATTATTATGTGATTTTTAAATTTATCAATAACTATTTTTTTTTCATTTGATAATCTCCAAAGGCCAATATCAGATAGTATTACAAAAATATTTTTTGCATTTAATTTAGGTATTAAATTATCAAATAAAACCCAGTCATTTTGAGACCAACTATCTGTTTCATTTACAATTATAACATGTTCGTTATTTTGATTATAACAATCTATCATTTTTTCTAAATGTTTAAAGATTACATTTTTGTTATCAACAAGTATTTCTTTATTATTTTTATTTTGTATTGGATTAAATACATAAGCGCTTTTGTTTTCATTGAATATAGAAGAATCTAATAACTCTATACATTTGTTATTAAATACAAAAAAATCATTTAAAGAGCAAAGTTGATTAAACATTGATTTAATATTAAAGTGATTAGTATTATCTGAGGAATTATCGAAATATGTGAAGTCAATATTATTTTGTTTAAGCGATGATAATATTGAAATCAAAGCTTCTGACAGCCCAGAACCAGAAGCCCCCAATATATAAACGTTTTCGAGTAATTCTTTTTTTGATAACTTTAATTTTTCCTTTTTTATTTCTTTTTTGAAAATAGTTTTATTTTCAATTGTTTTTTCACCTAAGAACAGAGGGAATTCAGAGCTAGTTTCTTTTTTTATATATTCCATTTTTATATTTTTTTGTTTTGACTTTTCTTCATTACGTAGCAGAAGATTGATATCAACATTGTCCATCACAAAATCTAAACTGTTACAAAATGAATGAGTATAACAATATTCTTCTGACAATTCTTTATTTAAAATACCAGTAAATTCAACAATACTTATATCTTCTTTTATTAAATTTCTATATAAAAGTTTTATTAAAATATTCTCATAAGATTTTTTTGTATTATATCTCATTATAAAACGATAAAGTTCGCTATGACTTTCTTTTAAATCTTGAAAATTATATATATATCTTCCCTCATAAGCATCTTTTAAAGACTTTTTTATTTCCTCTGTATTATACTTGTTAGTTAAAATAGATACAAACTCTTTTAGCTTATAATGATTTACAATTTTATCTCTTGATATTATCTCTAAATTCTTTAATCCTTCCATTTCTCCGTATATATATAGATAGTTTGTCAATGAAAAAAATCCCTCATATTTATTAAAATTACTCATTACTTCTCCCTTTTTCATAATTATTTAAATAATATCTTTTTTTTCGATTAATGTCAATTTATCCTTATATTTACTTAAACTATTTAAATTTACATTTATACACACTCTCTCTTTATTTTATATTTAATATTTTTTTTGTTAACTCAACTCCATTTTCAAAATTATAATCGTATTTTATTGTTTTCCATCCATTATTATTTAATGGAAATTTAACAAACATTATTTCCTTATCTTTAATTCTTTCAAAATTAATATTTGCAGATAATCCATACTCATTTAACTTAGAGCTGTCTTTCCCTATTTTTCTATAATTTTTTATTACTTCTATAATATTATAGTTTGAAGTATCTGCATTAAAATATAATTTGAAATCAAAATCCTCCCCTTCCTCTTGACAATAACAATCTATTTCTTTCGAATTATTTGGGTTATTTAAATTAAAAAGAAAATTATCTACCACTTCTTTATTACTTAGCAAAAAATATAAGGTAGGAACATAAAAACCGTCAAAATAATAATCAGCCTGAACTTGGTGTATTTCTTTCTTATTCCAGTCAATATAAAGTGTCCCATAATGATCAGAGAAACTTTGACCATTTAAATCCTCTTGATTGTCTGCTTCATACAGCGACAACACCTCCTTAAAACCAGACCAATCCATACTCCACAAGTAATGACTCGAATTAATGAAAGATGCTGTTGGAGCATTCACTCTCGAACTGTATCTTGTTTTTCCGTTATCTACAATTAGCCTTACCAAATTACTCATTTAAAATTCCTCTTTTTAACTACTATGTATTCTACACACTATCATAAGTTTATTTTTTTTTCATAAAATCTAAAATAACTATTTAAATTTGTAAGATAAAAAATAAACTTACAACTTTTTTTTATTAAAATTATTTTCGAAGAAATCTTTTTTGTTTTGAAAAAGTATTATATAGATATTTCTCATATTTTTCCATAAAATCTAAAATGGAAAGATTTTCTACATTTTTTATTTTTAAGCCACTTATATTATATCCATACTCAAAGTTATTGTGTAGTAACCTTAAAGAAATAAATGGATCATCAACTTTTTTATGTAATTTTTTTATAAAGTCTAAAGATAATTGACTTAATTCCAAGCACTTATTTGAAAAAGAATTATCTTCCTTTATTAAACCCATTAATTTTAGGTTTTTTAATAATTGCTTTCTACTAGCACTACTTGCTATATTTTTATTTTCCATTTTTTTTAGCAAAGTACTTAAGTTTAATTTATTTTTATTTAACTCAAAAATAACCCATATATAGTTTTTAGTTAACAAAAAATCATGATCACCTTTAATGTAACCTACTTCTCGAAGTGCTTGACCAAAAAATAACATTGAATTTAAATTATAATTATATTCAAAATAATCTTTTTTTATGTAATTTGATTTTAAAGATTCCAATTCTACATTACCCTTTATCAACAATCTCTCTTTATAGCTCTCTTTTAACATTTCGCTGTCAAAAGCATTAATTTTTATAACGGATAGTTTGATGTTATTTTTTTCAAAAAAATCCTCCCAATTATCCCCAATCTTAAAATAAAACTCCATTCTAAAGGAAAAAGCTCTATAACCAGTTAAATCATAATCACAACAATAAATAACTTCACTAAATTGAGCAAAATATTCTTTTATAATTTCTGAATATTGATCTAAATTTCTTATCTCTTTTAATGTTGGGCATTCAAAAGAATTTCCTTTATTATCAAATGTTACTATGTCGAAAAATTCATAATTGTTATTTTTCTTATATTTAGGGATCTCTCGTGTATATGGAGATTCTTTAAAGCTAATCTCTTGATAATTAAATTGATAGGCGGCTGTCCCTTGTGCTAATATTGCTATATCATCATCCGACATTATTGAGCTTATTAGTTTTGCAGCCATCGGTTTTTCACATACAAATAATTTCTTTTTACTCATCTTATTTCTCCAATTCAGTTATGTTATTGGTCATACTATAACTTGCACAGCAAGTCCTAAAATAATTATATACTATTTTAAAAAAAATGGAACTACTGTTTTTTTAAAACATATATAGCTAAATTCTTCACCACTCAAACTGATAAAAAACTATATAACACAAGATGTGCTCTTACTCGTGTTACTATAAATTTTAGTAATGTGGATCTAAAATAGCGTCATACAATGTGTTTCCTCTGTAAATACTAAAAACATTAACAAAGTTTTTATCTCCGTTATACACGGATTTCCAACCTCCTTTTTCAAAATAAAAATCTTCAACCCAATACCCCCATATATTAGCGTCAAAACATTGATTCATTACTTTATCACATTTATTTAATTTTTCATACCCTCTAACTATATTGGAGCCATCACTATAGTGGTCATGTTTTTTTATTTCTTCATTATTGAAATTCTTAAAATCAGGACATTCAGTCACATATAAAACTATTATATATTCATTTGCAACTATACCCTTAAAAGGTATCATTGGCTGTATTGTTTTTTCAGGATCTAAAGAAAACAAATATTTAATGGAGTTTGAATTTTCAGATAAGTATTGTTGATTAGGAACCTCAATAATTAACTTAGCACTTGGATACCTTTTAGCTACTTGATAAAGTTCGGCATAATTTACTTTTGTAATAAACTCGTGATCTTCTGCATTATGTGTGCGATTATGAACATCTACTTTATTGCAAATCTTTAAGTACTCATTTTTTAATTTACAAAAATGATTAAAATCACTAATTTTGCCTTTTTTTTCATCTTCTTTCATTTTTTCTTCCTTATCTATACCTTAAATTATAATTATATATATAATTGCAGTTTTAATATAACATTGAAATAACCATCACTTATAATTGCTAATGAAGGTTACATACTTAGCTCTTAATTTCTATTAATTTTTTTTGTCTAGAGAATACTTCATATAAATATTTTTTATATTTTATTTTAAAATCCGAAATACTTTTATTACTAATGTCCTTATATAATACGTTAATTAAATAAGGGTCATTCACCTTTTTATGCAAGTTATTTAAAAACACTTCCCCTGCACTTGTTAGTTTATATTTACAATAAATACGACCAGATTTACTATCTGATATTTCTTTTACCAACCCAATTTTTAATAAGTTCTCTATAATTACTGACCTACTTACTGGACTACCTATTTTATTTTCATTCATTAAATGATTTAAGTTATCATCAGATATACCCGCCATGCTTCTTACTAGGAATAAGGTTGATATATGGTTTTTTGTCAATACACAATCAAACTCCCCGCTTAAATGTTCTGGCAGGTCTATATGGTTTTTAAAAAACAATATTGCATTCAAATTGTAATTATATTCAAAAAAATCTTTCTTTATATAATTTTCTTCCAAATATTTAAATTTCTTGCTAATGTTTATTTCCTTTCTTTCATTATAAGATCTTAGTAAGCTTTCTTGATTGCCTGAATAACATATTAATGCCGTCACCCTAATGCCTTTCTTAAATAGTTTTTTCTTCCAATCAATTCCAATGTTAAAAAATTTTTCAAACTTAAAGCAAAATGCCCTTACACCTGTAATATCTGGGTCACATGCAAATATTATTTCATCAAAATCTTTTAAAAAATCATTCGTAATTAAATCTATCTCTTGCTTTCTAAACTTATCACTATTATGTAATTCAACTAAATCACTCAATAAATCATTTTTAAATCCAGTTTTTGAGTCCCAAGACTTCACTGTTAAAGGTGTCCTATTTTTCTCCAAATTAATCCTATATTTTGGTTTTCTACTTATATAAGGTGATTTCAAAAAAGACACATCTTCGTAATCAAATTTATAACTTCCAGTTCCACAAGCTACAATAATTAAATCACCTTTGTTTAGTAAAAACTGATATAATTTTGCGCAAGAAGGCTTTTCACATATAAATAATTTATTATTTCTCATTTCACAATATTCTCCAAAAAAAATATTTAAATTTGATACCAAGTTTACATTAAATTGTAGGCTCTTAATAAGTTTTTTCTTTATCGGATTAAAACTCACATAATATTAACTTAATTTGGTTTAATTAATTAGCATTACCTCTATAATTAATGCACCATCTTCCCTTTGAATTACTTTAAATTTTTCTTCATGAATATACTCTCCAAATTTAATATTTAAAATAGATTCTTGGTTGTTATTATTATTTCCTAAATCCATCCTCATTTTATCCTTTATATTATTGATAATATACTGAAAATCACCATCACCTAATTTTTGCATAACACCATACGACACTCCATCTCTTCTTATTCCACTCATATTTTTAGATTTTATATCAATACAAAAAATACTTAAACTATTGTTTAACATAAATGAAAAAATATCACCATTAAAAAGAAACTCACTATTCATATTTTTATTTACCATTCAAAACCCCCTAATTATTTACCATAAGCGCTTAGTATTGCGATATCATCGTCCATAAAGAAACCAAATGGGTCTTTATATTCATATTGATCAAATTTAATTCTACAGTAATAAATCTCCTTTGTTTGTTTTTTAGACAAATCCATATACATTCTATCTTTTATTCTTAATACAATGTTACTAAAATCATTCAAACTGAAATTTTCTATAATAAAATATTTATCACCGTTACTCCCTGTCACCTCTATAGTATTTGTCCTTAAATTAATTATCAATTCTTTTAAGTTATTATTCAACATAAAAGCAAAAACATCTTTTTCTTTTAAAATATTATTATTTTCCACTATTATTTCCTCTTTTTGTATTTTTTTACATAAAAACAAATAATGCAACAATTACCAAAAATATTGCAAGATTAATCATATCACTTTTCATGCCATTTAATCCTTGTGAAACCTGAACAGTAATATCTCCCAAGGTTTTAGAATTATCGTCTTTAGGTTTAAAAAAAATATTCAATATATTAACACTAAATGCAGTCACTTGTAAAAAAATAATTGACATACGTAATATTACTAATTATTTGACTTTAAAAAAAATATAATGGCAAGACGACTAATATCATATATAAATAAGGCGAATAAATGTATTACTTAAAATATGGCGTATTTGTCAATTCATCACATTTTAAGTAATCATATTTATTAATTTTATCATCATTTATTCCTAAACATATCTTATGATCTACTTTTCCAGAAAGATAGATGAATCCTTTATTTAGAGCACTATACATCCCCCACTCATAATTATTATAAAGAGGACTTTCCCTAAGTATACCTGCACGAACTAGATCTGAAGTTAATTCTGCTTCTACACCATATTCTATTTTGTATTCCTTTCTGGCAGCCTTTATACTATGAGTTTGATTGATTATTGCATAAATTTCTGCTTTTTCTTTAACTTTTTCATATTTTTTTTCATAACCATTGCCATAACTATATACAGATAAGCCGAATGTCACAAAAATATATAATATTATTAAACCAAAGTGCTTTTTTATCATTTTTTATCCTCTCCATTCAATAGTTATTAGGGTTTTCAATATATTAACACTAAATACAGTTGCTTGCAAACAAATAATTAATAAACTTTTTTTATTCTTAAAAAAATAATTATTGGCTGTGTTTTGAGGCGAATATTTCCAATAAAAATATCTTCTCAGATATACTAAATGCTACTAATTACTTGACTTATATTTATAATAAATTAATATTGAATAATTAATACTAAAAATAAGGTTGTTGAAAAATTGATGAATATAGATAAAATTAGAGGTTGTGTTTTTGGATTAGCAATTGGTGATGCCATTGGATTGAGATATGAGAATGCTAAACCAAAAGATATTAATAGCGACAACATAGGAAAGGTTTGCTTTGGCGGCTCTATATCTGATGATACAGAGCAAATGGTTTTAATTTCAAAATCCTTATTATCAACAAACAATATTAATGACTTCAAGACTGACTTCCAAAACGAATTAAAAAAATGGCTACTAAGTTTACCTATTAATATTGGAAAAACAACATTAAAAAGCATTTTCAAATCATTTTTCCAATCAGGATATGGAGTTTATGGAACTGGCAATGGTTCTGTTATGAGGATTGCGCCTATTGGTCTTTTATACTTCAATAATCAAGATCTTATAAATAATTATGCAGAAACCTCATGTAGAATAACACATAATTCAAAAGAGGCTGTTATTAATTCTGTTGCTATTGCATCCCTTATTGGATATATAATTAAAAATAACTTAAACAAAGAAATTGCACTCAATATAGAGGATATATTATTGTTTTTAAAAAATATTAGTCAAGAAGATTTTTGGATTGAATCTATTGATGAAATTACTATTGCTTTAAAAAATAATATTCCTCCCTTAGAGCTTGTTCATTCTTGGACAAATACATTAGGTGCTATTGGCTACACTAAATACTCCACATTACTATCCATCTATTGCTGGATTCTATATTATGGAGACTACGAAAAAACCATATACGAGGTTATAAAATGTGGAGGAGATACAGATACTAATGCCGCAATAGCAGGTGCGCTTGCAGGCGCTACAGTTGGCTATCAAAATATTCCACAAAAACTAATTTTAAAGGTCAATGACATTATTATTAAACGAAGAGATCTTGATTATTTAGCTACATGCTTATCTAGTCAAAATGGCATCATTAAAACTTGGAAAATACATTATTTTGGTTTTATAAAAAATATATTTTCCTTATTCTATTTCTCATTACTAATATCTAAATCTAAAATATTATCTATTTTTAAAATCAAGTATTAATCTTATTAACTCAATAACTAATTTAGTATCTATGTTTTACTTCAAGTTTTTTTATTTTTAATAACTCTGGGCTTACAGCCATTTCACTACTTTCATTCTTCACAATTTCAGACTTAATTAATTTTTCTTTATCAACAATAAATCTATTCTTTAAATCTCTTGTGAAGCTAAATGTAAAATTTAAAAACACAATATTAAAGAAAACAAATAAAACAAATCCAATGATTTGAGAGTAAACCATTGATCTTAATTCTGATTTAGTATCCAATACAGCATTATTTACTTCTTTTAATTTTTCTACAAAAACATTAAATGCATCAACATTCAAATTTTTATAACTCTGAGAAATATTAGATTTCATTACATTATTGCTTAATAATTCCCCTCCAACAACACTATATATATTCGACTCTTCCGACATAATATCGAGAAAATAAATATAATATTTATTTATATCATAAATCCAATCACTCTCTAACAATAATAAAGAACAATTATGGCAAAAGCTTTTTGTTACATAATTTTCCCCAAACTCATTATTATCAACAAAAAGATATTTGTATTCCATTTTTGAAGATTCAATTTCTGGATTTTCAATCCTATAAACAACCTTATTATTAAATTTACTTTTATAGTTTTCATCTATTTTAAAATTAAAAGACACTCTATTATTTATAGATAACCTACCTTCTTCGGTTTTTGATTTTACAAAGTAATCAGCTACATTTCCATATAAATCAGTCACTATAGTCTCATACGTATCTTCCTTGTCTATAATATAAAACAATGTTCTTTCTATATTGTCACTTAATTCATAATCTTCCAATTTTATATTATTTTCTTTTTTAAAATCTTCAAAACTAACAAGATATATTTCATTTTTAGATATATCAAATACTTTATTTTGATTTATGTCTTGATTATATATTATGCCAATATCTCCCTTATAAACATTATATTGCTCTGGATCATTTATTTCAATTACTTTATTTACAACTAAACCAGCACATAAAACCATTGATATTATAATTATTGTTATTATTGATTTTCTAAGCATATATATATATTCTCCAATAAAATTATTTTTTTAAATCAAAAGTTTTATTGAAATTACCATATTTTAAGTAAATAGTCAATTTGTTTTTTCTTTATTATATGATAAAATTTATATAAAACAAAATAAAAAAACAATAATGAATAAAACAACAAAAATAACAATCATCGCAATTTACTTAACTTCATCACATTTTTTTTCTGCTAGCGAAATTAATATAACTAACACACACTCTAATCTTTGTGTTGAAGGAGTAAAAAAAATCAGTAAAAAAGAATTATCATTACTAATCAGTAACAAAAAAAATATCAGCAAAGTATGTACTTCCAAAATAACAGATATGAGTCAGTTATTTTTAAATCAAACAACAGAGTATGATATATCAAAATGGGATCTTAGCAATGTAACAAACATTTCAGAAATGTTCAGAGGAAGTTCTTTTAATCAAGATATTAGCCAATGGAATACAAAAAAAATTACTAATATGCATGGAGTCTTTATTGATTCTAAATTTAATCAAGATATTAGCGATTGGAATGTCAGCAGTGTTACCGATATGAGCCAAATGTTTTTTAGCAGTGAATTTAATCAAAGTATAAATCAATGGAATGTAATTAATGTAAAAAATATGTCATATATGTTTTATCAAAACAAAACCTTTAATCAACCAATTAATAATTGGGATGTAAGTAATGTCAAAAATATGTTTGGAATGTTTCAGGATAGCATTTTCAACCAATCTATTAATGATTGGAATGTAGGAAATGTTCAAGATATGGCGCACATGTTTCTTGATTCATTATTTAATAAAGATTTAGATCGTTGGGATGTTGTTAATGTAACTAATATGGCTAGAATGTTTAAATATAGCATTTTTAATAAAAATATTAGCAATTGGAATGTCAAAAATGTTAAAACCAAAAAACACATTTTTAAATATTCCAGATTAGAAAAAAAATTTAAGCCAATAATGAACAAAACATAATATTTTATGATATAATATAGAAGTCAAAGTGTCTTATTAATATTTATTTAATTCACTTACCATATCTATATTTGAGGTAATTATGCAAATAGCAAAAAATAATACAATAACATTTAAAAAAAACAAGGCAACCATTACAGATTATACTAATAGTAGAATTAGGCTTAATTTTATTTTAAGTAAAAATGATGACATAAATATACTTATTGATGAAGTTTTAATTGAAAAAAAAGGCAAAGAGTATTTTTGCCTTGATTGTTTTCCTCAATGTAAATTCCTACATCTAAAAAGATTGTTTCTAGAAGAAATTCCTTTTACACTCTATTTTTTGAACAACAACAAACATATTATTGTGTTTCATAAAAAAATTGATGATAAAATCTTTATTTTTTAGAATTATCAGTCCTTCTTTCAAAAACTTCCATTAATCCCATTTTCTTTATTTTTATTTTTAATTCCTCTATGTTCCCACCAACTAAGCTTTCTATATCCGTCATAGTTTCTCGAAACACTCCTGCGCCCTTATTATTTATATTCAAAAGATGGTGCATGTATTTTAATAGATCAATGTAATCAGATATATCTTCCTGCTCATAAATTTTATTGTTTTTTATTGACTCATAAACTGCATTAAGTTTCTTTTTTTCATCTAATGGTAAATTTTTATTTATAGTATCAAAATTTTCAGGAGAAGACTCTAATAAGTTTACTAACCCATACTCTTTATTCTCTATTTGCTTTACAAGTCTTCTTACATCAACAATTAATTTTTTTCGTTGCTTTTGTTTTCTTTCAACTATATAATACCATATAAAGGCAATGCTACCCAATATTAACGTCAATCTTATTGATTTTAGAAAAAGAAATGGTGCAACACAAGAAAGGGCAACAACAAATAATGCCCAAGAACTTGACTTCTCATTGATATCACCTACTTTTTTATTTTTTTCTTCCAGAACAATTATTTCTTCACATTTTATATCAGCCATTAATTAACCTCCTATTTTTCGTTATTATATCATTTAAAAGTATATAATCAATAATAACTTAATGTTTTATTTTTTTCCATTATAATTCACCTATAAAAAAATGGCGTATACAATACCATACAAAGGTAATGCTACCCAATATTAACGTCAATCTTATTGATGTTAAAAAAAGAAATTGTGCAACACAAGAAAGGGCAAAAACAAATAATGCCCAAGAACTTGACTTCTCATCGATATCACCTACTTTTTTATTTTTTTCTTCCAGAACAATTATTTCTTCACATTTTATATCAGCCATTAATTAATCTCCTATTTTTCGTTATTATATCATTTAAAAAATATATAATCAATAATAACTTGATATTTTATTTTTTTCCATTATAATGCACCTATAAAAAAATGGAGAGAAGAATGATTATTAAGAAAAACGATGGTATTGAAGTTATTAATTTTATAGAAAAAACATTGAAAATAGAGTTGCCACAATCTGGATTTTTAGCTGGTCAGTCAGTTTGTTCCGCTTTATTGTTTCTTAAAAAGAAAAGTACTGAATTTCACATTAATGATCTTGATGTTTTTCTACCTAAAAGCACACTAAGTAAGTCTGAAATTATTTCATTTAATAAAAAACAAAAAGCATTAATTCAGAATCTCAACCCGTTTACCAATAAACAAGTAAACAATACAATAAATATTACTTTAGGCAACCCTTATTTTAATTTAAATGAGAAAGAGAAAATTAACCAAGAATTATCAGATATAAAAATAAAAACAGATCATATCACTTCAATTTTCACCAAAAAAGCGAAACAATTACAGATTGATCTACCTTCAAAGGCAATCCTTGAATATCAAGAAAAAACAAGAAAAAATTTACTCTTCCTCTTTAATCAAAAAAATTCATACTATAATAATAGTAAGGTAAGTTTTGAATTGCATAAAAATAAACGAGTTTTCGACTCTAAACGATCTGGTATTTTTAATTATATCTATGTTCAGTATTTTCAAAAATTTTCAAATATTGATGTTTTTTCCCCCAGCGATATTTTAAATGACTTTGATATCAATTGTACACAAGTTGGTGTTGACTTAAAAACAAAGAAAATATACTACACACCTCAATTCTTATATTTTTTTAATACACTAAATATGGAGATTATTAACTCTGACACTCCATATCATTCAATCATTAGGTATTTTAATAAAGTTGAAGAATTTAACTATAATGGTTCTTGTGAATTAGAAAGCTTACATATGCATAATCAACTTTCTTTTGGATTGCCATCTATCGCAACCAATGACAGTTACTCTTATGTAACTAAGCCTTGTTTTGGTGATATATATTTAAAGAAATTTAACAAAAGTAAACGTATTACAGATTTCTTTTCAATGGAAAATTTTAATACTAAGTCTATTTCTGATTTTAGGAGTAAACATAATTTCGGGACAAAAGACTATCCTTTATTTAAATTAAAAGGTCTTTGTGATAACTTTAAATATATTCAAAGTGGTCAACACAAAATAGACTTTGAAAAAAGAACAGGATTTAAAATAGAACATGGTTATGCAAATTATTTGCATTTTAATATGAAAAAAATTATTATAGATAATAGTAATTATACTAATAAGGTATACTCCATATTAAATAATGATAAAAGTAATTTAGTTAATAATTTAAGTATTCAAAAGCAACGCGATAAAATAAAAATTGTAAATAAATATTTTCTTGAAGATATTTCAAAAGAACAATTAGATCAAATATCTGATATTCTTACTTCATTTCATTTAGAATATGAATGTTTTTTATTTAAATTTTTCTATTTCAAAGATTTCTTTAACACTATTGTTTTCATACACGATGTATTTACTAATACAAAAAACATTGAAGTACTGGATTATATAAAAAATTACAGCATTCGTAATGCAAAAAATGATGTTAAAAAAAATTCTTTACTTCCAATAATTAAAAAAAATATTGAAAAAATTGAACTAAAAACTTTAGAAGAAATTAATTATATTACTAATTTCAAAGAGTTTAAGTACAAGGACTATACGATATCCCCCATATACTCTCTATCACAATTAAAAAGCCTTTATAGGGCGAATAACAAAATCTCATTAGCTTATAAATTATCCATGAAAATAGGAGAGACACAAGTTTATCAGATTTTAAAAGGAAATAATTTAGGATACTTTATTATTACAAAACACAATAATGAGTTATTATTAATTGATTATCAATTACCTATCAGTGAATACGACATAGATTCCAACAAAGATGAAGTGCGGATAGTCATTGATTTATTTTATAAAGAAAATAATATTAAAAAATGCATAAATTATAAAAAATACATAGAAAGCTAAAAAAATTCTTTCTTTACTTTTTTCTCAAACGATGTACATTTAAATAAAAAGGAGGGATAAATAAAATGATAAACAAAATTTTTTCAACAATATTTATAACATTAATATTAACTTCAACACAACTTTGCGCTAGTGAGTACGAATTCTTTTCTCTCAATAAAAATATTGAAAAAGAAGTCAATATTGTACAAGGAAATAGCTTAATAGAGCGAGTGTTTTTTGATTACGATCAAAACATTAATAAAAAACTTACGCTATCATATGAAACTATTATCGCAAACAATAATTCAGAGAACAATGTATTCCTAGACATTAAAAGGAAAGGTGATAAAAATGGAATTATAACTTCTGATATTTTGGAGCAAGGCTATACAACTGAACAACTTGTTAGTTATTATATAATTAACAATAAGTCACTAACATTAAAATTAATGGTGCCAGCTCATACACAAAAAACAATTAATTTTATTGCCTTAAAAATACAGGATTAATATTATGATGCGCATTATATCGATATTTATCGTATTTATACTTGCTAGTTGCAGTGAGCAACCAGATGAACCTATATCTTATGATACTCTTCAAAAACAAAATTCAACAGATCCTACAATTATTGAACCTGTTATTACTTACTACTTTGATAAGACAAACCATATTTTACTAAATGATAATGATAAAGCTTTCATATTTAAAAATAAAAATACAGTAGAAATTCAATATGATCAAAAAAACAAATATATTTACCTACCTAATTATCAAAATTTTGAAGGTGAAATTATTATAAATTTTGAACCTATTAGTCTAGTTTCAACTACTCATAATAACTTAAACGAATTTAATATTGTAAGTAAATACAATTTTTTAGCTTCTAAAAATGATTATAAAATAAATATTTCAAAAAAAATAAAAGAGATCAATATTGATAACTTCTCTAATGAATATGAATATAATAATTTATCTAATATTCATATTAAAAATCATGGTGCATATAAAACAATAATAGTTGATTTAATAAATAAAAAGAATTGCTCCAAAAATAATGGTATATTACTCAATGTTCAATCATTAAATGACACAATAATTGAACTTACCAACGAAAATATCAACAATCTTATTTGTGGTAAAAAAAACATACTTATAATAAAAAACAGTTATATATTTAATGATTCTAGAAATTTCGCTCTATTTAATCAAAAAGAAATTATTGAAGAAAAAATAAGCATGCTCAACAATACTTTGGGTAAAAAATACCCTATTTATTTTTACAAAGAAGATAATTATATCATTGCAAAAACCAATGGAGAGATTGAAGATAACAATAGCTTAAATTATCAATACAATGATGTCGATAAAGTATTTACTATATTACTAAATAAGGTTCCTTCTGAATGGCTTGTTGTCAACAAGATTTCTCTTAATTCAAGCCTTTTCTTTAAATTACAAAATATTAAGGTTGTTAGTGATTCATTCTCTGATTCTTCAAGCAATATTGCAGAAAAAAAAGATATAGATCCACTTAATATTGAGAAGATATCTTTCAATAATGGTAGAGAATATTCCTATCTTAACAAACTTAGTTGTGAATATTTCAACAATGGTTCAACAATTAATATTGATTATTTTAATAAAATTTCTAAATTAATACTAACAAAAGATAATAATAATGAACGTTGTGAATATTATTCTACGCAAAAAATGGCACTCAACATTTTTAATTTTGAATTATCTACCACCAGTATTAATTATAAAAAAAATGACAATAACTATTTAAATATAAGTCGCAGTGGAGGAGAATACAAATTTGAAGGGAAAAATGGATATAAACTCTATAATTATAAGGAGGTTAACAACAAACTTTACCTTTATGTTGATAATGAACTTAATTCACCATATATTATAGTTAATGATGCTTTAAATACTATAAACTCTGATGAGTATAATAATATTCAGTTTATCGATTTATCCTTAGATAAAAAAATACAATCTATTCTTTCAAAAGAGTTTAAAGTGTACAGAGACTACAATGAATCATTACAACCCAATATCGGTATTTTCAAAGACACTAATTCCAAATACTACACTATTAGATCTCATTCTATAAAGTTAAATAATGATCTTATTAAATGCAAAAATAAAAAAAATATTGAAATAATAAAAGACTCAAAATATGCCTACTCATTTTACTTAAAAGGTGAACTTTCTGAATGTCCTTATGTTGGCATTGAATTTAACTTATATAAAACAATTGGAGATAAAATTGATATAGACTTTATTAAGGAATTAACTCAAAAAGAACTTCAAGAGGTAACAAAACAGCATGACAAACAACAATACCTATTTAATGAAGAAATAAAAGATAGCTTTATTGATATGCAATATGATGTTTTTTATCACAACAATAAAAGGTTCTTTTTATTTAAAATTAAAAACCCTAATAAAAATAGCAATCTAAGACATAGCATAATTATTACTGAACAAGAAAATCATATTTTAATCAATATTAAAGAAGAAAAAGATTTTACAAAAAATAAAAAACAAGAATATGCAATTAAAACAGATAATAAAATTAATAAAATCACGATGAAGTTAACAGAACTTGATGGAAGCGAAAAAGAAATTAATTATACAATTAATTAACTATAATTTTAAAAAATCAGATTTGCAATAATCTGATTTTTTGCTTACTTACTTATCCGTGATATAATTTATATAATCAGCACTAATTAAGGAATTCAATTGAATATACAAGATATCATCATCCAAGTATTACTAAAAGATAGAAATAAAAATAAAATTTCAGAATTACCTATTAAGGATTCCTTGCCAACTTCTTCATTTATCTATAATTTCTTACAGTCAGACTTTAATAACCAAAAATATGATTGCTTCTTAGCTATAAAAAAATTAAATGATTATGAATTTGTAACAGTTAGATCATTTACAACATTAATTGAAAAAAACAAAAGAAAGGATATTAGTATTTTTCTTGATGAAGATTATAATGATGAGATCTTACTCTATACAGAAGAACACTACATAGATAGTGATTATTCAACAGAAGAAGAGTATCTAGAAAAAAAATTGCACTTCAATAATACTAAGCATTATCCGACTAAATTATTTCAGCAGACAGAAGTATTATTATGTTCTGATAAGCAATATGCAGATCTTGGCCGCATTAGTGACGTCATCAAAACACTACCAGAACATACCTTAATTACTGATTTATTCAATATTATAGAATCTAACAACCTTATTAGAGAATATAGGCTACTTACAGAGTATCTATTTACAAGTAAAGTACCTAAATTAAACAAACACTCATTTTTCAATAAAGAAATTAATATTAAAAATTTACAAGATATCATTAATGACAATCCTATCATTAATGGACAGGATGAAATTAATAGAATAATGAAAAATGGAAAGGGAATATACAATACATTGGTGAGAGAAATATCTCTTTTAAGCCGATTTATTAAGCCCACTAATGATCAACAAAATATTAATGCACTCAATAATAATAATATCCAATATACAATATCAACCTATGAAGATTTTATAAAATTTGTCAATGAGGAATCAAGACCTTGTTTTTCTGAAGGAAATTCTTATTTAAAACAATATGGGCTAGATCTTAGCATTGATAATCACCCAAATGATAAAATTTGCATATACGGCAAAAACGCATTTAATGAGGTTGCAGGTGTTATGGTTATTGCAGAAAGCAAAATTTATATAGGTGATGATCTTAATAAATTTAATTCACAATTTTACTATGTAAACAGTATATCCACTAATATCAAATTTAGAGGCCAAGGAATAAGCAGTCATATCTATAAACTAGCTCTTGATTATGCAAATAATAAAGGTTTTGGAATTATTGAAGGTTCACCAACCAAAGATAATCTATTATATATTAATAGAAAAATAAAATCTTTGTCTGAAAACTCTAATACATTTATTATAGACTGCGAAGATAATTCTTTTCATATGTTTTCAAAACTTGTTGGAATAAATAATATTCCATTCAATAATATCAACGAATTAAAACCACATTACAAAAAATTTAATAAATTTTATCAAAATAACAAATATGACATTGATACATTAATCAACTTTTTTAATCAAACAATAAAAAATACTCAAACAACAAATAAGTCCAAAACATTAATTCCCGAAAATCCTTCTAAATGAATTAATGAGAAAAAAAACAATAATAATGATTAAGTTAAATATTATTTGATTTTTAACTTAAATTATTGTATAATTTCCATATTAAATAAACTTGGAGTCATTAATGAAAAATAAAGGGTTTGTCACCATAGATCATGATCATTTTAAAAAATCCAAATTGGAGTATAGAAATTGGATGTTTGCATTTTTTAGAGAAGCCATACAAAACTCTATTGATGCGCTATCTAAAAATATTAAAATAAATTATTTTTATAAAAATACAGAAAAACAAGATTTACTAACAATTCAATTTTCTGATGACGGCATTGGAATGTCTCTTGATACATTACTTAATGTATTGCTTAAAATGGGTGGAACAAAAAAAGTAGGGGACAATAATATTGGTGGATTTGGCTATGCAAAATCTATTTTATTTTTTGCTCACAATAGTTATTCAATAAAAACTGGCAATTATATTGTTGAGGGTGTTGGTGGAGAGTACACATATAGGAAAGCAACTAAGTTTATAAAAGGAACCTCTTTTGAAATTACGCTAAATAATGATTTTTATTATACAATTGAATCAACTATCAAACAATATATTGATCAATTACTTTCTTTCTCCACATTTAGTGATGTTAACTTTATTATTAATAAAAAGAAAATTAAAGTAAAATCAAAAAAGTTTAAATATCATTTAAGTAGTGAATTAGGAAATATATCATTTGAAGATAATGGAATTGGAACATACTCTACTCTTTGGGTAAGAGTTAATGGGCTTACAATGTTTGAACATGCAGTATCACAAAGTAAGCAAGGAACTGTATTTCAAGGCGTCCTTGATCTTAATGATTCACCACTTGTTATGTTAACAGCTAATAGAGATGGATTACAATATCAATATAATTCAATTCTTAATACTATTTTCTCTCAATTAAGCACAGAAAGAGAAAAGCTTACTTACAATGGAATGTTTAATTTTATACTTAACGAGTCAAAAGATCCTAACATTAATGTTATTGACCCAACAGAGTTAGAACCTAATTTTCAACAACTTATTGAAGAAAGTTTACTGTCAAATAATTTTAGCAATAATAGTTATGACTTTTCAAAAGAAAAAACAATTAATCCTACATTATTAAATAAAGTTTTTACAGATTTGTCTTCTGAACAAGATAAATTTGACGATTTTTTCAAAAATGCTATTACGAAAATAAACCAAAAATACTACCCTTATAATTTTTGTATTTCAACAAAAAAACAAGAACAAAAAAATATCACTATTTATAAAAAATTCTTTAAAGAATTAATGAAAAATAAAAACATTAAAATTGCCACCTCCTTTAATATAATTGTAGACAATATTTTGAATACTCCATTTTTCAAAGAATTCATTACTATTAAAAATAATAAAATTTTATTTGACAACAATATTGTTAGAAAAGGTTTTGTTTTTGGAGATGATGATCTTTTAGGCTGCAATGATTATTCAAATAAAGTATACTGTATCTCTATTAATCCTGTTAATACATATGTTAACACTACATATGATTGCATTCTTGATATTGCTATTCATGAGTGCTGTCATTTACTCATTCAAGGACATGATAGCTCCTTTGCTTTTTCTGAATTTCTTATAAGGCGTTCTATTCAAGAAAATATTAATCATAATAAATTAAAAAATGAAATAAAAACTGCTTACCTTAAATTATTTAATGAAAAGGAATTATAATGTCTAAAGAGTTATTTATTAATAAAAAAATATGGAATGAATTTAGTGAGCAAGAAATGATAAATTACATAGATTGTGTATTTAATTACTACCGTAAACAAGGTTTTCCATATTTTGATAATAGTGTTAAAAATAGAGATAATGAGTTTAATAAATTAAAAAAATATGATTTCACAAAAGTCATTGATAAAGAAAATAAAATAATTAAACAAACAATGCATGGATTAAGCTTGGCATGGTCTTACATGCCTCACAGTTGGGGTATTGTTTGTGGAAATATGAAAACACCTTATGAAATCTTCAATAATGATGAGTTACTTAAAAAAGTTATTGAAAGGAGAATTAAAATGGGTGATAACATGTCCGATAATGGACTTAGGAAAATGCTAAAAATTTTTACAGGAACGCAATCTGTCAGTAATTTTAGACCTACTGCTGCAGCAGCTATCTATCATTTGTTTTGTCAAGAAAATGATTTAGTCTGGGATATATCGTCTGGCTTTGGAGGTCGATTATTGGGTGCTGAAATTGCCAATGTGAATTATATTGGAACCGACCCCTCAACTCCTACATTTGAAGGACTTTTAGAAATAAAAAAAGAGTATATAAAAAGTATTAAATCAGAAATTTATTGTATTGGGAGTGAAGATTTTATCCCTCAAAAAGGAACAATTGACTTTGTTTTTTCATCCCCACCTTACTTTAATTGGGAAAAATACACAAATGAGGACACACAGAGTTTTAAAAAATTCCCGACAAAAGAGGAATGGCTTGAAGGCTACCTACTAAAAACATTTGAAAACTGCTTTATAGGCTTAAAAGATAATGGCAAAATGGCTATCAATATCGCTAACACAAAAAACTTCAAAGACTTAGAGGATAAAACAATTATTATGGCTAATAAAGCAGGTTTTTTTCTATCTGACACTTGGAAACTTGCTCTTTCTAACCCTAAAATGAAAAACAAAGAATCATCTTTTAAATATGAACCGATATTTATTTTTACAAAAAAAAGGACACTAAATGATAGACAAAACATCACTACTGAATGATGATAAAACAGAAATTTTAATCAACAAGGAAGAATGGGATTCATTAATTAATAATTATGATAAAGAAGAAATAAAAAAAGCACTTTCAGAAATTATCGATGAATATAAATTAGAAATGCCATTAAAGAAAACAACAATTGAAGATGCTACTACTGATTTTGAAGCATTATTAAATATGTCAACAGACCATTTAATTAAGAAAGGAAACCTATTTACACGTTATGATTACAAATATAAAATGTCACACTTTTATATTGAACAAGTTAAAACAGGCAATATGGCCTCTGATTTTTTTCATCAATACAATCGATTTTTATGTGACTCTCAAGTTGCACCAAGTCCATTTAGAAGCTGGCATGTTCCAAAATTAAGAAATGGTGTACTAAATGCTTTATTTTCACTAAAATATACTGAAATTAATAACAACAAGCTTCGTAACGCCATAGGTCTTAGAAAGTATATCGCGTCACAATTCAAACCTTCTGTTGCTTGTTTTTTGTATGATTTTTTTAAAGCTAAACATGTTCTCGATTTCTCTTCTGGTTGGGGTGATCGGCTAGCTGGTTTTTATGCATCAAAAAATACGATTAGTTATACTGGTATTGACCCTAATAAAAGACTTGTACAATCATATAAAGAACAACAAAAATTATATGAGAGTTATACACATAAAGATATATTTCTTTTTAATGAGTGTGCAGAATCCTTTGATTACAGTAAGGTAAATAAAAAATTTGATTTTATCTTTACTTCTCCACCATACTTCAATATAGAAAAATATACACAAGAAGAAAATCAATCTTGGAAAAAATATAGAAAATTTGATAATTGGTTAGAAAACTTTCTTTTTGAAACATTAAGAAACGCTTGGGAACAATTAGAGGAAGGAGGAATTTTAGCTATTAATATATCTGATGTTTATTCTGGTCATAAAATTAATCAAATTTGTGATCCTATGAATGATTTTATATCTAGCCTTGAAGGATCATTTTATATGGGCTGTTTAGGAATGAAAATGTCAAAGAGACCTAATAATAAAACAACACAAAAAGATGGTGTTTTTGTAGAGCCAATTTGGTTTTTCTCTAAAAATAAAAAAATATCGCTTGATGAACATTTATCATCCGAGATAACTAAATTGTGAATAACCACACCCTAAAGGAGGTGGCTTCTTATTGAAGCCAAATTCTTAGGATTCAAGTTGCTTCGGCTTCTTGTGGTTATGCAATTGCCTTGATAATCACATCAATGTAGTCAACAAAATAAAGAAAATATTACCCGTTAAAAACGTATTGGTAGAATATGCTTCATTCGATCTTCATAAGTTAATTAACCCCAATGTGAAAGGCGTTGATTATCAAAAAGGGGCGCTCTATAATGAATTAAATCATAAATATTATGTATTGAATAGAGATGGACATACTTGTGTTTTGTGTAACAAAAGAAAAAAAGATGAGCTTGTCGAAGTGCATCATGTTATTTATAGATCTAATGGTGGTGCAGATCATTTTAATAATCTGGTGACGTTACACAGTGAATGTCATAAAAAAGTACATAATGATGTTAAAATAGAGGAAAATCTTTTTAACATAATTAAACAGAAAGACATTTTAAAAGAGACTATTCAAATAAGACAAGCCACTATTTTAAACAGTGTTATGTCACGATTTTTTCTATTTTTACATAATAATTTTGAATATGTAGAAGAAACCTTTGGTTATGAAACAAAAGCGAAACGTTATGAATACGGGATTGATAAATCGCATAATAATGATGCATTTGTTATTTCCTTCGGAAATAATAAACCCAAAAAATTAAGTCTTGCGGTAGAAATTGAATACGAACAATTTGCTAATAACAAGCGTGTATTATTTATTCCTGACCTGAATGACAGGGTATTATTGCTAAAATTTGAGTACTAAATGATAAATAAAAAAAAGACATTTTTCAATGTCTTTTTTTATAATTTTAATCTTTAAATTATTTAGCGTCTTTCCTTGCTTTTAATCTAGCTAAAACATCGTTTGCTGAAGCAGTTTGACCACCGATACCCGCTTCTTTCAACTTCTGTTCTAAATTCTGTTCACCGTTTTCAAGAGTTTCAGCAGCATTCATTCTATCAGCTTCTTTTTGCTGTCTTTCCTTAATTCTATTTAATGATTCCTTTGCATTTGATAAACCGCCTGTGCCACTCATTAAGCTGGAACTCACAGCAGCAGTTGCCTTCTGAACACTTTCTGTTGTTTTTACCATCGATAATTGACGCTCATTATCCTTAATGATTTTTTCTGATTTTTTTAACAAATCTTTAAGTCTTTCCACAGCTCCAGAGTGTGCATTAACAACTTCCGTTGCGTCAATCAACTCAGATTCAAGTTCAGATATTTTTTCAGCAATCTCTAATGCTAATGTCTCATTACCTTTATTCATAGCTTCCATAGCATAATCTTCATGCTTTTCCAAATTAGCCTTCAACTCATTTTCTTTTCTTTTTGCTCCAACTTGCTCTGCCATGACTTTTGTTAAATCAATTTTCGCCTTATGAATATTTGTTTTTGCATCACGAATTTCTTGCTCAAAAATTCTAATACTATTAGCATCTACTATTGACTCACCAACTTCTGTAGCACCACCACGTAAAGCAGTTAAAATCTTACTTAATATACCCATTTAAATCTCCCGTTAATTTATTTATTTTTAATTTCTTACAGTGCTAATTATAGCATATTTACATAATATGTCAATGATATTTTTGACATATTATGTCTTTTTTTCTTAATGAAAAAAATTAAGCTTCTTCTATTGCTAGTTTTGGGTCATAATCACCAAGCAAATTAACACGTTCAATCACATTATCTAAAACATCTAAATAATTAGCAAGTAGTGTTTCCACTTCCAACACAATATCTTTATCTTCGGAGGTTGCACTTAATTCACCATAAATAACATATTTTCCATTCACTAAAGATAAACCACTTAAGTCTAAAATTGTATTTAAAATTAAAAACTCTTCATTAATTTCATTTTTTTGGAATATATTTAACTCACTAGCTTCAAACAATACTGAAGAAAAGATTATACGAGCACTTTCATCATCTTTTGACAATGATGTAACTCTACCTATAATTGGGAAATCCTCATAATCTTGCGCCACAACTTTCACATAAACTTCATCAGAAGTATCTAATAATTCTGCACTAAATCGATAACCTAATTTTGTTTCTTCACCATCTAATAATTCCACCAAACTTTCAACTGTTGATTTTCTTGACATTTGTATCTCCTGTTTATTATTTTATTAACAATATAATCGTTATTATATATATAAAATAAAAAAAAGCAATTAAAATTTTAAAATTACATAAATCATGGAATATATCTTATATACAAAAAAATAAAAAAGGGAACCTTTTGGTTCCCTTCTATATATTATTACTAAGATTTAGCAACCAACACTAATTCTTTTGTTCTCACTATTGTCCCATCTTTCAATCTAAAATCAAGAACAACTGAAACACTATCATTTGGATCTATAAATTTACAGGTCAATTTACCAGCCTCTGCATACCATAACCCAGACTTCATATTAACTGTTTTATTTGTATTTACAAATGAACAATTTGCATTAGTATCCATTCTTGCTATTGCCCAAGAATTAACTTCATTCCCTGTTACAACAGCAAGTTTAGCGTTACAGTTTTTAAAACTACTATCACAACCACTTATATTGGAACTATATACTGATATATAATTACCAGAAGCTTTGTAAGCTATATTAGATCCTGAAGTAAATGGTATTTCCAAAGTCACTTCTTGGTTTAACAATGCTTGTATATTTGAAACTTCTGTTTCCCATTTTGGCGATTCAGATACTCCACAATTAAATGCAGCAACTGGATTACTTAAACAAGATAAACCACCTTGCAATGATAACGATTCATGACTTAATGAAGGATCATTATCAACACAAGTTAAAGAACCAGTATACTTAACTTCATAACATACACCACTATCGTACTTATATCTTATTTCATTTACCACTTGTGAAGCCGTTCCAGCCTGAATATTATTAGACATTGTTATTGTACTCTCACAAGCTGAACCACTATCACCTGTTGGTATATTATCCACTGTTGTTGTTGTTGGACAGTAACCAGCAGCAATAACTTCTGCTTTTATTGATGCACTAACCGCAATCTTAGGAGAAACCAATGTTAAACCATCATTATATCTAATGGTATAGCTTACGTCAGCAACAGAGGGAATACCTAAAACTGTTGAAGCGCATTTCACAGATATCTTTGATGTTGTCCACTCACCACTTCTTGCTCCTATTAATTCACAACCAGCAGTTCCTTCATAAATTACCTGCCAATCTTTCACTCCTGATTGTTCTGCTTTTGCGAAACAATAATCAGATGTGTCTGTTTGACCATAAATATTAGTTGTTTGACTATTACAGGCAGATGCACCAGTGCCACTTGTAACACCTTTATCTAATATTGGTGAACCACCAGCATTACCATAACCATACTCGTTTCTACCTGAGTAAATATTGTAAACAGAACCAAAATCAACTTGAACAATAGGTTTAACATTATTATCTACATAACCAGATTTAGTTAATATTTCTGAAAATGAAGTTACTGTTTTTGAAGCCCAATTTTTTTCAGGAATATTTTTAGGCAACCAAGCACCTGCTGTACATACCTGAGCTGTACTCTTCCAACTTGGACAATTCACTTCTGTTCCTAAATCATACCAACCTTTTGTTATACAAGAATCAAATCCACCAGGAAAATAACAATCCTCATTAGGATTAACACTACCAGTATTAGTACAAGACTTCGTACAATTTAACTCACCTGTTAAATTATCAACTCTACATTCTATATAACAACCGTCACCTTGATCAATAAATATAGAAGGGTCATCAGAAGGTGCTGTCTGATCCAAATCAAAATAACATTTTGGAGGATATATTGTAGACGTACAACTTTCGTCAGACGGTGAATAACCTGTTACTGTTGGTGTAAATTCTGGTAAACCAGTATAGTTTGTAATATCTGAGAATTGACCATAACGACATTGGTAAGATATATAACCTACTGTTGCATTACTACCATTATTTGCAGAAGTTGTTATCTTTTTATTGTGTGGAGTAGTATAACCAAGTGATTTGTGACTGCAAAATGCAGTTGAATCTGTTGCTGAAACCCAGTTGTTTGCAGATAAATTACTACAACCTTTTGGTAAACAACTTTGAGATTTATTAACCCATTCACCATTATCACATTTATAACTTTTGTTACCGTCCATTAAATTATTTTCGTTACTAACTGTTAGAATTGCAGTAGGTGCTGTTCTTCCAGAGAATACTTTTGCAGAATGATTACAACTTTGCGGATCACCATCTTCACTATTCCAATTTTCACCACTTAACGAATTTTCACAGCTTAAGTTACAGCTCTCTTCCCATATTTCCCATTGACCGTCCCAACAAAAAGCTTTAACATGTCCTAATGAATTTTCTGGAGAAGGATTTCTATCTGTAAATATTGAGTTGTGCTTTTGGGTTGGCAAATTAAATTCACAAGACTTGCCTTTTCCATTAGCAACAGAGATCATTGTTGCATCACAACTTTGTTCCACGTATTGACAATTAGAGCCTTCATTATAGAATTCACCGTCAAAGCAACGAAAAACACCGTTACTATTTTCTTTATTAAAAAATGCAGAAGTATTATCTAATTTCGGATTAACAATTAAATCGCCACTTTTTACAGGAAAATCCGTTCCAAGTGTACCAGCATTAGCAGGAGACAATGTAGCATAACAATAATCCTCTCTTTGTCCTGCACTTACTTTTGAATTAAACTCTGCTGTTCTATCTATATTACGGGGATCACCATTAACATAATAAGGTGTCGCACTAGGTCTTGCCCAACTTGGCTCGGTTACAGGCCAAAGGTGAGATGTCCTCCAGCTTTCATTATCTTTATATCTTGCTGGAAGTCTATCTGGATCACCAATTGTGTCGCCTGCTTCACATGGTTTTGGAACCAAAGTACATTTAGAATCTAGCACCTTAATAACACCAGAATCACATACTACCTTAGCAAAACCTTGAAAACTATCGGTCAAATTTTGGTTTTGAACAAGAATTGAACTACCCTCAGTTAAACTATTTTTAAATTCTGGAACATCAATTAATTCAGCAAAACAACTGTTTGCACCATATTCACCCCATTCAACTTTTTGAGCACCACAACTATTTATACCATCATCTTGTGAATCTAAAAAAGGAGCATAATCAGCCATACAAGCATTATAACGTTCTACTTTCATTTCACCACTAGAAGATCCAGAAGTACAATTACTATTATCCGAACAATTAATGTCTTCAATAATTATTTTTTCTTCGTTAGTACATTTTATATGTGCCTGTGAAAAGGTTAATGTACTGTTATTAGGACCAACTGCGCCTGTAAATTTACCAGATATATTTTCACCCAATGAATTTTTTCTATCTAAATATTCACTGTAAGTCTCCTTACTTTGCTTATCGTATTTCCCAGTACCACTAGTTTCAGCCAATACACTATAATTCAACGATAAACTTGATATTAGAGAAAATAATATTAACGTTTTTTTCATTTTCAGTCCTTTTTTTTATTCATAATATATTCAATATATCATATTTTTTTTAAATTTAAATATTTACTAACAATTATACTTTTTATATCCTATTAATTACCACACTTAAACATATATTTGTAATTTCCACCAATTTTAACCACATCTATTCTTTCACAGCTAAAATTTGTTTTTCTTTGACATAAAGCCTTGCTATAAGCATTATTAATCTCCCATCTACCACCACTACAGTTAAAATAAGCTTTACCCTCTACAATATTGCTATCTTCTCTTGCTATATCTTCTGTTAAAAATAATCTTGTATCTGACTTATAATAGTCGGCAATCCCTGTTTTTCCACCATCGAGTGATTTTACCTTTGCTATACACAATGGTAAATTTCTTAAATTAGGATCATCACTAAATGCATTTCTACTTACTATTCCCGTCCCACCTTGTGTAATATCACTTTCATGATCTTTAATATTAGACATTAATTCATTAGTATAATTTACCTCATTTACTACATTTTCTAAAACTTCTGAAACTTCCAATTCAGACAAATTATAGTTAACTAATTTTTCTGATAAAACGTTCAAATCTTCTTCCATAGAATAAGAGCTTAATTCAATTTTAAACTCATTTTCTTCAAAATCCGTTATCAAATCATTACTCATTATATTTTCATTTTGATAAGCATTAACATTGTAATTAGTAATACGCTCATCAAACCAGCTTACTGTTGTATTGCTTTGACAATAATTCATTACGCAACTTGATTGATATTGAGATTCAGAATCTTTAACCCAATGACCATTTTCACAACTAAACTTAATCTTGCCAACTCCCATATCTGTAATGCTTTTTAACACTACACTACCACCTGATATTGTTGAAGGTAAATTATCAAAACAAGACAAACTCCTTGAAGCAGCAGAATCACTTAAAACAGAAGCAAAACTATATGAAGTTACGTTTGTAGGGGAAGTCACCCAATTAACTCCTACTGCACTACAACTATTTTCAATATAGTTTACAGTTCTAACTGATTGAATAGACCATCTGCCAGTAGAACACTTAAATGTACTCTTTATATTGTTATCTCTCGACAAAACCTCAACAACTTGCCCATTTGATCCAGAAGGAAGTAAAAATAAATCATCTTCAATCGAATTACAACCTTGAACTACAGTATTTTGATTTACCTGACTTTCTGTATCTAAATAAGGAGAAGAACTAATGCAATCAGACAATTTTACAGGCGCATTTACACCTGAAACTGTTTTTCCCCTTGTTTCATAAGAGGTATCTTTTGAATCTTCAATACTATTAATACAGTTATTAATAAAATCACTAGTAAATCTATACCATTTTCCTTGCCCGTTATCATTCGCTGTTACATTCGAAGAATAAGTAAAAGCCATTAATATTAATAATATATATATTTTATTTTTCATTTTATTTTCCTATTTTTTTTATTAATTTTTAGCAACCACTTACAGCTTGAGTCAACCACGTACCATTTTCCAAGCATTTAAATGTACCTAATCCTACCCCACTCTCACTTGTTACCGTTATAAGACCTTTAACAAATATTGTTGCTTTACTGTTAAACTTACAACTACCTACTTGCGGAAGTGTCTCACCTTCACAATATTTATCTGCACCATATTGACAGAATTGTGCGTTACAACCAAATCCTGTTACTGGATTGCAGCAACCTTTACCATTATCGAATGTTGTAAAATTTGTTTCATTACAACTTGTACTTATTATTGGATTATCTAATAATTCTAGAAATGTCTTACCGTTCTTTACTGAACATTTAACAAGTCCATTGCCCATAGAATAATTATCTACAACAGATCCAGTTAGGTTATCAGGAGCAACAACCTGCCTTAAATATCTTACCTCATCTATTTTTATATCTGTATCCAGAGTTAACTTACAAGTAGGAACCTTTAATGTATAAGGGTCTTCAACAAAACCTAGAAAACTTGTTGTTTCCATTCCTGCATCACAATATATCCTATCAACATCATATTCACCATTTCCACCATTTTTTAACTGTGGCGCATTACAATATCTTTGCAAAGTACCATTATCTCTAAATCCGTCTGCGTAACCTAGCATTATTTCGTCAAAGTTTTTTATTGAGGTCATATCATAAGGAGTTTTATCACCCTTAGTTGTGCCTATTGCCTCTAATACAGTACCTTCACCGCCTACAACACCATATATATTATGAAATTTTCTTTTATTTCCGTCTCTTGCTGCTAAATTTTCTGCACCTGTTAAGCAAGGTATAATATCTCCATCTGCCACACCTTCCTTTGAATATGGCACTCCATTTTTCTCCTGCAACCCATTATATTTTTTCCTATAATTAGATCCACCGTCCTCATAATCAGAAGCATAAGCCTGCCCCTTATGCAATTCTTTATTCAATTTATTTTCTGTTGAATAAGGCAAAACTGAGCTTGCAAGCATTGAAACAGAATGCATCAAAAACACTGATAATACTATTTTCTTTACTATACTTTTATTCATTTTTACCATTCCTTATATATTTCATTTTTTTTATAATACTATTAATAACATATTACCACTCTTTTATTTATTTTCAATTATCAAAACTACTTTTTAATATTAGTACAAAAAAAATACAATAACACATAGCGTATTATTGTATTTCTTTATAAAATATTAGAAAAAATTAAGCATTTGAAATATCAGAAACAACATAATCCTTCTTCATGTTTTTACCACGACCTGCCCTTTTATGATAAATACCTTCTGCTTTTATATTTAACTGCTTTGTTGTTTTCCCTATATTTAAATAAAACTCTTCGGACGCCAACAACATTATCTTAGTCATTGATTCACCATTAGGAAGCTTTATTAATTGGACACCTTTTCCTTTAGCTAACTTCTTGACTTCTGGTAAGTCATATGCCAAACAACGGTTATCAGACGATCCACACACAACAAAATCTTCGCCATTAATTTCAAGTAATGGATTTATTATCGCGCCATCACTTATATTCATAAAATTCTTACCAGCCTTAACCTTTACATTTAAATCATTAGATTCAATAATAAAACCATAACCTTCATTATTAGAAACTAAATACTCTTTATCTTCTTCAATAAACATTATATCAACAACCGAATCTGCTCCTAAACTAATAATACTATTAATATGATTAAAGTTTTTTCCACTTGCCACCTCTGATAATTTAAAATTAAATAATCTACCAGAAGAAGATAGAACAACCACTTGCTGATTTGTTTTACCTTCCATTACTTTCTCAACTTCATCACCATCTTTTAACACTGTTGAACTTACATCAAATTCAAAACCTCTTCTTTGAGTTAACCAACCTGACTTAGTGTATATTAGAGTCATTTTCTCTGCAAGTGCAACGCTTGGGTCGATTGTTTTTGCAATTTCAGCCTCTTCTATCAACGTCCTTCTTTCATCACTAAATTCTTTTGTATCTTCCTTAATTTCCTTAATCATAAGGTTTTTCATTTTTCTATCACTTGCTAACAAATCTTTATAGTAAGACTCTTCCTTTTTTAGTTTCATTAATTCTTTCAATATCTTATCAATTTCCATTCTTGCTAAACTACGCAACTTAATTTCTAAAATATCCTCTGCTTGTATTTCTGTTAAACTAAATTTTTCAATCAATGCAGATTTAGCGTCTTCACTTGTCCTAATCGTATCAATAACCTCATCAAGAGAGTTATAAGCTATCTCTCTACCCTCAAGAATATGTATTCTTTTCTGAGCCTTATCAAGTAAAAACTGTGTTCTTTTAGTTAATGTTATAAATCTAAAATCAACCCACTCTTGCAATATTTCCTTAATATTCTTTAGTGCAGGACGAGAATTCAACCCAACAGCCACCAAATTCATATTAAAATTTTCTTCAAGGCCAAGCATCTTATATAATGAATTCATTAATTCTTCTGGATCTTGCTTACTTGATCTCGGCTCTATTAATACCCTCAAGTCCTTATCACTATCGTCCCTTGAATTAGAAATTAAACTAGATAGCAATTGCTTATCATTAATTTGCTTCTGAGTTAATTTTTGTGGTTTTCCCGTCTTCTTATCTTTTGCGACTTTTGGATTTGTAATTGCCTCAATCTTATCAAGCACATCATTCGGTGATAATGAAGGAGGTAATTCATAAATAACTATTTGATATTGTCCCCTTGCTAATTTCTCTACACGCCACTTACAACGAACTACAAATGCTCCACGTCCTTTTTTATAATTTTCAATAATAACGCTTTTTGGGGTAATTATTTGACCACCTTTAGCAAAATCAGGGCCTTTTAAATCCTCAATCAACTCTTCAATTGTTATATTAGGATTCTTAATTAAACTAATAGTAGCGTCAGATACATTTTGAATATTATGTGCAGGTATATTTGTTGCCATACCAACGGCAATACCCATAACACCATTCATAAGCAACATATTTAATCTTGCAGGTAAATTTTCAGGTTCTTTTTCGGAGTTATCATAATTATTAATAAAATCATTACCTGTGTATTTTAGTTCTGACAGTAAAAGTGAAGATATTTTTGTTAATCTTGCTTCTGTATAACGCATAGCAGCAGCAGTATCACCATTTATTGTACCAAAGTTACCTTGACCATTTACTAAAGGATATCTTAATTGAAAGTCCTGAGACATTCTCACTAATGCGGAATATACTGAACTATCTCCATGTGGGTGATATTTACCGATAATGTCACCCACAATACGCGCACTTTTCTTAGCTGGTGAATCATAAACCAACCCCAATTCATTCATAACATACAATATACGTCTTTGCACTGGTTTTTGCCCATCATGCAAGTACGCTATAGCTCTATCCCTTAAAACAGATACTGAATAAGCCAAGTATGAGTCTTTTGCATAATCACCTAACTCTATGGCATTTAAATCAAAATTTTCCATCAAATATTACTCCTTATAAATCTTCTTCTACAAAAACACCATCTCTCTCAATCCACTCTTTTCTATCTTCAACTCTTTTCTTCGCCATAAGCATATCTAAGTCCTCAAATGTCTTGTTGTAATCCTTATCCCATATCACTTTTCTTAGTTTTCTTGTATCTGGGTTTAATGTCGTCTCCCTTAGTTGATCTGGGTTCATTTCACCTAGACCTTTAAATCGACTAACATGAAAATCAGCTTCTACTAAACCTGCCTTATAGCATCTTTTCTTTATTTCGTCAAGTTCCTCTTTATCAAGTGCATAAAATCTACCACCTTCACCGACTAATTTTATTTTTGACTTCATTTTTACTTCAACTTTAAACAGTGGAGGTTGCGCAATAAAAATATAGCCACCTTCTATTAATGCTGGATAATGCTTAACAAATAGAGTAAGCAAAAGCACCTGAATATGATACCCATCAACGTCAGCGTCTGCTAGGATACATATTTTATGATATCTTAGCTTTGATAAATCAACAATATCACCCTTGGCGTGTGGTTTTACACCAATTGCCAAACTAATATTTTGAACTTCTTCGTGAGACAATAAAACACTACCATCCATTTCCCAAGTATTATTAATTTTACCTTTTGCGGGTAATATAGCTTGATATATTCTATCTCTACCTTGTTTTGCTGAACCACCTGCTGAGTCACCCTCAACTATAAATAATTCACCTTCGGCAGGATTTTTTGTTTCACAGTCCGTTAATTTACCAGGTAATAATGTCATACCACCCGTTTTCAACTCAACCTCTTTTACAGATTTTTTATTTCTATTTTTAGCATTATCAATACTCATTTTAGCAATTCTTTCAGCTTCTTGCATATTATTATTTAACCAAGTTTCAAACTGGTCTTTAATAATTGAGGACATCAAGCTATATGAATTTCTATTATTTAGTCTTTCTTTTGTTTGGCCTTGAAATTTTGGATCTAATATTTTTGCTGACAATATCATTGAAGCACGACTAAAAACGTCTTCTGCAACCAATTTAATACCTTTTGGCATTAAAGCATGTTGTTCAGAAAAGTTTTTTACAGCCTCAAACAATGCGTTTTTTACACCATTAACATGAGTTCCACCTTCTGGTGTATTAATTAGATTTACATAACTTTTTCTTATAATTAAATCTTCATCCCAAGCAACTGCCCAAGCTGCACCCTCACCTTTTGCATAATTGTCATTCTCACCCTCTTTAATGTATCTCTCATCACTGTAAATAACGACTTCTTCCGAGAGTTTATTTTGTAAGAAATCTACTAATCCACCTGAGTAAACCCATTTGAACTCTTCATTACCTTCTGGCTTCTCCACAACTAATTCGAACTCAATTCCTTGAAGCAACATTGCCTTTGATTCCAATACTTCCTTCAATTCTTTCATATCCACATTAGGTTCATCAAAGTATTTTGGATTAGGCTCAATTGTAATTTTTGTACCTGTTCTATTGGTATCTCCTACTCTAACTAATGGTTTATCTACCGCACCATTAGAAAATTCAATTTGATGAACACCACCATCTTTTTTAACAACGACAGTTAATCTTTCAGATAGAGCGTTTGTTACACTGACACCAACACCGTGTAAACCACCTGAGAAAGCATAGGCATTATTTTCTTCCCCCTTCTTGAATTTACCACCAGAATGTAACACTGTAAAAATAACCACTACAGCAGGAACGCCTTCTTCTGGGTGCATATCAATTGGAATACCTCGACCATTATCCTCAATTACAATTTGACCTGTCAGTAATTTTCTTACCTTGATTTTTGTAGCAAACCCCCCCAAAGCCTCATCACAAGCATTATCAAGCACTTCCTCAACTATATGAGTAGGGTTAATTGTTCTTGTATACATGTCTGGACGTTCTTTTACTGGATCTAACCCTTTTAAAACAGATATACTACCTGCGTCATAAATTTTTGCTGTCATTTTCATTCCTTTTCGCTTTAGATACTTTCTATAAGATAGTCAAAAAAATCTTTTTGTCAATTTTATCCTTTAATTATATATTATTTAAAAATAAAAAAAATAGCTTAATAAAAAATAAATCAAATATTTTTAATTAAACCATTTATTTTTCAATACTTTTACTTAACAAACACGAATTAAACTCATATACAGAAACAACCTATAATTTTAATATCTGGTATATTTCTATTAATATACAACTTTATTTCTTCCGCTATTTTTTGCTTTATAAAGATTTTCGTCAGCTTCTTGAAAAATATCTTCATAACTTTTAGCTGCAACATTTGTTCCAATACCCAAGCTTGCCGTTATCACAAGTCCTTCCTTAATATCAGAATAATCATAATTCTCAATAGCTTCCCTTATTCTTTCTGCAAGTTGCATTACTGTTTTATTATTTTTTGCCAATACTAAAAACTCTTCACCACCAACTCTTGCAACAATATCTCCCTTTCTAATCGCTGAATAAATAACTTCTTTAATTATTTTTAGCACTTCATCACCAATATCATGGCCGTATGAATCATTAATATTCTTAAAGTAATCCAAATCAAGCAAAATAACACTAATATCTTTATTCTTCTTTGATAAATAATTAATTTTATCCCTAATATATTTCCTATTAGGCAAACCAGTTAAATAATCTTTATAAATCAATCTTTTATTTTTATTGTAAAAACTATACAACAATACACACAAAATAAGTATTGAAAAAAATACAATCAAGTTTATATAAAAGTTTTTAACAATCATTTCTTCTCGTTGCCTAGTTTTAAGCATTTTTCCTTCTTGTATAACTAATTTTTCGTCTAGTCTTTTCTTTTCTTTTGCAATAATATTATTATCCACTTCTTCATTAATAATAGTTGATACACTAATTATTTTATCATTAAGCTTATTTTCCATATTCTCTACTTCAATTTCCTTATATTTTAAGGCTTCTTCATAAAGACCATTCAACATATATGCCTCTGCTAATTTTTCAATAACTTCAGGCATTCCATAAGGGTCTTCCTTTGCAGAAAACTTTTCAAATTCAATTAAATGTTCCAATAGTTTTTTATATTGCTTTGTTTTCTTATAATATAGAGCCATCATTGTTTTTTTATTTACAATTATAAAAATTCTGCTTTTAACATCATTTTCATTCAATATTGTATCTATCTTATCAAAAAGCTCCAATGAACCCTCTGTTATATTTTTATTTAATTTTGCGTAAAGCAAACCAGTATAACCTTGAATTAATATGTAAGGATCATTTACTTTTGATACATAAGCTATTAATTTATTAGCATAAAATATTGCATTATCATAGTCTTCTAATTTCGAATAAACAACAGAATAATGAAAATACTTTGTAACAATTATATTGTTTTTGTTTTCAATTGTTTTGTAGTCTATCTCGTCATTATTCATTAAATAATCTTGCTTTTTTAGCATATCTAATGCTTCTTCAAAATTACTTAAATTGTAATAATATATAAACTTAAGCTCAAAAAACCTGATTTTATTTAGTGTACTTTTTACATATTTTTCAATACTAGCAATATTTCTCATTGCCATAATATAGTCATCAGCATATACATAATGCCAAACAAGACTATTATAAAGTGAAAAAATAGTATCCTCATTTTTATTCATTATTGCATATTTAATTGCGATTTTATAATTTTCTTCAAGAAATTCTTTATTTTCCTGATTATCTTCTTTTAGTCCTATTACTATTTGGTAGTAATATTCCATACCATAATTATTGTTTTTTATCGAAATTTCCTTCAATAATTCAGCATAAAACATTGAATTCCCTTTTTTACTAAAATACTCAAGTAATGTCATTAAATTATTAATATAGTCAATTGATTTCCTATTATGAATAATATAATTTTTATCGTTCAAATAATTAATCTTTATGTCTTCTAATTGCTGATCAATAACCAAAGATCTCTCAAAATCATTGCCTTCAAGAATAGCATCTGCTACATCATAAAAATTCTCGCTTGCCAAAACTGAAAAAGGAGAGTAAATTGCAATAATGCATAAAAATATATTTAGTAATTTATAAAACAATATTATTCTCCCTTCTATTATTTAAGCATTAGTGTTTTAATTTTTTACAATTTAGCATACAATAAAATAAAATCCATTACTTAATGGAATTTTTATCAATTTTATACATACCTATTTTTATACTATTTGTTATTTCAAGAAATTATACTATTATTTTTTTTAAAAAACAAGTTTTTTTATTCTTTTTTTGGCACAAATTTTAAATAATTATTCTTTAGTGCTGATTTATTATCATTTGTATTCTTTTTTGACAACTTATTGTATTCGCTTAACACAAAATTAATTAGTGCCTTCTCAACTGTCACCATAAAACTTTCATAACCAAATAAGTAAATATTATTCATATAGACTTCATAAATTCTTTTTTTTCAAGATTCTTTTTTCTAATATCCATAATAGAAGTATTATTTTCGAAGAAAAGATTTTTACCGATTTTCTTTACTTTAATTCCATAAGTGATTGATTCAGATATTATTAATTCTACATATTCCTCTCCACTAACCTCACCATTTAGTAATCTATTATTTATTTTTTTAAAAAAATTTAATATTTTTTTTCTTTCAACTTCTGCATATAGTTTAGCAATCGCTGTATTTAAAGATCTAATTTCAACACTTCTATTAAAATCTGGAATATATTTATTGTCTAGTGGATCTTTTTTTATATCAAAAATAATGTTTTTATTATTTTTGATGTTAATCGCAAAATGATAATTTTCTTTATCATTAGTTATGATAAAACCCTCTCTATTATTATAAATAATGCCTGCTTCTATTGTAAATGCTTTATTATCAAATAATTTTACAATTTTATCTATATTACCAATATTATCTATTTTTTCCATTTTATCACGCCATTATTTCCTTTATAGGACTCATTTCATCATAACCTGTTTTGTTAATTAAGTCAATTTACAGTATATTATATTATTTTTAAAAAAAATTTTTTATCCCTATTTTTTTTTTTACATGAAAATGATATAATGATAATATATAAAATAAGAGGATAATATTTATGACAAAAAGATGTACCAATACTATCGATTGGCTCAACTCAAATTATGGAATTGACATTGAGCCTGAAAACAATACTGAACATAATGTTGATTCAGATCCTATCAATGTTGTTGATTCAACAATTATTAGTTCTGTTGAATTAAATTCTGTTAATGTGCCAGATTCTATTATTTTAGAAGCTGAAAATGAAATTTTAAAAATATCCACAGTCTACGCCAATAATGAAGATTTTATAGGTGATGATCCACTTACAGATAGTCGATTCATTGCTTTTAAAAAAAATACTGACGGCCAAGTCACTATTTTATCTATCCCCAAAGAAGAAGTGGAAGGTTTGTTACTCAACATTACAACACTTAAAGAAGCCTTACCCAATTACTTTGTTTTGCCCCAAAACCTCAAAGATCTAGATTATGGTGAAATTATAGCAAAAAATGAAGCAGCAATAGACACATTTAAGAAGAAATATCAGGAAAAAATCAATATTAATCCAATTGAATTATTAAACAGTATTGAAGCAGATAGTTCAAATAATTATATTGTTAAGGAACCTAATAAAAAAAGAAATAAAAAAACAAAGTAGTATAATATAATTTAGACTATTTACTTCATTAAAAATTATGATATATTATAGTATAAGAACAAAAATTACTGGGAATATTATGGGAAAACGTAAAATAAGCGAAGAAGAGTTAAAAAATATCGTAGGTGCGGGTAAGTTTGGATACTCTTTTAATTATAATAAAAATCAAGATAAAAAAGATTCAAAAAAATAATCTTAATTATTGACTTTTCCAGTTAAAAGTATAAATTATACATACTTTTGTAAGGAAATAATAATGCAGCATAGATTCACATTAATTAAAAACACAAAAAGCAAAAAATATATTACTTTATTTTTTGCTTTTGTTTTTTGTTTTTTTTACTTCACTCTCAATACTATTAAATTCTATGAAACAGTTGCGTACTATGGTTATACAAAAGATACTCAAAAACCAAACTATATTTATGCTGTTGACTCTGGCATTGTCCTTAATATATTAGTCAGTAATAATGAGATTATATTCCCAAGTCAAAAACTTTTTTCAATCAAAAAAAATAACACCGAGGATAAAATGGAGGAACATTTTCAATTTTATGAAGGTGATATTCCAATTAAAATAAAAGCCATTTACATAAATAAAAGCAAAGAAGTGATTAAAAATCAAAAAATAATAGAGCTAAAAAATAACTCAGAAAATCTTTATATTGAGTCATTTGTTCCTGAAAGCATTATTCAATCAATTAAAAAAAATAATGAAGTTATACTGAATTTTGATAACAATAACGCTAATTACTCAGGAATTATTGAAGATATTAATCCCAATATTTTTACAAAAGATGAGATAAATTCTTTCTCTGGTTTTGATTTTAATTACAATGGATATAAAGTTAAAATAAGAATTCTTACTTCACCTAATAATTTGCGAGAAGGCCACAAGGTAAACTTTAAAATAATGAAAAAAAAACAAACAATCACTTATTTCTTTATGAAGAAAATAAGGAGCATATTATATGATTTTTAATAAAAAAAATAAGATCAATCCTATCCTTCAAGACGAGGTATCTGAATGTGGTCTTGCCTGCCTCACAATGATCCTTAATTATTATGGAAAAACCTATTCCCTTAACTATATGAGAGATAAATACTATTCAAATGTTAATGGACTTAATTTTCTAGACATTTCTAATATTGCAAAAAAAGAGAATCTAATACCACTACCATTTAGCATTGAATCTGAGGATTTTAAAGATCTTACCACTCCTTGTATCGCACATTTAAAAGAAAACCACTTTGTTGTTATAACAAAAATAAGTAAAAACAAAGTGCATATTATTGATCCACTGGAAGGAAACGTTGAATTTTCTATTAGTAATTTTTTTAAAATATTTTCATTCAATGTTTTTGAATTTGAAAAAGAAGATAATTTTAAAAAAAATAATGGAGATTTAAAAGAAATTAAAGAAAAAAATAATATCATTAACTTTGTCAAAAATATTGATGGATTTTGGGCAAACATGCTTAGAATTTTACTTTTATCCTTATCTCTTGAATTTTTCATACTTATTATCCCATTCTTTTACAAACTTATTGTTGATAATGTTATCGCGGATAACAATAAAGATGTTTTATTACCTTTGGGCATTAGCTTCTTATTTATTGTTACATTTAAATCACTAGCTGAATGGTTTAGAAAAACAATGGTGCTCTTTCTATCAAACAGTTTAGAGAAAAATATTAAATATGGACTTATTTATAAGTTACTTAAACTCCCTATTACTTACTTTCACAAACGTGGAGTCAGCAATATTTTATCCAAAATTAATGCTTTTGAGGAAATAAAAAACAATTTATCTAAAGGGATTATATATTCATTTATGGATGCTTTCACAGTGACTGTTACTGGTATATTCATGCTATATCTTAGCCCAGTTTTATTCTCTATTGTTCTTTCCTTTATGGTATTAATCTTTATACTACGCTATCTTAACCTATATAGATTGAAAAAAATATTTAAACAAAAAATCGATTCAACAATGGAGGAAGAAAATTACATTATTGATTCATTAAAGCAGATAGAAATAACAAAAGGACACAGTGAAGAAGATTTTATCTTTAAAAAATGGTATTCTTTTTATGTTAAGTCTTCAAACAATAATTCTATTTTTGAAAAAACAAAAATTAACTTTAATACACTTGAAGATCTGTTTATTAACTTTCAACGAATTATTGTTGTTTGGCTTGGAGCAGCCTACGTATTAAATAATGATATGTCTATTGGACTATTTATTGTTTTTTTCTCTTATCAAGTTATATTTTCTCAACAATCCTTAAATCTCATCTCTAACTTAATTGAATTTAAATTACTCAATCTTCATTTTGATAAAATCAATGATATTAAAGGCCAAAAAGATGAAAAATATAGAATAGGTCATAGCAAAAATATAGATTTTAATGGTGATATTGAACTCAGAAATATTTATTTCAAATATGAGGAAAATGAAGACTATATTTTTAAAAATTTATCTTTAGTAATAAAAAAAGGAGAATCTATTGTTATTACAGGTGATTCAGGTGTTGGAAAATCAACATTACTAAAAATTATTGCAGGGCTTATCCCTATTAACAAAGGTGATATTCTTATTAATGGAATAAACATTAAAGATATAGGCTTACAGGAATTTAGAAAGAAAATAGGCATTGTACTACAAAACAAAAATTATCTCAGCACTGGCAGTATTGTAGATAATATTACCAATTTTAAAACAGACTATGAAGTTGAAAAAGTTATTTCTGTATCAAAAAAAGCCTGTATTCATAAAGATATTGAAACACTTAATATGAATTACGACACAAATATCGGTGATATAAGCAATTCCCTTTCAGGGGGACAAATACAAAGGATATTATTGGCTAAGGCATTATACAGAGATCCCTTTATTTTATTTATCGATGAAGGCACAAGTTCACTTGATATTGATCTTGAAAAAAATATTATTCAAAATTTAAAAAATGAAAAAATGACAAAAATAACAGTAGCACATAGAGAAGAAAGCAAGAAAATGGCTGATCGCATTATTGATCTAAATACGTTGAGAGAACAATATAATGATTAAAAATAAATTCACTATAAATAAAACTCCATTTTCATTTAAATTTATTCCATTTTATTTCTTATTTATCATTATTTTTATCACTTCAATATTTCAAAAAATTGATATAGATATTTATTTAAAAAACACTGGGGTTATTAAAGTAGAAAGTTCATTACATAAAGAAGATATTGTTTTTTCCGACTACAATGGAGTTGTACTTAAAGTATTAAAAAATGAAGGAGACACAGTAACTATTAATGAGCCTTTATTAATTATTGCAAGTGATCAAGATGAAAACAATGAAAACTCACTCAACAAAAAGATAATATACAGCAATATTAATGCAAAAATTGAAACAATTTATATTCAAAATGGAAATACAATTGTAAAAAATAAAAAACTCATTAAGTTTTACTCAAATAATGAAAAAAAATACTATATTGAGTCATTATTTGATACTTCTGAGATCCAAAACATTACAGAAAATCAAATTGTGTATGTCGAAAATATTGAACATAATGTTTTTATAGGAAAAATAAAAAGTATATATCCACATAAAATTAACAAGTCAAAACATTATATAAAAGTAGAAATTATTGAAAAAAATGAAAAAATAAAAGAAAATGAGGTGGTTAATATTTCAATTATCACAAAAAATGAAAGCTTTATTTACTGGTTTTTAAGAAATATTATTTAGATACATATAGGCTTCTGATATTTCATTTATCACTTCTATCCTTTCATTTTCTATAATTTTTTCCCTAAACTTACTTTTTTTATCAAAATAATCCAAACATAAAGGAATAATATAGTCTGCCACCAACATATGACCTCCTTTATTTTGATAATATTTTTTTCCAGTTATTGACTTTGAATACTCAATAATACCTATATTTGCAATAGGATCGTCTTTGTTAATAAAATGTTCAACTGATATTTCTCTTGGCAAATCTAATTCTTTTACAGGATTTGCAAAAGTTGTGTAATTTATTTTATTTAAATTTAAACCCACATTATTTTCAATCAATAACTCTAATGCTCTCCCTGTAATCAAACAACCTTGAGAAAATCCTATAATGTTTATTTCTTCATAGTATTCCATGTTACATTTTAAATACTCAGCCAGTTTTTTTGAAGCTAATGTTGTACTATTTTTAATCCTTGTTCTATCTTGCATACACTCATATAAATCAATTAAAAAACCATCTGTATAATTGTAGGCTAATGTTATTGGTTTTCCAATTAATCTTTCCAACCAACTTACTTGATATAATGCCATCTCAATAGTTGAACAAATACCATTAACATATATTGTTAATGTATCTGACTTCATTGTTGTCTCAATAATATCAATTCCTTTATTTTTATAATTTAAGGAAAAAATAAAAGGCTTTAAGCAGCGATAAATATTACTTTTAAATGAATAATGCTTAAAAGAAAGTTCACACTCCTTTAAATTTAATGTTCTTGGATCGTAAAATTTTGAAAATTTATTTTTATTATTCCAGATTAATTTTACTTCATCACTTACTTCTTTCATTTTTTTTCACCTTTTATTTTTTTATTAAAAAAATACCTATACCATAATTGGTATAGGTATAACACTTACAATACTACATTTTTGGTTTTTTACTATTTAATAAAGATCTTTGCTCACTCACCTTATTCTTTAAAAAAAAATCAACGGCATTTTCAACTTCTCCTTCACCCTCAAGCTTATATAACTGTGGCAAAAACTGTTCTTCATTAAATGAAGATATCCCTAGATCACTTGCTTTAGTCAGCTTGGAACCCGCCTTTTCACCATAAACAAGGAAGTCTGTTTTAGAAGACACACTTGAGGCAACTTTCGCACCTAATGCTTCAAGACGATTTTTAATTTCGTCTCGACTTATTTCATTAAAAGAGCCTGTCAATACAACACTTTTTCCATTAAGAGGCATAGCAGAATAATCAAGCTTTACTTCGTCCCATTTTAATCCAATTTCAACTAAATTATCAATTAGTTCATTATTTGCAACGTTAGAAAAATAACTAATCGCATTTTTAGCAATAATATCACCAACGTCCTCTATTTGTATTAAATCTTCATATGTCGCATTTTTAATTGCTTCTAATGTTGAAAAATGTTTTGCTAAATTTTTAGCCGTATTTTCTCCAACTTCTCTTATACCTAGTCCATAAATAAATCTATTTAGCTCAGTATTCTTTGATTTTTCTAATGCTTCGACTATCTTTTGGGCAGAACGCTCTCCCATTCTTTCAACTTGCATTAAATCTTCTTTTGTCATCTTATAAAGATCTACAACATTTTTAATTAATCCTGCATTTACCAAGACCTCTACTAACTTATCTCCACAACCATTTACATTCATTGCTTTCTTAGATACAAAATGATGAATACCTTCTTTTAGCTGTGCATTACAAAGTAGATTGCCTGTACAGCGTGTTACTGCCTTATCATCTTCTTTCATTAATGGAGAATTACATACTGGACAAGTTGAAGGGAAAACAGGTTTTCTTACCACACTCAAATCTCGCTCATCCATAACTACAGATTCAATTTTAGGTATAACATCGGCTGCTCTCTTAACCATAACAATATCGTTTATTCGAATATCCAATCTTTCAAGCTCTTCAATATTGTGTAATGTAGCTCTACTTACTGTTACACCCCCTATAATAACAGGCTCTAAAATACCTACTGGTGTTACTGCTCCTGTTCTACCTGTTTGATAAATAATATCCAATAGTTTTGTAGGAAACTCCTCTGCTGGAAATTTTAATGCTTTTGCCCATTTTGGTGACTTAGCTACAAATCCAATTTCACCTTGCGCCTCAAGTGAATTAACTTTAATTACTACGCCATCAATTTCATATTCCAAATTAGATCTATTTTTTAATATTTCTTGGTAATACCCCTCAATCTCATCTTCCTGCAATAGCTTTACTTCTTTTGGAACCATCAAACCAAACGTTCTTACTTCTTCTAAGCACTCAAAATGAGTCTTTGGCATAGGCTTACCTTCATAGACTCCTAATGCATAAGCATAAAATGCAATTGGCCTTCTTGCCGTTTCTGCCAAATCCTTATTTCTTAAAGAACCCGCTGCTGCATTTCTTGGTGTTTTAAAAGGTTCTTCGCCAGCAGCTTCTTTCTCAATATTTAATTTTTTAAAACCAACATGAGGCATAACAACTTCTCCACGGATCTCAATAAGATCTGGATAATCACCTGATAATCTATGAGGCACATTTCTGATTGTTTTTACGTTTTGTGTAACATCTTCACCAGTAATACCATCACCACGAGTAGCAGCTCTAACTAAAAGACCTTTTTCATAAATTAATGAAATAGCTAAGCCATCCAGTTTAACCTCACAAGTATAACCTTGCATATCCATTTTCAATTTATCATTATATTCCATGTACTTAACTCTATCATTCTCATCTAATGCATTACTTAATGACAACATAGGTGCATAGTGCTTAACTTTTGGAAAATCGTCAGATATTATCCCACCAACCTTTTGTGTTGGGGAGTCAGATTCTATCCATTCAGGGTGATTTTCTTCCATTTTCTTTAATTTTCTAAATGAAAAATCATACACAGAATCTTGAACTACTGGATCGTCAAGGTAATGATAATGATATTCCCATCTTTTTATTTTTCGAATTAATTCTAAGTACTCTTCTTTCGATTCATTTACCAAACTAACATCTTCTCTCATTTATATTACCCCTTTTTGCTTATATTCTCTATTATAACAGAAGTAATTAAAAAGTTACAATTTTTTTCAACAAATAGTTGTTTTTTTATTTTACTTCTATATAATGTTCAAAATAGTATACATTCAGGAGAATATATGTCGTTTAGAAAAATGCTACACACTGTATTAATAACATTATTTTTATTAATCAACACTACGGCACAAGCCAATGTCATAAGCAACCCAAGCACATTTAATCAAAACAAACCTTCTATTGCTGGAATGCTTAAAAAAGCTATGCCATCAGTTGTTAGCGTTAATGTTGAGGGAACTCAAGAATATAAACAAAAATTTCCAGACGAACTAAAAGAAATGTTTAAAGATTCAATGCCAGAAGAACAAACAGTGACAAAACCATTTAAAAGTACAGGTTCAGGAGTTATTATTGATGCTGAAAATGGTTACATTGTAACTAACCAACATGTCATTAAGGATGCTGAGTTTATTTTCGTTACATTACATAGTGGTAACGTCTTTGAGGCGAAAGTTATTGGTTCCGATGCTCATAGTGATATAGCTGTATTACAAATTAAAGTAGAAGAAACATTAAATGAGCTAAAAATTGCAGATTCAAATTATGTTGAAGTTGGGGATTTTGTAGTAGCTATTGGCAACCCTTTTGGATTAACTCAAACAGCAACTACAGGAATTATTTCCGCACTCGGTAGATCTGGTCTTGGCATTGAAAATTTAGAAAACTTTATTCAAACTGATGCCGCTATTAATAAAGGAAACTCAGGTGGTGCATTAATTAATTGGCAAGGCGAATTAATTGGCATTAATACTGCAATTTTTGCACCTAGTGGTGGCAGTGTAGGCATTGGCTTTGCTATACCTTCAAATATGATGTATTCACTTGTAGATCAAATATTAGAACACGGTGAAGTATCACGAGGATTACTTGGTGTCATCGGTGGCAACTTAAATGGAGATATAGCTAAAGCACTAAATTTAAAAACTAGTAAAGGTGCCTTTGTTAGAGAAATTTCAGAAGGTTCCTCTGCATATGATAGTGGTGTTTTAGCGGGTGATGTTATTATTAGAGTTGACAATACCGTTATTAACTCATTTAATGAATTAAGAGCTGTTGTTGGTTCAAGACGTGCTGGTTCTGATTTAAATCTTTTTGTGCTAAGAGACGATAAAGAGCTTCAGCTTAAAATCACGCTAGGTGGTTCAGATAAAAAAGAGGTTGATGCTGAAAAATTACATCCTGCATTAAAAGGGGTTACACTTCACCCAAATGAAGATGGTGGTATTTTTGTAGCAGATATTGTTAAATCAAGCCTTGCAGAACGTATTGGCCTAAAAAAGGGTGATTTAATTCTTGAAATTAACAAGAATGAGATAAATACTATTGAAGATTTAAAAGAATATTTTAAAAACTTAAAAAGAGTGGCCGTATTAAAAGTCCTTCGAGGAAACAAGCATGTATTTCTTGTGATCAACAAATAATATTTATAGTAAAAAAAAAGACATCATATGATGTCTTTTTTTTACTTATTTTAATTTCAATAATAATAATTTTAATTTTTCAGAAAAACTATAATATCTATTAATTTTTCGCTTATGAGACCAACCTTTCTTTATTTTACCTAATTCACCGACTACATCAATATACTCGTCTTTTACCTCAAATATTAATTCCAAAAATGAATCTTCCACCCTTTCTTCTCTTTTGTAATGTAGATTTTTATTTTTAAGGTAATTCAACAATAAATCATTTATATTATTAAACATGTATTCGTGCTTTCTTGCAACAATTGCATTATCCTTTATTAAATCAACTGTTTTAATAATTAAAAACTCTTCTCCATTAATTAATAACTCTTCTTTTTCAATGTTTTTCTTTTTTACACTTAACATATCTACATTATTAACAAGTTCACTATTTTTTTTAAAATACAAGCTTTCACCCACGTTATAGTCTTCTGGTATTTTATTTAATTCGCTAAATTCTTCAATATCCAAAGAAAAATAAGCTTGCAGCACATCAGTGCCATTTACTGCATTATATAAGTGTCCTCGCAAGTCAACTGCAACCACCTTCGATAATGTTTCTACATCAACACACACCAATACATTATTACTCAATATGGTATTATATAAATTCAGCACAACCTTATTTCTTTCAGATAGTACATATTCTTTTTCAATTCCTTTAACCCACATATCTTGCTTAATCATCAATAATGACATTAATACTACCTTATTTGCATTTATTTTAAAAAAAGTATCAATAATATTAATTGAATCAATTGTTGAATAAAAATCTTCTGACAATAAGATTAATGGAAATAATATTTTTTCAAATGAGTTTTCGTTATTAAAGTCAATTGTCATCAACATTTTATCTTCTTGTGAATATCCTTTATTAGAGTTATCTTCCAAAGAAAAACCTGTATATTTATTAATTTTCTCATTAAAAGACCAAGAACTCTGAATTTCTATCATTTCTTCTTCTCTTAGCTTTAAATTTTTAGATAACTGACTTATATTAAGACTAGATATAAAAGGCTCTTTTTTATTTGGATTTATATCTTCAAAATCATCAATATATATATTATTGTCTTTCACTAAATCGCAATCTTCATTTTTATTTAAATCAACTATACTATATTCTTCAAAATTTTTATTTATAATATTTTTAAGAAAAACATTTCCCTCTATATTTAATATTATGTGATCTTCTGATTTTTTTAATTGCTGGAATGATAAATTCTCTTGAATTAACTCTTCACCTTTAATTAAAGATATTCCAGATACCATATTATTAAAAATATAAACAATACCTGAATTGTTTTTTATGGCAACTGTATATTCCTTTGATTTTGAATTATAAATTAATACTGCTTTTAGTAATCCTTCCAACTCTTTATAAAACACTTTCATTACTTCATTTCTATTATTATAAATATTCTTTACTTCTTTAAATATCTGAACTTTATTTAACTGAGTTTTACTATCTAATGAATCCCAAGATCCATATATTTTTAATAATAAGTCCACTACTTCTTTTTTTAATTTATTATGCTTAATAATCATTTAACAATCCTTTTTTAGCTATATTTTATTATTTTAACGATAACTCAATTCCATAATAAGTCAATAAAAGCAAAATAAAGAGTTAGATAGCAAAATAAACATTGACACAAACTATTGACAATGACAATATTTAGTGTAATGTATAAAATATTAGAAAATTAAGGCAAAAAAAATGAATAAAAAAATGAACATTGAGGAATTGGCAGACGAATTTAATAATATTGCCTGCAAAAACAACAACACATATTTAGATAAACGTATATCAAACATACTCACACCAAGAAGAATTAGAGATTACATTTCCAAAAATATTATCTCAAAAGGCATTCAAGATGGAAAAGGAAAATATTATAATTCCAGTCACCTTGAAGAACTCATTGTTGTTAGACAATTACAAGTTGATAGATTGTCAGATAGTGATATTAAAGATTACCTCATATTAACAAGAAATAGTAACACAAAAAACCAAAGCCTATCTATAAACACAAATATACCTCTAAAAAAATTAGGTATTAGTGATCAAGACGCTTTAAATGAACTTATTTTTGATCTTAAAAATAAATCACCCTCTGGATTACCAAATAAAATTGAAGGAATTAGTATGAAGTCTTCAATTTATATAAATAATCAACAAGAAAATCCTTTATTAAGTGAAAAAAAGTATCAATCTGAAAAATGGAATGAGTACATTATGGATGAAAATTTTACACTTAAAATAAAAGATAGTTACAATTATTCAAATATTGATCAACTAATTGATGGAATTAAAAACTTATTAAATCAACATAACAAAAAATAAAAGGAAAAATCATGATAAATACAAATATTATTTTTGAAAAAAACGCAATCAACAAAAACAACAAAGAACACCTTGTTCTTATTGAAATACAAGGAGAACCTATTAAACCAATTAAACAAGTAAAAAAAACATTGAATCTATCTCTTGTTATTGATATTTCTGGTTCTATGTCATCTGGATTGTCAAATTTTAAATCCAATATTTTCTCACCTACTTTATCCATTGATAAAATTTTTGAAAATAAAAACAATATCCAATCAATGTCAAAACTTGATTTAGTAAAAAAAGCCGCTATTGAAGCCTTACATAATTTAAGTGAAGGAGATTTTATTTCAGTTATAGCATTTGATAATAATGTTGAAATAATTCAAGAAGCAACTGCTATTACAGAATCAAATATTAATTCTATTACTGATAAAATAAACTCATTAAGACCAAGAGATTGGACAAATATTCAAGGTGGTTGGCTAGAAGGTTGTGCGCAAGTTTCAAAAAACTATGACAAAAAATACCTAAATAGAGTTATATTACTTACTGACGGTCAAGCTAATTTTGGTGAAACCAATGGGGATATAATTGTTAGTGAAGTTTTAAAAGTATATCAATATAAAATTAGCACAAGCTGTTTTGGAGTGGGAGGTTCATTCAATGAAACTCTTCTTAATGGCATGGCTGAATCTGGTGGAGGTAATTTTTATTACATTCAAACAGACTCAGATATTATTGATTCATTCCAAGAAGAATTTAATGGAATTAGTAGTACTCTTGCATACAACACGAAACTTAACTTTTCTCTAAATAAAGGATTCGAAGTTACTGAATGTTTAAATAGCTATAAAGTAGAAAACGGATCATACTTTTTACCGAATGTCACTAAAAACAAAATATCTATCCTATTTAATATTAAATCAAAAAACTTAACTAAATTATCAAATGCTGACTTTGGCACTGGAACTCTTCACTATAATGATCACTTAGGTTTAGAACAAAAAATTACATTCAAAATAATCTCTCCACTTGTAAGTAAATCACAATTTTTAAAAATAGAGGATAATCAAGAAGTCAAAATACAAGAAATAATCTTACGTTCAGCAGAATCAAAATTAGCAGCAAGCTTGGAGGCTAAATCAGGCAATATTGAGAAAGCAAAAAATATTTTACGTGCAACACATAACACAATATCTGCGGGAACAAGCAACTATCAAGATAGTAGACTTTTTGCTGAATCTGATTCAATCAATAACACTATACTTACAGCAAGCGATCAAAACCCTGATGCTTTAACTAAAAGTCTTTTCTATCAATCATACAAAACACGCACTAATAAGTAACCTCACATTACTTAATTAGGCATATTAAATTATGCCTAATTTAGTGTATCACTAATAAAATCAGCATCTATCTTTCTTTGTTTCTTAAAGTTGTTATTTCTAATAATTTCATAAACAGTCCTCTCACCAGAACCTTTTAAATTAACCTCTTGTAAATAACCAATTTCAATTAAAATACTATGGGCATCTTTTATTTGCCTATTTTGCTCTTTTTCTGTTGAATTTAACATTAATCTTTTCTTTAAATTTGATCGATTAAATAAAGCAAAGCCACTGTTTGATTCATAGAATGACCATAATGCTTTTGCTACCTCGCCTTTTATTTCATCATAAAAAACTAAATCCATATAATATATAAATTCGTCAGAATATAACGAATATAATTTTGAGTTAAACTCAACCCGAATCATATGATCTTTTCCCTCAACGTCCAATTCTGCATAGTTTAATAAATTAGCCCTTTGAATTTTTGTCTCATTTTTTTGTGTCCAACTTATGTGTTGCCTCATTAATCTACTTAAAGAATTATCTATCGTTCTTTTTACATTTTTATTGACAGAGCGCCTATTATGACCTAATATTTCAGCAAAATCATATGCTGATATTTTTAAATCATCTGACTTTTGCTGATCTCTTATTTTTAGAAGCCATGCCCATATTTTAAAGTCTTGGCTCATATTGAGGTAAGGGCCTGAAATCTCAATATTATAAGAATAAAAATTCTCCAAAGTTATCTTTCTTGTTACAAATTCATTATCCTCATTTTTCTTTAAAAATGATTTATTTACAGGTGTAAATATTGGACACTTCATTGTTATCGGAGGCATCATAGCAACATTTTTGGGTAAATGTATACTAGAAAACCCCTTAATTTCGTCTATTTCTTTTGTATCTATCATGGTTTCTCCAAATTATTATTTTTATTGTAATACATTTTTTTTATTTAACAATACCTAAAATCAAACACCTTGATTTTTTTTTTCGCTATAAAAAACAAGCATTAAGACAGTATTGACCTAAAATCGCCCACCTTTTATATTAAAATATAAGACCTAAAATCACCCACCACAAAAAAAATAAAATAATTAAAAAAAATTTTTTTACAACCTAAAATCGCCCACTTTCAACCTACTATCGACCACTTTCAACCTAAAATCGCCCACTTTTAACCTACTATCGCCCACTTTCAACCTACTATCGCCCACCAAAACGCTTTCAAGCCTATGATTTTAAAAAGAAAAAAAGACCCTTAAATATCTTTTAAATATTATTTAAATAGTTTTTAAATATTAATTAAATATATTTTTTTTTCTGATTTTTATTTTTTCTGTATTTTTTTTTTATAGGGTGGGTGATAATAGGGGATTATTTATAATTTATTTTTACTTTGCAATTGACTTGTTTTTTTATTTTGATATTGTTTTATTTACACATAATCGATAAGTTAGAAATTTTTTATATTTTTAAATCTCAAAAGGAAATGTATTTTGAAAAACATACAGGAAATAAAATTGGATTTAACTAAGAATCAAAGAAAATTATTATATTTATTTCTAACTCATAATCAAGATAATCTCACTAAAATCAATATTGATAATTTCGAAATGTTAAAAGAAAATACTCTAATACAATTGAGTTATGTTGGAAATGAAATATTTTTAAATTTTGAAGATATTGATATTGCCAAATATAGAGAAATTACAAAAAATATTATTAATGACTTTTTTTTAATTATTGAAGAAAAAATAAATGGATTTATGGTTTACAGTTTTATTCACGATCTCACTCTTGATTTACAAGGAAGTATTGTGAAAGTAAGTATTGATGAAGTAACTAAAAGTCTTATTCCTGAAAATACTTATTTACTTTATGATATAAAAAAATACAATAATTTACGTAATTTTCTTACATACAATTATGACGATAAGTTAATGCCTGTAAAAAATAACGAACGCATATTTACTATAAATACACTAATTGAACATTACAAAATATTATTAAAAAATTTTTTACATTGCATCATTAATAATGTCATTATTTTTAATTTACAAAAAGAAAGTATTGATCCATATGTTGATAATTTTGATTTATTAGATTTTAAAGAAGGTTATATTATTTTAGATTATTTTAACAACAATTTAGGTGAGTCATATTTAAATAAAATTCTTTCACTTTCAATTCCTGAATTACTCACATTGTACAATATTCCTTCTCATAAAGAAATATTGAAAAATACGATTGCCAACAAAAATAAGCAGTGTGCCAAATTGAATAACTTGAAAATAGGGATTTATAGACTATTGTTCGAATTAAAAAAGCAAAATAAGTCCTTTAACATAATACTTATTAATAATGTTTTTAATTCAAATGATAAAGATTTTTTTGAATTAGTTTTTAAAGAAATTGAATATTTATTTCTTCACAAACTTTATATTTCTTTTATTGTTGAAAAAAAAACAAACATAGAACACTTATATACTTATTCAGGATTTACATATTTTTATTTAAGAGGAATTACTCCCATTGTAAGTGTTGATTTTTTTTGCATAAAAAACAACAAAAAAATCGGAAGCAAACAAGTTATTAAACCATTTCCACTATTATCCAAACTTAATAGCATATTTACTTAAATTTTACTTGATTTTCTGCAACTTTATGTGTATATTACTTCTAATTGCTAATTTTTAGTTTGAAGGAGGATTTTATGAAAAAATATGTTGTATTATTTGTAATTTTAAATTTATTAATAACAATAAATTTAAAGGCTGAAAACAATATATTAAGAATTTTAACTTGGTCTAATTTCTTTAATCCTGAAGTTATTTCTGAATTTGAAGATGAAAATCATGTTAGAGTTGAAATTGTCCCTTACTACACTAGTGAAATGAGAGATTTTATTATAAAAAACAAAAACAGACAACAAATAGATGTCATCATATCTGAACAGTTTGGTATTTTAGATTATATTAGCCTTGATCTCATTCTTCCATTGCAAATTGAAAAACTTCCAAACAAAAAATATATGGATCTAGCACTTGTTAAAAACAATATCATTAAAAACAATGCAATTAATCTATCTTATGGGTTCATGGGCATAGGATATCGAAATGACAAAGGTATTGTTCCTCCTGAAAGTTGGAGTGATTTCATATCTCCATATGAGGAAGTCAGAGGAAAAATAGATCTTATTTCTGATCCCAATGACGCTCTTGATATTTTCCTCATCGGAATGGGACTTGATCTTGCAAGTTATAGTATGGAAGACCTAATTTCTGCCTCTAAAAATATGTACTCATTTCAAGGTTACTTAAATAGTTATGAATACAATTCAAGTCATGAAGATAGTAACATTGTTACAGGAAAGTCTTGGGTTGCCCCTTTATATGGATTTGAAGCAGTAGATATCATTGAAAATAATCCGAATATTTCTTTTGTCTATCCAAAAGAAGGTGTTAAAATTTGGAGAGATTACATTAGTGTCATAAAAAATGGTAACAACACAGATATGGCTTTCAATTTCATTAATTTTGTTATGGAACCTAAAAACGCTGCACGTAATACAGAATACAATCATTATGCTTCTATGAATATAGAAGCTAATAAAATAATTAATCCAAAAATATTAAATAATGATCTTATTTATAAGAAAAATAACGTAAAAGTTATTAGTGACGAAACTAGTGACAACACTATATTAAGTAAAAAACATTACCTTTATTATCGTATATCATCAGAATTTAAGGATAATAATTAATATGAAATTACAGACTAAAATCATTAGCCTTATTATTCCTATTGTACTTTTTGTTGTTGGAACATGTGGATTAATAGCGTTTACATATCTTAATAATGATCTTAATGATTCATTTAACTATAAAAATGAGGAAACGGTAAAACAGACAAAAGATTATATTAATTCATATAATGAGCAAAGAATTAAAAACTTAGACTTCATATCTAATCTTGATATAATTAATGAATTTATTCAAAAAACTGGTCAAATTAGAAATTCAGAATATCAACAAGAATTAATAAAATTATTTAAAAAATCTTTACAAAATAACAATAATATTGAGGAGTTTTTTCTCATTAATAACAAGAAAGAATTTATACTTACTTATTCACGAAATATTTTTTATAATGATCAGCCTGATCGAAATTTGATTTCTGAATATTTTAAGGATTATAATCTAAAAAAAGGAAAAACAATTGTAGGTTATGAAATGTTATCTGCTGGCAAACGTATTCTTTATGTTAAAAGAATATCTTCCTATGGTTATATTGTTATGTCTGAAAATATTGATTTTTTTGAGAATTACCTAAATACCACCTTAGAAAAAAACAGTGCATTATTTTTATTAAAAGATGATAAAATTATTAATAAAAACATTTTAAGCCTTGATGATAAAAATCTTAATCAGTATAAGTATATTGTGCAAAAAGTGATTGAAGATGATTTATTGATCACTAATGAATATAAATTGCACTATTCAACTAAAAGAAAATACAATAATGATTCATACTATACTTACTTTTCCAAAAATAAGGAAAGTGGCTTTGCTATTCTAAGTTTAATTTCAGCAAAAGAACAGGAAAAATTATTGCTTTATTTTGCATTAACAATTATTGCTTTTGTTATTATTCTTACAGGTTCAGTTTCTTTTGGACTTATAATACTTATAAAAAGAATTATTATTGAACCTATATCACTCATTACTAAAGCATCTGAATTTATTTCAAAAGGAAGTTATGAACTTGATCTTGGAGAAACAAGAAAAGATGAAATTTCTACACTTTCGAATACCTTATCTTCAGTATGCACCAATATTGTTCAAGCAAATAGAAAGATACATAAAATGGCATATTTTGATCAATTAACTGGCCTCCCTAATAAACGTAATTTTGAAACTGAACTAAAAGATAAATTTCATCAAGCAGAATTTAATAATGAAGATATTTGTGTTATGCTTATTGATCTTGACGATTTCAAAGAGATAAACGAATCATTTGGTCATGACTTAGGTGATGAATTCCTTAAGTCTATTGCTAAAAAAATTCAAATTGTCATAAAAAAAGCGACTTCAAAAAACGAACATAATCTCTACTCACATGTTAGTCGTATTGCAGGGGATGACTTTGTTGTTTTATTAAAAGGAGTCAATTTAAAAGAAGTTAGTGCTGAAATTGCCACTCGCTTACTTAACAATATTTCTGACAAAATATTTTTGGGTGATAAGTCTGTTTACCCAAGTGCTACAATAGGGATTGCACTTTACCCAGAGCAAGCCAACACTATGGAAAAAATATTTCAATATGCTGATATGGCAATGTATGAATCAAAATTAAGAGGTAAAAATCAATTCTCATACATTACACCTAAAATATTAAACGACAAAAAGGAACAAGAATTACTTGGAAAAGAAATTAAAGAGGCGCTTATCAATGATGATTTCTTTCTTCAATTCCAGCCTAAAAAGAACCTTGCTACTGGTAAATATAAGGATTTTGAAGCACTAATTCGCTGGAACCACAAAGATAAGGGATTTATTAGTCCAGGTATTTTCATACCTTTTGCCGAAAAATCAAATCTTATCGTAAAAATTGGAGACTGGGTAATATTAAACGTATGTAAACATATTAAAATCTTAGAAGAACTTGGTTGGTCTGGATTTAAGGTGTCTTTTAATGTATCTTATAAACAAATGCAGGAAAAAAACTTTATACCTTATTTAGAATCTCAAATAAAAAAACATAAAATAAATCCCAAGCATTTAGAGATGGAAATTACCGAGCACACTATTGTCAAAGATTTAGATCAAACATTAATAGATTTAAAGAAAATTAGATCATTAGGGCTATCCGTATCATTGGACGACTTTGGAACAGGATATTCTTCATTGGTTTATTTGCAAAGTTTACCCCTTGATATTCTAAAAATTGATCGTGCTTTTGTATGTAAATCTGTTGAGTCAAAAGAAAGTCGTGCAATCATTAAAACAATCATCACATTAGCAAAAGGATTGGGCTTAAAAACGGTAGCAGAAGGGGTGGAAACACAAGAAGAGTATGATTTACTTGAGTCATACGGTTGTGACTATATACAAGGATTTTTATTGTATAGACCACTTGATTTTGGAAAAATTATAGAAGTCAATCCAAAATAGATCTGAATAACCACACCCAAAAGGATGTGGCTTCTTATTGAAGCCAAATTCTCAGGATTCAAGTTACTTCGGTTTCTTGTGGTTAACACCCTTTTCTTCTAATCTTTGGAATTAATTTCGCTTTTTGCTTTAAAAAAATTAAAATAAAAAGCGATGTAATTAAAATAACACAAAACTAAATTATAGGATATTAAGAAATCCTTTGATTTAGCGTAGGTGAATGACACTACATTTTATTTCTTTAATGACAAAAAATGTTTTATAATCAACAACTCTGTTGCTGCACAATTAAATTCATTTTTCATTGCCATCAAGAATGCATCTTCGAGTTTTATTTTTCTTTTATTTTTAAAAAATTCTGTGTTTTCTTTATCTCTTGATTTATCCGAAAAAACATCTGTTGCAACAAATAAGAATAGTTTTTGATCCATAATATTCACCATCTCTCTAAAAAAACCATAAGATATTAATTTATTATTTGTTGATAACCCAATTTCTTCTTGCATTTCTTTTAGTGCTGCTTCTTCTGTTGTTTCATCTATTGTTTGGCCGCCCATTACAATGTGAGTCATATAACTCTCAATACCATACCTATATTCATCTTGAATGTAAATATAGCCCTCTGGATCTATTGGTAATACTGCAACACCTGCTAATGCACTTGATTTTAATTTTACATAATTACCTTTTTCTTTTCCTTCAAATATCACTTCATTATTATTTAATTTCCAAAATTTGTTTTCAAATTTAACTACTTCTCTTACCGTTTTAATCATTATATATTTTCCTTTTTTATTTTATTAATAATAAAGTAAGCCTAGATTATTTAACATAGACCTCCCTTATTCCCTTATAGTTTATCTTTCAACAATAATATTCTTTTCACTACCAACCTTCATTATTTTAAAAATCACCTGTTGAAACGAGTATTGAGCATATTTTTTGACACTTATTTCCTTCTATCATTTGAGAAGCCTTTGGACAAGTAGGTACCATTGATTGAGTAGGAGACACTATACAAGTCTGTGTAGTATCTTCACAGAATGTATACAGACCTGCATTAAATGGACTCTGACATAAACCAGTGCATTTTTTTACATAATTTGTATCACCTATGCTGCATGATCCAGTTTTAACTACACCCACATTTCTTCCTGTTGGAACATTACATACTTCAAATTTAGAAGCTATTTTTACTTCGCTCCAATTTTGATTACCTGATTTTGTTTCACACATATGAGAAATTCCATTATATGTAAATCCAGCCTCACATTCATTAGGCGCAAATATTACATTTGTATCAGGAAGTACACAATTATTACCTTGTAATTCTCCTGTTAGGCATAATTTTGTTACTGCATAATATGTCATATTTAAAGAACCTCCATCTACCATTGTACTTCTACAGCAAGCGTCACGATCTAAACCATTTGCTGTGCAATTAGAACTGTTCGTAACTAACTTATCACCCGTCAAACATGTATTTCTCGCTAAACCTACTATTGTTACACATTTATTTTCATTAACAGCACTACAAGAACCAGAAGTTTTAATCAATCCAGTATTAGTTGCACAAATTGTTGCCGTTCCAACATACAAGCTATTTGTATTGGCTACTGTTACACATTCTGTTGCACCAAAGTTTGTGCCTCCAACCATAATATCATTTGGTAATTTTCCCGTACAATTACCTGCTAAACCATTCGTATTATTGGTGGAATCCCATTTTACAGAGGCACCAGTTGTAGATACATTTTTACATAATTCGCCTGTTTTGCTTATAACTCCATTTTTACAACTCAACCCAACACTACCTCTTGTCGAACCTGATTGATCCTTAATTGTAATTATTTCATTATGGTCTAAATACCCATTAGAGACTTGTGTACAACCCGAAACTGAATCATTCCACAGATAACTGTTTACACTTGAAGCAACATTACAATCTGCATTACAATCTGGGTTATTTGATAATGTCGAGCTACCAGAATCACCACAAGAGTATACTGCATCAGTTGCTCCAGAAAAACCTGCTGGTTGATTAACTGTTGCTTTATCACCCCATTTCATTGCTGGTGTTCGAATATTACATACAGATTGACCCGTAAATGAAGCATTATTTGCAGAACAAGATACACGAGAACAACTTGCATTTGTTACGTCCCATCGACCATCAACACATTGATAACTTATACTCCCCACTAATTTAACACCATTACTTTTAGTTTTATTTCCATTACTTTGAGAAGAATGAGAGTAATTAACCATTGGTATTGGATCAGTAACACAATTTAATCCATATGCTGAGTGATTTGAAGCCAATATATCTCCTGTTTTCCACTCTAATGTCCCCATTGAGTTTGTGGCTGCTGTAATCATAGGAGAGCAATCTTGAGCACAAAATGACATTGTAGACACCCAATTACCGTCAACACAACTCATTGTTGCTGAGCCTGTTGCACCATCTTGTTTGTTATCTACCACAGATATACCACCAACTGAATGTATTGCCGAACTTACATTGGCAGAACAATTTACTGGTTCGAAACTTCTTGGCGCTCTTGTTTCGATTGCAACACACTTATTGGTAACTTTATTTAATGTTCCACCATTAGAACAAGTTGGTATCTCTATTTCTAATTTAGATACTTGTATATAGCAAGTATTTCCTATAGGAGAACCACCAGATGGACATGTTCTTGTTGCAACATTACTTACCGAATGAGTGTATTTGCAAAATGGAGGCACCAATGCTGGTGTAACCAATGATCCTGTATCAAGCCTTATTGGATCACATACAGCCGAAGATGTTACTGGGTTGTTACACGGAGCGGAAGTTCCGTCATTACATTTTAAGCTTGCATCAATAATCTCCTTCTTTATACAAGAGTTTACAACTCTTTCATAACCTATATCACACGTTGCTGCTTTTGAAGATTTTATTAAACAAGTAGTTCCATTTAACGTAGTTCCAGTTGGACACTTAATTGCTGGAGTAACTGATAACCAGTCACAAATTCTATTGGCCTCATCCCTATTGCTTGTACATCTATTTTCACTAATTAAACAACAAAATCCATCAATAGCGTCACGTTCACAAGCACGTTGTATTTGAACTTCTCTTGTGTATATAGGCACTCTTGCAGGCTCTGTAAGTTTTCCTTGTGCTGGACAACTTAATTCACCTGACGTTATTGTGTTAGTCTCACATAATCCTGTTGAAGACTTAAATACATAACCTGTTGCGCATTTTGGTGTAACTGATGCTGACTTTACACATACATTATTATAATTTGTTGTAATTGAAGGACAAGCAACCACTTCTTCTGTTACACATTTATTGTTCGCACTATTATAGGTTCCAGTAGTACATTTTTTTACTAATGGATAATATGTTTTCACAAAATTATTACAGCCACCAATATACTCATCTGGTGAACAAGCTGCATCTTCCATCTCCACTGACATACAGCAACTTGCAGCATTTATACCGTTGTTACTACATAGTGAATAATTTGTAATTTTAGATCCAGTAGAACAAACTTCGATTGGCGCTACACTTAATATTACTTGTTTTGTACATACTTTACTTGATGTTACTGAAGAGCTATATGTTGAGTGATAAGTATAACCACTAGGGCAAACCCACGTTCCTTCATCTACATTAAAGCCAGATACAGAGGTACATTGACTCCCATTATAAACTTGACCTATTGGACATTTAGGCTGTGCAGTATATGTCTTTTCACACTTAAAACCATTTTCTAAATAACCACTATAAACACCATCACAAGACGCCACTGATGGATATGAGTCTGTTACTACTACATTTACTTCACACTGATCTGTTGCTGGATTAAATGTTTTTCCATTTAGACAAGTTGGATTAACAATTGTTTCTCTTTGGCACACAGATCCATTTTTTACAAACCCCGTTAAGCAATCAGACGATAAACCAGAAGTTCTTGCCCACTCAACTTTTCCAGAAGGACAAGAAGCATTACAAACTAAACTATTCGCATCAAATTTCATTTGACCATCTTGACAAGAATAATTAACAGAGCCAGTTCCTAATCCAGAAGCTGATAATGTTCCTGTATTGGTGTGACGTAATGTTCCCCAAGTAAATGAGCAGGCATTTGATAAGTTGGCACTATCAAAACTCATTGTTCCCGCCTTACAATCTTCAGCTACAACAGCAGGACTTACAGGTATGTACCTACCATCATCACACACCAAATTAGTCACTGAGCTAGTCAATCTATTGTTTTCAGCCTTACCTATATTAACACCATTTGTTGCAACAACATTATAAAGTGTGGTTCCATGTTTATTGGCTGCAACACTTGCTGAAGCTGTTGCACCATTTTCAGTCCAAGAAACAGTTTGTGCAGAACAATCCAAATTACATACCTCAGCACCATTTGATTCCCAATTCCCATCATTACAACGGAATTGAGCAGTCCCATTATTTAAGCCAAATGTGTTTGCCGTGGTAACACTTAATAATGGGTCTTCAGTTGCATCTTTCATTGGGTCAACACCGTCAGCAGAATTAAATTTAGGTTGCTTAAAGTGTCTTTTACTCGGCAATTGTGCCTTACAAGCATTCACCTTATCTCTACCATCTTTTGAAATGCCTTTACCCCAAGAAGCAGTTTTAGCATCACAACTTGCAAAACATAATGGTTTACTTAAATCCTCAGAGTTTTCAACCCAATTACCGTCATCACAATGAAATTCAGCCACACCTGTATGAGATACTGAAATTATACGATCTGTTTTATCACCTACTTCCATATGTGGATTAGTTCTATCATTATCACTTAATTCTAGATAATGTCTGTATTTTGATTTTGGTAAATCATAATAACATACTGCTGTTTTGCTATCATTTTCCCAAGTCACACGCTTATTTAAGCAATTATTGAAACAACGAGCATCGTCAACACTTTCACTACCGTTATTACAACTAATATCTGCATAACCACTGTGAGTGTCATTAAAAAATTCCTTTATATTTTCGTGTCCTGTTAAGATAACAGGAAAATCAACAGTACAACGATTAGCATTAGCATTAAATGAATAGTTACCTAAGTTACATTCTGCACATAATTCACTATCTGATACAAAAGGAGTACATGTATTTTTATAACATTCTGTTAAGCCAGTTGAACTATCACATAAAAATGGAATACCAAGTGATTTAGCTTCGTCCTCCGCAAATAATCCAGAAGAAATAAATGCACCTTTACAAGCAGTATTATCATTTGCTATTGCATTATTGCCACAACAATTTGCACTCACACGAAACTCATCAGTATAGGTATAACCTCCAACAATAACATTTTTTGTTGTAAAATTAGTCAATTTAGAATAACCATTTGGTTTACACATAGCATTTAAAACCTTGTAACGAGAAGGAGTATTACTTGCCAAACCTGTTATTTCATTAATATCCCCTGCAATTACCCCATCGACAGTAGCACAATCACCAGTTATTGGTGTTACAGTAATTTCTGTGTTTGGACTAACCAATACATCATTAGAGCAGCATACTGCATTGAAGTGAGATACTTTGTCTAAATTTAAATCATTGTTACTTGATATATCCACATATGAATCTAAATAATCAAACCCTTCATTTATACAATATGAATCATTTGGTGGAACGCTCCCCCACGTTTTATTTACATAGTCATACACTGCTTCACCTTTATATACTTTCGACACGCATTGCACACCGATAGAGGCTGTTGTTATTTTTCCACCCGATTCAGGTCTGACACAATCACTTGATTTTATTTTTAATTCACTATTAATGCATTCATATTTTACAAACCCATTATCTTTTAAAGAACTTACTTTGTATTCGTCTCCATTAGCAATCGATACTGAAATAGAAGAGTGATTACATATTGAATTGCCTACACCTGTCCAAGTATTAGCAGGCACACCTTTACAAGAATCTGCTTCACCTTGTATATAATCACAACTTTCACTAATAATTGACCTTTTTCCATTATTACAAAGTATCAAGGCATTTCCACTAAAAACACCATTATTAACTTTTATTAATTTAGTGTTTCCGTGATTAATTTTTGGCACTTCGAATTTACATTCTTTAAATGAGTAATTATCTGCGGCACATGAATAATTTTCTTTTGCCATTACTGAATTTGTTAACAATGATGATATCATTATTACTTTTATTAATTTTAGTGACATTCCTATTCCTTATTATTTTCATATTATATATATTAACATCTTATCATAACTCATTATTATATCAATAACTTAACTTTAATTACTTTTAATTAACATTTTTTTTATTAATAATTATTTAATTACAATTACTTAAAATGTTATTTTCATAATAATATACTTATACTTACATAAATAATCTAGAGATAATTCTAAATTAAATATTTAAATTATTGAGTTACTGAAAAACATAATGTATATAGTTTTTTTGCAAATAATTAATAATAGGTTTCAGGTATATTAAAATCACCCCTTTTTTAACGTTATTAAATTTTTTAATATCTTTAAATTAATCAATAAGTAATTAAAAAATATATAAATTATTAATATATAATTAATTACTTATCCTTTCTTGGGGTCAATATTCCTTCTTTACATAAAAAAACTTCATTAATTATCTCTGGATGACTAATTTCTTTTGTCTTATAATACTCTACTTCAAAAAAATCATTATCATTTATTGATATAACTTTGTAAAATGAATTGTCTTTATTTTTTCTTATATAATGTATTTGTGGCATTGGCAATTCAAAAATTAATATTTGATTATAAAATTCACTTTTAAAGTCAATCAATGCATGCCAATCTTTCTTACTAGGTGAGTATACAGCATTAATAATTTTAGACTGAATTACCATCTCTTTATTTTCACCTAAAAATGAATAATAAATACCATTTTTTATAAAAATAATATCAATTACACTTCCCTCTTTTATGCTTTTTAAATCATATTCTACCTTATTTTTCTTTATTTTTTTAAATGTATTTTTAAAAGCAAATGATATCTCTATTATTTCTCTATTTTTCTTTAATAGTAAGGAGTTTTGTTTTTTTTCAATAGTGAAATCATGAAAAACTTCTATATTAAAATCTATCTCTCTTAATTCTCTTATTGAAATATTATTTTCCAATAAAAACATAAAAAAAGAACTAGATATTTCACTATATTTATCGTTTAAGTCTTTTTTTACAGAATCCAATTTTTCCTTAAAATTCAATTTATATTACTCCAAATTTTTATATCATTGTAAAAATTATCATATATTTTTTTTAAGTCAATATATTTACTTTACTTCTAATTTACATTCTGTTATTATAATGAAAAAATATGGAGTGAGAAAAATGATCTTTCAATTTAAAAACAAACTTAATCTTACTTATCAAAAAACAGCTTTTAATTCTGATCCATATGATCGCAATTATGTTAAAGATTTCTCCTTAATTTCTAAATTAAAAACTGCCTCAACCGATTTATTTAAAAATTCATTGTTTAATAAATATATTATTTCTTACTTTTACATTAATACACACTTTTTTATCAGTGACTTTAGATCTGAGTTTTTTAAAAAATATGATTTTAACATTAGTTTAGAAGAGTTCTGCTTGTTTTTTAATCAAAATATAGATGATGTACTTATTGTCAAAAACATTCTAAATCAAAAAATAATATCTCCTTCACAACTAAAACAAATTGTTTTGTTTTCAAATCTTAAAATTGTTGAAGATTATTATAGAACATTACACAGTTATCAACAACAAAAAAACCTTAATTCTTGTAATCAGATTGTTTCTGGTATAAAGGTAAGTACTATTGTTTCATATAGTAGGGATAATAAAGAATTATTATTTACTAATGATAAATCTAGGCAAAAAAAAATAATTAATTACAAAAAATCAAAATTAATCAATCTATAACCATATAGAAACAACAAAATATGCTTAATAAAGAAACTATTGCTGAAATTTCAAATAAATGTGATATCGGTGATAAATTAACTTCATTAACTTTTATCTATCGGTGTTGAAGAAATATCATATATTGAAAATTTGCAAAAAAAATTAAAATAACACTTGATATCTAAGTTTAATTCAGCTACAATAATAAAATAAAATAAAAGGAAATAAAAATGAAAGTTAAGTTAATATCGTCCAGAGTAATTTCTATGCTATTCTAGTTAATTTTCAATACTTGAAGATTAACCTTCTTCAATTTTTTCCAAAAAGAACTCTTGAAGAATATCAGGAGTTTTTTTTTACCCAATTATAATATCTAGGAGCAATAAAATGTTAAATAAAAAAGAAATAATGAATAACCCAGAAGAGTTCAAGAGAAAACTTATGCTTAAAGGATATTGTTTTGATATTACAGCATTTAGAACCATCGAGATTGAGCGAAAAGAAGTCCAGCAAACTCTTGAGACCAAGCAGCACCTCAAAAAAATTAATGCACAAGAATTTGTGTTAAGAAAAAAAGATAAACAACCTGTTTTTAATCTTGAAAATGATGGATTCCAGCTTAATAAAGAAATTAAAGACCTGCAAGATAAACTTAATCAACTTAATACTAAAACCAATGATATTTTGCTTGAAATGCCAAATATACCTCATGATAATTGTCCATTAGGCGAAAACGAAGATAACAATATTGAAGTAAAAATATTTAAAACCCCTACAGTCTTTGATTTTACTCCCCTAGATCATGTTAAATTAGGTGATATAGAAAAAGAACTTGATTTTGAAACAGCAACCAAAATAACTAAAACTCGATTTGTTATAATGAAAAATAATATTGCAAAACTTCATCGTGCATTAACACAATTAATGTTAAATAACCATACAGATAACAATAAGTACATAGAGCATAATGTTCCTGTATTAGTTAATAAAAAAGCGTTGGTCGGTACTGGGCAATTACCTAAATTTAGTGAGGAATTATATAAAATTGAAAATGAAGATCTTTATCTTATTCCAACTGGTGAAGTTCCTTTAACTAATTTGTTTGCCGACACCATTTTTAAGGAAAGTGCATTGCCTTTGAAAATTACCGCGCATACACAATGTTTTCGAAGTGAAGCTGGTGCTTATGGTAAAGATACAAAAGGAATGATAAGACAACATCAGTTTGAGAAAATAGAACTGGTTCAAATCGTTAAAGCAGATGATGGAGAGGCTGCATTACTTGATGTTTTGGCCGATGCTGAAAATATTCTTCAATTACTTAATTTACCATATCGTGTAGTTGAGCTTTGCAATGGTGATTTAGGATTTGGTGCTAAAAAAACTTTTGATATTGAAGTTTGGATTCCTAGCCAAAACACATATAGAGAAATTAGTAGCTGCACTTGGTTTGGTGACTTCCAAGCAAGACGACTAAATTGCAAATGGAAGAACAATAATGGAAAAGAGTTTGTTCACACTGTTAATGGTAGTGGTTTAGCTGTTGGTAGAACACTTGTTGCTGTTATGGAAAATTATCAAACAAAAGAAGGGAATATCATAATACCAGAAGTTTTAAAGCCATTTTTCAACAACAAAGAATTATTGTTCTAAAATAATTTAAAATTTTTATTGACAAGGATAGTTTATTTTACTATAATCTACACAATAAATTAATTACAAGGAATACAACAATGACCAAACAAAATACTGTTTATCGTGATGAAGAAGGTAATGAAATTCTTGATTTTAATCCTGACGATTATGAGAAATATCAAGGTTCTGATGAAGACGATAGCGTTTTTGATTCCAATGGGAATAATATTGACGTAGGAGCAGATAAAAAGCAGAAATTCTCTGACCTAAAAGGGTCTTCTAAGACCGATAAAATTTTTAGTTATAAAAGTAAAGTTGACTCACTTATTACTCAGGGAAAAGACATTAAAAGTAAGTTTATTAAAGAAGCTGGACTTGTTGAAACTGATGACGCTCAAAGATTAATGGAAGAAGCTTTTTCCAAAATCAATTTAATTAAAAACAGAAAAACTGGGTTTCTTGCTTTATCAGAACGTATACTTCCTAATTTCGCTAATAAATTTATTCAAGATTCTGCACTAAAAATAGATCAAGAAATCAGAAATCAGAAAGATATTACAGAAGTATCAAAAGAACTATTTGGTTTTATTAAGAGCAATCAAGACGATGTAGAACATTCAGCGGTACAATTTGTTTTAATTAAAAATCAAATGATTGAAACTCTGGATTTACTATCAGAAGAAGCTCGCGAATTGGAATCGTTAAAGGATGATCCTGAATTAAATGAGATCGACTTATTTAATATAGAACGTATTTTAACATTAATTAGCAATAATATATTAACTTTTAAAGCAAGCCTCCTAGATATTAATGCTAGCCAAAATATTGCGATGCAATGTATTTCCCATATTGACCAAATGTTACCAACAATTGAGAATTCACTTAATGATAGTTTGGCAATTAATGCTTTCTTACATAAAATTGAACAACTGAAAACAAGCTTTACAACAATTGCAAAAGTAACCAGTGAAATACAAGATAATAATTCAGTTAGCATTAATAATGCAATTAGAACCTCTGGTGATTTTGAAGATTTAATTTCAAATAATGTAAATAGCATTAATAAAAATATTGAATCTAAAACCAAACTAGCTATTGAAATGAAAAAGCAAGGTGAAAAACAACAAGCTCTTGGAATTGAGTTACGAAATGCAATTGTAACAGCTAATGAATCTCTTGATGATAATGCTAACCTCCAAGTATTCTCAAGTGCAGATGATGTCGGTAATTTTTATGTTCCACAGCGTATTGATTTAAATAATACTCTTGGAAATAAAAAAGCAAAAAAAGAAGTACAAGAAGAAAACGTTGTTGTTGTAAAAAAAGTTAGAAAATAACAACTTAACCTAATAAAGATAGGGAGATTAATAATCTCTCTTTTAAGGAGCCATATGTTCTCAAAGTTATTCTCTAAAACAAAATCTCTATCAATTATTCATTCAAAATTTAAGTTACAATACAATAACATTTCTGTTGCTGTCATTGAATATTTGGCTAGAAAAGAAGATTTTGATTTTATTCATGGAAAAAGACTTTTTGGTGATTTAGAATCTCTTATTACTACCCAAATTAATGAAGGAATTATTGATCTTAAGCAAAATTTTACTACTGCTTTTGAAAATGAATTTCTTTATTTAAGATCTAAAGAGAATAAGTCTCTTATAAAATGGTTAAATTCACCTTCAACAAGTATCCCTAAGTTTGTTAGTCAACAATTTATTGCCAACAATATTGAATTTATTTTCGAACATAAAATTGTTCCTTTTTGTACTATTTCCGTTAGAGAAAATGAAGCAATAAGAAATATAAGTTTTATAAAAAATACAGTTTCAAAATATTCAAAGCAAAATAACTTTCTTTCTCAACTAGGTAATACTCATTATAAGCCATTATTATTAAAAAGTAATTTAAAAAGTAAAAAAATATTGACTGAATTAGAGAAAACAATAAATGACTTTGTTGAAAGTTTTAATGGTTTTATTCGTCATCATTTTGTTGATAAGATTTATGATTTTTCAACAGATTTACTCAATAAAGACTTCAATACTGATACGTTAAGGGAAGTTATTTTATTCTTCAATATTATCCTTAACTTAATTGAAGATAAAAAGATAGGAATTAATCAACCTGATCTTGTTTTTATAAAAAATAGTGAATTTAATGATATTGATTTTGATAAAGATTTTTGGCTACCTTTATTTAGAGATTTTGGGATTTATATTGTTGAAGACTAAATTAATTAGTTAAAAAAAACATTGATTTACTAAGTATTATTTGATATAATATTTAAAATAAATAGGAGTTATTATGAAGAATATTAAAACAAGCTACAATTTTGATAACAATTCACTTAAGGTTGTTTTTTCAGAGGTTATTGTTGTTAATCGCGTTGAAGAAACAGAGGATTTTAATCTTGAAGATTTTGAAGAAGGTGAAAAAGTATTTCAATTAACGATTAAACAAAAAAATACTGCAATCAATTCAGTTACTTTAGTTACTGAAAGTGTTGCTAATGAATTTCAATCTCAACTTGATGAATACCTCGATTATCGCCTAGATATTTGCTCCAATAATGATGAGGCATTTGCGGCACTAATGCGAGATACTAATAAATTTTTTACACAAATGGAAGAGCGAGTTGAATCAACATTAGATAAGATTGTTGAAAAAGCAAATCAAGAAATTAATGAAATTGTAAAAAACAGTACTCACATTTTAGATGACAATAGAACCTACAACAAATCCATTTCACAAGAACTTAATAAACTTAAAAAATTAACTCAATTAATTGAAAATTTTGTTATTGAAGATGATGAAGTGGTAGTTGATAAAAAAAATGAAGAAGAAGGTGAAATGCTCTTAAAAAGCGAAGAGTAACTTTGTAATAAATTAACTTTTTTAAGATAATAAAAAAACCGTAGTTGTTGCTACGGTTTTTTTTACTGTATAAACCAACATTACATTATATAAGTAATGACACCATATTAATATTAATATTAATCAACAAAGCACAACGCCTTACAAGCCTATTTAAATCAACAAAACATACCCAATCCCAATTCATAAAAACACTTTACCTAAACTATAAATCCCCATCACATAGTATTAATTATTATTTATTTTATTTATTTTTAAGGTTGACTTATTATTTTAATACTATATAAATATAGTATAGGCAACGGAATGGAAGCCATAGGGGGAAAGGATTTCTCCTTAATAATTGTATAATATAATATAATAAGCAATTATAGATGGATATGCAGCCTAATATGGATAATTTTTACAAGGAAGTTTTTTAAACGGAATTAAAGGATTAAATTTATCAACAAGGATATGTTGAAAAATGGATTTACACTTAATAATTCACCACAAGGAAGTTTTTTAAACGGAATTAAAGGATTAAATTTATCAACAAGGATATGTTGAAAAATGGATTTACATTTAATAATTCACCACAAGGAAGTTTTTTAAACGGAATTAAAGGATTAAATTTATCAACAAGGATATGTTGAAAAATGGATTTACACTTAATAAGTCACTACAAGGAAGTTTTTTAAACGGAATTAAAGGATTAAATTTATCAACAAGGATATGTTGAAAATAGACTTATTATTATTGTTAGGTTATTACAGGGAAGTAGTTATCTATTACATAGATGATTTTAAACGGAAATAATAAGATTTTGTAGTAAAAAATCTAAGTAACCTTAAGCCTTATCATTATTTTGATAAGGCTTTTTTTTATAAATTTTAACTCCGATAAAGTAAATGATTTCTTAATATCCCATAAGAATAAGATTTATATCTTGCTTTTTACTTTAACAAGTTAAAATAAAAAGCTATGGAATTAAAATAACACTAAAACTCATTTAATGTTATTCCTTTTTATTAAATTTTCCCATAACGAGACACCTATTACGAGGGTAAAATACTCCCTGACTATGTTAAATAAGGTTTATTGAACTACGCACTGCTTCTTACCCAAAAGTCACTGTTTAACCTAGAACCTGAGTTTGTGGAACTAATTTATTGACTTTTTCAAGCCTACTCCTTTATGTGTGATTAATTAACAATATATTGTCATATTTTTAAATTTTACAAATATTTTTACGTTCCCTTTTTATTCCAAATTTTTTCTCAAGTCTTTGACCATACTCTTCTAAATTTTCTAATACTTTTAGCGCAACTTTATTACCTGCTTTTTTTACTTTTAATTCATTTATTTCACTATAATACTTATCGAGATTATAATGGTTTTTATCCAATTTATCATCACAAGGCTTAGTCAATTGTTCAACACAATATTCCTTCCACTTATCCATCTCCTTTACCTTTAATTCAAAAGGATAGTTTCTCCCCTTAAATCTAAAAAACATTTCAGGAAGTCGAGAGTTACCAATTGTTACCTCTAATTCCTTTAATGTTTGATTATTGGCTGCGGATAATATTGTCGTCATTATAGCTTTTTCTTCTGGAGTGAAAAATCCACCAGAATAAATTGTTTTATCAGGGTCTGTTGGTTGGTCTGTATATGGTTGATTAAATACCTCCTTAACCTTCCCTTGTATTAGAGAAAAGTTATTACGTACCATAGCTAAATTATCTCTTAGCTTTTTACCATCAAGACCTAATTCAACAGCTCTATCCTTTATTGCAGAAAGATCTTCTAGCATAGGAGATTGATTAATTTTTATCACCTGCAAACCTACTCTCTCCATTTGCGCCTCTTCAAGTTCAGCTTTTGAAGAATACAATATATCCCTAATTTCTTTTGGTGTTTTACTGATTAAATTTTCTGGATCTCTCATTAAATTTATTGCTATAATCGCATTTGAATTAGTTGGATGATCGGCAATCTTTAGTAACACACCCATAGAATTATCATCTCTACCAAAAAATGAGCTTATAAATACGAATGGTTTATTCTCACGAGTAGCAAACCAATTTTTAACAACTTTTTTATCTCTCAACTCAAACATTTGATTAAAGAACTTAGGATCTTTATCTTTAATTATTTTTGCCAAACCTATTGTTGCTCTTACGTCATTTAATGCATCATGGGCATTTTCATGAATAATGCCATTTTCAACTGATAATTCTTCAAGCCTAAAGCTTGGAGTTGGCTTACCTGTTTTTGAATTGAATAAAAATTCACCAGTCTCACGGTCTCTTGCTTGTGGAAAATTTAGTAATTCAGGTCTAAAAACATACGTTGCCATAACTAATGGATAAATATCAAATCTAGAGTTACCTCCTTTCCACTCTCTAACATAAGGATCTCTAAAATTCCTAAATAATAAATTTCTTGTTACTTCATCATCAAATGAGAAGTTATTATACCCCATAGTACAAGTGTTTTCTCTCCCAACTTGCTTACTAATTAAATCTGTAAATCTATTCTCTACATAAACAGGAAATGCTTTAGTTTCTTGATGTTGTTCAATTAATTGAGGTGTAATACCTGTAATTAAACAAGCCATAGGAGAAGGAAGAGCATCCTCTGATAATTTACAAAACATATTAATTTCTTTTTCATCAGATAATATGTTAAAATTTTCATCAGTTCTTAATGCTGCAAACTGAGATATTTTTCCTCCCTTTGTATCAATTGAAAATGTCTCATAATCTTTTATTAAAAATGTATTTGGCTTTTTTGATTTATTATAATTGTTTTTATATCCCATATTTAATCACCTTTTAATCATTAAAATCTCTATTTAATAACAACTCCCATTTACCTAGGATAGACAAAAATTGTTATCTTAATTATTTTCATTATTCATAATAAATTAATGAATTTTTTTATATTGTAACATATTTTTCTTAACCTTGTATATCTTCTCTAAGCCTTTCTTGTATTAAAACCATTTTATCTTCTTTTATACTTGGAAAAACATTCCTTAATTCATATCTTAAGTTTTTTGTTTTTAAAATTATTTTTTTAGCATTCAAGATCTCTCCATGTGTTAAGAAAAACCTTCTTTTCCCTAATTCAATCCCTTTTAGGTAATAATTATTTTTCAGCAAGTTTAAAACAATGTGATGGACAATTGACATCTTTCTCTCTTTTGTTCCGAACTTATTATAAGTCGTTTTCCTTAATGCTTTTAAATCTTTTTTTAATTCAATGAACTCATCCTTAGTTAAAATAAAATCTTTTACCTCAATTTTATTTCTTTCCATTTCTACAATTTCCTTAACATCGATATTAACTTCAACCTTTACCAATGAAACATTAACATCCATAATCCAAACTTTATCAACTAAGTCTTCCACTTTTTCTTTACTAGTCTCAATATTAAATCTTTGAGCATTTTCCAATTCTACCCAATGACTCCCATAATTATAAGGTGACAAATATTTTAAATTTTCCATATTCTTAACAACATACATAATTTTTTTCATTTTTTTATCCCTAATTATTTATTTTTCAAAAAATATTGACTTTATTATAATCTAAAAGATTTAAAAGTCAATATTATCAAGTTTACTTTAATAACTTTCCTACCATTATTATTGTTATTATATATTTTATTGACTTTAAAATTTAGTTAATATATAATTAATCACAATCAAAAAGGAGATAGTTTTTTATGTTCAATTTATTACATTTAATATTGTTTGTTTTAGGATATAAGTTTGGAGATATCTATTTGGCGACCAAATTTATTCTTATTTCAACTACCGCAGAAGTTATTTATTTAAAATTCATTAAGAATAAACTAGGTGTACTGGTTTTTTACTCTTGGCTTGTTGTTGTTGTATTTGGCTCATTCACTCTTTTTTTAAAAGATCCTTATTTTATCATGATTAAACCTAGCATTCTTTATATGGCATTTGCACTTACACTTATTATTAGTGAGTTAATGAATAAATCTTTATTAATGAAAATACTTAAAACAACTAAAGATTCGATGGATAAGGAGTACGAAGAAGAAGCTAAATCTAATGAAGAAGAAGCTAAATCTAATGAAGAAGATGCTAAATCTAATGAAGAAGATGCTAAATCTAATGAAGAAGATGCTAAAATGGCTGAACTTGTTCTTAATCCTATGAGAGTTAAGCTCGCTAGTTACAGCATTGCTTTATCTAATATTGCTTTTGCAGCAGCAAACTATTATTTTGCTATATACACTAGTGAAGCCGCTTGGGTTGATTTTAAAATATTTACATCTATTGTATTACCGATTTTAATGATTTCATCTTTTTTATATATTTTTTACCCTGCAATCGCAAAAGCATTTAAAGACTCAAACTAACTATTTATCAGTATTTTTAAAACGTCTATTATTAGGCGTTTTTTATTGACTTTTTAATCTAAATAGCTTATCTTTACTTAATTATTTTTATTAAAAAAAATATATTTACTATACTTAATTGCACAAAAATTGATTATTATAAAATAATTCTTTTTTTTAAGCTAAAATTTGATATAATGAATATATATGAAAATCAAAAAAAGGAAAAAATATGCAAAATTACGAATTAGATTCAGGAAAATTATTTATTTTATCAGCGCCACCAGCGTCTGGTAAGTCAACATTTTTAAAAAACAATAACATTCCTGAACACATGATTCTCAGCGCTGACACTCTTAGAAGTAATGTTTTAGGTAATTCTGTGGGTATTGATCATCTTGGACAATACAACATTCCTTTATATAATAATGATGCTCGAATTTTCGGATTATTAACAGAAATGTTAAAAATGAGAATGAAGGAAAAACTAACTACATTTTTAGATATTACGGCAGTAAAAGATTCTGATCGTGCTGATTTTGCTAAAATTGCAAGATCGGCAGGTGTTGATACAGAAGTTCTTATTTTTGATGTTGATAAAGAAACTTGCTTACGTCAAGATAAAAAAAGAATTAATCGTGTTGGTGAACAAGTCATTAATAACTTTTTTCAAAAATTTGAAAGAGAAAGTAAATTTACTTTTAAATTAATTAATTCTGAAACAAGCATTACGCTTCAACCTAATAAATTAAATGGTACAAATTATGATATCATTGGTGATACTCATGGATTTTATTCAGAGTTTATTGATTTTGCTAAGACTAAATTAGGATACGAGCATAAAAACGGATTACTAACCCATCCAGAGGGTAGAAAAATGCTTTTCTTAGGAGACTTTGTTGATCGTGGAACTGAAAGTATTGAAATGCTAACTCTTGTCAAAAGAATGTGTGATAATGGTCATAAGGCTATTATTGGTAATCATGAAAACAAGTTAATTCAATTTTATCAAAATCTTCAACTTGGTAAAGTTTCCGTATCTTCTCGTTCTTCTTCTGAGACTGCAATGAAATTTGTCAAACTTGACAAGAAAAGACAAGAAGATTTATATCAATGGTTGGTTTCATTGCCACACTATTACACAGAAGACAAATTTGCATTCACTCATGCAGGAGTAACACATTTTGATCCATTTAATACACCTAGAAGTTTTTGTATTTATGGTGATCAACGCTCTAAATTGCAAAGAGCTACTGTAGATTCTGATTATCATGAGTTAAAAGCAAACAATCTCAATGATTACTATCTTATTCGAGGACATAATTCCTTAACCGATCCTAAACAAACCAGTGTCATTAGTTTAGATAATGATGTCGGTTTTAAAGGTGGAACGCTTAATGCATTACATTTAGAGGAATGTATTCGAGCTAAAAAAATAAATTCATATGCTAATTTAGAGTCCTTCGTCATTAGAACTCCTGTTAACTTTGATTACACTGAATATATGGCTACACAGTTTAAAATCCAAACACTAATGACTAACTTAAAAAAAGAAAAGTTATCAAGCGAAAGAAAAGATGATACAGGATTTTTATCTCTTTACAAATATAGCAAAAGTGTTTTTTATAATCAATCTTGGAGTGAAGATCCAGCTTTATTGAAGTGTCGTGGCATTGTCCTTGACTTAGCTGGAAATATTGTTATTCACCCATTTGATAAAATCTTTAACTACGGTGAAAAAAATCAGTTAAAACAAGAAACAGCAAAATCTATTTTAAATAATGAGCCTGTTGTTATGGTTGAAAAAATGAATGGATATTTAGGATTAATTACTAAACATCCTTATAAAGACAATCAATTATTAATTACAACACAAGGAACATTTGAAAGATATAGCGATAAAGGAGAAATAATTCAAAGTGAATATGCAGGTTATGTTCGTGATTTAATTACAAAAGAACTTAACGGGAAATTATTTCAGTATTTAAGTCAAAACGATGTCACACTTATGTTTGAAGTTGTTCATCCAGAGGACAAAAATAATCATATTATTGAATATGATAAAAGTGAGGAAGGACTTTACCTAATTGGAGTTAGAGGTAAAAAACTTAATGATCATGTCTTTACAGAAGAAGAAATGGATATTGTTGGTAAAAAAATTAACTGTAAAAGACCAAAGCATTTCAAAACTACTTTTGGTGAAGCAATGACTATTGTTGAAAATTCTGAAATTGAAGGATTTATGCTTAGAAAAGATGATGGAAAAGAACAGGAATATATTTGTAAATTTAAAACACCTCACTACCTTATTGTTAAATTTTTAGGAAGAATGGGTAAAGCGAATTTTCATTCAATGTATAAAAATCCTGAATCATTTAAGCAAAAACCTAATGTTGAAGAAGAGTTTTATCCCTTAATTGATTATTTAGTGAAAAATATTAAGAAAGAAGACTTTTATGAAATGTCTGAGGATGATAGAAAGGAACTTGTCAAAAAAGCAATTCAATCTATGCGAGTAAACGATTTTGAAAATTTAACACAATTTATTAATCAAAAAGTTGAAACTTCAATACCAAGTCCAAATAGAGTCACACGAAAACTTTAAGTTTTTGTAAAATAAAAAAGCAACTAATGAGTTGCTTTTTTTTACTTCTTAATTAATCAATTACATTTTAAATTTTGAAGTTCCAGCAAAATTACTAGGAACAGTAAGATTTGATGCAGTGTGCTTTGGTTGTCCATTAGCAGGAAGCTCCATTTCTTCTGTTGCATTAACTTCCATAGAAGCAGCTAGTTTTTCTTGCAATAAGGCCACCTTTTCTTTTGAAGATTCAATTGCTACATCATGCCCACGAGATAATTCGCTAGCATCAAAAGTAATTATTTCCTTTGCACTACTATTATCTGCTGACAATGTAAATTCTATATCGGTAGGAAAAGTGCCATTATCCATTTGTGCTTGAATATTATCATTTAACGTCATTCTTATATTTTCAGCCAATTGATCTGGATTTCTAAATAAACCAAATTGTTCTTGTAATTCAGGACTATCCAATATTAATTTTTGAGCAATCATATCACTATACGTTGCATTACTTGTTGTTACCTCTATTGCATTAACTATTAATTGTTGTTCAACCGTTAAATTCGTTGCTATGTCTGCAACAGCATTTTTTGCCTCCAACATAGACTCAACTTTATTGATCTTATCAGTCATACTTTCCATTGGCACTTCTGGTTTAGAAAAATCAACAGAAGCAAAATCTGTATTTAATCCTGCTAACCTGTCTGCATTTTGCTCCATTAAAGCTTGTAATGCTGCCGTGTCTTTTGGTATATCAATTGTCATTCCTGCCATTATACTGTTTGGATCACTTATACCATTCATTTCAGCGATTAATGCAACTGCCTTATTTAATGATTCACCTTGAAGATCATACTGAGCGCTATCCAATGTCTCCATTATTCCGCTCAATGTATCATTTGGATTAACAACATACTTAGCCATCTCAATTTCAACTGGTGGAATAGCAGCAACGCTCATATCAATCGGTTGCTCTGGCAAAGGTAAGTCAACAGCAAATTGTTGCTCTAATGGCGCATTCACATCTGCTAATGCAGTAAAATCCTGATCTAATATATTTACAGTGTTGCTTAATGGTGCAGATTCAGAAGGTAGATCTATCTTTGTTAACTCACTATAATCAAAACTGTCAGGAATTGCAATATTAATCACACTCGGCTCAACTGCACCAATTGTATTATCTACAACTTCCTTTGTTACTTCTGCAGTTTTAGACATTGCTTCTGCCACTACATCTGAGTTAACTATAACATCTTTTGCAAAACTAAGTTTTTCAGCAATTTTTGCTGCATCAATATTTGTAGAAAGCTCTCTACCTAAATCCACAAGTGAATTACCCGCATTCTTACTTATTTCCAATGCTCCTTCAAGATCACCATCAGCAGCATACATAGCTGCAACGCCTAATGCGGCAAAACCAGCAACACCAGCACCCATTAATTTAACAGCAGTCCTTAATTTTGTTCCTTTTTCTATACCAATGGCGTCTAAACCCTTAGATACTTGACTAAGCATATCCTTTTTAAATTCTTGCATTCTATCTGTTTTAGCAATTCTCACTAATACTCTTGTTGCAATGCCCATCACTGGGTTGTAAAATAATGAAGCTGTTGATAATACTTTACAAGCTGTTGATAATAAGCTTTTCTCCGCTTTCTGTTCTGGCGTTTTAGATTTTGCTTTTAAAAACTCTTTTTCCAACTGCTTTCTTACTTCTGGAAACATTCCATTAAATGCAGCCTTTGTTGCATCTGCTTTCTTTAATTTATCATGTTCTATTTCTGGGTTAGCATATCTTGCAATAAAATTACTGTTTTTTTGAGCAACTTCCGCAAATTTTTCTTGATATTTATCAAATATATCTTTATGATATATTTTTGTTTCAATAAATACCTCAGCACCACCTGCCAATTCAGTTTTCAATACTTTTACTTTTTCATTTAGTTCCTTTAATTCTGCAGGACTATGTTGATTCGCTTTTTTAGCCGACTTCTGTAAGTCCTCTAACTGAGTTGTTTTGCTCTCATATGTTTTATATAACTCTTTTTCAATTGAGTATAAGTCATTATTTTGTTCTTTCTTATATGAGCTTAATGCTTTTTGTCTAGCGAATGCCCCTACATTGGCTTCACGTAATTGCTTTTCATAATCACTTACATTGGCAACAAGATCTGCTTCTCTTTTCTTTCTTAGTTGTTCAAAAAACATAACTTGTTCAAGCTTTGATATAGCATCAAAATCTATTTTAGATACAACGTCAGAAGATGCTATTTCTGCATTTAATTTTTCTTTTTCTTCTAATTGTCTACGTTCATAATCTAATTCTGACTCTTTTATTCCTTTTTCGACATCTTTTAAATTTAATGCTTGTGGAGTATCATCACTTCTTTTTGATATTAATTCTTCACTATTATCATCGTTTATTATTTTACTTATACCACTCAATATTTCTTCTTCATTATTCTCTCCAACTTCTTCTTGTAGATTTGTTCTCAAATCTTTATTCTCAACCGAATTTTCCTGATTATTACTTCCTACATCTAGTTCATTATTTCTGTCTTTAAATCCTAAATCCTTAAAAATACCTAATTTATCTTCTTTCATTTTTATACCCCGTATTTAATCTCTATTAACATTATATCATATTTTAAATAAATATATAATTATTTAATTCTTATTTTATAAGCTGATTTTATTTCCTTTTCCTTATTTATTTCAACAATCCAAATAGATTTTGCAGACATTATTTTTTTCAATAAAACCGTCTTAATATCTCTTATTGTGTAAGTTTTATTTTCGTCATAATTTAATATTATATTACTTGATTTTATCTCAATATATTTAACACTCACCCCTTCTTTTAATGGGATATAAATAAATACTTCTTCGTCATCCCTTACAATATTGTAAAAAAAATTACCTTGCTTAATCATTACCATCACCTCTTAAAAACCATATTATTCTAATAATATAAGATAAAAAAAATGTTTATCAATAGATAATTAACTAAAACATCAGCAAAACTATACTTTATTAAATCATAAAGGCAATTTTCTCTTGATTTTTTTCTATTCATACTATATAATAATTACATAAATCAATTAGGAGATATTACATGGGTATTGGTCAATTTTTTAAAAAACTACACAAAGACACACAAGAGTTCCTTGAAAAAGAAGAAACTAAAACAGCTATCACTAAAATTAAAACTGAATTTGGTGAAGCCAAACAGAAAATATCAACATTAATGGATGAAGGCGATGTAATCCTTAAACGCAAAGTGGATTCTTTTTTAAATAAAGGGAAAGAAGGTAAGGAAGGAGAAACATTTGACGCTGATGTTACTACTACATCTGATACCGAGCAAGATATCCATAAGGAAGCAGATGTAAAAGTCAAAACTGCTGAAGAAGAAACTATTGTGATAAAAGACGCACCTACTGTTGATTCTACTGAAACTGAATTAAAGGTAGATTTACCAAAAGCAGTTAAACCAAAAGCAGAAAAAACTATTGACGATCTTGATTTAACAAAAAAAATCAAAGATATTTTACTTTCAACTAATGATTTCAATACTGTTGAAAAACTTCAGAATGCAACAGAATCCGATTTATTAGGTATTTCAGGTATTGGTGCTGCGGCAATTAAAAAAATTAAAGACGCTATTTAATTTTTTTTATCATACTTTTTTCTTATTATTTATGCACTTATTTTTGTAAAATAGGTGCTTTTCTACTAAAGATTGCCTAACTATTTATTGACTTATATCCATATTAAGTTACGATAAAATAATCAATTTACAAAAAAGGTATTTGCCATAATACTTTATAAAAGGATTTTATTTTGAATGAATTTAGAAGCAAAAGTATTAATTTTCGTCAATCAATAGAAAGTAAAATAAAAAAAAATACTAAAAAACCAAAATTTATAAAAAAATATTTAAAAACATTACTTCATTTTTTTTCAAAAAACAAAATTATAAAAAAAACGTTATCAAACTACTCAGATAAGTTAGATATAAAACATATTGATTTAAAAGATAATGGACTTCCAAAATCTTTTGTGGGATTCAAAATATTATTCATTAGCGATCTTCACTTAGATATAAAGCCCAATAGTATTTATAAATTAAAAGATCTTGATTTGCCTGAATATGATTTATTGGTTTTTGGGGGTGATATATTTGACTCACCCGTAATTAGTCAAAGAAATATCAAAGATTTTAATTTTGTTTTTAATCAACTTAAAACGAAAAAAAATGTTTTTATTTTTGGAAACCATGATTCTATTGATTTCATTAAAGCAGAGAAACATCTTAATTTACAATTTTTAATTAATGAAAGCATTAGCATTCAACGAGGAGAAGATAAAATTATTGTTACAGGAATTGATGACATTACTTTATTTCAATCTCAATTTCAAAAAAAATGTTTAGTGAGTGATCCAGATATCTACAAAATATGTTTGTCTCATAATCCTGATTTCCTTACTGTTGCTGAAAAATATAATTATAACCTACAGCTATCTGGTCATACTCACGGAGGACAAGTAAAACTACCCTTTAATTTCATATTATTCCCTCATACAAAATTTAACTTTGCTATTTCAGGATTATGGAAGTATAAAGAAATGCAAGGTATTACAACTTCTGGATTTGGGTGTTCTAGTTATCCACTAAGGAATATTAATCCTGAGATAATTCTCATCACACTTAATTAAATATAATGCTTATTTGACTTTTTAATCCTTATGTTGTAATATTTTACAACAACAAAAATAACATTAAAAAGGACTCATTATGATAAAAGAAAGCTATGTAATAAAAAAATCAATAAAATACTCTATGGCATTAAAAACCATGCCAATTATAAAAAAATTTCTTGAAAATGAAAATAAAAAACTTTTTAAAGATCTTAATTTACCTATTGAAAAACAATTAAGTCACTTTAATGATGCTGTAAAATGTATTGAACATATTATGTGGAGTCAAAAAGCGAGATACCAAGATGCTTTTTTTATTATTTTTGCACTCACCAACAGTTTTTTAAAAATTGAACAACAAGTCATTTCAAAAGAATTAGATTTTAGTTATCTTACAGAAGAGGCATTTTGGGATTCAAGTAATATAGATATTAATGGAGCTATATTTTTTACATATACTTTTCTTAATGAATTATATAGAGATGAGATACAAAAAGACTTTGAGTTATTATCAAAAATGGAATCTGCCGAGGAATTTTCATTATTACGTAAGCGAATTATGTTAGAAAAATAATACAAAAAAGACTTACATTTGTAAGTCTTTTTTTTTAGATTATGGAGCTACAACACAACAAGCAGCGCCAGCAGCGGAATCTGATTCACAAATCGGAACACCTTCACTAAGATCTCCCGCTTGTATAACAAAATTACCAGCAGTTACTTCTCCACCAACAAGACCGTCAACTGGATAACCATTTTTCTGATGATTAGCTTCAATACATTGATCTACTGCTTCAACAACTCTTTGAATGGAGCTTGACGTTACGTTACCATCAACATCTTTCGTTTCAACATAGTGCCAACCTAGTGTTCCACTTTCTAATGTTTTATTGATATCTTCCTTTAAGTACCCACCGTCTACTAAGTATTTGAAAATTTGGTTAATTTCCAATATATTGTTGGACGCATCAACTGATTCACCAAGCCTTATTACTCCACCATTGTCTACTTTATAGGCAATCATAGCTACTTCTATTTGTTCTGCTTGAACAAGTATTTTTTGAGCTTCTGCTTTTACGCTTTGTTTTGCAAATGATTCACCCAGTAATACATATCCAATTGCTGTTACGATTGCACCAAGTGCAATTGCTACTATTAACGCGATTAATTGTGACATATTAAAATTCCTTTTTATTTTTTATACTATTTAAGATGTAACCTATATTTTTTTTAATTCAATAGTTTTTTTAAAAAAAATATAAAATAATATAAAATAATATATATTATTTTATGTTTTTTTTGCTTTATAAATGATTTTAAACAACATTACTATACTTGATATATCAATTAAAAAAATCTTTTTTAATTTTATTGCTTGATTTTTTCTCTTTTGTGTTTATATTGGAAGTTAAAATAAACGTTTATTAAGGAAAAAAACATGACAAAAAGAACATTTTACAAAACAATAGTGCTTTTAGGTGCTATTGTTTCCAGTCAGTCTTTTCTTGCAAGCACAACACCTCAATCACCATTTGAACCATATAATCCTAATATTGCAAAACCAACAGCGACTACACAAGGTGGAATGCCTAACAATGGAGTGTTGTCACCTGAGTCTGAAATGCAAGTTATGGAATTAATTTCTAGAGAGCTAATGATGAGAGAAGGGCGACTACAAAGAGATAAGGAAGCTGGACTTGCACCATTAGATAATAATGAGATTCTTTATTTAGGCCCCAACGAAGCACTCAGTGGCACAATGGGAAGTAACTACATTATTATTAATAAAACAACAAATATGTTTAGAAATGAAGATATGACGAAATATAAGAAAGTTGTCACTTCTGATGAAGCTCAAAATATAATTGAAAAAGAAAACCTAAAAGAACAAACCCAAGGTAAAATAACCCAATAAAAGGAATAATTGTAATGTTTAGAAAAAGTCCCATTAAAACAATCTTATTAAGTTGTTTTATTACTGCATTGTTGGGTGGTTGTGCTACTGGCAATAAAATGCCCACATCTGATAAACTTGATAATAATAAAGAAAATCAAGAAAATATTATTAAGGAATGGCAAGAGGTGCATGCACCCATTCAATTTGTGCAAACTGACAACTCATTCTTAATTAGCAGAAGACATGAAGTCCCTGATAGTATAAAAAATATTCAAGTTCCCAACCTAAATCTTTATGCTAATTCAACATTTTTCGATCTTGTTGGAGCACTTGGAATGCTTGACATTCAATTAGTTATAAAAGAGGAAGAGGGTGGCATTAGAGATAAAAAATTATTTATTCACAATTTTAATGGTAACGTTGGACAGTTATTTGAAATTATTGAAAACACATATAACTTAAGTTTTAATTATCAAAAAGGCAAAGTTGTCACACTTGAAAAAGACACTATGTATGTTGCAACTGTACCACAAAATAAGACTGTTGTTGATTTCATAAAAACGCATTTAGGTGCAATGGGAGCTGAGGAAGTAAATGCTTCAGAAGTTGGTGGGTTTGTGCTTTACAAAGCAAGTCGCCAAGAGCATGAATTTATCACAGAATATTTAAACAATTTCTATAAAAACTTCGCTTCAGTTAAATTGCAACTAGCTGTTCTTACAGTAAACCTAAGTACAACCAAAAATACAGGTTTTGATTGGTCTCAATTTAGTATTGGCCTTGGAAATCTAGAAAATTTTGGAGAAGCAGACAGTAGTTTGAGCGATTTAGGTTCCAATCTTGTTGACACAAAAACAAAACTAGGATTAACAGGAACTAGTGGCAGCCTAGGGTTTAAAAACAGTAACCTCAATATTAGTGCTGTATATAATTTACTTAGCACATATGGCAATACTGAAACTACTCAATCTATTTTCGTTGAAACAACATCTGGAGAGAAGCTTGAATTACGTTCTGGACAAGAAATACCTTACACTTCTGGAATTAGTAATGATATAAATGGTAACACTGGTGGTGTAAGCTCTGGCTCTCAAACTGAAAAAGAAGAGGTTGGTCTTGATATCGCAGCAACACCATTTTATGATTTCAGCAAAAACCTTGTAACACTTGAAATGACTATGGATTTAAGAAGTATTGTAGGATTTGTTGAACTTAATGCTGGAAACGGTAATGGAACAATTAAGCAGCCACAAACGCAAACACAAAAATTCAACAGTGTGCTTAAAATTCGTCCTGGTGAGGCAGTTCTCGTAGGTGGTATTCAATATGATATCGTCAGTGACAACAGAAACAACATCAGCTTACTAGAAGATTACAGCACTGCAAGTAAGAATACAGAAATATCAAGAAATGCTATGTTCCTACTTCTTCGACCTACTGTAAGTGTATTTGCTGACTTTGAGAAGGAGATTGCTCGTGAAAGCAAATAATGAAACCTTTTTAGAAGAACAGGAGCTGGCTAAATCCAGACTTCCCAAAAAGATCTACATCGGCTTTGAGAAGGGGATCACAAATTCAGATCTAAAAGATGTAATGGCATACATACATGCTTATGCAGAGGATAATTTCTCTACTAAAAAAAATGCGTATTATAAAGTAAAGAAGATAAAAGATCATGCAACACTGCCTGATGGATATGTTTTTGAAATTCAAGAGGGTGGAGAGCGCATATCCTATTTAGATGGTGTATTAGAGGTATTTAACGATAAAGATGAAGTTATTTTACAAACCTCTGAGAAACAACTTTTTGTTCAAAAGAATTATGATGGTATAGATTCATATTCACTAACACAAGATACAACTAACCCCGTTGATCAAGTTAAGACAGACAAAAGTTTAGCCCCATTAATTAAGCAAGGTCATGTCTTTATGTTTGTGGGAATTATTCTATTCTCTCTATCTATTATTTCGCTTTTTTTAGCAGCACTATTCAAATATGTATTATTTAATCAAAGTGAGCAATATGTTGATAAAAAATCTTCAACCATTATACCTGTTACTCAAATTGTAGATCGCTGGCAGTCCAATTTTGATTTCCAAGCACTAAGTGTTCAATTTAATAGTCAACAAAATATTTGGGAACTTCATAAAAAACACTTTAATTATGTAAGAGATGAAGAAACTGGTAATTGGAATGCAGGTGATATCAAGTATACTATTGACAATATAAATAACTTATCTCAACTTACAAAAAAAGTAAAAGAAAATGAAAAGAAGAGAGAAAATATTGAAAAAAGAGATGAGGTAAAAAAATGATAGATTATAATCAATTTAGCAAAATAAGTTCTAATGTTATAGGTATTTTATTTTCTACATTAGGGATTGCTGGTTTTATCGTATCTGGAGTTCTTTATATGAGTCCAGTTCAAACCCCTGATGCCAATCTTCATATGCAAGAAACACTTTCTGAATGTTTAGAAATAGCGAAGGCACACTCTGGTTTTACTGGTAAAATAAGCGAAGAAAATCCACGTCAAATTCATATTCAAAAATATGGATTAACTGATGGCAAAACAGAGCTTCTTATTGCAGAAAGCATCATATCTAGATGTAATAATGTCGAAGTTGTAAAATTTTGCATTGGTGATCGCAATAATGATCCTAAAAATGAAAAATTAGGTTGCTCTAATAATGGACTTCAAATGACATTAAAGTATACTGAACCTTGGAAATATTCTCCTGTTAAATAATGTTTTTAAAAAAAAGAATCTTAAATAGGTTCTTTTTTTTTATTTATTATTTTACTGTTATATCAGTCTTTTTACACAAAATAATTAATATAATATATCATTTTATATAGTTTTCTATAAAATATATATATAAAAGTATAGAAAATTGATTGACAAATAAAAAATTGATGCAACATTAGTAATTGTAGAAACAAATTATATATTACTACCGACAAAAATTTAATAATAAATAGGAGAAAATTTTATGTCTCAATTAATCGCTCTAATCATCGCTATCGCACTTGGTGCAATCGTAACTGCAATCGGTTATGTATTCTTAGGTGATGCATTTACTAAAAACTCAGAACGTGGTGTCGCACTACAGTTTATTAACCAAGCTTCACAAGTAGAGATGGCTATGGTAGCTTCTCGTGCAGAAAGTGCTAAATCAGCTTTCGTTACTGGTACTACACCTGTTCTTGCTTGGGAAAATACCTCTGACGCATTGGCTGCTTCTGGTCACTTAAAAACTGGTGTTACTGCTCCACAAGGTGACTACACTATGTTTCAAGATGCTGATAAGAACACATTCTTAGTTGTTGATGCTACTACCTCTGTTTTATCTGCTGCTGTTTGTGGTCAGATAAACAAGCTTGCTGGCACTAACATTAGTGGTGTTGGTTATGTTCCTGCTGCTGCTGCTGATTTTGCTGCTGCTGACACAGCTCTTAATGGTGCTCGTTATGGTTGCTTTACTGGTGGAACTGGCTTCTTATTCGCTTATGAAGTTGAATAATAAATTATTTAATTAATTTATAAATAAAAAAAGAACTCATATGAGTTCTTTTTTTTTGTTGCTATTTTTATTTATTTTAATATCTAAAAAATATATAAAAATATAGAAAAATCTATTGACAAATAAAAAATTGATGCAACATTAGTAATTGTAGAAACAAATTATATATTACTACCG